>Ga0008834_1000001_pt1 | contig 392949 bp, 360 predicted proteins | sample HotLakConsUCCL28_FD_62213 | JGI IMG/M metagenome (GOLD analysis project Ga0008834, IMG submission 62213) | Hypersaline microbial mat communities from Hot Lake, Washington, USA - Hot Lake Consortium UCC-L28 | ecosystem: Environmental > Aquatic > Non-marine Saline and Alkaline > Hypersaline >... | reverse complement strand
GCACGTGCAGCGGGTAGTAGACGAACGGACGCGAGCCGAAGGGACGGTAGGCGCGCTTGAGAGCGAGCGCGTTGCGGGCCATGCGCGCGTGCGCGAGGGCGTGGCCGATGTTGTGCCCGAATTCCTGGTGCTTGCCGAGCACGGCCTTGTCCCAGACCTTCTCGGCGAGGCGCACGGCGTTGCGCGCGTTGAGGACCTTCTTGAACGCCGCCGCGTAGTGGTGCCGATCCTTCTCCGGGATCACGATCGCCCGGCTGGCGCGGGCCTGCGCGACGTAGGCGAGCACCTCCTCCGAGGCCGCGGACGCGGGCTCGCCCATGATCTGCGGAGCCGCGAAGCTGCCGGGCGTCAGCAGGTAGCGCCCGCGGAAGAACGAGGGCTCGATGAAGAGGTTCTCGACGCCCCGGCTGCGGGCGGCGTGGAAGCTCGCGATGACCGAGAGGAAGCCGCCGAGCTCCTGGATCATCGTCGCCCGGGCGCAGTCCTCCTCGTCGAGAATGCGCTCGAGCGCGCGGGCGTAGATCGAGAAGCGGCGCCGGAGCAACGCGGTGTCCCTGATTCCGAAGGTGATCCGCTCGTGACTGAAGAGGAGGGTCACGTTCTCGATCCCGAGCGCGGCCGCCCGCGCGGAGAACGAGGCGTCGTCGACCGCCGGCTCGCCCTCGGCCAGCCCGAGGCGGTAGACGTTCCGGCACGCGACTCCCTCGGCCTCGCACATTTCCGCGCTGCGGTCGTCGAAGGCGAGCAGCACGACGCGATACCCCACGTCGCCGAGATGCCGCGCGACCGGGATCCAGAACCGGGTCTGATAGGCGGCGAGCGTGGTGATCAGGAGCGTGCTCGTCATCGGGCCGAGATCCGTTCCGCGGCGACCCGGATCGTCGCGAGTGGGAGTCCGGTCCGTCGGCAGCGCGCGCGCCCGACCGCGTAGGCGCCGGGCGCATCCCCATCGGCGGCGGCGACGTCGCGGACGAGGCCGGCGACCGCTTCGGGCGCGATCGCCTTGTCGCGTCGCGCCGGCGCCAGATGCGCCTGTAGCCGGGCCCCGATCGCGGAGCCCGCGAGCGTGGTCACGGCCGCCTTCAGGCGCTGCCCGGGGGTCGGCGCGAGCCGCGATCCGCGGGCCGCCTCGGCCAGCGACACGAAGCCTTCGCCGTCGGCCCCGTCGGCCGTCAAGACGTCGACGACGCGCGCAGTCGCCCGCCCGTCGTTCCGATGAAAGAACGGGGCGATCTCACGAGCGTGCAGCCCTTCGAAATCGAAGCCGGCGCGCTCGCTCGCGAGGTCGTCGATGGCGTCCAGCAGAGCCGCCTCGCTATGGACCTTTCGGCTGATCCGCGCCGGCAGGGTCGCGTGGGCCGCGGTGACCGGCGTGTTCAGGTGCTCCATCTGGATCGGCAGGACCCCGAGCATCACCGCTTCGATCGCGGTCCCGCAATTGAGATGGAGCACGGCCTCGGCGTTACGAATGACCTCGAGAACGCTGCCGGCGCCGTCCACCGTGACGTTGGCGAGCCCGGCGAACGCCTCGCCATACGCGTCCGCCCGTTCGAACGGATGCGGGCGCACGAGAAACCGCCGGTCCGGACGCGCCTCGGCGAGACGTCGGACCTGCGCGATATACGCCTGGAAGACCCCCTCCAAGTCAACGAGAAAACGGTCGACGTAGCCGGGATCCCAGCCGGCACGGACCATCGTCTCGCGCTCGGCGCCCGGGGAGCGCGAGAAGCGCGGATTGACGAGGGGAAAGTTCGCGTTGACGAGAAGGTATCCGCGCCGCTCCCGATCCAGCAGCGACCGCCAGCGCGGCGCAGCGTAGTCGAAGCGCGGGCAGCCGGTCAGATGCAGCCGGTCGGCGGGAAGCGCCTCCGCCTCGCGGAACGCGTCGCGCAGCCGCGAGCCCCAGAATATGTAGCCGGCGAGGATCTCCCCGTATCCACTGTCTCGAACGTAGGCCGCCATGCGCGGGGGCGCGTTGCCCCCCTCCTCGGCCAGGACGCCGCCTTCCGTGTCGAGCACGTAGACGTGGAGGCCGTTTCGCGCGAACCCCTGCACCAGGTCCTTGTTCACGTCACGGGCGTAGTTGACGACGAGCGAATGGAGGCCGAGCCGCGGAACGTCGACCCCCTGCTCGTACATCGGAATGACATAAGCCTCGCATCCGCGGCGCGCGATCTCGCGCGCGAGAAGGCACGCGCCCGGGAGGTCGCGTTTCGGATGATCGACGACGAGGCCTACACGAATACTCATGGAGAAATCCGGAAGCGGCCGCGACCGGAGGCCGTCGCGACCCGTGGAGCGCAGCACGGCGCTCAATTTTACAGACGCAGCGCGACCCGCTCGTAGTCGGCCAGAGCGGACGCCTCGCGAAAGCGCGGCGGCGGATCGGGGAAGATGCGCGGAGCCTGGATATAGGTCGCGGTGTAGAGCAGCCGGCTGTGCCCGGGGGCGATACGGCTGCCCATGTGCAAGCAACGCGCGGTGTTCACGACGAACGAGGTCAGCTTGGGCGCGATCATCTGCTTCACGGCGTCACGCGGGATGCGGGAGAACACCTTGTCGTCGGGCATGTGGCTCCGGAGCGTGTTGCGGAAGCGCGCACTCTCGCTCGCCGGCACGAAGGTGAAGGGGCCGTCCTCGACGCTCTCGACGTCGGACAAGTAGATGAAGAGCTTGCAGACGCGCTTGTCGTCGTGGTCGAGGTGCCAGAGCTGGGAATAGCTCAGCGGCTTGTCTTCCGCTGGGCGCGACAGCGTCAGAAGGACATCGTCGAGAACCGGCAGCTCGCCCATGAACTCGCCGATGATGCGCAGGACTGCGGGTTGTAGCGCATAGCGGACGAACGGATGGTCGGTGCCGAAGGTGCCGTCGACGAGATCCTCGTCGAGAAGCGAGACCCAGAACGACTTGTGGCCGAGCTGCTGAGAACTCTGGAGGCTTTCCCACCGAGCCGCCTTTTCGGCGGCCAGATCGGCGCAGGCCTGCGCCAGCGATCGGTCGACGAGACCCGTGACGTCGGTATAGCCGCTCCGGGAGACCGCGCGGCTCGCCTCGGCCCACTCGGGCTTCGCGGGAAGCGCGGCGATCAGCCGCCGGCGCTCGGGCCGATGCCGGTCCAGCAGGCCGAGCGTCCCTTTCAGGACCCAGCCGAGATCCGTCCGGTTGGCGTGCCAGAGAAGGCGCCGAAAGGTGCTGATTCGTGCCTTCTTCGGCACGGCTGCGGCGGTGGCTGTGCTCATGTCAGACGGGCTCCCACACGTAGATGCGGCCATCGTTTCGAATTGTCGGCGCGAACGGCATGCGCCGCCGCTCGATCACGCGAAGGACGCCCTTGGCCTCGAGCGAATCGAGATAGGCGAACAGGCGCGTCTGATAGTCGACTGAACGGAGGTAGAGATAGCTGACGAGATCCCGCGGCGTCGAGAGATCGAGCATGTCGATGCTGGGCTCGACGTGCAGCACGCGAGCGGGGCGAGCAGCCAGGATGTTGTCTACGACGTGCTCGACCTCTCGTGGAATCTGCTCGAGGCAGAACCACGTGAACGCGACCCGCCCATGCAGCTCCGCGAAGGTCGGATCATCGCCCTTCGTCAGGTCGAGACGCGAGAAGGCGAAACGGTCCGCGATCCCGAAATGCTCGGCGATCTCCCGAGCCGCTGCGAGGCCCGTCTCGCCGATGTCGTAACCCCGGAACCGCCAATCGGGACGCTGAGCCGCGAGGGTGAAGAGGTTCATCCCGAACCCGCAGCCGAGCTCCACGACCTCGTGAGCCTCGCCGACGACGGGTGAGACGAGGTCGGCGAGAGCCCGAGCGCGATACGCGTAGTAGTCGGCCGTCGTGGTCTCGACGATGCGCCCGTCGATCTTGAAGAGGCCTATCGTTTCGCTTCCCCTGGACACCCAGTCCCGAAGGCCTTCGTATCTGCTCCACGCGGCCTCGCGCTTGACGCGGGTCCAATGACCGGCGTCGTATTCGCCCTCGACGACATCACGGGTGCGGCTCACGCGCTTCGCGAAGCGGCGCGTGGACTTGGCGAGCTCGACCGCGTAGGCGAAGGCGAGCTTTGGACCGGAAGCGTTCGTCCGCATCGGCGCTGCACCTTCGGTCATCGTCCCTTCATCCTCGTCCGGTCAGCCGCGCGACCGAAGCCCCTCGCAAATCGACCCGGCAACCCGGCCGCAGCCAGCCGCAGGATCGTCGCTCGGTCGTCCACGGTGAACACGACAACAGCCTGAGCGCCCCACATCGCTACGCACGCCGCGCTAGCGGTTACACACAATTCGACGAGCCCGTCAACGCCGTTCGCCTCTCGCCATGCGGCGATCGCGAGCGCACCGAGGCCAATCACCAGCACCTGCCGTAGGGCGCGGCCCATCAGCACTCGTCTCGATGCCCCGATCGCCTGGACGATGACGGAGACCTGGAGGGGTAGAAGAGCGAGCGCAGCGACGGCCTGCGCCATGATGAAGGCCCGCTCTTCGAACATCGAGAGCCCGGCGACGGCGACAGCCGCCCACACGGCGATCTGGACGAGACCCAGGCGATTGAGGCGGGAGAGAACCTCGGCCCGCGAGATCGCCATCATGTTACCGACGAGGATGAACTGAACGGCCATCGCCGAGACGAACGCGAGGGCCATCCAGGCGCCGTAGGGCGCGAGCGTCGGGCCGAGCCAGAGGCGCAGGATCTCCTCCGACAGGATCGCGGCCGCGACTAGCGGCGGTAGGGTCAGGGCGGGCAGGAGCACCAGCCCCGCGCTGCCGACGCGCACGAGCTCGACGTCGCGCCCGGCCTCGTGCAGCCGGCTGGCGACCGGCAGGAGCGCGGAGGTGAAGAGGCTCGACAGAACCTTCGTGAACCGAGGAAGCCGAACGATCGCTTCGTACAGCCCCGTGGCAGCGGGGCCGAACAGGGCCGAGATCGCCAGCGGCTGCGCGGGACCCTGTACGAGCCCGATGAGCTTGCCCTGAAACAACAGTGCGGAATGCCGGAGCAGGTCCCGGAGGATGGTCTTGTCGGCCCAGCCCGGTGCGGCGCGATAGCGACGCAGGACGACCACGGCCACGACCATGAGGAAAATCGTTCGAAGCAGTATCGCCATCAGGAAAGCGTACGCCACCCATTCGTAGCCGGCGCCTGCCGAGGCCAGGTACGCAGTCGCGATCACGTAGGCGACCGTCGAGGCGAGTTCCGACCATCGCAGCAGCGCGTGCCGCTCGAAGCCCTTGACAACTCCCTCCGCGACGAGGCCTGGCAGCAGGACGAAGTTCGCCGCCGCGGTGGCGACCAGCAACGGCACGAAGCTCGAACGGTGCGCCTCGTCGACCTGCAGGAGCTGAGCGAGAGCCGGAGCGGTCGCCCAGAGCAGAAGCCCGACGCTCACGCCGACCGCGGTACCCATCCCGACGAGCACCGTCAGGCGCTTTCCGGCCGCAGTCCAGTCCCTGTTCTCGCGCGCCCGCGCGATCGCGTTCGTCGTGACGTCGGCGATCCCGAGATCGACGAGCGCGAGCATGCCGGTCGGCAGGAGGAGACGGGCGAGCACGATGAGCCCGAACTCGGCGACACCCCACGTCTTGACGATGATCGAGACGACGAGCAGCCCCAGCAGAGCGACGAGCCCGAAGACGAACCCCGATACGACCGTGTTGTGAACCAGGCGTACGAGCACGATTTCACCAGGCGCTGAGGCCGCCGTCGACGGCGAGGATCTGTCCCGTGACGTAGGAGGAGGCATCCGAGGCGAGGTAGAGGACCGCTCCCACCATCTCGTCAGCGCGCGCCATGCGCCCGAGGGGGATCCGGGCGCCGTAGCGTTGCTTGAAAGTGTCGTTCTGGCCGCTGTCGACGCCGCCCGGCACGAGCGCGTTGACGCGTACGCCCTTCGCGCCCCAGTAAGTCGCGAGGTGCTTGGTGAGGCCGATCACGCCCGCCTTCGACGCCGTGTATGCGGCGGGCGTATTGATCTCGCGACCGAGATAGTTCGAGCCTTCGTAGATCCGCTGATCTGGGGCGAGCAGCCCGTAGATCGAGGCCGTTTGCACGATGCTGCCCGCACCCCGCTCAGCCATGCCGCCGCCGAAGACCTGGGCGACCGAGAACATGCCGTCCAGATTGACGGCCATGATCTCATGCCATGTCTCGAGGTCGTATCGCTCGACCGGAGCGAGAAACGCATCCATGTCGCGCGTCTTGCTGGCAGCGTTGTTCAGAAGGACGCGAGGTGGGCCGAGATCCGTCTCGACGGCGCGGGCGACGTGGGCGACCGAGGCGGGATCGGTGACATCGCAAACGTAGCCGCGAGCCGGGTTTCCGGTCTCGCGCCCGATCTCCTCGGCGAAGGACCGGACGGCATCCCGATCCAGGTCGAGCACGGCCACGTGCGCCCCGTAGTCCGAGAGCGCCCGGCAGAACCGCCGGCCGAGAATGCCGCACCCACCCGTCACGACGGCGACACGACCGGTCAGGTCGAACAGGCTCCGGAAGCCGTCGTTCATAGCGGGCTCTCCTCCTCGCTGCCGCGTCTCGTAAGGAGCATCTCGACGAGTTGGAAGTCGAGCTCGCTGTCGATGTCGATCGAGCGCTCCTCCGGCATCGGATAGAGCCGCGTTCCGGCATAGAGCACACGCGGGTCCGCGAGGAAAGCCCGAGTTCGCCACACGTAGATCGAGGCATTCATGTCGTAGGTGACGGGCGCGTCCTGCCGACGCACGATCGGCGGGTTCATCGGCTTCGAGAGGCCGACGGTTCCGTCCGCGCGCTCCTCGACGACGTTGAAATAGGGCGAGCGGCGCGCGGGCGTCCCCGTGATGACGTTGGGCGCGCCGCTCGTCTCGAGAAGCGCGACGGCGCCGGCGATGTCCTCGATGCTGCGCAGGGGAGACGTCACGTCCAGGTCGACGAAGACGTCGGGCGTGAAGCCCGCCTCCGCGATCGCGCGTTCCAGGCAGTGGCGGATGGCCGGAAGCTTCGGCGAGGTGTCGGTCGCGAGCGCCTCGGGGCGCCGGACGAGCACGTCGGCCCCGGCCGCGCGCGCGGCCTCGAGGATTTCGGGCGAGTCGGAATCGAAGGCGACGAGCGCGAACAGCCCGCTCGCCTTGGCCTGAGCCACGCTCCAGGCCAGGAGGGGCCGGCCCGCGATCGGCTTCAGGTTCTTGCCGGCGACGCCCTTCGACCCGCCGCGGGCGCAGATCGTGCAAATTCGCTTCATGCGGCGACCCAGGTCTTCTGCGCCATCGCGCGCTCGATCGCCTCGACGAGGCCGACCACCGCGAGGCCGTGGCGGGCATCGCACGGTTCGTCGGAGCCGTCGATTGCGGCGGCGTGCATGGCAAGGTACGTGTCGTCGCGCTCCACCGGGAACGATCGTGTCACGCCGTCGATCGTCAGCGTCCCGGCGACGAGATCCGCCTCGATGGTCCTGCTCGCGGTGAGCACGCGGATCCGCCTCCGGCCGACGCGGTCGAGATAGTCGAGGTGTACGGCGACGCAGCCGCAGCCCTCGAGCTCGAGCAGAACGGCGGCGAACGCCTCGGACTCGACTCCGATCTCGGGCGCTTCCCCGCCAAGGGCCGCGACGCGTCGCCATCTGCCGAAGTAGAGGGTCAGATAGTCGAGCTCGTGGCTCAAGTCGCGCAGCACGCCCCCGCCCGCCGCTCGCGTGGCGGACGCGGTCGCACTGACGTCGCGGCCGGGGCGCCACCCCGAAATGTGCTGCCCGACGCGAGCCTCGACCATCAGCGGTCTCTCGCCCTGGAGAGTGGCCGCGAGAGCCGACAGGACCGGGTGGAAGCGCAAGTTGTAGCCCGTGTAGATGCGGCCGGACAGATCCGAAGGGAGTTCCCGCAGGCGTCCGACGATGGGCTTCTCGACCAGCACGGTACCCGCGAAGCCGGCGCGCGCGAGCGTGGTGAGCGCCTTGCCGTGCTCCGCCGTCTCGTTCGCCACGACGACGTACCCGACGTCAGGCGTGAGAGCCGCGCCGAGGTCGGCGAAATCGCCGCTGCCCCGGCGGCTCACGGTGGCGACGCGTCGCCCCATCCCGCGCAGCACCCGCAGATGCCGCACCCCGATCGAGCCGAGCCCCACGACGACGGTGTCATGATCGCTCATTGAAAATCTCGTCGAACTCCGCGCTGGCGCGATCGAAATCCTCCATACGGCCGATGTCGATCCAGTACTCGCGCAGGCGATAAGCGCACACGCGCCCGCCCGTAGCCGCGACCGATTGAACGACGGTCGGCATGTCGGTGTACTCGTCCAGCGGGACGTGGTCGAGAGCCTCCGGAGAGACCACGTACATGCCCGCGTTGATCTGGAACGTGTAGCTCGGCTTCTCTCGCAGCCCGGTCACACGATGATCGTCGAGATCGACGACGCCGTAGGGCACGTGCATGACGTAATCCCGCGCGACGAGGGTGAGATCCGCCCCGGTTTCCTCGTGATGATCGACGAGCCGGGTGAAGTCGAGGGTCGTCAGGACGTCTCCGTTCGTCACCACGAAGGGAAGGGTCGGGCGCTCCGGCAGGAGCGACAGGGCCCCCGCAGTCCCGAGCCGCTTGCCTTCGCGAAGATATGCGATGTCGGCGCCGAAGGCGCTGCCGTCGCCAAAATGCGCCTCGATCACCTCCGACATGTAGTTGACCGACAGGTAGATGCGCCTGAAGCCCTGGGTGACGAAGCCGCGCACGATGGTCTCCAGCAGCGGCCGTCCGCCCACCGGCAGCATAGGCTTGGGAGTCGTACGGGTCAGGGGGGCGAGGCGTTCTCCCCGTCCGCCCGCCATGACCACGACCGCGTTCTCGAGGAGGCGCGGCGTGATCAGCTCGTCGAGCGCCTCGAGCGATACCATCCGACCGCTCGCGTCGACGATCGGCAGGTGCTTGACGGAACGGCGACGCATGATCGTCTGGCGCGTATCGCGGGCGGTCTCCGGCCCGGCGAAGAGGAAGCTCCGGTTGAGCAGCGGTGCTACCGAACCCTCGAGCCCGATCCCGCCGATGAGCCCCCGCCGGAGATCGCCATCGGTTATCACGCCGACGAGGCGCCCGTCGGCATCGACTGCGAATGCGATTTGGAGGCTGCCCTTCTCGATGGCCGCGAGCGCGTCCCGCACGCTGGCCCTGGTAGAGATGATCGCGCGTCTCCAGTCCTTCATCGTGCCGCCCCCACCGCCGGAACGCCGGTCGCCACCACGCCGCTCGCAAGATCCGACACGACGGCGGCTCCGGCTCCCACCGTCGCATCGTCGCCGATCGTGATGTTCGGGCGCACGACGCTGCCGATGCCCATCAGCGTCCGAGCGCCCACGCGGACACCGCCGCCCAGGACGGCGCCCGGAGCGACGTGCGCGCCCTCGCCGACGATGCAATCGTGCTCCACGACGGCGGCCGTGTTGACGATCGCGAAATCGCCGATCTCGGCGTCGGCCGCGACGACCGCCCGCGGCATCACGAGCACGCCGACACCGATACGGGCGGTCGGCGAGACGGATGCCGAAGGATGCACGATCGCGGGGCACGCGAAGCCGATCCGCAAGAGGCCTCGACCGAGATCGAGGCGCACGCGGTTGTCGCCGATCGCGACGAACACCGCTGCGAGACCACCGGCCAGGAGATCCGCGGCGATCGTGTCGTCGCCCAATCGCGGCAATCCCGCCAGTTCCGCCGTTCCCGCCGGCGACAAGGTTCCCACCGGCCGAAACGCCGCCGCCCGCGCCGCCTCGACCGCGACTTTCGCGTGCCCGCCGGAGCCGACGAGAAGCAAGGGTATTTCGCTCACGCCGGCGTCCTCACAACGGCTCGTCTATCGCGACGTCGCGGGTCGCGATGCTACCCACCAGATCGTAGAGCGAAATCGGACGCAAGCCGTCGCCCGGGCGCTTGCAGGCGAGGTCGTCGGCCTCGATCCTTTGCCCTGCACGGATCGGACGACGCGCGACGACGCTCTTGCGGGCGACGCGAATATTGGGAATCTCGACGGGCGACGGGCGCTTGATGCCGTCCCCCAGCGCGGCCTCCACCGAACGGATCGCTCGAACCAGCGATGCGAACGCCTCCGGCTCCAGCGATGCGGCATGATCGGGTCCGGGCGCGGACCGGTCGAGCGTCACGTGCTTTTCGATCACGCGCGCGCCGCGCGCGACCGCAGCCACGGATACGGCCTCGCCATCGGTGTGGTCGGAATAGCCGACCGGAAGCCCGAAGGCGGTCGCCATCGTGTCCATCGCCCTCAGGTTGACGTCGGACGGAGCGCAGGGATAGTCGGTCGTGCAGTGGAGCAGGACCACGCGATCGCGCAGCACGGCGCGCGCGCCCTGGGCATGCCACGCCGCCCGGAACGATCGCGCTCTCGGCTCCACCGTGCTCGCCGCGTAGCCGAAGGCGAGGACGCCCAGAGCCTCCTCCACGTCGGAGAGGTCGGCCATGCCGGTCGACAGGATGAGCGGCCGGCCCGTTCGCGCGACGGCAAGCAGCAGCGGCGCGTTCGTGAGATCGCCGGATCCGATCTTCAAGCGCGCGACGCCGAGGCGTTCGAGCAGCGCGAGCGAGACTTCGTCGAACGGCGTCGACAGAAACTCCAAGCCGCGCGCACGGGCGTGCTCGACGAGCGCCACGTGATCGGCCTCGGACAATTCGAGCCGCGAGAGCATCGCGTGCTGGGTCTCGGCCTCTCCGCTCAGGCGCTTCTGGTATGCCGCCTTCGGTGCCGCTGTGGTCGCCAGAGCGTTCGCCCGGAAGGTCTGAAACTTGACGATGTCGGCGCCCACATCCGCAGCCGCGTCGACGAGCGCCATCGCCTTGCCGAGATCACCGTCGTGATTCACCCCGGCTTCGGCGATCACGAGAACGCGGTCATGCTCCGTCATCTCTCTCTCCCGCTTCGCGAGCGTCGTTGAACGGCTTCTCCAGCAACGCGCGCGCATCCTCGAGTCCGGCCAAGACCTCCGCGATCCGCTCTCCCGCCCGCCCGTCGCCGTAAGGGTTCTCAACCGGTGCGCGCGGCCGCGCCATCGCGGCCGCGATCGCCCGCCCGATGGCGTTCCGTTCGGGCTGCGCGTGGAAGACCGAAGCCGCGCGCAGCCGCCCCTTCTGGCGATCTCCCACGTCCACGGTCGAGACGCCGAGCGTGGGCGCCTCGTAGAGTCCGCTCGAGGAATTCCCGACCACCGCGTCCACGAGACCGAGGGCCCGCGCGTAGTTCCGCTGGCCGAGGGAGGTGACGATCTGCGCGCCTGCGCGCTCGGCGACGAAGGCCTCCAACCGCGCGTTGACTGCTCGGCCTTCGGCGTCAGCGTTCGCGCGGGTGACGATGACGCCGATGTCCTGCGGCAATCCAGCGAGCGCCGCGATCAGCTCGGAGAGCTCCGCGTCCGTGCGCCCCGGGGCGACCGTCACCGGGTGGAACGTGACGAGAATGTTGCGCTCGGCGAGGCGCAGGCCCGTCTGCACCTCGAACTCGGCGCGCGTCGCGGGCTCGACGGCGAGCAGGCCGTCGATCCCCGGCGAGCCGGAGACGACGATGCGCTCGGCCGGCTCGCCCATGCGCGCGAGCCGCGCCGCCGCGCCCGTGTTTGTGACGAAGTGCAGATGCGCCATCTTGCTGATCGCGTGACGGATGCAGTCGTCGACCGCGCCCTCCGTCACGTCGCCGCCGCACAGGTGGGCGATGGGAATGCGCATCAGCATCGCCGCCTGCGCCGCGGCGAAGATCTCGAAACGGTCGCCGAGCACGAGCACCATGTCGGGCGCGATCCGCGCGAAGGCGTCGGCGAAGCCGATGACGCCGAGGCCGACCGACTTCGCGACCCCGCGTCCGGTGTCGCTGGCGAGCTGAGACTCGACTTCCTCATCGACGGCGAAGCCCTCGGCGCGAATGGCGTCGATGATTCGCCCGAACTCGGGCGCTAGGTGCATGCCGGTCGCGACGAGGCGCAGTTCCAGCCGCTCGTGCGCTGCGATCGCGCGCATCGGCGGAACGAGGAGCCCGAAATCGGCGCGCCCCCCGGACACCGCGCAGACACGGAGGCGCTTCATCGCTCGGCACCATAACGCGCACTGCTCGGCAGATTGATGAGGCGCGCCTCGATGTCCTCGGAAACGGCGAGATCTCCGCGCGGACAATCGGCGTAGGGCGCGAGCCGGTGTAGCAGCGTCCAGACCGGGCGGGCGCCGACGCCGGCGTCGTTGAGCGCCGCCAGAATGGCGTCCCGATGCGGCGCGAGCTCCGGCGCGAGCATCACCGCGACGAGCCAGTAATTGCTTTGCGTTCCCGGCGGCTCGGCGACGAGAGAGGCGCCGGCCACGCCCGAGAGCGCCTCCTCGTATCGCATTGCCAGGCGGCGCTTGCGCGCGAGGAAATCCGCAAGCCGCTCCAGCTGCGCGCAGCCGAGCGCCGCGTTGAGATTGGGCAGGCGGTAGTTGAAGCCCACCTCGTCGTGCACGAAAGCCCATCGATGCGGAAGCTTGGCGGTGGTTGTGAGGTGCTTGAGACGGCGCCCGAGCGCCTCGTCGTCCGTGAGGATCGCGCCGCCGCCCCCGGTCGTCACGATCTTGTTGCCGTTGAAGCTCAGCGTCGCCAAACGCGCTCGCGCACCGACGGGATGGTCGCCGTCGCGCGAGCCGAGCGCCTCTGCGGCGTCCTCGACCACCGGCAGGCCCCAGGCGTCCGCGACGGCGGACAGGCCCGCCATGTCCGCGGGGTGGCCGAAGACGTGCATCGGCACGATCGCGCCGATGCGCCGCCCGCTCTCGCGATTGAAGACACCCTCCCGTCGGCGATCCGCGACGGCGTCGAGCCGCGCGGCCAGGGCCCGCGGGCAGAGGGAGAGCCGATCTGGATCGGCGTCGACGAAATGCGGGAAGGCTCCGATGTAGCGGGCCGCGGCTGCCGTCGCGGCGAAGGTGAGCGCGGGCATCAGCACCTCGTCGCCCGTCTCGACGCCCGAGGCGATGAGCGCCACGTGCAGCGCCGCCGTGCCGTTGACGACGGCGACGGCGCGGCGGGCCCCGCAGATCTCGGCGAGCATCCCCTCGAAACGATCGACGTAGGCGCCCACCGACGAGACGAAGGTCGAGGCGATCGCATCGGCGACATAGTCCGTCTCGCGACCGTCGAGTTCGGGCTCGTGGAGGCTCATCGGCCGGTCGCGATCCGGCGCCGTTCGGGTCGCCTCCGCCACGACCCAGCGAAGCCGACGCGCGACGTCCGTCGCCTCGAGGTGCGACATAGGCTTCGGTGAAGCAATCATCGGTCTCTCCGAGATGCGCGTCTGCGGCTCAGATCACGTAGATGTCGGTCTTGTAGCGTGCGAGGTTACCGGGGTCGCGAAACCATTCCGCGGTGATCGCGAGACCCTTCTCCAGACCCTTGGCGCCGCCGAAGCGCGGCGTCCAGCCCAGGAGGTCGGCGGCGAGCCGGTTGTCGGCCCAGAGCCGCTCGACCTCGCTCCCGGCGGGCCGCAGCCGATCCTCCTGGGTTGCGATCTCGATCTCGACGCCCATGACGCGCGCGATCAGCTGCGCCGTGTCGCCGATCGAGAGCTCGAAGCCGCTCCCCAGGTTGAGGGTCCGCCCCACCGCGGCGTCCGGCGCCGTGAGCCCACAGACTAGCCCCTCGGCCGTATCGGTCACGAAGGAGAAGTCTCGTGTCGGAGAAAGCGCGCCGAGGGCGATTCGTCGCTTACCGGCGGCGATCTGAGTGATGATCGTCGGGATCACGGCGCGGGCGGATTGCCGCGGCCCGTAGGTGTTGAACGGTCGGATGACGACGGCCGGGAGTTCGTAGGATGCGTGGTATGCGATCGTCATCTGGTCCGCGCCGATCTTCGAGGCCGAATACGGCGATTGACCGACGAGTGGATGGCCCTCGTCGATCGGGACCCGCTGCGCCGTTCCGTAGACCTCGCTCGTCGAGGTTTGGACGAATCGCCGGACGCCGGCCTCGCGGGCCGCTTGAAGCGCGTTGAGCGTGCCCGTGACGTTGGTTGCGACATACGCGTCGGGGGCCAGGTACGAGTATGGAATAGCGATCAGAGCGGCGAGATGCATGACGTCGCTGCAGCCGGTGGTGACGGTTCGCATCAGGTGGGGATCGCGCACGTCCCCGAGCACGACCTCGACCTCGCGCAGGATCGCGGGCTCCAGCGCCTCGAGCCAGCCCCACGATCCGAAGGAATTGTACAGCACGAGTGCGCGAACCGTCGCGCCGCGCCGCACCAGCGTCTCCACGACGTGAGAGCCGATGAATCCTTCGGCGCCGGTGACGAGAACGCGTCTGGATTGGAGATCGGTCATGCTTGAGCGCTCGTCTCACGCGAGTGGATAGCGCAGGGCAGTAACCCGAAAGCTGCGCGCGGCGCAACAGAGTCGGTGCCGAGCTTGCGAAGAATGCGGCGGGCGCGCCGTCACGCGGGCTCCTCCTTCATGGGCGCAGGCTCGGTTCGGAAAAGGCGAGCCCGCACGGACATCGCCGATTCTCGAAACCGCCTCGCGTATTGCTTCGCCGAGGTCGCTTCTGTAAGCCAGCGCTGTTGCCGCCCCTCGGCGCGCGAAGCGCGGCCGCGAACCTTCCGCGGCCGTTGGTCCGAGCGTCGCCGTGATTCGAGAGTTCCAGATGTCGCGATCGTCGCTCAAGCGCCTGCTGGCCGGTACGCACGACTGCGTGATGGCGGCGCTGGCGATTTCGCTCGCGCTCTGGGCCCGGTACGGCGACGACGTCCTGGGCGTCGACCGCGTTCCCTTATGGATCGTGAGCTACGCGGTCGTCGCGACGGTCGCCTTCCGGCTGTTCGGGCTCGGGCGCGGGATGTGGCGCTTCGCGTCCATTGCGGACCTCCGCGCGATCGTGCTGGCGGTCAGCGTGGCGGTCTTGACGCACGTCGTCCTGTTCTTCCTCTTTGATCGCCTCGCGGAGATGCCGCGGTCGGTGCCGGCGATCGTGTGGTTCGTAAACGTGGTGCTGCTCGGGGCGCCGCGACTTGTGTACCGCGTCCTTAAGGACGGCGGCGGTCTGGGCTGGCGGACGCGCCACGGAGAGACGGCCGGTTCGATCGACATTCTGCTCATCGGACGGGCCGTCGACGCCGACCGTGTGATCCGAAGCTATGGCCTCGATCGATCGAGAAGCTACAAGATCCACGGCATCGTCGAGCTGACCGCGGTCAAGCGGGGGCGAGGCGTTCGTGGAACGCCGATCATCGGCGAGCTCGACGAGCTCGAGGACATCGTCGCTCGGCTAGCGCGGGGCGGCGTAAACATCCTGTCGCTCGTTCTCGCGTCGCCCAACCCCGAGCGCATGCAGAGCCTCGCGGCCGCGGCGGCGCGGCTCGGCCTGCCGCTCCGGCGCATCGCGCCGACGGCCATCACCGAGGGCGAGCCCAACCTCGAGGCGATCACCCTGGAGGACTTGCTCGGGCGGCCTCCGGTGGCGCTGTCGCTCGGCGAGATCAGCGCCCTGATCGCAGACAAGGTCGTCGTCGTCACCGGCGCGGGAGGAAGCATTGGGTCGGTCCTCGTTCAGAAGATCGCTGCCCGCCGCCCGGCTCGGATCGTGCTTGTCGACGCGTCCGAGCTCGCGCTCTACGAGATCGACGGCTTCCTGGCGCGCGAGTTCCCGCACGTCGAGCGCGGCGCCGTTCTCGCCAACGTTCGGGACGAGGGTCGGATGCGGGACCTGATGATCCGCGAGCGTCCCGCGCTCGTCTTCCATGCGGCCGCGCTCAAGCACGTCCCCCTGGTCGAGCGCAACGTCTGCGAGGGCGTTCTGACGAACGTCCTGGGCACCCGAAACGTGGCCGACGCCGCCTCGCAGGCGGGCGCATGCGCCGTTGTCGTGGTTTCGACCGACAAGGCGATCCGCCCGTCGAGCGTCATGGGCGCGACGAAGCGTGTGGCCGAGATGTATTGCCAGGCCCTGGACGTCCACGCGACCGAGTGCCGTTTCGTCACCGTACGTTTCGGCAACGTGCTCGGTTCTAGCGGGTCCGTCGTCCCGCTGTTCAGGCGCCAGATCGAGAGCGGCGGGCCCGTTACGGTCACCCATCCCGAAATGCGACGCTACTTCATGACCATCCCGGAAGCGACGGAACTGGTCCTGCAGGCGGCTGCCAGCAGCGTGCGGGACGACGCCGCACGTGGGCGCATCTGCGTTCTCGACATGGGCAAGCCCGTGCGCATCGTCGATCTCGCAAAGACAATGATCGTCCTGGCGGGGTTGCGCCCGGACGTGGACATCGAGATCGCCTACACGGGGCTGCGTCCCGGAGAGAAGATGTTTGAGGAACTCTTCGAGGCGGGCGAGACGACGGAGCGGTCGGCAGCCGATGGGGTTTTCACGGCGACGGCCTCCTTCCGCGATCTCGATACCGTGCGTCGAATGATCGACCAATTGGTTGCGCTCGCGGCGTCGGGCGACGACGAAGCCACCCGCCTTGCATTGGCTGAAATCGTCCCCACGCTGCGGGACACCGAAAGTCACGGCGTCGACGTCGGTTTGGAGCACGCCGCCGCAGCACGTCGTGCCTGAGCTAGGGAGACGATTCAAGATGGCGAATGAACCCGATCGGCGTCTGGAGCCGCAAGGAAGAACCGCGGTTGTCGGAGGAGCGGGGTTCATCGGATCGCGCCTCGTGCGGAGTCTCGCCGCGCTCGGACCCGTGACCGTCGTCGACCTCCGCCGGCCGGCCGATCCGGCGGTGCCGCACGCGATCGCCGACGTTCGCGACGTGGACGGCCTCGTCGACGCGATCGGCGGCTCCGCGGAGACGATCGTCAATCTCGCCGCGGTGCACCGGGACGACGTTCGCCCGAGATCGCTCTACAACGAGGTGAATGTCGGCGGCGCACGGGCCTGTTGCGAGGCCGCGCGGAGGGTCGGCGCTCGGACCATCATGTTCACGAGCTCGGTTGCCGTCTACGGCTTTTCCGATCGCGAGATTTTCGAGGACGCCCCGATCGCGCCGTTCAACGACTACGGGCGCACGAAGGCCGAGGCGGAAGACGTGTACCGCGCCTGGCAGGCGGAGGATCCCCATGGGCGACGGCTGGTCGTGGTCCGTCCCACCGTGGTCTTCGGCGAGGGAAACCGCGGCAACGTCTACGCGCTGATGCGCCAGATCGCATCTCTTTGGTTCGTCATGGTCGGTGACGGGTCGAACAGGAAGTCGATCGCCTATGTCGAGAATCTCGTCGCCTTCCTGGTCTGGACCCGGACCCTGGGTCCCGGGCTGCATGTCTTCAACTACGTGGACAAGCCCGATCTCGACATGAACCAGCTCGTCGCGACGATTCGCCGGTCCATGGGCGAGCGAAACGATCATCTGCGAGTCCCGTATGCTCTCGCGCTGCCGCTCGGAGCCGTGGCCGATCTCGCCGCGCGCATCCTTCGCCGCCCGCTCCCAATCAGCACGATTCGCCTGCGCAAGTTCGTCTCCAGCAGCGTGTACGGGAACGGTGGGGCGAGGACGGGCTTCGATCCGCCCGTGGGCCTCGAGGAGGCGCTGACGCGAATGCTGCGCCACGAGTTCCCGGACCGGTGTCGATCGGTCCAGCCCTCGACCTCGCTCGAGCAGGATCCCGGCAGCGCATGATCTCTCCGATGGCCAGCCCCCCACGCGACGCCGCTCACCAGGCCCGGCTGTTCGACGGCTGTGCTCGAGCTGAGGCACGGCGTCGCGACGGCCGGCCGCTCCCATGGGGAGCGAGGCCGTGAGCCCGGCCGCCGCCAGCCGTGCCGCGATCGGCGCCGCGCTCGCCACGCCGCTTCTGATGATCGGCTCGTGCGGCATCTCGCCTGTCGTCCTGTCGCTCGTCGCCGGACTGCTGGCCTATGCATGCTGGCGGTCTGGGATGAGCAGGCAGCTGCTGAAGCGGGGTATCGCGGGCGCGGCGACTCCGCTCGGCGTTCTTTCGCTTGCGCTCGTCCTGCTGCTTGCCGTTTCGCTGGCGTGGACGCCGGCTCTCAAGCGCGGCGGCGAGTACGTCCTGCACGTCACGGGGAGCCTCGCGCTTCTCGGCATTGCAGGCGCGGGCGCACGAGTTCTCGCGCCGAAGGTCCCTGCCGTGGTGGCGGCGGCGCTCATTGCGTTCGCGGCTGGCGTCCTCACCCTCGATGTTGCGCTGGGGGGCGGGCTGCGGGACGCCTTCGGGCTCTCGACGGACCCATTCCGTCTCAATCGAAGCGCGTTGGCGTTCGCTCTGTTGCTGCCCCTACTCACGATGCTTCTGCTCCTGGAGCGCCGATGGGGTTGGCTCGCCCTCGTCTGGGTCGTCTGCCGCGCGGCGATCTTCGGCTCCACGAGCGAATCGGCGAAGCTGGGCGCCATCGTGGCTCTCGTAGCTTTGTTGCTGGCCTTGGTCGCGCCTCTCGCGACGAACCGGCTGATGGGGATGGTCGGCGTGGCAGCGACGATCATGATCCCCCTTCTTGCGCCGGTCATCAACGACGTGATCCCGCGAGCCGTCCAGGAGGCCATCGGCTATTCGACCTTGACGCTGCGCGGGGAAATTTGGCGGGAATACGCCCTGATGGCCGTCGAACGACCGATCTTCGGCTTCGGCGTGGAGGCTGGGAACGTTGCAGCGCACCTTCCCGAAGCCGATCTCCTGACCGAGACACGGCGCTCGCTGCTCGATTACGGGCATCCACACAACGCGGCTCTGCAGATTTGGTACGAACTCGGGCTCGTCGGCGCGCTCGTCGCGGCGGCGCTGCTCGCTGCTCTCTTCCGCGCATTCGAGCGGCATGCGGGCGCCTTGCTCCCCGCAGCAACGGCGACCGCGGCAGGCGCGTATGCGGTGGCATACGTCAGCCACGGAGTCTGGCAGGCCTGGTGGTGGTGCCTGCTTGCGCTGATAGGTGTCCTGTTCGTCGCGCATGTGAGCGCGCTGTCCGCCTCGTTAGCGGCGGCGTTTCCGGCGAAGCCGCCCAGAAGCGAGGGCGCCTCACACTCGTTGAAGTGATCATTGGCCTCTTGGAGGAGCGTCTCGCCGACTCAGTTTTCCTTTGACATTCCTTGCAACGCCCGTAGAAAAGCTCAAGAAAGAGTTGCACCCGGGGATGCTCGCACCGGCGGGCCGCCTCTTGTAACGCGGGTGACCTCCGGCGCATTTTTCGGGAACTCTTTCGATGCGCATTGCAATGATCGGTTCCGGCTATGTCGGCCTCGTCTCCGGGGCCTGCTTCGCCGATTTCGGCCACGAGGTGGCCTGCGTCGACAAGGATCCCGCGAAGATCGCCGCGCTCGAGGCCGGGCGGATGCCGATCTACGAGCCGGGGCTCGAGGATCTCGTGCGCCGCAGCGTCGAGCAGAGCCGGCTGACCTTCTCGACCACGCTGGAGCAGGCGGTGTCCGAGGCCGAGGCGGTGTTCATCGCGGTGGGCACGCCCTCGCGGCGCGGCGACGGGCACGCGGACCTCTCCTACGTCGTCGCCGCCGCGCGCGAGATCGCCCGCGCCATGACCGGCTACACGGTGGTGGTGACGAAGTCGACCGTGCCTGTGGGCACCGGCGACGAGGTCGAGCGCATCATCCGCGAGGAGCGGCCGGACGCGGAGTTCGCCGTGGTCTCGAACCCGGAATTCCTGCGCGAAGGCGCGGCGATCTCCGACTTCAAGCGCCCGGATCGCATCGTCGTCGGCGCCGAGGATCCCCGCGCAGCCGACGTGATGCGCGAGCTCTACCGCCCGCTCTACCTCAACCAGGCGCCGATCCTGGTCACCTCCCGGCGCACGGCCGAGCTGACCAAGTACGCCGCCAACGCCTTCCTGGCCACCAAGATCACCTTCATCAACGAGATCGCGGACCTGTGCGAGAAGGTCGGCGCCGACGTGCAGGACGTCGCCCGCGGCATCGGCCTCGACAACCGCATCGGCTCGAAGTTCCTGCACGCCGGCCCGGGATACGGCGGCTCCTGCTTTCCCAAGGACACGCTGGCGCTGATCAAGACCGCGCAGGACGCGGAGTGCCCGGTGCGCATCGTCGAGACCGTGGCGGCAGTGAACGACCAGCGCAAGCGCGCGATGGGCCGCAAGGTGGTCGCCGCCTGCGGCGGCTCGGTGCGCGGCAAGCGCATCGCGCTCCTCGGCCTCACCTTCAAGCCCAACACCGACGACATGCGCGACGCGCCCTCGATCGATATCGTCCGGGCGTTCCAGGACGGCGGGGCATCGGTCGCGGCCTATGATCCCGAGGGCATGGAGCAGGCGAAGGCGGTGCTCGAGGGCGTCGCCTACGCGAGCGATCCCTATTCCTGCGCGGAGGGCGCCGACGTCCTTGTGCTGGTGACGGAATGGGACGCCTTCCGCGCGCTCGATCTGGCGCGTCTGAAGGGCATCATGGCCGCGCCGGTGCTGGTGGACCTCCGCAATGTCTACCGTCCCGAGGAGGTCCGCGAGGCGGGGTTCGCGTATGCGGGAGTCGGGCGGGGCGACGCCCGATAACGCCTTGTCCCGGGCATGAGCTGTGGGGGCGGGGAGGGCCACGTGTGGGCTTTGCCCCGGAGAGGGCGCGAAGCGAAGCAATCGCGCGCGCCTCGAACCCGTCGCGGGGCAGTCGTGCGAATGCGCATCCACTCCCAGCGGAAATGAAATCATGATGTTCAAAACTCTCGGTTCCTTAATGTTCTGAGTCCTTGTGATCGCCTCCGGCCCTTCGCTTGTCCCGATGACGGTCGTCCCCGCTCATGCAGGGCCGGCCGGCGAGCAGGACGTCTGGAGCGAGTTGTGCGAGCAGGAGACGATCAAGGCCGTGTGCATCGCGGGCAGCGGGACGCAGGAGACCTTCAAGATCGAGGAGAGCCGCCGTCCGACGCTCATCGTCCAGTTCGCCACGATCCCCGCAGCGCAGCCGCTGAGCCCGCGGGAGGCTGCTGCCCCACGTAACGGCTCGAGGCTGCCGCGCGCGACCTTCCGTCCGTTTCGCACCGGTCGCTGCCGGCGCGAGCGCCATGCCCGCCGCCCGATCGCGGCGTCGTCACTCGAGAGCGTCGCGCAAGTCGCCGAAGCGCAGCGGCGGCGCGAGCCGGCGGACGGCCGGCAGCGTGATTCGCCATCGGGTCGGCAGCGCCTCGTGCGGGACACGGAAGAAGCGCCACTGATCAGGGTCACGGTGATCGGCGAAGTCGGGGTCGCCTTCGCCGTGGAAGGCGAAGACGAAGATGGTATCCGCAGGATGCGCGCATGCAGCGCGCGTCTTCGGCTCCCGGGTTTCGGGACGTGGCCGGACGTCGAAGCCGATCTCGTGCTCGCGGCGTGGCTGCTCGTCCACGGCGCGCAGCGCCGCCGCTTGCCGGACCTCGAGTCGGTCCCGGCCGCGCTCGAACGCGCTCGCCAGTCCGGTCGTCCCCGTTCGACGCCAGCGAGGCTCGAGCGCAGCTGCGACGATCGCCTCCACGACGAGTGGGCGATAGGCATTGCTGACGACAGGACGGCCGAATGCCGCGCTGGCAGCGGCGTCTGCGATCTCGGCCGGGGTGGGCGTGGGCATCGCGTTCTCCTCTCGGACGGCCTCGGCACGAGGGCGAGGGATCTCATGTCCCTATCGAACGGCTCCGGTCGAGGGCCGCCCCGAGGCTATTCTGCTTGCCGGAAAACGCGCCTGTCGACATCGGCATGCGCTCGGCTGCCGCCGTGATCCGCCGCGCGACGAGCGACCGGCTGCCGCTCGTTTCTCGCAAAACCCCGATCGCCTCATGCCCTGGTCCTCGCGCCGAGCCGGGCCGGGTTATGTCTCGAACCCGAGGATTTGGCGCGTGTCGGAACAGTCCGCCCCGGCCCCGATCGCGCGCGCGCCGGGCCCGGCGCGCTCCGCACAAGGGCGTTAACCATCGCGGAACGAAAAACTTGACGCCGTGCAGGAGAGCTGTCGTTGTTCTGGAACGAAGCGTGAATTCGCATGCTTCGGCCAGATCGGCCGCCCCCTGGCGGCCGCCGATGCGTTGGCCCGCATCGGCGACCTGGCCATCCGCAGCCCCTGATAACGCAGGAGCAGACGCATGGTTACGTTCTCGTAGACCGCCGCGGCCACGCCGCGCAAGGCATCCCGCCGCCGTCCACAGGCGTCTCGCCCCGTGGATCCGTGGAGCGGGATTCCGCCCGCCTTTTTCCCGACAACCCGTTTTCATGCCGCAGGCGCCCGGCGCGCACGCGTCGCGCACCGCCTGCGCGGAGCACATCCATGACTCTGCCCAACAATGACGAAGACGACGACGCTCCGGGCGTCGGTCTCGCGGACTTCCTCGACGGCGAGATCGTCCAGATCGCCGGCGCCGCGGCCGACGCCGCCGGGGTGGACCCCTCCCTTTCCCGGTTTCCGCGCCTCGCCCGTCTCGCCCTGCTCGAGGCCCTCGATCCGCACGAGGCGCACAAGCGGCTCTGCGCCGATCTCGGCGAGCTCGACGCGGATCTCGGCGAGCGGGCGGGGGTGATCAGCCCCAATTTCGACCCAGACGGCGCGCTCGCGCTCGCCGCCGAGCTCGACCGCGAGGCCGCGACACGCGATCATCCCGACTTGCGCAGCTACGCCGATGGCCTGCGCCTCCAAGCGCTGCCGGTGAACGTCAAGGCACGGGAGCGGCGCTGGGTGATGCGCATTGCCCAAGCCTTGACGGATTGCGTGCACAGCGTTCGCGCGCTCGACAACAAGACCGACGCGGAGCGCCGCCGGCTCGCCGAGCTCCAGGTCCTCGGCATCGGCTGGTGCGCTCTCGCCGCCGGCTGCAGGCAGGACCACGCGCGCTGGGGAAGCCGCGCCTTCGATAGCGCCGCGAGACTCGGCGCTCTGCTCACGAGCGCGATCGGGCAGGTGGCCGTCGCCGGCTTGCGCGCGAAGGCCGCGGACCGCGACGACGGGCGCGACGAGAGGCGGCAGCGCCCCAGGGGCGTGCAGCAGGCCGCCGCCATCGAGGTTCCGCCCGGGCACGTCGTGATCGCCCGGCTCGGCGCCGAGAACAAGCGGGCGCGGACCCGCGAGCTTACGGGAGGCCTCGAGGCCGTTCTCGACCTCCAGATGCTGCGTTCGGAGCTCGTCGCCTGGTACCCGCAGGCGGTCGAGGTGGTCGACACGCTCCTCGACGACCTGCGGGGGCGCGACAGCGTGAAGCTGAGGCCGACGCTCCTGATCGGCCCGGCCGGGGCGGGAAAGAGCTCCTTCGCCGCACTTCTGGCCCGCGCTCTCGGGACCGGATTCTGGCGCGCCGACGCCACGCAGGACGCCGCCGTCATCGCCGGGACGAGCAGGCGCTGGAACAGCGCCGAGCCGAGCCACTTCCTGCTGGCGATCGCCCGAGCAGGCGTGGCGAATCCGATCGTCCTCCTCGACGAGATCGAGAAGGCGCCGACGCGCACCGACAATGGGAGGCTTTGGGATCAGCTCCTCGGTCTCCTGGAGCCGACGACGGCGGCGGCATACCCGGACCCGTGCCTGCAGGTCGAGACCGATCTCAGCCATGTCAGCCTGATCGCGACCGCCAACGAGCTCGCGCCGCTGCCGCAGCCGCTGCGCGACCGAATGCGGATCCTTTCATTTCCGGAGCCGGGGCCCGAGCACCTCGATGCGCTGCTGGCGCGGTTGCTTCCGGCCGCTGCCGTCGAGCGCCGAATCGATCCGCGCTTCGTGCCGCCGCTCGACCCGCAGGAGCACGCCGCGGTCGAAGCCGCCTGGCAGGGCGGCAGCGTGCGCCTCCTGCAGCGCTACGTCGACGTCGTCCTGCGCGCCCGCGATGCCGGCGCCGTCCGCCACTGAAACCGACCAGGAGAACAAAGATGACGACCTCCTATCAGATCCGCATCGACGTCGGCGAGGACGGGATCCAGACCATCGGTGCCCATGGGTTGCGACCGATGCTCCACGTCGCCACCGGCGAGGTCGCCGGGCGGCTCGCGCGGCTCGGGGTGGCGGGCTGCTATGTGCTCGACTTCGGCGGAGCCTTCTACTGCGGGACCGCCGGGCGCCTCGGACGGCGGCTTCGCGAGCATCTCGCGAGCGCGAACGACGAGTTGCGCCGGGTGATCGCCATCGTCTCGGAGCCGGGCATGACGAGGTGCGAGGCCGAGCAGCTCGAGCACCTCCTGATCGCCGGTCTCGCCAGAGGCCGCGTGCCGCTGCTCAATGCGGTCGCGCCAGGGCCGGCCTATCTCCGGGCGGCGGAGACGCGCACGGTCGACGATCTGTGGACGTCGGCCAAGATGCTGCTGCGGGGGATCGGGATCGATGTGCCGGACCTGCCGGTGGGGAGCGACGCGGCTCCGACCACGGAACAGGTCCTCGGCACGATGCGGATCACGCAGGCGGGAGACCTTCACGTGCTCATCTGCGACGGAGTGCACGCGGTCGTTTGGCGAACGGGACGGGGCTGGGTCGTGATGCCGGGCTCGCTCATCCGACGCGACCCGGTACCCTCCGCGCCGCGGCGTTCGCAGGCGGAGCGCGAGCGCCTGCGCGCCGAGGGGCACCTCGTGGATACGGCCGACAAGCGGGTTCTGATGCTGCTGAAGCCGGTTCGCGTCGAGAGCGCGTCGGGAGTGGTCGTTCTGGTCATGGGCGCCAAGCACCAGCCGGGGCGCGTCCTGCGCCGGCTCTCCGATCTGCAGAGGCCGAGGTCGTCTCGGCCGTGAAGACCCGGACCGCCCGCCGGTTGCTGTCCCGCGCTCGTCACGGGGACATCGCGACGGGCGGGTGCGAGTCATCGCGAGCGAGGGCGAAGCCGGCTCTTGCGGCAGCCAGCCTTGCGGCGACACCCCGCAGGGCCGCTGGTCGTCCGGCGTCCTGCCACCCTGGCGCAAGCGCCGCGCGAGAAACGGCCGGGCGCCGTTCGTGACGCGATGCAGACCGCGGCGCGCCTGCAGCGGTTCTCGCGGGGGAGAGCCCGGAGCCGCGCGCGTCGGCCGGCAGGCGCGCGTCGCGTCCGGTTCGGGATGGTCTCGCGCCGCCCGGGACCGCGCGTTCCCGAGACGACGACGTTCTCGCCCGCCTCGCGCTTGCGCGTGGAGAAGTTCGCGCCTATCCGGGCTGTCGGCGAGGCACGCGACGGGACACGGGCATGCGATCGGCGTTGTTTCTGGACAGGGACGGAGTCGTCAACGAGGAGGTCGATTTCTGCCACCGCATCGAGGATTTCGCGTTCCGGCCGGGCATCTTCGACCTCGTCGGGGCCGCGCACCGGGCGAACAGAGCCGTGGTCGTGGTCACCAATCAGTCCGGGATCGCGCGCGGCTACTTCACAGAAGAGGATTTCCAGGCGCTGACGCGGTACATGAAAGCGCGTTTCGAGGAGGCCGGCACGGCACTGACCGACGTGCTGCATTGCCCCTACCATCCCGCGGCCGTCGTCGAGACCTACCGGGCCGACCATCCCTGGCGCAAGCCGCGGCCGGGCATGCTGCTCGAGGCGGCCCGGCGCCACGGGCTCGACGTGTCGACCTCGGTTCTCGTCGGCGACCGCATGTCGGACATCGAAGCCGCGGCCGCGGCCGGCCTCGCAGCCGCGTGCCTCGTCGGCTCGCCCGACGCCGTCCCTCGGCTCGGCGGGCTGGAGATCGCCTGCGCCCCGGACGTCGTCGGCGCGGCCTCCTGGTACGCGGAGCGCCTCGCTCGCGAAGCGGCGCCCGGTGGCGCGTCGGGGTGACGGCGCCGTCAGGCGCTCCCCTCCGGGACGCCGCGATCGCGCCGATCGACCCGTCGGCCCGGGGCGGCCGTTTACCCTCTGTCGATGTTTGGATCGACGCGCCGGCGCGGCGATGGGGATGACCTGTGGAGGGTGACGAGGGTGCGTCGCGGCGCGACGGACCAGGCGTCCACAGCCGTCGACAGGGAAGGGGGGCGATGAGAACCGACAGGGAAGCGTGGGCCGACATCGCGAAGGGGATCGGGATTCTGCTCGTGGTCTTCGGCCACGTCTGGCGCGGTGTCTACAATGCCGACCTGCTCGGGGCACAGCCGTTGTTCGAAGCCGTCGATCGCGGCATCTACCTGTTCCACATGCCGCTGTTCTTCTTCGTCGCAGGCGCGTTCTTCAACGCGAACACGTCGATGGGCGCGTTCTTCGTCCGCTCCGGAGAGCGCATCCTCTATCCGCTGGTCCTCTGGTCGTATCTCCTGGCCTTCTCGCTCCTCATCGCCCAGGACTTCACCAATCGCGGGGAGACGAGCCTCGTCGAGACGATCCGCTACCCTTTCCCGCCCAAGGACATTTTCTGGTTTCTCTGGGCCTTGTTCCTGATCCAGACCGCGGCATACGCCTGCCTGAAGCTCCCCGAGCCTGCGCGCCTGCCGACGATCGCATGTCTGCTCGGCGCCTGCATGCTGATCGCCTCCAGCGGGGAGCAGGGTGAGATCCTCGCAGGCGCTGCCTACCACCTCGTCTTCTTCGTGCTGGGCCTCGCGTTTCGGCGCGGGACCGCTTCGCCCTCCGTCGGTCTCATCCCGGTCTTCGTCGGAATTGCCGTGTTTCTCCTCGTTCAGGGAACGCTGCTCGCGGCCGATGGCCCTCGCTCCTATCTCTCTCAGGTCGGCCTGGCGAGCGCCGCGCTCGTCGGCGTCATCGTCGTGGTTCACGGGCTGAGCCAGCGCTTCGCTCAGTCGCCGATACTGCAAGGCTGCGCGCTGATCGGGGCGCTGTCGCTGCCGATCTACGTCGCGCACACCTTCTTTCTCGCCGGCGCGCGCATCGTGCTCCTCGCTTTCGGCAACGATGACCTCGTGACGCACGTCGTTCTCGGCACGGTCGCCGGCGTAGCGGGCCCGCTCGTCCTTTACGCGGCAGCGCGCAGGATCCACCTCGACCGGGCGCTCGGCTTCGGCGCGGTCCGGCTCGCCCCGGAGCCGACTCCTGCGCATGCGCACGCGGGACGTCCCCAATAGCGCCGGCCGCTCACGTCCGCTGCAGGCGCGCGACGAGGCGGAGGGACAGGCGCTGCGGCGTGAGCATCATCGCCAGCACCGTGAGCTTCGCGGTCAGGCCCGGGACGACCATGCGGCGCCCCGCGTCGAAGCCTCTCCAGCCCGCTGCTGCGACGTCCTCGGGGGAGATTTTCGGCAGCAGCCTGAAGAGCCGCGCCTGGCGCGCCTGCGCCTTCGCGAAGAACTCCGTGCGCACGGGCCCGGGCGCCACGCAGGTGACGGTGACGCCGCCGCCGCGGGTCTCCTGCCAGAGCGCCTGCGAGAACGAGGACACGAAGGCCTTGCTCGCGTAGTACGCCGCCATTCCCGGCCCGGGCGTCCATCCCGAGATCGAGCCCATCATGACCACGCCGCCGCTCCGGCGGGCGAGCATGCCCGGGAGAAACCGCAGCGTCAGATCGACGAGGCTGCGCACGTTGAGATCGACGAGCGCGACGAGGCGCTCGCGCGGCGCCTCCGCCGCGCGTCCCATCAGCCCGAAGCCGGCATTGTTGACGAGGACGTGGCAATGCAGCCCGTGCTCGGCGAGGAAGGCCTCGATCGTCTCACCCGCGTCGGGCGCGGTCAGGTCGAGCGGCAGGCACAGCGCCCGCCCGCCCGCCTCGGCTACGGCGGCCTGCGTCTGCGCCAGGCCGTCCGCGCCGCGCGCGACGAGCACCAGCGTCCCGGCGCGCCGCGCGGCGTGCACCGCCATCGCGCGCCCGAGCCCGGCGGAGGCTCCCGTGACGAGCGTCGCCGGCAACGTGTCTGATCGAGGCTGCATCGCGCTTTTCGATTCGCTCCCGCCGGGATCGGCTGCATGATTGCGCACCGCGCGCCGATCGGCGACATGTCCCGGCGCTGGGGGGAGATTAGGACGATGATGCTGGGACTTGAAGGGCTGAACGCGGTCGTCACCGGGGGAGCGAGCGGAATCGGGCGCGCCTGCGTCGACGGCTTGCGCGCCGCCGGGGCGCGCGTCGCCGTCCTCGATCGGGACGTGGCCCGGCTCGCGTCGTTCGAGGCCGACGCAGACGTCCTCGCGCTCGCCTGCGACGTCTGCGACGAGGCCGCGGTGGCGCGCGCGATCGAGACGGTCGAGGCCGATCTCGGCCCGATCGGCGTGCTGGTCGCCGCGGCGGGCGTGCTCGATCCGCCCCGCCCGCCGGAGCGCCTGACCCAGGCGGCGTGGGACCGGGTCTTCGCGGTGAATTGCGACGGCGTGCGCATCGTCTGCCGGCAGGTCGGGCCGCGGATGGCGGCGCGGGGCCGCGGCAGCATCGTGACGGTCGCCTCGATCGCCGGCCTCGAGCCCGGCCCGCTCTCCGCCTACGGTCCCAGCAAGGCGGCGATGATCGCGCTCACCCGGTCCTTCGCAGGGCATTGGGGGCGGCGCGGCGTGCGCGTGAACGCGGTCGCGCCGGGCTACGTGCGCACGCCGGCCCTCGATCCGGCGCTCTCGCTGGGCGTGGTCGACGGTGGCACACTTGCGCGAGGCACGGCGCTCGGGCGGCTCGCGGAGGCGCAGGAGGTGGCGTGCGCGGTGCTGTTCCTGGCGAGCGACGCGGCGTCCGCCATCACCGGCGTGGTGCTGCCGGTCGACGCCGGGGCGATGCTCGCCGCCGGGTGGGTTCCCCACGGCGGGTTTCCCGGCGAGCCGGCGTGACGCCGCGCCTCAGGCCGAGGGCGGGTGCGGCGCGCCCGTGAGCTCCCTCGTGATCTCCTCGTTCAGGATCGTCTCGAAGCGGGCGAGCGCACGGGCGACGGTGGCCCCGTCCATCACCCGGTGATCGTAGAGGATGCGGACGTCGACGCCGCCGTCGGCCGCGATCGGGCCGTAGTTGAGCAGCGTCGTGAGCGGCGTCAGAGGGTTGAACGATTCGGCGCCGAGCCCGGAATAGACCGAGAACTGGAACGTGCCGAAGTAGTTCGCCCGCTGCCTCCCGATCCCGAGCGCGATGCTCATCAGAAGGCGCCGGATCGGGCCGGGGGTCCGCGCCGTCCGCAGCGCCCGGCGGAAATCGGGGATCTCCGAGACCGGTGTCTCCCGGAAGGCGCGGATCAGGGCGTCGATCTCGGCGAGCGGGCGTGTCTCGGGCAGCTTGATCCGGCCGAGCAGCACCGCCTCCTCGCCCTCGACGTCCCGCTCGAACGCGATCGATGCGATGCTGCCGGGATACTCGTAGAGGTGCGGCCAAGGCCACCGCACGTAGGCACGGCGCAGCTGCGGCGTCTCCAGCGCCAGGAGCGCGTAGGCCTTGGTGAAGAGCGCGGTCCAGGTCGGGCGCGGCGTCGCCGCCGCCCGCGCGGCCCGCAGCCCGGCGAGGTTCATGCGCCGCTGCACCGTCACGCGCGGCACGCGCATCGAGAAATGCATCAGGTCGCCGACGAGGCGCCGCGGCGCCGATAGGGGCACGTACCGCCCGCGCATGTCTCGTCCTCCGCCCCGATGCCGCGCGCCCTCAGTAGAGGTACGGCACGAGGCGCTTCGTCCGGTCGCAATAGCGGGCGTAGTCCTCGCCGAAGGTCTCGGTCATCAGCCGCTCCTCCTTGCCGACGCGCGGCCCGTACAGGGCGGCGAAGCCGACGAGGCCCGCGAGGCCGGCGATGAGGTTGGGGATCAGGAAGGCCTGCCCGATCGCGAGGAGCAGGAACGAGGTATACATCGGGTGGCGCAGACGCGTGTAGACGCCGCCGGTCACCAGCGTATGCGCCTCGCGGATCTCGAGGCTGATCGACCAGTTGCGGCCGAGGTCCTTGTGGGAGCGATAGAACAGCCACAGACCGCCGGCGACGCTCGCCGCGCCGATCACGACGGCGACGAGCGGCGGCTCCCAGGAGCCGAGCCGCGGCCAGTCGAAAGCCACGTAGATCGCCGGAACCACCGCCATGCCGATGATCGCGGCGGCGAGGCCGGCGTTCTCGGCCGTCGTACGCTCGTTGCGCACGACGCGCAGCCGCTTCGCCTTGCGTTCGAAGGGGCGCCTGATGACGTACCACGCCACCATGCCCAACGCCCAGATCACCTCGCCGATCATGCTCCCGCTCGATCCTCTTGCTCTCGTTGCTGTCCGACGATGGCGCCGCGCCGCTTCTGCCCTCGCTCGGCGCGTCAGCGCGCCGGCAGGTCGCCGTCGGACAGTCCGGCGTAGAAGTCCGAACCAGACCGGCCGTCGGTGTTGCGCGTGCGCATCGTCGTGACGAAGACCGATGGCGGCAGCCAGATGAAGGCGCTGTCGTAGCCCATGAAGGCCGCGACGCGACCTGCGAACAGATTGCAGTTGGCCGTGGCGGCGTGCCAGAGCCGATACTCGTCGCGCAGCTCGGCGACGCGCCGCGTCATCCGGTCGTATTCGTCCTGGGAGAGGAGGACACGCCAGCGTGCGGACACGTCCTCGTCGTCGTTCAGCTCGCTCTCGGTGAGCTCCGTGACCGAGCCGACCGGGATGAAGTGACCGATGACGAACGGCAGAGCGACGCCTCTCGTCGGGGCGAGGCCGGCGCCGTCGCGCTCCACGATGGTCCCGTCCTCGTCGAGGCGGCCGAAGACGACGTAGGTGTGCCCGTAGGCGTAGCTGTCGCGCGAGCGGAACTCGACGAAATGGCTGCGGCCCGGGATCGGCCCCGTCCGCCCCTCGGGCAGGGGCACCCCCATGCGGTGCGCCGCGGGCGCGAGCGCGGCCTGCGTCGCGAGGTCGTCTACGCCCGCGGTCGACGTCGCGGCGAACGCCGTCGCGCCGCGAAGAGGACCCTCGACGCTACTCGCAACGGGCGGCTCGACGCTGCCGGCGCATGCGGCGAGGCCCAGGCATGAAGCGAGAGTTGCGGCTTTCGCCCGACTTCTGGCCACCTCGAAAAACCTCGTATCCCCGCCGAACATGCCGCTGGGATACGTCGCGGAAAACCGCGTCGCGAGTCAAGACGCGCGGGCGTCGCGAACCGTCTTTCGCCGGCTCATGTGTTGTCTTGCGCCGGGATCGTCAGAGCTTCTGATTGTACGCTCCCACCTCCGGGCTCTCCCGCAGCACGCCGTCGACCGCCGCGAAGATCGCCTCCAGGCGCTCGCGCGAGACCGGGCTCTCCACCACCACGACGAGCTCGGGCTTGTTGGAGGAGGCGCGGACCAGGCCCCAGGTGCCGTCCTCCAGCGTCACCCGCACGCCGTTCACGGTGACGACGTCGGCGATCCGCGCCCCGGCGAGCGGCTCGCCGGCGGCGCGCATCGCCTCGATGCGGGCGGTCACCCGGGCGACGACGTCGTACTTCACCTCGTCGGGGCAATGCGGCGACATCGTCGGCGAGCCCCAGGTCTTGGGGACGGCCGCGTAGAGATCGCCCATGGACCGGCCGGGATTGCGGTCGAGCATCTCCAGCACCGCGATGGCGGTGAGGAGCCCGTCGTCGTAGCCGCGGCCCACCGGTGCATTGAAGAAGAAGTGCCCGGACTTCTCGAAGCCGGCGAGCGCGTCGAGCTCCTTGACGCGGGCCTTGATGTAGCTGTGCCCGGTCTTCCAGTAGTCCGTCGTGGCGCCGAGCCGCTGCAGCTCGGGGTCGGTCATGAACAGCCCCGTCGACTTCACGTCCACGACGAAGCGGGCGTTCGGGTTCAGCGCCGCGAGATCGCGCGCGAGCATCACCCCGATCTTGTCGGCGAAGATCTCCGCGCCGGCCTCGTCCACCACGCCGCAGCGGTCCCCGTCGCCGTCGAAGCCGAGCCCGACGTCCGCTCCGGTCTCGCGGACCGTGGCGGCGAGCGCATGGAGCATCTCCATGTCCTCGGGATTGGGGTTGTAGCGTGGGAACGAGTGGTCGAGCTCGCAGTCGAGCGGGATCACCTCGCAGCCGAGCCGCTCCAGCAGGCGCGGCGCGAAGGCGCCCGCCGTGCCGTTGCCGCAGGCGGCCACCACCTTGAGCTTGCGCGAGAGCGAGCGCCCGCGGGCGAGATCGTCGAGATAGCTCTCGGCGAACCCCTCCACGTATTCGTAGCCGCCGCCCGGCCGCGTCGGCGCCGCGCCCGCGAGCACGATCTCCTTGAGCCGGCCCATCTCGGCGGGGCCGAAGGTGAGGGGACGGTCGAGCCCCATCTTCACGCCGGTCCAGCCGTTGTCGTTGTGCGATGCGGTGACCATCGCGACGCAGGGGCAGTCGAGCGCGAACTGGGCGTAGTACGCCATCGGCGAGAGCGCGAGCCCCACGTCCTTCACCCGCATGCCGCCCGCGATCAGCCCGGCGACGAGCGCGAGCTTGATCGAGGCCGAGTAGGAGCGGAAGTCGTGGCCCACCACGATCTCGGGCGCGACCCCGCGCTCGCGCACGAGCTGCGCGACGCCGAGGCCGAGCGCCTGGACGCCCATCAGGTTCAGCTCGGAGCCGAACAGCCAGCGGGCGTCGTACTCGCGAAAGCCGGTGGGCTTGACCAGCGGCGTGGTCTCGTAGGCGTAGGTGTTCGGCGACAGCGCCGGGGCGGGCTTGGGGAGCATGGGTCGCTCAGGTCCTGTTGTAGACGTCTTCGAGCCGGATGATGTCGTCCTCGCCCAGATACGAGCCGGACTGGACCTCGATCAGCTCGAGCGGGATCTTGCCGGGGTTCTCCAGCCGGTGGACGGCGCCGAGCGGGATGTAGGTCGATTCGTTCTCGTGCACGATCGTCTCGCGGTCGCCGACGGTGACGAGCGCGGTGCCGCGCACCACGATCCAGTGCTCGGCGCGGTGGAAGTGCTTCTGCAGCGACAGCCGCCCGCCGGGCTTGACCTCGATGCGCTTGACCTGGAAGCGCGCGCCCCGGTCGATGCCCTCGTAGGAGCCCCAGGGCCGGAACACCTGCGTGTGGTCGTCGACCTCGGTGCGGCCGCGCCGCTCGAGTTCGCGCACCAGAGCCTTGACGCTCTCGGGCTTCGCGCGGTCGAAGACGAGCGTCGCGTCGCGGGTCTGGACGACGGCGAGGTTCGAGACGCCGACCAGGCAGACGAGATCCTCCGCGCGCACGTAATTGTCGTGCGCATCGAGGAAGACCGCCGCGCCGCGCTTCGAGACGTGCGCCGCGTTGCCGGCCTCGTCGCGCTCGGACAGCTCCCAGACCGCGTGCCAGGAGCCGACGTCCGACCAGCCCATCGACACCGGCGCGACCCGAGCGCGGTCGGTCTTCTCCATCACGGCGTAGTCGATCGAAAGAGCCGTGGCGCGGGCGAAGGCGTCGGCGTCGAGGATGGTGAAGCCGAGATCGCGGGTCGCGGCGGCCACCGCCGCGCGGGCGGCCTCGATCGTGCCCGCGTCGAAGCGGGTGTACTCCGCGAGCAGCGTGTCGGCGCGGAAGAGGAAGTTGCCCGAGTTCCACAGATAGCCCGATGAGACATAGTCCGCCGCGCGGGCCGCGTCGGGCTTCTCGACGAAGGCCTCGAGCGCGTGCACGCCCGCATGCGCCGTCTCGGCGCCGGGGGCGAGATAGCCGTAGCCGGTCTCCGGCCGGTCGGGGTGGATGCCGAAGGTGACGATCGCGCCCTCGGCAGCGCTCGCCGCCGCCGCCCGCGTCACGGCCCGGAACGCGTCCTCGTCGCGCACGACGTGGTCGGCGGCGAGCACCAGCATCAGCCCTTCCGCGTCGCGCGCCTCGAGGAAGGCCGCGCCCGCCGCGATCGCCGGCCCCGAATCGCGCCGCATCGGCTCGAGCAGGATATCGCCCTCCACCCCGATTGCCGCCAGCTGGTCGGCGACCATGTGGCGGTAGTCGTGGTTGGTGATCACGATGGGCGGGCCGAACAGATCCGGGTCCGACACGCGCAGGATCGTGTCCTGGAAGGTCGAGCGCGACCCGAGCAGCTGGATGAACTGCTTGGGCGCCGCCGAGCGCGACGCCGGCCACAGCCGCGTCCCGGCGCCGCCGGCCATGATGAGGGGGGTGATGCGTGTCATCGTCGTTCCATTCTCGTCTGTCCTGCGACGATACGCGGGTTGGTGACGCTTCCGGGGCCGCTACCGCATCCGCGTCCCAGGAGAGCCCGAGACCGGGCGGACGCGGCAGAGCCTGCCATCGCGGCGACCGACGTCGAGACAGCGCTCCTACCATGAGGCAATCGGGTTCGCGAAACGTGAACCGCGCCGGGCCGGTCCGCGACGCGTTGCGGGGCGCGCCACGAGCCGGTACAAGCGGGCCGCGCGGAGAGCGCGTACGGGGATTGCGCAGGCGCGATGATCGGTCTCATGAGCTTCTTCGGTGCCGCGGTCCTGTCGGTGGGTCTGCTGGTGGCGCTGTTTCCCTTGATGCGGCGCTACGCCCTGGCGCGACCGAACGCGCGCTCGAGCCACACGGTTCCGACGCCGCAGGGCGGCGGCATCGCCGTGGTCGCGGCGACGCTCGTCGTATCGGCGGGCGCATTGTCGGTCGCCGACGCCGGGGCTGCCGCGTGGTCCTCCTTCGCCGTTCTCGCCGCGGCCACGGTGCTTCTCGCGCTTCTCGGCGCGGTCGACGACATCCGCCCGCTCCCGGTCTGGCCGCGGCTCGCGTTGCAGGCGCTCGCGGTGGCGGCGACGGTCGCGGCGGCGAGCGCGACCGGGAGGGCGCTCGGCGCCGAGGTGCCGCTCGCCCTCGAGATCGCGCTGGCGACGGTGGCCGGGCTGTGGTTCGTCAACCTCACGAACTTCATGGACGGTCTCGACTGGCTCACCGTCGCCGCCATGGTCCCCATCGCGGCGACGATGGCGGGTCTCGGCGTCGTCGGCGTCGTCGACCCGGTCGAGACCCTGGTCGCGACCGCGCTTCTGGGCGCGCTCGTCGGCTTCGCGCCGTTCAACAAGCCTGTGGCGCGCCTGTTCCTCGGCGACGTCGGCTCGCTGCCGATCGGGCTCCTGGTCGCGTGGCTGCTCTATGGGCTCGCCGCCCAGGGTCATTGGGCGGCGGCCGTGATCCTGCCGCTCTATTCCTGCGCCGACGCCACGATCACGCTGATCGCGCGCGCCCTGCGCCGGGAGCGCGTCTGGCAGGCGCATCGCTCGCACTTCTACCAGCGCGCGACCGACAACGGCTTCGCCGCGCTCGACGTGTCCGCGACGATCTTCGTCGTCTCCTGCCTTCTCGCGGCGCTCGCCGTCTTCTGCGTCCTCGTCGACGGCGTCCTCGTGGACACGCTGGCGCTGGCCCTGGCCGCGGGGCTCGTCGCGGCGACGCTGGCGCGCTTCTCGCGGCCGCGCGAGCAGGCGAGGGCGGCGCGATGACGACGACGCCGACCGTCGCTCTCACCGGCGCCACCGGCTTCGTCGGCCGCGCGCTCCTCGCCGACCTGCGCGCCAACGGGTACCGCGTGCGCGCGCTGCTGCGCCGTCCCGCCGACGAGGCGCGCGAGGCGGATTCCGCGGTCATCGGAGATCTCGCCCGACCCATGAACATGGCCCGGGCGCTGGAAGGCGTGGACGTCGTGGTGCATTCGGCGGCGCTCGCACATGCCATGTCCGGACGGCCGGAGGACGACTACAGGGCGATCAACACGGACGCGACGGTCGCCCTGGCGCAGGCCGCGCGCCGCGCCGGCGCGAAGCGCTTCGTCTTCCTCTCCTCGGTACGGGCCCAGACCGGACCCTCGGCCGAGGGCGTCGTCGACGAGAGCCGAGCGCCCGCGCCGACCGACGCCTACGGCCGCTCGAAGCTCGCCGCCGAGCACGGGCTCGCCGAGGTGGGCATCGACTGGGTCGCCCTGCGGCCGGTCCTCGTCTACGGCCCGGGGGTCAAGGGCAACATGGCGAGCCTGGTGCGGCTCGCCCGCTCGCCCTGGCCGCTGCCGCTGCCGGCGCCCTCGGCGCGACGCTCGCTGCTCGCGGTGGAGAACCTCGCCGGAGCCGTGCGCACGGCGATCGAGGCGCAGGGATCGCTCGGCCGACCGTTTCTCGTCGCCGACGACGGCGCCCTCGACATCGCCGGCATCATCGCCGCCCTGCGCGCCGGCGCGGGGCGGCGCACGCCGAGCCTGCCGATACCCGCTCCGCTGTTTCGCGCCGCCGCGCGGCTCGCGGGGCGCACGGAGATCGCCGACCGGCTCATCGGCGATCTCGTCGTCGACACGGGGGCGCTGCGGGCGCTGGGCTGGAGCGCGGTCGTCGCGACGAGGGACGGGCTCGCGCGGCTCGTCGCGACCGGCGGTGACGGCGCATGACGCACGAGGTCGTCCGCTCGCCCGCCGCCGGTGAGGCGCTGGCGTCCGCGGCTCTGGCCGTCGCCGCCGCGACGCCCGCCGTGATGGTCCTCTCGCGCGGCGTCGCGCCCGTCATGCTCGCGCTCGCGGCGTCGCTGCTGATCTTCGCGGCCCTGGCGTCGGGGCGGCACGGCGAGGCGCGCGGCCGTCTGTCCGGGTTCGCCCGCGCGCCCGCGGGCCTCGTGGCGATCGCCGCGGCGGCGTACATGATCCTGTCGCTGCTTTGGACGCCCGCGCTCGCCCGCGGCGCCGAATTCACCGGCCACGTCCTCGGAAGCGCGACCCTCGCCGCGGTGGCGCTCGCGAGCCTCTCGGCGACTGCGCTCGGAAGAGGCGTGCGCCACGGCTGGCTCGCGGCGCTGGTCGGCGCCTGCGCGGTTCTGGTTCTGATCGAGCTGCGAGCCGGCTCTCCTCTGCGTAGCGCGCTCGGCGGCGGAATCGAGGCGTTTCGCCTGAACCGCGCGGCGGTGGCGATCGTGCTGTTCCTCCCGCTCGCGGCCACGCTTCTCGTCGCTCATGGCCAGCGGCTCGCGGCCGGCGCGCTCGGGATCGTGGCGGCCACGGCGGTCTTCGCCTCGCAGAGCGAATCCGCGAAGCTGGCGCTCCTCGTCGCTCTCGCGGCCTGGTCGCTGGCGCGCTATGCGCCGCGGGCGGCGCCCCCGGCGCTCGGCGCGGCGGTGATCGGAACGCTTCTCGCGGTGCCGGCGATCGCGCCGGCCGTCAACGCCCTCGTTCCGCAGGCCTTGCACGAGGCGATCGGCTACGGGACGCTCGGGATCCGGGGCGAGATCTGGACGCGCTACGCGTGGCTGATCGCGGAGCGGCCGATCCTCGGCCACGGCATGGAGGCGGGTCACGTGACCGCGCAGCTGCTGGCCGGGACGATGGACGCGCGCGACCTGGGGCTTCTCGACTTCGGGCACCCGCACAATTTCGCCCTGCAGGTATGGTTCGAGCTCGGCCTGATCGGCGTCGGCTTCGCCGCGGTGCTGCTGGGCCTCGCCGTGCGCGCCGTGTCGCGGGCGCCGGGGCGGCTGCGTCCGGCGGCCATGGCCACCGCTGCCGCGATCTGGACGGTGGCCTTCGTCAGCCATGGCGCCTGGCAGGCCTGGTGGTGGTGCCTCGTCGGGCTCGTTGCCCTGCTCTTCGCCGCGTCCGCGCGGGGCTTCGGGGAGGCGAAGGCGGCATAGGGCCTACTGGCCGTGATAGCCGCGATACCACTCGACGAACCGCCGCACGCCCTCCTCGACGGGCGTCGACGGGCGGTAGCCGGTGAGCGCCTCGAGCAGCTCGGCCTTGGCGAAGGTCGCGACGACGTCGCCCTTCTGCATCGGCAGCATGACCTTGTTCGCCGCGACGCCGAGCGCGCGCTCGATCGTCTCGATGAAGGGCATCAGCCCCACCGGCTGCCCGCCGCCGATGTTGACCACGCGCCAGGGCGCGGCGGGCGAGAGCGAGTCCATCGGCCCGACCGGTGCGCCCTCCACCGGCGCGGCGTCGACCAGGCGCACGATGCCCTCCACCAGGTCGTCGATATAGGTGAAGTCGCGCTGCATCGCGCCTTCGCCGTAGACCTCGATCGGCTCGCCCGCGAGCGTCGCGCGCACGAACTTGAACAGCGCCATGTCGGGCCGGCCCCAGGGACCGTAGACGGTGAAGAAGCGAAACGCGGTGGTCGGCAGCTTCCACAGGTGCGCATAGGAATGCGCCATCGTCTCCGTCGCCTTCTTGGTGGCGGCGTAGAGGGTCAGCGGATGGTCGGCGCGGTCGGTCTCGCCGAAGGGCATGTCCGTGTTTGCGCCGTAGACCGAGCTCGTCGAGGCGAGGAGGAAGTGCTCCGGCGCGTGGCGGCGCACGCCCTCCATGACGTTGAAGGTGCCCACCAGGTTCGCGTCGACATAGGCGCGCGGGTTCTCGAGCGAGTAGCGCACCCCCGCCTGCGCCGCGAGGTGGATCACCACGTCGGGCGCCGCCTCGTCGAAGGCGCGGCTCAGCGCCGCGTCGTCCTCGAGCATGATCTCGTGGGCGACGAAGGCGTTCGAGCGCCGAAGGATGGCGTGGCGCGCCTCCTTCAGCGCGACGTCGTAGTAGGGCGTCATGCCGTCGACGCCCGTCACCAGCCAGCCGTCGGCGATCAGGCGCTGCGCCACGTGGAGGCCGATGAAGCCGGCCGTGCCGGTCACGAGGGCCTTGCGGTGCGATGCGGGCATGGCGGGCGGCTCCTTCGGGCGGGTCTTAGCCCGAAGGTGCGCGCGCCGCAACGCGCCGGGGCGCGTGCTCGGGGGTCGTGGGCGGTCACTCGGCGGCGAGGCGCATGCCCGCGAGCCCGTCGAGATGGCCGACCACCTCCTCGAGATGCATCACGTCGCAATACTTGTGGTGCAGGTCGAACAGGTTGACCTTGTGGATCAGCGCCGAGCGGTCGTAGGTGCACTCCTCCACGATCGAGACGTGGAAGCCGTTGGAGTAGGCGTCGACGCTCGACGCCCGCACGCAGCCCGAGGTGGACTCGCCGCAGACGATCAGGCTCTTCACGCCGAGATAGTTGAGGTGGGACACGATCGGCGTGCCCTGGAAGATCGAGGCGCGCTGCTTGGTGATGATCACGTCCTCGGGGCGCACCTCGAACTCCGGGTAGATCCCGTAGTCCTCGGCGGTCGTCGTCATGCGCTGGCGGCGCGTCGAGCCGACGCCCTGGGGGCGGTTCTGCGGGCGCGTCTCCTGCGTGCAGAAGAAGATCGGGATGCCCGCGCGCCGCGCGGCGGCGAGCAGCCGCTTCGTCGGCTCGATGGCGGCGTGGGCGAACTCCCCGCAGGTGTTGGGGTGGTCGTCGTTGATCTCGATGACCGGCCGGTCGCCGCCGCGATAGACGATGTTGTAGAGGTCGATCGCGAGCAGCGCCGGCATCGGGCCGACCTTGGTCTCGCGGGCGTAGCAGGAATAGATCTGCATCGTGTCGTCGTCGATGACGTCGGCCCAGCAATGGTCTTCGAAGGCGTCGATCGTGGCCATGGCTCGTTTTCCTTGTCGTCAGGGGGTGAGTGAGAGGTCGAGGATCTCCACGGCCGCGCCCGCGAGCACGCCGGCGAGGACGGGGAGGAAGAAGGAGGACAGGAGCCGCACCGCCGAGAACCGCCAGCCCATCAGCGGCAGCTCGTAGGCGAGGATCCGGTGCATCGCGAAGACGGACCAGCCCGACAGCAGGGCCACCATCTGCGCCGTGCCCGCGCCCGCCTGCCAGAACACCAGCGCGACGGGGAAGGACACCATCGGCCCGCCGGGCATGATCCCGCCGACGAGGGCGGCGAGGACGATGCCCTGGAGACCGCTCTCGGGTCCGACGGCGCCCGCCACGAGATCCTGCGGGATCAGCCGGCCGATGAAGGCGGCGGCGAGGAGCGCGAGCGGCAGGCGCAGCGCGATGTCGCGCCCCTGGCGGCCGGCGAAGCGCGCGGCCTTCTCCACCCGCTCGGGTCCCGTGCGCCAGACGGCCAGCGCGAGCGCGGCGGCGAGGCCGATGAGGGTGAGCGCGCCGGCATTCATGTCGGCGCCCTCAGCGCGAGCGCCGGGTGGCGCCCGATCTGCCGGGCGAGCAGCCCCGCGAGGATCGGCAGCGGCAGCGAGACCGCGAGCCGCAGCAGCGCGAGGTCGGGCCCGAGCAGCGGCAGTTCCCAGATGATCAGGCGGTTGAGGCCGATCATCGCCCAGGCGCAGAGATACGCCACCAGCGCGCCGATATCCGCGCCCGCGGCATAGAGAGCATAGACGAGGGGGAAGGAGGTGAACGGCCCACCGGGCGTCACCATGCCGAGCGCGCTCGCGAGCGCGATCCCCTTCAGGCCGGAGCGGCCGCCCAGCAGCCGCGCCACGGTCTCCCGTGGCACGAGCTGCTGAATCAGCCCGCCGATCATCAGGCCGGCCATGATCTGCGGCGCGATGGCGACGATTGTCGCGAGCGCGCCGCCGAACGACGCGCGCACGCCCTCGGCGCCCTCGAGCGCGAAGACCGCAGCGCCCGAGGCCGCCGCGATACCCGCGAAGGCGAGCGTCGTCGCGTCCGGGCGCTTGCGGCCCTTGCCGCTTTCGCCGGCGGGTTCACTCACGCGGCCGCACCCATCGAAGCACCCTTGGGCAGCTCGAACAGCCCCTCCGGCAGGCCGTCGATATGGGCGAGCACCTCCTCGTGCGGCACGACGTCGGCGTACTTGGCGTGCATGTCGGCGAGGTTGATGGCGTGGCTCGCCTGCGCCCGGTCGAAACAGCCGTCCTCGATCACCGCAACGCGGAAGTTGTTCGAGAACGCGTCGATGACGGTGGCCCGCACGCAGCCCGAGGTCGTCGTGCCCACGACGTAGACGCTGTCGCAGCCCAGCAGCTGCAGGTAGGAGTGCAACGGCGTGCCGAAGAAGCCCGAGGGTTTCTGCTTGAGCACCACGATGTCCTGCGGCTGCGGCGCGATCGCCGAGACGATCTCGTTGCCGTCGGGCAGGTTCTCGCGGGCGCGCTCGCGCACGGCCTTGTTGGCCTCGTCCGTGCGGGAGTTCTTCCACGCCCAGCTCGCGATGTCCCACTTGTCCTCGCGCACGACGCCGGTGGTGTAGATCACCGGAACGCCCTTGGCACGGCAGGCGTCGGCCACCTTGCCGATCACCGCGACCGCGTCCCAGCTCTCCTCGCCGCAGGAGTTCGGCCAGGTCTCGATCGACTCGAGGATCGGCGCCGGCTCGTGGCCGGCGAAGCCCCAGGAGACGTCGATGATCAGGAAGGCGGGGCGCTTGCCGAAGCCGCCCTTCGCCCCAAAGCCGGCCGCCGCGAAGACGGCCTTGTCGCGCTCGGTGAGGAACTGGTCCCAGATTCGCTCTGACATAATTCCCTCCCTCAGTACCAGACGGTTTCGGATTGCACGCCCGAGCCGGCGGGCAGGTCGAACATGCCCTGCGGCTGCTCGTGCAGGTAGGCGAGCACGTCCGCGGACGGGAGCACGTTGGCGTACTTCGCGTTCATGTCGCACAGGTTGATCGCGTGGCTCGCTTGGCTGCGGTCGAAGCAGCCGTCCTCCACCACCGTCACGCGGAAGTTGTTGGAGAAGGCGTCGATGACCGTGGCGCGTACGCAGCCCGAGGTCGTCGTACCGGTGACGATCACCGAGTCGCAGCCGAGCAGCTGCAGGTAGGATTGCAGCGGCGTGCCGAAGAAGCCCGACGGCTTCTCCTTGCGCACCACGATGTCGCGCGGGCCGGGCGCGATCTCGTCGACGATGACGTTGCCGTCGAGGCCGCTCGCCACCTTCGGACGCTCGCCGCCCCGCGAGTTCTTCCACAGCCAGGAGCCGCCGTTCCAGCCGTCGGGGCGGCGCGTGCCGGTGGTGTAGATCACCGGGATCGTCTTGGCGCGGCAGACGTCGATGAGCTCGCGGATCACCGGAACCGCGTCGAAGCCCTCCTCGCCGCAGGAATTGCGCCACTTCTTGATGCCCTCGAGGATCGGCTGGCGCTCCTCGCCGACGAAGGCGTAGTTCACGTCGATGACGAGGAGGGCAGGGCGCTTGCCCCATTCCGCCAGCGCGCCGTAGCCGGACGCGGCGAAGACCTGCTTGTCGCGTTCGGTCAGGAACTGGTCCCAGATGCGGTCGGCCATGGGTTCTCTCCTTGTTGGGGGTCAGGTTTCGGGTGACGAGCGCCGCCGCGGCCGGCGCGCGACGACGAGGAAGGCCAGCGCCGAGGCGCCGACGAGGGCGGCGTTGAGAGCCACGGCGCCGCCGTAGCCGACGCGCAGGACGTCGACCGAAAGCCCGAGCAGGATCGGCCCCGCGACGAAGCCGATGTCGCCGAAGAAGCGCATCACCCCCATCGTCGCGCCGTAGCGCCCGCCGGGCGCGTGATCGACGGCGTAGGCGGCGATGGCGGGGGCGTTGAAGCCCGTCGCCGCACCGAGCACGGCGAAGCCGGCCCAGTAGAAGGCGGCCGTCGGTGCGAGCGCGATCATCACGAGCGCCACGGCGCAGATGGCGGTCGAGAGCGTGATCACGGGTGTGCGCCCGAACCGGTCCGCCGCCGTCCCCGCGATCGGCAGGACGAGGAGGTTCGCCAGCGCCGAGAGCGTGAGCGCGAGCCCGATGTCGCCGGGCGCGAGGCCGAAGCGCTCCACGCCGAGCAGCGGCATCATCGCCCATTGCCCGCCGGAGCGCGTGAAGAACACCCCGAAGTTGATGAACATCACCACCGCGAGGGGCGCGACCATGATCACGGCCGTGAGCGAGGACAGCCCGTGGTCCGCGTGCTTGCCGCCGGCATGGTCGGACGCCCGGTCGACGTACATGAAGCGCGCGCACAGCGCCGCGCCGATGCCGATCACGAGCGCCATCCAGAACGGCGCCCGGTAGCCGAACCACTCGGCGAGGAGCCCGCCGATCGCCGGGCCCAGCCCCGCGCCGACGAGGACGGCCGCCTGATAGAGGGCCATGATCCGCCCGCGGGTCTGCGGCGTCGACAGGTCGGCGCAGACGATGGAGGCCACCGTCATGTAGATGCCCGAGCCCACGCCCTGGAGGAAGCGGAAGACGATGAGCAGGGTGTAGCTGTCCGCCAGCGCCGCCCCGAGCGACGCCGCCGCCGCGATCGCCGGGCCGACCCACAGCAGGGTCGCGCGCCCGAACCGGTCGGCGAACAGGCCGGCGGGGATGTCGACCGCGAGCCGCCCGAGCCCGAACACGGTGATCACGAGCCCCGCCACCCAGTCCGCCACGCCGAAGGTCTTGGCGTAGAGCGACAGGACGGGCGCGAGCGAGCCCATCATCAGCATGTGCCCGGCGACCGTGATCATGATGACGGCGAGCGCGGGCTCGGCCCTCAGGATCGCGGTGTAGCCGACGGCGGCGGCGGGGGTGCGGGCGTCCATCGATCCCTCAGTGCCGCGCGCCGGAGCGCTTGAGCTTCGGGTCCAGGTTGTCGCGCAGCGCGTCCCCCAGGAGGTTGATCGCGAGCACGGTGGCGAAGATCGACAGGCCCGGGAACAGCGCCATCCACCACGCGGTCGAGATGTAGGTGCGCCCGTCCGCGAGCATGCCGCCCCAGGTCGGGATCGAGGGAGGGACGCCGAGCCCCAGGAAGGAGAGGGCGGCCTCCGCGATGATGGCCGCGGCCATGGCGAAGGTGCCGATGACGAGCGCGGACTGGATCAGGTTGGGCAGGATGTGCTTCCAGATGATCCGCGCGTGGCTCGCCCCGAGCGAGCGCGCGGCCATGACGTATTCGCGCTCCTTCAGCGTCATCGCGTTGGCGCGCGCGACGCGGCAATAGGGGATCCAGCGCTGCAGGGTGAGCGCCATGATCAGGATGCCGAGTCCCTGGCCGAGGAAGGCCAGCACCGCGATGGCGAGCAGCAGCGGCGGGAAGGCCCACATCACCTCGACGAGCTTCTGGATGACGAAGTCCGTCGTGCGGCCGAAATAGCCCGAGACGATGCCGAGCGCGACGCCGACCACGCCGGAGATGACGACGACCGCGAGCGCGATCACGAGCGAGACCCGCGCGCCGTAGATCACGCGGCTGAGCACGTCGCGCCCGACGTGGTCCGTCCCGAAGAAGAACGGCCCGGCGAAATACTGCGGCGGCGTCAGCGCCGCCATCAGGTCCTGGTGGCGCGGATCGTAGGGCGCCACGAGCGGCGCGAAGATCGCGCACAGCGCCAGCAGCGCGAGGATTCCGGCGCCGAACAGCGCCTTGAACGTCAACCAGGGGCCGAGCGCCCGGCGCAGGCGCCGGCGCAGCTCCCCGAGGCCGGGCGCAGCGGCCCGGGTCGCCTCAGGCGACGCGGATGCGGGGGTCGACTGCAGCATAGAGAAAATCCACCAGCAGGTTCACGGCGATGAAGAGCGTGGTGTAGACGAGCACCAGCCCGGTGATCAGCGGGTAGTCGCGCGCGGTCAGGCCCGACAGCAGCAGGTTGCCGATGCCCGGCCAGGCGAAGATCGTCTCGACGATGATGGAGCCGGAGATCAGCGCCCCGAACTCGAGCCCGACCACCGTGATCACCAGGATCAGCGCGTTCTTGAATCCGTGGCGCCAGACGACGACGCCCTCGGGCAGGCCCTTGGCGCGCGCGGTCATGACGAAGTCCTCCGACAGGGTCTCGAGCATGGCCGAGCGCGTGACCCGCATCAGGATGCCCATCATGTTCACGCCGAGCACGAAGGCGGGCATCAGGATGAAGGCGAGCGCGTCCTTGAACGCCGCCCAGTCCCGATAGAGGAGGCTGTCGAGGAGGAGGAAGCCGGTGATCGGGTCCTGCGGCAGGCCGAACGTGTTGCGGCCCGAGGACGGCAGCAGGTTGAGATACCCGGACACGAGCAGGACCAGCATGATGCCGAGCCAGAAGTTCGGCATCGAGATGCCGAAGAAGCCGCCGATCGAGCCGAGATTGTCCACCCACGAGTTCGGCCGCGCGCCGGCCCAGACGCCGAGCGGCACGCCGATGGCGATGGCGATCACGGTCGCGACCAGGGCGAGCTCCAGGGTGGCGGGAAAGCGCTGGGCGACGAGGTCGAGGACGGGCTCGTTGTAGCGGAAGCTCGTGCCGAAATCGAAGGTCAGCGCCGCCTTGAGGAAGTGCCAGTACTGCACCATCACCGGCTGGTCGAGGCCCCAGCGCTCGCGGGCGATGCGCACGTCGTCCTCGGTCGCCTGGTCGCCGACGAGCATGTCGGCGGGGTCGCCGGGCGCCGCCTGCAGCAGCAGGAAGACGAAGAGCGAGATCAGCACGATGACGGGAATCGTCCCGAGCAATCGTCTCGTGAGATAGGCCAGCATGGGCGGAATCCCTTTTCCCTCGGGCGATGCGCCGGGGCGTGAGCCCCGGCGCGCGAGCCTCAGCGGCTCGCCCGCCGCTCGGGGTCGACGAAGATCTCGACGGCGCGGATCTCGGTCGTCGGCACCGGGTCGTACTCGATCTCCGGCGAGAGCCCCCACGCCATCTGGTGGCGCCACATGAAGTGCGCCGGCGCCTCCTCGGTGATGAGCGCCATGGCCTTCCCGAGGGTGACCATCCGCTCCGCCTCGTCGAAGGTCTGGCGCTCGGCCTGGAGCAGGGCGTCTACGTCGGGATTCGAGAAGCCGATGCGCGGGGAGGCGCCGGTCTCGAAATACTGCGACAGCGCCGCCGAGGGATCGACCACGGAGCCGCGGCCCATGTAGTAGAACGGCACGCCGCCGCTCTGGACGTTCGACCAGAGGGTGCCCCATTCGGGGGTCTGGAGGTTCACCTTGAAGCCCACCGCCTCGAGCATCGGCACGATCGCCTCGGCGATCTGCTTGTCGGAGGTGTAGCGGCCGACCGGCGTGTAGAAGTCGATCTCGACCCCGTCCGGATAGCCCGCCTCCACGAGGAGCGCGCGCGCCTTCTCGGGATCGTAGGGGTAGCCCATCGTGGCGTCGGGGTCGAAGCCCACCTGGCCTTCGCCGATGGGTCCGTCGAGCCGGGTCGCCTGGCCCTGGAGGATCGCGCGGATGATGGCGTCGCGGTTGATGGCGTAGGCAACCGCCTGGCGCGCCTCCTTCTTGTCCCAGGGCTCGAATTGCGGGCTCATGGCCAGGAACATGATCTCGACCGAGTTTTCCCAGACGAGGCGCGCGTTCGGCGCGCCGTCGACGCGCGGCACGAGCTGCGGCGGGATGAACTGCGCGATCTGGATCTCGCCGTTGAGCAGCGCCGTGACGCGGCTCTCCGGCTCCTTGATGATCCGGAAGATCACCTCGTCGGGATTGTTCGGCTGGACCAGGGAATGGCCCGGCACCTTCTCGATGGCGATGTAGTTGTCGACCGAGATCTCGGTGATGGCATAGGGGCCGAAGCCGAAGGGCGCGACGCGGTCGGCCTCCGCGCCGTGGAGCTCGTACTGCGATTTCGAGGTGATGATCAGGTTGCGGAAGAAGTCGAGCAGGGTTGCGACCGGCTCGGTCGTCGTGACCTTCAGCGTGTGGTCGTCGAGCGCCTCGGCGGCGGCGACGTAGCGTACGTTGTGGCGCTGCTTCGACTGGGGGTCGTTGCGTGAGCGCTCGATCGAATGCACGATGTCGTGCGCGGTGACGGGCTCGCCGTCGTTGCGCACGATGCCGTCCTTCAGGTGGAACATCCACGTGGTCGGATCGGTCACCTCCCAGCGCTCGACGAGCATGGAGGTGAAGCCGCCGGTCTCGAAGTCGCGGTCGACCAGGCAGCCGTAGGTCTGGCAATAGACCGCGTACATCAGCGCCACGGAATCCGCGTAGGGGTTCTGCGAGGCGATGGTCTCGGTCACGGCGATGTTGACGCGCGTCTGGGCCTGCGCCGGTGCGGCGAGGCCGACGCCGGCGCCCAGGATCAGCGCGGCGGCCGCGCGGGTCGAGAGCCGGGCGCGGCGGATGTGTCCGTCGTATCGGGTCATGGTCGGTCCTTCCTCTGTTCGCTGTCCGTGTCTCGTCCCGGCGTCCGCATAAGCGCTCCCATCGCTGCGGCGTCGGCTCGGAACGCTGCTTTGCATCGGCCGTGCCAACTCGAAAAATATCGTAATCTCAGAGGTTTGAGCAATCGACGGAGTCGTGCGGCAGGCGCACGGAGGGGTGCCGACGGGGGCGCGGAGGGGCGGGCGTCCTCGGTGGGACCAAAGATGGCGCAGGGGCCGCCCGGCGCTCGTGGCGCGCGTCGCGTTGCCGGCGAAGGCTTTGCGGTCGCGGCATAAGCGCGGCTAATGCCCGCGTGCCTGCCGCAGCAGCAGAAACACGCGCCACGTGCGTCGAATCATTGCAAGGCGGACCGTGGGGCTTCGATCAGCGTGAGACGACGACGTCCCCGGCGATCTCGGCGGCGACCGGCGAGAGCCTCGCGGCGACCTCGGTCGCGATGAGGTCCCGGCACAGCGCCGCGAGCTCGCCCGGAAGGCCGCCGATGCGTCCGCTCTTTGCGGCGAGCGCGATGTGGCGCGAGAAGATCGGCGGAGGCAGCCGCCGCATCTCGACGCCGTCGAGCGGCACGCGCGCGTGCAGCAGCGAGAACGGCGTGGTGATCGCCCAGCCCTGGCCGCGCGCGACCATCTCGAGCACCAGCGAGGCGCGGTCGAAGTCGAGGGTCTGCGGGATGTCGAGGGCGAGCCGCGTCAGGTACCGGTCGATCATCTTGCCGAGCCGCCGCTGCGTGCCGTAGCGCACCAGCGGAAGCGCGTAGGCCAGCGCCTGCAGGTCGACCGGGCCGCGACCGAGGAAGCCCGCCGGCACGACCGCGACGCACGGCTCCACCATCAGCTCGTGGATCTCCAGCCCCTCGGGCGCATCCGGCAGGTCGCTCGTGACGATGAGGTCGTAGTGGTTGCGCAGCAGGCCGTCGGCGTGGCGCAGCCCCGTGCCGGTCGCGACCTCGATGTGCCCCGCGTGCGACTTGCAGCGGGAGACCAGCGCCGGGGCGAGGAGGTCGCCGAGCGTCTCCATGATGCAGATCGTCAGGTGCGCGATCTCGGGCCGCTCCAGCGTGCGCATCGCCGCCTCCGCCTCGCCGACATCGGAGAGGATGCGCTGCGCGTGATAGCGAAGCCGCGCGCCCGCCGAGGTGATGCGCAGCCCGTCGCGATGGCGCTCGAAGAGCGGCGCGCCGCAGCGGCTCTCGAGGCGCGCGATCTGCTGCGAGACCGCGGCCTGCGTGACGCCGAGCGCCGTCGCCGCCCGCCCCATCCCGCCGGCCTCGCAGACCGCCAAGAAGATTTCCAAGCTGCGCAAGTCGAAGGCGGCCATTGCTGCTCCGGCCCGTTTCAAGCCCCGCATCCCGCGATGTTGGCACGGCACATGCAAAAAAGGGGCCGATCCCGCCCCGCACCGTCGGCGGCGCTTATGGCCGCAAGGAGAGCCCCTCATGCCCGACGCAGCCCTGCTCGACCGCCCCCGCGCAGACGCCTCCGCCGCCGCAGCCGCCGCCACGCCCGAGCCCGTCCTCGCCATCGAGAACCTGACCACGGTCTTCCCGACGATCGACGGGGACGTGCGCGCCGTGGAGGACGTCTCCTTCGTCATCCGGCCGGGCGAGACCGTGGCCGTCGTCGGCGAATCCGGCTCCGGCAAGTCGGTGACGGCGAAGTCGATCCTGCGCCTGACCGACTATCAGAACGCCGAGGTGCGCCGCGGCTCCATCACCTTCCGCAGCCGCGACGGCGAGGCGCGCGATCTCGCCCGCGCCGACGCCCGCACCATGCGCGCGATCCGCGGCAACGAGATCTCGATCATCTTCCAGGAGCCGCTGACCTCGCTCAACCCGGTGATGACGGTGGGCGACCAGATCTGCGAGGCGATCGTGCTCCACCAGCGCAAGCGCGCGGGCGAGGCGCGGGAGATCGCGCTGGGCGCGCTGCGCCAAGTGCGCATGCCCGAGGCCGAGCGGCGGCTCGAGCAATATCCGCACGAGCTCTCCGGCGGCATGCGCCAGCGCGTGATGATCGCCATGGCGCTCGCCTGCCGGCCGCAGCTCCTCATCGCCGACGAGCCCACGACCGCGCTCGACGTGACGATCCAGGCCCAGATCCTCTCTCTCATCCGGGCGCTCCAGCGCGAGATCGGCATGGCCGTCCTGTTCATCACCCACGACATGGGCGTCGTCGCCGAGATCGCCGACCGGGTCGTGGTGATGTATCGCGGCCGCAAGGTGGAGGAGGGGCCCGTCGCGGAGATCTTCGCCAACCCGCGCCACCCCTACACCAAGGCCCTGCTCGGCGCCGTGCCCAAGCTCGGCTCCATGGCCGGCAAGCGCGATCCGGAGCCGTTCCCGCAGCTCGTCATGGGCGAGGACGGGACGCTCGAGGCGATGGCGGCCCCGCAGGGCCGGCGGCGCGCCGCCGAGCCCGGCGAGACGCGGCCCGTCGTGCTCGAGGTCGACCGCCTGACGACGCGCTTTCCCATTCGCAAGGGCGTGCTCCGGCGCGTCGTCGGCAACGTCCACGCCGTCGAGAGCGTCTCGTTCAAGCTCCACGCCGGGGAGACGCTGGCGCTCGTCGGCGAATCCGGCTGCGGCAAGTCGACGATCGGGCGCACCATCCTCAAGCTGGTCGAGCCGACCTCGGGCGACGTCCTCATCGCGCGAAAGAACATCACCAACTACACGCCCGCGCTGATGCAGGGCGTGCGCCGGCACGCGCAGATGATCTTCCAGGACCCGTTCGCCTCGCTCAACCCACGCATGACAATCGCCCAGACCATCGCCGAGCCGATGCTGATCCACCGCATCTGTGCGAAGGCCGAGATCCCCGAGCGTGCGGGCGCGCTGATGGAGCGCGTCGGCCTCACCCGGGCGCACTTGGCGCGGTATCCGCACGAGTTCTCGGGCGGCCAGCGCCAGCGCATCGCCATCGCCCGCGCCCTGGCGCTCGAGCCCGCGCTGATCATCGCCGACGAGGCGGTCTCGGCGCTGGACGTCTCGATCCAGGCGCAGGTGATCAACCTGATGATGCAGCTCCAGGAGGAGCTCGGCATCGCCTACCTGTTCATCTCCCACGACATGGCCGTGGTGGAGCGTGCGGCGCACAGGGTCGCGGTGATGTATCTCGGCCAGATCGTCGAGATCGGCCCGCGCGAGAGCGTGTTCGCGAACCCGCGCCATTCCTACACCCGCCGCCTGATGGAGGCCGTGCCCGTCGCGGACCCCGCGCGCCGGCGCGAGCGGGCGCTCGCCACCGACGAGATCCCGAGCCCGGTCAAGCCGATCGGCTGGGAGCCGGAGATCCGCCCGCTGGTGGAGGTCGGGGAGGGGCACTTCGTCCAGGCCGAGTGAGCCGAGGACCCCGCCCGACGAGCGGGGCGCGCGGTGCGTATTTGATTGACGTACCTCATTGCGCAGCGGATAGTCGCCCGCCCTGCGGGAGGCTTTCGTGTTCCGTCCGACCGTCAACGATATCGCCAAGGAAGCGGGGGTCAGCCTCGCGACGGTCGACCGCGTCCTGAACGCGCGCCCGGGCGTGCGGGCGAAGACGGTGCTGCGGGTCAACGAGGCGATCGAGCGGCTCGGCTACGTCCGCGACGTCGCGGCCGCCAACCTCGCGCGCCGGCGCAGCTACCGGGTCGCCTTCGTGCTGCCCGACAGCGAGACGGCGTTCATGCAGGCGTTGCGCGCCGCGATCGAGGCCGCCGCCGAGCTCGCCGCTTTCGATCGCACGGCGGCAGAGATCGTCACCGTCCCCGCCTTCGACCCGACCGCCACGGTCCGCGCGCTGGCGGCGCTCGAGGGCCTCGACGGCGTGGCGCTGATGGCGCCGGAGACCCCCCAGGTGCGCGACGCGATCGGGCGGCTCGCGCAAGGGGGGACGCCGGTCGTGGCGCTGGTCTCCGACCAGCCGAACTCCGCCCGCAACCGGTTCGTGGGCATCAACAATCTCGCCGCCGGCCGCACCGCGGCGCAGCTGCTCGGGCGCTTCGCGCCCCGGCCCGACGCCACGATCATGGTCCTCGCCGGCTCGATGATGGCGCGCGACCAGATGGAGCGGCGGCTCGGCTTCGACGAGGTGATGCTGCGCTGGTTCCCGGAGATGACCGTCCTGCCGTCGGTGGAGGGGCGCGACGATTCGGAGATCGCGGCCGAGCGGCTGGCCGCCGCGCTCGCCGCCCGCCCCGAGGTCGACGCGCTCTACGCCCTCGGCGCGGGGCATCGCGGCCTGGTGAGGACCCTGCGGGCGCTCGGGCTCGGCGATCGCATCACCGTCGTCGCGCACGAGCTGACGCCGGCCGCGCGCGCGGGGCTCGAGGACGGCACGCTCGACGCGGTGATCACCCAGGACGTGGGCCATATCGCGCGCAGCGCGCTGCGCGTCCTGCGCTCGGCGATCGACGGCACGCCGCTCGATCCCGGTCAGGAGCAGATCCGCATCGAGATCCTGCTGCGGGAGAACCTGCCGCCGGTTTGACGAGCGGGGAGGGGACTTCAGCTCCTTCCGACAAGCCGCTGAAAACGAGTGGAAAATTCTGGAGCAGGCGAGATGCCGGCGCCGCACGGCGATGCTGCGGCGCGAAATGAGGGGCGTACCTCAGAAAAACGTGGACAGGGCCCGAGGGCTGCGCTTATCGTTCGGGAAACGGACAAGACCGGCCGGGGCCGGCGTCAATGTTCCCAGGGAGGACAACGAGCATGAAGAAAGCATCATACCTCGCCGCGACCGTCGCCGCGCTGGCGCTGACGGCGGGCTCCAACGCCGCGCAATCCGAGGAGCTGACCCTGTGCTGGGCGGCCTGGGACCCGGCCAACGCCCTCGTCGAGCTGTCGAAGGAGTTCGAGGCGCAGTCTGGGCATACGATGCGGTTCGAGTTCGTGCCGTGGCCGAACTTCGCCGACCGCATGCTCAACGAGCTGAACTCCGGCGGTCGACTGTGCGACCTGCTCATCGGCGACAGCCAGTGGATCGGCGGCGGCGCCGAGAACGGGCACTACGTCAAGCTGAACGACTTCTTCGACGAGGCCGGCATCAGCATGGACGACTTCGCGCCCGCGACCGTGTACGCCTATTCCACCTGGCCCAAGGGCACGCCCAACTACTACGCGCTTCCGGCGATGGGCGACGCCAACGGCTGGTTCTACCGCAAGGACTGGTTCGAGCGCCCCGAGCTGCAGGAGGCTTTCCAGGCCGAGTACGGCCGCCCGCTCGGCGAGCCGCAGTCCCAGCGCGAGCTGATGGAGATCGCCAAATTCTTCCAGGGTCGCGAGATCGACGGGCAGACGGTGTACGGCGCATCGATCTTCACCGAGCGCGGCTCGGAGGGCATCACCATGGGCGCCACCGGCGCCATGTACGCCTGGGGCTTCAAGTACGAGAACACGCCGGGGTCCTACGACATGGAGGGCGCGGTCAACTCGCCCGAAGCCGTGGAGGCGCTGGAGTTCTACAAGGAGCTCTACGAGTGCTGCACGCCGCCGGGCTATACCAACGCGTACATGGAGCAGTCGCTCGACGCCTTCAAGTCCGGCCAGGTGGCGATGGCGATGAACTGGTTCGCCTTCTTCCCGGGCCTCTACGCCGACCCGAACACCGGCGGCGACAAGATCGACTTCTTCGTCAACCCGCCCCAGAACGTCGCCGCCTCCACCCTCGGTGGGCAGGGCATCTCGGTCGTGTCCTATTCGCAGAAGCAGGACGCCGCGCTCGAGTACATCAGGTGGTTCGCCCAGCCCGACGTGCAAGCGAAGTGGTGGGCGCTCGGCGGCTATTCGGCCCACAACTCGGTGCTGAACGACCCCGGCTTCGTCGACAGCCAGCCCTTCGCCGGCGACTTCCTCGAGGCCATGGCCGCGGTGCAGGACTTCTGGCAGGAGCCGACCTACGCCGAGCTGCTGCTCGCCATGCAGGAGCGGCTGCACAACTACATCGTCGCCGACCAGGGCACCGCCCAGGAGGCGCTCGACGGCCTGATCGAGGACTGGACCGAGGTCTTCGAGGACGACGGCAAGCTGTGAGTCGCCTCCCCCCTCTCCCATGAGGGAGAGGGGTCGGGGGTGAGGGAGCGACGCCGCGGCGATGAGAAGGCCCTCACCCCTGCTCCTCTCCCATCCGGGAGAGGGGTAGCCGGACCGCATTTCGAACCACGGTCGATTTCATGACGAACAGCGTCATCACCGCCGCCGCAGAGAAGACGCCGCCGTCCGTCGCGCGCAGGATCCGCGGCCTGTCGGACAAGGCCATCGCCTGGATCTTCGTCGCCCCGACGATCTTCCTGCTCTTGGCGATCAACATCTTCCCGTTGATCTGGACGGTGCGGCTGTCCTTCACGGACTACCGCGCCAATCGGCTCAATCGCGAGGTCGAGTGGGTGGGCCTGCGCAATTACGAGCGCATCCTCACCGACGACGGCATCTGGATGAACATGCAGGCGACGGCGCACTTCCTGGTGTGGACCATCGTCTTCCAGGTGCTGATCGGCTTCGCGCTCGCCTACCTGATCAACAAGAAGTTCCGGGGCAATTCGCTGTGGACGACGATCATCGTCCTGCCGATGATGCTCTCGCCCGCGGTCGTGGGCAACTTCTGGACGTTCCTCTACCAGCCGCAGATCGGCCTGTTCAACTACGTGGTCGAATACGTCGCCGGCGTGCCGGCCTCGAGCTTCTCGATGCTCGGTTCTGTGACGCTCGCGCCCTGGTCGATCGTCATCGTCGACACCTGGATGTGGACGCCGTTCGTGATGCTGATCTGCCTCGCGGGCCTGCGCTCGATCCCGGACTACATCTACGAGGCCGCCGAGATCGACCGCGCCTCCAAGTGGCGCCAGTTCTGGACCATCACGGTGCCGATGGTGCTGCCCTTCCTGATGCTGGCGGTGCTCTTCCGCGGCATCGAGAACTTCAAGATGTTCGACCTCGTGGTGCAGCTCACCGGCGGCGGGCCGGGCTCGATCACCGAGCTCGCCTCGATCAACCTGAAGCGCGAAGCCTTCGAGAAGTGGCGCACGGGCTATTCCTCCGCCTACGCCGTGATCCTGTTCGTGACGATCTTCGGCCTGGCCTCGATCTACGTGAAGGCGCTGAACAAGGTGAAAGCCCGATGAGCGCGCATTCCATCACCGAGCCGTCCACGACGACGAAGTGGATCTCGGGCGGCCTCGTCATCGCCTATGCGGTCGTCACGCTGATCCCGCTCGTGTGGATCATCGCCACCGGCTTCAAGACGCCGGCGGACGCGATCAGCTACCCGCCGAAGGTCGTCTTCGACCCGACGATCGAGGGCTACGTCAACCTGTTCACGACCCGCACCCGCGTCACGCCCGAGCAGCTCGAGGCGCTGCCCCCGCCCGAGGGGATCGCCGAGGAGATTGTGCGCTCCTACGGCATGGTGATCGCCGGGCCCTCGCGCTTCGGCGAGCGGTTCATGAACTCGGTGATCATCGGCTTCGGCTCGACCTTCCTGTCGGTCTTCCTCGGCACGCTCGCCGCCTATGCCTTCTCGCGCTTCAAGATCCCGCTCAAGGACGACCTGCTGTTCTTCATCCTCTCGACGCGCATGATGCCGCCGATCGCGGTGGCGATCCCGATCTTCCTGATGTACCGCCAGCTCGGGCTCTCGGACACGCACCTGGGCATGATCCTGCTCTACACGGCGGTGAACATCTCGCTCGCGGTGTGGCTGCTCAAGGGCTTCATCGACGAGATCCCGCGCGAGTACGAGGAGGCCGCGCTCATCGACGGCTACACGCGCTTCCAGGCCTTCTACAAGGTCGTGCTGCCGCAGGCCGCGACGGGCATCGCGTCCACCGCGATCTTCTGCCTGATCTTCGCCTGGAACGAGTACGCCTTCGCGGTGCTGCTCACCTCGGGCACGGCGCAGACCGCGCCGCCCTTCATCCCCACCATCATCGGGGTGGGCGGGCAGGACTGGCCGGCGGTGGCGGCGGGGGCGACTTTGTTCCTGCTGCCGGTGCTGATCTTCACGGTCGTGCTGCGCAAGCACCTCCTGCGCGGCATCACCTTCGGGGCGGTGCGCAAATGAGAGACTTCCTCAACGGCATCGTCCGCCTGCGCCGCGGACCCTGGGAGATGCTCGCCACCGTGCTGATCGCGCTCGGCGTGGTCATGCTGATGCAGCCTTTCGCGCTGTGGGCCTTCACCTGGTCCTTCCTCGTGACGCTGACGGGAACCGTGATGTTCCTCGTCGTCAGCCATTTCCCGGAGTAGGCCGTGGCCGAGATCGTCATCCGCAACCTCCGCAAGGAGTTCGGCGACTTCGTCGCGGTCAGGGAATCCTCCTTCACCATCGGCGACGGCGAGTTCTTCATGCTGCTCGGCCCCTCGGGCTGCGGCAAGACCACGACCTTGCGCATGATCGCCGGGCTCGAGCTGCCGACCTCGGGCGAGATCCTGATCGACGGAGAGGACGTCACGCACAAGCCCGCCTCGCAGCGCGACATCGCCTTCGTCTTCCAGATGTTCGCGCTCTACCCGCACATGAACGTGCGCCGCAACATCGCCTACCCGCTGGTTTCGCAGGGCATGCCGAAGGCGCAGGTGAAGGCCAAGGTGGCGGAGGCCGCGCGCATCCTCGGCATCGAGGAGATCCTGGACAGCCCGGTCAGCGGCCTGTCGGGCGGCGACCGCCAGCGCGTCGCGCTCGGCCGCGCCATCGTGCGGAACCCCAAGGCCTTCATGATGGACGAGCCGATCGGCGCGCTCGACGCCGAGTTCCGCGAGCGCATGGCCGAGGAGCTGCGCGCGCTCCACGATCGGATGAACGCGACCACCGTCTACGTCACCCACGACCAGCTGGAAGCCATGCAGATGGGCGACAAGATCGTGGTGATGAACCACGGCGTCGTCGAGCAGTTCGGCACGCCCCAGGAGATCTACGACCACCCCGCGACGATGTTCGTCGCCGATTTCATAGGCTCCCCGCCGATGAACTTCGTGCCCTTCGAGGGGAGCTTCCGGCGCGGCGACACGTCCGTGCGCGTCGCCGGCGCGACCGTCGCCGTGCCGGAGCTGCGCGAGGAGGTGGAGGGGCGGCGCCTCGCGCTCGGCGTGCGGCCGGAGCACATCCACCTCACGGACGACGCGCAGGCGCCGCTGCGGGGGCGCGTCGAGGCGGTGGAATATCTCGGCACGACGCAGATCGTGATCCTGTCCACGGTGAACGGCCCGCTGCGCGCCCGCGTCGCCTCGAGCGAGGTGGTCCGCCCCGGCGAGATCGCGGGCCTCGCCTTCGACGCGCGCACCCTCTCGCTCTTCGACGCGGGCACGGGCCGCGCCTTCGTCACCGCCGCGAACGAGGGGGTGCATCGTGGCTGAGGTCGTCCTGCGCAACCTGTCGAAGCGCTTCGGCAAGACCCACGCCGTCGACGGCGTGAGCCTCACGATCGCCGACGGCGCCTTCGTCGTGCTGCTCGGCCCAACCGGCGCGGGCAAGACCACGACGCTGCGCCTCGTCGCGGGCCTCGAGCAGCCCGACGGCGGGGACATCCAGATCGACGGGCACAGCGTGCTGGCCGACATGCCGGCGCAGCGCGACGTCGCGATGGTGTTCCAGCAATATTCGCTCTATCCGCACCTCACCGTGCGCGACAACCTCGCCTTCCCGTTGCGCTCGCCGATCCTGCGCTTCGACGAGGCCGCGATTTCCGCGCGCATAAACGAGGTGGCGGAGGTGCTGCGGATCGCCCACAAGCTCGACAACAAGGCGACGCAGCTCTCCGGGGGCGAGATGCAGCGCGTCTCGATCGGGCGCGCGCTGGTGCGCCGGCCGCGCATCTACCTGATGGACGAGCCCCTGTCCTCGCTCGACGCGAAGCTGCGCTCGGAGCTGCGCGTCGAGCTCAAGCGCATCCAGCAGGATCTCGGCGCGACGCTGCTCTACGTCACTCACGACCAGATCGAGGCGATGACGATGGCGACGCACGTGGGCGTGCTCGACCACGGGCGGCTCGTCCAGTTCGGCACGCCGCGCGAGATCTACGAGGATCCGGTGAGCATCTACGTCGCCGAGCGCCTCGGCCAGCCGCGCATCAACACGCTGCCGGCGGATCTCTTCGGCGCGGCGCCGTCGGGCGCGACGACGATCGGGCTTCGGCCCGAGCACATCCGCATCGGCGAAGGCAAGGAGGCGCGCGTCGGGCGCATCGAGCGCCTCGGCGACCAGACCCGCCTGCACCTGAGCCTCGAGGGCCACGAGATCGTGACGCTGACCGAGGTGCACACGCCGCTTGCGCCCGGCGACACGATCGCGATCCGGCCGCAGGACCCGCTCTTCTTCGACGCCGCCGGCGCGCGCGTCCCTTCCGGGAGGTGAGACCGTGAAGCAGTTCATCAACGACAGGGACACCCTCGTCACCGAGGCGATCGACGGCCTCGTTCGAGCCTCTTCCGGCCGGCTCGCCCGGCTCGACGGCTATCCGCACATCAAGGTCGTGCTGCGAACCGATTGGGACCGCTCCAAGGTCGCGCTCGTCTCGGGCGGCGGCTCGGGCCACGAGCCGAGCCATGCGGGCTTCGTCGGGCGCGGCATGCTGACCGCCGCGGTCTGCGGCGACGTCTTCGCCTCGCCCTCGGTCGACGCCGTGCTCGCCGGCATCCTCGCCGTGACCGGACGGGCCGGCTGCCTGCTCGTCGTGAAGAACTACACCGGCGATCGCCTGAACTTCGGGCTCGCCGCCGAGCGGGCCCGCGCCTTCGGGCTCAAGGTCTCGATGGTCATCGTCGACGACGACGTGGCATTGCCCGACCTGCCGCAGGCCCGCGGCGTCGCCGGCACGCTGTTCGTCCACAAGATCGCCGGCTCGATGGCGGAGGAGGGGGCGGACCTCGAGACCATCACCGCCGCCGCCGAGCGGGTGGTGGCGGGCGCGATCTCGATCGGCATGTCGCTCGACACCTGCACCGTGCCGGGCTCGCCCAAGGAGGACCGGATCTCGGCCGGGCGCGCCGAGCTCGGGCTCGGCATCCACGGCGAGGCGGGGATCGAGCAGGTCGAGTTCGCCGGCGCCCGCGCCGCCATGGCCATGGTCGTCGATCGGCTGCGCCCGCATCTCGGCGCGGGCGACCACGTCGCGCTGATGAACAACCTCGGCGGGGCGACCCCGCTCGAGATGTCGGTGCTCACCGAGGAGCTGGCGCGCTCCGATATCGGCGCGCACGTGAAGTGGGTGATCGGCCCCGCGCCGCTGATGACCTCGCTCGACATGCACGGCTTCTCGCTGTCCCTGCTGCCGGTCGACGAGGGGCAGGTGAAGGCGCTCGACGCGCCCGTCGTGCCGCAAGCGTGGCCCGGCCTCGACCGGCTCGGGGATGTCGCCGTCCTGCCGCTGCCCGACGGGCTCACGCCCATCCAGCCGATGGCCTCGGCGCATCCGGCGAATCGCGCCCTGATCGAGCGCTGCTGCGACATCCTCATCGCGGCGGAGGCCGATCTCAACGCGCTCGACGCCAAGTCCGGCGACGGCGACACCGGCTCGACGCTCGCGGGCGCCGCCCGCGCACTGAAGGGCGCGCTGGACCGGATGCCGCTCGCCGACCCGACGCAGCTCTACCGGGCGATCGGCATCGAGCTCTCGCAGACGATGGGCGGGTCGTCGGGCGTGCTGCTCGCGATCTTCTTCGCCGCCGCGGGCGACGCCTCCGCCTCGGGTCGGTCCTGGATCGGCGCGCTCTCAGCGGGTCTCGAGCGGGTGATGCAGGTCGGCGGCGCTCAGCCGGGGGACCGCACCATGATCGACGCGCTCGCACCCGCGCTCGACGCGCTGCCGAACGGCGTTCCCGCCGCAGCCGCCGCCGCGCGCGCCGGGGCAGATCGCACCGCCGAGATCACCCGGGCGAAGGCGGGCCGCGCCGCCTACCTGGCGCAGGACAAGCTCGCCGGCCACAGGGACCCCGGCGCGGAAGCCGTGGCGCGCCTGCTCGAGGGGCTCGCCTGAGGGGACCGCGGTCGCCTCAGAACCCGCGCATCCGCCCTATCTCCACCGGCCGCCCGGTCTCGATCGCCTCCTGCGCAGCGAGCCCCATGGCGACGGCGGCGACGCCGTCGCGCAGGCTCACCGCCGGCGCGCCGCCGTCGCGGACCATCCGCGCGAACAGCCGGTGCTGGTGGAAGGTCGAGCCGTGGTGGTCTCCCGCCGCGAGCAGCGCGGGATCGACCTCGACGATGCGCGTCGTCTCCACCCGCGTCGCGCGCTCGGCGATCGCGTATTCCGCGTGCTTGTCGCGCCCGTCCGCCTCGAAGCGCCCGGGGCCGGGCACCCGCGCCTCCAGCGTCGCCCGCTCGCCGATCACGCTGACCCGCTCCTGGAAGTGCGAGCCTTCCGCGAACATGCACAATTCGAGCATGGCCTTGACTCCGTTCTCGAACGTCACGGTGACGAAGGCGTGGTCGAGCACGTCCGGCCGGCCCTGCGGGTAGACCTCGTCGAGGTGGTTGAGCGCCTGCCCGCCGATCGCGTGGATCACGGCGGGCTCCGAGCCGGTGAGGAGCCGCATCAGGTCGAAGAAGTGGCAGCACTTCTCCACCAGCGTGCCGCCGGTGAAGCGGTTGAAGCGGTTCCAGTCGCCGACCTTCCTCAGGAACGGGAAACGCCGCTCCACGATCGAGACCATCCGCAGGCGTCCCGCGCGGCCGGCCCGCAGGTCCTCGATCAGCGTCGAGACGCCGGGCATGTAGCGGTATTCCATCGCCACCCAGATCGGCGCGCCGGCGCGGGCCGCGCGCTCCTCCAGCCGCGCCGCCTGGTCGAGATCGGTGACGATCGGCTTCTCCGCGAGGATCGGCCGGCCGGCGTCGATGAGGTCCTCGAGGATCGCGGCGTGGGTGTGGTTGGGGGAGGCGAGGACGAAGGCGTCCACCGGGACCCCCGAGGCGAGGAGCTCCCGATGATCGGCGAAAGCCTGCGCGCCGGGCGCGAGCGCGGCGGCGGCGGCCCGCATGCCGGCGTCCGGCTCGGCGAGGGCGACGACGCGCGCGTCCGCCAGGAGCGCGATGTTGCGGATGTGCTCCTGGCCCATCATGCCGGCGCCGACGATCGCGTAGTTCAGGGTCATTCGGGGTGTCCTCGTTCGGTGCGCGTCGCGGCGCGAGCCGGTTGCGCCGATCTATGACATGTCTTATGTCTTTTACAAGAATGAGGTACCAGCCGGACCAACCGCGTGCGAACGACGCGCGGAGCCGGCGAGGGAGGATACGCGGGTCATGTCGAGCGTCGACGGCGTCGGTGGGGCGGGTGCGTGCGCGCGAGCCGATTCGGGGCTGGCGCCGGCATGACGCGGATGCCTGCGCCTCGGTCGGTCGTGCCCCATCTCGACGACGTCGGCGTCAGCGCCGGATCGGTCGAGGCCTGGAGCGCCTTGCGCGCGGCGGGCGTGGTCCGCACGGCGTCGGTGATGGTTCCCTGCCCGTGGTATCCCGCCGCCGTGGCCGACTACCGCGCGGCGCCGGACCAGGACCTCGGCGTGCACCTCACGCTCACCTCGGAGTGGAGCGCCTATCGCTGGCGGCCCCTGATCGGGCAGGCGAGCGCCGAGCGCGGCGGCCTCCTCGACGACGAGGGCTTCTTCCATCGCCGCCCCGAGGCCGTCGCCGCCCGCGCCGACCCGCAGGCTGTCGAGGACGAGATGGCGGCGCAGATCGAGCGCGCGCTGGCCGACGGCATCGCGCCCACTCATCTCGACGCGCACATGGGCACGGCCTTCCTCGCGCCCTTCGTCGCGCGGCTGTGGGCGGTCTCGCAGCGCTACCGCATCCCCGTCGTGCTCTGCCGCGACGTCTCCGCGCTGTTCGGGGCGGTGCGCCTGCCCGACGCCGATGCGGGTCCGCTGCGCGAGATCGTCGAGGAGGCCGAGCGCGCCGGCGCGCCCGTGCTCGACCGCTTCCTCATCGGCTTCACGCCCGCAGACGCGCCGCCGGCGCCCTTCTTCGGCGCGCTGCTCGACGCGGCCGGCGACGGGACGCACTTCCTCGCGCTGCACGCCAACGCGCCCGGCGATCTCGCAGCGGTGGCCCCGCACATGGTCTGGCCGCGCGAGGCGGAATACCACCTGTTTCGTGCGCCCGAATCCGCTACCCTCTTCGCCGAGCGGAGCGTCGCGGTTCTGGGCTGGCGCGCGGTCGGCGAACGAGACGGGGCCCGCCGGGGGAGGGACGCATGCGCTTGACGATTCGCGCCGTCGCGGCGCTCAACCGGTTCCTGACCGAGCTCGGCGTCGTCGTCGCCTCGGGCCTCCTCGTGATCATGACCGGGGCGGTGATCCTGCAGGTGATCAGCCGCACCCTGCGCGACCCGATCGGCTGGACCGAGGAGCTCGCGCTCTCGGCGATGGTCTGGGTGGCCTTCCTCGTCGGCCCCTGGGCCTATCGCCAGCACGAGCTGACGCGCATCGACGTGGTCATCGAGGCCCTGTCCTTCCGCGCCCGCTCGGTGCTGAACCTCTTCATCCACCTCTTCGAGGCGGTGCTGATCACGGGCGCCATCTGGTATTCGTGGAAGTTCTTCCTCGGCGGGCGGTCGGTCCTGCCGCAGCTCACGCGCCTGACGCGTGACATCGCCGAGTGGTTCGTCTCGCCCGAGGTGGCGAGCGCCATCGTGGTGCAGAACAAGCTCGTCTACTTCGTGCTGCCGCTCGGCTTCGCCGCCTTCCTGATCGTCAATCTCGAGCACGTGCTTCGCGCGATCATGACGATCGCCACGGGTCGCGAGCACGGCGTCGGGCGCGAGGCGGAGGAGACGCACATCCAGGCGGGCGTCACCGGCGCGACGCTGCCCGAGCTCGACCACGCCGAGGACGACGACACCGATCGCGGAGGGCGGGGCCGATGAACGGGGTTTTCTTCGCGCTCAAGGGGCTGGCGGTCTTCTGGGGTTTCCTGATCCTGCTTCTCGTCGGCGTGCCGGTGTTCTTCGCCATGATGGGGGCGGGCGCCTTCCAGCTCTGGCAGCTGGACCGGCTGCCCTTCCTGAGCATGCAGGTGAACCGGGTGTTCTCCGGCATCGCATCCTTCCCGATCATGGCGGTGCCGTTCTTCATCCTCGCCGGCGAGATCATGAATTCCGGCATGGTGACGCGGGCGCTCGTCGACTTCTCGCGCTCGATGCTGGGCCACATCCGCGGCGGGCTCGCGCACGTCAACATCGCAGCCTCCGTGCTGTTCGCCGGGCTTTCCGGGTCGGCCGTGGCGGACACCTCGGCGCTCGGCTCGATGCTGATTCCGGCGATGGAGAAGAACGGCTATTCCCGCAAGTTCGCCGCCGCCATCACGGCCGCGAGCTCGGTCATCGGCCCGGTGATCCCGCCGTCGGGGCTGATGGTGCTCTACGCCTTCGTGATGAACGTCGACGTCGCCATGATGTTTCTCGGCGGCATCGTCCCGGGGCTGCTGCTCGCCGCCTCGCTGATGGTGGTCACGAGCTTCATGGCGAAGAAGTACGACTTCCCCACCGCCAACGAGAAGGCTACGTGGGCGGAACGCGGGCAGGCGGGGCTGCGCGCCTTCTTCCCGCTGATGACGCCGGTGATCCTGCTCGGCGGCATCCTGTCGGGCTATTTCACGCCCACCGAAGCGGCTGCGATCGCGGTGGCTTACGCGCTGATCCTCAACATCGGCGTGAAGCTCGGTTTCAAGGTCGGGCTCCTGAAGGAGGACGGGTTCGGGCTCGCCGCCTTCGGGCGCATCCTCAAGCGCACGGCGATCCAGTCGGGCGTGGTGCTGCTGCTGGTCGGCGTCTCGACGGGCTTCAGCCAGGTCGTCGCCATCGCCGGCATGCCGCGCATGCTGTCGGATCTCCTGTTCTCGATCTCCGACAGCCCGCTCGTCTTCATGCTGCTCGTCAACGTCTTCCTGCTCCTCGTCGGCATGGTGCTCGACGCGGGGCCGGCGATCCTGATCCTGGGGCCGATCCTGCAGCCGGCTGCGCTCGCCTACGGCATCGACCCCGTGCACTTCGCCGTCATGATGTGCCTCAACGTGACGGTGGGCCTCGCCACACCGCCGATGGGGCTCGTATTGTTCGTCGCGACGAGCATATCCGGCGCGCGATTCTCCGAGATCGTGCGCGCCATCATTCCGTTCCTGATCGCGGAATTCGTGGTGATCCTGATGGTCGCGTACATTCCCATCCTCACCCTCGGGCTCCCACGATTGTGGCAGAGCTTGTGAGGCGAGCCACCCGCCACGGCGTCCCGACGGGGCCGCGGCTCAGAAGAGCGCCGGACAAGGCGCCGTCCCCTTAGCGAAGGAGTGAAACACATGAAGGCGCTGAAGCTCACCATGGGCGCGCTCGCCGTCGGCACCTGCCTGACGGCCGCCGCGCCCGCTCTCGCACAGGCCGAGTTCACGCTGGTCGTGCCGCTCGCGACCGGCGAGGACAACTACAACTTCAAGGCCATGCAGGCCTTCTCGCAGCACGTCGAGACCAAGTCCGGCGGGCGCATCGACGTCGAGGTCTTTCCCGGCGGCACGCTGTGCGCCTCGGGCCGCGAGTGCTTCGAGGGCATGCAGGCGGGCCTCGTCGACATCTACCAGTCGAACTTCGGCGAGCCGGGGAATCTGTGGCCGGCGTTCGGCGGTCTCGACCTGCCCTACCTGCTGCGGGACGACCAGGTCGCAGAATGCGTCTTCGACGACCAGGACTTCATGGCCTTCTTGCGCGAGGGCATGCTCGAAGAGACCGGCAACGTGCGCCTGATGGTGATCTCCAACTCCGGCGGCTGGCGCAACTTCGCCACCACCGAGAAGCCGATCCTGTCGCCGGCGGACGTGCAGGGCATGAAGCTGCGCACCATCCCGGCCGAGGTCCAGCAGGAGCTCGTGCGCCAGCTCGGCGGCGCGCCCACCGGCATCTCCTGGCCGGAGGTCTACACCTCGCTCGCCACCGGCGTCGTCGAGGGCACCAAGAACGGCATCACCGACATCGTGTCGATGAACTTCCACGAGCACCTCGATCACATCACGCTGGACGGCCACGCCTACATGGGCGGGACCTGGTTCGTGAACAACGAAAAGTTCAACGCGATGCCCGACGACCTGAAGATCATCGTCGCCGAAGGCTTCGACATCATCGAGCAATATCTGCGCGCGTATCCCAAATATGCGGAGGTGGCGGCCTACAAGACCTTCACCGACGCCGGCGGCACGATCCACGCCCTCACCAACGAGCAGAAGGCCGCCTTCCGCGAGGCGAGCTCCGGCATGGAGGATTGGTTCACCGGCAAGGGTGAGGAGAACCAGGCCTTCCTCGATCGCTACAAGGCGACGATCGACGCCTGCGTGGCCTCGGTCGACGCGCACCTGGCCGCTCAGGCGCGGTAAAGCGCATCGCGCCGCACCCGTATCCGCCGGGAAGAGACGCGCTCCCCCGCTTCGTCGCGGGGGAGCGTTTCGTCGTCGAGCCGTGCCTCACGAGAGAAACCGGGTTCGTCCCGTGCGAAACAAAACTTCACCGTCGCGAAACCTAACTTCTCCGCCGAGATATGAAGCGGACACGTGCGCGGGCCATCTTCAATCCCGTCGACACGACGCGATCGCACGAGGCGACGCGCGGCGACAGGCAAGGCGCCGGGCCATCGGCTCGGGCCGACCATTCGAGGAAGATGCCCCATGTCGAAGTTCTCGCGCGCTCTCGTCATCGCCGGTTTCGCCGTCGCGGCCGCCGGCCCGGCGTTCGCCAGCGCCCCCTCTGAGATCACCCTCTACGATCAGCCGCAGCAGCAGGACGGTTTCCTGCAGGGCCGCAACGGCTCGGCCCTCGACGTGCACGTCACGGGCTCGAGCCTGGCCCCGCGCGCCTTCAGTGCGGGCAGTGCGTTCTGGGAAGCCCGCGAGGCCATACGCGAGCAGGCCTCCGACCACAACTGAGCGGAGGGTGCGCCCATGAGCCGGAGCGCGCTTCGGATCATGCTCTCCCCCGTGTGGCCGGGTGTTCGACGGCGGTGGCCGCATCGCCGCCGCCCGGCCCGGACGCTTGCTCACCCGCGCCCGTTCGTGTCGAATGCGCGCGCCGCGATCGAAGCGCGGCGCGCGCGAGGAGCCGAGCGTTGAACCCCACGAAGAGCCCTCAGCTCACCAACCCCATGCCGCTCGTCCCGCTCGGGGGGAGCGGCTTGCGCGTCTCGCGGCTGTGCCTCGGCACGATGACCTTCGGCGAGCGCACGGACGAGGGCGAGGCCGCGCGGATCTGGGCGCAGGCCCGCGCGATGGGCGTCAACTTCGTCGACACGGCCGACACCTACGCCGGCGGCGCCTCCGAGGAGATCGTCGGGCGGCTGATCGCGGACCACCGCGACGATGTCGTGCTGGCCTCGAAGCTCGCGAACCCTGTCGGCCGCGATCCCAACCACCGCGGCGCGTCGCCCGCCTGGATGGCGCGCGAGGTGCCGCGCATGCTGAAGCGTCTGCGCACCGACCGGCTCGACGTACTCTATCTCCACAAAGAGGACCCGGTCACGCCGATGCAGGAGACCGTGCGCGGCCTCGAGCGGCTGGTGCGCTCGGGCCAGGTGCTGCATGTCGGCGTCTCGAACCACAAGGCGTGGCGCATCGCCCGCCTGGCGCGGCTGTGCGAGGAGGCCGGCATCGGCGCGCCCGTGGTCTGCCAGCCGCTGTATCACGCGCTCAACCGCTCGGTGGAGGTGGAGATCCTGCCCGCCTGCGCGGCGCTCGGCCTGTCGGTCTTCCCCTACAGCCCGATCGCGCGCGGCGTCCTCACGGGCAAGTACCGCGAGGGCGCGCCCGCGCCCGACGACAGCCGCGCCGCGGTCTCGGACAAGCGCATCCTCGAGACGGAATACCACCCGGCGACGCTCGCCGCCGCCGCGCGGCTGGCGGAGCACGCCGCCGCGCGCGGCGTCTCGCCGGGCGCGCTCGCCATCGCCTTCGTGCTCGCGAACCCGATGATCGCGGGCTGCATCGTCGGCCCGCGCCATGCGGGCCAGCTCGACGCCTACCGCGAAGCCCTGTCCATCACGTGGACCGAGCAGGACGAGGCGGCCTTCGCCGCCGTCGTGCCCGCGGGGTCGACGGCGGTCCCGCACTTCGTCGATCCGGCCTACCCGGTCGAGGGCCGGCCGGTCGCGGCGGCTACTGCGACAGGAGCCTGACCATCTGCCCGCGCCCGCGCGGCGCGGCGCCGGCGCCGCCGACCGCGCCGGCTGCGATCGCGGCCGCGAGGCCGAGCGCGACCGGCAGGAGGTAGGCGACGAGTCCCGGCGCCCAGTCGATCCGCAGCGCTTGCGAGACGAGCGAATAGCCGATGGCGAGCCCCGCGCCGCCGCCGACGACCGCAGCCAAGAGCCCCACGATCCCCGCCTCGCCGAGGCGCGCCAGCGCGATCTCGCCGCGCGTCGCGCCCACCAGCGTGAAGGCGAGCGCCTGTCGGCGTCGCGCGTCCACGTCGGCCGCGACCACGGCGGCGAGGGTCAGCGCCCCCGCCGCCAGCAGAAGCATCGCCACCGCGACGGACGCGAGGATCGCGCCGTCGACGATGCGGGTGAGCTCCACCACGATCCGGCGCACGTCGATGCTCGTCACGCCCGGCGCGTCGCGGGCGAGGTCGGCGATCAGCGCGTCGACGGCCGCCTCGGTCTCGCCCTGGAGCGTGACGATCCAGGGATGGGGCGCGTCGCGGAACGGCTCCGGCGAGGCGACGAGCAGGAATTCCGGGCGGAAGGTGCGGTGGTATTCCTTGCGGATGTTCGCCACTTCCGACGTGAAGCTGCGGCCGAGCACGCTGTAGGTCAGCGTGTCGCCGGGCTCGAGGTCGAAGGCCTCCTGCACGTCCTCCTCGGCCGAGACGAGGGGCGGTCCGGCATAGTCCGGCGCCCACCACTCACCGGCGAGCAGCTCGGCGCCCGTCGGCTCCGCCGCCCAGCCGAAGCTGCGGTCGCCCTCGATCACCCAGGACTTGTCCTCGCGAACCAGGGCTGCCTGCGCGGGCACGCCGTTCACGGCGGTGATGGTGGCGCGCATGAAGGGCGCGTCCTGGACGCCGCCGAGCCGCGGATCGGCGGCGATGCGGGCGCGCACGTCGTCGATCGCGGTCCGCTGCACGTCGAGGAGCACGACGTCGGGGATGCGCTCGGGCAGCTCCGAGCGGAAGGCGGAATCGAGCGAGCCCTGGGCCGAGACGATGGCGGTGACGCCGGCGATGCCGATGCCGAGCGCGACCGCGCGCATCGCGGCCGCGCCGGGTTCGCCGAGGCCGCCAAGGGCGATCCGGGCCACGAAGCTCCGCGGCCGCAGCCGTCCCGCGACGCCCGCGAGCGCGAAGCCCGAAACGGCCAGGACCGCGGCCGCGCCGGCGAGCCCGGCCGCCGCGATCGCCGCCAGCGAGGCGAGCGGCAGGCCGGCGATCGCGAGCGCCACCGCCAGCACCACGGTCGCGCCGCCGGCGAGGGCATCGCGCCGGCGCGGCGTCGGCGGCGCGTCGGCGCTGCGCATAGCGGCCCCCGGCGGCGTGCGCGCGGCGGCGGCGAGCGCGGGCGCGCAGGCGCCGGCCAGCCCGATCGCGAGCGTCGCGAAGGCCAGCGCCGCGGGCGCGACGAAGGCCAGCGGCGTCCAGCCGATGTGCAGCCGCGCCGCGATGAGGTCCATCATGGCCCACGCCAGCGCCGCCGCGCCCGCGAGCCCGATCGCGATGCCCGCGGCCCCGGCGATCGCCACGATCGCCGCGTGCAGCGCGACGACGAGGGCCGGCTCCGCCCCGGAGAGCCGATAGAGCGCGATCGTGCGGGTGCGCCGGCCGATCCAGACCCGCGCGCCGGCCCAGGCTCCCGTGAGCCCGATGGCGAGCGCCACGATGGCGGCCAGCCCGAGATAGGTGGCGAGCCGGTCGATGACGCGCCGCAGCCGATCTCCGGTCTCCTCGGGCGTGCGCCGCTCCCAGCCGCGCGCCGGCTCGCGCGCGTCGACCGCGGCGATCAGCGCCGCCGGGGACACCCCGTCCGGCGCGGCGAGGCGGTAGCGGTAGTCGACCAGCGCCTCGCGCGAGAGCAGGCCCGCGCCCTCAGCCGCCTCCATCGCGACGATGACGCGCGGCCCCACGAGGAAACGCCCCGCCGAGAGCCGGTCGGGCTCGCGGATCAGCGCCGCGCGCACCGTGAAGGGCGTCCCGCCCAGCGTGATCGTGTCGCCCACGGAGGCGCCGAGCCGCGCCAGGGCGGCGGGCTCGAGCACGACGCCGGGCACCCCGTCGCGAACCGCCAACGCCTGCGTAAGCCCGTCGGCGCCGTCGAGCGTCACCGTACCCACCAGCGGATAGGCGTCGTCGACGGCCTTGAGCTCGACCGGCGCACGCATCTCGCCCGCCTGGGCCGTGGTGCGCAGCTCGAGGGTCCGCGAGAGCGCGCCCAGCGTGGCGAGATCGGCGACGAGCGCCTCCTCGAGAGGCGCGTTCACGACCCCGATCGCGACGTCTCCGCCGAGGATCTCAGCGCCGTTCTCGCCGAGCGCCCGGTCGAGCGCCGCGCCGAGCATCCACACTGCGCCCAGCATGAAGGCCGCGATCGCCACGCAGGCGACGAAGAGCTGCAGGCCGGAGATGCCGGCGGCGAGCTCCGCGCGCAGGAGCTTGCGAAGCGCCGCCCGTCCGGTGGCATCGAGCGCCATCATGGCGCGACCGCCTGCGGATCGGCGAGCGCGCGCCCGGCGTCGATGGCGATCACCCGGTCGCAGCGGCGCGCCAGCGCCTCGTCGTGGGTGACGAGCACGAGCCCCGCGCCGCTCGCGCGGGTGAGCGAGAACATCACCTGCGCGACGATGTCGCCGGTGCGCCGGTCGAGATTGCCGGTGGGCTCGTCGGCCAGGACCAGCCGCGGGCCGGCGACGAAGGCGCGCGCCACCGCGACGCGCTGCTGCTCGCCGCCGGACAGCGCGCTCGGCCGGTGCGTCAGGCGATGGCCGAGGCCGACCTCGCGAAGCATCGCAGCCGCCGCCTCCTCCGCCCCGCTCTCGCCGGCGAGAACCAGCGGAAGCGCCACGTTCTCGAGCGCGGTCATGGCGGGAACGAGGTGGTAGGCCTGGAAGACGATGCCGATCTCGCGCCGCCGCAGCCGCGTGCGGGCGCGCTCGTCGGCGCTCTCCATCGCGATCCCGAGCACCCGGGCGCGGCCGCCGGTGGGCGTCTCCAGCCCGCCGATGACCGCGATGAGCGACGACTTGCCGGAGCCCGACGGGCCCATGACCGCGACGATCTCGCCGGGACCCACCGCGAGGTCGAGGCCGCGCAGCACCTCCACCTCGCCCTCCGGGGAGGGATAGGACAAGCGCAGGTCGTCTAGGGCGACCAGGGGTTCGGCGGAGGCGTGCACGCGGGGCGGCTTTCGGCGAGGACTCGGACATCCTCACATAAGGCGTTCCGCGCGAAGGTCGATGGGGGTGGAAGCATCGCGCCCGGCGGTACCGCCCGCCCGCGTCGGGAAGACCGGCTGCGGCCCTCGTCTGCGACGATCGCGGACGCGTGCCTTCGCGGGGCGCGGTAGATCAAAGGGCCGAGAGCCCGAACGCGAGGGCGGTCGTCGCCGTCAGAGAGAGCGCGAAGCCGACGGCGGCGACCCGCCAGGACGGGGTGTTCACGCATCTGTCGGGGGCGGTTCCGGCGGACATGGGGCGGATCTCCTGCACTGTGGTTCGTCTCATCGTGCGGCCGCCTGCTCGTAGGCGGTGCGCTCCTGAATCGAGGTCGAGGAGCCGACGAGGCGTTCGATCGTGACGACCCTGACCAAACGCGGCGGTTCGCTTCGGGTTGCAGGGCGCAGGCACGTCGGTGCGTCGTTGAGCCATGGGCGGGCGTCGCACTGGGCGATCTCGCCGGCGTCGAGCGGCGACGAGGCGATCGGCGCGAGTGGCAGGCGGTGCTGGCGCTTCGGGTCGCCCACGCTCGCATGGAGCGCGAGCGGGGCGAGGAAGAGCCCGACGGCGAGGAAGCAGAACAGCAGGCGGCGGATCTCGTCCATGACGGCTTCCTCTCGGCTCAGGCGCGCCAGGACGGCTTGGAGGCAGCGACGTCGACGTCGGTGTCGATGCGCGACACGCCGATGTCGTCGAGCGTGCGCGGCGACATCTCGGCCAGCGCACGACGGCTCGCGGCACCGCGGCGCCGGGTGGCGACGGCGGCGAGAAGGCGGGCGTGGAACGGGGTCTTCTTCTCGGGGAGGGTCGGCGCGTAGGCCGGCAGGACGGCGAGGCGCCGATCGGGCAGGGTGGACATGGTCGTCTCCGGGGGTGTGCGTGTCTCGTGGGGTTGGTCGTGCGAGCGGCGATCCAGGTTCACCGGAATGGCGTCTCGACGATGCGCACCTCGCCCCCGCCACGTTTCCCGGTGACGTCGCCGCGCGGCCGTCATGTTTCGTGTGTTTTGCTCGGGTGTCGTCGGCGCGTATCAGACTGCGCCGATATGGGCCGGCAGCGGATGCAGGCAGGCCGCGGAGCGGTGCGCGTCGAGCGTCCGCAGCGGGGGCGGCGCTGCCCGGCAATCGTCCTGCACCCTCGGGCAGCGACCGGCGAAGGCGCAGCCCGGCGGCGGGCGCGTAGGATCGGGCAGCTCCGCCGGCGCGTCGTCGGACGCGGCCGTGCGCGCGCCGATGGCGGGCGCCGAGTCGAGCAGGAGTCGCGTGTAGGGGTGGCGCGGCGCCGCGAAGACCTCCTCCACCGGGCCGGTCTCGACCACCCGCCCGAAATACATCACCGCCACCCGCTCGGCGATCGCCTCCACCACGGCGAGGTCGTGGCTGATGAAGAGGTAGGTGAGCCGCAAGCGCGCGCGCAGGTCCGACAGCAGGTTGAGCACCTGCGCCTGCACCGAGACGTCGAGCGCCGAGACCGGCTCGTCCAGCACGATGATCCGCGCCTGCGCCGCCAGCGCGCGGGCGATGCCGATGCGCTGCGCCTGCCCGCCGGAGAACTCGTGCGGGAAGCGCTCGAGGAATTCGGGGCGCAGCGAGACGATGTCCATCAGCTCGCGCACGCGCCGCTCGCGTCTTGGCGCGTCGAACTCGAGCAGGTGGACGAGCGGCGCCTCCAGGATCTGGCGGATGGTCTTGCGCGGGTTGAGCGCGCTCGTCGGGTCCTGGAAGACGTACTGGATCGTGCGGCCGAACGCGCGGGGACCCGCCTTGGCCGCGTCGCCGATCGGCGTGCCCTCGAGCGCGATCGTGCCCGTGGAGGGCGGGATCAGCCCCACCAGCATGCGCGCGAGGGTGGACTTGCCGCAGCCCGATTCGCCGACGATGCCGAGCGTCTCGCCGGGCGCGACCGAAAGCGAGACGTCCTGCACGGCGTGCACCGTCGGCTTGCGCGCGCCCAGCAGCCGCCGGCCGCCGCCGAAGGTCTTGCCCAGGCCTCTGGTCTCCAGGATGGGCGTTTCGAGAACCGGCGCGCTCATGCCGTTCTCCCCACTACCTTCGGGCCTCCTTGCGCCGCCGCCTCGCGCATCACGTCGTAGGCGTAGAGGCAGCGCGCGGCGCGCCCGTCCGCCACGGAGATCGGCGGGATCTCGCCCTCGCGGCAGGCGGCGGTGGCGCGCGTGCAGCGCGGGGCGAAAGCGCAGCCGTCGGGGAGCGCGTCGACCGCGGGTGGCAGGCCGGGGATCGCGTCGAGCGCGCGCTTGCCCGAGCCGAGGATCGGCACGCAGGCTATCAGCCGGCGGGTGTAGGGGTGCGCCGGCGCGTCGAGCACCGCCTGCGTCGGGCCCTCCTCGACGATGCGCCCGGCATACATCACCGCCACCCGATCGCAGAGCTGCGAGACCACGCCGAAATCGTGGGTGATGAACAGGAGCGCGAGCCCGTGCTCGCGGCGCAGGTCGTCGAGGAGCGCCAGGATCTGCGCCTGGACCGTGACGTCGAGCGCCGTCGTGGGCTCGTCGGCGATGATCAGGTCCGGATCGTTGGCGAGCGCCATGGCGATGGCGACGCGCTGGCGCATGCCGCCCGACAGCTCGTGCGGCAGGGCGTTCGCCCGGTCCTCGGCGGCGGGGATACGCACCCGATCGAGCAGCGCCACGGCGTGCTTGCGCGCGTCCGCGTGCGAGAGCGGCCGGTGGGCGCGGATCGCCTCGACCATCTGGTCGCCCACCGTGAACAGCGGGTGGAGCGTGGTGAGCGGGTCCTGGAAGATGTAGGAGACCCGCCCGCCGCGTAGGGAGCGCAGCTTCTCGCGCGACAGCGAGAGCACGTCCGAGCCGCCGTGCCAGACGCGGCCGTCGCGGATCACGCCGGGCGGGGAGGGGACGAGGCCCAGCAGCGACAGCGCCGTCACCGACTTGCCCGAGCCGGATTCGCCCACGAGCCCGAGGCACTCGCCGCGGCGGATGGTGAAGGAGACGCCGTTCACCGCCCGGAAGATCCGCGCGCCGACCTCGAAGCGGGTCTCGAGGCCCTCGACCGCGAGCGTCGGCGCGCCTTCCGGCGGGCGGGGCGCCTCCTTGGTCTTGGGCCTCGCGATGCGCGTCACCGACGCGGGACGGGTCAGCGCGCCCGCCGAGAGGCGTGGGTCGAGCGCGTCGCGCACGCCGTCGCCGAGCAGGTTGATGCTCATCACGATGAGGAAGATCGTCACGCCCGCCACCGTGGTGACGTGCGGGGCGGTGAGCATCACCTTGCGCCCCTCGCCCAGGATCGAGCCGAGATCCGCCTGCGGGGGCTGCGAGCCGAGCCCGAGGAAGGAGAGCCCGGCGGTCTCCAGGATCATCCAGCCCACCGTGGTCGACATGGTGATCACGATCACCGGCATGACGTTGGGCAGCACTTCCGAGGCGAGGATGCGCGCGTTCCCCATCCCCGACAGCCGCGCCGCCACGATGTAGTCCTTGTGGGCGATGCCCACGGTCACGCCGCGGATGTTGCGGGCGAAGAACGGGATGTTGACGATCGCCACCGCGTAGAGCGCGTTCAGCAGCCCCGGTCCCAGCACCGCGACGATGGCGAGCGCGAGCAGGATGTAGGGAAACGCCATCAGCATGTCGATCGAGCGCATCAGCGCATTGTCGAGCCGCCCGCCGAAATAGCCCGCCAGGATGCCGATCGTCGAGCCGACGAGGGCTGCGACCAGCGTCGCCGCGACGCCCATGAACAGCGAGAGCCGCGTGCCCCAGACGATCCGCGAGAGCAGGTCGCGGCCGAGCTCGTCCGTGCCGAGCAGATGGCCCGGCGAGAGCGGCGGCAGGAGCCGGTTCGCCGGGGCGGTCTCGTTGGGCGGCGCGAGCGGCAGGATCGGCGCGAGGATCGCGATCGCGACGATGACGGTGAGCACGACGAGGCCGACGCCTGCGAGGCGGTTGCGCAGGAGGAGCCGCAGGAAGGAACGGCCCTTCGTCTTCTGCGCCGCGGGGGCGGCGGCGGCGCTCATGTCTTCACCCGCGGGTCGACGAGGCTCTGGAGCACGTCGACCAAGAGGTTGATCAGCACGTAGCTCGCCGCCACGACGAGCACGCCACCCTGGACGAGGAGGATGTCGCGCGTCGAGATGGCCTGCACCAGCATCCGCCCGATGCCGGGCCACTGGAACACCGTCTCGATGTACACCGCGCCGCCGAGCACGAAACCCGCCTGGATGCCGATCACCGGAATGATCGAGACGAGCGCCGCCTTGAAGGCGTGTTGGTAGATCACCCGGCGTTCCGGCAGGCCCTTGGCGCGCGCGGTGCGGATGTAGTCCTGGCGCAGCACCTCCAGCATGGCCGAGCGGGTGAGGCGCGCGACGACGCCCGTCGCCACGGCCGCCAGCGTCACCGCGGGCAGGATCAGGTGGCGCAGGAGGTCTGGCAGGTCGCCCCCACCGTAGATCGCGACCATGCCCGACGCCGGCAGCCAGCGCAGCTCCACCGCGAAGAACAGGATGAGCAGCAGCCCGAGCCAGAACGACGGCATCGAGATGCCCACCAGCACGAGCAGCGTCACCGCCTTGTCGGCGAGCCCGTATTGCCGCACGGCCGAGACGATGCCGGCGAGGAGCCCGAAGATCGTGCACAGGACGAGCGCCGCGCCGGCGAGGATCAGCGTCGCCGAGAAGCGCTCCAGCACCTCGTCGAGGACGGGGCGGTTGAGCGAGTAGGAACGGCCGAGGTCGCCCTGCAGCAGGTTCGTCAACCAGGTGACGTATTGCAGCGGCAGCGGCTGGTCGAGCCCCAGTTGCGCGTTGAGCCGCGCGACGTTCTCGGGAGTGGCGTAGGCGCCCAGGATCGCCAGCGCCGGGTCGCCCGGGATCAGCGCCATGATGAAGAACACGACGAGCGTCAGCCCGAACAGGATCGGGACGAGGGCGGCCAGGCGCTTGGCGATGTAGAGGTGCATGCGTGGTGCTCTCCTGCCCGATACCTCCCCTGCGGGGCTATGGTGTTCACGGATCTCGCGGGCGCCGGCGGGACTGATCGAGCTCGTCGCGTCGGCGAGGGCCTTCCTTCCCCCTTGTCGAGAAAGTGGCGGCTAAGCCGACGGATGGGGGTCGGGGGGCAGTGCTGGCGCTCGATCGTTTAGCGAACCGGCTGCTGCAGCCCTGCAACTCCGTCGGGCACATCCTGCACGCCCCCCACCCCCGACCCCTCCCCACAAGGGGAAGGGGAGACCGGCAGCGGCCTTCACGACCGTTCGGGACGTTCCACTCGCGTGAATCCCATAGCCCCGAGGAGAGGCGGGATCTCGCGATTCCAGCGCCCGCTCGCGGCGGAGACGGCCGCGAGCGGACTCCCCTCTCCCTCGTGGAGAGGGGTGGGGGGGTGGGGCGTGCAGAACCAGCGCGGACGGCGTTGCAGGCGATCCTCCCCGGGCTTTCCCGGCCTTGCGGCCAACCCGAACGCCCCACACCCCCGGCCCCTCTCCACCAGGGCTAGCCGATTCACACATCATCCTGCGCCACTCGCGGTCCTGGCGAGCGGCGTCGTGGAGGTGCTCGGCGAGAAAGCCGAGCTATCTCCTTCCCTGTAGGGGAAGGTGGCTCGGCGAAGCCGAGACGGATGGGGCGCGCGGGACGCGCGTTCGGCGAAGCCGAAACAGTGCAGGGCCGGACGGCTCGGTGGAGCCCGATGTCCGCTGCGCGGACCGCGCCTGCGGCGCGCCCCATCCGTCCCGCCGCTTCGCGTCGGGCCGGCTTCCCCTACAGGGAAGGAGAATGCCCGGCTCGACCCTCGGGGCGAAACACGAGCGTCGGCATGGACTGCAGGAGATGTGTGCATCGGCTAGCCACCAGGGAGAGGGGAGACGCACCCGTGCCTCGTCACTCCTTCGTCACGTCGTGCAGCAGCAGGAAGAACGACGGCTGGAGGGCGAAGTCGCCGACCGCGTCGGAGGTCACCGCGTTCTGCTTCCAGTTCGCGACGAACACCCAGGGGGCGTCTTCCTGGACGATCACCTGCATCTCCCTGTAGAGGCGCGCGCGCTCGCCCTGGTCGGTGGCGGTGCGGGCCTGCTCCAGCAGCGCGTCCACCTCGGGGTTGGAGTAGTAGCCGGAGTTGAAGCCGCCGGCGTCGGGCATCGCCTCGGTGCGTAGCGCCAGGTAGGGCAGGGTGTCGGGATCGTTCGTCATCCACGCCATCTGCGCCATGTTCGCCTTGCCCTCGAGGCCCGGGTTCACCTGGGCGAGGAAGGTGTTCCACTCGTAGGTCTCGATCTCGACGGTGAGCCCCACCTCCTGGAGGTCGGCCTGGATGGCGGTTCCCATCGGCACGGGGTCGAGCATGCCCGAGCCGCCCTCGGTGACGAAGAAGGTCAGCGTCGCGTCTTCCACGCCGGCCTCGGCCAGGAGCTCGCGGGCGCGCTCCGGGTCGTGCGGATAGGGCTCGAGCTCTTCGTTGTAGGCCCATGCGAAAGCGGGCGGAATCGGCCCCGCCGCCACCTCGGCCGTGCCCTGCAACACGTTCTCGACGAGCGCCTGCTTGTCGATGGCGTAGTTCACCGCCTGGCGCACGCGCACGTCGTCGAAGGGCGGCTCCCTGGTGTTGAGGATCAGGAACCACAGGTGCGGCCCGGCCTGCTCGTAGACCGCGAAGTCGTCGCTTCCGAAAAACCGCCCGAGCGCATCCGGCGGCACCTCCACCATGACGTCGATCCCGCCCGACAGCATCTCCGCCACCCGGGTGTTGGCGTCGGTGATGGGCCGGAAGATCACGGCCTCGAGCGGCGGCGCGCCGTCCCAGTAGTCCTCGTTGCGGGTGAGCACGACCGCGGTGTTGGCGTCCCAGCGCTCGAACCGGAAGGCGCCGGTGCCGGACGGGTTGCGGCCGTAATCCGCGCCGTGCTCCGCCACCGCCGCGGGCGAGACGATCAGCCCGGTCGGGTAGGCGAGGTTCGACAGGAAGGGGGCGTAGGGCTCGTTCAAGGTGAACCGCACGGTCTGCGGGTCGAGCGCCTCCACGGTGTCGATCGCGGAGAAGAAGAACGACAGCGGGAAGGGGCCGGTGTCGTGGTAGGGGTGCTCCTCGTCGAGCATGCGCTCGAAGTGGAACGTCACCGCCTCGGCGTCGAGCGGGCTGCCGTCGTGGAAGGTCACGCCCTCCCTGAGGGAGAAGGTGTAGACCGTCCCGTCCTGCGAGATCTCCCAGCTCTCCGCGAGCGCGGGCTCGACCTCGAGCGAGCCGTCCTGGAAGCGCACCAGCCCGTCGTACAGATTGACCAGGATGCGGAAGTCGTTGACGGCCGTGACCGCGGCGGGATCGAGCGATTTCGGCTCGGCGATCTGCCCGACGGCGAGGACGCCCGGCGGCGTCTGCGCCAGAGCCGGCGGCGCGGCCGGCGCCAGGATCAGCGTCGCGGCGATGGCCGCGCTCGCGAGGAGGCCGGTGCGGCGGAGAAGCATGAACGTGGTCCCTTTTGTCCGGTACGGCCTTGCTGCGGCCGGATGAAAACCCCCTGTGCGCCCGCAGCACGTGCAGCTTTTACGTGTGGCCCGCGAGCATTGATGGGGAAAGCTATCCTGATAGGCTCGCCCTGATCAAGCGCGCGGCCCTCGGCCGGGTCCGCGCGGGCGCGGAGAGGAGAGGCCACGTGACCTACTCGATCATCGCCCTCGACGAGGAGACGGGCGCGTTCGGCGGCGCGACCGCGACCGGGACGCCGGTCGTCGGGGGCTTCGTGCTGCACGCGATGGAGGGGGTTGGCGTCGTCGCGACGCAAGGGCTCTACACCAGCCCGCTCTACGGGCGCCGTGCGCTCGACCGGGCCGCGCGCGGGCGGCGGACGGCCCGCGAGATCGTTGCGAGCCTGGTCGCTGAGGACGACGGACGCGTGGCGCGGCAGGTCGCCGTGATGACGGCGGGCGGCGACTGCGGGGTCTACACGGGCGCCGACAACCTCCCGGAATGCTGCACGGAACTGCGGCCGGGCGTCTGCGTCGTCGCGAACTGGGTGGGGTCGGCGGACGTCGGCGCGCGCATCGCCGACGCATTCGAGGCGGCGCGCGGCCCGGTGGCGGAGCGCCTCCTCGCGGCGCTCGCCGCCGGCGCCGCAGCCGGAGGGGACGCGCGGGGCGATCGCTCCGCCGCCCTCGTCGTCGCGGACCCGAACGCACCGCCGGTCGACCTGCGCGCCGACGACGAGCCCGACCCGATCGCCAAGCTGCGGCGGACCTGGGCGGCGACGCGGGAGCCGGCCTTCCAGGCCTTCCTCGCGGGCGTGCCGGTGCTGAACGACCCCTATCGGCGGGGGCCCAAGCCGGACTGATCAGCGGCTCCGGAGCGCCAACACTCCCTCGGCCGCCGCGCGCCCGGTCGCGATCGCGCCCTGGAGCAGGTAGCCGCCCGTCGGCGCGTGCCAGTCGAGCATCTCCCCCGCGGCGAAGACGCCCGGCAGCGCGGCGAGCTCGAGGCCCGCGCCGAGCGCCTCGCGCGTGATCCCGCCGCGCGTCGAGATCGCCCAGTCGAGCGGGCGCATGCGCGCGACCGTGAGAGGGCAGTCCTTGGCGAGCGCCGCGAGTGCCGCCGCGTCGGCGGGCAGCGCGCTCCCGGCGCTCTCGCGCATCAGCCCGATGGCCGCGGGCGCGAGTCCCGCGCGGCGCAGCCGCTCGGTCAGCGTGCGCCCCTCGGGCGCCGCTGCGATCTTCGCGGCGAGCGCGTCGGTCGCGAGGTCGGGGCGCAGGTCGAGCCGCAGGGTCGCGCTTCCCCGCGCCTCCAGCGCCTCGCCGATCGCGGCGGACCGGGCGTAGATCGCGGTGCCCTCGAGCCCGTGGCGCGTGACCACCGCTTCGCTCAGCGCCGCCGGATCGGGGGCCGCGTCGACGCCGATCGCGACGCGCTTGAGCGGCGCGCCGGCGAAGCGCGCGCGGAACACCTCGCTCCAGGCGATCTCCACCCCCACGTTCATCGGCGCGAGCGGTGCGAGCGCCACCCCGTGCGCCGCGAGGATCTCCGTCCACGCACCGTCGGAGCCCATCCGCGGCCAGGACGCGCCGCCGAGCGCCAGGATCGTCGCGTCGGCGCGCACCCGCGTCTCGCCGTCGGGCGTCTCGACGACGAGCGCCCCGTCCCCGGCGAAGCCGATCCAGCGGGCGCGCGAGACGAGGCCGACGCCCATGTTCCGCAGCCGCGCGAGCCAGGCCCGCAGCAGCGGGCTCGCCTTGAAGCTCTTCGGAAACACCCGGCCCGAGGAGCCGACGAAGGTCGGCTCGCCCAGCCCGTCCGCCCAGTCCCGCAGGTCGCCGGGCGCGAAGGCGCGGATCGCGTCCGCGACGAGCCCCTGCGCGCTGCCGCCGTAGTGCGGCAGGAAACGCTCCAGCGGCTGGGAATGGGTGAGGTTGAGCCCGCCGCGCCCCGCGAGCAGGAATTTGCGCGCCGGCGTCGGCATGCGGTCGTAGAGCGTGACCGTGACGCCGGGCTCGGCGGCCAGACGCTCGGCGGCGGCGAGGCCGGCGGGTCCTGCGCCGATTATGGCGACGGTGAAGGCTGTGTCTGACACGGCGTCGGCGTCTCTCTCGGGGAACGGGCGGGGACCATCGGCGCGCCGCCGCGCGATGTCCAGCGCCGCGCGCCTTGATTTCGCCCCGGCGGCGCGGCATTGGCGAACCGGTCCGCTCCACAGCCTCCGCAAGACCCATGAATCCGCTCCTCGCCGCCGCGCTCGCACTCCTCCTCGCCGCCTGCGCGCTCGTCCCGCAGGCGCGAGGCCCGGTCACGATCGAGCGCGGGCACGCGGCCGCGATGGCGCGTATGGTCTCCGACTACCGTCATGCGAACGGGCTCTCGCGGGTCGTGGTCGACCCTGCGCTGATGGCGGCGGCCGAGGAGCAGGCGCGGCGCATCGCGGCGCGCGACGACGTGGACCACGGCAATTTCGCCGGGCGCGTCCACCGCAGCGGCATCGACGCCTACGCCAGCTTCGAGAACCTCGCCGCCGGCGACCCGACGCCCGCCGCGGCCTTCGCCACCTGGCGCGCGTCGACGGCTCACGACCGCGCGCTGCGGCGCCCGGAGGCGACGCGGATCGGCTACGTCCGCGCGCTCGCGCCGGATACGCGCCACCGCACTTTCGACGTCCTGGTGCTCGCCTCGGATGCGCGACCGCTCGGGCCGCAGCTGACGGCCGCGCCCTCCGCGCCCGCCTCGCGCTGACCTGCGGCCTCGCGACCGCCGGAAGCCACTCCCCAAGCGCCCCGTCGGCCCCTATCTTCCTCCCATGGCGCTCGTTCTCGGCTTCCTCGGCATCCTCTTCCTCGCCGCGATCTTCCTGCCGCAATGGTGGGTGCGCACGGTCATGCGCCGCCACGCGGCCGAGCGCGACGACCTGCCGGGGACCGGCGGCGAGCTCGCGCGCCATCTGCTCGACCTCGCCCGCCTGCCCGAGGTGCGCGTCGAGCTCGCGCCGCCGGGCGGGGACCATTACGACCCGATCGACAAGATCGTGCGCCTCTCGCCGGACAACCACGACGGCCGCTCGATCACGGCGGTGGCGGTCGCCGCGCACGAGGCGTCCCACGCCATGCAGGACGCCGACGGCGACACGCTCCTCGCCACGCGGGTGAAGCTCGCGGGCTCGATCCGCGCCGTCGAGGTCGCCGCCGCCATCGTGCTGGCGCTGGTGCCGCTCGTCGCCGTCCTGGTGAAGTCGCCCGTGCTGATGATCCTCCAGATCGGGGTCGTGATCGCGCTGCTGGGCTCGCGGGTGCTGGTGCACGTGCTCACGCTGCCCGTCGAGCTCGACGCGAGCTTCAAGCGCGCGCTGCCGCTCCTCGAGAAGGGCGGCTATCTCGGGCAGAAGGACCTGCCCAAGGCCAAGAGCGTGCTGCGCGCCGCCGCCATGACCTACGTGGCCTCGGCGCTGGTCTCGCTCCTCGACATCGCGCGGCTGTTCCGGGTGCTGCGGTTCTGAGACACGCCGCTCTCTCCTCGCGTTCTCCCTTCGCCGGTCTTGCCAGCGCGCCCGTCCGCCGCTCTACACTGGCGGCGAAGAGGCGAGGTCCCGGAGGAGACGCCCCCATGAGCGAGTATTACGACGCGCGCGACACCCAGCCGCCGCAGGCGCGCGAGGCCGACCTGTTCCGCCGTCTGCCGGACGCGCTCGCCGCGGCGCTGCGCGCGCCGGGCTGGAAGGCCCATCTCGGCGACGTCGACCCCGCCGCGGTCACGAGCCGCGAGGCGCTGGCGAAGCTTCCGGTGCTGCGCAAGTCGGCGCTGCCGCAGATGCAGAAGGACAGCCCGCCCTTCGGCGGCCTCCTGCCCGACGGGACGCACGGCTTCCCGCGCCTGTTCACCTCGCCGGGGCCGATCCACGAGCCGGAAGGGGAGGGGCCCGACCCGTGGCGCGCGGCGCGCGGGCTGTTCGCGGCGGGTTTCCGCGCCGGCGACGTGGTGCTCAACACCTTCTCCTATCACCTCACACCCGGCGGCTTCATCATGGATTCCGGCGCGCGTGCGCTCGGCGCGACCGTGATCCCCGCCGGCCCCGGCAATACCGACGCGCAGCTCGACCTGATCGAGGCCCTGCGCCCCGTCGCCTATGCCGGCACGCCGGACTTCCTGAAGATCCTGCTCGACGCCGCTGCCGAGAAGGGCCGCGACGCCTCCTCGATCCGCAAGGCGATCGTCTCCGGCGCGGCCTTCCCGAAATCGCTGCAGGCGGAGCTCGCTGGGCGTGGAATCGTCGCGCGGCAGGCCTACGCCACGGCCGATCTCGGCTTCGTCGCCTACGAGACCGAGGCTGGAGAGGGCATGGTGCTGAACGAGGACGTCATCCTCGAGATCGTCCGCCCCGGCACCGGCGATCCGGTCGCGCCGGGCGAGGTGGGCGAGGTCGTGGTCACCACGCTCGAGCCGCGCCATCCGCTGATCCGCCTCGCGCTCGGCGATCTCACCGCCGCCATGCCCGAGCCGAGCCCGTGCGGGCGCACCAACACGCGCATCAAGGGCTGGATGGGCCGCGCCGACCAGACGACGAAGATCAAGGGCATGTTCGTGCGCCCCGAGCAGGTCGCCGAGATCCTCCGCCGCCATCCCGAGGTCGGCAAGGCCCGCCTCGTCGTCACCCGCGCCGGCGAGACCGACGCGATGATGCTGAACGCCGAGACGGGCGCGGCGACGCCGGAGCTTCGGGACGCGGTGGCGGCCTCGGTGCAGGCGGTGCTGAAGCTGCGCGGCGAGGTGGCGCTGGTCGCGCCGGGAAGCCTGCCCAACGACGGCAAGGTCATCGCCGACGAGCGCGAATACAGCTGAGCTTCCAGGCGGGCGGATGAAATTTTCACCGGGCTTGCGACCTTTTCCCCCTTTCCGACTCGGATATCGTCACTTACCTTCGTAGCCAGTCGAAACAAGCGAAAGGAGGTGGTCCAGTGTCTCTTTGTCAGCGCTGTCACCTCGCCGAGGCTGCCCGCTGAGGTCTATCGACCTTTCGTAAGGCCCAGCGCGAGCACCTCGGTGCTTTAGCACGGCGAGACATCGTAGAGCCCGCCGGGGGGATACCTCCCGGCGGGCTTTCGTTTGTCCGCTCTACAGCGACCCAGATCACCGCATCGTCCCGTCGGCATCGGGAGCGTCCCGGGCCGTGGCTTCGAGGACGGGCTCGACGATGGCGGCCACGGCCTCCGTCACCGCGCACGGCGCGCCTGTTCCGTCGACGATCGCGCAGCCCGGCGTGTGTCGTGCGAGCGCGAGATACTTCTCGCGTACGTCGGCCAGAACCGTCTCGTCCTCGTCCCGCTTCGGGGGCTTCTCCGGGCGCGCGCGGATCCGCTCGTGGGCGATCGGCGCGGGTACGTCGAGTAGGATCGTCACGCTCGGCTGCGGGAGGAGATCGTGCATGCGTGTGACGAAGCCCGAATCTCCGCCGTAAGCGGCGGCGTAGGCTCGGTAGCAGAGTGGCCCCCGGTCCCAGATCAGAATCCGACCAGGCCGGCGCAGCGTGGAGAGGACGTTGTCGGCGTAGGCGAGGATATCGCACGCGATGGCGAACTCACGCAGCGGCGCCGGTATCAGGGGATGATATGCGCTCGGATCGCCCGTCATCGCTTCCGCCAAGCGGAAGACGCTGCGCGTCGCCCAGAGTTCGGTCCTGCAACAGACCACGTCGCGCCCGCGCGCTCGGAGGGCCTCGGCGAGACGTGCGACCTGCGTCGTCTTCCCGGCGCCGTCGATCCCCGCCAGAGAGACGAGTGCGCCGCCGCCGGGGGCTTCAACGCGTCTCACGTGCGTCGATCCTGTCGTTTTCGGGAGCGAGCATCGTGATCCGACGCTTTTCGGACGACGCCGCGACGTGGAAGACCGTATCGCCCTCGATCTCGTAATACGCGCCGAAGCCGGGGTGCGGGAGTTCGGGCGGCTCTCGGCCCGAATGCAGGAGGCACATCAGCGCGAACATGCCGTCGCCGATCGCCATGACGGCCTCGTCGACGTCTCTCTCGCAATCGGGCTCGGGGAGCGCGGCGAGGGCTGGATGCGACGATCCGGCGAGGCGTCTCGCCTTTGCGCGGCTCCACTTACGGTTGGGATTCGTCTCGCCGGCGAGCGCCGCCGCGGCGTCGAAGAGAAGGCCTCGGATCAACTCCAGGAAGACCGCGCATTGCTCGCTCTGGCCGCTTTCGCGGGCGCCGATCACGTCGAACCACATGTTGCGCGCCGAGAACAGATGCATCAATGCGAGTGCGCGACGCACGGCCCCGTCGTCGACGAGCGGATCCGTGGCGGTCGCGTCGAACGGGAGCGCGACTCGACAACGATGTAGGGCATCCGCCTCTCCATAGCGCAGGAGCGATCGCCCCCATCGCTCGGGGAACGCCGCCGCCGCCGCGCAGCGCTCGACGAGATGCCGAAGCCCGTCAACCGGAGCGACACGACAGTCGATCCAGCGCCCGAGCGCATAGGCTCGGCGATCGGACGGCTCGGACGCTCGCTCGCTCAGGATGATCAGATCGACATCGGATCGCGCGTTGCCGAACCCGTCCGCAAGCGAGCCCGTCAGGTAAGGGCGCTCGTGCGAGGCGTCGAAAGCGAGGTTCTCCAGGACATCGACAGGCCCCAGGCCGAGCGGATCCAAAGCCTCCGAGACCCGGGACGGGCGCACTGGAGGCCACGCTCCCGGCATCGTGCGGCTCAGACGGTCGGCTCGAGCGTCGCGAGTTGCTGAAGCCCGATCCTCTGCCCGGTCCATCCCTCGCCCTTGGGCAGCCCTATCAGCGCTCGCCAGCTCGTGAGCGCATCGTGCCCTCCGTCCTCACCGAGCGCGCGCTGCGCCAACGCGACCAAGGTTGTGTTGCGCACGTCGCTGGGATCCAAGGCCGCCGCGCGTTCGGCGCTCGCGCGCGCGTCCCCGGCCCGTCCCTGCGCGAGCGCGACGGAGGCGAGGATCTGGTACCCCATCGCCGCTTTCACGTCGAGGCTGACCGCGCGTTGCGCTGCATCGGCCGCGGCATCGAGCCGACCTGCGCGGAAATGCGCCTGGGCGAGCGTGGCGAAGGCGTCCGCGCTCGGCGCGAGCGCGCATAGCGTATTCAGGAGCTCGGCCGCCAGCTCGTCGTTGCGCGCGTAGTAGTGGGCGAAAGCGCGCTGCCGAAGTCGTTCGACGTCGTCGCCCCCGTCGGCGGCTTGCTTGGCGATCTCTCGCAGGCGCGCCAGATTGAATTCCGCGGAGCGGAGCAGATCGTCGAAGAGCGAATCGGACGGCACGGTCGCCATGATTACCTCCCGCATGCATCACATCGCGCGGACAGTAACAACCTCCGGAGATGTCCACAAGTGGAGAGCGCGTTTCGTTTCCTCGTTCGCTGCCACATGGGGGCATCGTCGACTGCGGGCGTCGACGTGGGACGCTCGGTCACCCCCCCGCCTTTCGCTCCCGCACCCGGCGCACCACCACCGGTATCAGCGCCAGCACCGCGAGCCCCACGAGCGCCGTGATCACCTCCGGCGTCAGCACGCCCGAGGCCGAGAGCTCGCCGCCCTGGGCGATGACGCTCTCGAAGCCCGCGCCCACCGAGGCGAAGACGAAGGCGCCGGGGATGATGCCGACGAACGTCGCCACCACGTAGGTCCGCAGCTTCACGCCCAGGAACGCCGGCGCGAGGTTGACCACGAAGAACGGGAACACCGGCACGAGCCGCAGGAACAGCAGGTAGTTGAACGCGTCCTTGCGGAAGCCCTCGGCCATGCGTGCGGTCGCGCCGCCGGCCTTCTCGCGCAACGTGTCGCCGAGCGCCGTCCTGGCTATGAGGAACACGCCCGTCGCGCCGATGGTCGCGCCGACGACGGCGAAGGCGGTGCCGGCGAAGACGCCGAACAGGAAGCCGCCGGTCATGGTCAGCACCGCGCCCCCGGGCAGCGAGGCGGCCACCACGACGGCGTAGACGGCCATGTAGGCCAGCGCCGCGATCAGGAAGCCGTCGGCGACGAAGCTCTGGAGCCGCTCGGAATTGGCGCGCAGCGTCTCGAAGGAGACGTACTCGTCCAGCCCCAGCGCGAAGGCGCCGGCGATGATCGCGACGAGCGCTGCGAGGGGGCCGAAACGGCGCAGCAGGCTCCGGCGGGGCTTGGCGGCGGCGGCGGCGGACGACGTCTCGTCGTGGATGTCTTGCATGACGCTCATCGGGTCCTCTCCGGGTTTCGCCGCCTGTTCGCGCCGACGCTCCCGGTTCTAACGCCGCACCCGATCACATGCGCGTCACGTGTTCGCGTGCGCCCCGTGACCGACGAAGGCCGCGATCCGCGGATCGCGGGCGGCATCGAGCGCGGCGCGCGGGGCATCCTGCACGATCACGCGTCCGTCCGCCACGAAGGCGAGGACGTCCGCCCGATCTACGACGTCTTCGGGCGTGTGGATCGTGATCAGCACCGTGATGCCGCGCGCGCGCCGTAGCGCATCGACGATGGCGATCATCTCGCGGCGCAGGCCCGGGTCGAGCGCGCCGAAGGGCTCGTCGAGGAGCAGGAGCGGCTTCTTCGAGACCAGCGCGCGCGCCAGCGCCACCCGCTGGCGCTGGCCGCCCGACAGCGCCTCGGGGCGTCGCGCCTCGAGGCCGGCGAGATCGACGGCCGCGAGCGCCTCCGTGACCCGGGCGCGGTCCTCGGGCGCGAGCCGCAGCGAGGGGCGGATGCCCAGCCCGACGTTCTGCGCCGCCGTGAGGTGGGCGAACAGGTTGTTGTCCTGGAACATCATCGCGACCGGGCGCTCGGCCGGGGCGAGCGGCAGGAGATCCTCGCCCGCGAAGGAGAGCCGCCCCCGATACGGCGTCTCGAAGCCCGCGATCAGCGACAGGAGCGTGGTCTTGCCGCCGCCGGAGGGACCGACGACGGCCAGCATCGCGCCCGCCGGCGCCTCGAGCGTGTAGGCGGCCTCGAAGCCGGGGTAGGAGAGGCGGCAATCGTCGACGATCAGCATCGGGCCATCCGGGCGGCGAGGGCGGCGAGGAGGAAGGCGGTGGTGACCAGGATCAGCCCGATCGCCGCCGCCTCGTCGAGGCGATACGAGCCCAGCCTCTCGTAGAGCAGGTAGGGCAGGGTGCGCAGCGCGCCGCCGCCGAACAGCGCGACGATGCCGAAATCGCCGAAGGACAGGGCCGCGCAGAGCGCGAACGCGCCGGCGAAGGGGCGTCGGAGCGTCGGCCAGTCCACGATTGCGAGGCGCGACAGCCCCGTGAGCCCGAGCAGGTCCGCGAGCCGGCCGTAGCGCGACGCGGTCGTCGCCAGCGCCGGGGCGAGGAAGCGGTAAGCGAAGGGCAGCGCGCCGATGGCGTTGACGAGTGGCAGCAGAACGAAGCCCGCCTGCGTCGGGTTCACGAGGCCGCGCAGCGCCAGGAACAGCCCGGCGGTGAGGGCGAAAGGCGGGATCGCCAGCACCATCGCCGGCAGGACGTCGTAGGCCGCCGCCCGCCGTGCCGCGCGTGCCGCGCGAGCGCGCTGGGCCGCCGCCGCGAGCGCCAGCGCGAAGAGGCAGGCGAGGCTCGCCGAGACGAGCGCGATCGCGACGCTCACGCCCGCGGCATAGGCGAGGTCGGCGTCGAGCACCCGGGGCAGGGCGGCCGCGCCCGGCAGCGTCGCGGCGAGAAGCGGCAGGATCAGCCCCGCGCCGAGCGCCAGCACCAGCGCGTCGAGCCGGCGCAGGCGCGGATCGGCGGCGTCTGGGCGCGCCACGGGGAGGCGCTCGGTGGGGGCGATCGGCGCGCGGGTCACGGCCCAGTGCAGGAGGAGCGTCAGCGACAGGCAGACAGCGAGCTGGAGCCCCGCCAGCACCGCCGCGCGGGCGAAGTCGAGCTCGACCCGCAGCGCCTCGAAGATCGCGACCTCGAGCGTCGCCTTGCCCGGCCCGCCGCCGAGCGTCAGCACGATGGCGAAGCTCGTGAAGCACAGGAGGAAGACGAGCCCCGCGAGCCCGGGAAACTCGGACTTCAGGATCGGCCAGTCGAGATGGCGGAAGGTGGCTCCCGGCCCGAAGCCGAGGATCGCCGCGAGCCGCCAGTGTTCGGCGGGCGCGCGGGCGAGCGCATCGAGGCACACCCGCGCGGCGAGCGCCGCGTTGAGGAAGACGTGCGCGATCAGGATGCCCGTCCAGCCGAACGGGTTCGGTCGCGCGTCCAGCCCTACGAGCGCCATGGCCTGGCCGATCCAGCCCGAGCGGCCGTAGACGGCGACGACCGAGAACACGACGACGATCGCGGGCATCACGGCCGCCGCCCCGAGCGCCGCGAGCGCGAGATCGCGCCCGGGAAAGCGCCGTCGCGCCAGCGCGAGCGCCAGAGCCGCGCCGAGTACGAGCGACAGGCAAGTCGAGATCAGCGCCTGCGTCAGCGCGAAGACGAGGATGCGGCGCGTGTAGGCGTCGAGGGCGAGGGCGCCCGCGGGCTCCTCGGCCGCGCCGATCAAGGTTCCGAAGGACAGCGCCGCCAGACCCGCGAGCCCCAGCGCGACGAGCGCGCCGGGATGGGGCAGGCGAACGGCGCGGCCGTGCGGCGCGCGGTCGCGCATCAGCGCGTCGTCGCCTCGAGCCAGGCGTCGATGAGCGCGCGCCGGTCGGCGGCGACCTGCTCGGCGTCGAACAGCAGCGCGCGCTCGGGCGCGATCAGCGCGTCGAAGCTCTCGGGGAGGCCCGCTTCGGGCACCCGGGCCGGATACATCCAGTTCCCTTCCGGAATCAGGCTCTGGAACTCCTCGGAGAGCATGAAGGCGAGGAAGTCGCGGGCGAGCTCGGGCTCGTCGGAGGCGGCGGTCGCGCCCGCGATCTCGACGTGGAGATAGTGGCCCTCCAAGAACGACGCGGCGGCGTACCTCGTCTCGTTCTCGACCGAGCGGTGATAGGCCGGCGAGGTCGAGTAGGAGAGCACCATGTCGGCCTCGCCTTCGAGGAACAGCCCGTAGGCCTCCGACCAGCCGGTGGTGTAGGTGACGATCCGCGGGGTCAGCGCGGCCCAGGCATCCCCCATACGATCGCCGAACGCGGCGCTCGACCAGAGCAGCAGCCCGAAGCCCGGCGCGCTGGTGCGCGGATCCTGGAGCACCACCCGCGGCCCGTTCGGATCGGTGAAGAGCGCCTCGAGGCTCGCTGGCGGCGCCGCGAGGCGGGTCTCGTCGTAGACGAAGGCGAGATAGCCCCAGTCGAAGGGCAGGAAGGTGTCGTCCGTCCAGGCGAGCGGCAGGTCGAGGTCGCCGGTCTCGACGCCGTGGGGCGCGAAGACGCCCAGCGCGCGGGCCTGGGCGGCGAGGTTCATGTCGAGGCCCAGCACGATGTCCGCCTCCGTCGCCGGGCCCTCGAGCCGCAGCCGACCCAGGAGCGAGCCGGCGTCGTCGGCGGTGACCCATCGTAAATTGCATGCGCACTGCGCCTCGAATCGCTCTCCAATGGCGGATCCGGGGCCGTAGCGACCGACGAAGGACGAATAGGTGTAGACGGTCAGGATCGGTCCATCCTGTGCGACGGCGGGGAGGGGAGCCGTCGCGCCGGCCAGGGCGGCGAGCGTCGACAGGGCCGCTGCGGCGGCGGTGGAGAGGGCTGGGACATGCGTCATCGATCGGCTCCGTTGTGGCCGATCCGGCGCCGCGCGGCGCAGACATTGGGGCGAAAGTGAGCCGCGGAAAGGCGGCACGCGCTCATCCCTACGCCGGTGCGAGCCGGATCAGGTTCGACGGGTTGGCGCGGACGCGCGCCTCTCAGCTCCCTCTGGAGCACCCCGTGAGACGCTGCGAGTCCTAGTGTCTCGCGCCCGCCGACGCAAGCCCGGGCCGAACGAACAGCTGATGCGGATAAGTCACAAACGTCTCGCGAATGCGCATGGACGAGTGGGCGGCGACCGAAAACGGCCCCGCCGAGCTTGCCTTTCAATTAGGCATGCGCTAGTCTGTAAAACGTGTCGTTGCTAGTGCACAACGCCATAGGCCCGCTTGCGGGCTCCCTTCTTGGGCGTTTCCTCCCTAGACTCGGGCCGCTGACGCGGCCCATTTTTTTGAGCTCGCGCCGCCTCCTCTCGTCCAGGCGGAGCGGACGCTATCGCAGCCGTTTTGCGGAATCAAGAGGCTGTACGCCCGCCGATGTCACCGATCGGGCGCGTAAATTCCCGATCTGAGCTCGTTCGCGACCATCCGCGCCAGGGCATCCTGCGCGTCCACCGGGAGCATGCGCCATGCGTCCTGTGCCGCGGCGGCGTTCTCATGGGCCTGCACGGCCCTCTCGCGCAGTTCCGTAGAGCCGCGAATCAGCGATTCGATAGTGGGCTGCTCGACCGGCGCGGCCGTCCGCTCCGGCGCGGCGATTCGCTCCGGCGCGCTGCGCGTCGGCTGCGGGCCTCCCTCGCGCACAGGCGAGAAGGCGAAGATCAGCGCAATGACGATGCTCGCGCGCAGAAGCGGCATGGATATCCTCGTATCGTCGGTCGCTCCCATCTCCGCCGCGCGAGGTTGAGAGACCGTTTCCGCATGCGGCGGGCGCGCCGGCATGGTGAACGCTTCGCTGCGGGACGCCCGTTAACCCCCCGTTCGGCATACGAGCGGCCGAGGCGGCCCGGGAGACGTTCGCCTTAGGTTTCGTTTAAGCGAGGGCTGCGACAGTCCGGTCAAAGAGGACAGGGAGCGGGGCGAAAGCGCCTTGAGAAAACGGACGTGTTCGGGTCCATGAGCGTTCGACAGCTTGAAGCGCGCCTCGCCGACCTCGCGCACGAGTCGGCCCGCGGCGACGCCGTGGACGCGACGCGCCGACGCCGCTTCATCGTCACGCGCGTCGCGATGGGCATCGCCGCTCTCGTGACGGCTCCGATCTACTTCGCGGCCCGAGGTTCCGCGTCGCCCTACGAATATCTCGCCTTCGTCTTCCTGTGCGCGCCGATCCTGGCCGGGCTCGTCCTCGCCCGCACGGGGCGGATCGCGCTCGCGCACACGATTTCGGCTGCCGCCTTCGCCGGGGTGATCGCCTGCGTGGCCAGCGCCTCCGGCGGCCTGAACTCCGCCGCCGCGATCTGGCTCATCGCCGTTCCGCTCGAGGCGCTCGTCTCCGGCTCCCGCCGCGCCTCGGTGAGCGCCACCTTCGTCGCGGGGCTAACCGTCCTCGTGCTGGCGATTCTCGACGCGACGGGCGCGGCCCCGGCCGCGAGCGCGTGGCCCGCGGACCTGTCGGCGCCGGTCTTCGCGCTGTTCGCCATCGCGCACGTCGGTTCCCTCGTCCTCGCGGTCTCGCGCAGCCAGGACGCGCAGGACCGGGCGCTGCGCGGCCGAATGGCGCGCGACCGCTCTCTCCTGCAGGTCATCGACGACCTCGTCGCCTGGCACGACGAGAACGGACACGTGCTCTCGGCGAGCCCCGCGGCCATGAAGCTCGTCGGAGCGCCCTCGGCGGCGCTCGAGGATCGCGGCCTGTTCTCCCGCGTGCATCTCCAGGACCGCCCCGCCTTCCTGAAGGCGCTGAGCGACGCGGCGTCCGGGGAGGGGCCGGTGACGACGCAGTTCCGCCTGCACTACGGCGACGCGCTCGGAGGCGAGGCGGGGCGCGTGATCTGGGTCGAGATGCGCGCCTATCGGATCGAGGCGGCCACGGACGGGGCGCGTGTTGTGTCGGTGATGCGCGACGTCACCGCTCGCAAGAGCCACGAGAGCGACCTCGAGCGCGCCCGGCACGACGCCGTCCTCGCGGACGAGGGCAAGGTGCGCTTCCTCGCGACGGTCAGCCACGAGCTGCGCACCCCGCTCAACGCCATCATCGGCTTTTCCGAGATCCTGACGACGGAGACGATGGCCGGCGTCGGCCCCGAGCAGCGCCGGGACTACGCCCGCATCATCCAGGAGTCCGGCCAGCATCTGCTGGAGGTGGTGAACTCGCTCCTCGACATGTCGCAGATCGAGTCCGGCAATTTCGAGTTCGCGCCCGCCCCCTTCGACGTCGCCCCGCTCGTCGCCGGCTGCATCGACCTGATGAAGCTCAAGGCGGACGCCGCCGGGGTCTCGCTGAAGACCGGCGTCGAGGCCGATCTCCCCGAGCTCGTCGCGGATCGCCGCGCCTGCCGGCAGATCCTGATCAACCTCGTCTCGAACGCCGTCAAGTTCACTCCCGCGGGCGGCTCCGTGACGGTGACCGTGAGGCGCCGTGGCGGCATGCTGGCCATGATCGTCACCGACACCGGCGTCGGCGTGCCGGAAACGGCCCTTCCCAAGCTCGGCAAGCCCTTCTTCCAGGTGCACGGCGCCTATGATCGGCCCCACGAAGGCACCGGGCTCGGCCTCTCCGTCGTGCGTGGGCTCGTGGGCCTTCACGACGGCAGGCTCGCCATCGAGAGCGCGCCGGGAGAGGGCATGGTGGTGACCGTCGAGCTGCCGCTCTCGGGTCGGCCGGCGCACGGCGCGCGCAACGTGGCGACGATCCCGATCGCCACGCGTACGCGCCGCCGCGCGATCCGCCCCGCCGAGCAGGAGGCCGCCGCGGCCCTCCTGCCTACGTCCGCGCCGCACGCCGCCCCGACCGTCGCGTCGGTCCAGATCGAAAACGAGGAGTTCAAGCGCAGTGCCTGAGGTGATGGCGGCCCGTTCCGGACGCGACTATACCCTGTCGAGCCAGCCGTCGCGGCGGCGCGGCCCTCCGCGGCAGAGCCGCCTCGGCGCCCTGGCGCAAGGCGCCTTGCGCCGTCCAGGGCGCCTGATCGCGAGCGCGGCCTTCGCGGCGGGCGCGGTCTACATCGTGCTCAACGCGCTCGCCTTCCAGACGGCGCGCCATCCCGCGCCGCTCTTCGCCGATCCGTCCTTCGGCGCCGCCGGTGCGACCGCGTCTGCGCCCGCGCCCGCCCAGCGCGCCGCGGAAGCCGTCTCACCGCCTCCCGCGCCGGTCGTCGAGACCGCGCGCGCACCGTTGCCGCCGGCGCGCGCGCCGCTCGCTCCCATCGAGCGCGCGGCGCCCCCCGCGCCGCCCCCCGCGCCGACGCTCGTCCAGGATGTCGATCCGATCGGCGCGCTGATCCGGGAGGATACCGCGGCCACAACCGCCTCGCTGCCGGCCGTCGAGCCGGATCTCCGGGTCGCGCGCGTCCAGGAAGCGCTGATCAGGCTCGGGCACGGGCCGATGACCATCGACGGCCTGTTCGGCCCCGCGACCAGCTCGGCGATCGCCGCGTTCGAGCGCCAGAACGGTCTCGAGGTGACGGGCGGCCTCGAGCCGGCTACCCTGCGCGCCCTGGCGGTGCGCTCGGGCGTCTCCGTGGATTGAGCGCCGCCGCCGCGCGAGCGGAGTGACCCAGCCGTGCGCCTGACGTCCGAATTCGTGGTGTCCGCCCTGATCCGTCAGGCCGGCGTGGAGAACGTGCCCGCCGTGCTGCGCCGTCGCGGCGCGGCCGAGGCGGGCGCGATCTTCGTCAAGGTCGACCGGCTCGACGGCACGGCCGATCTCTACGGCCCGGCGCCCCAGTCGCTCGTCGACGAGGAGGCGGCCGGCGAGCGCCGTTTCGCGCCGGTGAAGAAGGGCGCGAGCCCGATCGAGATCGAGGAGCGGATGCACAAGGAGCTGCGCTTCGACCCGGACCTCTGGCTCGTCGAGATCGACGACAGGGCAGGGCGCCCCTTCGTGCCGCTCGCGCGCGAGACCGACTGACGCCGACGCACGAAAAAGCCGGCGGTCCCGAAGGACCGCCGGCCATGACGCCGTCAGGCGTGCGCGAGGCTCACTCGCCCATGCGCATCTCGACCTGCTCGCCGCGCTCGACGCGGCGCGAGTCGGGATAGCGCTCGTCGAGATCGGCCATCTGCTCGATGTCCTCCTCGGTCACGCCGCGGATGAGCAGCTGGTCGCCCTGCATCGAGAGACGCTCGAGCGGGAAGGCCGCCTCTTCCTCGCCGATGCCGAGGAAGCCGCCGGCGCCGATGACCACGAGGAACTCCTCGTTCGGGGTCATGACGATCCGGTCGATGTCGCCGACCTCCTCGCCGCGGAAGTTGTAGACCGTCTCGCCCTCGATCTCGTCGATCGCGATGGGCTGGGTCTGCGCGGACACGGCGCCCGTGGCCTCGACGTCCTGCTGCTCCGGATCGATGAGCATCTCGCGGCTGCGCGCGGTGCGCTCCTCGTCCTGGGGCTGCATCTGCGCCTGCTGCTGGCCCTGCTGACGCTGACCCTGCTCGGCCTGCTGCATGCGCTCGTAGCGGACCGTCGGCTGGCCCTGCTCCTGCATGAACTCGACCTGCGGCTCGCCGGTGCGCTCGAAGGTGACCTCCGGACGCGCCTCGGAGACGGAGACCTGCGCCTCCTGCTGGTCGTCCTCGATCGTGACCTCGGCCTGCGACTGCTCGACCGACACCGCGGCCTGCTCCTGCGGCTGCTCGACCTGCACCTGCGGCTCGCCCTGCTGCACCATCACCTCGGGCTGGCCCCGGGACACGTCCACGTCGGGCTCCGGCATCCGAACGATGATCTCGGGCTGCGGCTGGTTGATCGTCACCGTCGGCGGGGCCTGACGGACGATGATCTGCGGGTTCTGCTGGCTCACCGTCACCTCGGGCTCGGCCGGGTCGACCGTCACCTGCGGCGTCGGCTGCTCGATGCGAAGGCGCGGGGCGCTCTGCTCCACCGTGATGTCGGCGCCCTCGGCCTGGGCCGTCTGCTGCTCACCCTCCTGCTCCGGGTCCTGCTGCTGGGCCGTCTCCTGCCCTTCCATCCCCTCGTCCATCATGAGGACGAGAACCTCGTCGCCGCCGGCGTCCTGGAACTCGCCCTGCTCCTGCTCGGCGGCGGCGCGCAGCTCGTCCACCTGCTCGCGGGTGATGTCCTGGACGTAGAGACGGCCGTCACGCAGCATGATCGCCTCGGTCGGTAGCAGGCGGCTCTGGCCGTCCTGGACCTCGACCACGGCGTAGCTCTGGCCGGAGCGACCCATGACGATCTGCTGGACGGTGCCGATGCGGTTGCCGTTGGCGCCGGTCAGAGGCTGGCCGCGCATCTGCTCGGCGGTGACGCGGGCCTCCTGGCCCTGCATCTGAGCCTGCTGCATCTGCTGCTGGTTCTGGTTCTGCTGGTTCGGCTGGGTCTGGGCCATGAGGGCCGCCGGAGCGAGCGCCGTCGAGCCCACGAGGGCCGCGAGGAACATACGTTTCATCGCTGGGCATCCTTTCGTGTCTGCCTATGGAATGCCCTGCAAAACACACGACGTGCCCAACGGTTCCTCACTTCGATGTGAATAGATAGGCTTCTTCTGGAAAGAAGCATGGCAATTACGCCAGGGATGGACTTAACGCCGACGCTTTCTCAAGAGGAAAACCATCCCATCATCGTTGATTTCGTTCGGATAAACCTTCGCTCGACTGTAGAGCTTCTTCCGTGCGGCTTGGAAATAGTCTCGAAAAACCGCCCGCGACCCCGCGCTCGCGTGGCTCCGGCGCCAGCACCGGCACGTGCCGGGCGCCCTCGCGCCGCGTGCCGATGCGCACGTCGTGGAGCGCCTCGACGATCCGCGCGGCGACCGAGCGCGGCGCACCGCGCAGGAGCGAGACCAGGCGGAACACGATCGGCACCGAGCGGGCGATGCCCGGGTGGAGCGTGAGGAAGATGCGGATCGCCTGCTCCTCCCCGAGCCCCGCCGCGAGCAGCGCGAAGGCGAGCACGTCGTGGCGCCCGGCCTCGTCGAAGCGCCAGTCCGGCGTCGTCGACAGCCCGAGGGTGGCGGCGAGGCGCGAGCCGAAGGCGGCGCGATCGCCGCGGTCGGCGGCGTCGATCAGCGCGGCGACGCTCTCGGGCGTCGGCCGGGGCCGCATCGCGGGGCGGGTGGTCGGCGCCGGCGTCGCCGCGAGCGCGTGGAGGATGGCCGCGCGCCGCGCCTCGTCGGCGTGGACGTAGAGGGCGGCGGCCTCCTCGGGAGCGAGCGCGTGCTCGGCATCGCGAGCGAGGAAGGCGCGGGCGAGATCCGCGCGCTCGCGGGCGCGCGCGACGAGATCGGCACGGGCGCGGCCCTGGAGGACCGCGTCGCGGTTCTCGACGAGGGCGCGGTCGATGGCCGGGTCGCCGCGGGCGACGAGCCGGTCGATCTCGTCGAGGCCGAGATCCTCGCGCCGGGCCCGGGCGAGGGCGACGAGGGGCTCGGGGCGCTCGGATTCGGGCAGCGCGTGGGGCGCCAGCGCCGCGACGAGCCGGGCGCTCTCGCCGCCGCGTGCGCGGAGCGCCTGGAGCACGCAGAGCGGCGTCTCCGGCAGGGCCGAGACCCGGCGCGCGACGTGCGCGGCCGTCTCGGCGTCCACCTGGGCGACCAGCCGCGCGGCGATCTCGCCGAAGGCGTCCGCCTCGGCGGCGCGGCGGCGGGACGCCGCGAACAGGTCGGCCTGCACCCGCAGCACGACGGGCGCGACGGCGCCGCCCTCGCGGGCGAGGGAGGAGAGACGGACGAGATCCTCGTCGAGAGGCGGAGGAGGGGGCATGGGGGACGCGGGTACGCTGCGGGACGTCTCGATTTAGCGCATCCGCGTAAAGCCCGCGTTAACCGTGGCGGCGAGACGAGGCGAGGCGCTGGGCGTTGCGCGCCGCCGCGCGGCGTGGGAGAAACCCGCAGCCGACCCTTCGAGACGCTAGGAGACCCCACGCGATGCGCTTTGCCGGCACCAAGGACTACGTCGCCACGGAGGATCTCTCGGTCGCGGTGAACGCCGCGATCGCGCTGGAGCGCCCGCTCCTCGTCAAGGGCGAGCCGGGAACCGGCAAGACCGAGCTCGCCGAGCAGATCGCCGCGGCGCTCGGCGCGCGGCTGATCACCTGGTCGATCAAGTCCACCACCAAGGCGCAGCAGGGCCTCTACGAGTACGACGCGGTCTCGCGGCTGCGCGACAGCCAGCTCGGCGACCCGCGTGTGTCGGACATCGCCAACTATATCCGCCGCGGCAAGCTCTGGGACGCCTTCGTCGCCGACGAGCGCCCGGTGCTGCTCATCGATGAGATCGACAAGGCCGACATCGAGTTCCCCAACGACCTCCTCACCGAGCTCGACCGCATGGAGTTCCACGTCTACGAGACCGGCGAGATGGTGAAGGCCGCGCGCCGGCCCATCGTCGTGATCACCTCCAACAACGAGAAGGAGCTGCCCGACGCCTTCCTGCGCCGCTGCTTCTTCCACTACATCCGCTTCCCCGACCCCGACACGATGGCCGCCATCGTCGACGTCCACTACCCCGGCATCAAGCAGCGCCTGGTCAAGGAGGCGCTCGAGGTCTTCTTCGCCGTGCGCGAGGCCCCGGGCCTGAAGAAGATGCCCTCGACGAGCGAGCTGCTCGATTGGCTGAAGCTCCTGCTGAACGAGGACGTGTCGCCGGAGGTGCTGCGCGAGGCGAACGCGCGCAAGCTCATCCCGCCGCTGCACGGGGCCTTGTTGAAGAACGAGCAGGACGTGTCGCTGTTCGAGAAGATCGCGTTCATGACGCGCAAGGGTGGGTGAGGGGGCGGCATCATGCCTGCCCCGATAGGCCCGACGCAGAAACGCAAGCGCGACCGCCCCGTCACCGGCCGCGACCCGCTCGCCAGCGTGCGCCTGCCGCGGGAGGCGCTGGACGCGATCGAGGCGATCGTGGCGGGGGAGGGCGCGGCGCGGTCGGAGGTGCTGCGGCGGGCGGTGGTGGAGTGGCTGGCGCGACGGGATGCACAGGAGGAGGCCGGCGAGCGCTGAACGTTCGTCGGCGCCTTCTTGATCGCCGGCCGCCTCGGTGCCAAGACTCGCGCGTCAGTGCGCCGAGGTGAGCGAGCGCCGGAGATCGACCCGATGAGAGCACAGGTTCAGCTCAGCGCCGAGGAGATGGCCGCCCTCGATCGTCTCGCGCGTGAACGGAAGACGTCGCGCAGCGCCCTCGTCAGCAATGCCGTGAAGAAGCTCCTCGCCGAGGAGCGGGCGCACGACGCGAGGAAGGCGGCATTCGGCGCCTGGAAAGACCGGGACATCGACGGGGTCGACTACCAGAGGCGCCTGCGTGACGAATGGTGAGCGTGGTCTTCAAGGGCGTTCGCGGCGACGGTCGTGCAGGGCGCACTCCCCTCTCCCTCGTGGAGAGGGGCCGGGGGTGTGGGGCGTTCCTGTTGGCCGAGAGGCCGGGGAAGCCCTCGGCAGATCGCCTGCAAGGTCGGAGGTGATAGTCCTGCACGCCCCACACCCCCCACCCCTCTCCACGAGGGAGAGGGGAGTCCGGTCACGACCTTCGCCCACGCGAGCGGTGCCTGGAGTTTCGTGAACCTCATGGCTCCGCAGGGGAGGTCGGCGGCTCGTAGAGCCGACGGGTGGGGGCGAACGGGGCCGGCCACCCGCCCTCACCCCTCCACCCGCCACGACGCATCCGCCTCCACCCGATACCCCGCGAACAGCGCCCCGCCCACGGCGGCGAGCTCGTCTTCCGCGAGGCGGAGCGCGGCGGCGGGGTCGCCGTCGCGGAACAGGTGGGCGAAGGCGGCGGCGAAGGTGGCGGCGAGCGCGGGGTCGGCTGCGGCGAGGCGGCGCGGCAGCCATTTGCCGACGCCGGTCCAGGCGCCGCGGCGGCGAAGCGCCAGCGCGCCGAGCTTCACGTAGAGCGCGACGCCCGCCGCCATGCGCTCGGGAGCCGGGCGGTCGTCGCGCAGGTCGTCGAGCGTCTCGCCGATCTCGTAGCGCAGGCGCGCGAGCGCATCGGGCGCGAGCGGGGGCGGGCCGGCGGCGAGGAGCGCGTCCGCCTCGGCCTTCAGCGAGGCGGCGACGGCGGGATCGCCGATCGCAACGCCCTCGGCGACCATCGACAGGATGGACGGGGCGCCGTTCGCCGCGTCGTTGTGAAAGAACCACCGCAGGCTCGACCGATCGTAGACGAAGGCCTCCACCGGGACGGCGTCGAAGACGAACGATTCCCGCACGGCCCGGGCGACCGTGGGGAAGACGACGACGAGGTCGACGTCGGAGCGGGGGCGGCCCTCGCCGCGCACGCCTGAGCCGGCGGCGACGGCGCAGGCCGCCTGTGGGTAGCGCGCACGCAGTACCCTGTGGGCGATGTCGAGCGCCGTCTCGCGCGTGAGCGCGGGGCCGACGTCGCTGGAGGTCGGATCGCTCGATGCCATGCCGGACCTCTCCGCTCGACCTACGCGCCGTCCGCCGGGCGCAACCGCACGATAGGCGATGGCGCGGGAGCGCGCCAAGTATTCGGTTCCAAGTCTCCCGCTCGCGCCGCCCCCCTTCACCCGGCGGCCGCGCGTGCTAACCTCCCCCGATGAAGCGCCTCATCCTCTTCCGCCACGCCAAGTCCGGCTATCCTCCCGGTGTCGACGATCACGAGCGGCCGCTCGACGAGCGGGGGCGGCGGGACGCGCCTGTGATGGGGGCGTATCTCGCGAGCGAGTCGCTCCTGCCGGATCTCGCGCTGGTCTCCTCCGCGGCGCGCACGCAGGAGACCTTCGCGCTCGCCCGCCCGCCGCTGGAGCCGCTCGAGACGCGCACCGAGCCGCGGATCTACGAGGCGCCGGCCGAGCTGCTCCTGGCCGTGGTGCGCGAGACGCCCGACACGGTGCGCACCCTGATGTTGGTCGGCCACAACCCCGGCATGGAGGACCTCGCCACCACGCTGATCGGCTTCGGCGACCGCTACGCCTTCGCCCGCCTGCAGCGCAAGTTCTCCACCGCCGGCGTCGCCGTGATCGACCTCGACGCCGAGACCTGGACCGAGATCGCGCCCAAGCAGGGCCGGCTCGACCGGTTCGTGACGCCCAAGAGCCTCGCGGCGGCGGGGGAGGGGTGAATTCACCCGCACGCCAATTCACCCGCACGCCAATTCACCGCACGCCTTGGGATTCGCCCCCCGGACGCTTAAGTGACATCCGTCCGTTTCACTCCCGCCCCGGTTTCCGCGTGCCCGCACCCGCCTTCGCCACCCGCGCCTACGACCTGTTCGCGAGCCTCGGGGACTACGCCGCGAGCTACGCCGACCCCGGGCTGCGGCTGGGCGTCACCGGGCTGGCGCGCTCGGGCAAGACCGTGTTCACGACGGCGCTCGTGCACAATCTGGTGCAGAACGCCACGCTCCCGGCGCTGCGCGCCTCGCACGAGGGCCGCATCCGCCGCGCGCGGCTCGCGGCCCAGCCGGACGACGCGGTGCCGCGCTTCGCCTACGAGGACAACCTGCGCATCCTCGCGGAGGAACGGCGCTGGCCGGCCTCGACCGCCCGGGTGAGCGAATTGCGCGTCGACATCGACTACGAGCGCGGGCGCGGGAGCTGGCGCTCCGGGCCGGCGAGCCTGCACCTCGACATCGTCGACTATCCCGGCGAGTGGCTGCTCGACCTCGCGCTGATCGACCAGGGCTTCGCCGAGTGGTCGCAGGAGGTGCTGGAGGGCGCGCAGCGCCCCGACCGCGCGCCGCTGGCCGCGCCCTTCCTCGCCGCGCTCGCCGCCGTCGACCCGAACGGGGAGCCCGACGAGCCGGCGATCGCGGGCCTGTCGGCGGCCTTCAAGGACTACCTCGTGGCGCTTCGCGCGGGGCCCGAGGCGGTCGCCACCACCCCGCCGGGGCGTTTCCTCATGCCCGGCGATCTCGAGGGCTCGCCCGCGCTCACCTTCGCGCCTCTGCGTCTCGCCCCCGGCGCAAGGCCGCGGCCCGGCGGCCTCGGCGCGCTGATGGAGCGGCGCTTCGACGCCTACAAGCACCACGTGGTGCGCCCCTTCTTCCGCGAGCATTTCCAGCGCATCGATCGGCAGATCGTGCTCGTCGACGTGCTCGCCGCCATCGACGCGGGGCCCGGCGCGCTGGCCGAGCTCGAGCGCGCCCTCGACCGGGTGCTGCTCGCCTTCCGATCCGGGCGCAACAGCCTCGTCTCGCGCATCTTCGCCCCGCGCGCCGAGCGGGTGCTGTTCGCCGCGACCAAGGCCGACCACGTCCACCAGACGAGCCACGCCCGGCTCGAGGCCGTCCTGCGGCTCCTCGTCGAGCGCGCCCTGACGCGCGGCGAGGCGGCCGGCGCGAAGGTCGGCACGGTGGCGCTCGCCTCGGTGCGCGCGACGCAGGAGACGTTGGTGCGCGAGGACGGGCTCCAGCTCCAGGCGGTGGCCGGCGTGCCGGAGGCGGGCGAGACGATCGACGGCGAGGTCTTCGACGGCATCGCCCGCGCGGCGGTGTTCCCCGGCGAATTGCCCGAGCGGGCCGCCGCCGTGCTGGAGGGCGCGGTGCCGCCGGGCTCTCTCCGCTTCCCCCGCTTCCGCCCGCCCGAGCTCAAGCCCGACGCCGCCGGGCGTCCGGCGCGCCTGCCGCAGATCCGGCTCGACCGCGCGCTGGAATTCCTGATCGGCGACCGGCTGGCCTGAGGAGAACCGCGCCGCATGTCCCGCAAGCCCCGCGCCTACCGCCTCGACGACCCCGACGTGGCCGAGACCCGGCCGGGCGAGGAGCCCGAGCGCCTGGCGCGCGTGCGCGTGGAGATCCAGCCCGAGGAGATCGTCGAGGCCGCCGACGGGATCGCCGTCCCGATGGGCCGCAAGCGCCGCTTCCCCTGGGGCGGCATCCTGCTGTCGTCGCTTTCGGCGCTGGTCGCGTTGGCCCTCGGCCTCGCCGCCGAGAGCCTGGTGCGCGGCCTGTTCGAGGCCGCGCCCTGGCTCGGCTGGGTGGGGCTCGCCGCCCTCGTGCTGGCCTTCGTCGCGCTGGGCGCGCTCGTCGCGCGCGAACTGGCGAGCCTGTGGCGGGAAAAGAAGATCGAGGCCCTGCGCGAGCGTGCGAACGCCGCCCTCGCGGCGCGCGACGAGGAGGCGGCCAAGGGCGTCGTCGCCGAGGTCGTCGCGCTCTACGCGGCCCGGCCCGAGACCGCGCGGGGGCGCGGGCGCATCGAGGAGGTGGCCGACGAGATCCTCGCCGCCGAGGACCGGCTCGCCATCGCCGAGCGCGCGCTGCTGGCCGATCTCGACGCGCGCGCCGCACGGGTCGTCGCGGAGGCGGCCAAGCAGGTGTCGCTGGTGACGGCGCTTTCGCCGCGCGCGGCGATCGACGTCGGCTTCGTGATCTTCAGCGCCGCGCGCGTGCTGCGGCGGGTCTCCGCCGTCTACGGCGCCCGGCCCGGCGCGCTCGGCTTCTTCCGGCTCATGCGCGCGGCGCTGACGCACCTCACCGTGACCGGAGGCGTCGCGGTGGGCGACGGGCTGCTGCAACAGGCGCTGGGTCTCGGCCTCGCCGCGCGGGTGTCCGCGCGGCTGGGGGAGGGGGTGCTCAACGGCATCATGACGGCGCGCTTCGGCCTCGCCGCCATCGCGGTCTGCCGCCCGCTGCCCTTCGTGGCGCTGGAGCGCCCGAAGATCGGCGACGTGGCCGGCGAGCTGATCTCCCGCAAGGTGGTGGACGAGGCGAAGGACTAGATCCCCTCGCCCCGCCGCATCGCCGCGCTCGCCTCCAGCGCCGCCGCGTCGCGACCGGCGGTGGCCACAGCCCGGACTTCGCCCTCGACGAGGAGCCGCGCCGCCGCATCGCGCGCGTTCGCATCTCCGTCGAGCTCGACCCGGTCGACACCCTCGGCATGGCCGACGTAGCGCACCGAGAGGTCGTACTGCTTGGTCCAGAAGAAGGGCGGGTCGTCGTAGGCGGCGACGCGCCCCATCATGGCGAGCGCCGCCGTCTGGCCCTGGCGCTCGGCCACGACCCAGTGCTCGACGCGGATGCGCTCGCCCGACACCGGGTCGGGGAAGGCGGCGATGTCGCCCGCGGCATAGACGTCCGGATCGCTCGTGCGCATCGTCGCGTCGACCACGACGCCGTTCTCCACCGCGAGCCCCACCGCCTCGGCGAGCGCGAGCCGCGGCTTTACGCCGATACCGACGAGAACCAGATCGGCGGGGAGCCGCGCACCGTCGTCGAGCACCGCCTCGCCGGCCTCGTAGCCCGTCACGCTGCGGCCGAGGCGGAAGCTCACGTCGTTCTCCTCGTGCAGCGCGCGCAGCATGTCGGAGAAGGCCTCCCCGAAGATCGCGGCCATCGGCCTGTCCTGCGGCGCGACGACCGTCACCGCGCAGCCGCGCTTCACCAGCGCTGCGGCCGCTTCCATCCCGATGAAGCTCGCGCCCATCACCACGACCCGCGACCCCTCCGAGAGGCGCGCGACGATGCCCTCGGCGTCTCGAAGCGTGCGCAGGAGGCGCACTGCTTCGTGGTCGGCGCCGGGGAAATCGGGCTTGTTCGGCTCGGCTCCCGTGGCGAGGAGCAGCTTCGCATAGGGCAGGGCGCTGCCGTCCGCGAGGCGCACCTGCTTCGCCTTCCGGTCGATCGAGGCGACCCGGGTGGCGAGGCGGAGCTCGACGCCCTCCAGCCCGTCCTGCTGCGCCAGGTCGAGCGCGTCCGCGTTCTTGCCGCCCTGGAGGAAGGCCTTGGAGAGCATGGTGCGGTCGTAGGGCGGATCGGCGTCCTCGGAGAGCATGACCACCTGCCCGCGATAGCCCTCGCGGCGCAGCAGGTCGGCGGCGGCGAAACCCGCAGCGCCCCCGCCGACGATCACGATCCGCTCCTCTCCGCCGCCGAGGCCGCGGCCCGCGTCGGGGGCAATCTCCTCGCCCAGATGCACGACGCCGTCGCGGATCTCGACCGTGTAGCGGGGCAGGGCGTCGAAGGCGGGGGCCTCGAGGGCGCGGCCGGTGCGCAGCGAGAAGCAGGCGTGGTGCCAGGGGCAGCGCACGCCGTCCTCGACGACGAGGCCCTTCGCCAGCGGCCCGCCGAGGTGCGTGCAGGACGCGCCCACCGCGAACACCTCCGCCCCGCGGCGGCTGACGAGGACCTTCGCGCCCTTCCATTCGCCGGCGACCGTGGTCCCGTCGTCGAGCGTGTCGAGCGGCACGCCGTTCGCGAGGTCGATCGTCTGGGGATAGGCGCCGTGGCTGTCGGTCATGGGTCTCGTCCTTATCTCTTCGCCGTCGTCGGTCGCGGGGCCAACGCGCGAGGAGGCGGATCGGGGCCGTGCGCCGCGCGGACGCAGCCGGCTTGCGTCCGGCGTCGCAGGCGCTAACCTCGCGCCCTCGTTCCGGCCGGTCCGGCGCTACCCGCGCGCTCGGGCCGCGCCGCAGGCAATCGACGCGGCGGGCGCAGCCCGCTCGGGGAGGATCATGCGCATCGCCATCATCGGCGCGACGCGGGGCATCGGGAAGGCGCTTTCCGAGCAGGCCCGCGCAGCCGGACATCACGTCGTCGCCCTCGGGCGCAGCCTCGGGCCGGCGGCGTCGAGCAATCTCACCCATGTGCGCGGCTCGATCCTCGACGAGGGCGTGGCCGAGGAGGCGCTCGCGGGCGCGGACGCCGTGGCCTATTGCCTCGGCGCGGGTGCCTACGGCCCGGATGTCGGCAAGCCGGTGACGATCTTCTCGGAGAGCACCGAGCGGCTGCTCGAGGCGATGCGCGCGACCGGCGTCATGCGCATCGGCGTGATCACCGGCGTCGGCTCCGGCGACAGCCGCGGCCACGGGGGGCTGCTCTACGATGCGGTGGCGATGCCGCTCGCGCTGGGCGCGATCTACGCCGACAAGACCCGCCAGGAGGAGCTCCTGCGCGCGTCCGACCGGGACTGGACCGTGATCCGCCCCGTCGTGCTCACCCACGGCCCCTATACCGGGACCTACCGGGTGCTGGAGGATTTCACGGGTTTCCACGGCGGCACGGTCAGCCGCGCCGACTGCGCGCATTGCCTCATGACGGCGCTCGTCGAGCACCGCTGGTCGCGGCGGGCCGTCGTGATCACCGGCGGGGACGCGCGATGAGCCTGCGTGTTCGCGCCGCGCGGCCCGGCGACGCGGCCCTCGTCCTCGGCTTCATCCGCGAGCTCGCCGCCTACGAGCGCCTCGCCCACGAGGTCGACGCCGACGAGGCGATGCTCGACGCGGCGCTGTTCGGCGAGACTCCGCGGGTGTTCTGCGACATCGCCGAGTGGGAGGGAGAGCCGGTCGGCTTCGCGCTCTGGTTCTACAATTTCTCCACCTTCCGCGGCCGTCACGGCATCTACCTCGAGGATCTCTACGTCCGCGAGAGCGCGAGGGGCCGCGGCATCGGCAAGGCCCTCCTCGCCGGCCTCGCGGCGCGGTGCCGCAGGGAGGGCCTGGCGCGGCTCGAATGGTGGGTGCTCGACTGGAACGCGCCCGCGATCGCCGTCTACGAGTCCCTCGGCGCCGTGCCGATGGACGAATGGACCGTGATGCGGGTGACCGGGGAGGCGCTCGAGCGGCTCGCCGCGGCGCACGGCGCACGGGAGGTAGCATCGTGAAGGCCATCGTCCTCGTCGCCGCCGTGGCGCGAAACGGCGTCATCGGCCGCGAGAACCAGCTCGTCTGGCGGCTCAAGAGCGATCTGCGGCGATTTCGCGCGCTGACCATGGGCAAGCCGCTGATCATGGGCCGCAAGACCTTCGAGTCGATCGGCAAGCCGCTGCCGGGGCGCGAGACGGTGGTGCTCACGCGGGATGCGGATTTCTCCGTGCCGGGCGTGCAGGCGGTAGAGAGCTTCGACACCGCGATGGCCGTCGCCGACACCATCGCCGCGCGCATGGGCGCCAACGAGATCGTCGTGGCGGGCGGTGGTGAGGTCTACGCCCTGGCGCTGCCCTACGCGTCGAAATTGTACCTCACCCGCGTCGAAGCGGAACCCGAGGGCGACGCGGTGTTTCCGGGCTTTGACCCGAGTGCGTTTCGTGAGACCTTGCACGAGGAGCACCCCGCCGGGCCCGACGACGAACATGCGTTCGCTTTCATTGATTTAGAGCGTCGCGCGTCTCCGGTTTACGGTTGACTTCGCGGCCTCGATTACCCACCTGAGGCTTGGCGGTCGACAGGCGCGGAGAATCCGGTCGCGAGGCGGGTTCCACACGCAAGACCAGTTATTTTTGTCGGTGACGAAGGGGATAGGCGCGATATGCCTTGGAGCAACCAGAGCGGCGGCCCGTGGGGCCAGCGCGGCGGGTCCGGAGGACCTTGGGGGAGTGGTGGCGGCCCGTCGGGCGGCGGCGGAGGCAACCAGCCCGACCTCGAAGAGATCCTGCGGCGCAGCCAGGACCGGCTGCGCAACATGGTGCCCGGCGGCGGCGGGCTCGGCGGCAAGGGGATCGCGCTGATCCTGGTCGCCGTGGTCGCGGTGTGGCTGCTCACCGGCTTCTACACCGTCCGTCCCACCGAAGTCGGCCTCAACCTCATCTTCGGCCGCTTCGTCGGCCAGACGGCTCCGGGCCTGAACTACAACCTGCCTTATCCGATCGGCGAGGTCGTCAAGCCCAACGTCACGCAGGTCAACCGTACCGAGATCGGCTATCGCTCGGTCGCGCAGGGCCAGCAGCGGGACATCCTCGAGGAGTCGCTGATGCTGACCGGCGACGAGAACATCGTCGACATCGACTTCGACGTGCAGTGGCAGGTGGACCCGGCCAACGCCGAGAACTTCGTCTTCAACATCGCCGACCCGGAAGGCACGATCGGCTCGATCGCGCAGTCGTCGATGCGCGAGGTCATCGGCCGGCGCGACATTCAGGCGATCCTCACGGTGGAGCAGGCGGAGATCACCGCCGAGGCCCAGCAGCTGATGCAGGCGTCGCTGGAGCAATACGGCGCCGGCGTGCTCATCCGCGTCGTCCAGCTCCAGGCGGCGGTTCCGCCGGCGCAGGTCCGCGAGGCCTTCTTCGACGTGAACGCGGCGCAGCAGGATCTCGTGCGCCTCCAGAACGAAGCCGAGACCTATGCCAGCCGCGTCGTCCCCGAGGCGCGAGGCGAGGCCGCGCGCATCATCCAGCAGGCCGAGGGCTATCGCGAGCAGGTCGTGAACCAGGCCGAAGGTCAGGCCGCACGCTTCAACCAGATCTTCGCGGAATACGCCAACGCGCCCCAGATCACGCGTGATCGCCTGTTCCTCGAGACGATGGAGCGCGTGTTCGGGCAGACCGACAAGGTTCTGATCGACCAGAACGGCGGTGGCAACGGCAGCGTCATCCCGTACCTGCCGCTTCCGGAAGTGCAGCGCCGCCTCGACAACCAGGGAGCCACGCGATGAGAAATCCGATCGTCCGCCTCGGCGCGATCATCGTCCTGGTCGTCGCGCTCGTCGTGACCTGGGCCTCGCTGTTTACGGTGCGCGAGACCGAGCAGGCGGTGGTGCTCCGCTTCGGCGCCGTCCGCAACGTCATCACCGAACCGGGCCTGTACGTGAAGGCGCCGTTCATCGACGTCGTCCTGCCCATCGAGAAGCGCGTCCTCTCGCTCGATCTGCCGGCGCAGACGGTTCTGTCCGCCGACCGGCAGAACCTCGAGGTCGACGCCTTCTCCCGCTACCGCATCATCGACCCGCTGCGCTTCTACCAGGCGGTGAACAACGTCACGAACGCCAATGCGCGTCTGCAGTCGTTCATCAACTCCGCGATGCGTAACGTGCTGGCGAACGCCTCGTTCCCCGAGATCATCCGCACCAACCGCGTCGAGCTGATGCAGCGGATCCAGGAGATCGTCGACCGCCAGGCCGACCAGCTCGGCATCGAGGTCATCGACGTGCGCCTCACGCGCGTCGACCTCCCGCCCGCGAACTCGGAGGCGGTGTTCCGCCGCATGCAGACCGAGCGCGAGCGCGAGGCGGCGGATCTGCGCGCCCAGGGCGCCCAGCGCGCCGCCTCGATCCGCGCCCGCGCCGATCGCGACGTGACGGTCATCATCGCCGAAGCGGGCCGTACGGCCGAGGAGCTGCGCGGCGCGGGCGACGCGGAGCGCAACCGCGTCCTCGCCGACTCCTACAGCGCGGACCCCGAGTTCTTCGCCTTCTATCGCTCGATGCAGGCCTACGAGACCGCGCTGTCCCGCAACGAGAATGGCGATACGCGCATCGTGCTGTCCCCGGATTCGGAGTTCTTCCGCTTCTTCGCCGATCCGGCCGGTCGTAGCCCGGGTCGCGCGGGGCTTCCGCCGCCGGCGGCCGAGACGAACCCCGGCCCGGTGAGCGAGGCGCCCGCGCCGATCCAGCCGCAGGCCTCGGCGCCGACCGACGGTGCGGCCGAAGCCACCGCGTCCGTCCCGCCCGTGGCGACCCAGGAGCAGGCGCCGTCGCCGGCTTCGGTGGCCGCCCCGGCGCCCGCGTTGGCGCAGTGATCGGGCGCGCCCCGCGCGCCCCTTCCCGCTCATGACGGATCTCGTCGTCGCCCTCGGCCTCGTTCTCGCGGTCGAGGGCCTCTTGTTCGCGGCCTTCCCCGAGGCCGTGAAGCGCGCGATGATCGCGGCGGCCGAGACGCCGAGCGATCGCATGCGCATCGTCGGCATCGCCTCGGCGATCGTCGGCGTGGGGATCGTCTGGCTGATCCGGGGCGGCTGAACGTCCGCTTGACCGCGGATCGGCGCGGGTCGATCCTCCCCGAGGATCGCGCCGAGGATCGCGCGCGACCGCGTTGATGCCACGATCGCGGCTCACCGTCGCGTTTTCCGCCGCGTCCGCCGGGGGCGCGGCGTCGGTTCAGATGAGGGTTTTGGGATGCACGAGGCCGTATCCACGCTCGCCGCGCACGCGAGGCGGAGAGTTCAGATGTCGCAGCCGAGGCTCGCACGCGCCATGGCGGGCGCGGCCGCGGTCGCTCTCCTCGCGCTCGCGCCCCTCTCCGCGCCGCTGGCTCAGACGGCGCCGATCACGCCTGCGCAGGAAATCACCCCGCGGCCCTTCCCGAACGCGCCCGAGAGCTTCGCCGACCTCGTCGATCGCGTCATGCCGGCGGTCGTCAACATCGCCGCCGCGACCACCGCGGAGGTCGACGAGCGCTTCCTGCCGCAACTCCCGCCCGGAACGCCTTTCGAGGACCTGTTCGAGGAATTCTTCAACCGCCGCGGCCAGAACGCGCCCCCGCGCATGCCGCGCCGCTCCAATTCTCTCGGCTCCGGCTTCGTGATCGACCCGTCCGGCATCATCGTCACCAACAACCACGTCATCGGCGAAGCCGACGAGATCGAGGTCGTCTTCGCCGACGGCCTGACGCTGCGCGCCGAGGTGATCGGCAAGGACCCGGCGATCGATCTCGCGGTCCTGAAGGTCGAGAGCGACGTCGAGCTGCCCTTCGTGCCCTTCGGCGATTCGGAGGAGATGCGCATCGGCGACTGGGTGGTGGCGATCGGCAACCCGTTCGGGCTCGGCGGCTCGGTCTCGGCCGGTATCGTCTCGGCCCGCGCCCGCGACATCGCGAGCGGCCCCTACGACAACTACATCCAGACCGACGCGGCCATCAACCGCGGCAATTCCGGCGGCCCGCTCTTCAACATGCGCGGCGAGGTGGTCGGCATCAACACCGCGATCCTGTCGCCTACCGGCGGCTCGGTCGGCATCGGCTTCTCGATCCCGACCTCGACGGCGCTGCCGATCATCGACCAGCTGCGCGAGTTCGGCGAGACCCGCCGCGGCTGGCTCGGCGTGCGCATCCAGAACATCGACGAGACCACCGCCGAGGCGCTCGGCCTCGACGAGGCCCGCGGCGCCCTCGTCGCCGGGGTCGAGCCGGACGGGCCGGCGCAGGCGGCCGGTATCGAGACCGGCGACGTCATTCTCGAATTCGACGGCAAGGAGGTGGAGAGCTCGCGCGACCTGCCGCGCATCGTCGCCAGCACGCCCGTCGGCAAGGAGGTGGCGGTCGACATCGTGCGCAAGGGCGAGCCGATGACCGTCGACGTCACCATCGCCCGGCTCCAGGAGAACGTGCAGGAGGCCCGCCTGAGCGAGCCGACCCTCGACGACGCGCCCACCGCGGTGCGCCGGGCGCTCGGCATGGAGCTCTCCGCCATCACCGACGAGCTGCGCGAGCGCTACTCGCTGGGTGCCGACGTCGAGGGCGTCATCGTCACCGACGTCGAGCCGCTCTCCGCGGCGTCCGAGCGCCAGATCCGAGCCGGACAGGTCATCCTCGAGGTCGGCCAGGAGCCGGTGCGCAGCCCGGAGGACGTCGCCGAGCGGCTCGAGGAGCTGCGCGCCGAGGGACGCCGCTCGGCCCTCCTGCTCGTCTCCGACGCCGACGGCGAGGTCCGCTTCGTGGCGCTGGCGATCAACGACGACGGCGACGCCCCGAACTGAGCGGGGACGTCTCCCGCGTGCGCTAAGGCGTCCACGGACGTTCGCAATCCGCTGCGCGAGCCGCCGAGGCTGCTTTCCTTCCCTGTAGGGGAAGGTGGCTCGGCGAAGCCGAGACGGATGGGGCGCGGAGCGAAGCGACGCGTTCCGCGAAGCGGAAACGGGGACGGGCGCAGCCTTTCCGGCACGTCCACCGCCGCCCGCTTCGGCTTCGCCGAACACGCCTGCGGCGTGCCCCATCCGTCCCGCCGCTTCGCGTCGGTCCACCTTCCCCTACAGGGAAGGAGAAGAGGCGCTGCTCCCTCGACCGCGCAGCATTGCGCGCCGCTCGGGCCGCACCCCGTTCAGCCGCGGAAGTCGCTCTCCTTCAGGAACGCCGCCTCCTCGGGCGTGCTCTCGCGACCGAGGAGGGCGTTGCGGTGGGGGAAGCGGCCGAAGCGCGCGATGATGTCGCGGTGATGCCGCGCCCACTTCACCCCGTCCGCGTCGCCGGATTTCTCGCTCAGCGCCACGGCGCGGTCCTGCGCGGCGAGGTCCTCGGCGTGCTGGAAGGGCAGGAAGAAGAAGCGGCGCATCGGCGGGGCGTACGCCTCGTGGTGCCCGCGCTCGATCGCCCGCTCGGCCAGGAGGACGGCCTGCGCGTCGGTGCGGTAGACGTCCTTGCTGCCGCGGAACATGTTGCGCGGGAACTGGTCGAGCAGCAGGATCAGCGCCAGCGAGCCGCGCGGGGCGAGCTCCCACTCGTCGAGCCGCCCGTCGGACGCTGCCCGGTAGGTCGCCCCGAAGCGCTCGCTGATCTCGGTGTCGAACGCCTCGTCCTTGGCGAACCATTTCGCCGGCCCGGCGGCCTCCCAGAAGTCGACGATCTCTCGGTCGGTGGCGATCGCGCTCACGGCGTTCTCCTTCGGCTCGCGGTACACGGCCATCGATACCATGCCGGCGCCGGTTTGGTCGCGCCGAACGCGCTTTTTCGCGCAAGCCCTTGCGCGGCGCGCCATCCCCGCTACAAGCGTCGCGGACGTGCAGCGATGTTGCGCGCGGCTCTTGGCCTGCGCAACGAAACGCCGGCTGCACGACGGGGCGAGCCCCGAGAGGACCGGAAGATCGAAGGGGGCGCGCCCCCCGTGCGAGAAGGGAAAACGACCATGCGCGTCTATTACGATCGCGATGCCGACATCAACCTGATCAAGGGCAAGAAGGTCGCCGTCATCGGCTACGGCAGCCAGGGCCACGCCCATGCGCTGAACATGAAGGACTCGGGCGTCGCCGAGGTCGCGATCGGCCTGCGCGAGGGCTCCGCCACCGCCAAGAAGGCCGAGGCCGCCGGCCTGAAGGTGATGAACGTCGCCGACGCCGCCCGCTGGGCCGACATCGTGATGATGCTCACGCCCGACGAGCTGCAGGCGGACATCTACAAGGATCACCTCGAGGCCAACATGAAGCAGGGCGCGGCCCTGATGTTCGCCCACGGCCTCAACGTCCATTTCAACCTGATCACGCCCCGCGCGGATCTCGACGTGCTGATGGTCGCCCCCAAGGGCCCGGGCCACACCGTCCGCTCCGAGTACCAGCGCGGCGGCGGCGTGCCGTGCCTCGTCGCCATCGCGCAGGACGCGTCTGGCAACGCCCACGATCTCGGCCTCTCCTACGCCTCCGCCATCGGCGGCGGGCGCGCCGGCATCATCGAGACGACGTTCCAGGAAGAGTGCGAGACGGATCTCTTCGGCGAGCAGGTGGTGCTCTGCGGCGGCCTCGTCGAGCTGATCCGCGCCGGCTTCGAGACGCTGACCGAGGCGGGCTACTCGCCCGAGATGGCCTATTTCGAGTGCCTGCACGAGGTGAAGCTGATCGTCGACCTCATCTACGAGGGCGGCATCGCCAACATGAACTACTCGATCTCCAACACGGCCGAGTACGGCGAGTACGTCACTGGCCCGCGCATCATCACGCCGGAGACCAAGGCCGAGATGAAGCGGGTGCTCGAGGACATCCAGTCCGGCAAGTTCACGCGCGACTGGATGCTGGAGAACAAGGTCGCTCAGACCTCGTTCAAGGCCACCCGCGCCCGCAACGCCGCCCACCCGATCGAGGACGTCGGCGCACGCCTGCGCGACATGATGCCCTGGATCAAGGAAAAGGCGCTCGTCGACAAGGCCAAGAACTGACGGTGAAGAGCCGAGCCCGAGAACCGAGGCCTGGAACCGGGGCCCGAAGTGGGGGCGCGACGGCATCCGTCGCGCCCCAACCGCTGATGGGTTAGCAATTAGTATAACTATAATCCTAATTCATACGGTATAGATTGCAGTTAGGATCATTGGTGTAACAATGATCTCCGATATCGGATCGGAGGTTCCCATGTCGTTGTTCACCGACGTTCTCGGCAGCTCCACGGCCATTTCGCTACCCCGTGAAGCGCCGCTGCTCGCTTTCATCGAGACACCGACCCGCGAGCGGGCCTGGACCGCTTCTATCAGCAGATTTTCCAGAACGCACCGGACGCGAACGTCAACGGCGTGACGCGCCGGGACTTCGTCGCGTGCGGGCGCGGCGCCGACATGGTCCCGCCCGGCGGGCGTATTCCCGGCGTCGCGGGCGGAACCGCGCCGGAGCCGGACGACGTCTCGCGCATCGCGGAGTTCGTCAATGCGCTCACGCCCGAGCAGCTGGCGCGGCTGCCGGTCGGGGTACGCGACGTCCTGCATGCGAACCTCGAATACGGCCTCGAGCGCGGCGTCCTCGGCGATCCGGACGCGCGCATCGCGTCCAGCGCCGCGCTCGGCAGGCTGGAGCGCGTCGGCGTCACCGACCTCGGAGCGATCGACGAGATCCCCGGCGCCGGTCCCTTCACCGAGGTGCGGCAGCGCTACACGGCCTCGGTCTCGCTCAAGGGCGGCGGCTCCGTCTCGATCTGGGTGCAACAGGGCGGACGCCGCCAGATCGAGCCGAGCGAGCTCGCCCGCAACGCGGTGGCGCTCGGCAGGGTCATCGGCCGGATCGACCCGGCGCGGCCGCAGAAATCGCTCGAGCGTATCAACCAGGCGGTCCAGCAGCTCGGCCAGCAGCTCGGCGTGCCGCTCGGCTTCAACGCCTCGGTGGACTTCGGCGTGCCGACCCTGTTCTCGGTGCCGGGGACGGTCGGCGAGTTCATCTGGGGGCAGCGGACGGAGGAGTACGTCGAGTTCGGCAACATCGAGCGGCTGCGCCAGACCGGCGCGCTCGTGCGCGAGCAGGGCGCGGGACTCGCCGGCAGCGATCGGCTGCGCCTGAACACCTTCGTCGACCAGACCACGGGGCAGACCCGGCTCGTCGAGGACCTGACGATCTCGATCGGCCAGCGCAACGACATCAGCCTGTCGAGCAACCTGTTCGGCGCGCTCATCGGCTGGATTCCGGGGATCGGGCCCGAGATCGAGGAACTGATCGAGGAGGGCGTCGGCGCGCTCGGATCGGGGGCGCGCACCTCCGAATGGGCGATCACGCTGCCGGCGGGTACAGCGCTCGATTCCGGCTTCGTCGACTCGCTCGAGACGGGCCTCAACTCTTGGCGGTATCGCTCCTTGTGGAACGACGCCGACAGCGTGATCGCGCGCTCGGCGGCACAGATCCCGTTCTTCGGCCCCAACAGGCTCGTCGTCGACGGCCAGAGGCTCCCCGAGGGCATGACCTCGTTGACCGAGCTGATCCCGCCCGACCGCCTCGACGATTTCCAGACCTTCTCCAGCTTCGGCTTCCGCGGCGGCGCCTTCGGCGCCTCCGTCGGGACCCGGAGGGTGCAGATCGACGTCAGCTCGTCGCAGCCGATCCCGGCGAACCAGCCGCTGCTCGACCCGGGCATCTACAGCCGTCTCGACTTCCGCGACGTGGCGCGGCCCGAGACGATCGCGGGGCCCGACGGCTCCATCCGCACCGAGCTCGTCGAGCGCACCGAGATGCGCAACGGCGCGCCCTGGACGGAAGGGCTCGTCGGCATCGCCGGGACGTCGCGTCAGGTGGTCCTGGCGCTGCCGGCGGACCTCGTCCCCGTGCTCAACGGCCGCGAGGCGATCGGCCTCGACCAGCTGGTGCAGGTTCGCGATTGGCTGAAGACGGTGCAGCTCGTCGGCTCCCAGGCGGACGCCCGATCCGCGGCGGTGCTGCTCGAGCGGTTCGACGCGATCGCCCCCGGCGAGGTGCTGCCACAGGCGGTTCGGTCCACCCTGATCGACTTCATCGGCGCGCGCGCAGCCGCTTCCCCCGATGCCGGGCGCCGAGCCGCCGCGCGTCGCCGACGCCAACGTCGCGCAGGGGCCGCAGGACGTGCAGATGCCGCAATGGCTGCAGCAGGCGACGCTCGAGGGCGCGCCGGTGCCCGAGGGCGGCGCCGGGGAGATCGCGTTCATCCTCCGGCAGGCGCGCAGCTACAATCTCGTTCCGATGCAGGAAGACGCCGTCGTGCGCTTCGAGCAGGAGGTCCTCCCCGGAATCGTCGACGGCGCGCCGCTGACCCGCGAGCAGCGCAACACGCTCTACGATCTCCTGCGCTTCATCCTGCCGTGATCGCGCGCTAATCTACGGCATGCGCGCCGCTCGCGCGCATGCCAGGGAGCCGCTCGTGAACATCCTCTCCATCCAGTCCCATGTCGCCTACGGCCACGTCGGCAACGCCTCCGCCGTCTTCCCGATGCAGCGGCTCGGCTGCGAGGTCTGGCCGATCCACACGGTGCAGTTCTCGAATCACACCGGCTACGGCGCCTGGAAGGGTCGCGTCTTCGACGGGCCGGCGATCGAGGAGCTGGTCGAGGGCATCGCCGAGCGCGGCGTGCTGCCGACCTGCGACGGGGTGCTGTCGGGCTACATGGGGTCGTCCGACATCGGCTCGGCCATCCTCTCGGCCGTGGCGCGGGTGCGCGCGGCCAATGCCGACGCGCTGTATTGCTGCGATCCCGTGATCGGCGACGTGGGGCGCGGGGTGTTCGTGCGCCCGGGCATTCCCGAGTTCATGCGCGACCAGGCGGTGCCCGCGGCCGACATCGTCACGCCCAACCAGTTCGAGCTCGAGTTCCTATCCGGACGCGAGACGAAGACGCTCGCCGACGCCAAGGCCGCGATCGGCGCCGTGCAGGAGCGCGGCCCGCGGGTGGTGCTCGTCACCTCGCTTCACGTGGCGGACACGCCCGACGGCTGCATCGACATGCTGGCGGGCGAGGGCGGGCGCTTCTGGCGGCTGCGCACGCCGATGCTCTCGGTCTCGGTGAACGGCGCCGGCGACGCGATCGCGGCGTTGTTCTTCGTCCACTACGCCCGGTCGGGCTCTCCCGAGACGGCGCTGGCCGAGGCCGGCGCCGCGATCTACGGCCTCCTCAAGCGCACGCAGGACGCGGGCTCGCGCGAGATCCTCACGGTGGCGGCGCAGGACGAGTTCGTGAACCCCACGCGGCGCTTTCCCGTGGAGGCGGTCTGACGCGCCCGGGGCTGCGCGCCTGCCCGGCCTGAGGTAGGATCGCGGCCATGCGGCTGCGGATCGCCACCTTCAACGTCGAGAACCTCGTCTCGCGCAACGCCTACGGCCCGAAGGCGCGGCCGCAGACGGGGCCGGCGCTGTCGCTGTTCGACTTCGCCGACCCGCAGATGCGCGAGCACATCCAGGCGGCGACCGCGGTGGCGCTGGAGGACGACGAGCGCCTGGCCACCGCGCTCGCCATCGCCGAGACCCGCGCCGACATCCTCTGCCTGCAGGAGGTCGACGGCATCGGCGTGCTGGCGCCGTTCCTCGCGAACTACGTCCACGCGGTCTCCGACATCCGCTACGGCCACATGCGGCTCATGCCGGGCAACGATCCGCGCGGCATCGACGTCGCCTTCTGCGCGCGCAAGGACCTGTTCGCGAACGAGGAGCAGGTGCGCGCGCGCTCCTGGAAGGACGCCACCTTCGCCGATCTCGGGGTCCATGATCCCGAGCTGGAGGCCATGGGAATCGGGGCGGGCTCGACCGTGTTCAACCGGGACTGCCTCGAGGTGTCCCTCGACTGTGAGGGCATTCCGCTCACGCTCTTCATCTGCCACATGAAGTCGAGCGGCTACGGCCCTCGCGGCGCCTCGCCCGCTCTGCGCACGGCCGAGGCCCGCGCCGTGCGTGCGATCGTCGAGCGGCGCTTCGGCGAGGGCTGGCGCGAGGCGAGCTGGATCGTCGCCGGCGACCTCAACGCCTCGCCGCACGCCATCCTGCCCGGCGGTGAGATCCGCCGGGGCGCGCGCAGCGGCATCGAGCCGCTCCTCGGCGATTTCGCCGTCGACCCCTGTGCGGCGCTGCCGGAGGCGGAGCGCTGGACGTACTACCATCGCGAACTGTCGGAGGGCCGCGTCGTCGCCGACCGGCACGTGCAGCTCGACTGGATTCTGCTCTCGCCCGCGCTCGCCGCCCTCGAGCCCGCTCCGACGGTGGAGATCCTGCGCCGCGGTCTGCCCTACCGGGTCCCGCTCGACCCGGCGGCTCCCGATCGCTCGATCGGGCGCCTCGCCACGAGCGCCGATCGCTACCCGCGGATCGGCTGGGACCGCCCGCGCGCGAGCGATCATTGCCCGCTCGTCGTCGAGCTGACGTTGCCTCCCGCCGCCGCCTGAGCCACAAAGGCGGCCCAGCCCCGCGCCACACGTTTCGACGGAAGCTTCCCCATGCCGCGCCGCTACGCCGTCCTCGACGTCTTCACCGACACCGCCCTCGAAGGGAACCCGCTCGCGGTCGTGCTCGACTCGGAGGGCCTGGACACGGCCGCGATGCAGGCCATCGCGCGCGAGTTCGGCCTGTCGGAGACGGTGTTCGTGCTGCCGCCCGACAGCGACCGCCACCGTGCGCGCCTGCGCATCTTCACGCCGATGATGGAGCTGCCCTTCGCCGGCCATCCGACCGTCGGCTCGGCGGTGCTGCTCGCCCTCGAGCACGGCTCAGGCGGCGCCGACGCGCAGGCCTTCGGCCTGGAGGAGACCATCGGCGTCGTGCCCTGCGTCGCCGAGGTCGAGAGCCCCCGGAAGGGCCGCGCGCGCTTTCGCCTGCCGAAGCTGCCCGTGCCCTTCGGCGAGGGCGAGAGCGCGAGCAAGAGCCCGGCCGATTGCGCCATGGCGCTGGGCCTCGACCCCGACGACATCGGCTTCGACCGCCACACGCCGAGCCGTCACACCGCCGGCGTGCCCTACGACCTCGTCCCGCTGCGCTCGCTCGAGGCGCTCGCCCGCATCGCGCCGAGCGCGCATTTCGAGGCCGTGTTCGGCGACAGCAGCCATCCGGCCGTCTACGTCTACGCCCGCGAGCGCGCCGCGCAGGGGCGGGTCTTCCGGGCGCGCATGATCGGCATGGGCCTCGGCCCGGGCGTGAGGGAGGACCCCGCCACCGGTTCGGCCGCCGCCGCCTTCGCCGGGGCGCTGATGGAGCACGAGCCGCTGGGGGAGGGCACCCACGACGTGCTGATCGAGCAGGGCGTCGAGATGGGTCGCCGCAGCCTGATCTCGCTCCAGCTCGTGATCGAGAGCGGCGCGCTGACCTCCGTCGAGATCGGCGGCGGCGCCGTCGTCGTGGCGCGCGGCGAGCTCCACCTGTGAGCGCGGCCCCCGTCATGGCGGACCTCACCCGCATCGAGGCGCGCTACGATTCCGCGCTGCGCTGGGACTGGCGCGAGGCGAACGCAGACGCCATCGCGGCCCACTGGAACCGCCGCTTCGACGAGAACCCGCGCCTGTTCAACGGATGCGTGCTGCTGGCGCGTGGGCCGCGCGTCGTCGCGGGCGTCTACGCGGCGACCTATTTCCCGGTCGACTACGCGACGCTGCTCTACGCGAAGGCGGAGGGCTTTCCCGATCCGGACGTGGTCAACGGTTTCGCGCTGGCCGCCTTGCGCGCGCGCGACGGGGCCTATCTCGTCGGCGAGATGGGCGCGCATACCGCCAATGCGGGGCGGCTCTATTTTCCGGGCGGCACGCCGGACATGGAGGACGTGCGCCCGGACGGCTCCGTGGATCTCGCAGGGTCCGTGCTGCGGGAGCTGGAGGAGGAGACCGGCCTCGCGCCGAACGAGGTCGAGGCGACCGGATGGACGCTCGTGCGCCACGGCGGCTATTGCGCGCTGCTGCGCCACGTGCAGTCCCGCGGGGACGCCGAGCCGCTCGCCGCGCGCATCCGTGCGACCCTCGCCGCCCAGGCCGATCCCGAGCTCGCCGACGTCCACGTCGTGTGGCGCGCGGATGCGCTCGATCCGGCCCGCACGCCTCCCTTCATGCCGACGTTCCTGGAGCGCGCCTTCGCCGCTCAGGCCGGGTAGCCGTAGCGCGTCTTCACCGCCCGCAGCTCGCCGCGCGCGCCCGCGTCGTTCCCCGCGCGGCAGGTGGCGGCGGGGCCGGCGAGGTCGCGCGTGGCGTCGCGGTACACGGTGGGGCCGACGAAGCCAGTCTGGTTGTCGCGGTCGAGCAGGTCGCGGAAGGCGCGGATCTCCTGCGCGCAGGCGCCCGACCCCGGCAGGTCGAGGCTCGCCGCGGCGGTGGCTGGTCCGCCGCCGGGGGAGGGGCCCTGGCCGCCGGTCTGGGTGCAGGCGGCCAGGAGGAGCGAGCAGGCGGCGAGGGTGGTCGCCGCCACGGCGGGCAGGCGAGTGGGCGTTCGGGTCATGGCGGCATCTCCCGGCTCGTGCGAATCGCGCGATGATGAGGAATGCTACCCGGACGACGCCCGCGGCGCACCCGTCCGCCTCACTTCTCGATGACGTGAGCGGGGATGTCCCGGAAGCCGCGCGCCGCGCTCGGATCCACCCGGAAGTCGACGGCGAGCGTGAGCTTCCCCTTCTTCCGGCGGCCGTACTTGTGCAGCGCCGCGAGCCCCATCTTGCCGTAGAGGGAGATCCCGCCGGCCTCGCGCCCGAGCGAGCGGACGCCGAGGTTGCGTCGCAGGATGCCGTTGGCGTAGTGCACCGCGTAGCTGTCGCGGATCGCCTTCGTCCAGTACTCGGTCGTCATCGAGACGTTGACGACGTCGTGATTGACGATGCGATGCGGCGCGTTGAGCGGCCAGTGCAGCATCTCGCCGGGCTGGAGGTCGATGATCGTCGCGTGCTCGTCGAACGCCGGATCGTAGGGGGCCTCCTCCTGCTGCGTGCCGAGAATGATGTTCTCCATCGTCTCCGCCTGCAGGAAGGGCTCGGTGTTCGGATAGACGTAGACCCGCTTCGAGCCGCGCAGCTGCCACAGGGTCTGGCCCGGCACGTCGCAATGGTAGTAGACCTGCGCCTTGGGCGAGGAGATCAGGAACGTCATCTGCCGCTTGAAGGTCTGGAGGCCCGGCACCCGTCCCTCGATCTCGGCGAAGATGCGGTCGAGCAGCGCGCCGTAGGCGGGGTCGATCTCGGGTAGGCGCTGGACGTTGATCCACAGATGTCCACGCCGCACGCATTCGAGGACCTCCTCGCCCGAGAGGCCGACGATCTCGCCGTCGCGCCAGGCGCGAGCGTCGTGACCGGTCGTCGACATGGTGCAGACATGGTAGTTCGAGCGCGGCGCCTTCTCGATCAGGCGCGCGAGCGCCGCATCCGAGAACAGCTCGCTCTCGTGCAGGCGATGCGTGAGGTGTGAGATCTCCGCCGCCCAGCCCTGCGTGGTGGCGTCCGTCCAATTCGTGAAGATCGCGCCCTGTTCCATGTCTCTCTCACCTCCGCATCGTATCGAGACGGCCGCCCAGCGTTCGCTCGTATCGCAGCAGCGTATGGGCGAAAGACTTGAATCGAAGCCGAATCCGCATCGCGTTTTCCGGATCGTCGTTAACGACTCGCGGGGCATGATCCGATGGGCGGAGCCACCGCCCGAGCGCGTCCCGGGCTCGTACGAGGACCGGCCACGGGCGCGTCGCTTCCCAGGCTTGCCCTCGACGCGGGTCGCGGGTAAAAGGAGTGATGCGTCGACGCGAGCCGCGCGACGCCGTTCATGAGGAGCGAGCTTTGGCCATGGCCGGCTCTCACGACAGCGCGACGATCACCGCCCCGGCTTCCGGGCGCGGCGCGCGTCTCCTCGGCCTTCTGCTCCTTATCAGCCCCTGAGGGCCGTCCGGGCGTGCGCCTGGGCCTTCAGGGGAGTTCGAGACCCGAGCCGGCGCCCGCTGGAGGGCGTCACGAGCACGATCCCGATAGGAAGCAGACATCATGTCCACCGACCAGAACCGCGTCCTGATCTTCGACACCACCCTGCGCGACGGCGAGCAGTGCCCCGGCGCCACCATGACCCTCGAGGAGAAGCTCGAGATCGCCGAGATGCTCGACACGATGGGCGTCGACATCATCGAGGCGGGCTTCCCCATCGCGTCGATCGGCGATTTCGAGGCGGTCGCCGAGATCTCGCGCCGCGTGAAGCGGGCCGTGGTCGCCGGCCTGTCGCGCGCCAACCCCAAGGACATCGAGCGCGCCGGCGAGGCGGTGCGCCACGCCGTTCGCCCGCGCATCCACACCTTCATCTCCACCTCGCCCGTCCACATGAAGTACAAGCTCCAGAAGGAGCCCGACGCGGTGCTCGCCATGGTGATCGACCAGGTCACGCGCGCGCGCAACCTCGTCGAGGACGTGGAGTGGTCGGCCGAGGACGGTACGCGCACGGAGCTCGACTTCCTGTGCCGCTGCGTCGAGGCCGCCATCAACGCCGGCGCGACCACGATCAACATCCCCGACACGGTCGGCTACACCACGCCCGACGAGTACCGCATCCTGTTCGAGACCGTGCGCAACCGCGTGCCGAACTCCGACAAGGCGATCTTCTCGGTGCATTGCCACAACGATCTCGGCATGGCGGTGGCGAACTCGCTCGCGGGCGTCGTCGGCGGCGCGCGGCAGATCGAGTGCACGATCAACGGCATCGGCGAGCGGGCCGGCAACGCGGCGCTCGAGGAGATCGTCATGGCGATGAAGACGCGCGCCGACGTCTTTCCCTGGGAGACCGGCATCGACGCGACGATGCTCACCCGCGCCTCGAAGGTGGTGGCCAACGCGACCTCGTTCCCGGTGCAGTACAACAAGGCGATCGTCGGTCGCAACGCCTTCGCCCACGAGAGCGGCATCCACCAGGACGGCATGCTGAAGCACACCCAGACCTACGAGATCATGACGCCGGAGTCGGTGGGCGTCACCAAGACCTCGCTCGTGATGGGCAAGCACTCGGGCCGCAACGCCTTCCGCTCGAAGCTGGGCGAGCTGGGCTACAAGGTCTCCGACAACGAGCTCAACGACGCCTTCGAGCGCTTCAAGGCGCTGGCCGATCGCAAGAAGCACGTCTACGACGAGGACATCGAGGCGCTCGTCGACGAGCGGCTGGCCACCGCCCACGACCGCATCAAGCTCGTCTCGCTCTCGGTCATCGCCGGCACCCGCGGGCCGCAGCGCGCGACGCTGAAGCTCGAGATGGAGGGCCGCGTCGTCACAGAGGAGGCCGACGGCAACGGCCCGGTGGACGCGGTGTTCAACTGCATCCACGCGCTCGCCCCCCACGAGGCGACGCTGGAGCTCTACCAGGTCCACGCGGTCACCGAGGGCACCGACGCGCAAGCCGAAGTGTCGGTACGCCTCAACTCCGCCGGCCGCTCCGTCACCGGCCGCGGCGCCGACCCGGACACGCTGGTGGCCTCGGCGAAGGCCTACCTCGCGGCGCTGAACAAGCTCCTCGCGCGCGGCGCGGGGCTTCATGCGCAGCATGCGGCGGCTGAGTGAAGGGCGCGACACCTCCCGAAAGAGCAGAGGCGTTCACGAAAGTCCGGTTTCCGCTTTCATCGAAGAAGGCCGCGACCGGACTCCCCTCTCCCTCGTGGAGAGGGGAGACCGGTAGCGGCTTTCACGACCGCTCGGGACGTACGACTTCCGTGAGTCCCATAGCCCTGAAGGGGAGGTCGGCGGCCCGTAGGGCCGACGGGTGGAGGCGAGGGGGCGTCGCCGCCCGCCCTTTCACCCCAGCCCCTTGTCCTCCAGCACCCGGTCGCTCGGAAAATCGTACACCTTGCCGGTCTCCTGCCAGGAGGGGAGAGCGAGCTCCAGGATCTTCGGGGCGAGGTCTTCCGGCGTCTTCAGGGACAGCGGGTCCTCGCCGGGCATGGCGGAGGCGCGCATGCGGGTGCGCAGCGGGCCGGGATTGACCAGCATCACCTTGATCTTCGTGATGTTGCGGATCTCGTCCGCATAGGTGCGCGCCAGCACCTCGAGCGCCGCCTTCGAGACGGAATAGGGGCCCCAATAGGCCTTGGCCTTGTGGGCCGCGCCCGACGTGACGAAGATCGCGCGGCCGGCGTCGGAGGCGCGCAGGAGCGGATCGAGCGAGCGGATCAGGCGCCAGTTGGCGGTGACGTTGATCGTCATCACCGCGTCCCAGGTGCCCTGGTCCACCTGGTTGATCGGCGCGAGCTGGCCCAGGATGCCGGCGTTGCCGAGCAGCACGTCGACCTTGCCGTGGCGCTCGTAGAGAGCCGCGCCGAGCCGGTCGAGGGCGTCGAGATCCTTGAGGTCCAGCGGCACGAGGGTCGCCGTGCCGCCGAGCGCGCGGATCTCGTCGTCGAGCTCCTCCAGTGCGCCCTGCGTGCGCGCGAGCGCCACGACATGCGCGCCGGCGCGGGCGAATTCCAGCGCGGCGGCGCGGCCGATGCCGCGCGAGGCCCCGGTGACGACCGCGACGCGGTTCTCGAGCGGCTTGTCCATCTCGTCTCCTGGATCCACTGAACTCAATCGGCCTCGGCGAGCATCGACAGGCGCTTGGGAGTCTCGATGCCGAGATCGGTGAGCCCGGTCGGGTAGTCGCCGGTGAAGCAATGATCGGTGAACTGTGGGCGATCCGGGTTGCGCCCGGCATGGCCCAGCGCCCGGTAGAGCCCGTCGATCGACAGGAAGGCGAGGCTGTCGGCGCCGATATAGGCGCGCATCGCCTCGAGGTCGTGGGTGGCCGCGAGCAGCTTGTCGCGCTCCGGCGTGTCGATGCCGTAGAAGTCCGGGTGCATGATGGGCGGGCTCGCGATGCGGAAATGCACCTCCCGCGCCCCCGCCTCGCGCATCATGCGCACGATCTTCACGGAGGTGGTGCCGCGCACCAGGCTGTCGTCGATGAGCACGATGCGCTTGCCGGCGATGACGCCGCGATTGGCGGAGTGCTTCATGCGCACGCCGAGCTCGCGCACGGATTGGGTCGGCTGGATGAAGGTGCGGCCGACATAATGGTTGCGGATGATGCCCATCTCGAAGGGAACGCCCGCCGCCTGCGAATAGCCGATCGCCGACGGCACGCCGGAATCCGGCACCGGGACGACGACGTCGGCGTCCACGGGCGATTCCGCCGCGAGCTGCGCGCCGAAGTTCTTGCGCGCCTCGTAGACGCTCTTGCCGTTCACGATCGAGTCCGGCCGGGCGAAGTAGATGTACTCGAAGACGCAGGGGCGCTCGGGCACGGCGGGGAAGGGCCGCAGGCTCTCGATGCCGCTCTCGGTCACGACGACGACCTCGCCGGCTTCGACATCGCGCACGAAGCGCGCCCCGATGATGTCGAGCGCGCAGGTCTCCGAGGCGAGGATGGTACGCCCGTCGAGCTCGCCGATGACGAGCGGGCGGATGCCGAAGGGGTCGCGCGCGCCGATCAGCTTCTTGTTCGACAGGCACACCAGCGCGTAGGCGCCCTCGAGCACGCGGATCGCGTCGAGGAAGCGCTCGACGATGCGCGGCTTGCGGGAGCGGGCGAGCAGGTGGAGGATCACTTCCGTGTCCGTGGTGGACTGGCAGATCGCGCCGTCGCGGATCAGCTCCCGGCGCAGCGTCAGGCCGTTCGTCAGGTTGCCGTTGTGCGCCACCGCGAAGCCGCCGGCGTCGAGCTCGGCGAACAGCGGCTGGACGTTGCGCATCACCGTTTCGCCGGTGGTGGAGTAGCGCACGTGGCCGATGGCGTTGGCGCCCGTCAGGCGCTCGATGACGTCGCGCTGCGAGAACGAGTCGCCCACGAGCCCGAGCTTTCGCTCGGCATGGAAGCGCGCGCCGTCGAAGGTGACGAGGCCCGCCGCCTCCTGGCCGCGGTGCTGCAGGGCGTGGAGCCCCAGCGCCGTGATCGCGGCCGCGTCGGGGTGGCCGAAGATGCCGAAGACGCCGCATTCCTCGCGCAGCGTATCGCCGTCGCAGTCGAAATCGTCGTCGTGCTGGGAAGAGGCGTCGGCGGTCATGGCGGGGTCCTCGTCGAGGGGCGACCGGAACGATGAAAGGCGATGCGCCCGCGCCCCGGGAGATGGGGGCGCGGACGCGCGTTCGGTAGGGCCGCCTCAGCTGCGGTCGGGCAGAGCCGAGGGGTCCGCGGGCTCGCTCGGGTCGCCCCCCGCCTGCGGCGAGCGCAGCTGCTGGAGCACGCCCTCGGGATCCTCCGGCATCATCGCGATGAGCGAATCGCCGGTGGACTGGAGAAGCGCACGCGTCCGCGCGTCCTCCGCCCAGAGCGGCATCTGTCCCTGCACCAGCCAGGCGAAGAACACCCAGCCGATGACGCAGATCAGGAAGCCGCGCGCTGCGCCGAAGACGAAGCCGAGCGTGCGATCGAGCGGCCCGATGCGCGAATCGAGGATGAAGTCCGAGAGCTTCACCGTGATCAGCGAGACCACGATCAGCGTGACGAGGAAGATCGCGGCGATCGCCGCGACGAGCGCGATCGTCTGATTGGCGATGTAGTCCTGCGCGAAGGGCAGGGCGACCGGGTGCAGGAACCACGCGGCCGCGGCCGCGGTCACCCAGGCGACGATGGCGAGCACCTCACGCGTGAGGCCGCGAACCATGGCGAGGAGGGCCGAGATCAGGACGACGCCGATGACGACCAGGTCGAGGATGGGTACAGGCATGATCTCGTGGGCCTGAGGGCGAAATGAAGCGTTTTCACGACGGTGCACGCCGAGAGTCGGTGCCGACGTATAGCCGACGATTCACGGCGCGTCATCCTCGCTCGATGGCGCGCGCGCGCGGGCGCCCGCCGCGTGCGGCGATCGAGGCGACGAGGTCGCCGATATGGCCCATCTCCCGCGCCTCCAGCCCGCCGGTCTCGCCCGCTTCGCGCCGCGCGGCAGCCGGCGTGACGGCGCTGGAGAACCCGAGCTTGGCCGCTTCCTTCATCCGCGAGGCGGCCTGCGACACCGGGCGCACCGCGCCCGAGAGGCCGATCTCGCCGAAGAAGACGGAATCCGCCGGCAGCGGCGAGCCCGACAGCGAGGAGACCAGCGCCGCCGCCGCCGCGAGGTCGGCCGCCGGCTCGGTGATCTTCAGCCCGCCGGCGATGTTGAGGTAGATGTCGTGCATGCCGAGCTTCAGGCCCGCATGGGCCTCGAGCACCGCGACCACCATGGACAGCCGCGCCGGATCCCAGCCCACCACCGCGCGCCGCGGCGTGCCGAGCGAGGAGGGCGCGACCAGCGCCTGGACCTCGACGAGGAGCGGGCGCGTGCCCTCCATCCCGGCGAAGACGGCGGTGCCGGGCGCCGCCACGTCCCGGCCCTCGAGGAACATCGCCGACGGATTACCCACTTCCGAGAGGCCCTTCCCGGTCATCTCGAAGACGCCGATCTCGTCGGTGGGGCCGAAGCGGTTCTTCACCGCGCGCAGGATGCGGAAATGGTGCGCGTTGTCGCCCTCGAAGGAGACGACCGCGTCGACCATGTGCTCGACGACGCGCGGGCCGGCGATCTGCCCGTCCTTGGTGACGTGGCCCACCAGGATCACCGCCGCGCCGGTGGTCTTGGCGAAGCGGATCAGCGCCTGGGCCGAGGCGCGCACCTGCGTCACCGTGCCCGGGGCCGATTCGACGGTCTCGGTCCACATCGTCTGGATCGAGTCGATCACCGCCAGCGCGGGGATGCGGCCCTGGGAGAGGGTGGCGACGATGTCCTCGACGTTGGTCTGCGCGGCGAGCTCGACGGGCGCGTCCGAGAGGCCGAGGCGCTCGGCGCGCAGCCGCACCTGGCCCACCGCCTCCTCGCCCGAGATGTAGGCGACGCGCTCGCCCGACCTGGCCAGCGCGGCCGAGGCCTGCATCAGCATGGTGGACTTGCCGATGCCGGGATCGCCGCCGATCAGGATCACCGAGCCGCGCACGAAGCCGCCGCCGGTGACGCGGTCGAGCTCGGCCATGCCCGACGGCGTGCGCGGCGGCTCCCGCGACGAGCCGGCGAGGCCCTCCAGCGGAAACACCCGGCCCTTGCGGGCGAGCCTGGAGAGCGACGGGCCGGTGGTCGGCGGCGCGTCGGAGGTTTCCTCGACGACGGAGTTCCACTCGCCGCAGGCCTCGCACTTGCCCTTCCAGCGATTGTAGACCGCGCCGCAATTCTGGCAGATGAAGGACGCGCTGCGCTTGGCCATCTCAGCCGCCCCCTCCGTCGCCCGCCCCGTCGCCCGCCCCGTCGCCGACGTAGACGCGCCGGTAGCGCGGCCCCAGGTTCGTGAGGATCTCGTAGCCGATCGTGCCGGCGCGCATGCCCACCTCGTCGATCTCGAGCCCGTCGCCGATCATCACCGCCGTCCCGCCGCGGGCGGCGGCGGCCGCGGGGGCGTCGGTGACGTCGAGGATGGTGAGATCCATCGACAGCACGCCGGCGAAGGGGCAGCGCACGCCGCCGACCAGCGCGACGCCCGCCGGAACGCCCGCGCGGGTCTTCGCGTCGGTGCCGCCAGCGGCGCGCGGATAGCCGTCGGCATAGCCGAGCGCGATCGTGGCGAGGCGGCGCGGGCCGGGCGCGGTCCAGTGCGCGCCGTATCCCGCGCCGTCCCCCGCGGCGACCTCGCGGACCTGGAGGATCACGGCCTCGAGCCGCACCACCGGGCGCATCGGGTTGTCGCGGCCGGGCGTGGGGTTGCCGCCGTAGAGGCTGTAGCCGGGCCGCGCCACATCGCAGCGCGGCGCGCCGGGAAGGAAGCCGCCGGCGGAATTGGCGAAGGACGTCTTCCAGCCGGGGAAGGCCCGCATCAGCGTGCGGAAGTCCTCGGCCTGGCGCGCGTTGACCGGCGCGTCGGGCTCCTCCGCGCTGACGAGGTGGGTCATCAGCAGGCTCTCGCCGAGCGCGTCGAAGGCGCCCTCGGCGTGCCGCGCCAGCGCCTCCGCGACCGGGAGCCCGAGGCGGTTCATGCCCGTGTCGACGTGGAGCGCCGCCGGCAGGGCCGCGCCGCCGCACGCGTCGACCCACTCGCGCACCTCCGCGGCGGAGCCGAGCACCGGGCGCAGGTTCGCCGCGATCAGCTCGCCAGCGCCGCCGGGGGCGAGGCCGTCGAGGACGTAGATCTCGACCTGGGGCGCGATGTGGCGCAGGCGCAGCCCCTCCGAGACCTGCGCGACGAAGAACGTCCCGCAGCCCGCCTTCATCAGCGCCGGCGCCGTGCGCTCGAGCCCCGTGCCGTAGGCGTTCGCCTTGACCACCGCCGCGCAGGCCGCGTCTCCGGACGCGTCGCGCAGCCGCCGCCAGTTCGCGCCCAGCGCGTCGAGGTCGATGGTCAGCGTGGCGGCGTCTGCGCCCGGCTCGAACGGGACCGGCTCGTGGTGATGCGTCATGCGGTCCTCAATCGCCCATCCGCTCGGGCAGCTTGTCCTCGTCGGCGAGGTTGCCGAAGCGGGTGATGTTCGCCTCGAACGACAGCTGCACCGTGCCGGTGGGGCCGTGGCGCTGCTTGCCGATGATCACCTCCGCCTTGCCGTGCGCGCGATCCATTTCCGCCTGCCACTCGATATGCTCCGGCGTGCCGGGCTTCGGCTCGCGGTTCTGGAGATAATACTCGTCGCGGTAGACGAACATGACCACGTCCGCGTCCTGCTCGATCGAGCCCGACTCGCGCAGGTCGGAGAGCTGCGGGCGCTTGTCGTCGCGGGCTTCGACCTGGCGCGAGAGCTGCGAGAGCGCCACGATCGGCACGGCGAGCTCCTTGGCCAGCGCCTTCAGCCCGGTGGTGATCTCGGTGATCTCCTGGACGCGGTTCTCGCCCCTCTTGCCGGAGCCGGAGAGGAGCTGGAGGTAGTCGACGATGAGAATGTCGAGCCCCCGCTGCCGCTTCAGCCGGCGTGCCCGCGCGGTGAGCTGCGCGATCGAGATGCCGCCGGTCTGGTCGATGTAGAAGGGCATCGCCTGCATCTCGCGGGCGGCGTCGGTGATCTTGTAGAACTCGTCCTCGCGGATGTCGCCGCGGCGGATCTTGTAGGACGGCACGCCCGACTGCTCGGCGATGATGCGGGTGGCGAGCTGCTCGGCCGACATTTCCAGCGAGAAGAAGCCGACGACGCCGCCGTTCACCGTCTCGATCGTGCCGTCCGGCCGCTTCTCGCCGCGATAGGCCTTGGCGATGTTGAAGCCGATGTTGGTGACGAGCGAGGTCTTGCCCATGGCCGGGCGGCCCGCGAGGATGACGAGGTCGGAGGGCTGCAGCCCGCCCATCATCCGGTCGAGGTCGACGAGACCCGTCGAGATGCCCGAGAGCTTGCCCTCGCGCTGATAGGCCTTGGCGGCCATGTCGATCGCCGCCGTCAGCGCGTCGGTGAAGCGCTGGAAGCCGCCGTCGGTGTGGCCGGTCTCGGCGAGCGCGAAGAGCTTGCGCTCGGCCTCCTCGATCTGCTCGCGCGGGGAGGACTCGACCGGCGCGTCGAAGGCGGTGTTGACCATGTCCTCGCCGATGCCGATCAGCTGCCGGCGGGTGGCGAGGTCGTAGATCGTGCGCCCGTAGTCGAGCGCGTTGATGATCGTCGTCGCCTCCGCCGCGAGGCGCGCGAGGTATTGCGAGACGGTGAGCCCGCCGAGGTCCGCGTCGCCGAGATAGGTCTTGAGCGTGATCGGGGTCGCGACCTTGCCGGCCTTGATCAGGCTGGACGTCACCTCGAAGATGCGCCGGTGCAGGTCCTCGTGGAAATGCTCCGGCATGAGGAAGTCCGAGACGCGGTAATAGGCCTCGTTGTTGACCAGAACCGCGCCGATCAGCGCCTGCTCCGCCTCGACGTTGCTGGGCGCGACGCGATACTCGCGGTCCGTCTCCGCGAGCCGTGCGACGAGGGCGGTGCCCGTAGCCATGGTCCTGTCGTTCCCGAATCGTTTCCAGATCCGAGCCACCCTAGAGGAGGCCGCGGGGGAGGGGGAAGGGGTCGCTTGCGCAGCGCGCGCTATCCCCGCTCTTCACATGACGCCGGCGGATCGCGCCGTCACGGGCGCGGCATGTCGAACCCCACTCGGGCGGCGTCGAAATCGTCGACGAGGAGCCCCACGTCGAGCCGCCAGAGGCCGGGAGCGGCGAGGTCCCCCGTCTCCAGGCGCGCGGCGCCGTCCTCCACCCGCATCGGCCGCGTGACCGCCTCGATCCCCGCCTCGGGCAGCGACGCCTGCAGGACAGCCTCGCGCAGAGGGACCGGTCGTCCCGCAGGGTCCGTCAGCGACACCGTCAAGGCGAGCCGTCCGTCGGGGCGCGGCGCCAGCGTCAGCGTCGCCGTGCGGTGGCGATGGTCGTGGGCCGTCAGAACGACGGGCGCCGGCGTCTCGGCGCGGGCCGCGGCGAGCGCGCGGGGTGGCGGGACCTGCCCGAGCGCGGCCGTCAGCCCGAGAACGCCAGCGAGGAGGGCGATTTCGAGCGCGACGTTGCGCGTGAGGCGTCGCCGCGCTTCGGGTTCGGCACGCGCGACTGCGCCGGTGAGCCGCCACCTGTTCTGTGCGGCGAAGGCGAGGGCGATCGCCACGAGCGTGATCTTGACGAGCAGCAGCCCGCCCCAGGTCGCGCCCGCGAGCGCCGCCGGGTCGCGGGTCTGCAGAGCGGCGATGCCCACGCCCGCCGCGAGGAGGAGCGCCACCGCGGGCACGGCGCACCGGGAGAAGGCGCAGAGGAGCCGTGCGAGATCGGCGTTGCACGCGGAGCGGGCGGCCGCGACCAGCACGACGAGGCCGCCGAGCCAGACTCCCGCGGCGAGGCCGTGGGTTGCGACGAGGAGCGTCGCGACGGCGCGCGGCGGCGCTTGCGGGGCGTGACCTGCCGTGGCGAGGGTGGCGAGCGCCGCTGCGCCCAGGATCGCGAGCGCGATGCGTCCGGGCGCGTCGATCACCGCGCGGCGCAGCAGGAGCGCGAGCGCGGCCGACAGGCCGGCGGCCGCGAGCGCGGCACGCCCGAGCGGGGTCGCGAGCCACGCGGCGGGCCGCAGCGCGCCGTCCGCCGCGCCGGCCACCGCCGCGCTCTGGATCGGGACGAAGGCGAGGGCGGCGAGCGCGCACGCGCTCGCCAGGAGGCCGACCACGCGGCGCGCCGATCGCGTCTCCGGCGCGCCGAGGAGCGGCGCGAACGCGGCGAGGGCGAGGGCGCCTCCGGCCGCGCCGAGGAGCAGGACGAGCACGATCGCCCGCGCCGCCCCGGCGAGCCGGGTCAGGTCGGCCTCGGCGCGGACCTCGGGCGCTCGGCTCGCGGTCGGGTCCGCCGCCCCCACGTCGAAGGCGATGCTGCCGCCGACGGGGTGCGAATCGCCGGAGATCACGCGCCAGCTGAGGAGCCAGCCTCCGTCCGCCAGGGCGGGAAGCGTCGCCGTGACGCGCCCGGCCCCGTCCGCTCGGGGCGCGAGCGTCGCCACGAGCGCGCCGCTCCGGCGCTCGACGACACGCATGTGGACCGGCTCCACCGGCTCGTTGAAGACGAGCGTCGCCAGGGCGGGCGCGCGTGCGAGCACTGCGCCGTCGACAGGGTCGGAGGAGACGAGCACGGCGTGCGCCAGCGCCGGGCCGGTCATGCCGGCGAACGCCGGAACGAGCGCGACGGCGAGCGCCGCGAGCGCGAGCGCGCGGAGTACGACGGTGATCAAGGGGATTGCTCCTCGCGGACGGACCGGGGTCGGCGGGGCGGCGCGCCGCCCCGCCGCTGGGGTCACGAGCGTGGGACGAGCCGGATCGCCGGCGCGGGCTGCGGCAGGCTCCCGCCGCCCTCGACCGGGATCTCGATCCAGCGGTGCACGCCCTCGGCGCATTCCTGCACCACGGGGAAGTGCAGCGTCGTTCCCGCCGTGTCCGGCAGACGCATGCGCAGGACGAACTCGTCGTAGTGCTCGTCGAGCAGCGATCCGCCGGTCCACTGCACTTCGACGACGCGGTCGGCGGGCGCGTCGTGGCCGCCCGCGCTCGCCGGTTGCGCCATGGGCTCGCGGACCGTCGAGAGCTCCCAGCCGGGCTTCGGCATCGGCTTCACGTTCCCGACGCCTTCGGGAATGCGGACGCGGATCGCCGTCGTCGGCGAGCCGTCGCAGCCGTGGGGGACGCGCAGAGCGGTACGCAGGGTGGTGTCGGCCTGGACCTCGCGGGCGTCGAAGGTGACGTGAGCCTCGGCGGTCGAGGCGAGCGGGAGGGTGGCGGCGGCCAGCAGCGCGCCGCACGCGATGATGCGGTTCATGATGTCGATCTCCGATGAAGACTGTCAGGTGTCGCCGTCGCGGGACGGCGTCTTCGGAGAGCGGGGAGGGGCGCGTGGGCGGGCCGCGATCTCGTGGCGGCTCGCGTGCGCCGGCTGGTGCGCCGCGGCGGTTCGCACCGCGACGACGGCGACCGGGGCGGTCGTGGCGGGCGCGAGCGGTGGCGGGGCGAGGGCTGCGATCTTCGCGAGAGCGCAGGCGGGGCAGTGAACCTGTTCGGTCGGATGCTCGCCGTGCCCGCGCGGCTGCTGCGGCGCGTGAGCGTCGTGGCAATGGACGTGCGGATCGAAGGCCGCCGGCGCGTTCGCCGCCATCGCATGCGTGACGTGGAGCATCCCCGCCACGACGGCGAACGCCATCGCGACCAGCGCGAGCCAGGCGAGTCGGCGAGAGGAGCGGCGGATCGACTGCATGTCCGATAATGTCGCGGGGGAACCAATGGCCAGCGCCTTCTGATTGCCACAGTCTCTTCGCTTCCGCCAGAGCGACGCGAACGCGATCGTGGAAAAATGCTGCGCCGACGCCCGCACGCGAGAGCCGCAGACGGCGTGGAACCCAGTGCGGTATCCAGGCACCACATTTGTGGTATTTCAATACCGTGTGGCTCGACGCGTTGCTCAGCAACGGCTTCCGGTGCGCCCGCGGCATCGAATGGCGCTTGACGCGCATCCGTTTCGCGCATAGAGACACGCCACGTGCCGCCGGGTCCGCCCGGCGGCTTCTCGTTTCGCACGGGGCCGTCCGCGGCTCCAACCAGGGATACAGCGCGATGAAGACCTTTTCGCTGAAGCCCGCCGACGTCGACAAGAAGTGGGTCGTGATCGACGCGAACGGGCTCGTCGTGGGCCGGCTCGCCTCGATCGTGGCGATGCGCCTGCGCGGCAAGCACAAGCCGTCGTACACGCCCCACGTCGATTGCGGCGACAACGTCATCGTCATCAATGCCGACAAGGTGAAGTTCACCGGCCGCAAGCGCGAGCAGAAGGTGTACTACCACCACACCGGCCATCCGGGCGGCATCAAGGAGCGCACCGCGCGCTCCATCCTCGAGGGGCGCTTCCCCGAGCGCGTGGTCGAGAAGGCCGTGGAGCGCATGCTCCCGCGCGGCCCGCTCTTCCGCAAGATCATGGGCAACCTGCGGGTCTACCCGGGGTCGGAGCATCCGCACGAGGCGCAGCAGCCCGAGCCGCTCGACGTCGCGGCGATGAACTCCAAGAACGTGAGGATCTGACGATGGCGACCCTGCAGTCCCTCTCCGATCTCGGCCAGGCCAAGACGACGACCCCGACCGAGGACGCCCCGGTCCACGTCCAGAAGCTCGACGCCTACGGCCGCGCCTACGCCACCGGCAAGCGCAAGGACGCGGTCGCCCGCGTCTGGATCAAGCCCGGCACCGGCAAGATCAGCGTCAACGACCGCACGCTCGAGGTCTACTTCGCGCGCCCGGTCCTGCGCATGATCCTCAACCAGCCGCTCCAGCTGACGAACCGCGTCGACCAGTACGACATCGTCGTCACGGTGATGGGCGGCGGCCTCTCGGGCCAGGCGGGTGCGGTGCGCCACGGCATCTCCAAGGCGCTCACCTACTACGAGCCGGAGCTGCGCGGCGTTCTCAAGAAGAACGGCTTCCTGACGCGCGACTCGCGCACCGTCGAGCGCAAGAAGTACGGCAAGGCCAAGGCCCGCCGCTCCTTCCAGTTCTCGAAGCGCTGAGTTCGTCGGCGGCTTCGGCCTGCGCTGCGACTTGCAGGAAAGGCGGTCCTTCGGGGCCGCCTTTCTCGTATGCGGGGTCGCGCGTCTCAGTACTGCAGGCGGCACTGCGCGATCTCGAGAGCCTGATCCTCGCCCTTGCCCGTGACGCGGTAGACGAACCTGTGCTCTCGGGTGATGCGCCGCGACCACCAGCCGCTCAGGCTTCCCTTCAGCGGTTCGGGTTTGCCCGTCCCCGTGAAGGGCGTGCGCTTCGTCTCGCGAATGAGGGCGTTGAACTTAATGAGGGCGTTGACCTTCGGGAGCAGCCCGGGGTGCTCGGCCTGCCATCAGAGATAATCTTCCCAGGCTGCATCCGACCAGACGAGCTTCACTCGGTGGGGTCTCGTTCGAGCCCGCGCCCGGCGTCGAGCTGAGCTATGGCGCCGGCGAGACGCCGCGCGTTCTCCGGGTGCTCGAGCAGATGGACGGTCTCCAGGAGCCCGCTGTAGTCCTGCGCGGACATGACGACGACGGAGCCGCCCGCCGGACGGGTGACCGTCAGCGGCGCGTGCGTCGTGCACACCTCGTCGAGCAGCTCGTCGAGATCGTCTCGAAAATCGCCGTAGCTGACGCGTGTCATGAGCTCGCTCCTGTTGTCGGCATCATGTGCGCGGAGCCCCGGCCCACGTCAAGGAGAGAGCGGCCGCGACGTCTCGGCGGCGCCCCTCACCGCCCCAGCATCCGCACCGCCGCCGCTCCCGCCACCGCGCCCGCCGCGAGCACGCCCGCGCCGACCGCGAACAGCGGCAGGTGCGAGCCGCTCGTCGCGAACAAGGCCGACAGACCGTAGGCGCCCGTCGCCTGGGCGACGGCGAAGCCGATCGTCATCGTGCCGAACAGGCGTGCCTGGGCGGGGCCGTGGGCGAGGCTCGCCGTGAGCCCGGCGGCGATGGCCACCATGCCCGGCGTGAGCGCGCCCACCACCACCGCGGAGACGCCGATGGCGAGCGGCGCTGTGGCGACCAGCGGCAGCGCGACGAACACCGCCTTCACCGCCAGCGCGCCGACGAAGGCGGTAAACACGCCGATGCGGCTCGCGATCAGGCCGCACAACGGCGCGCCGACCAGCGCCCCGACCCCGAACAACGACCAGGCGAAGCCGCCCGCCGCCTCGCCGCGGCCGAGCCCGCGGGCGACGTAGTCGGACAGGAACAGCGTGTGCGGCACGAAGCCCGCGCCGTCGCTGGCGTAGGCGGCGACGAGGAGCGCGATCGCCGCCGGCGCGCGGGCCGGCATGGCGCCTGCCACTGGGGGCGGCGCGGCGCCCGGCCAGCGCCGCCAGGCGACGAGCGTCAGGGCGAGGGAGACGGCGCCCAGCGCCGCCCAGGTCGCCGCGAGGCCGAGGCTCGCGAGCGCCGGCAGGAGCGCTCCCGACAGCATCACCCCGATCCCGACGCCGGCGAAGACGAAGCCGGAGACGCGGCTCCTCGCGTCGGGCGGCACGTGCGCGAGCACGGCGGAGGGGCCGAGAATCATCACGAGGCCGCCGGCGATCCCGGCGGTGAGCCGGAAGGCGCTCAGCCAGGCCGCGCCGAGCGGGACCGCGCAGGCGCCGAGCGAGATCGCGGCGAGCAGCATCGCGCCGTTGAGGATCGCCGCGCGCTCCGGCCGAGCGGCGAGCGCCTGCGCCAGGAGCGCGCCGATCAGGTATCCCGCGAGGTTCGCCGCGCCCGCGAAGGCGCCCTGCGCCTCGCTCACCCAGCCGCGCTCGACCAGCAGCGGCAGCAGCGGCGTGTAGGCGAAACGGGCGAACCCGATGCCGACGATCACGGCGAGGAAGGCCGGCAGCCATACCGGCGCGAGCGCGTCCCTCGTCGTCCCGCCCTCGGCCTTCATCGTCGTCTCCGCCGCGTTCGGGGACGATCGGTACAAGCCGCGGAACGGGTGGTCCAGCCCTCGCGCGCGCATGGCGGGCGTGCAACGAGGGCGCATATGACGGGCGCGCGGCCGCTCGGGCCGGCTGGGGCGCGCAGGTCGAGCACGGCGGGCGTTGCGTTCACGGATCGAGGGGGCTTGCCGATCCCGGTGATGTGTGGTCGAACTTCGCCGAAACGGGGCGCTCGCGCGGTGGCGCCCCGTCGGAGGCCATCGCCCTTGCCCGGACGCCGGATCGGTCGGACCGCCTCATGACGGCGCCTCAAGCCCTGATCCTCGCGATCATCGTCGTGGCCATGGCCCTCTTCCTGTGGGGGCGCTGGCGGCACGACCTCGTCGCCGTCGCCGCGCTGATCGCGAGCGTGCTCTTCGGGCTCGTGCCTGCGGATGCCGCCTTCGCGGGGTTCGGCCATCCGGCCGTCGTCACGGTGGCCGCCGTCCTGATCATCAGCCACGGGCTCGCCTCGAGCGGGGCCATCGACCGGGTCGTCCGCCGCGTTCTGCCGGACGCCGCCGGTCCCTGGATGATCGTGCTGACCCTGTGCGCGCTCACCGGGGTGTTGTCGTCCTTCATGAACAACATCGGCGCGCTCGCGCTGCTGATGCCCGCCGCCATCGCGGCCGCGCGGCGCGCGGAGCGCTCGCCCGGGCGCATCCTCATGCCGCTCTCGTTCGCCTCGATCCTGGGGGGCATGACCACGCTCATCGGCACGCCGCCGAACCTGATCGTCGCGTCGTTCCGGGGCGAGGCGACGGGGACGCCCTTCGGCATGTTCGACTTCGCGCCCGTGGGCGTGGCGGTCGCAGCGGCGGGCGTGCTGTTCATCGTCGTCGCGAGCAAGTTCCTGGTGCCCGATCGCCCCCGCGCGGCGGGGCAGAACTTCGACATCGGCGCCTATCTCACCGAGGCCCGTGTGCCGCCGAAGGCGCGGGCCGTCGGGATGACGCTGAAGGAGGTCGAGGAGACCCTCGCCTCGGCGGAGGCGCAGGTCGTCGGGCTCGTTCGCGACAACGCCCGCATCCCCGCGCCGCAGCCCTGGCGCAGCCTGCGCGAGGACGACATCCTGGTCATCGAGGCCGATTCGAAGAACCTGCCGCAGGCGCTGGCCAAGCTCGGGCTGACGCTCGAGGAGGACCGGCGCGTCGGCGTGCGTGCGCTCGAATCCGAGCACACCGTCATGGCCGAGGTCGTGATCCGGCCCGGCTCGCCGCTGATCGGGCGCACGGCACAGCACCTGAAGCTGCGCAGCCGCCACGCCATCAACATCCTCGCCATATCCCGCCAGGGCCGGCGCTCGATCTCGCGTCTGCGCCAGACCCGGCTCGCGCCCGGCGACGTGCTGCTCCTGCAGGGCACGCCCGAGACGTTGGCGGATTTCTCGGCGCATTTCGACTGCGTGCCGCTGGCCGAGCGCGCGCTGCGCTTTCCCGCCAAGCGGGACGCCTATCTCGCGTCGGGCATCATGGCGGCGGCGGTCGCGGCGACGGCGCTGTCGCTGCTCCCGGCTGCGATCGCCTTCGCGCTCGCCGCGCTCGCGTACGTCATCGTCTCGATCGTGCCGGCGCGGGAGGTCTACACGGCCGTGGAATGGCCCGTCATCGTGCTGCTCGGCGCGTTGATCCCGGTCGCGGGCGCCGTCGGCTCCACCGGGGCGGCGGACATGCTGGCGCGCACGCTCTTGTCGACGATGGGGGAGGGCAGCCCCGTCCTGGTGCTCGTCGGGCTGATGGTCATGACCATGACCTTGACCGATTTCATGAACAATGCGGCCACCGCGACCGTTATGTGTCCGATCGCTCTCGGTGTGGCCGGGGTGCTCGGCGCCAATCCCGACCCGTTCCTGATGGCGGTCGCGATCGGCTCGTCCTGCGCCTTCCTCACGCCCATCGGGCATCAGAACAACACCCTGATCCTGGGGCCCGGCGGGTTCCGCTTCGGCGACTACTGGAAGCTGGGCCTGCCGTTGGAGATCATCGTCCTGTGCGTGGGAATCCCGATGATCCTCTACGTGTGGCCGCTCTAGGATGGTGGCGCCGCACTCCCCCGGCGCAATGCCGGAAACAACCGAAGGAGATCGCGTGATCGAGACCCCCCGCGACAAGACGCTCCCGCGCCCCGAGGACGACGAGACCGGGACCGGACAGGCCCCGAGCGTGAAGAAGGCCGCGGCCAAGGCCTCGAACGCGCGCTCCGCGAAGGCGCGCGCCAAGGCCGAGCGCACCGCCGAAACCAGGCCCAAGCTCGTCGTGCGCCCCGCGATGCTCAAGGACGTGCGCGCGGTCCAGTCCCTGTGCCGGCGCGCCTATCCGAGCATGGAGCCCTACGCCCAGGCGCAGCTTCGCGGGCAGATCCAGATGTTCCCCGAAGGGCAGTTCGTCGCCGTCTACGAGGACGAGATCGTCGGCTACGCCGCGACCTTCCTCATCGACGAGAAGACCGCGCTCGCCCCGCACGACTGGAAGACCATCACCGGCAACGGCTTCGCCTCCCGCCACGACGACGACGGCGACATGCTCTACGGCTTCGAGGTGATGGTCGACCCCAAGCATCGCGGCCTGCGCATCGGCCAGCGCCTCTACAACGAGCGCAAGCGCCTCGCGGTCGACCTCAAGCTCAAGGGCATCGTCTTCGCCGGGCGCATGCCGGGCTACGACAAGGCGAAGCGCCGCAAGCTCGTGGCGACGCCGGAGGACTACCTCGAGAAGGCGGTCGAGCAGGGCCTGCGCGACCCGGTGATCTCGTTCCAGATGCGCAACGGCTTCGAGCCGCTGCGCATCCTGCACGACTACCTGCCGATCGACCAGGAGAGCCGCGGCAACGCCGTGCATCTCGTCTGGTGGAACCCGGCGGTGGCGCCGGACCCCAACCATCGCGAGAAGAACGCGCGCCGCCGGCCGCAATCGACGGTCCGCATCGCCTGCATCCAGTACCAGCAGCGCAAGGTCGACTCGTTCCAGGAATTCGCCGACCAGGTGGAGTACTTCGTCGACGCGGTGGCGGATTACAAGTCGGATTTCTGCGTCTTCCCGGAGCTGTTCACCCTCCAGCTCCTGTCAATCGACAACGAGGCGATGCCCCCCGACAAGGCCATCGCGCAGCTGACGAAATACACCGAGCGCCTCAAGGAGATGCTCTCGCGCCTGGCGGTGCACTACAACATCAACATCATCGGCGGCTCGCACCCGACGCGGGACGAGGACGGCGACATCATCAACGTCTGCTACGTCTGCCTCCGCGACGGCTCGATCCACGCCCGCGCCAAGATCCACCCGACGCCCAACGAGCGCTATTGGTGGTCGATCGTCGGCGCCGACGAGGCCGACACGGTGATGACCGATTGCGGGCCGATCGGCGTGATGATCTGCTACGACAGCGAGTTCCCCGAGCTGGCGCGGCACCTCGTCGACCAGGGCGCGCAGATCCTGTTCGTCCCGTTCTGCACCGACGAGCGCAAGTCCTACCTTCGGGTGCGCTACTGCTGCCAGGCGCGCGCCGTCGAGAACCAGGTCTACGTCGCGCTCGCGGGGAACGTCGGCAACCTGCCGAACGTCGAGAACATGGACATCCAGTACGCGCAGAGCTGCATCCTCACGCCCTGCGACTTCCCCTTCGACCGGGACGGCATCGCGGCCGACACCACGCCCAACTCGGAGATGGTGGCGATCGCGGACCTGAACCTCGACACCCTGCGCCAGGCCCGCGCCAACGGCACGGTCCAGAACCTGCGCGACCGCCGGTTCGATCTCTATTCGGTGCAGTGGCGCAAGGAGAAGAGCCGCTGAGGTGAGGCGCGCGAGCCGTCCCCGTTTCGCGAACCACGTATCACGGAGTTGAACCCAGATGCCCGCCGCCGTCGACGAAGAGCATCCCGTCCGATCCGCGTCCGGAGAAGCCCCCGCGGATCCCTGGCACGCCATTCGGCCGAAGGAGGCGCTCGAGCGGCTCGAGGTTCCGCCGCACGGCCTCTCCGACGACGAGGCCGCGCGGCGGCTCGCGGCGCACGGTCCCAACCGCCTGCCGCAAGCGAAGACGCGCGGGCCGCTCCAACGGCTGTTCGCGCAGATCAACTCGGTCCTGATCTACATCCTTCTCGTGGCCGCCGCCGTCACCGCGCTCCTCGGCCACTGGATCGACACGGCGGTGATCCTGGCGGTGGTCGTCGCCAATGTCGGCATCGGCTTCGTCCAGGAGGGGCGGGCCGAGGCGGCGCTGGAGGCGATCCGCGGCATGCTCGCGCCCCGGGCGGCGGCGTTGCGCGACGGGCGGCGCGTGGGCCTTCCGGGCGAGGAGCTCGTGCCCGGCGACATCGTCCTCGTCGAGGCGGGCGACCGGGTGCCGGCGGACCTGCGCGTCGTCGAGGCGCGCAACCTGCGCATCGAGGAGGCGGCGCTCACCGGCGAGAGCGTGCCGGCGGAGAAGTCCGTCCACCCGGTCGACGCGGACGCGCAGCTCGGCGACCGCGTCTCGATGGCCTATTCGGGGACCATGGTGACCGCGGGCTCCGGGCGCGGCGTCGTCGTCGCGACCGGCGGGCGCACCGAGATCGGCCGCATCTCGGGGCTCATCGCCGGGGTCGAGGAGCTCACGACGCCGCTGCTGCGCCAGATCGACGCCTTCGCGCGGATCCTAGCCGTGGTGATCGTCGGGGCCGCCGCGGCGGTGCTCGCCTTCGGCTGGTTCGTCCAAGGCTACGCGTTCGACGAGCTGTTCATCGCGGTCGTCGGTCTCGTCGTCGCGGCGATACCGGAGGGGCTGCCGGCTCTGCTCACGATCACGCTCGCCATCGGGGTCCAGGGCATGGCGCGGCGCAAAGCGGTCGTGCGCCGGATGCCCGCGATCGAGACGCTGGGCGCCGTCTCGGTGATCTGCTCCGACAAGACCGGCACCCTCACCCGCAACGAGATGATGGCTGCGACCGTGATGGCCGGCGGCGTCGCCTACGAGGTCTCGGGCGAGGGCTATGCGCCGGAAGGCCGCTTCACGCGGGACGGGAGCGAGGTCGATTCCGCCGAGGAGCCGCTCCTCGCCGATCTCGCCCGCGCCGCGCTCCTGTGCAACGACGCGGCGCTGACGCGCGCCGAGCACGGCTGGCGGGTCGAGGGCGATCCGATGGAGGGCGCGCTCGTCGCGCTCGCCGCCAAGGCGGGCTTCGACGCGCACGCGGAGCGCGCGGCCTGGACGCGCCTCGACGCCGTGCCCTTCGACGCCCAGCACCGCTTCATGGCGACGCTCGACCGGCCGGCCGAGGCGGGCGAAGGCGCGTACGTCTTCGTCAAGGGCGCGCCCGAGCGGCTGTTTTCGATGTGCGAGACGGCGCGCGGCGCGGACGGGCGCGACGCGCCCCTCGACCGCGCGGCCTGGCACGACGAGGTCGAGCGCATCGCGGCGAAGGGGCAGCGCGTGCTCGCCTTCGCCGGCCGGCCCGCCGCCGGGGGCGAGGACATGCTCGATTTCGACGAGGTCGGCACGGGCCTCGTGTTGCTGGGCCTCGTCGGGATGATCGACCCGCCGCGGGAGGAGGCGATCGCCGCCGTGGCGGAGTGCCACGCCGCCGGCATCGACGTGAAGATGATCACCGGCGACCACGCCGCCACCGCCTCCGCCATCGCCCGCGCGCTCGGCCTGAGCAACCCCGACGACGTGCTCACCGGCCGCGACCTCGACACGCTCGACGACGAGGCGCTGGCGGTGCGCGTGCGCGAGGTCGACGTCTTCGCCCGCACCAGCCCCGAGCACAAGATCCGCCTCGTTTCCGCGCTCCAGGCGCAGGGGCTGATCGTGGCCATGACCGGCGACGGGGTGAACGATGCGCCCGCCCTCAAGCGCGCCGACGTCGGCGTGGCGATGGGCCGCAAGGGCTCGGAGGCGGCGAAGGAGGCCGCCGACGTGGTGCTGCTCGACGACAATTTCGCCACGCTGGAAGCCGCGGTGAAGGCCGGTCGGACGGTCTACGACAACCTGCGCAAGGGCATCACCTTCCTGCTTCCGATCAACGGCGGCGAGTCGGCGAGCCTCGTCATCGCGCTCCTCGCCGGGCTCAGCCTGCCGATCATGGCCGTCCAGATCCTGTGGGTGAACATGGTCTCGTCGGTGGTTCTCGCCGTCAGCCTCGCATTCGAGCCCTCGGAGCCCGACGTCATGCGCCGGCGCCCGCGCGACCCGGCCAAGCGCATCCTCGACGCGTTCCTGGTCTGGCGGGTGGTGTTCGTCTCGGGGTTGTTCACGGCGGGCATCTTCGGCGCCTATCGCTGGGGCCTCGCCCAAGGCCACGAGCCCGAGGTCGCGCGCACCATCGCGGTGAATGCGCTCGTCGCGATGGAGATCTTCTACCTCTTCGCCGTGCGCTACCTCGACAGCCCCTCGATGACGCTGAAGGGTGCGCTCGGCACGCCCGCCGTGCTGATCGTGGTGACCGCGGTCACCGCGCTGCAGGGCGCCTTCACCTACGTGCCCTTCATGAACGGCGTCTTCGGCTCCCGCCCGCTGGGCTGGGCCGAGCTCGCGGTGGCGCTGGCCGCCGGGGTGGGGGTGCTCGTGCTGCTGGAGGCGGAGAAGCTCGTGCGCAAGGGGTTGGGGAAGGGGTGAGCGACTGTCTTCGGCGTCGAGCGTTTTGCGCGTGCCGGCGTCCATTGTCTCCCGTCCTCGCGCAAGCGGGCTTCGCTGGCGGCCCAGGCGACTGGACGCCGTTCGGCTCGAAACGACTCAGGAACGCAACGAATCGTTCCGGATGGCGCGCGAGCATCCGTTCGATCCGTTCGCTCGCCAGCGGGCATGACCGTCGAGCTTGAACAGGCGATGGCGGTCGTTGGCGTCGCGAAGGGCGGCTTCGACGCGTTGGAGGACCGGGGCGCTCGTCGCGAGAACGCATCGCGCGTAAGAGTCGGGTCAGCGTCGATGTCGACCTCCGTCGCTTTCCGTCACGAACAGATTGACACGCGCGAAGGTTGATATCAAGCGGAGTCGCACAATCCCAAACCCCCGCTGCACCCCCACCCCAACCCCGTCTCCCCACCCCCGCACCTTCCCCGGAGCCCTTCGCGCCCCTATCCTCCGCGCCCCACCCGAGCCCGGAGGCCGTGCGCCATGAAGATCACCGCAATTCGCGATATCGTCGCGCCGATCAAGTCGAGCATCGCCAACGCCTATATCGACTTCTCGCTGATGACGGCGTCGGTGGTCGCGATCGAGACCGACGTGGTGGTGGACGGGCGCCCCGTCGTGGGGTTCGGGTTCAACTCGAACGGCCGCTATGCGCCCCAAGGCCTTCTGCGCGAGCGCTTCGTCCCGCGCCTCCTGGAGGCGGCGCCCGAGGCCTACCAGGGCGCGGACGGGTTCCTCGACCCGCACAGGGCCTGGGACCTGATGATGAAGAACGAGAAGCCGGGCGGGCACGGGGAGCGCTCGGTGGCGGTGGGCGTGCTCGACATGGCGCTGTGGGACGCGCTCGCCAAGGCGCACCGCGTGCCGCTGTGGCGGCTGCTGGCGGACCGCTACAACGGCGGGCGGGCGGACGAGACCGCGTGGGTCTATGCGGCGGGGGGCTACTATTATCCCGGCAAGGGCGCGGCCGAGCTGAAGGACGAGATGCGCTCCTATCTCGACCGGGGCTATTCCACGGTGAAGATGAAGGTCGGCCTCGTGCCGCTCGCCGACGACCTCGCCCGCATCGAGGCGGCGCTCGACGTGCTGGGCGGCGACGGTGGGAGGCTGTGCGTGGACGTCAACGGGCGCTTCGGGCTCGAGGAGGCGATCGCCTTCGGCCACGCCGTCGCGCCCTACGGCCTGCGCTGGTACGAGGAGCCGCTCGATCCGCTGGACTACCTGGAGCACGCCGCTCTCGCGACCCTCTACGCGCCGACGCTCGCCACCGGCGAGAACCTGTTCTCGCACCAGGACGCGCGCAACCTCATCCGCCACGGCGGCCTGCGGCCGGACCGGGACATCCTCCAGTTCGACCCGGCGCTCTCCTACGGGCTGGTGGAGTACCTGCGCACCCTCGCCGTGCTCGACGCCCACGGCTGGTCGCGGCGGCGCTGCGTGCCGCACGGCGGGCACCAGTTCGCGCTGAACATCGCGGTGGGGCTCGGGCTCGGCGGCAACGAGAGCTATCCGGACGTGTTCGCCCCCTTCGGCGGCTTCGCCGACGGGACGCCGGTGGAGGACAGCCGCATCGCCATGCCGGACGTCCCGGGCATCGGCTTCGAGGCCAAGAGCGCGCTCTACGCGGTGATGAAGCCGCTCGAGGCGGGGTGAGGGCGGGCAGCCGTATTCACACAGCACGCGTCGGTAATTCTGAAAAACGCATTTGTGAACGGGAAATGCCTTCAATCCCGCGGCAACATGCGCTATCTCGCGTCTCCAACGAAGGAGAAGCGCGATGGCCGAGGTCCATGTCATCCACGAGAACGACGCCTGGGTCGTCCCGCTGCGGGAGGCCTTCGCGGAGCTGGGCACGCCCTACGAGGAGTGGTTCCTCGATCGCGGCGTGCTCGACCTGCGCAAAACCCCACCGGAGGGCGTGTTCTACAATCGCATGAGCGCCTCCTCGCACACGCGGGACCACCGCTACGCGGCCGAGTACACCGGCGCCGTGCTGGCCTGGCTGGAGCGCCACGGACGAACGGTCGTGAACGACAGCCGGGCGCTGCGGCTCGAGATCTCCAAGGTCGCGCAATACGAGGCGCTGGCCGCGCACGGCCTGCGCACGCCCGACACGCTCGCGGTGGTCGGCCACGAGCGGATCGCGGACGCCGCCGGGGCGCTGGGCTATCCGCTGATCCTCAAGCACAATCGCGGCGGCAAGGGCCTGGGCGTGCGCCTGTTCCTCGGCCCGGAGGCGCTCGCCGAGCATCTCGCTTCCGCCGACTTCGAGGAGCCGATCGACGGGATCACGCTGGTGCAGCGCTACGTCGAGGCGCCCGCGCCGTTCATCACGCGCCTCGAGTTCGTCGGCGGCCGCTTCCTCTACGCGGTTCGCGTGGACACGTCCGAGGGCTTCGAGCTCTGCCCCGCGGACGCCTGCTCCGTCGAGGCCGCCGCGATCGGCGACGCCGCCTGCCCGGCCGTCGCGCCCGCGCACAAGTTCGAGATCGTCCCGGACTATGCGAACCCGGACATCCCGGCGCTGGAGCGCTTCCTGGCGGCGAACGGGGTCGGGAACGCCGGGGTCGAGGTGATCGAGGACGGGAACGGCGCGCGCTTCGTCTACGACGTCAACACCAACACCAACTACAATCCCGAGGCGGAGGCGCGGGCCGGCCTCTTCGGCATGCGCGCCATCGCCCGCCATCTCGACGGGCTGCTCGCGCGCGAGCGACGCAAGGCGGCCTGACGCGCCCGCTCGGGCGGCGCGCTCAGCGGGCTGCGAGCAGCTCCCGCAGCGCGGGACCGAGGCGCGCCGTCGGCCTGGTCTCGCCGACGCATGGCGGAGCCGACGGTCGGCTCAGCGGTAGCGGCCGTGCCTCTCCAGGACCTCGATCTGGTAGCCGTCCGGGTCCGCGACGAAGAAGAAGCGCGCCATCAGGGCGCCGTCGCGCTCGAAGGCCACGATCCTGCGCGGCGCGAGGCCCAGCGCCTCGAAGCGGGTGTGCTCGGCGTCGAGATCGTCGACCGCGAAGGCGATGTGCCCGTAGCCGTCGCCGAGCTGGTAGGGCTCCGTGCGCCCGTGGTTGACGGTCAGCTCGAGCTCGAAGTCCGCCTCGGGGTTGCGCAGGTAGACGAGCGTGAAGTCGTCCAAGGGGAAGCGGTCCGCCACCTCGAGGCCGAACGCCTTGCCGTAGAACGCCACGGAGCGCGCCTCGTCGAGCACGCGGATCATGGAATGGATCGCCTTGGCCATGTCGTCTCCCTCCTCTCTCGCGGTGTATCGGGTCCTGATCGCGCCATAGCTAGCGTGCCCGCTCGGCCCGTGCCAGCGTCGCGAGGCGTGGTGCGACCGCCGTCTCAGCGCCGGGAGATCGCGTGGAAGAACGCGCCGCTCACCCGGCCGACGCGGTGCCCCGCTGCGCCGAGGCTCGCGCCCTCCGCGTCGACGAGGTCGGCGAAGGCCGTCTCGCGGGCCTCGTCGCGCGCCGTCACCGAGGCGTAGTGGAACTCGTGGCCCACGAGGCGCGCGCCCGCGGGCCCGAGCGGGCCGTCCTGGATCAGCGTCGCGATGCGGTAGCCGAGGTTGAACTTGCGCTTGGCGAAGCTCGTCTCGACGGGGAGCAGGTCGAGCATCGGATGGGTCGCGCCCTCGGCGTCGGTGAGCGTGCGCCCGAGCGTCATGTAGCCGCCGCACTCGCCGTGGACGGGCTTCGTCTCGGCGAAGGCGCGCACGCCCGCCCGGAAGCGCTCCGCAGCCGCGAGGCGCGCGGCGTGCAGCTCGGGATAGCCCCCCGGCAGCCAGCAGACGTCGCAATCGGCGCAAGGCGCCTCGTCGGCCAGCGGCGAGAACGGCACGATCTCGGCCCCGGCGTCGCGCCAGGCGGCGAGGTGGTGGGGATAGACGAAGGAGAACGCCGTATCCTTCGCCAGCGCGATGCGCTGGCCCGGCGGTGGGATCGCGGCGGCGTCGGGCGCGTCCGCGAGGCCGCGCGTGGGGGCGGCGGCGGCCATGAGAGCGTCGAGGTCCACCGCGGCCTCGATCGCATCGGCGAGCCGCTCGAGCCGGGCCTCGAGCTCCGCCGTCTCCTGCGCCTGGACCAGGCCGAGATGCCGCTCGGGCAGGGCGAGCTCCGAGTCGCGGGGCAGCGCGCCGAGCACGGGGATGCCCACGCGCGCGAGGCCATCCTCGACCAGGCGGCGATGGCGGGGGCTCGCGACCTTGTTCAGCACCACCCCCGCGAGCGCGATGCGCGGATCGAAACGCGCGCAGCCGAGCGCCACTGCGCCGGCGGATTGCGCATGGCCCGAGACGTCGAGGACGAGCAGGACCGGCCAGCCGAAGAGCGCCGCGAGGTCCGCGCTCGCGCCGGTGCGCCCGGTCTCGCCGCGCACCCCGTCGAACAGGCCCATCGAGCCTTCCGCGACGACGATCTCGGCGCCCGCGAGCGCCCGCGCGGCGATGGCCGTCATCGTGGCGTCGGACATGGCGAACGTGTCGAGGTTGACGCTCGGCGCGCCGGTCGCGGCTTCGTGGAAGGCCGGATCGATGTAGTCCGGCCCGTTCTTGACGCCCCGCACCGCGAGGCCGCGGCGGCGCAGCGCCCGTTGCAGGCCGAGCGTCACCGTGGTCTTGCCGCCGCTCGAGCGGGGCGCGGCGACGAGGAAGCCCCGCGGCGGGATCATTCGCCGACCGCCGTGCGGAAGGCCTGGAGGTGCCCGGCGATCTCCTGGCGGAACGCCGCGATGGCGCCAATCGCGACGATCGCGGGGGAGGCGATGGCCCCGCGCTCGGCGAGCGCCGGAAGCTGCGCCAACGGCGCTTCGAGCAGTGTCTCCCGCGGCGTGGTCGCGCCGTGGACGACCAGCGTCGGCGTCGCGCCCGAAAGGCCCCCGCGCATCAGCGCCTGCGCGATGGCGGCCAGGTTCGAGACCGCCATGTAGAGCACGATCGGCGCGCCCGCGCGGGCGAGCGCCTCCCAGTCCACGCTCTCCTCGGCGGTGGCGCAATGGCCGGTGGCGAGGATCACGGCATGGTTGGTGTCGCGCGTCGTCGCCGGCACGCCGTGCATCGCGAGCGCCGCGAGCCCCGACGACACGCCCGGCACGATGCGGAAGGGGATGTCGGCCCGCGCCAGCGCCAGCGCCTCCTCGCCGCCGCGGCCGAAGACGAACGGGTCTCCGCCCTTCAGGCGCAGCACGCGCTTGCCGGCGCGGGCGAGCGCGATCAGCCGCTCGCTGATCGCGTCCTGCTGCGCCGAGGGCTTGCCGCCGCGCTTGCCGGCGTACTCGAGCTCGGCCCCGTCGCGGGCGAAGGCGAGCACGCCCTCGCCGATCAGCGCGTCGTGGACGATCACGTCGGCCTGCGCCAGCGCATTGAGCGCATGCACCGTGAGCAGCCCCGGATCGCCCGGACCCGCGCCGACGAGCCAGACGGTGCCGGGTCCGAAGACGGGGGAGAGGCGCGAGAGGTCGGTCATGTTGGCTTCCTGCGGCGCGGGCGTGCATGATTTCGAACGAAGCTTCGTGTACAGGACCGGGCATGACCGATCCATCCCGAGAGCCGGGCGACAGCGCCGCGGATCCCGACGTCGAGCTCGGGGCGAAGCCCGCGGGCGAGCTGCGCCGGGGCTGGACGACGGGCGCCTGCGCCACCGCGGCGGCGAAGGCCGCCTTCGTCGCGCTGCGCACGGGGGCGTTCCCCGATCCCGTGGAGATCGTGCTGCCGCAGGGCGCACGCCCGGCCTTCGCGCTCGCGCGTCACGAGGCGGGGGAGGGGGAGGCGACGGCCGGCGTGATCAAGGACGCGGGCGACGATCCCGATGTCACCCACGGCGTCGAGGTGCGCGCGACGGTGCGTCCCGGCGCGCAGGGTCGCGGCGTCGTCTTCGCGGCCGGGGAGGGGGTGGGCACCGTCACCCGCGCCGGCCTGCCGATCCCGCCCGGCGAGCCGGCAATCAACCCGATGCCCCGGCAGATGATCCGCGACAACCTCGCCGAGGCGGCGGCCGTCCTCGGAGAAGGTCCGCCCGACGTCGTGGTGACGATCGCCATCCCCGGGGGTGCGCGGATCGCGGAGAAGACGCTCAACCCGCGGCTCGGCGTGCTCGGCGGCCTGTCCGTGCTCGGCACGACGGGGATCGTGGTGCCCTATTCCTGCGCGGCCTGGATCCACTCGATCCACCGCGGCGTCGACGTCGCGGTCGCCGGCGGGCTCGCCCACGTGGCGGGCGCCACCGGCTCGACGTCGGAGGCCGCGGTGCAGGCGCTCTACGGCCTGCCGGACCAGGCGCTGATCGACATGGGCGATTTCGCCGGGGGCATGCTGAAATACCTGCGCCGGAACCCCGTTCCGCAGGTCACGATCGCGGGCGGCATCGCCAAGATGACGAAGCTCGGCCAGGGCATGCTCGACCTGCATTCTCGGGCCGGCCCCGTCGACCTCGCCTGGCTCGCCGAGCGCCTCGCCGAGGCAGGCGCCCCCGCCGAGGAGGCGGCGCGCGCGAGAGAGGCGAACACCGCGCTCGAGGTGCTGGGCAATGCCGAGCGTCTCGGCCTTCCGCTCGGCGACGTCGTCGCCCGCCACGCCTGGCAGACCGCCGCGAAGGCGCTGCGCGGCGCGCCGATCGCGCTGGAGGTGATCGTGTTCGATCGCACGGGCGGGCTCGTCGGACGCATGCCGTTCCACCCGGTGGTGTAGGGCTTTCGTACCTTGCGGAAGCGGAGACGGCGGTGCTCCACCACGCCCGCCGGACATTCGGCGATGGCGCCGCGACCCCGACACCTCCCCGCAGGAGCTATGGGATTCGCGGAAATCAAGCGGTCCCGACCACCCTGAAGGCTGCTGCCGGTCTCCCCTCCCCCTTGCGGGGAGGGGTCGGGGGTGGGGGTCGTGCAGGATTTGCTCGACGGAGTTGCAGGGCTGCAGCAGCCGCTCGGGCAAACCTCCGAGCAGCAGCACTGCCCGCCGACCCCCATCCGTCGGCTTCGCCGCCACCTTCCCCACAAGGGGGAAGGACAGGTCCGCGCCGACGCGACCGACATCATCCGCCACGTCGGCGCCCGCGAGATCCGTGAACGCCATAGCCCCGCAGGGGAGGTCGGCGGCTCGAAGAGCAGACGGGTGGAGGCGAGGCGGGAGTGGCCACCCGGCGTTCGCCCCCTCCGGTCCTCGCTTCGCTCGGCCCACCTCTCCTGCGGGGAGGTATCGGCGCGCTGCATCGGGCTCGCCCCTCATTCCCCGCCCTCCCAACCAGGCCGGAACCGCCGGTCGTAATCCGCCGCGTAGAGCTTAGAGCGCGCGTCCCCTGCGCCCGCCAGCGCGGGGCCGACCAGGATCAGCGCCGTGCGGGTGAGCCCCTCCGCGCGCACCGCGGCGGCGAGCGTGCCGAGCGTCCCGCGCAGCACGCGCTCGTCGGGCCAGGACGCGCGCCAGACCACGGCTGCGGGGCAGTCCGCCCCATAGGCCGGCAGAAGGTCGTCGACCACGTCCTCGATGCGGTGGATGGAGAGGTGGATTGCGAGCGTCGCGCGGGTCTGGGCGAAGGTGGCGAGCCGCTCGGTCTCAGGCATGGCCGAGGCGCGGCCGGGCGTGCGGGTGAGCACCACGGACTGCGCCACTTCCGGCACGGTGAGCTCGCGTCCCAGCGCCGCCGCGGCGGCGGCGAAGGAGGGGACGCCGGGGGTCACGGAATAGGGGATGCCGAGCGCGTCGAGCCGCGCGATCTGCTCGCCCATGGCGCTCCACACCGAGAGATCGCCCGAGTGCAGCCGCGCCACGTCGTGGCCGGCCGCGTGGGCGGCCGCGATCTCGGCGACGATGGCGTCGAGGTCGAGCGGCGCGGTGTCGACGATGCGCGCGCCCGGCGGGCACCAGGCGAGGATGTCGGGCGGCACGATCGAGCCGGCGAACAGGCAGACCGGGCAGCGCTCGACGAGCGCGCGACCGCGCACGGTGATGAGGTCCGGCGCGCCGGGGCCGGCGCCGATGAAGTGCACCGTCATGGGGCATGCTCCCGCGATCGCGCGAGGGCGCAGGTGACCCGCGCGCCGGCGATGCGAGCGACGAGCAGCGTCGCGCCCGCGCCCGCGGCCGCGAGCGCTGCGGCTTCCGCCACCGAGCCGACGTCGTGCGCCGCCTGCGCGCGGGTGGAGCAGGAGACGACGCCCGTCGTCGATCGCATCACGGCGGGCGGGACGGCCTGCGTCGGCAGGCCGAGCAGCGCCGCCGCCTCGGCGAAGGCGGGGAGCGCGGCGCGCGCCTCCACGGTCGCGAGGCGGTCCCCGCGCGCGTCCACCCGAGCGAGCGCCTCGCGCACGAGATCCGCGATCTCGTGCGCGCTCGCGGCGGAGGAAAAGCCCACGCCCGCGACGATCACGGCTTCCTCCCGATCCACTGCGTCACCGGCATCGCCGCCCGCCAGCCGTGCATGCCGCCGACGGGCTCGAGCCGCGAGACCGCGAGCCGGCGCATCGTCCCGCCGTGCTCGGCGAAGAGTTCGGCGAGCCGCGCCTCGGTCTCCAGCGTCACCGCGTTGATCACGAGCCGCCCGCCCGGGGGGAGGGCGGCCCAGGCGGTCTCCACCACGCCCGGCACGGTCGCGCCGCCGCCGACGAACACGGCGTCCGGCACTGGCAGCTTCGCCAGCGCCTCGGGCGCGGGGCCGACCACGACCCGCAGGTCCGGCACGCCGAGCCCGGCCGCGTTGCGGGCGATGCGCTCGGCGCGGTCCGCACGCGCCTCCACCGCGATCGCGTGGTTCGCCGGGTGGGCGAGCATCCACTCGATCCCGATCGAGCCCGAGCCGGCGCCGACATCCCACAGGAGCCCGCCCCCGCGGGGCGCGAGCGCGGCGAGCGTGACGGCGCGGATCTCGGCCTTGGTGAGCTGGCCGTCGGTCTCGTACCAGGCGTCGTCGCGCCCCGCCGCCAGCGGCACGATCCGCGCGTCGGGCCCGGCCGCGACCGCGATCGCCACCGTGTTGAGCGGGTCGATGTCGCCGATGGCGAACTCCGCGGCGCTTGCGCGCCGGATGCGCTCGCGCGGCCCGCCCATCGCCTCCAGCACCGTGATCTCCGAGCCGCCCATGCCGCGGTCCGCGAGCAGCCTGGCGAGCCGGGCGGGCGTGGTTTCGTCCCAGGAGAGCGCGAGCACCCGCGCGCAGGGCTGGAGCGCCGGCACCATGCGCTCGAAGCTCCGCCCGTGCAGGCTCACGCAGGCCGTCTCGGGAAGCGACCAGCCCAGCCGCGCGGCGGCGAGCGAGAAAGCCGAGGGTTGCGGATAGGCCGCGATCTCGTCGGCGGGGATGCGCTTCGCCAGTTCCGCCCCGACGCCGTAATGGAACGGGTCCCCGGTGGCGAGCACGCAGGTCGGCCGGCCGCGGCGCGCCTCGACGAGGGCGTAGCCGTCGGCGATCGGGCTCGGCCAGGTCATCGTCTCGGCGCGCAGGGGCGCGGCCAGCGCGAGATGGCGCGCGCCGCCCACGACGAGATCGGCTGCGTCGAGCGCCGCCGCGGCGGCGGGAGAAAGGCCCGCGCGCCCGTCCTCGCCGATGCCGACGATGGACAGCCAGCGCCGCTCAGGGGATACGTCGGTCATGACCATCCTCCTCCTCGGCGGCACCACGGAAGCGACCGCGCTGGCGCACCGTCTGGCGGGCCGCCCGGACCTGCCCGCGATCCTCTCGCTCGCCGGCCGCACCAGCGCGCCGCGCGCCGCCCCGATCCCGATGCGCGTCGGCGGCTTCGGCGGCGTGGCGGGGCTCGCCGCCCACCTCCGCGAGGCGCGCGTACGGGCCGTCGTCGACGCGACGCACCCCTTCGCCGCGCAGATGTCCCGCAACGCCGCGGAGGCCTGCCGGATCGCCGCCGTGCCGCTCGTGGCGCTCGTGCGCCCGCAATGGACGCCCTGCCCCGGGGACCGATGGACGGACGTGGCCGACATGGCGAGCGCCGTCGCGGCGCTGGGCGAGGCGCCGCGCCGGGTTTTCCTCACGGTGGGCCGGCTCGAGCTCTCCGCCTTCGCGGCCGCTCCGCAGCACGCCTATCTCGTGCGCACCATCGACCCCGTCGGTGACATCGCGACGCCGCCGAACCTCGTCGAGATCCGCCACCGCCCGCCCTTCGACGAGGCCGCCGAGCGCGCGCTGATGGAGAACGAGCGCATCGACGTGCTCGTCACCAAGAATTCCGGCGCCGCCGCCACCGCGCCGAAGCTCGCCGCCGCCCGCGTGCTCGGGCTGCCGGTGGTCGTGGTCGCGCGCCCGCCGCGCCCCGAAGGCGTGAAGGCGGTCGCGACCCCGGACGAGGCGCTGGCGTGGCTGGAGCGCGCTCATGCCGGCGCTCCGTAGCTGCGCGGCGTGAGCACCCATGGCGGCGCGCCGCCGGGGCGTTCGATCACGTGCGTGGTGGAGGCGCCGATGACGACCAGTGTCGCCATGTCGGCCTCCTCGGCGCGGGCCTCGGCGACGTTGCGGATGGCGAGCCGCTCGTCCGGGCGGCCGACGGCGCGGGCGAGGAGAATGAGGCTCCCGGCCGCCCGGACCTCCCGGACGATCTCGAAGGCGCGGCCGAGCTGCCAGGGGCGGGCCTTGGAGATCGGGTTGTAGAGGCAGATCACGAGATCCGCCTCGAGCGCCAGCCGAAGCCGCTTCTCCACGACGTCCCACGGCTTGAGATTGTCCGACAGGGACAGCGCGCAGAAATCCCCGCCCAGCGGCGCGCCCAGCCGCGAGGCCGCGGCCAGCATGGCGGAAATGCCGGGCTCCACCCGGATGTCGAGGCCGCGCCAGGCCGGGTCGCCGGCTTCCACCGCCTCGAAGACGGCGGCCGCCATGGCGAAGACGCCGGGGTCGCCGCCCGAAACCACGGCCACCGTCCGACCCTCGGCGGCGAGCTGGAGCGCGTGGCGCGACCGGTCGAGCTCGACGCGGTTGTCGGAGGCGTGCTTCGTCTGGCCCGGGCGCTCGGGGAGCCGCGCGACATAGGGGCCGTAGCCGATCACGTCGCTCGCCTCCGCCACCGCGCGGGCGGCGGCGGGGGTGATCCAGTCCGGGTCGCCCGGCCCGAGGCCGACGATGGTGAGGCGTCCGCTGGTCCGGGGATCGGTCATGGCCGCCTCCCGTCGCCGGGGACGACGACGAGGGAGAAATACGGCGCGAGGTGGTCGTCGGGCACGTCGGCGACGGCGATCACCCGCTCGGCCGCCATCGTTGCGCGCTCGACATAGACCGCGCGCGCCGTGAGCCCCGCCTGCGCGAGCGCATCACGCACCTTCGGCCAGTTGCGGCCGAGCTTCATCACGACGGCCGCGTCCGTGTCCTTCAGCCGCCGCGCCAGCTCCGCGGCCGGGAGCGTGCCCGGGAGGACGGTGAGCACGTCGTCGCCCCAGGTGATCGGCGCACCCGCCGCCGTCCAGGCGCCGGACATGGCGGTGATCGCGGGGATCGTCTCGACCTCGACGCGGTCCTTCAGCCGCCGCCACAGATGCATCCAGGAGCCGTAGAAGAACGGGTCGCCCTCGCACAGTACGCCCACGCTCCGTCCCGCTACGACCTCCTCCAGAAGCCGCGCGACGCAGTCCTCGTAGAAGGCGGCGAGCGCTTCGGCATAGGCGGGGTCCTCGACCGCGATCTCGGTCGTGACCGGATAGGCCATGGCGATCTCGCGCGCGGGGTCCTCGCCCACGATCGCGTCGGCGATGGCGCGCGCGTTGCCGCGCCGGCCGCGCTTGCAGAAATGGGCGAGCCGGTCGGCGCTCTCCAGCGCCCGGCGCGCGCGCACGCTCATCAGGTCGGGGTCGCCGGGGCCGAGCCCGATGCCGAGGATCGGTGGGAGCGCCGCGCTCATTCGACCGCGCTCGCCAGCGCGTTGATCGCCGCCGCCGTCATGGCCGAGCCGCCGCGGCGGCCGTGCACCACGACGAAGGGCACCCGCCCGTCCGCCGCGAGCGCCGCCTTCGATTCCGCCGCGCCGACGAAGCCCACGGGGATGCCGATCACGGCGGCGGGCCGCGGCCAGCCCGCGTCGAGCAGCTCGAGCAGCCGGAAGAGCGCGGTCGGCGCGTTGCCGATGGCGACGAGGGCGCCCTCCATTCGATCGGCCCACAGCTCCATCGCCCCCGCCGAGCGGGTGTTGCCGATCGCCTCGGCGAGATCGGGGGTGCGCGGATCGTCGAGCGTGCAGAGAACCTCGTTTCCGGCGGGCAGTCGCGTGCGGGTGACGCCGTTCGCCACCATCTTGGCGTCGCACAGGATCGGCGCGCCGCGCGCCAGCGCCGCGACGCCGGCCTGCGCGAAATCCTCGGACATTTCCACGTCCTTGGGCAGGTCGGTCATGCCGCAGGCGTGGATCATGCGCACCACGACGCGCTCGGCCGCGCCCTCGAAGCGGGCGAGGTCGGCCTCGGCGCGGATGATGGCGAAGGAGCGCGCGTAGATCGCGCCGCCGTCGCGGATGTAGTCGTAGCCGCTCAACGCTCGGGTCCTTCGAAGGCGGCGGGGAGGCCGCTCGGATGAGGTGTGCGCCGCAGGATCGCGGCGATCTCGGGCAGCGTGAGGGCGGCGGCCGGCTCGTCGCCCGCCGCGCCGCCGGGGATCACGTCGTAGCGCCCGTCGGGCCGGCCTACCAGGGTGAGGTCCTCAGTTCGGGGATGGGCGCAGCCCTTCGGGCAGGCCGAGACGTGGACGCGGTATCCGCCGCCGGCGGCCCGGGCCAGCGCCAGCGCATCGGCGGGCGCGGGCGTGTTCGCCCGCCCGCAGGCCGGCGCGCCGGGGCAGGCGACGAGCGCGACGCGCGGGTCGGCGGGATCGGTGACGAAGCCCGTGGCGTCCGCCTCGTGGGCGATGCGCGCGGCGGCCTCCCGGGAGAGGTGCGGGATCAGGACGCCGCGGGTGAAGGACAGGCGGATCTCGCCCGCGCCGTGCGTCGCGCTCCACTGCGCTGCCGCTCGAAGCTGCGCGGCCGTGGCGCGGCCGAAGGGGAGGGCGAGGAGGAGGGCGGATGCGCCGATGAAGCCCGCGGCGCAGGCCCGGCCCTTCTCCTTCCCTGTAGGGGAAGGTGGCGCGCCGCCGCAGGCGGCGTGACGGATGGGGCGCGCCGAAGGCGCGTTCGGCGAAGCCGAATTCGTGCAGGGCCGGACGGTGCGGAGGAGTTCTGTTTCCGCTTCGCGGAACACGCCTTCGGCGTGCCCCATCCGTCTCGGCTTCGCCGAGCCACCTTCCCCTACAGGGAAGGAGACGGTCGCGATCGCCTCCGCGGCGTCCGGGGGCATGTCTCTCATCCGGCGTGCGGAGCCGCGATGGCGGGTGAAACCGTCGATGGCTCGAGCCACCGCCGTCGCCGCGTCGGCCAGCGGAATAGGCCCATGCCAGAGGTACTCCTCCCCTGCCGCGAGCCCGACAGCCACGCCGTCGCCCGCGGGCGCGATCCAGATGTCCGCCCCGGGCTCGAGCCGGATGGCGCCCCCGCCGTCCACCGCGATGTAGAACTTCGCCGGCAGGGAAATATGCTTCGCCGCCCTTTCGATCGCCTCCGCCAGCGCGGCGGTGTCGAAGCGCGCGCCGGGGTCGATCCCCGCCAGCGGCGAGGTCAGCGTGAGGCGATAGGGTCCCTCGGCGGCCTCGTCCTCCAGCAGCCCGATGGCGGAAAGCCGTTCGAGCACAGCGGGATGCGTCGTCTCGCTCACGCCGCGGATCTGCAGGTTGCCCCGCGCCGTCACGTCGAGGAGCCCGTTGCCGCAGACCTCGGCGGCGTCCGCCAGCGAGCATGCCTGCGCCGCCGAGAGCACGCCGCCGGGCGGGTGCACCCGCACGAGGAGCCCGTCGCCGGTCTCCATCGGGCGGCGCGCGCCGGGGCACCAGCCGCGTCGCATCGAGAGCGCGCTCATTCCGCCGCCTCCCGCGCGTCGCCGCGCAGCAGCGCCGCGACCGAGTTCGAGCGCGTCTCCCACAGGCCGCGCGCCAGCGCGTCGGCCAGCCGCTCGCGGATCGCCTGCTCGGCGGGCGCGTTCGCCGCGCGCAAGACCGCGTTGACGGCCTCGTCGGCGACGAGCGCGGCGAACAGGGCCTCGAAGGCGTGGGCGGAGACCGCGTCCGTCGTCGCCGCGTAGGCGTAGAGCGCATCCACCCCCTGCGCGAGCTCCGCCGCCCCGCGCCAGCCGTGGGCGAGGTTGGCGGCGATGAAGCGCGGGTTCGCGAGCCGGCCGCGCACCACCCGGTCGATGTCCTCCGCCAGCGTGCGGGCCTTCGGGTCGGCGCGGCTGGTGTCGAGGCTGTAGAGGGCCGGGCGCGCGCCCAGGATCTCGGCGGCGGCCGCGAAGCCGCCGATGGCGTCCGGCACGGCGTCGCCGTCGAGGAGGTCGCGCTCGGCGACGTCGGCCGTGTGCACGAAGGCGTCCGCGGCAGCGACGCGGGCCTCGAAGGAGGCCTCCGCATTCCCCGCGCCGCCCGGCCCGTAGGCGTGGGAGGTGTTGGCGAGGTAGGCCCGGCCGAGATCGGCGCGGGTCTCCCAGGTCCCGTCGAGGGCGAGGCTCGCGACGCCGGCGCCGTAATCGCCGGGCGCGGGACCGAACACGCGCGCGAGCGCTTCGCCCGCGCGGCGCGCGGCCGCGAGCGCGTTCCAGTCGTCCGCCTCCTCCAGCGCCGCGACCGTGCGGGCGGCCTGGTCGAGGAGCGCCAGCTGGTCGGGGAACGTGTCGCGGAAGGCGCCGGAAACGCGGACCGTCACGTCGGCTCGCGGATGCTCGATATGCGCCTGCGGCACGATCTCGAAACCGGTGACGCGGGTGGTCTGCGCGTCCCAGGTCGGGCGCACGCCCATCAGCGCGAGCGCCTGGGCGATGTCCTCGCCGCCGGTGCGCAGGGTGGGCGATGCCCACAGGTCCATGACCACGCGGCGCGGGTGGTCGCCCTCCTCCTGGAGATGGCGGCGCACCAGCGCCTCGGCGGCGCGCGCCCCGAGCGCGGCGGCGGCGCGGGTGGGGATGGCGCGGGGGTCGAGGGTGGTGAGGTTGCGGCCCGTCGGCAGCACGTCGGTGCGCCCGCGCGATGGTGATCCTGCCGGGCCGGGGGGGACGAAGCGACCGTCCAGCGCCCGCAGCAGCCCCGCGCGCTCGCCGGCCGCCGAGGCTTCGTCCGCGCCATCGCCGAAGACGTGGAGGCCGTCGCGCATGGAGGCCTCGCCGATGTCGCACAGATGCGCGTCGAGCCGCGTCAGCGCCTCGTCCATCGGCGTATCGGACGCGACCCCGCAGGCGGCGGCGAGGCCGCTCGCGCGGGCGCTGGCGAGGATGTCGGCGGCGACCAGCGCCGCCCGGCGCGGGTCGAGCACCTGCGCCTGGGAATATTCCTCGACGAGCTCCTTCAGCGACCCCGCCTCCCCGTCGAGCCCGGCCACGACCACGTCCGGCGTGCGGTGCCCGATCGTCACCGCGCCGATGCGGCGCTTGGCCGGCGCCGCCTCGCCCGGGTCGTCGACGACGAAGGGATAGACCACCGGCGTCGCGCCGGTCAGCAGGCGCGGCCAGCAGTCGGGCGCGAGCGCCACCGCCTTGCCGGGCAGCCACTCGGTCGTGCCGTGGGTGCCCAGATGGATCAGCCCGTCGATGCCCTCCGCCGCGCGCAACGCCGTGTAAAAAGCGCAATAGGCGTGGGTCGGGGGCAGGTTGGGGTCATGGTAGGAGGCCTTGCGCTCGCCGTGGCCGCGGTCGGGCTGGAGCGCGATCACGATATTGCCGGCGCGCACCACGCGGAAGACGAAGGCCGTGCCGTCGCACGACGGGTCGTCCTGTGGCGCGCCCCAGGCCTCGGCGATCTCCGTGCGGCGCGTTTCTGGCAGGCCGGCGAGCCAGGCGGCGTGGACGGCCAGCGGGACGCGAAGCCGCTCGCTGCCGGAAAGGAGCTGCGGGATCAACGCTTCGGCGTCGAAACCTCGCGCGGCGTCGTAGCCGGCGTCGCGGAGGAGGTCGAGGATGGCGACCGCGCTCGCCGAGGTGTCGAGCCCCACCGCGAAGCCGGTGCGCCCGCCGCGGGCGGGGTAGTCGGAGAGGACGAGCGCGAGCCGGCGTTCGGCGCGCGGCGTGCGCGCGAGCCGCAGCCAGGCGGCGGCCTGATCCGCCACCGCGGCGATGCCGGCGTCGTCCGGGGCGCTCTCGCGGCGGGCGAAAGCGAGCGCGGGGTCGGGCTCCGCCTCGGCCTTGAAGGCAATCGGCCCGGCCACGATGCGGCCGTCGAACTCGGGAAGGGCGATCTGCATGGCGAGGTCGGCCGAGGACAGCCCCCGCTCGGAGGCCGCCCAGGCCTCACGGCTCGTGCCGACGGGGATCGCCTGCAGGACCGGGCAATCGGCCGCGTCGAGGACGAACTCCGCGCCGTCGCGGGCGGAGAAGGCGGTGGTGGCGAGCACGATGTCGGGCTTGCGCGCCGCGATCGCCCGGCGCACGACGTCGACCGCCTCCGGCTCCTTCAGGCTCGACACCGCGAGCACGAGGGGCGCGATCCCGCGCGCGGCGAGCGCATCCGACAACGCCCGCGCGGGCGCGGTCTCGCCGGCCAGCACGGCCGAGCGGTAGACCAGGATCGCGCCGAGCGGCTGGTCCGCGGGGAGCCGCGCGAGCGCGGCCTCGGGCGTCTCCGGCCCGTGCGCGGCGGTCCAGGCGAAGCCGCGGGGGATCGGGAGCGGCGGGGCGATGGCGTCGCGGCGCCCGCCGAGCCAGCCGTCGATCCCCGCCAGCAACCGGCCCATGTTCTCGACGCCGCCGGCGCGGAAATACGCTTCCAGCGCGTCGCAGCAGCCGGGGGGCACGGTGGCGTAGTCGGCGAGCCGCGGGTCCGGCCGGTCGTCGCCGGGCAGGACGGCCAGCGCGAAACCCTGCGTGCGGGCGGCCTCGTGCAGCCGCTCGAGCCCGTAGCGCCAATAGTCGAGCCCGCCGAGGCAGCGCACGAGCACGAAGCGCGCCTCGGCGGCGGTGTTCTCGACGTAGAGATCGACCGACAGCGGGTGCTTCAGCCGTCGCAGCGAGGCCAGACGCAGCGAAAGCCCGTGCGGCGCGGACGCCCGCGCGGCGGCGAGCGCCGAGAGGTCGGAATCGGCGAACGAGAGCACGACGACGTCCCCCGGCGGCTGGGCCAGGTCGACGGCGCTCTCGCCGTCGTCGAGGGAGACCGTGCTCGCCGGGAGGAGGTGCATGTCACGCCCGCAGCGCCCGCTCGACGGCCGCGTGGTCGAAGCCGTGCAGGCCGATCACGACGAGCGAGCCGCCCCGCGCCTCGCCGGGCTTCCAGGCCCGGTCGTAGCTCTGGGACACGCGGGTGCCGACGCCCTGGACGACGAGGCGCATCGGCTTGCCGGTGACCTCGACGAAGCCCTTGATCCGCAGCACGCCTTCGACCTCGGCCGCCTGCGCGACGCGCCGCAGCAGCGCGTCCGGCGTCTGCACCGCGCCGACCGGGATGGCGACGCTCTCGAAATCGTCGTGGTCGTGATCCTCCTCCGTCTCGTGGTGGGAGGGCCGGGCCGCGAGATCGCTCTCGGCCGCCGCGCCGAGCCCGAGGAGGGCGGCGGGGTCGGCCTTGCCATGCGCGACCTCGAGGATCTCGACCGCGCGCGGCAGGTGCTCGCGGATGTCGGCGACGACGCGGCGGCGCTCGTCGACGCTCATGGCGTCGACCTTGTTGAGCACGACGACGTCGGCGCAGGCGAGCTGGTCCTCGAAGACCTCCTCCAGCGGGTTGTCGTGGTCGACGGAGGCGTCCGCGGCCCGCTGCGCGGCGAGCGTCTCGGGGTCGTGGGCGAACATCCCCGTCGCCACCGCCGGCCCGTCGACCACCGCGATCACGCCGTCGACCGTCACCCGCGAGCGGATGGCGGGCCAGTTGAAGGCGTTGACCAGCGGCTTGGGCAGCGCGAGGCCGGACGTCTCGATGAGGATGTGCTCGGGCGGGTTGGCGCGGTCGAGCAGCTTCTCCAGCGCCGGCACGAAATCGTCCGCCACCGTGCAGCAGATGCAGCCGTTGGGCAGCTCCACGATGTCCTCGGCGGTGCAGCCCTCGATGCCGCAGCCCTCGAGGAAGGAGCCGTCGAAGCCGAGATCGCCGAACTCGTTGACGAGGACGGCGAGGCGCCGCCCTCCGGCATTCTCGACGAGATGGCGCACGAGCGTGGTCTTGCCCGCGCCGAGGAAGCCCGTGAGGACCGTGCAGGGGATTTTTCCGAGGTTGCTCATGGGAGTACCTTCACTGGGCATATCTTCACTCGGCCGCGTCGCGGCGCGGGAGCGGAGAGGGCGGGATGCGGGCGACGACGCCCGTCTTGAAGATCTGCGGGCGCTCGCGCCAGGGCACCACGCCGTCGGCCGACGCGGCGTAGCGCGCGATTCCGTCGAGGATCTCGTCGACATGCGTTGCCGGATCGAGGTCGCCCCAGACGTAGGTCCAGCGATCGGGGGCGGTGACCGCCACCGTGCAGGGCCGCTTGCAGACCGAGAGGCACTTCACCGCCTCGACCCGCACGGGGAGCGGCGCGCCCGCCGCCGCGCGGGCGGCGAGGGCGTCGGAGAGGGCGCGAGCGAGGATCGAGCCGGGGCGATCCTCGGTCGCGTCCGGTCCGCCGTCCGGGCGGCACGTGGCGCAGACGTGCAGCACGACCTCGCCCTGGGGGAACGCATCGGGGGAGGCGGTCATCGCGGCGCTCAAGCGGAGCCGACGAGGCCGGAGACGAGGAAGCCCGCGCCGACGACGGCGAGCGCCAGGCCCGCGGCGCGAAGGGCGGCCGGCTGGTCCAGCTCGCGGCCGAGGCTGCGCACGACGAGCGTGATGCCCGCGGCGAGCCCGACCTGGACGATCGCGAGACCCGTGAGATAGGCGACGAGCGGCGTCGCTTCCGCCCCGATGATCGATTCCGCGAGCGCGTGCCCGTGCATGAAGCCGCCCGCCCCGACGAGCGCGAGCAGCGCGGAGCGCGAGAGAGCGCCCGGCGCGAACAGCGCGAGGCCGAGCGCGAGCACGCTGCCGGCGACGAGCGCCTCTCCGAAGAGCAGGCCGATACCGGCCATGTGCAGCCCGACGCCGGCGAGCATCCCGAGTACCCAGGCGCCCGGCGTGGCGAGGAGGCCGGCGCCGCGCGCCGCGATCAGGCCCACCGCGACGAGCGCCGCGAGATGATCGACGCCGAGAATGGGGTGCGCGAGGCCGGACATCAGCCCGTCCATCAGCGTGCCGGGCACCTCGCCGCCCATCGGATGGTGGGCGAGCGCAGGGGTCGCGGCGAGCACGCCGGCGATGATGAGGAGGATGCGCGTCCTGTGCGAGCCTTGTGCGGTCATGTCTTCTCTCCGTCGGCGCCGCCTGGCGCTCTTCGTTCGCTTTCACGGAGAGAGACGCCCGGCGCGCACGCACCGAACGACCGGCAAACCCTCCGACGCACCCCGGCCGGAAAGCCCCATGAAAGCACGTGACGGCAGGTCTCCTGGCTCACGGGTCGACGCCTCCTGGCTCAGCCTTCCCGGGACGGGCCCAGTGGACTAAGAGAGCGGAGGCTATCCGCTCACAGTTGCGGGGGCAGCTGCGGTATCGCACCGCATTCCCTTTTCACCCCGTATCCGGGGCACCGTCGAAAGCATGATTAGCTCCCCTCAACCCGAACTTCAACGGCAATCCTCATGGCCTCGGTGAAGCCCTTACCCCGTCTGAGCTTCGTTCTCGGCGGCGCGCGCTCGGGCAAGAGCGCGCACGCGGAGGCTGTCGTGCAGAGCCTGCCCGCGCCGTGGATCTACGTCGCCACCGCGCAGGCCTTCGATTCGGAGATGGAGGCGCGCATATACGAGCACCGCGCCCGGCGGCCCGAGGGCTGGATCACCCGCGACGCGCCCCTCGCCCTGCCCGAGGCCCTGCGCGAGGGTCCGGCGGGCGCGCCGATCCTGGTCGACTGCCTCACGCTCTGGGTGACGAACCTGATCCTGGCCGAGCGCGACGTCGTTGCCGCCGGCGCGGCGCTCGAGGCCGCCTGCCACGATGCGCCGGGCCCGGTCGTGCTCGTCTCGAACGAGGTCGGCCTGGGCATCGTGCCCGACAACGCGCTCGCCCGCCGCTTCCGCGACGACGCCGGGCGGCTGCACCAGCGCCTCGCCGCCGCTGCGGACAGCGTGACGTTCATGGTGGCGGGATTGCCGATGACGGTGAAGTGAGCCGCCGTCTCAGGCGAGCACGCCGTGGAGGTCGTAGGCGTCGGCGCGCTTCACCGCCACCTGGACGACGTCGCCCTGCGCGAGACGCTTCGAGCGCGTCTTGACGAAGACGTTGCCGTCGATCTCCGGCGCGTCCCATTGCGAACGGCCCACCGCGACGGTCGGGCCGATCTCGTCGAGGATGACGGGGATGGTGCGGCCCACCTTGCGGGCGAGGATGCGCTCCGAGATCGCGGCCTGCGCCTGCATGAACCGGTGCCAGCGCTCCTCCTTGACCTCCTCCGGCACGGCGCCGTCCAGCGCGTTCGCGGGCGCGCCGGCGACGGGCTCGTACTTGAAGCAGCCCACGCGCTCGAGCTCGGCCTCCTCCAGCCAGTCGAGGAGATAGCGGAAGTCCTCCTCGGTCTCGCTGGGGAAGCCCACGATGAAGGTCGAGCGGATGGCGAGGTCCGGGCAGGTGCGCCGCCAGGAGGCGATGCGCTCGGCGGTCTTCTCGACGTTGCCGGGGCGCTTCATCGCCTTGAGCACCTTGGGCGAGGCGTGCTGGAAGGGAATGTCGAGGTAGGGCAGCACCGCGCCCTCCGCCATCAGCGGGATGATCTCGTCGACATGCGGGTAGGGGTACACGTAGTGCAGACGCACCCAGGCACCGAGCGTGCCGAGCTCGCGGGCGAGGTCGAGGAAGCGGGTGCGCACCTCGCGGTCCCTGAAGCGCGAGGGGGCGTATTTCACGTCGACGCCGTAGGCGGAGGTGTCCTGCGAGATCACGAGCAGCTCGCGCACGCCCGCCTTCACCAGCCGCTCCGCCTCGCGCAGCACGTCGCCCGCGGGCCGCGAGACCAGATCGCCGCGCAGCTTGGGGATGATGCAGAACGAGCAGCGGTTGTTGCATCCCTCGGAAATCTTCAGGTAGGCATAGTGGCGCGGGGTGAGCTTCACGCCCTGCGGCGGAACGAGATCGAGGAACGGATCGTGCGCCGGCGGCGCGGCGGCGTTCACCGCGCCGAGCACGCTCTCGTAGGCCTGCGGTCCGGTGATGGCGAGCACGCCCGGAAAGCGCTCGCGGATCTGCTCGGGCTCGGCGCCCATGCAGCCGGTGACGATGACCTTGCCGTTCTCGCTCATCGCCTCGCCGATGGCGTCCAGGGACTCCGCCTTGGCCGAATCGAGGAAGCCGCAGGTGTTGACGATGACGAGGTCCGCCCCGTCGTGCTCGCGCGAGAGCTGGTAGCCCTGCGCGCGCAGCTGGGTGATGATCCGCTCCGAGTCCACCAGCGCCTTGGGGCAGCCGAGCGAGACGAACGAGATCTTCGGGGCGGTGGCGGTCATCGCGGAAGGGTCCTGGCGAAGGGCGTCTGGCGAAACGGTCCCGAAGCCTGCCCGAGGGCGGGGCGGTCGAGCGGCGTCGAAGTCCGGGAGTGCGCCTGACATAGGCGAGATCGTGCCTTCGCGCCAGAGGGGGTGCGGGCGAGCCGCGCCGGGCGGATGGACGGCGTGCGCGGTCGCGCTCTCCCCTTCGCTCGCGCGCAACTATCCGCGCCGGCCCCGGCGCGCTAGGTAAGCGTCCTGTCGCGCCGCAGGAGGCGATCACATGGCCCAACCGGGTGGGCGCCTGCTCGCCGGACTGTCCCTCGGCTTCGTCGGCGTCGTCGTGTTCGGGGGAACGCTGCCCTTCACCCGCCTCGCGGTCGCCGATCTCGACCCGTGGTTCGTGACGGCTGGCCGCTCCGCGATCGCCGGCCTGATCGCGGGCGGCGTCCTGATCGCGACCCGGCGGCGGCTGCCGCGGCCGGCGGCGCTCGGGCGGCTCCTCCTCGTCTCGCTGTGCGTCGTGGGCGCCTTCCCGATCGCGACCGGCCTCGCCATGACGACCGTGGAGGCGTCCCGCGGCGGCGTGGTGCTCGGCATCCTGCCGCTCGCCACCGCGATCGTGGCGGCTCTGCTGGGGCAGGAACGGCTTCCGGCGCGCTTCTGGGCGGCCGCCCTCGTGGGCGCCGGCATCGTCGTCGCCTTCGCGCTGCGCGAGGGCGCGGCCGGGCTCGCGCCGGGCGACGCTTATCTCGTCCTGGCGGTGCTCGGCGCCGCGGTCGGCTACGGGCTGTCCGGCGCCCTTTCCCGGGAGATGCCCGGCTGGGAGGTGATCTCCTGGGCCCTCGTCGTCGCGCTGCCGGTCACGGTCCCGGCCGCGCTCCTGCTCGCCCCGGCCGATCCCGCCGCCGTGTCGCCGTCGAGCTGGGCGGGGTTCGTCTACGTCACCGTGATGAGCCAGTATCTCGGTTTCTTCGCCTGGAACGCCGGGCTCGCGCTGGGCGGCGTCGCGCGGGTGGGCCAGGTCCAACTGCTGCAGGTCTTCGTGACGCTCGCGGTCGCCGCACAGCTCAACGGCGAGCGCGTCGACCTCGCCACCTGGCTGACCGCGGGCCTCGTGGTGGCCGTCGTCGTCGTCGCTGCGCGCGCCCGCTCGAGCGCCGACGGGCGTCGCCCGGTGCGCAGGCCCGCCGACCGCTCGGGCTAGCTAGCCCGACGCGTCCGCCCGGACCCGCTCGGAAGGCTCCGCGTCCACCCGCCGCTCGCGCTCCCCGCCGCCGGGGCCGACGAGGTCGTCGATCTCGCGCAGGTTCTTGAGGAACTCGTCGACACCGAAGCGCAGGGCCGCGACGGCTCGCTCGCGCTCGGGATCGTCGGTGAGGCTGGTCTCCGGCTCGGCGTTTCGCAGCGCGTCCTCGATCGCGCGGAGGCACTGCGCGACCTCGCCGATGTCCGGCGACGCGCGCCGGCTACCCTCCATGTGATGGACGAGGTCGCGCAGGTAGGCGGCGGTCTTCTCGCGGACGCGGTCGAGCCGCTCGGCCATGGCGCTCAGATCGGCCTCGTGCAGGCTCGGCGCGCGCTCCTCCGCTGCGCGGTCGAGGACGATCGTGCCGTGCCACAGCCGCTCGATGGCGACGAGCGTCTCGTCGAGGCCCCGGCCGCTGGCGAGGCGCTTCTTGAACCGCGCGTCGCCGACGACCTGGCGGGCCGTCGTGAGATGCCGGGTGAAGTCGTCGTCGATCGTGCGCGTGCTCTCCTCGTCGACGCCGCGCAGGCCGCCGAGGGAGGCCTCCACGAGGCGCCGGCAATCGTCGATCGCGTAGGCGATGTTGCGCAGAGCGCGGGCCCGCGCCGTCTCCGGCCAGACCACGAAGGAGGCGACGGCGGCCCCCACCGAGCCGATCAGGATGGCGAGCGCGCGCTCCAGCGCCTCCAGGATGTCCGCATCCGCGTTCACCGCGACGATGGCGGCGGCGACGGAGATGTAGTTGAGGTGCGGCCATTGCGTGCTCATCAGGTTCGCGAGCACGCAGGCGACGAGAAGCGCCGCGAGCACGGGCCAGGAGCCGGGCAGGACGTCCTTGAACACGAGCACGGTGATCAGGCCGAGCGCCGTCCCGATCAGGGCCGCGACGACGCGGTAGAGCGCGACCGACATGGTCGAGTCCGAGCTGAGCTGGATCGAGAACAGCGCGGAGATGATCGCCCAGGAGAGGTGGTCGAGCGCGTACCATCGCATGACGGCGTAGACGAGCCCGACCGCGGCCGCCGTCTGCAGGCCCACGCGGGCGAGATCGCGCGCTCGTCTGGCGTCGACGTGGAACAAGATCGATCCTTCCTGCGGCGACAACGCCCGACGTCGCCGGACGTTCGCCGAGGACGCCGCGTCCGGCTCCGCCGGTGCGCTTCGAGGGGATTTCTCGTTTCAATGCGCCGCGTTGCCGGCTAGACTGCTCGCAGATGCCGCCCGACCTCGAAGCGGCAGTCGAAAGACATGCGTACGAGCAGGTCGTGACACGAAACCGCGAAGACGCGCCCGGGTTCGGCGAGGCCGACCTGACGAATTGCGACCGGGAGCCGATCCACATTCCAGGGTCGATCCAGCCGCACGGGCTCCTGCTCGCGCTCGATCCCCATACCCACACGATCGGCCAGGCCGGCGGCGACGCGCCCGGCCTCGTCGGCAGGGGCGCCGCCTCGCTCCTCGGCGCAGGGCTCGACGCGGTGCTGGACCCGCGGGCCCGCGAGCACGTCGCGGCGCTGATCGCGGACGCGGACGACGCGACGCGCCCGGTCGTCGCGATCCGCGCCCGGGGGCCGAACGGCGCCGACCTCGAGGTGGCCGTGCATCGCTCGGACGGCGTTCCGATCGTCGAGATCGAGCCCGGCGACGGGGCGAGCGGCGATCCGCTGGGCGTCGTCCAGGGCGTCATCGCCCGCCTGCAGAGCACCTCGGCGCTCGAGCCCTATCTCGACGCCCTGGCGCGCGAGGTGCGCGTCGCCACCGGCTACGCCCGCGTGATGGTCTACCGCTTCGCGCCCGACGACAGCGGCGAGGTCGTCGCGGAGGCGCACGCGCCGGAGCTCGAGCCCTATCGCGGCCTGCGCTATCCCGCGAGCGATATCCCCCGGCAGGCCCGGGCGATGTACCTGCGCAGCTGGATTCGCACGATCGTGGACGCGCGCTACGCGGCGGCGCCGCTCGTGCCGGAGCGCCGGCCTGCGACGGGAGAGCCGCTCGACCTGACCTTCGCGCTCCTGCGCTCGGTGTCGCCGCTGCATCTCGAATACCTGGCCAACATGGGCGTGCGGGCCTCGATGTCCCTCTCGCTCGTCGTCGAAGGCCGGCTCTGGGGCCTCGTCGCCTGCCACCACGATGCGCCCAAGCGCCTGACGCATGCGCAGCGCGCGGCCTGCGAGCTGCTCGCGCAGATGGTCTCCCTCCAGATCGGCGAGAAGCTGGCGCGGGCTGAATCCGCCGGGCGGGTGCGCGCGAGCGCGGTGCACGCGCGGCTCGTCGAGGCTCTCTCCCGCGAGCGCGACCTGGTCGAGGCTTTGATCCGGGGCACGCCGACCGTGCTCGACTACATCGGCGCGAGCGGCGCGGCGCTTTCGATCGGCGGGCGCCTGTACCGTGTGGGGCGCACGCCGGACGACGCGGCGCTCGAGCGCCTCGTGGCCTGGCTCGGCGAGACCATGCCCGACGGCGTGTTCGCGACCGACCGGCTGCCCGAGGTCCATCCCGAGGCGTCCGGCTACGCCGAGGTCGCGAGCGGTCTCGTCGCGCTCTCCGTCTCGCGCGCGCCGCGGGACTACGTGCTCTGGTTCCGGCCGGAGGCGGTGGAGACGGTGACCTGGGCGGGCGATCCGAGGAAGCCCGTCGAGGTTTCCGAGAGCGGCGAGGTCCGGCTCTCGCCGCGCCGCTCCTTCGCCGCCTGGCGCGAGCAGGTGCGCGGGCGCTCGCTGGCCTGGACGGCCGACGAGGTCGAGGCGGCGAAGACGCTGCGCGCGTCGATCCTCGAGGTGGTGCTCCGGCGCATCGACGAGATCGCCCGCGAGCGCAAGGCCGCGCGCGAGCGCCAGGACGTGCTCATCGCCGAGCTCGACCACCGGGTGAAGAACACGCTCGCGACGATCCAGAGCCTGGTCAAGTACTCGGCTGCGAACGCCGAGAGCCTGGAGACCTTCACCCGCACGGTCCAGATGCGGCTCCACGCGATGGCGCGCACGCACGACCTCCTCACCCGCGCCCGCTGGGAGGGCGCGGTGCTCGGGCAGATCGTCGAGGCCGAGGCGGCGCCCTATGGCGGGGACATTCGGGTCAGGCGAGACGGTCCCCCGGTCACCCTCAAGCCGAAGGCGGCGTTGGCGCTCGCGCTCGCCATCCACGAGCTCGCCACCAACGCGGCGAAGTACGGCGCGCTGTCCGTCCCGGAGGGCTGGGTCGAGGTCGTCTGGGAGATCCGCCGCGAGACGGCGAGCCTGGTGCTGACCTGGCGCGAGCGGGGCGGCCCGCCGGTCTCCTCGCCGACGCGGCGCGGCTTCGGACGGACCCTGCTGGAGCGCAGCCTGGCCTACGAGGTCGACGGCCGGGTGACCCTCGATTTCGCCCGCGACGGCTTCGCCTGCACCGCGGAGCTTCCGCTGGAGCAGCTCGTGGGCGCGCCCGAGGACGCGCGCGGGGGCGGGCCGACCGCGGGCGCGGCGGACGCGCACGACGCCGCGGTCGAAATCGTCGTCGCCGGCAAGCGCGTGCTCGTCGTCGAGGATCAGGCCCTGATCGCCATGGAGGCGCAGGACGCGCTCGAGAGCGCCGGCATCGAGGTGATGGGCCCCCACGCCCGGCTCGATCGCGGGCTGAAGGCCGCGCAGACCGAGACGCTCGATGCGGCGCTGATCGACGTCGATCTCGACGGCGAGCGCTCCTGGCCGATCGCCGACGCGCTGACGCAACGCGGCGTGCCCTTCGCCTTCACCACGGGCTTCCAGGCGCAGATCGTCTTCCCCGAGCGCTTCCTGTCGGCGCCGGTGCTGTCGAAGCCCTACCCGGACGATGCGCTCGTCGCGCTCGTGCGCGACCTCGTCGCGCCGCGGGACACGGATGCGTGAGCGCGCCGCAGGGTGCTTGCCCCGCGGCCGGGGCTCGCCATATCGCAGGGATGAAGCACCGTACGAGGATCGATCGCCGCCTGTTCCTGGGCGGCGTCGCGGCCGTGGCTCTCGCCGGATGCGGCGAAGGCTTCGGCGAGACCGTGCGTGAGGCGCGCGCCGAGACCGGCGCGTCGGACGAAGGAGGCATCACCGTGAGCGTCGCCGAGAAGCAGGCCTGGCAGCTGAAGGAAGCCGAGTGGCGCGAGCGCCTGACGCCGGAGCAGTTTCGCGTCCTGCGCAAGGAGGGCACCGAGCGCGCCGGCACGAGCCCGCTCGACAGGGAGTATCGCACCGGCGCGTTCCACTGCGCGGGCTGCGACCTGCCGCTGTTCACCTCCGACATGAAGTTCGATTCCGGCACGGGCTGGCCGTCCTTCACCGACGTGATCGAGGGCGCGATCGAGACCAAGCGCGACTTCAAGATGATCCTGCCGCGTACCGAGTATCATTGCGCCCGCTGCGGCGGCCATCAGGGCCACGTCTTCAACGACGGTCCCGCTCCCACGGGCCTGCGCTACTGCAACAACGGCGTCGCGCTGCGCTTCGAGCCGGGCGAGACCGCCGAGGGTTGATCCACGAGGGGCGTCCAGGTGGCGCCCCGGGGCGGCCGGCGCTCCCATTCCGGATTTGGCGGGCGTGCGGGTCGCGCTCTCGAGCGGCCGGGCGTAGGATGGCCGGGCTCGATCGACCGACCCGGAGGACCGCCATGCCCCATCCCGCCCTCGTTCCCGGCGCCGTCGCCGTGGTCACCGGAGGCGCCGCCGGCATCGGGCTCGCGGCCGCGACACGCTTCGCGCAGGCGGGGCTGAAGGTCTGCATCGCCGATCTCGGGGCCGACCGCCTCGCCCGCGCCGCCGCGGCGCTCGCCGCGGTGGCGCCCGGCGGCGAGGCCGCGATCCTCGCCTGCGAGACCGACGTCTCGCGCATGGAGGACCTGGTCGCGCTCGAGGCGGAGGTGCGCGCGCGCTTCGGCGGCGTCGACGTGCTCATGAACAACGCCGGCATCCAGCCGGGCAGCGCGCTGCTGGGCGCGCGCGAGGCCTGGGAGCGCGTGCTCGCCGTCAATCTCTGGGGCGTGATCAACGGCACGCAGGCCTTCGTGCCGGGCATGCTGGAGCGCGGCGGACCCGGCCTCGTGATCAACACCGGCTCGAAGCAGGGCATCACCACGCCGCCCGGCGACCCCGCCTACAACGTCGCCAAGGCGGGCGTGAAGGCCTTCACCGAGGCGCTGGCGCACGAGCTGCGCAACACCGGCGGCGGCGCGATCACGGCCCATCTTCTGATCCCCGGCTTCGTCTTCACGGGGCTGACCGCGCGGGGCCGCACCGAGAAGCCCGCCGGCGCCTGGACGCCCGAGCAGACGGTGGATTTCATGCTGGATCGGCTCGATGCGGGCGACTTCTACATCCTGTGCCCCGACAACGAGGTGACGCGCGAGGTGGACGAAAAGCGCATCGCCTGGGCGGCGGGCGACATCGTCGAGAACCGGCCCGCGCTCTCGCGTTGGCATTCGGACTGGGCCGAGCCGTTCAAGGACTACATGAGCACATGAACGCAGCCGGAACCGGCGCGGAGGAGGGGGCAGCATGACGGGCGTGTCGCTGAAGATCGGGCTCGCGGGGCTCGGCGGGGTGGGAGAGACGGTCGCGAGGGCGCTGCTCGCGGGCGTTCCGGGGCTGACGCTGGCCGCGGTCGCGGTGCGCGACGAGGCGCGCGCCCGCGCGAAGCTGCCGGGCTACGCGGGCGCCTTCGTCGCCCCCGAGGCGCTGGGCGACACCTGCGACGTCGTGGTGGAGGGCCTGCCGCCCGCGCTGTTTCGAAGCGTCGCCGTTCCGACGCTCGAGCGCGGGCGACTGTTCATGCCGCTCAGCGTGGGGCAGCTGCTGGAGCACTGGGACCTCGTCGCGCTCGCCGAGGCACGGGGAGGGCGCATCCACGTCCCCACGGGCGCGCTGCTCGGGCTCGATGCGGTGAGGGCGGCCGCCGAGGGTGAGATCCGCTCGGTGACGATGGTCACCCGCAAGCCGCCCCGCGGCCTCGCCGGCGCGCCGCACATCGTCGCGACCGGCATCGACCTCGACGGGCTGACCGAGGCGGTGCGCGTGTTCTCGGGCACCGTGCGCGAGGGCGTGCCGGGATTTCCGGCCAACCTCAACGTCGCGGCCGCGCTCAGCCTCGCGGGAATCGGCCCCGACAGGACGCGGCTCGAGGTCTGGGCCGACCCCGGCGTGACGCGCAACACCCATACGATCACCGTCGACGCCGACAGTGCGCGCTTCACCATGACGATCGAGAACGTGCCGACCGAGATCAATCCCCGCACGGGCCGCATCACCGCGCTGTCGACGATCGCGGCCCTGCGCGGCCTCGTCGCGCCGCTGCGGGTCGGGACCTGAGGCGGCGGCTCAGGAGCCGCCGCCGAGCGCGAGCTCGATCATGGCGGTGACGCGCGGATCGGTCGGCTCGGTGGTGGTCGAGAAGGTCGCGGCGATGCGCCCGTCCGCGCCGACGAGGTACTTGTGGAAGTTCCAGCGCGGCCCCTCGCCGGGCCGCTCGCGCGCCGCCCAGGCGTAGAACGGGTGCGCGTTCGGCCCGAGCACGTGGGTGCTGGCGGCGAGCGGGAAGGTGACGCCGTAGGCGCCCTCGCAGAACGCGGCGATGGCGGCGTCGTCCGCGAGCTCCTGCCGGAAGTCGTTCGACGGCACGCCGATGACGACCAGGCCGCGCGGGCCGTAGCGCTCGTGCAGCGTCTGGAGCCCGGCGAGCTGGTTCGTGAAGCCGCAGCGCGAGGCGGTGTTGACCACGAGGATCGGGCGTCCGGCGAAACCGGCGAGATCGATGCGTCCGCCCTCGATTCCGTCGAAGGAGAAGGCGTGCGCCGAGGGGCGCGACATCGCCGCATCCGACGCGGGCTGCGCGGCCGCCCCGGTCGCGAGGATCGCGGCGGCGACGGCCACCGTCGGAACGAGGATCGCGAAACCGGCGATGAGCCCGCCGAGGGACGCGGCTCGGCGGGCGGCGCGGCAGGAAAGAGGGAACGGCACGGGCGGTCTCCGTCTGTCGGCGCTGCGGCTCCAGCGCCGACTTACCGGACCACATGGCGCGCAGGACGCCGCGGCCAAGCCGCCCGGGCCGGATTCAGAATGCGACGTAGAGCCCCACCGCCGCGACCGCACCGGCCGCGAGCCATATCGTCGTGGAGCCGAGCCGGCGGGCGCCCGCGAAGCGCCGGGCGTGCGGCTCGTCGGCGCTCCAGGCGAAGGCCTCGCCCGCGGACCGGGCGGCGTGCCGGAGGTGGGACGCCTGCGCCTGCGAGGCGCCGGCATGCGTCTCGCCCATTCGGCCCGGCCCCGGCGGCCCCGTGCGGGAGCGGTCACGCCGTCTCGCCGTGGATGTCGTCATGACCTCCTCCTCACGTAACGGCGGCGTCATCGGCGCGCCGTATTGGCGGATCGCTCCCTGCGACATCCCGGTGCAGTTTCTTCCTTGGTCGTGACGATAGCACGACGATCCGGCGGCCGGGAGATCGGGTCGTGCGCGTATCGTTCCGGCATTGCCGTCGCGGCTCGCCGTTGCACATCGCGGCGCACGACCCTAGAACGAGGGCCGATCCTCGAGGCTCGTCCATCCCCACAAATTCGTTAAGGAGTGGCCTATGGCAGAGGCCGACGACACGCTCGCGCCCGAGACGGCGCCGCTCGGCCTCACGGACCCTCCTCCGCCGCCGGTGTTTCGCGACGAGGAGGACGACGGGGTCTCGCGCGGGTTCATCGAGGCCGTCCGCGCCGCGCTGGAGGCACAGGACGGCGACGGCCTGCGCGCCCTCGTCGGCGACCTGCACGAGTCCGACCTCGGCGACCTGATCGAGGCGCTGGGCCACGATGAGCGCGTCGCGCTGATCGAGCTCTTCGGGCCGGACTTCGACTTCGCAGCCCTCACCGAGATCGACGAGACGATCCGCGTCGCGATCCTGCGCGACCTGTCGAGCGACGTCGTCGTCGACGGCATGCGCGAGCTCGACATCGACGACGCGGTCTACATCCTCGAGGATCTCGAGGACGAGGCGAAGTTCGAGATCCTCCAGAAGCTGCCCGCCATGGAGCGCGCCGCCCTGCAGCGCTCGCTCGACCTGCCGGAGAACGCGGCCGGCCGGCGCATGCAGACCCAGTTCATCGCCGTGCCGCCGTTCTGGACCGTGGGCCAGACGATCGACTTCATGCGCGAGAGCCAGGATCTGCCGGACACGTTCTACGAGATCTACGTGGTCGATCCGGCGGTGCGGCTGAAGGGCTCGGTGGCGCTCGACAAGATCCTGCGCACCCAGCGCCCCAAGCGCATCGCCGAGATCATGAATCCCGCCGAGCACGCCATCCTCGCAACCGACGAGCAGGAGGAGGCCGCGCGCGTCTTCACGCGCTACAACCTCGTCTCCGCCGCCGTGGTCGATCCGGCCGGGCGCATGGTCGGCGTGATCACCGTCGACGACATCGTCGACGTGCTGGAGGAGGAGGCGGACGCCGACATCAAGGCGCTCGGCGGCGTCAAGGCGGACGAGGAGCTGTCGGACTCGGTGTGGTACATCACCCGCTCGCGCTTCACCTGGCTGTTCGTGAACCTGCTCACCGCCATCCTCGCCTCCGTCGTGATCGGGATCTTCTCCGACGCGCTCGAGCAGATGGTGGCGCTCGCGGTGCTGATGCCCATCGTCGCCTCGATGGGCGGCAACGCCGGCACGCAGACCATGACGGTGGCCGTGCGCGCGCTGGGCACGCGGCAATTGGGGCGCGCCAACGCGATGCGCATCGTGCGCCGCGAGATGATCGTGGGCCTGCTCAACGGCGTGGCCTTCGCCGTGGTGATGGGGATCATCGCCGCGGTCTGGTTCGACCTGCCGAGCCTGGGGCCGGTGATCGGCCTCGCGCTCGTCGTGACGCTCGTCTCCGCGGCGCTCGGCGGCATCGTGATCCCGCTCCTGCTCGATCGCTTCAAGGTGGACCCCGCCGTGGCCTCCGGTCCCTTCGTCACGACCGTGACCGACGTGGTGGGGTTCTTCGCCTTCCTGGGCATCGCGAGCCTCTGGTTCGGGATCTGAGACGAGCCGGTCGGCGACGCAGGCGCGGGTCATCGCGGCTCGGGCGGCGGCAAGGCCCCGGCGGGACTGGCTGTTTCGAAACGTCGCGGTATCCTGTTTACCCGATGGTAGGGATCGCCGGACGAATCCTCGGCGCGTGCGTCCTCTCTCGGATCCGATCATGCCCCTCGCGCCCGCCCGCGCCCTCTCCCGTCTCGCCGCAATCGCCTTCGGCCTCGTCGTGGCGAGTTGCTCCATCGCGCCGGACTTCTATCCTGGGAAGGGGGACAATGCGCCTCATGCGGGCGTGAGACGTGTCCACTCGCTGCCGGTCCACGGCATCGACGTCTCCCGCTGGCAGGGCGATGTCGACTGGGACCGCGTGCGCCGGGCCGGAACCCGGTTCGCCTTCATCAAGGCGACCGAGGGCGGCGACCACATCGACCCGAAGTTCCGCGAGAACTGGAACGCCGCGCGCCGCGCCGGGGTGCCCCGCGGGGCCTACCACTTCATCTTCTGGTGCCGGCCGGCGCACGAGCAGGCGCAATGGTTCATCGACAACGTGCCCAACGAGCCGGACATGCTGCCGCCCGTGCTCGACATGGAGTGGAACAACCACTCCCGCCTGTGCACCCGCCGGGTGCCGCGCGAGGAGGCGCTGGAGAAGACGCGCATCATCCTCGCCATGCTGCACCGGCATTACGGCCGCCTGCCGATCATCTACACCGACATCAACTTCCACCGCGACGTGCTCGAGGGCGAGCACTTCGACGCGACCTTCTGGCTGCGCTCGGTGGCCGCCGAGCCCCACGAGCGCTACCGCGACCGCCGCTGGACCTTCTGGCAATGGACCCAGACCGGCACGGTGCCCGGCGTGCGCGGCGAGGTCGACCGCAACGCCTTCTACGGCAGCGAGCGGGAGTGGGAGCAGTTCCTCGCGAGCGACTGCGACCCGCGCGACCGGCCCCGCTTCGAGCGGCTCGGCTATTGCCGCGACAAGGGCGTCTGAAGCCCCAGACGAGCCGCCTCACCCCGCGGGCGGGTACGCGTGCCTCCGGCCGCGCCAGTCCTCGACCGTGCCGTCGCCGTCGAGGTAGTCCGGCCCGATCGGGCTCTTGCCCGCGCCGCCGGGGATGTCGAGGACGTAGGTGGGTTGGCACAGGCCCGACACGCGCCCGCGCAACGCCCGCATCAGGGCCTGGCCTTCGGCTATGGTGAGGCGGAACCCGCTCGTGCCCGGTGCGAGGTCCGGGTGATGCAGGTAGTAGGGCTTCACCCGCGCCTCGACGAAGCCGCGCATCAGGGCCGCCAGCGTCTCGACGTCGTCGTTGACGCCGCGCAGCAGCACGCTCTGCGAGATCATCGCGATCCCCGCGTCGATGAGCCGCGCGCAGGCGGCGCGGGCGTCGGGCGTCAGCTCGCGGGGGTGGTTGGCGTGGAGCGCGACCCAGACGGTCTTGCCGCAGGCCCTCAGGGAGGCGATCAGCTCGGCGTCGACATGGCCGGGATCGACGGCCGGCACGCGGGTGTGGAGGCGCACGATCCTCACGTGATCGATCGCCGCCAGCCGGCGCATCAGGGCCTCGAGCCGGCGCGGGGCGAGCACCAGCGGATCGCCGCCGGTGAGGATCACCTCCCAGATCTCGGGCCGGCTCGCGAGATAGGCGAACGCGCGGTCGAGGTCGTCCGGCGCCAGGAGCCCGCCGTGCTGCGGGCCGACGCTCTCGCGCCGGAAGCAGAAGCGGCAATAGACCGGGCAGACCGTCACCGCCTTGAGCAGCGCCCGGTCCGGATAGCGATGGACGATCCCCGGCACGGGGGAATGCGCCTCGTCGCCGATCGGGTCCGCCAGCTCCTCGGGGCGCGTCTCGAGCTCCGCGGCGCTCGGCACGAACTGGCGGGCGATGGGGTCCTCGGGATCGTTTGGGTCGATGAGCGCCGCCATCTCCGGCGTGATCCCGATCGCGTAGCGCTCGGCCACCGCCTCGAGCCCCGCGCGCGCCGCCTCCGGCGCGAGGCCGGCGGCGACGAGATCGTCCACCCGGCGAAGGGTGCGCGCGCTCATGTGCCCTCCAGTGTGTCGGCGAACGGATCCGCGACCGGCGCCCACAGCACGTCCTCGATCCGCCGCGCGCCGGTGGCGAGCAGGCACAGCCGATCGAAGCCCAGCGCGCAGCCCGACGCCTCGGGCATCCGCGCCAGGGCGGCGAGGAAGTCCTCGTCGAGCGGGTAGCGCTCGCCGTAGACCCGCGCCTTCTCGTCCATCTCGAGGCCGAAGCGCCGGCGCTGCTCGACGGCGTCGATGAGCTCGCCGAAGCCGTTGGCGAGCTCGACCCCGCAGGCGTAGAGCTCGAAGCGCTCGGCGACGCGCGAGTCGCGGGCGCTCGCCCGGGCGAGGGCGGCCTCGCAGACGGGGTATTCGTGGAGGATCGTCGGGCGTCCCACGCCGAGCCGCGGCTCGATGCGCTCGACGAGCGCTTTCGAGAACACGTCCGCCCAGGCATCGTCGGGCGCGACCCGTATCCCGGCGGCGCGCGCCTGCGCGGCCAGCGCCTCGCGGTCGCTGCCGCCGCCTGCGTCGACGGTGGCGAGGAGGTCGATGCCCGCGTGGCGCGCGAAGGCCTCCGCCACGCTCACCACCTCGGGCTCGGCCCGCGGGTCGGTCTCGACGCCGCGCCAGGAGAAGGCGCGGGCGCCGGTCGCATCCGCGGCGGCTTCGAGCAGCGCCGCGCAATCGGAGAAGAGCGTCTCGTAGGGGGCGTTGGCGCGGTACCATTCGAGCATCGTGAACTCGGGATGGTGCAGCGGCCCGCGTTCGCGGTCGCGCCAGACCCGGGCGAGGGTGAAGATCTTGCGCTCGCCCGCCGCCAGCAGCTTCTTGCAGGCGAATTCGGGGGAGGTGTGCAGGTACATCGGCGCGAGCCTGCCGTCGGGCGCGGTCAGCCGCGTCTCGAAGGCGTGCAGATGCGCCTCGTTGCCGGGCGAGACCTGGAGCGCCGGGGTCTCGACCTCGAGGAAACCGTCTCGGGCGAAGCGCGCGCGCACGGCCGCGGTCACCGCGCCGCGGCCCAGGAGAAAGGGCCTGCGGTCGGCGTGCCGGCTCGGATCCCAGAAGGGGGAGGGGGCGTTCACGTGTGGCGGTCTCCGGTGGTCCGGCGCATGGGGCTCGCGGCGCTGGGGACCGTAGCGGCGGCTCACTAGACCCGACGCCCCTGGTGGGTTAATGCGCTCCCCGAGCAGGTTCAAGCCTGGCGACAGCGATCGGCCGCGCGACGCGGCCCGACACGAAGTGGAAGAGACATGGCCAAGGTCATCGCGAGCTCCCTGCGCAAGGGCAACGTCCTCGACGTCGACGGGAAGCTCTACGTGGTCCTCACCGCGCAGAACATCCACCCCGGCAAGGGCACGCCGGTGACGCAGATCGACATGCGCCGCATCTCCGACGGCACCAAGGTCTCCGAGCGCTACCGCACGACCGAGCAGGTGGAGAAGGCGACGGTCGAGGATCGCGATCACCAGTTCCTGTACGAGGACGGCGAGGGCTATCACTTCATGAACCCGGAGACGTTCGACCAGGTCACCATGACGAAGGACGACATCGGCGACCAGGCGGCCTTCCTCAAGGAGGGCATGACGGTCTCGCTGAAGCTGCACGAGGGCCTCGCCATCGCCATCGAGTTGCCCCAGCGCGTGATCTTCGAGGTGGTCGAGACGGAGCCGGTGGTGAAGGGACAGACGGCGTCGTCCTCCTACAAGCCCGCCATGCTCGACAACGGCGTGCGCACGATGGTGCCGCCGCACATCTCGGCCGGCACCCGCATCGTGGTGATGACCGAGGACGGTTCCTACGTCGAGCGCGCCAAGGATTGACGTCGGCGGTCCCGCGCCTCACTCCGGCGCGGGGCTCTCCCTGAGGGTGCGCGCCACGCAGGCGTTCACCACGGCGGCGAAGCGCGCCTGCTCGGCCTCGGTCCCCGCGCCGCCGGCTGCGATCGACATCAGGCCCTGCGCCTCGAGCTCCGCGATCGCGCAGTCGCAGTAGCGCGCGCAGAAGTCCGCGCCGTTGCCGGAGGCCTCGCAGGAGGCCCGGCACTGCGTCGTGACCTGCCCCGCCCGCGGCTCGAGCACCATCGCCACCGGATAGAGCGCGCCGAGCAGGATCGGCTGGTGCGCGAGGTAGATCACCAGGCTCCAGCGCCCCATCCAGACGAGCCCGCGCGCGATCCGCCCCCGCGCCCGGAGCGCCGCGACCCGCGCGCGTAGGGGCGTATCGAGCAGGATCCGCCCCAGCGCGACGCCGGCGAGCACCGCCGCGAACCAGGGGAACACCGGCTCGAAGTCGTTCGTATCCGGCGGCGTCTCGTAGAAGCCGATCCAGGCGAGCCAGCGCGTGTCGAAGGCCGGGTCCGAGACGAGGAACGGCGCGGCGAGCACCGCGGCGGCCGCGAGCGCGGTGAGCGCCGGCGGCAGGCGCAGGAAGGGCAGGGCCAGCACGCTGCCGACCGCGATCATGTGCAGGATGCCGAAGAAGATGAAGCTCTGCGGGAACGCCACGTAGGTCGCCGCCGTGATCAGCGCAGCCGCCCCGGCGATCTTCGCCAGCCGTACCAGGAACGCGCGCGCGGCGAGGCCGGACTCGTCGGCGAGCACGAGGCTGACCCCGACGAGGATCAGGAAGGAGCTCGCGATGGCGCGCGCGAAGTTGCGCCAGAACGGGTCGAACGGGATGTCGACCGCCGTGAAGCCGAGAAACCAGAGATCCCACGCGAAATGGTAGACGATCATGGCGAGGAGGGCCGCGCCGCGCGCCACGTCCACCGCCGCGAAGCGGACCTTGCCCGCGCCGTGGTCCTCGCCTCTGGTCTCGCCTGCTCCGACGACCTTCATGCCTCCTCCTCGGCCTTCGCGTGCGCGGGCGTACCGCCCGCATGCGCCCCGCTCGGATAGCGCCCCGATGCCGCATTGCCGCCCAAAACGCCCCGCCACCGGGCGGCGTGGCGAATCACCGTCTTCACATCGTCGCACAAGTGCATGCGATCGTTGTTGTTTTCTTTACACTTGATCCCTCGTCGGCTGTTGCCGATCTTTCGGGCTTTCGTTCTGCGATTTGAGTGTTATCCTGATTTTAAGAATCAGGCGGCGTGGTTCGATTGGTGTAGTGCATGTCTGAGGAACTCGAGCATGAACCGGTGGACGCGCGAGGCGCGGATGTCGGTCGCAAGACGGTCGGTGGCGACGGCGCGACCGGCCACGCGGTGACGGCGCGCTCCCCGGAGGCCGGCGCCGAGCGGGCGGCCGAGCGCTCCCAAGCCGAGCGCTCCCAAGCCGAGCGCTCCCAAGCCGAGCGCTCCCAAGCCGAGCGCTCCCAAGCCGAGCGCGCGGCGCTCGAGGCCCCCCTGGAGCTGATCGAGATCTCCGGAGTCATCAAGTGGTTCGACGTGGCCAAGGGTTTCGGCTTCATCGTCCCCGACAACGGCCTGCCCGACGTTCTGCTCCACGTCACCTGCCTGCGGCGCGACGGCTACCAGACCGCGGCCGAGGGTGCGCGGATCGTGGTGGAGGCGGTCCAGCGCCCGCGCGGCTACCAGGCCTTCCGCATCCTCTCGCTCGACGAGAGCTCGGCGCTGCACCCGTCCGAGCTGCCGATGGCCCGCACCCACGTCTCGGTGACGCCGACGAGCGGTCTCGAGCTCGCGGTCTGCAAGTGGTTCAACCGCTTGCGCGGCTTCGGCTTCCTCACCCGCGGCGACGGCTCGCCGGACATCTTCGTCCACATGGAGACGTTGCGGCGCTACGGCATCGCCGAGCTCAAGCCCGGCGAGCAGGTCTACGTGCGCTTCGGCGACGGGCCCAAGGGCCTGATGGCCGCCGAGGTGCGCATGGTCGACAGCGCCATGCCGTCCTCCCATTGACGGTTCTCGAGTGACGGGTTCTCTCGCGTGATGCGTGCTTCGTTCATCGCCCCCGTGCGCGGCCTCGCAGCCGTGCTCGTCGCGTTCCTCGGCCTCACCGTCGCGGCGCTCGCCCAGCCGGCCCTGCAGCCGCTGACGATCGTCACCGACGAGGCCCGCCACGACTTCATGGTCGAGCTGGCCGCTACCCCCGAGGAGCGCTCGCGGGGCCTGATGTTCCGCCGCTCGATGCCCGCCGAGCAGGGCATGCTGTTCGATTTCGAGCGCGTGCAGCCGGTCTCGATGTGGATGCGCAACACCTACATCTCCCTCGACATGCTGTTCATCGCCGAGGACGGCGAGATCGTGCGCATCGCCGCCGACACCGAGCCCCTGTCGGAGCGCACCATCCCCTCCGGCCAGCCGGTGCTCTCCGTGCTCGAGCTCAACGCCGGCACGGCCCGTCGGCTCGGGATCGAGGCGGGGGACCGGGTGGAGCATCCGCTGTTTTCGCGGTGAGCCCGCGCGGGGTCGGCAGTTCTTCCGTGCGAGCCGACAATTCGCTTGCGCGACGCGACCCGAAATTCTATCTCGCAGGGGTCGCCGGTGATGTCGGGGCGTAGCGCAGCCTGGTAGCGCATCTGCTTTGGGAGCAGAGGGTCGCTGGTTCGAATCCGGCCGCCCCGACCAACCGGCCCGTTCGATCGGATTCGAGACGGAGGGGATCATGGCCGCACGCATCTTCAAGCCCTCCCGCGGGGCGACCTCCTCGGGCAAGGCGCGCACCAAGCGCTGGGTCCTGCGCTTCGACCTCGAGAGCCCCCGCCGGATCGAGCCCCTGATGGGCTGGACCGCCTCGACCGACACCCGCCAGCAGGTGCAGCTCACCTTCGACACGAAGGAGCAGGCCATGGCCTACGCCGAGCGCGAGGGCATCGCCTACATGGTGGACGAGCCCGAGGAGCCGACGCGCAAGGTCATCGCCTATTCCGACAACTTCAAGCACAACCGCATCACCCCCTGGACGCATTGATCGAGCACCGCCGCGGCCAGGGCGATTTGCGCCCCGCCGCCGACGCTGGTATTCGGTTGCACCCGACGGCCCCGTAGCTCAGCCGGATAGAGCAAGTGCCTTCTAAGCACTAGGTCGCAGGTTCGAGCCCTGCCGGGGTCGCCACTCAACCCGTCGCGCCGCAAAGGAAATCAGTGTCGTCGCCCGGGTAACGCCGAGCCTGGCGATCCTTTGCATGCCCCTGCCCAAGGGGTATCGCGCGTGTGGATCGTCTCATGGCCGTTATGCTTGACGTAGCCGTTGAACGCCGGCGCGGTGCAGGCGGCTTTGGCGAGCCTAGACGATCTCCGCCGTGCGCTGCGGAAGTTCATTCTTCATCCCGCAAACCCCCGCCGCTGCGAGCCGTTCGCAAGACGTGCCCTTGGCGGAAGGCCGAGCGTGTGCCAGAAATTCGGTCTTCGTCCCTCTCTGAGGCTTCCCTCATGCGTGCATCGGTCCTGATCTGCTCCCTCGCTCTGGCCGGGAGCGTCTTCGCTGGGCCTGCGTTCTCTGCGAGCTGGAAATTCGACTTGGTCAATCGGTCGAATGTGAACATCCTGAACTTCACCACCAATGAAGGTGGGGGCTGGAGCGGCAATTGGCTCAACGAGATCGTCGCGCCGGGCGAGGTCTTCGAGATGGACTTCGGCACCGATCAGGGTGATTGCAGCGTCCTCACCCGGATGGAGTTCTCCGACGGAACCTTCTTCCAGGAGCCGATCGATTATTGCAGCGCGTCCACCATCACGGTGCGCAACAACGACGTCGTGTGGGACTGAGCCCGGGCTCCAGCGGCTTCGGTCTCGTGGTCCATCGCCCCGCCCGGCCCCGCCGCGGCGGGGCTTCTCGTCGCGGGCGGCGAATCGCAGCCGCCGATGCGGCAGCGGCAGCCGGCGCGGGGTCGAGAATCGGCGCGCGAGCAGCGCACGTCGCGGCGACGGGGGCGCGATCTCGACGGAGAAAGGCCGAATCCTGGGCCTGTATGCCCATAATGCGCGCGTGGCGCGCATAACGGGCGCAATTGCGCTCTTTCGCGCTGATCATGGAAGTATATGCTTTGCCTTACGCAGAGTAAGCGCGGTCAGGAGGCAGAGTATGAGTGCAGTCAAGACGGATACCCGTGCGCCGACGGAGATCGATCGGCTCATCGGCCAGCGCGTGAGGCTCGCCCGAAAGAAGGCCAAGCTCTCGCAGACCGAGCTCGGCCGCGCGATCGGCGTGACCTACCAGCAGGTCCAGAAGTACGAGAACGGCACGGACCGCGTGGCCGCGTCCCGGCTCGTCCAGATCGCGGACGTGCTCGAGGTGGCGTCGGCGGCTCTGCTCGGCGAGACCGAGGAGAACGCACCGCCGCTGATGGACGACATGGCCATGAATCTCGCGGCGGAGTTCTCCCGCCTCAAGAGCCCGGCCTTGCGCCGCGCGGCGTACGACACGTTGAAGGCGATCGCGATCACCGATCGCACCAGCTGAGCGGCCGCCCGCCGTCTCGGCTCACCCCGAGCCCGCCTCACCCGCGATGATGTCCGGCCAGGCCGCCGCGCGCGCGGCCGAGCCGACGCCGCGCACGTGCACGGCGAGGAGGCGCATCTCGACCGCGGGGAGCGAGCCGCTCAGATCGAGCAGGTCCCCGCGGGCGATCTCGTCGGCCACGAGCGAGCGCGGCGTCCACGCGACGCCGAGCCCGGCGCGGGCGCATTGCATCGCCGCGAGCGTGAGGGCGGTCTCCACCCGCACCAGAACACGCCCGACATGGCTCATGCGCGGCAGGATCAGCCGCCGCTGCACGATTCCCAGGAAGACGTCGTCGGGATAGCCGATGATCGGTAATTCGCCGCGCGCGAAGGCGCCGTTGAGCGCGCCGACCGCGGCCGCCCCGAACACGGGGATCAGCGTCTCTACGCCCACCGGCGCGATCGCGAGGAACTCCGCCCCCGCGAGCGGCGCCGCGCCGTCCACGTCGTAGACGAGCGCCACGTCGGCCTGGCGCGTCATCAGAAGAGCCAGGCACTCGTCGCGGTTCGCCGAGCGCAGGCGGATGTCGAGCGCCCGCCCGGACAGGCGCTCGATCAGCCCCGGCGCGGTGGCGGTGGTGATGGCGTGCTGGCAGGCGATCACGAGGCGCTTGCGCCTCGTCCGCTCGCTCTCTCGGAAGCTCTCCGCGAGCTCGCGCAGGCCGCAGGCGAGGTCGCGCATGCGCTCGGCCTGCTCGAGCGCGTGGGGCATCAGCCGCGCGGGCTTGCGCGTGCGATCGAACAGCTGGACTCCGAGGCTCTCCTCGATGGCGCGCAGGCGTCTGGAGAAGGCCGGCTGCGTCACGTGCCGCCGCTCGGCCGCCGCCTGGAACGAGCCGGTCTCCGCCACGGCGAGGATGTCGTCGAGCCATTCGAGCCGCATGCGGACGCCCTCCCAACTTGCCGATCGTGCATGATCTGCGCCCGATTTCGCATTTGATCGCCCCGAGGATCAAGGCTCATTGTCGGGTCACGGCAACAAGGAGCCCCGAATGCATCTCGCTCGCTTTCCGAGGGTCCGCCTGGCGCATCTGCCAACCCCGCTCGAGCCGCTGGAGCGGCTCTCGGCCGCTCTCGGCGGGCCGGACATCTGGATCAAGCGCGACGACTGCACCGGCCTCTCGACCGGCGGCAACAAGACCCGCAAGCTCGAGTTCCTGATGGCGGACGCGCTGGAGCGCGGCGCGGACATCGTCGTCACCCAGGGCGCGACGCAGTCGAACCACGCCCGCCAGACCGCGGCCTTCGCCGCCAAGCTCGGCCTCGACTGCCACATCCTGCTCGAGGACCGCACGGGCTTTCGCGACCCCGACTACACCGCCAACGGCAACGTGCTGCTCGACCGGCTCCACGGCGCGACGGTGGAGCACCGCCCCGGCGGCGTCGACATGAACGCCGAGCTCCAGAAGGCGGCGGCCCGGCTCTCGGCCGAGGGCCGGCGGCCCTACGCCATTCCCGGCGGCGGATCGAACCCGATCGGCGCGCTCGGCTACGTCGACGCGGCGCAGGAGCTGATGTGCCAGGCCGACATGATGGGGCTCGCGCTCGATCGGATCGTCACCGCGACCGGCAGCGCCGGCACGCAGGCGGGGCTGATCGTCGGGCTGAAGGGCGTGAACGCGCAGGTGCCGCTCTTGGGCATCGGCGTGCGCGCCCCCAAGCCGAAGCAGGAGGAGAACGTCTTCGCGCTCGCGTGCGCCACCGCCGATCTGCTCGGCGTACCCGGCATCGTCGACCGCGAGGACGTGGTGGCCAACACCGACTACGTCGGCGGCGGCTACGGTATCCCGACGCCGGGCATGATCGAGGCCGTGGAGATGTTCGCCCGGCTCGAGGGCCTCCTGCTCGACCCGGTCTATTCCGGCAAGGGCGCGGCGGGGCTCATCGACCTCGCGCGCAAGGGGTTCTTCGCCAAGGGCGAGACCGTGGTCTTCCTGCACACCGGCGGCTCCGTCGGCCTGTTCGGCTACACCGGCGCCTTCGACGCGCCGCGCGAGAACGCGGCGTGATCCGCGCCGCATCGACCACACCAGAGGGGAGCAAAGACATGAGACGCGTTCTGCATCGACTGACCCGGGCCGCGCTGGGCGCGGGCGCCGTCGCGGCGGCCTTCGGCCTCGCCGCCGGGGCGCAGGCCCAGGACCTCTACGGCACGCTGGCCAAGATCGACGCGGCCAACGAGATCGTCATCGGCCATCGCGAGACCTCGATCCCGTTCTCGTGGATCGACTCCGCGGGCGGCCCGCCGCAGGGCTACTCGGTCGACCTGTGCCTGCGCATCGCCGACGCGGTGAAGGAGGAGCTCGGCAAGCCGGACCTGAACGTGCGGTTCGTGCCGGTGACGCCGCAGACGCGCATTCCGCTGCTGACCAACGGCACGATCGACATCGAGTGCGGGTCGACCACGAACAACCTCACCCGCCAGCAGCAGGTCGCCTACCTGCCGGTGACGTTCATCACCGGCACGAAGCTGCTGGTCAAGGCCGACGCCGGCATCGAGACGCTGAGCGACATGGAGGGCATGCGCATCGCGCTGGCGCAGGGCACCACGAACGAGCGGGTCGTCAAGGAAGCGATCGACGCGAACGACCTCGACATCGACATCCTCAACGTGAAGGACCACGCCGAGGGCTTCCTGGCGCTCGAGACCGACCGCGTCGACGCCTATTCGACGGACCACATCCTGCTCTACGGCCTGATCACCCGGGCGCGCGACCCGGAGACCTACGCCGTCGTCGGCGACTTCCTCTCCTACGACCCCTATGCGCTGATGGTGCGGCGCGACGACAGCGCCTTCCAGCTGCTCGGGACGCGCGTTCTGGCGGATCTCTTCCGGTCCGGCGAGATCGCGGACATCTACGCCAAGTGGTTCCAGCCGTTCCCGACCAGCGAGGTCGTGTCCGAGCCGCCGACCGACCTGCTCCAGGCCGCCTGGCGCCTGAACGCGCTGCCCCAGTGACGCACGACTGGACGCGCGACGGTACGCGCGACCCTGCAATCGAGCCCGGCGCCACGCGCGCCGGGCTTCCTCACGGGGCGGCCATCCGATGAACTACAATTGGAACTGGGGCGTCCTCGTCCAGGAGCCTTATCTCGGGTGGCTGATCTCCGGCGTCGGCTGGACGCTGTCGGTCTCGGTCGCGGCCTGGGTGATCGCTTTCTCGCTGGGCTCGGTGGTCGGCGTCGCGCGCACGCTGCCCAACCGCGTCCTGCGCGGCGCGGCGACGACCTACGTCGAGATCTTCCGCAACATCCCCCTGCTGGTGCAGCTGTTCCTCTGGTACTTCGTCCTGCCGGAGCTCCTGCCGCAGGACTGGGGCCGCTGGCTCAAGCGCGAGCTGCCGCTGCCGGAATACACCACCGCCGTGGTCGGTCTCGGCTTCTACACCGCCTCGCGCGTCGCCGAGCAGGTGCGCTCGGGGATCGAATCGATCCCGCGCGGCCAGGTCCTGGCCGGCTATGCGAGCGGCCTCACCACGGCGCAGCTCTACCGCTACGTCCTCCTGCCGGTCGCCTATCGCCTGATCGTGCCGCCGCTCACCTCCGAGTTCCTGACGATCTTCAAGAACTCCTCGCTGGCATTGACCATCGGCGTGCTCGAGCTCACGGCGCAGAGCCGGCAGATCACCGAATACACCTTCCAGGGCTTCGAGGCCTTCACCGCCGCGACCGTGATCTACGTCGTCATCACGCTGACCGTCGCGCTCGGCATGAGCCGCATCGAGCGCCGCGCGCACATGCCCGGCTTCATCGCAGGGGGGCGCTGAGCCATGCGGTTCGATCTCCACGTCATCCTCGATTCGCTGCCCTTCCTGATGCAGGGCCTCGGCCTGTCGCTGCTCCTGACGGTTCTCGCCGCCGTCGGCGGGATCGTGCTGGCCGTGATCCTGGCCCTGATGCGCCTGTCGAAGTTCCGGGTGCTGCGGCTCGTCTCGGCGGGCTACGTGAACTTCTTCCGCTCGATGCCGCTGATCCTGGTGATCTTCTGGTTCTTCTTTCTCGTTCCGTTGATCATCGGCCGACCGGTGGGCGGCTTCTACTCCGCGCTGATCGCCTTCACGCTCTTCGAGGCGGCGTATTATTCCGAGATCGTTCGCGCCGGCATCCAGTCGGTCTCGCGCGGCCAGGTCTTCGCCAGCTACGCCACGGGGCTCACCTATTGGCAGAGCATGCGCTGGGTCGTTCTGCCCCAGGCCTTCCGCAACATGACGCCCGTGCTCCTCACCCAGGCCATCGTGCTGTTCCAGGACACGAGCCTCGTCTTCGTCGTCTCGCTGCGCGACTTCATGACCGCGACCACGATCGTGGCCCGCAACGAGGGGCGGCTCATCGAGATGTACCTGTTCGCTGCCGCGGTGTACTTCGTCATCTGCTTCTCCGGCTCGCTCTACGTCCGGCGGCTCCAGAGGAATTTCGCCACATGATCGAGATACGCGACCTGGACAAGTGGTTCGGCGACTTCCACGTCCTGAAGACCTGCACCACGCGGGTCGACCAGGGCCAGGTCGTCGTCGTCTGCGGGCCGTCGGGCTCCGGAAAATCGACGCTGATCAAGTGCGTGAACGGGCTCGAGCCGTTCCAGGGCGGGGAGATCCGGGTCGACGGCGTCTCCGTCGGAGACCGGCGCACGAACCTGCCCAAGCTGCGGGCCCGCATCGGCATGGTCTTCCAGAACTTCGAGCTGTATCCGCACATGACAGTCCTGCGCAACATCTGCCTCGCGCAGGAGAAGGTGCTCGACCGCGGCCGCGAGGAGGCCGAGGCCAAGGCGATGGCGCTGCTCGAGCGCGTCGGGCTCTCCGATCAGGCGGGCAAGCATCCCGGCCAGCTCTCCGGCGGCCAGCAGCAGCGCGTCGCCATCGCGCGGGCGCTGGCCATGGACCCGATCGCGATGCTCTTCGACGAGCCGACCTCCGCGCTCGACCCGGAGATGATCAACGAGGTGCTCGAGGTCATGGTCGAGCTCGCCCGGGAGGGCATGACCATGATGGTCGTCACCCACGAGATGGGCTTCGCTCGCAAGGTGGCGAACCGGGTCGTGTTCATGGACGGGGGCGAGATCGTCGAGGACGCCGACACCGAGACCTTCTTCGGCGCTCCGCGCAGCGACCGCGCGCAGCTCTTCCTGTCGAAGATCCTCCACCACATCTGAGGACCTCTGTCGACGCGAAGGCCCCCGCTCGCGGGTGGGGGCGCGAGCGGGGGAGGTCGGAGGTCGAGGTCTCTCGGCGTCGCCGTTCTTCGTTCGCGGCGTGTGTCGAGGGATAGCGCCCGGCTCCTGAACAGCGGCTGAAGGCCGGCCGAGGAACGCGTCCTAGCCGCGCCCGTCGTCCGGGGCGATCTGCGCCTTCTCGGCGTCGGCGAGGCTGCGGCTCGGGTCGCCGGGGAGGTCGACCTCGGCCAGGCGGCCGTGCGCATCGAGCGCCCTGTAGGCGGCGCTGTGCTCGGACGCGCCGGCGGCGACCGCCTCGTCGAAGGCGGCGAGGATCGCGCCTCGCGCGGGTCCGGCCTGCTCGGCGACGGCGTCGCGCCAGGTCTGGTTCATGCGCTTCTTCGCCACCCGCGCCATCGACGTGCTTTCTCCCGGCTTGAACGCTTCCGAAACCCGATGGCCCTTAAATGCGCCTCAATCGCGTTGCCGAATAGAGGCGCAGCGCGCATCATGGACCACGGAACGGCGCGGGACGACCGAATGAGCCGACGGCAGGCGACGAACGACGGGCGCGGACACACCGGCTTCGAGGCGGGCGTGGGGCGTTCGGCGGTCCTGATGCTCGCGGCCCTCGCGGCGATCGGATGGGTCGCGGCCTTTTATGCTCTCTGGCTCGGCGCGCAGACCCGCGCGGCCTCCGCGATCCGGATCGAGCGGCTGCAGGCGGAGAACGCGATGCTGCGCCAGGCCATCGCGCCGATACGGGACCTGGCCGCCGCCTCGCACGGGGCGCTCGCCTCGATGGAGCCCGTCGAGACCGGCGGCGTGATTCGGCTCGCGGACGCGCTCGGGGGCGGCGTGACGACGTCGGCGGTTGCGCCGGCCGAGCTCGCGCAAGCCGAGAATCGCGACGCGGCGCAGGAGCAGCGGCTCATGCGCGAGCAGGCCGCGCGCGTGCTGGAGGATCGCGTGCTGGCCCTGCGCGACGACATCGTTCGGCTGGAACGCCAGACGAACCAGGCGCGCCGCGACGTCGCCGACGCCCGAGCGCTGCAGGCAGCCATCGCCGGCGAGGTCGAGGCCGCCGTCGCGACCCGCGACGCCCTCGCCGACGAGGCCGAGGCGCTCGAAGCCCGCGCCGCCGAGCTCGGGCAGCGAATTGCGACGCTCGCCGCCGAGCGCGACGTGCTGGCGGCGACGGTCGCGCAGGCCGAAATCGATGCGCGGGCGGCGCTCGAGGCGCGCGACGAGGCCATCGCGGCTCGCGAGGACGCGTTCGCTGCGCGGGATGCGGCGCTCGCGGTGCGTGACGAGGTGCAGGCCGAGCGCGATGCGCGCCTCGCCGAGGCCGAGGCCGCCGTCGCCGTCCGCGACGACCGCCTCGCGGAGGCGCAGGCGCTCGAAGCCCGCGCGGGCGCGCTCGAGGATCGGCTGGGAACGCTCACGGCCGAGATCGCGCAGGCCGAATCGACCACGCAGGCCGCGATCGCCGCGCGCGACGAGGCCCTCGCGGCGCGGGATGGCGCCGTCGCGGCGCGCGACGCGGACGCGCAGCGGCGCCGGGCGACGCAAGCGGCGATCTCCGATCTCGACGCCCGCAAGGCCGGCCTCGAGGACGAGATCGCGGCGCTCGAGGCCCGGGCCGCCGAGCAGGCGGCCTCGGTCGAGGCGGGGTCCGGCGAAGCCGAGGCCCTGCGCGGGGAGCGCGCGGAGGCGATCCGGGCCGCGCAGGAGCGTCTCGCCGCCCTGGAGGACGAGATCGCCGGCGCGGAGGCCACGGTCGCGGAGGCCGCGGCGGCCTCCGAGGCGCTCGCGCAGTCGCGTGCGCGCCTCACGGAGCTGGAAGGCGAGATCGCCGCGACGCAGGCGCGCCTGCGCGAGCGCGAGGCGGCGCTCGCCCGTGCGCAGCAGGCGAGGCCGGCGGCGCCCCCCGCGCGCCCGGCCGCCGCGCCGAGCGCTCCCGCCCGCCCGGCCGAGGCCGCCGGGGCGACCGAGACCCGGCCCGACGGCCTTCGCGTGATCCGCGTCGTTCCGTCCTTCCAGTGAGACGAAACGCGCGGCGAACGCCTTCGCCGTCCGGCCGTTTCCCTCGTGCAGGGATCATCCATGCACGAGGGGAGCGCTCATGCCCGTCAGGGAAAACATTCTCGACCTCAGCGGCCAGACCGCGCTCGTGACCGGCGCATCGTCGGGAATCGGCGCGGGGATCGCGCGGTGTCTCGGGCGCGCCGGCGCGAACGTCGTGGTCAACTACCGCAAGAGCGAGGAGGGCGCGAAGGCCGTCGTCGCCGAGCTGACCGAGCGCGGCTGCACGGCCGTGGCCATTCAGGCGGACGTCTCGGAGGAGGAGGACGTGATGCGCCTCTTCGAGGAGACGCGCGCGGCCTTCGGCACGATCCACATCCTCATCGCCAATGCCGGCGTCCAGCAGGACGCGCCGGCCCACGAGATGACGCTCGACCAGTGGCGCACGGTGATCGACGTCAACCTGACGGGCCAGTTCCTCTGCTGCCGCGAGGCCATCCGCGAGTTCCGCCGCCGCGGCATGACGCCGGAGACCTGCCCGGCGCTGGGCAAGATCGTCTCGATCTCCTCAGTGCACCAGTTCATCCCCTGGGCCGGGCGGGTGAACTACGCCGCCTCGAAGGGCGGCATCATGCTGATGATGCAGTCGCTCGCGCAGGAATACGCCCACGAGAAGATCCGCGTGAACGGCATCGCGCCGGGCGCCGTGAAGACCCAAATCAACACCGAGAGCTGGGACGACCCGGCGGCGGAGAAGGATCTCCTCCGGCTCGTCCCCTACGGGCGCATCGGCGAGCCCGACGACATCGCCCAGGCCGCGCTCTGGCTCGCCTCCGACGCCAGCGACTACGTCACCGGCGAGACCATCGTCGTCGACGGCGGCATGGCGCTGTATCCGGCCTTCCGCGAAGGCGGATGAGGGCGCGCGTCACGCGCGCCGCCCCGCCCCGAGGAGCCGCATCGCGTTCAGCGTCACCAGCACCGTCGCGCCGGTATCGGCGAGGATCGCCGGCCACAGGCCGGTGATCCCGGCGATCGTGGTGAACAGGAACACCGCCTTCAGCCCCAGCGCGACCGCGATGTTCTGGCGGATGTTCGCCATCGCGTCGCGCGAGAGCCGCACCATGCGCGCGACGTCCTCGACGCGTCCGTTCAGGACGACCGCGTCGCCGGTCTCCAGCGCCACGTCCGTGCCGCCGCCCATCGCGATGCCGACATGGGCGGCTGCGAGCGCCGGCGCGTCGTTGATGCCGTCGCCGACCTTGGCGACGACGCGCCCCTCGGCCTGGAGCTTCTCGACGAGCCGCATCTTGTCCTGCGGCAGCAGCCCGGCGTGGACCGGGATGCCGAGCCGGCCGGCAATGGCCGCGGCGGTCGCGGCGTTGTCGCCGGTGAGCATGACGGGCGCGATGCCGAGCCGCTCCAGCGCGCGCAGGCCGGCCGATGCGTCGCCCCGCGGCTCGTCGCGAACCGCGATGAGGCCGGCGGGGCGCTCCGCCACCATCAGCACCGAAACGGTCTTCCCCTCGCCCTGGAGCGCCGCGATCCGCGCCTCGATCTCGGCCCCCAGCGGCGCGATCGCGGCGGCGGCGGGCGGCGCGCCGAGAAACAGCGCGCGGCGGCGGGCGCGGCCCTTCACGCCCTTGCCGCCGAGCGCCATCACCCCGATCGCCGGCGTGACCGCGACGCCGTCGGCCTCCGCGCGGGCGACGATCGCCTTGGCGATCGGATGCGAGGACGTGGCGTCGAGGGCGGCGGCGTCCTCCAGCACCTCGGCCTCGCTGCGGTCCAGGCCGACGATGTCGGTGACGACCGGGCGCCCTTCGGTCAGCGTGCCGGTCTTGTCGAGGGCGATCGCATCCACCCGGGACAGCATCTCCAGCACCACGCCGCCCTTGATCAGCAGCCCGCGTCGCGCCCCCGCTGCGAGACCTGCGGCGATCGCGGCGGGCGTCGAGATCACGAGCGCGCAGGGGCAACCGATCAGCAGGATCGCGAGGCCCTTGTAGATCCAGTCGAGCCACGGCTCGCCCGCGACGAGCGGCGGGCCGATCGCGACGAGAGCGCCGAGAGCCAGGATCGCGGGCGTGTAGACGCGCGCGAAGCGGTCGATGAACCGCTCGGTCGGCGCCTTCGCCTCCTGCGCTTCCTCTACGAGACGCACGACCCGGGCGATCGTGTTGTCCTGCGCCTCCGCGGTGACGCGCACACGCATCGCGACGTCCGTGACGATGGTGCCCGCGAAAACGCCGTCGCCCGGCTCCTTCGGGCGCGGCACGCTCTCGCCGGTGACCGGCGCTTCGTCGACCGCGCTCTCTCCGGAGAGGACCGTCCCGTCGGCGGGGATGCGGTCGCCGGGGCGCACGACGATCACGTCCCCGGGGACGAGGGAGTCCGCCTCCACCCTGGCGAGGCCGTCGCCTCGCTCGATCAGCGCGGTCTTGGGCACCAGCGCGGTCAGCGCCCGGATGCCGGCGCGGGCGCGTCCCGCGGCGACGCCCTCGAGCATCTCCCCCACCAGGAAGAGCAGCACGACGATCGCGGCCTCCTCGGTTTCGCCGATGATCAGCGCGCCGACGGCGGCGATCGTCATCAGGGTCTCGATCGTGAAGGGCGAGCCCGCCCGCGCGGCGGAGAGCGCGCGACGGGCGATGGGAACGAGCCCGATCAGCATCGCCGCCGCGTAGGCCACGGATTCGTAGCCCGGAAGCACGAGCCCGACGAGGACGGCCATGACGAGGCCCAGTGCGCAGGCGAAGGTCGCCTTCGCCTTCGGCGCCCGCCACCACGGCGGCTCCTCGGCGGGAGGCGCCGCGGAGGCGAGGGGGGCGATGCCGTAGCCCAGCCCGCGCACGGCGGCCTCGATCTCCCCGCGTACCGCGTCCGGCGCGCGCAGCCGCAGGGTCTGCCCGGGCGCGCTCACCGCGACATCGCCGACGCCCGCGATTCGCGTGACCGCCGTCTCGATCTTGCGCGCGCAGCCGGCGCAATCCATGCCCTCGACGCGATAGCGCAGCGTCTCGTCCATGCCCGACTTCATCTTCGATCCGACTTCGTTGATTCGACCCTGCCGGCACGCTACGACCTCTAGCGGCTAGAGGTTCAAGAGGAGATATCTCGATGGCGGCGCTCCCGATGGCGGCCGGCGATCTGGCGATCGGCGACCTGTCCCGCCGCACCGGCGTGAAGATCCCCACGATTCGCTACTACGAGAGCATCGGGCTCCTGCCGGAGCCGGCGCGTTCCGCGGGGGGGCAGCGGCGCTACGGGGCGGCGCACCTGCGGCGGCTCGCTTTCGTGCGCCATGCCCGCGATCTCGGCTTCGAGATCGACGCCGTTCGCGAGTTGCTCGCCATGGCCGCAGATCCGCAACGCGGCTGCGGCGAGGCGCACGCCATCACCCGTGCGCATCTCGCCGACGTGGAGGATCGCATCGCGAGGCTCGAAGCGCTCCGCCTCGAGCTGCGCAGCTTGCTGGCCTGCGCGAACGGCACCGTGGCCGACTGCCGGATCATCGAAGCGCTGGCCGACGACGGGGCGCGCGAGGCCCGGCCGCATTGAGCCCGCGGACATGAGAAGGGCCCCGCCGGCACGCGCCGACGGGGCCCTCGAATCACGGCCGCGGTCGGTCGATCAGTCCTCGCCGCCCGACAGGACCGACTTCGCCTTGGACCACCAGCCGGCGCGCTTGGGCCGGTTCGGGTCCGGGGGCGTCAGCACGACGGTCACGGGCTCTTCGCGGGGAGCCTCCTCGCGGGGAGCCTCCTCGGACGGGGCGGTGGCCTGACCGGCGTCGGAGCCGGCCGTTTCGGCGGAGGGCTCCGCCGCAGCCTCGATCGCAGCCGCGACGGCATCGGCGGCCGGCGTCTCCGCGACCTCCTCGCCCGCCTTCGGCTTTCGCTTGCGGGGCGCGCGCGGCTTCTTCGGCTTGGCGGCCTTGCCCTCGGCGGCAGCCTCCTCGGCCGGCGCCTCCGGCACCGGCGCGGCCTCGAGCGCCGCCTCCACGGGCGCCGCGGCCTCGCTCACCGCCGCGTCGGACGCGGCGGCGGCCGGCTGAGCCGGCTCCGGCACCGCATCGGTCGTCTCCTCGACACGAGCTGCGCCGGCTTCGGCGTCCTGCGCCTCCTCGTGCGCCTCCTCGCCCTCGGGCATCACGTCGCGGCGATCGCGACGGCCGCCCCGGCGTCCGCGGCGGCGGCGCGCGTCCCGGCGCTCGTCGCCCTCGGCGGTCTCGCGGGGCGCCGCGACAGGATCCTCGCCCTCCTCGGCACTGTCTTCGCGGCCCGAGTCGCGACCCTCTTCGCCGCCTTCGTCGCCCTCGTCGCGGCCGTCGCCGGCCTCGTAGCCCTCGCGGGCCTCGCCGTTTCCGCGTCCGCGACGGCGGCGGCGGCGGCGGCGGCGCTTGCCCTCGCCGGAGCCGCCCTCGCCGTTGGCGCTCTCACGCGGCTCGCGGCGCTCGCCGGCCTCCGCGACCTCCTCCTCGTCCTCGGGCTCGTCGATCTCGACCTCCGGCTCGGCGATCTCGATCGTCCTGACCTCCTCGGCCTTGACGCCGGTCGCGCGGCCGGGCGAGCCCACCGCGGGGTCCGCCTTGTCGATGGCATAGGCGGTCGACGTCTCCAGCGTCTCGTCGACGACGATGGTGAGCGTCACGCCGAAGCGCTCTTCCAGCTCGCGCAGGTGCACGCGCTTCTGGTTCAGCACGTAGAACGCCACCGCGAAGTGGGTGCGGACGCTGAGGTTGTGGGTCGCGCCCTTGAGCAGCGTCTCCTCGATGCCGCGCACCAGCGACAGCGCCACCGACGGCGTCGCGCGCACGAAGCCGGAGCCCGCGCAGGTGGGGCAGATCACCGACGACGATTCGAGCACGCCGGTGCGCATGCGCTGGCGCGACATCTCCATCAGGCCGAAGGAGGAGATCCGGCCGATCTGGATGCGCGCCCGGTCGGTCTTGAGCGCGTCCTTGAGGCGCTTCTCGACCGCGCGGTTGTTGCGCTTCTCCTCCATGTCGATGAAGTCGATGACGATCAGGCCCGCGAGGTCGCGCAGGCGCAGCTGGCGCGCCACCTCGTCGGCGGCCTCCAGGTTCGTCTTGAGCGCCGTGTCCTCGATGTTGTGCTCACGCGTCGAGCGGCCCGAGTTCACGTCGATCGAGACCAGCGCCTCGGTCGGGTTGATCACCAGGTAGCCGCCGGACTTGAGCGAGACCTGGTTCGAGAACATCGCATCGAGCTGCGCCTCGACGCCGAAGGCGGCGAACAGCGGGGTGGGGTCCTTGTAGGCCTTCACCACCTTGGCATGGCTCGGCATGAGCATGCGCATGAAGTCCTTCGCCTCGCGATAGCCGTCGTCGCCGGAGACGTGAACCTCGTCGATGTCCTTGTTGTAGAGATCGCGGATGGCGCGCTTGATCAGCGAGCCCTCCTCGTAGGTGAGGGCGGGCGCGGTGGAGGACAGCGTCTGCTCGCGCACGCTCTCCCAGGCGCGCATCAGATACTCGAAATCGCGCTTGATCTCGGCCTTGGTGCGCGAGGCGCCCGCCGTGCGCAGGATCACGCCCATGCCTTCGGGAACCTCGAGGTCCTGGGCGATGGTCTTCAAGCGCTTGCGGTCGTCGGCGGAGGTGATCTTGCGGGAGATGCCGCCGCCGCGCGCGGTGTTGGGCATCAGCACCGAGTAGCGGCCGGCGAGCGAGAGGTAGGTGGTCAACGCCGCGCCCTTGGTGCCGCGCTCCTCCTTGACGACCTGGACGAGCAGGATCTGGCGGCGCTTGATCACCTCCTGGATCTTGTACTGCTTGCGCTGCGTGCGCGAGCGCTCCGGCATCTCCTCGAGCGCGTCCCCGCCGAGCTGCTCGACGCTGTCCTCGTCGTCGTCGCCGCCGTCGTTGTCGTCGTTCGAGGCGTCCTCCGAGACGCTCTCGTCGGTCTTCGCCTTGCGCGACCGGGTGCGTCTCTTGGAGCGCTTCTCCTCGTCGCTCTCGCGCTCGCGCTCGGCGCGCGCCTCGTCCTCGATCAGCGCCTGTCGATCGGCCACCGGGATCTGGTAATAGTCCGGGTGGATCTCGCTGAAGGCGAGGAAGCCGTGCCGATTGCCGCCGTAATCGACGAAGGCCGCCTGGAGCGACGGCTCGACCCGGGTGACCTTCGCCAGATAGATGTTACCGCGCAGCTGCCTGCGATTGGCGGATTCGTAGTCGAACTCCTCGACCTTCGATCCGCGGACGACCACGACCCGGGTCTCTTCCGGGTGCGAGGCGTCGATCAGCATCTTGTTCGCCATGGAAAACTCTCGACATGGCGCCGGCCGCTGCGTCGTCTCCCCGCGAGGTCGTCGCAGGGCGCGCGACGGGGCGCGGCGTCCGGCGGATCGTTGCGGAGGAGAGTGGCTTCGGGCCAAGCGCCGGTGGGCGCCCGTGACGGGCGCGCGTGGGGTTGACCGCGGATCCGGGCGTCACGCGCGCCGAGCCGGCCTGGACCGCCGCGACGAGCGGCGCGGTGGCGGCGTTGCGCGCGGTGGATAGCACGTCGACGAGAAGCAGAGCGTTCCTCGCGCGTGCGTCCATACCCGATGATCCCTTTCGAATTCGATGGGCCGGACGATACCGGTCATCGCGCTCACAGGCTCGGCGGACGCCGCGCCTTGCGACCTGTCCGGATCTCGGTCTCGCACCGCTCTGGTTTTCAGAGGGCCTCGGGGCGACGGCCGGAGGGCGATGAGGCCGTCTCCGATCGACGCCGCCGGATTCGGCAAAGCCGGACGGGGTCTCTTTCATTACAAAGCAAGAGTCGCGTTTGGCAAGGCGTTTGACCCCTGTTGCAGAAAAAACACGCACCGGCCGGACGCAACCGGGGTCGACAAGGATTCGTTAACCAGCGCGCGCCTATCGGATAGGACAGCGTGTCGGTCCCGATCCGCATCGCGGACGGGTGCGTCTGAACCATGGGGGTCGCGATGCGTCCTGCGCCGGTCCTCGCCCGTCTGTCGAGGCTCCTCGTCGTCGCCGTCGGGCTCGCCGCCGCGGGCCTCTGCGCGCTCGCGGCCTCGCCCGTGCGGGCGGAAGGGGCGGTCGAGGCCGCGGAGCCCGCCGCGAGGCTCGTCGCGATCGCCTCCGCGATCGAGGCGGACGCCGCCGGGACGCGGCTCGTCTTCACGCTCGACGCCCCCGTCGAAGCCCGCGCCTTCGCGATCGCCCGGCCCGACCGCATCGTGCTCGACCTGCCCTCCGTCAACTTCCAGCTCTCCGAGACGTCCGCGCGCTCCGGCGGCCTCGTCGCCGGCATGCGCTACGGCGTCTTCGCGGCCGACCGCTCGCGCGTCGTGATCGAGCTCGCCGGCCCGGCCCGGGTCGTGGACGTGGTGTCGATCCCGCGTGCGGACGGTGCGCATCTGCTCACGATCCGGCTCGCGCCGATCGACGCCGCCGCCTTCGCCGCGGCCGTCGCCGCGGATGCGCTCGCCTTCCGGCAGGCCTCGCTGCGGCCCGCGCTCGACCCGACCCCCGCGCCGGGAGACGCCCGCCCGACCATCGTGATCGATCCCGGCCACGGCGGCATCGATCCCGGCGCCGTCGCCGTCGGCGGCGTGAACGAATCGGACGTCGTCCTCGCCTTCTCCCAGCGCCTGCGCGCGCGGCTGGAGGAGAGCGGCCGGTTCCGCGTGCTGATGACCCGCGACGCGGACGTGTTCGTCGCCCTCACCGAGCGCGTCGCCTTCGCGAGGCGGGCGCAGGCGGACCTGTTCGTCTCCATCCACGCCGACTCGATCTCGTCGGCGCCGCAGGTGAGCGGCCTGACCGTCTACACGAACGCCGACACGGCCTCCGACAGCGCCTCGGCCATGCTCGCGGCGCGCGAGAACCGCGTCGACGCGGTCGCCGGCCTCGAGACCCAGGAGGCGCAGAGCGAGGTCGCCGACATCCTGCGCGACCTCACGATGCGAGAGACCCGCGGCTATTCGCACGTCGTCGCCTCCCGGCTGGTGGCCGGCATGGGCAGCGTGGCGCGGCTGAACAACAACCCGCATCGGCAGGCGGGTTTCGTCGTACTGCGCGCGCACGACGTGCCCTCCGTCCTCGTCGAGCTCGGCTACCTCTCGAGCCGGCGCGACATCGAGCTGCTCACGTCCGAGGGCTGGCGCGATCGCGCCACCCTGGCGATGAGCGAGGCGATCGAGCGCTTCTTCGAGCCCCGCGATGCGGAGCGCGTGGAAGTCGGCGCCGCAGTTTCACCATAGATCGCTGCTCAGAGAGGCGGCGGTCGAAGGCGTGGGCTCGCGGGCGATTCCCGCGCGGGCCCGTTTGCGATAGTCTTCGGGAATGGCTGGCGCCGCCCCCCGCCGGGAGCGCGGCGATGACGGATCGGACCTCATGCGCATCGTCCTGCGATTCTTCGGCATCCTGTTCAGTGCGGGATTCGTGGCCTTCCTCATCGCCTCGGCGGCGCTGGCGGCGGGCTACATGCATTTCTCCCGGGACCTGCCCGATCATCAGGCGCTCGCCGAGTACGAGCCCGCCGTGCTCAGCCGCGTCCACGCCGCCGACGGCACGCTGGTGGCGGAATACGCCCGCGAGCGCCGCCTCTACCTGCCGATCGGGACGATCCCCAAGCAGCTGATCGCAGCTTTCCTCTCCGCCGAGGACAAGAACTTCTACAGCCACATCGGCGTCGATCCCGAGGGCATCGCGCGCGCCGTGGTGACGAACCTGTCGAGCGGCGCGACGCAGGGCGCCTCCACCATCACCCAGCAGGTGGCCAAGAACTTCCTGCTCACGAGCGAGCAGACCTACGAGCGCAAGATCCGCGAGGCGCTGATCGCGCTGCGGATGGAGTCGGCCTTCACCAAGGACCAGATCCTCGAGCTCTACCTCAACGAGATCTTCCTCGGCACCATCGTGCCGGGACGCAACCTGCACGGGGTCGCGGCGGCCGCGCTCGACTATTTCGACAAGTCGGTGCACGAGCTCACCCTCGCCGAGTCGGCCTATCTCGCCGCCCTGCCGAAGGCGCCCAACAACTACCACCCCTTCCGCGAGCGGGAGAACGCCATCGGTCGCCGGAACTGGGTGCTCGATCGCATGCTGGACAACGGCTACATCACCGCCGAGGAGGCCGCCGCCGCCAAGGAGGAGCCGCTCGAGGTGACGCAGCGGCGCGTGTCGCCCAACCTGCTCGGCGCCGGCTACTTCGTGGAGGAGGCGCGCCGGCAGATCGCCTCCCGCTTCGGCGACGAGACCCTCTACGAGGGCGGCCTGTCGATCCGCACGACGCTCGATCCCGAGATGCAGGCCATGGCCCGCAAGGCGCTGATCGACGGTCTGGTGCGCTACGACGAGGAGCGCGGCGGCTGGCGCGGGCCGGTCTCGACGCTCGACCTCGCGGCCGCCGCCGACTGGGGCGTGGCGCTGGCCGGCGTGCGCCCGCTCGCCGACGTGCAGCCCTGGGAGCTCGCCGTCGTGCTCGAGATCGGGGGGGAGGGCGCCCGCATCGGGCTGAGGCCCGAGGTCGCGATCTCGGGGGCGGTCGACGAGGCCCGCGTCACCGGGACCCTGGCCGCCGAGGGCGTGCGCTGGACGGGCCAGTCCGTCGACGGCGCGCTCGACGTCGGCGACGTGGTCTACGTCGAGCGGCAGGGCGCGGGCTCCTACCGCCTGCGTCAGGTGCCGGAGGTGTCCGGCGCCATCGTCGCGATGGATCCGCACACCGGCCGGGTGAAAGCCATGGTCGGCGGCTTCTCCTACGACCAGAGCGAGTTCAACCGCGCCACCCAGGCGTTGCGCCAGCCGGGCTCGTCCTTCAAGCCCTTCGTCTACGCCACCGCGCTCGACAACGGCTACACGCCGTCCTCCATCGTGCTCGACGAGCCGATCACGATCTCCGGCGCCGGCACCGAGTCCTGGTCGCCGACCAACTACGACGGCCGCCCGGCGGGCCCGCGCACGCTGCGCTACGGCATCGAGCGCTCCAAGAACCTGATGACGGTCCGCCTCGCGCAGGACGTCGGCATGCCGCTCGTCGTCGAGTACGCCCGCCGTTTCGGCGTGGTCGACGACATGCTGCCGGTGCTGTCGATGTCGCTCGGCGCGGGCGAGACCACCGTGCTGCGCATGGTCACGGGCTACTCGATGTTCGTGAACGGCGGCAAGCGCATCCGCGCGACCCTGATCGACCGCATCCAGGACCGGCACGGCGACACCATCTTCCGGCACGACCGGCGCGAGTGCCTCGGCTGCGACGCCGAATCCTGGCGCGGCCAGGGGGAGCCGGAGCTGGTCGACGACCGCGAGCAGGTGCTCGACCCGCTGACCGCCTACCAGATCACCTCGATGATGGAGGGCGTGGTCGATCGCGGGACGGCGACGCGGCTCCAGTCCGTCGGCAAGCCCCTCGCGGGCAAGACCGGCACGACGAACGAGGCGAAGGACGTCTGGTTCGTCGGCTTCTCGCCGGACCTGGCGGTGGGCGTCTACATCGGCTTCGACCAGCCCAAGCCGCTGGGCAGCGGCGTCACCGGCGGCGGCTACGCGGCGCCGATCTTCGGCGACTTCATGACGATGGCGCTGGCCGACGAGCCGGCCACCCCCTTCCGCGTGCCGCCCGGCATCAAGCTGATCCCCGTCAACGCCGGCACCGGCCTGCGCGCCGGGGCCGGGGAGGGCAACGTCATCCTCGAGGCCTTCAAGCCCGGCACCGCGCCGCCCGACAGCTACGCCATCATCGGCTACGGCGCGAATCCTGACGGCGAGCTCGTCCCCCAGGAGGCGCTGCAGTCGATCGGCGAGGGGACCGGCGGGCTGTATTGAGGTTCCCGCGAGCGCGCCTCCCGCCGACCGCGCTCCCGCGCCCCCGCCTCGGGTTTACACACGCGCCTGAGTCCTTATATCTGCACATCCGGCGGCCCACGGGCCCCGCCGCCGTTTTCCACCCCGCCATCGAACGGATCACCGCACGCCATGCGCGCCGAAATCGAGCAGCTGGTCGAGACCGCCAAGCAGTCCATAGGGCTGCTGAGGAGGCATCTTTGACTGGGATACCGCACAACGCCGTCTCGCCGAGCTGAACGCGGCCTCCGAGAACCCCGACCTCTGGAACGACCCCGAGGCCGCGCAGAAGGTCATGCGCGAGCGCACCACGCTCGAGGATTCGATCGCGGCGATCGCCCGTCTCGAGCAGGAGCTCGACGACGCCGTCACCCTCATCGAGCTCGGCGACGCCGAGGACGACGAGGCGACGGTGCAGGAGGGCGAAGCCGCCATCCGCGCCATCGAGGCCGAGGCGCAGCGCCGGCAGGTCGAGAGCCTGCTGTCCGGCGAGGCGGACGCGAACGACACCTATCTGGAGGTCCATTCCGGCGCCGGCGGCACCGAGAGCCAGGACTGGGCGCAGATGCTCCAGCGCATGTACGTGCGCTGGGCCGACAAGCACGGCTTCAAGGTCGAGGTGATGGAGATCTCGCAGGGCGAGGAGGCCGGCATCAAGGGCGCGACCGTGATGATCAAGGGCCACAACGCCTACGGCTGGCTCAAGACCGAATCGGGCGTGCACCGGCTGGTGCGCATCTCGCCCTACGATTCGGCCGCGCGCCGGCACACGTCCTTCGCCTCGGTCTGGGTCTATCCGGTGGTCGACGACCGGATCGACATCCAGATCAACGAGAGCGACTGCCGCATCGACACGTACCGCGCCTCCGGCTCGGGCGGCCAGCACATCAACACGACCGATTCGGCCGTGCGCATCACCCATCTGCCGAGCGGGATCGTGGTGGCCTGCCAGCAGGAGCGCTCCCAGCACAAGAACCGCGCCAAGGCGTGGGACATGCTGCGCGCGCGCCTCTACGAGGCCGAGCTGAAGCGCCGCGAGGAGAAGGCCAACGCCGAGAGCGACGCGAAGAGCGAGATCGGGTGGGGCCACCAGATCCGCTCCTACGTGCTCCAGCCCTACCAGCTGGTGAAGGACCTGCGCACGGGCACCCAGTCGACGAGCCCCGACGACGTGCTCGACGGCGATCTCGACCCGTTCATGGAGGCGGCGCTGGCGCAACGGGTCTACGGCACGACGGCGGACGTCGAGGACGTGGACTGAGCGGGCGGGCAGGGGGTGCGGGGCGCGCGAAGCGCTCTCCTTCCCTGTAGGGGAAGGTGGCCCGACGCGAAGCGGCGGGACGGATCGGGCACGCCGAAGGCGTGTTCCGCGAAGCGGAAATTGGGCCTCGCTGCGCCGTCCGGCCCTGCATGATTTCGGCTTCGCCGAACGCGCGTTCCGCGCGCCCCATCCGTCTCGGCTCCGCCGAGCCACCTTCCCCTACAGGGAAGGAGAATGCGCGGCGCGCCCGTGCCCTCTCAATCCCCGTCGTACGCATCCTCCTGCTCCCGCGTCACCCGCGCCGCGCGGCGCTTGCGCGCGGCCAGGACGACGGCCGTGACGAGGAAGATGGCGGTCGCCGTGTAGAGCCCGATCGAGATGTTGCTCTGGATCAGGATCCACGGGTCGCCGCCCGAGATCGACAGCGCGCGGCGCAGCGAGCTCTCCATCTCCCGGCACAGCAGCAGGCCGAGCACGACCGGGACGAGCGAGATGTCGAGCTTGCGCAGGATGAAGCCGATCACGCCGAAGGCGACCATCACCATGAGATCGAACGACGAGTTCGAGATCGAGTAGATCCCCACGAACGAGACCATCACGACGAGCGGCATCAGCGCCCAGAGCGGGATCGCCAGCATGCGCGTGAACACGCCGACCAGGGGCAGGTTCATCACCAGGAGCACGACGTTGGCGATGAACAGCGAGGCGATGAGCCCCCAGACGATCTCGGGCTGGTTCTGGAACAGCAGCGGGCCGGGCTGGATGTTGAGCGAGATCAGGAGCGCGAGCAGCACCGCCGTCGTGCCCGATCCCGGCACGCCCAGCGCGAGCATCGGCACGAGCGCCCCGCCGGCGGCGGAGTTGTTGCCCGCCTCCGGCGCCGCGACGCCGCGCGGGTCGCCCTTGCCGAAGGTGCCCTTCTTGTCCGAGTAGCGCTTCTCCACCGTGTAGGCGAGGAAGGAGCCGAGCGAGGCGCCGGCGCCGGGCAGCACGCCCGCGACGAAGCCCACGCCGGAGGAGCGCAGCATCGCCGGGAAGGTCGGCTTGATCTCGCTCCAGCGCGCGAAGGCGCGGTTGACCTTGATCGCCTGCGAGCGCTCGTGCACGCGCTGCTCGAGCATGATCAGCACCTCCGAAATCGCGAAGAGGCCGACGAGCGCGACGATCGGGTGGAAGCCGTCGAACAGGTGGAAGGAGCCGAAGGTGAAGCGCGGCACGCCCGATTGGGGGTCGATGCCGACCGCGCCGAGCGCCAGCCCGATCGTCGCGGCGAGCAGCGTCTTGGCCGGGTTCGCGCCGGTGATGCCGCCGATCGTGGCGAAGGCCATGACGAACAGCGCGAAATACTCTGCCGGCCCGAAATGGATCGCGAAGCGCACGAGCAGCGGGGCGAACAGCATCAGGCCGATGGTGGCGATGAAGGCGCCGACGAAGGAGGCGATGCCGGAGATCGCGAGAGCCTCCTGGGCCTTGCCGTTCTTCGCCATCGGGTAGCCGTCGAGGCACGTCATCATCGCCGGCTCGTCGCCGGGAATGTTGAGCATGATCGACGAGATTCGCCCGCCGTACATGCAGCCGTAATAGACGCAGGTCAGCAGGATCAGCGCCGAGCCCGGCGGCAGGTCCATCGAGAAGGCCAGCGGGATCAGCACCGCGACGCCGTTCACCGGGCCGAGCCCGGGCAGGGCGCCGACGATCGTGCCGATGAAGCAGCCGATCAGCGCCAGCGCGAGGTTCTGGGGCGTCAGCGCCTCGGCGAAGCCGATGAGGAGGTAGCCGAGAATGTCCACGCGTGTGCCCCGTGTGTGAACGCCTGGTGGATGCCGTGGCGGCGCGGATCAGCCGAAGATCGGGCCCGCCGGCAGCGGCAGGCCGAAGCCCGCATCGAACAGGAAGAACAGGCCGAAGCCCATCGCGACGCCGAGCCCGAGCGCCTGCAGCCAGGTGCCGCCGAGGATCTTGGCGAGCAGCATCGTCGCGATCAGCGTCGAGATCGGGAAGCCGAGGGGCTCGATGCCGATCGGATAGCCGAACAGCACCGCGAGCATCCCCGCCTGGTTCAGGATCTGCGGCCAGCGGAACCAGACCGGGTCCGCATCGGGGCGCAGGATCAGGAACAGCGCGAAGATGCCCATCGGCGTCGCGACGAGCCGCGGGAAGAAGGACGGCCCCGCGGGATCGCCGAAGCGTACCGCATAGGAGCCGGCCTCGATCCAGTACCAGACCGCGAGGGCGAGGAAGATCGCCCCCGCGATGCGGTCGCTCCAGCGGGATTGCGCCACGAGCGTGGTCCTTTCGATCAGTCGATCACGCCGATCGTCTTGGAGAGGTCGCGCATGCTCGCTTCGCTCTCCCGGACGAACTCCTCGAACTCGGCGCCGCCGCGCCAGATCGGCGTGAGTCCGGAGCCGACCGCGGCCTCCTGCCAGCCCTCGCTCTGGAAGAGATCCTCGAGGATCGCGACCCAGCCCTCATAGGCTTCGTCGGAGACGTCGCCGCCGATGTAGAAGCCGCGCCAATTGTAGCCGGTGGCGTCGAGGCCCTGCTCCTTGGCGGTCGGGATGTCCGGATAGGCGGGCAGCCGCTCGTCGGACATGACCGCCAGCGGGACGACGTCGCCGGACTGGATGAAGCCGCCGATCTCGCCGATGTCGGTCAGGACCGCACCGATGTGGCCGCCCATCATCTGGGTGACGGCGTCGCCGCCGCCGGAGAACTCCACCCAGCGGACCTGGCCGAGCTGCTCGGCGGTGACGCCGGCCTCCTGGGCGAGAAGCAGGAACCGCAAGTGGTCCCAGCCGCCGATGGCGGACGAGCCGCCGATCACGATGGAGGTCGGATCGGCCTTGAGCGCGTCGAGCACCGCCTGGGTGTCGGCGTAGGGCGCGTCCTTGCCGACCATCAGCGTGCCGACGTCGGCCCCGAGCATGCCGATCCAGCGCATCTCGTCGACGCCGGCCGGATAGCGGCCCTGGGCGATCTGCGTGACGCCGACGGTCGAGGCCGCGACGATGAGGTTCTCGTCGCCCGACCGCTTGGAGGCGACGTTGGCGTAGGCCACGGCGCCGACCGCGCCGGGCATGTTCGTGATCTGCACGGTGCCGGGAACGAGATCCTGCTCGTCCATGAGCCGGCCCACGGTGCGGCAGGTGAAGTCCCAGCCGCCACCGGGATTGGCCGGGGCGATGCACTCGACGTTCTGGGGCTCGAAGGCCGCGGCGGGCAGGGCGGCGAAGCCGAGGCAGGTGGCGGCGGTCGCCAGGAGGAGGCGTTTGGTGATCATGAGCGGTCTCTCCCTCTTCGGACCCGGCTCGTCTCGGCCGGGCCACATTCGTTGTTCGCGGGCAATGTAGGCACGGCCCTGCTCGGCCGGTCAAGCCGTCCTCCTGCCGATTACGCAGGCAGGACACGCGTTTTCCGGCCGCGTCGAACATTCGTGAATTGCTGCCGTGCGCTGCCGAGTATTTGCGGCCGCGGATCGGGCATTGCGCGAGAGGGGATGCGCGATTTTGCGATTTTGCCCCGGGCGCGGCCGTGCCATCCTCGCGCGCCCGGACGCCGCCCCTCGCGTGTCCGCGAGGCAGAGAAAGGACGTCGCCATGGCCGCAGCGAGCCCCAGCCCCGTGCCCGAAGGCGCCCGCATCGAGGTCTGCGAGGTGGGCCCGCGCGACGGCTTTCAGATCGAGCGGGCGTTCATCCCCACAAACGAGAAGATCGCGATCGTCAACGGCCTCGCCCGCGCCGGCATCCGCAAGATCCAGGCGACCTCCTTCGTCTCGCCCCGCGCGGTGCCGCAGCTCGCCGACGCGGAGGACGTGCTCGCCGGGATCGAGCGCACGCCGGGCCTCGTCCTCACCGCGCTCGTGCCGAACGCCCGCGGGGCGGAGCGCGCGGCGCGCACGCAGCTCGACGTGATGGGGCTGTTCTGCTCGGCTTCCGAGACCCATTCACGCAAGAACGTCAACGCCTCGATCGAGGACACGCTGGCGCGCTTCCCCGCCGTCGTCGAGATCGCCGCCGGCGCCGGCAAGCGCGTCCAGGGCGGGGTCGCCACCGCCTTCGGCTGCCCCTTCGAGGGCGAGGTCGACCCGCAGGCCGTGGTGCGGATCGCGCGGTTCTACCGCGATCTCGGCATCGTCGACCTCAACCTCGGCGACACGACGGGCATGGCGACGCCGCGGACCGTGCGCGCGGTCGTCGCCGCCCTGCGCGAGGCGGTGCCGGAGATGATCCCCACGCTGCACTTCCACAACACCCGCGGCGTCGGCCTCGCCAACGTCATGGTCGGCCTCGCGGAGGGGATCACCCGCTACGACAGCTCTGTCGGCGGCCTCGGCGGGTGCCCGTTCGCCGCGGGCGCGACGGGCAACATCTGCACCGAGGACCTCGTCTATCTGCTCCACGAGAGCGGCTACGAGACGGGCATCGACCTCGAGGCGCTGATCGCGGTGGCGCAGCGCACGCAGGCCGCGATCGGCCGCGAGCTGCCGGGGCAGGTGATGAAGGCCGGCCCCCGCCTCGCCCGGCACGACGTCGACGCCGTCGCCACGGCGGCGGGATGAGCGGCATGGAAACGGAAGGCATGGAACAGCCGCTCTCGGGCGTGAAGGTCGTCGACCTCACGCGCATCCTCTCGGGCCCCTTCTGCTCGATGCTGCTCGGCGATCTCGGCGCGGACGTGATCAAGATCGAGGGTCCCGAGGGCGACCACGTCCGCAAGCAGGGCGCCATCGTCGAGGGGATGTCCTGGTACTTCGCGAGCTTCAACCGCAACAAGCGCTCGATGATCCTGGACCTGCGCTCGGACGAGGGCAAGGCCGTTCTCCACCGCCTCGTCGCGGGCGCCGACGTGCTGGTCGAGAACTTCCGCCCGGGCGTGCTCGACAAGCTCGGGCTCGGCGAGGCGGATCGCGAGCGGCTCAACCCGCGCCTCGTCGTGGCCAGCGTCAACGGCTACGGCTCGACCGGCCCCTACGCCGAGCGCCCGGCTTTCGACTTCATCGCCCAGGCGATGTCCGGATTCATGTCGGTGAACGGCACGCCCGAGAGCGGCCCGCTGCGCTGCGCGCCGCCGATCACCGACCTCGTCGCCGGGCTCTACGCCGCTTTCGGCGTGCTCGCGGCGCTCAGGGTACGCGATCGCGACGGGCGCGGCCAGGCGGTCGAGGCCTCGATGATGATGGGCATGATGTCGATGATGGCCTATCTCTCGGCGTCGCAGCTCGCCACCGGCGCCACCCCGCCGCCGACGGGCAACGACCACCCGGTCGCCTCGCCCTACGGCCTGTTCCGGGCCGCCGACGGCGGCGTCGCGGTCGCGCCCTCGACCGAGCCGATCCTGCGCCGTTTCATGCGCACGATCGGGCTCGAGCCCCTGCTCGAGGAGCCCCGCTTTTCCACCAACGCGCAGCGGGTGATCAATCGCGCGGCGCTCAACGCCCTCATCGACGAGGCCATGAGCGGCGAGACCCAGGCGGCGTGGATCGCGCGCCTCAACGCCGCCGGCGTCCCCTGCGGGCGCGTGCAGACCCTCGCCGAGGTGATCGACGATCCGCAGGTCGCGGCGCAGGAGATGGTCCTCGACGTGCCCCATCCCGGGCACGGGACCGTGCGGATGACGGGCTTTCCGGTGAAGCTCTCGAAGACGCCCTGCCGCATCGGCCGGCCCGCGCCCGATCTCGGCGCGGACACCGATGCGGTGCTGGGCGAGGCGGGCTATTCGAAGGCCGAGATCGCGCGCCTGCGGGAGGCGGGGATCGTCTGAGGGACCTGTCCGCGTCCGGGCGCTGCGATGCGGGCCGTCGCGGATACGGGGGAACGCTTCGCGGACCTGCGGGCTTGTTCCGACGATGACACCGCGGCGTCTCCTCCTCCTCGGCGCCGGCTGCGCCATCCTGGCTGCGGCGTGGATCGGTCCGCTGCCGGCGCTCGCCATGACGCGGTTCTGGGCGCACATGACGATGCACCTGGCGGTCGTCGCGCTCGCCGCGCCCCTGCTGGCGCTGGCGCTCGCGGGCAGCCGCTGGGACCCCGCGGCCCGGGCGCCTCTCCTGTTCGCGCCGTTGCCGGCGGCCTTCCTGGAGCTCGTCGTGATCTGGGGCTGGCACGCGCCGGCCGCCCACGATGCGGCGCGGCTCCACCCCGAGACCTTCGTCGCCGAGCAGGCTTCGTTCCTAGCGGTGGGACTTCTCGTCTGGATCGCAGCGCTGGGCGGCGCGCCGGCGAGCCGGCGCGAGCGCGCCGCCGGCGGGGTGGCGGCGCTGCTGCTCACCTCGATGCACATGGGCCTCCTGGGCGCGCTCCTGGCGCTCGCGCCCCGGCCGCTCTACGAGGCCTGCCTGGGCCTCTTCGACCAACAGGTCGGGGGCGTGATGATGCTGGCGGTGGGCGGCGTCGTCTATCTCGCCGGCGGCCTCGCGCTGCTCGCGACGCTCATGCGCGAGGAGGCGCCGTCCTGACCTCCGGCGCGGGAATTTCTACCCGCCATCCATGAAATCGAAAACCGTAAGTTGACAAATGCCGCCGTGGGCCTGAGCCTGAACCGTCATTTCGCGATGCAGGAGCGGCGGCGTACTATGCGCCCGGAGAACGTTTCCTCGACCCGGGCTTTCGGAAGCTCGGTCGATTTCGGCAAGACGGCGTCGGACTACCGCCGCTTCAGGGCCGGATTTCCCCCGGGCTTCTTCGAGGCCCTGGAGGCGCGCGGGTGGATCGCTCCGGCGCAGCGCGCCCTGGATCTCGGCACCGGGACCGGCACGGTCGCCCGCGGGCTCGCCGAGCGCGGCCTCGTCGTCACCGCCACCGACCCTGCCACCGCGCTGATGGAGCAGGCCGCCATTCTCGATCGCGAAGCCGGCGTGCGTGTGCGCTATGTCCAGGGGCGGGCCGAAGCGATCGACTTTTCCGACGAGAGCCTCGATCTCGTCACCGCTGGGCAATGCTGGCACTGGTTCGATCGCCGCCTCGCCGCCGCCGAGGCGGCGCGCGTCCTGGTCCCGGGCGGGCGCATCGTGATCGCCCATTTCGACTGGCTGCCGCTTCCCGGCAACGTCGTCGAGGCCACCGAGGACCTCATCCTCGGCGTCAATCCGGCCTGGACCATGGGCGGCGGTGACGGGATCTACCCGCAGTGGCTCCGCGATCTCGCCGGCGCCGGCTTCCGCGACATCCAGACCTTCTCCTTCGACCTCGACCAGCCCTACACCCACGAGGGCTGGCGCGGGCGCATCCGCGCCAGCGCCGGGGTGAAGGCGAGCCTCGGCGAGGTCGCGATCGCCCGGTTCGACGCGGCCCTCGCCGAGCTGCTCGCGCGTCGCTTTCCGGAAGACCCGCTCACGGTCCCGCACCGCGTCTGGGCGGTGAGCGCGGTGCGGGGCTGACGGAGCCGCCGCCCATCGCCCGGTCCCGCCGGGCTCTCGCCCGCGCGGAAACGGGACGCCGCGCGACCGCGTTGCATCGTTTCGAACAACCACGAGGAGGACGTCATGTCGGCGAGCGCCATTCGAGCCGTCGTTTCCGGACGCGTGCAGGGCGTCGGCTTTCGGGCCTACGCGGCCGCGCGCGCGCGCGAGCTGGGCCTGCGGGGCCACGTGCGAAACCGCGAGGACGGCGCGGTCGAGACTGTGGTGACGGGCCCGGCGGGGGCCATCGAGGCGTATCTCGCCGCGCTGCGTGCGGGGCCGCCGGGCGCGGATGTCGCCGATCTCGCGGTCGAGGCCCGGCCGCCGGAGAACGTGACCGAAGCCGGCTTCGCGACGCTCTGAGGCGGGACCGTTCGGACGCTCCTGTTGCCGGCAAGCAACATTCTTCGCCGACCGCCCGTGCTACGGCGGACGTGTCGATCGATGGAGGCGTCTCATGAACGACGAGGATCTCGACCGCCGTGAGGGCGCGACGAGCTGCGACGGGGACGAGTCCCCGGCGATCGTCGCCTACGATCCCCACTTCCCCGCGGCGCGTCCCGAGGCCGAGGATCGGCGCGCGCTCCGCTTCGATCCGCATTTCGCGAGCGACGGGTCGAGCGACTTCGACTGAGCGGTCCGAGTGCGCCCGACGGCCGTGACCGAGGTCGACCTCCCGAATCCGTGAGGCCCGTTCACGCGGGCGCTCACGGCGATGTGCGCGCACCGCACGGCGCTGTGACGACACTCCGAGCGAATTCGGGTGTAGCAAAAGGACCTCTCCCGACGAAGAGGGGTCAGCCATGACGAACCCGGTCGAGACACACTGGTCAGCCCTGATGCGTGCCGCCAATTGCGGCGACGAGGGCGCCTATCGTCGGCTCCTGACCGAGCTGGCGCCTGCGATCCGCGCCAAGATCCGAGCCAAGGCCGCGCGCTACGGCCTGTCGGGCGCGGACGTCGAGGACGCGGTCCAGGAGACGCTCCTCGCCATCCACGTCAAGCGCCAGACCTGGCGCGAGGACGATCCGATCCGCCCGTGGGTCTTCGCGATCGCCGGCTACAAGATCGTCGACCAGATGCGGCGCCGATACCGCCACGCCGAGGTCGACATCTCCGACTTCACCGAGATCCTGCCCGCCGAGGCCGGCGAGGATCCCACCACCTCCGCCGACATGGACCGCGTCGTCTCGCGCCTCTCGGGCCGGGCGGGCGACATCGTGCGCGCCATCGGCATGGAGGGCGCGAGCGTGGCCGAGACGTCGGCGCGCTTCGGCATGACCGAGGGCGCGGTTCGGGTCGCGTTGCACAGGGGCCTGCGCAAGCTGGCCGATCTCCGGGCGAGCATGATCGGATGAGGACGATACCCATGAAGACTCGAGACCTGATCGACGCGCTCGCGGCCGACCTCGCGCCGCGCAAGCCGCTCTCCGCCACTCTCGCCCCGGCGCTGGGGCTCGGATTCGCCGCCACGGCGGCGCTGTTCTTCGCCGGCTTCGGGCCACGGCCCGATCTCGCGGCGGCGCTCGACAGCCTGCGGTTCCTGGCGAAGCCGACAGTGGCGCTGCTGCTTGTGGTCGCCGCTCTGGGAGGCGCGATCCGGCTGGCGAGGCCGGGGGCGACCCTCGGCGCCTGGGGGCCGGCGCTGCTCGCGGCCCCGGTCGCGGCGCTGCTGTTCTCGTCGATCGAGCTCTCCGTCCTGCCGGCCGGCGCCTGGTCCGCGGCCTGGCTCGGGGAGAACGCGCTCGTCTGCCTGGTCGCCGTTCCGCTTCTCGCGGCCCCGACCCTCGCGGGGCTGATCTACGCCCTGCGTCGCGGCGCGCCGATGCGGCCACGGCTCGCGGGCGCGGTCGCCGGCCTCGCCTCGGCCGGTCTCGCGGCGAGCCTCTACGCGCTCTACTGCCCCGACGACAGCCCGCTCTTCGTCGCCACCTGGTACACGCTCGCGGCCGCGATCACGGCAGGCGTCGGCGCGATCGCCGGCAAGCGGTGGCTGCGCTGGTGAGGCGCGGCCGAACGAGACTTGGCCGGCTCAGACGCCGAGGCGCTTGCCGAACGGCGCACGGATGCCGCAGACCACGCCGTCGGGCGTGATGTCGAAGTTCACCGTGGCGTCCAGCTCGTAGGGCAGCGTGCGCAGGAGCAGCTCCGTTCCGAAGCCGTCCCGCATCGGGCGCTGCGGGTTCACCGCGATCCCGGTCTCGCGCCAGACCAGGTCGAGCACGGCGGGCTCCTCGGACCGGTCGAGCGACCAGGTGACGGACACGGCGCCGCCGGAGCCGGCGAGCGCGCCGAACTTGACCGAGTTCGTCGCGAGCTCGTGGATGGCGAGGGTCAGCGTCTCGGCCGCCTTGTAGCGCAGCATGAGCTTGGGCCCGCCGATTCTCACGCGCGCGCCCTCGCGCGCGGCGCACGCCGTCAGCTCCTCGGCGACGAGGTATTCGAGGTCGATCCCGCCCATCGGGTCGCGGGTGAGGTGGGCCTGGCTGCGGGCGAAGGCGTTCAGGCGCCCCTCGAAATGCGAGGCGAAGTCGGGCACGTCGTCGGTGGTCTCCGCCGTGCGCCGAGCGATGGACCGGACGGTGGAGAGCATGTTGCGCACGCGGTGCTGCAACTCGCCCATCAGCAGCTTCTGGTGCTCCTGCAGCCGCCGCAGGTCGTCGATGTCCGTGGAGGCCCCGATCCACTCGCGAGGAGACCCTTCCTCTCCGGGGACGGCCTGCGCGCGCGTCTGGAACCAGCGATAGGCGCCGGTCGCGGCCTCCAGCAGGCGATGCTCGACGGAGAGCCGGCCGGACCCGGGCGCCTCGCGCCACGCGGCCTCGAACCGGTCGCGGTCGTCGGGGTGCACCGCCGCGAGCCAGCCCATTCCGCGGCTGGGCGCATCACCGAGGCCGGTGAACGCGGTCCATTGCGGGCTCGCCCAGGTCCACTCCCCCTCACGTACGGCGCGCCAAACGAGATGCGGGAGGGTCTCCAGCAGAAGGCGCTGGTGCGCTTCGCTCTCGGCGTGGGCCCGACGGGCCAGAGCCTGGTCGGTCGTCTCGGTGACGACGACGAACACGCCGCCGACGCCGTTGGGCGAGTCGGCATCGGGAATGGGAGAGTAGCTGTAGGTCCACCACAGATCCTGCAGCCGCCCGTCGCGGCTGAACGGCACGCAGACGTCCGTGTGCTGGATCGCTCCCCCGGTCTCCAGGACGAGGGCGAGCTCCTGCGAGATCCGCGGCCAGATCTCCGCCCAGACCTCCGCTGCCGGGCGGCCGAGGCTGGGGTGGCGCTCCGGGCCGATCAGGTCCGCATAGGCATCGTTGTAGAACTGGAGCAGCTCGGGCCCCCAGAGCACCATCATCGGCTGGCGCGAGGGCAGGATCAGGGCGACGGCGTGCCGCAACGGCGCCGGCCATGTCTCGATCGGCCCGAGCGCCGTCGCCGACCAGTCGAAGCATCGGATGAGGTCCGCCATCTCGCCGTCGTCCACCGGCCAGGTCCGATGCTCGATCATCGACGTCTCCTCAGCCGCCGTCGGCGGCGAGGGCCGCGAGCAGCAAGGGCGGCGTCGTCGGCTCGCCGTCGCGCGCAGTCTGCGTCGCCCGCTCGACCTCGTCCAGATGGAGATAGCCCGGGTTGAAGAGCGCAACGGATTGCAGGCCTTCGATGTCGTCGATCGTCAGGTGCTTGCCGCGCAGGGTGATCAGGTTCGAGGCCCGCAGTTCCTGGAGCGTCCGGTTGACGTGCACGGCGGAGATCCCGGTCGCATCGGCGAGCGTCGCCTGCGTGACCGGCAGCTCGCAGGTATTGCCGTGGGTGAGCCCGATGGCGCGCAGGCGAAAGAACAGCTCGCAGATCAGGTGGGCCATGCGTTCGAGGGCCGTGCGCTGGCCGAGATTGATCGTCCATTCGCGCTGGCTCGCCTGCCCGACGAGGTTCGACAGGCAGAGGGCGTAGAGCAGCCGCGGGCTCGCTCGGGCGATCTCCGAGATCCGCGTCGCCGAGATCTCGGCGACCGAGGTCGCCGAGAGCGCCGACATGCTGTGGTCGGCGCGCGAGAGCAGCAGGACGTGCTGGTCGCAGATGTCGCCGGGGAGCGCGAACGAGAGCACCTGCCGCCGGCCGTCCTCGAGCGACTTGTAGCGCATGGCCCAGCCGTCCAGCACGAGATAGAGGCAGCGCGGCCTGTCGCCTTCGCGGAAGACGTCCTCTCGTGCGCCGACGCGACGGACGCGCTCGCCGCCCGCGTCTTCGAGGAGCGCGTGATCCTCCGCCGTGAGCGCGGCGAAGCGCGCGAGCCTTCGTGACAGCGGGTTCGACATCATCTGCGCGCCATGATCGCCAAGCGACGCCGGCCCGTGCGTAGCGTCTCCGCGTCGCGCGCGCCGGCCAATTCGTATTCATTGCACTTCATCGTGTTCGGTTCTGGGCCAAAACGAGCGAAAGCGCAATATGTCATAAAGCGTACTATCGCGTACTCAGGCACGCCGTTCCTCGACGGAGCAACGCAGGGAATTGCTCGACGACGTGACGCCGATCTCCGCCAGAAAGAGGTAGTAGCCGGTGAGGCGAATGCCGTGGCGTGCAGCCGCCGGGTCGAAGCCGCGCGGGGCCGCATCGGGATTGTCCAGCCGGCCACCGAAATCCCACGCTTCGCCGATGATGAAGCTCGGCACAGGGTAATGCTCCGGGACGGCACAATAGAGTTCCGGCTCATTTCGGCGGCGAAACAGGTTATACGCGTCCCGATCCGCATCCGTGGAAGTATTTCTCTTTGTTAACGAGAAAGAGATGATATTCATCTTCCCACCGCTGCATGAGAGCCGTCCCCTGAGCCCTTCTCACATTGATAAAGCCTCGGGCAAGTCCGTCCACAACATAGGTTAGGTGTGCCGCAGCTACGGACTCGTACGCATATCGGAGCATGCGCAAACCTGCTGCGAATCACCCTGCGGCGCTTTTCGGCTTCACCTCCGGCGCGGGCATTGCTAAGCACCGGTCGACACCGAAGCCGGAGCCCGCGCCGCCATGACCGACGCCCACACCCTCGCCGATCTCGCGTCGACCGTCGACGCCGCCTTCGAGGATCGCGCCGCGATCTCCGCCCAGACCGGCGGCGCCGTGCGCGAGGCCGTGGAGGAGGCGCTCGCCGCCCTCGATTCCGGCCGTGCTCGCGTCGCCGAGAAGGTCGACGGGGAGTGGGTGGTGCACCAATGGCTGAAGAAGGCGGTGCTGCTCTCGTTTCGCCTCAACGACATGGCGGTGATCGAGGGTGGACCGGGCGGCGCCGTCTGGTGGGACAAGGTGGCCTCGAAGTTCGAGGGGTGGGACGCCGGGCGGTTCAAGGAGGCGGGCTTCCGCGCGGTGCCGAGCTGCGTCGTGCGCCGCGGCGCGTTCGTCGCGAAGAACGTGGTGCTGATGCCGTCCTTCGTGAACCTCGGCGCTTATGTCGACGAGGGGACCATGGTCGATACCTGGGCCACCGTCGGTTCCTGCGCCCAGATCGGCAAGAACGTCCACCTCTCGGGCGGCGTCGGCATCGGCGGCGTGCTCGAGCCGCTGCAGGCGAACCCCACCATCATCGAGGACGATTGCTTCATCGGCGCGCGCTCCGAGGTGGTCGAGGGCGTGATCGTCGGCCAGGGCTCGGTGCTGTCGATGGGCGTGTTCATCTCCGCCTCGACGAAGATCGTCGATCGCGAGACCGGCGAGGTCTTCCGCGGGCGCGTGCCGCCGTACTCCGTCGTGGTGCCCGGCGCGCTGCCGGGCAAGGCGCTGCCGGACGGCTCGCCGGGCCCCTCGCTCGCCTGCGCCGTCATCGTCAAGCGCGTCGACGCGCAGACCCGCGCCAAGACGGCGGTGAACGAGCTGCTGCGGGATTGATCGCCGCTAAAGGGTCTTTTCCGATGAACCCGCGCTCCGCCGTCGACCTCGCCCAGGCGCTGCTGCGCTGCCCCTCCGTGACGCCCGCGGAGGGCGGCGCGCTCGCGCTGCTCGACGCCGTGCTCGGCGCCGCGGGCTTCGCCGTCGAGCGCCCGGTCTTCTCCGAGCCCGGCACGCCCGACGTCGAGAACCTCTACGCCCGGATCGGGACGAGCGGGCCGGTGCTCGTGCTCGCGGGCCATACCGACGTGGTGCCGTCCGGCGACGCGGCGCGCTGGACGCATGCGCCCTTCGCCGGCGAGATCGTCGACGGCGTGCTCTACGGGCGCGGCGCGGTGGACATGAAGGGCGGCATCGCGGCGATGCTGGCCGCGGCGCTGGACGTCGTCGCCACGCGGCCCGACCTGCCCGGCTCGATCGCGGTGTTGATCACCGGCGACGAGGAGGGGCCCGCCGTCAACGGCACGGTGAAGCTGCTCGAATGGGCGCATGCCAGGGGCGAGCGCTTCGACGCCTGCATCCTCGGCGAGCCGACCAACCCCGAGCGGCTCGGCGACATGATCAAGATCGGCCGGCGCGGCTCGCTGTCGGGCGAGATCGTGGTGGAGGGCGTGCAGGGGCACGTCGCCTATCCGCACCTCGCGCGAAACCCGATCGACGGCATGGTGCGCCTCCTCGCCGGGCTCAAGGCGCGCCCGCTCGACGAGGGCACCGAGCATTTCTCGGCGACGAACCTCGAGCTCACGACGGTCGACGTCGGCAACCCCGCGACGAACGTCATCCCCGCGAGCGCGCGGGCGGCCTTCAACATCCGCTTCAACGACCTGTGGACGCCGCAGACGCTGGAGGCCGAGATCCGCGCCCGCCTCGCGGCCGCCGCCGGCGAGGACGTGGTCTGGCGCGCGACGTTCGAGAACACGAACGCGGTGGCCTTCCTCACCCCGCCGAACGACTTCGTGCGCAGCGTCCAGGACGCGATCGAGGCCGAGACCGGCATCCGCCCGGCGCTGTCGACCACGGGCGGCACCTCGGACGCGCGCTTCATCAAGGACTATTGCCCGGTGCTCGAGTTCGGCCTCGTCGGCCAGACCATGCACCAGGTCGACGAGCGCGTGCCGGTGGCCGATCTCGAGCGCCTGCAGGGGATCTACCGTCGGGTGCTGGAGCGGTTCTTCGCGGCCTGAGCCGGTACGGGAGCGCCGCCTGGGCCGTCAGATGCTCCAGTCGACCGCGCGGACCCCCTTGCCCTCGAGCCAGGCGTTCGCCCGCGCGAAATGCCCGCAGCCGACGAAGTCGCGGCGCCGGTTGAGCGGGGAGGGGTGCCCGGCCTCCAGCACGAGATGCTTGCCGCGGTCGACGAGGGCCGCGCGCGCGCGGGCCTTCTCGCCCCAGAGCAGGAAGGCGACGTGGGGGCGCTGCGCCGAGACGGCGGCGACCGCGTCGTCGGCGAGCCGCGCCCAGCCGAGCTTCAGGTGCGCGCCGGCGCTGCCCGCCTCCGCGGTGAGCGCGGTGTTGAGGAGCAGCACGCCCTGTCGCGCCCAGCCCGAGAGATCCCCGCGGCCGGGCGCGACGGCGGCGCCGTTCTGCGCGCATTCGGCGAGGATCGTCTTCAGCGAGGGGGGCAGACGCCGGCCGCCGACATAGGAGAAGGCGAGCCCGTGCGCGTCGCCGGGGGTGGGGTAGGGGTCCTGGCCCAGGACGACGACCCGCACCGCTTCGAGCGGGGTGAGCCTCAGCGCGGCGAAGACGTCTCCGGGTGGCGGCACGAGCGTCACTCCGGCGGCGAGCCGCGCATCGACGGCGTCCGCCACGCGCTCGGCCGCCCCGTCGCGGAAGAAGGGCAGGGCGGTCCAGCCCGAAACGTCGGGGCGCCCGCGGAAGTCCGCGAGCGCCCGTCTCATCGATCCCGTCATGGGGTGCGCATCATCCACACCGCGTCACTGGCGCACGACGATCCGGTCCCCGATCACGTCGGTGCCGATGCCGTCCTGCGCGGCGATGTAGTCGATGACCTCGCTCGCCATCAGCGTCCCGGCCGCGGCGTCGATCAGGGTCTCGCCGTTGCCGAGCATGCCGTAGCCGTCGCCGCCGCGCAGCAGGAAGTCGTTCGTCGCCACGCGGTAGGTCGCGGCCGGGTCGAGCGGCGCGTCGCCGACCATGACGGACACGACCCGCGAGCCGGCGGGCTGCGCGATGTCGAGTTCGACCGTCATGCCCGAGATCTGCGGGAAGGCGCCGGACGCCTCCGGCAGGCGGGAATAGCCGTGCTCGAGAGCGGCGAGGAGATCGGCCCCGGAGAGCGTGGCCAGCACGGTCGCGTTGCCGAAGGGCAGCTCCGAGAAGACGTCGCGGCGCGTCAGCACGGCGCCGGCGTCGTAGGTCCGGTCGGCGCGGATGCCGCCGCCGTTGGTCAGCGCGACGTCGGCGCCCGTCGCCGTGCGCATGGCGTCCGTGATGACGTTGCCGATCGTCGTCTCCATCGAGCGCACGCTGGCGCGGCGGGAATCGAGCGGCAGCTGCGTCGTGCCGATCTCGACGTCGAGCGCCTCCGACAGCTCCGCCTCGTACCCGGCGACGATGGCGGCGATCTCCGCGTTCGGTTCCACCGCCGCGGTATCGACGATCTCGAAGCGCGGACGCCAGGACACGTTGCGCCGGTCGCCGTCGACCTCGACCGTGACGTCGAGACGCGTGACGACCACGTACTCGGCCTGCGAGGAGCTCTCCACCATGGCGGAGCGACCGTCGTACATGACACGCAAGTCGTGATCGTGACCGGACAAGAGCACGTCGGCGACGCGGGCGTTGTACATCGCGAAGTCGTCGCCCATGCCGGAATGGGCGACGGCGACGACGACGTCGGCGCCGGCCTCGCGCAGGGCGGCGGCCTGCGCGGAGGCCGTCTCGAGCTCGTTCGCGAACTGGAGGTCGCCCGGGCTCGAGACCTGCGCCGTCGTCGTGGTGACGAGGCCGAAGAAGCCGATCGTCACGCCCTCGACCTCGAGGAGGCGCGTATCCTCGTGGCCGGGCAGCGGCTGCCCGTCGGCGTCGCGCAGGTTCGCGGCCAGAAGCGGGAAGGTCGCCTCGGCGGCGCGCTCCAGGTAGACCTCGGGGCCGAAGTCGAACTCGTGGTTCCCGGGCACGAAGACCGCGGGGCCGAGCTCGTTGAACAGCGCGATCATGTGCGCGCCGCCGTCGAAGCCGCAGAGCAGGCAGGGCGAGATCGTGTCGCCGGCGTGGATCAGGAAGGTGTTGGGGTTCTCGGCCGTCTCGGCCGCGAGCACCGCTGCGAGGCGGGCGACGCCGCCGCGGCCGTCGCGGCTCTCGCCCATCCGGTCGATGTCGTTCACCGAGACGAAGCTGATGGTGACCGTGCTCTCCTGAGCCGCCGCGTAGCCGCACGTCGCGAGAATCGCTGCGCCGGCGAAAAGACCGCGCATGGAAGCTGTGAACATGTCCGATTGCCCCTCTGGAAGGTTCGCAGGCGCGACATTAGCGCCCGACCGCGGGTTTGTCTTGTCGCGCGGGCATCTGCGTTCTTAAATCGCGCGTATGCGTTTGAGAAGCGCCCGCGTGCCTCTATGTAGGGGGCTCCGCGGGGGCCGCGTCGGCATGGCCGCGTGCGCTCCCGCGCCGAAACAGCAGACCCGAGGACCGCCACTCGATGAACAAGATCGTCCAGCCCGCCTCGCTCGACCTCGAGTCCCGCAAGCCTCACGACGCTCGCGAGCCGGAGTTTCGCGCCGTGCGCCTCCCCGGCGACCATCCCCGGGTCGAGGCCGGCCGGCTCGGCGTGCTGATCACGAATCTCGGGACGCCCGAGGCGACGAGCTACTGGCCGATGCGCGCCTATCTCAAGGAGTTCCTCTCCGACAAGCGCGTGATCGAGACGCCGCGCTGGCTGTGGTGGCCGATCCTCAACCTGATCATTCTCCAGACGCGCCCCAAGAAGAAGGGACGCGACTACGACCTGATCTGGAACAAGGAGCGCAACGAGGGTCCTCTCAAGACCATCACGCGCTCGCAGGCCGAGCAGGCGCAGGCCTACATGAACCAGATCGCCCACGGCAAGGTGGTGGTCGACTGGGCGATGCGCTACGGCAAGCCGGCGGTGAAGCCCGCGATGGAGAACCTGCTCGCGCAGGGCTGCGACCGCATCCTCGTCGTGCCGATGTACCCGCAATATTCCGCCGCCACCTCGGCCACCGCCTGCGACAAGGCCTTCGAGGCCTTGATGACCATGCGCTGGCAGCCGAGCGTGCGCGTCTCGCCGCCCTACCACGACGATCCGGTCTACATCGACGCGCTCGCCTCCTCGATGAGGAAGGAGCTGGCCAAGCTCGACTTCGAGCCGGAGGTGATCCTCACCTCCTTCCACGGCGTCCCGCGCAAGTACCTGCTCCAGGGCGACCCCTACCATTGCCACTGCGCCAAGACCTCGCGGCTGCTGCGCGAGACGCTCGGCTGGCCGGCGGAGCGTTGGAAGCTGACGTTCCAGTCGCGCTTCGGGCCCGACGAATGGCTCCAGCCCTATACCGACGAGACGGTGAAGCGCCTCGCCGAGAGCGGCGTGAAGTCGATGGCGATCGTCGCCCCCGGCTTCTCGGCCGATTGCCTGGAGACGCTCGAGGAGCTCGACGGCGAGAACCGCGAGATCTTCGAGCACAATGGCGGTGAGAAGTTCGCCTACCTGCCCTGCCTCAACGATTCCGAGGACGGCATGCGCGTCATCAACCACATCGTCGAGCGCGAGCTGAAGGGCTGGCTCTGACGGGGCGGGCGCGGCGTGCGGCCGAGATCGCCGCGCGAGCGCCTCAGCGCCCGCGGTAGGCGCCCGGGGTGACGCCGAGCTCGCGGCGCATAACGCTCGTCATGTGCGACTGGTGCGTGAAGCCGCAGGCGTGCGCGATGTCGGCGATCGGCTCGTCGGTGGTCTCCAGACGGCGGCGGACGCAGGCGAGCCGCTTCTGGAGCAGGTAGTCGTGCGGCGTCACGCCGAGCGCGCGCTTGAAGGCGCGCATGAAGAACCCCACCGACAGGCCGAGATGCTCGGCCATTTCCGCCACGCGGGGGCCGTCCGCCATGCGCCGCTCGATCAGCCGGTCGATGGCGTCGAGCCGGGCGGGCGTGAGCCAGGCCAGATCGTCCCCCGGCGGGCGCGTGATCCGGTTCTCGAGCGCGCGGCGCAGGCTCTCGAGCCAGCCCTCGAGGCTGCCGGGGTCCGGCTCCACGCCGGCGAGCAGCGTGCGCCGGATCGCGCGCGCGGCCGCGACCGCAGCGGGGTCGACCGCATCGCCGAAGCACTGACGCTCCGAGGCCGTGCGGGCGGCCGCCGACAGACCGGCCAGGGCGTCCTGCGCCTCGACGACGAGGTATTCGCCGCCGGCGACGAGGTGCGCGCGGACGTCGCAGCCCGGCGGCAGCCAGGAAAGCGCGTTCGGCCGCCGCTCGGACGGGCGCACCGCATCGCCGCCGCACGCGCCGGCGCCGCTGCGCCCTTCGAAGGCGAAGCCGAACGCGCCGCGCGCATTGCGCGTACGAACGTCGAATGTCACGTTGGGAAGCAGGAGCAGCGCGACGCCGTTGCGCGCATAGCGGATCGGGCCTATTGCCCGATCCGGGGCCACGCGACGATCCACATGAGGGTCCAGGAGATGCAAGACGGCGGCCTCCACTGCGTTCAGCGAGAGCACCATAGAGGATCATGGAGGCGTTTGTGAAGACTCTCGGATTGCTCGGCGGAATGAGCTGGGAAAGTACTGCAATCTACTATGGCGAATTGAACCGTGGCGTACGGGATCGGGTCGGGGGATTGGCGTCCGCCGCAATCTTGCTTCATTCCTTCGATTTCGCGCGGATCGCGCCCTTGCAGGCGGCGGGTGACTGGCAGACGCTCGCCGATATCCTCGCCGAAGCTGCGGGAGGGCTCGAGCGGCAGGGGGCGGACGCGGTTCTGATCTGCACCAACACCATGCACAAAGTTCATGCGCAGGTAGAAAACGCGGTGTCGATCCCGGTGCTCCACATCGCCGATGCGACGGGCGCGGCCCTGCGTGCGCGGGAAGTGGCGCGCCCGCTCGTCCTCGCCACGCGCTTCACCATGGAGGAGCCGTTCCTGCTCGAGCGGCTGCGCGGCGGGGGGTGCGCGCCCGTCGTTCCCGATGCGGCCGGTCGCGCGCGGGTGCACCGAATCATCTACGAGGAACTCTGCCGCGGCATCGTCGATCCGCGCTCGAAGGAGGCGCTGATGGAGATCGTGCGTGCGGAGGCCGCCCGCGGAGCCGACGGCGTGATCTTCGGCTGCACCGAGATCGGCATGATCCTGTCGCAGGCCGATCTCGACCTGCCGGCGTTCGACACGACGCTGCTCCATGTCGAGGCCGCGCTGGACTTCGCCATAGCCGAGATCGCCCCGGCGCGCTAAGCCGCGCCCCGCCCCAGCGGGTCCGGCCCGTAGCGGTTCGCGCCCGGCGTGCCCTCGAGGATGCCGAGGTCGACCAGCGCCCAGACGAAGCCGACGACGGGGACGAGCAGCAGCAGGCACCACCAGGCCGACTTGTCGCGGTCGTGGCAGCGCTTGATGTGCAGCATCAGGCCGGCGAGGAAGACGACGATGCCGACGACGAGCGCCAAGAGCCCGTCCGTCCCGAACAGGATCCGCGCGACGAGCCAGACGACGAACAGGGCCGCGACCCCGATCCACCATCGCCTGCGCTCGATGCGCCCTTCGGGCGTCGTGAACAGGAACGCCCAATCGAGCTGCTGACCCATCTCGTCCTCCCCCGTGATGCCGCCGAGCCGTTCCGGCCCGTCAGCTTGACCATGGGGATCAACGCGAAGGAAGCGGATTTCGTTCGCGCGCCGCCTCACGCGGCGCGCTTGCGGGCTCCTTCCGCGAGCCAGCCGGCCAGCGTCGCGCCGAGCAGGATCACGAGCCCGAGGAAGCCGAGCGCCAGCGGCGTCACCGAGACGCCGCGCACGATGGCGGATTCGCTCGGGCGGATGCCGATCCAGTCGGCGCCGGCGGTGCGCGTGTCGGAGCGCACGGTCTGGATCCGCGGCACCACGACGGCGCCGTCGCCCTCCGCCACGCGCCGGGCGGAGCCGCCGGTCGCCTCGGCGAGGGGCGCGAGCTGCTCGGTCGTCGAGAACACGTCGCGCATCTCGCGCGGGTTCGCCGGCCCGACGCTGACGAAGGCGACGAGCCCGTCGGCGCGCAGCTGGTGCAGGCCGAGCTCGGCGCCGGTCACCCGCGCGCCGAACAGGCCGGGCTCGCGCTCTTCCAGCGGCACGCGCAGGCTTTCCCCAGAGGGCGCGGTCATCGTCACCGGGCCCGGGTTCTCGCCCATGGTCTGGCGCTCGATCGTGATGGCGCGCCCGTTGGAGAAGGCGCGCAGGGCCTCCTCCTCGAGGGCGGGCTCCTTCATCAGCCAATGCGCCGTGCGGCGCAGGAGGTCGAGATAGGGACCGCCCTCGCGAAAGCCCCGCGCCCAGAGCCAGGCGTGGTCGGAGAGCAGCAGCGCGACGCGGCCCTCGTCGTAGCGCTCGAGCACGAGGAGCGGCTTTTCGTCGGCGCCCGCCATCACGGTGGCGCCGGTGCGCACGTCCGCCTCGAGCAGGCGCAGCCACTCGCCCCAGGCGGGTGGCGAGACGTCGGAGCCCTCGAGCCCGCGCGTCACCGGGTGGCGCGCGCCCACCGCGGTGATCTGCGCCTTGTAGGGCTCCTCGACGATCTCGCCCGTGGGTCGGCCCGGGATGATGGGCGACAGCCGCGTGCGGGCGAGCGAAGCGACCGAGGCGAATTCCGGCCCCGCCGCGAACAGCACCGCGCCGCCCTCCTCGACGTAGCGCACGATGTTGTCGAAATAGATCGACGGCAGGATCGACTGGTTGGCGTAGCGGTCGAAGATGATGAGGTCGAACTCGTCGATCTTCTCCTGGAACAGCTCCCGGGTCGGGAAGGCGATCAGCGAAAGCTCGTCGATGGGCGTGCCGTCCTGCTTGTGGGGTGGGCGTAGGATGGTGAAGTGGACGAGATCGACGTTGGCGTCGGACTTGAGCAGGTTGCGCCAGGCGCGCTCGCCCGCGTGCGGCTCGCCGGAGACGAGCAGAACGCGCAGATTCTCGCGGATGCCCTCGATCTCGACGACGGCGCGATTGTTGGCGCGGGTGAGCTCCTCGTCGAGCGGCTCGACCTCGATCTCGACGACGTTCGCCCCGCCGCGATCGATGCCCACCGGCACCTCGAAGGGGCGGCCCGTCGGCACGGAGCGCCGGGCGAGCACCTCTCCGTCGCGCCGCACCGTGACGGTCGCCGCGCCGGTGCCGTTCCTCTCCTCGACCATCGCCTCGATGGTCTGGTCGCGGCCGACGATACCGAAGCGCGGGGCGCGCACGAGCCGGATCTGGCGGTCGCTCTCGGTGTCGCGCCCGGTCACGAGGGCGTGCAGCGGCGCGCGGAAGCCGAGCTGGCCGGCGTTCTCCGGGATGTCGTGAACGACGCCGTCGGTGATCAGGATCACGCCGGCGATGCGGTCGGGCGGCACGTCGGCGAGGCCGTTCGCGAGCGCCTGGAACAGCCGCGTACCGTCGTCCCCCGCGCCGTCACGAACCTCGATGAAGCGCGGCACGACGTTGCGCATGGCCGACAGCCGCCGGTCGAGATCGGCGCGCACGGCCTCCGTCATCTCGGCGCGCTCGCCGAGGCCCTGCGAGGCGGAGCGGTCGATCACCACGGCGACGACGTCGTCCACCGGCTCGCGGTCCTCCTCGACGAGCGCGGGGTTCGCCAGCGCGAGCACCAGCACCGCGAGGGCGAGCGCGCGCAAAGCCGCGGGCGCGCCGCGCGCGGCGATCGCGACGAGGCCGAACAGCGCCGCGAGCGCGACCGCGATCCACAGGACGGGCTCGGGGACGAGAGGCGAGAAGGAGAGCGTCAGCAAGACCTTGTGCCTCTCAATTGCCGAGCCGCTCGAGCAGGGCCGGGACGTGGACCTGGTCGGCCTTGTAGTTGCCCGTGAGCGTGTACATGACGATGTTCACGCCCGCGCGATACGCCATCTCGCGCTGGCGCGGGTCGTTGCCGGTGACGGGCAGAAGCGCTTCCCCGCGCCCGCCGACGGCCCAGGCGGAGGCGAGGTCGTTGCCGGTGATGATCAGCGGCGAGACGCCGTCGCCCGAGCGGGCCGGGCGTGCGACGCCGTCGGGCGTAGCCTGCTCGGGCATGGCCTCGACCCAGGTCTCGGAGCGGTCGTAGCGGCCGGGAAGCTCGCGCAGGATGTAGAACGTCTTGGTGATGACGTGGTCCGCCGGCAGCGGCTCCAGCGGCGGGATGTCGAGCGTGGCCAGCATGCGGCGCAGGTAGGCCGTCTCCGGCGTCGGCGGGCCCGACGAGCGGGCGGTCAGCGCGTCGCGCGTGTCGAAGACGACCGTGCCGCCGTTCTTCATGTAGGCGTCGAGCGCCCGGATGGCCGCGAGCGAGGGCAGGGGGCGCTCGGGCGTGATCGGCCAGTAGAGCAGCGGGAAGAAGGCGAGCTCGTCGCGCTCGACATCGACGCCGATCGGCGCGCCGGGCTCCAGCGCGGTGCGGGTGGCGAGCACCTGCGAGAGGCCTTCGAGGCCCGCGCGCGAAGTGTCGTCGACGGCGTCGTTCCCCGTGATCACGTAGGCGAGCCGCGTCTCGAAGGCGCCCTCCAGCACCTCCCGCGAGATCGGCGGCAGCTCGTCGGCGCCGCGTGCGCTCTGCGCCTGTGCGACGTCCGGCATGCCGGAGAGGCCGATCGCGGCGAGCGCGACCGTGGCCGCCGCACCGGCGCGGCGGGTGCGGCCGAACAGGCGGGCGAGATGGCCGCCGAGCCAGAGCGCGCAGAGCGTGTCGAGCATCAGGAGCACGAGCGCCGCCGACAGGAGCGGCGCGCGCAGGTCGACCGTGTCCGCCGGCTCGAGCGGGGCCGTCGTCGCGTCGAGGGGGCCGAGGTCGAGGGGCGTCAGCCGGTCTCCCGGCGCGAGCGCGTTGATGGCGAGCGAGGCGTCCACCGGGCCGTAGAAGCCCGGCGGATGCGCCGCTTCCGCGCGCCCGGCGAAGCCGCGGGTCACCGGCATCGCGTTGGGCGGCGGCGAGACGAAGGCGCCGAACCCGTCGAGCGTCTGGCGCGGCGCGACCGGCTGCCCGCCCGCCTCGTTCGCCTCCGCCTGCGCGGCCACCGGCGCCGAGGCGAAGGCGACCGTGCGCCGGAGCATGTCGACGAACAGTCCCGTCAGCGGCAGGTTCGACCAGGTCGAATCCGCCGTGACGTGGAAGAGCACGAGAAGCCCGTCGCCGCGGCGCTCCGCGGTGACGATCGGCGTGCCGTCCTCCAGCGAGGCCCAGGTGCGCTCGGCGAGCTCCGCGTCGGGCTCGGCCAGGATCTGGCGGCGCACGCCGAGGTCGTCGGGCACGGCGAGGCCCTGGAACGGGCTCTCGCGGGTGAAGGGCGCGAGCGTGCGCGGCGTGTCCCACGACAGCGCGCCCCCGAGCGTTCTCCCGCCGCGGCGCAGCCGCACCGGGACGAGATCGTCCGATCCCGCCGAGAGCCGCGGGCCCGCGAAGCGCACGAGGAGCCCGCCGCCGGCGATGAAGTCCTCCACGCGCCCCTGCACCGCGGGCTCCAGCGAGCCGACGTCGGCGAGCACCAGCACCGAGACCTGCTCGTCGAGCATGCGCTCGATGCCCTCCGCGGCGCTGCCGCGCGCCTCGCGCACCTCGGCGTAGGGGGCGAGCGCGCGCTCGATGTAGAAGGTCGGCGCGAGCAGCGGCTGCGCCTGGTCGGCGCTCGCGCCCGAGACGATGCCGACGCGCCGGCGCTGCGAGCGCTCGTCGATCAGCGAGACCGCCGCCGCCGAGCCCTCTCCGGAGATCTCGACACGGGCGATGGCGTTCCTGAGCTCGATCGGCAGGTCGAACCGCGCGGTGGTCTCGGTGGCGCCCGGCTCGAAGGCGAAGGGCGTCTCGCCGATCGGCAGGCCGCGCAGGTCGACGGCGCGCAGTACGCCGGCGTCGCGCCCGTTCGGCTCCGCGCGCACGATCGTCGCGCCCAGCCCCGAGGCCGCGTTCTCCGTCCCGGCCAACGCGCGGGCGGGGGCGCGGGTCTCCTCGAAGACGATGACCGAGCGGTCTCCCACGATCCGCGCCAGATCGGCGGCGAAACCGTCCTCCTCGGGGCCGGCCACGCCGTCGGAGATCCAGACGACCTGCGCCGCGGGGTGGTCCGCGAGGAAGGCCTCGACGGCGGGCAGGACGCGGGCGCGCTCCGCCACGTGCGGCGCGGGCCGCACGGCGCGCAGGCGCTCCAGCGCCGCGGCGGGGGCCATGAGAGGGATCGCCGGTGGCGGCTCGGCGGTGACGAGCACGCCGATCGAGCGCCCATCGCGGGCGAGCGCCTCGCCCTGCTCGATGAGCACGCGCTCGCGTCGGCGCCAATCCGAGGCGGCGAGCGCGCCGTTGTCGACGACGAGCAGCACCGGCGCGTCCGGATCGCCCTCGAGCGCCGGCGGCGGGTTCAGGATCGGCCCGGCGGCGGCGAGGATCAGGAAGGCCGCGATGAGCAGGCGCAGCGCCAGCAGCCACCACGGCGTGCGCGCCGGCGTCTCGCGCTGCGCGACGAGGTCGCGGATGATCTTCAGCGGCGGGAAGGCGATCAGCCGCGGCTGCGGCGGCGTCACGCGCAGGAGCAGCCAGATCGCCGGCAGCGCGACGAGCGCGGCGAGGACGAGGGGAAAGGCGAAGCTCATGGTCGGGCCGCTCCCGTCGTCGCGTGTCCGGCGCGGGCCGCGCCCACCAGGGTGAGCACGCGCAGCGCCGCCTCGCTCGCGGGCCTGTCGGTGCGGTGGAGCGTGAGCGTCCAGCCGCGCCGGCGCACGAGGTCGGATATGGCCGCGCGATGCGCCTCGAGCCGCTCGCGGTACCCCGCGCCCCAGGCGGCGGCGTCGCCGACCCGAAGCCGGCCCCCGCCCTCGAGATCCTCCAGCACCGCCTGCCCGGCGAAGGGGAAGGTCTCCTCGACGGGATCGGCGATCATCAGCAAGTGCCCGCGCGCCCCGCGCGAGGACAGGCTCTCGATGCGCGGCGCGAGCTCGGAGATCGGGGTGAGGAAGTCGGAGACGAGCAGCGCCTCGTCCTGGGCCGTCAGGGGCGCTTCGCTCGGGAGGTCGTCGTCTACGCCTGCGCGGTCCGCCGCGATCGCCTCGGCGAAGCGCTCGACGATGCGCCGCGAGGCGCGCGGCGGCAGGAGGCCGATCAGCCCGACCCGCTCGCCGGCTTCGACGAAGGCGTCCGCCAATGCGAGCCCAAGCACGATGGCGCGCTCGATCTTCGGCGCCTGCGCGAGATCGGAGGAGAAGCCCATCGAGGCCGAGCGGTCGATCCAGACGAAGACCGAATGCGCGGCCTCCCACTCGCGCTCGCGCACGTAGAGCCGGTCGTCGCGGGCGGAGCGGCGCCAGTCGACGCGGCTCGCCGGCTCGCCCGGGGAGAACGGCCGGAACTGCCAGAAGGTCTCGCCCGTCCCCGCGCGGCGGCGGCCGTGGATGCCGTGGGCGAGCGTCGCGGAGACGCGGCGCGCCTCGAGCACGAGCCGCGGCAGCCGGTGGGCGAGCGCCTGAGCCGCATTCGCCTGGCTTCTGCCGGGCGTCCTGATCTCGGGCTCGTGGACCCGCACGCGCGCCATCCGATCCGCCCTCAGCCGGTCAGCCGCGCCGTGAGGCGCGAAACGAGGTGGGGGATGGTCTCGCCGTCGGCGCGCGCGGCGAAGGTGAGCGCCATGCGGTGCTTCAGGACGGGCTCGGCCAGGGCCGCGACGTCCTCGATGGACGGCGACAGGCGGCCCTGGATGAGGGCGCGGGCGCGCACGGCGAACATCAGCGCCTGCGAGGCGCGCGGGCCGGGGCCCCAGAGGAGCTTGTCGGTGACCGTGGCGTCGCCCTCGCCCGGGCGGGCGGAGCGCACGAGGTCGAGGATCGCCTCGACCACGCTCTCGCCGACGGGCAGCCGGCGGGCGAGGCGCTGGGCCGTCATCAGGTCGTCGGACGTCATCACCGCGGACGCCCGCGTCTCGTCGGCGCCGGTCGTCTCGATGAGGATGCGCCGCTCCGCCACCCGGTCGGGATAGCCGACGTCGATCTCGAGCAGGAAGCGGTCGAGCTGCGCCTCGGGCAGCGGGTAGGTGCCCTCCTGCTCGATCGGGTTCTGGGTCGCGAGCACGTGGAAGGGCCGGGGCAGGTCGTGGCGCTCGCCGCCCACCGAGACGTGGTGCTCCTGCATGGCCTGGAGCAGGGCCGACTGGGTGCGCGGGCTGGCGCGGTTGATCTCGTCCGCCATCAGCAGCTGCGCGAAGATCGGGCCCTTGATGAAGCGGAAGTGCCGGCGCCGGTCCGCCGTCTCCTCCAGGATTTCCGAGCCGAGGATGTCCGACGGCATCAGGTCGGGCGTGAACTGCACGCGCCGCGCGTCGAGGCCGAGCACGGTGCCCAGCGTCTCCACGAGCTTCGTCTTGGCGAGGCCCGGCACACCGACGAGGAGCCCGTGGCCGCCTGCGAGGATCGTCACGAGCGCGAGGTCGACGACCTTCTCCTGCCCGAAGATGACCGAATGGATCGCCTCGCGCGCGCGACCGATCGTGGCGAGGCTCGCCTCGGCGCTCGCGGCGATGGTCTCGTCCAGGACCGCCGTCGCGGCGGTCGTCGAGGGAGCGGCTGACTGGGACATGCGGTCACCTTCTGTAAGCGCGCCTGCCCGGGAGCGTGCGCGCGGAACCCGACGCGGCCGGTTCCGGTTCCGGCCTTGCCCCGGGAGAGTCGTCTTGCCCCGGGATGCAAGTCTGGAGCCGATTGCGGCGTCGTGGCAAGCGAGGCGAGCCGCCGCAGGCCGGACTTCTCCCGACCCGCCGACGCCGCGCGCGTTCGACAAACGCGCCGCACCGGCCCATGTGGTAGATCAGACGATCATGGCGATCGAACGGACGATGGATGCGGCGATGACGGATCACGAGACCGAGACGGGAGGCTCCGACGCGCTCTCGCGGCTGATCGCGGCGGCGAAGGGCGGGCGCGGCGCGCCTCCCGTCGAGCGCTGGAATCCGGCCTATTGCGGGGAGATCGACATGCGCATCGCCGCCGACGGCACCTGGTTCTACCAGGGAACGCCGATCGGGCGGCCCGCGCTGGTGAAGCTCTTCGCCTCCGTCCTGCGCAGGGACCCCGAGCGATTCGTGCTCGTCACCCCGGTCGAGCGGGTGGGAATCGCGGTCGAGGACGCCCCGTTTCTCGCCGTCGAGATGGCGGTGGACGGGGAGGGCGAGGCGCGCCGGATCGCCTTCCGGACGAACGTCGACGACGTCGTGACCGTGGGTCCCGACCATCCGCTGGTCTTCGCCCGCGACGATCACGATGGCGTGAAGCCCTACGTGAAGGTGCGCGGCGAGCTCTGGGCGCTCGTCACGCGGGCTCTCGCCTACGACCTCGCCGAGATGGCGGAGCTGCGCCGGATCGACGGCCGCGAGGCCTGGGGCGTCGCCGCGGGCGGCGCGTTCTTCGAGATGATGGACGCGGCCGATGCGGGGTGACGCGGTGTGGCCCCTACCTGTCATCCCCGGCTGCAGCGCCGCAGGCGCGGAAGGGAAGGGGATCCAGCGCAAGATGCTGCGCCGCAGGCGCTCTATCGCCGCCGACGAGACGGCTGGTCGCCGCCGATGGAGCGCCTTAGGCGCTTGTCTCTTCGCTGGGTCCCCTTTCCCTGCATTCGCTTCGCTCATTTCGGCCGGGGATGACAGGGGTGGGCCCGCATGACCGAAGCCGAGTTTCTCGACCGTGCGCGCACGCATCTGCGGCCGGAGCCCATCGGGCATCTGGACGATGCGCGGGGCGACCACGACCTCAACCGCACCGCGCCGCGCAAGCCCGACCCCAAGCGGGCCGCCGTGCTGATCCCGGTCGTGCGCCGCACCGCCGGCCTGACCGTGCTGTTCACCCGCCGCTCCGGCGCGTTGCGGGCGCATTCCGGTCAGATCTCCTTTCCCGGAGGCCGTATCGACGCGGCCGACGCCTCGCCGCTCGCCGCCGCCCTGCGCGAGGCGCGCGAGGAGATCGGCCTCGACGCGCGCTTCGTCGAGCCGCTCGGCTACTCCGACACCTATCTCTCGACCTCGGGCTACCTGGTCACGCCCGCCGTCGGGCTCGTGTCGGAGGGCTTCTCGCTCGCGCTCAACCCCGCGGAGGTGGACGAGGTGTTCGAGACGCCGCTCGCCTACGCGCTGGACGACGCGCATTTCGAGCTCCATGTGCGCCCGTGGGGCGGCGTCCTGCGCCGGTACTATGCGCTGCCGTTCGAAAACCGCTATGTCTGGGGTGTGACGGCCGGGATCCTGCGCCATTTCACCGAGCGGCTGCGCGACGGCGGCCGCGACCACGACCGAGACGATCACCGATCGGAGGCACGATGACCCGCGGGCTCCTGGGGCAGGCGCTGTTCTTCTTCCTGCCCTTCGCCATCTTCTTCGTCTACCTGCTCGTGCGCCAGCGCAACCCGCTCGCCTTCTCGAACTGGGAGAAGTCGATCCCGCCGCTGGCGATCATCGGCCTCCTCCTCGTGGTGGCCGGGCTGATCTACACCGGCGTCGTCGCCCCGCGCTCGACGGGCGTCTACACGCCTCCGTCCTACCAGGACGGCGTGATCAGGCCGGGCCAGTTCGAATGAGCCTCGACCATGCGCGTCTCGCGGCGCTCCTGGAGGACGCGCGCGTCGCGCGCCTGCTCGATGCGCTGGACGGCGACGGGGAGGAGACCCGGATCGTCGGCGGCGCGGTCCGCAACGCGCTGGTGGGGCGTCATGTCCACGAGGTCGATCTCACCACCACCGCCCATCCCGACGTGACCCGCGCCCGTGCGCAGGCGGCGGGCTTCAAGGTCGTGCCGACGGGCCTCGCCCACGGCACGCTGACCGTCGTCGTCCAGGGCGAGCCCTACGAGGTGACGACGCTGCGCGAGGACGTCGAGACCTTCGGCCGCCGTGCGGTGGTGCGCTTCGGGCGCGACTTCGCCGCCGACGCCCTGCGCCGGGACTTCACCATCAACGCGCTCTCGCTCGACGCGCGCGGCCGCCTGCACGACTACGCCGGCGGCGAAGCCGACCTCGAGGCCGGCCGCGTGCGCTTCATCGGCGACGCGCGCCAGCGCATCCGCGAGGACTACCTGCGCATCCTGCGCTTCTTCCGGTTCTCGGCGGACTTCGCCCTGGGCGATCTCGACGCGGCCGGCCTGCATGCCGCGATCGTCGAGCGCGAGGGGCTCGCGATCCTCTCGCGCGAGCGGGTGCGGGCCGAGCTCCTGCGGCTGCTCGTGGCCGGACGGGCGGTGGAGGTGGTCGCGACGGTGTCGCAGGCGGGCTTCCTCGGGCGGCTGATCGTCGGCCTCGGCGATACGGCGCGGCTGGGGCGGTCGGTCGCGGCGGGGCGCGACGCCATCGGACGGCTCGCCGCCCTCGCGGTCTTCTCCCGCGACGACGCCGAGCGCTTGCGCGAGGGCCTGCGGCTCTCGAACGCGGAGGGCAAGCGGCTCGCCGGCTACGCGCTGATGGTGGAGGCCCTGCACGACGCGCGCGCGCCCGTCGACGCCCTCGCGGTGCGCCGCCTCGTCGCCGTCGCGCCCCCGGCCGCGGTGGCCGACGTGCTCGCGGCGCTCGCCGGCGAGCCACGCCCGACGACTCGCCCGGAGGCCTGGGAGGTTCTCGCCGGCTACGAGGCCGATCCGGACCGGGTGCCCGTCCTGCCGCTGCGCGGGGCGGACCTGATCGCGGCCGGCGTGCCGCAGGGACCGGCGGTGAGCGCGGCCATGGCGCGCGCCCGTGCGGCCTGGCTGGCGCAGGGCTGCCCGACGGGCAAGGACGCCCGCGCGGGGCTCGTCGCCGCCGCGCTCGGGGAGAGCTGACGGCCGATGCCCACGCTTCGCGCCAGGCTCGCGCCGCTGCCCCGGGCCTGGGCCCTGTTCTCGGCGCGGGACGGCGCGGCCTACGCCGCGCTGCTCGCGATGAGCGCCGCCTTCGCGATCCTGCCGCTGTTCCTCACGATCGCGCTCGCCGCGCGCTGGCTGGAGGACCCCGAGATCCTCTACGCCGCGGAGCGTGGCGTCTTCGCGCTGTGGCCCAAGCTGATCGCGCGTCCGGTGGCGCTGGCGATCGAAGCGGCCTCGCGGGATCTGTCGACGGCCGCGCTGCCGGCGATGGCGCTCGCGTTCCTGGTTCTCGCCGGTAACGCCCTCGACGTTCTGAGGCGTGCGCTGGAGCGGTTCTACGCGCCGGCGGCCTCGCCGAAAGGCGCGCTGCGGCAGAGGCTTCGCGCCTTCGGCTACGCCGCGTTCGCAGCCGCGATCGCCTTCGCAGTCGCCGCGCTGGTCGCGGCGCTCACCGACCTTCCGCCGACGGCGCCCGCGCAGGAACCCATCGCGCCGCCGCCGGGCGCCGGGCCGCTCCTCTTCGCGGCGCAGACGCTCGGCGGCCTCGCGCTCGTCGCGGGAAGCCTCCTCGTCGCGCATACGCGGCTCGCCCGCGGCGGCCTCACGGTTCGCGCGGCCGCGCCGGGCGTCGCGGTCTCGGTCGGCGTCTGGATCGCGAGCGTGAACCTGCTCGCCCTCTACCAGATCCACGTCGCGCCGCCGCAGACGCTCTACGGCCCGTTCGCGGCGGCCTTCGCGACGCTGCTGTTCTTCTTCGTCGGCGCCTGCGCGCTCCTGTTCGGCGCGGCGCTCAACGCGACGCTGGCGCGCCCGCCGGCTTGAGCCTCCATTAACCGCGACCGTTTACAAACACATGCGCGGCAGGAGGACGAGGGCCGCGGGGGGCGTTTGTGCGTGGATGAGCGTAGGACCGCAACGATGACGACGAACGGGGCGCGCGGGCGGTTTCCGCTCGTGCTCGCCGTCGTGCTCTCGACCGTGTCGCCGCTGGCGCTCGCCGTCGGCCCGGCGCTCCTCGCCACCGCGCCGGCCAAGGCCCAGGCCCAGGCTCAGGAACCCGCGAGGGAGCGCCCCGAGCTGCGTGTGCGCGCCGTCGAGGAGGCTGGATTCGGCCGCATCCGCCTCGATTTCTCCCGGCCGGTGACGGTTTCCGCCCGCGCCGAGAACGGCGTTCTCGTCATCGCCTTCGACGAGCCGGTGGACGTCCGGCTGGAGCGCATCGGCGAGGAGGCGCCCTCCTACGTCTCCATGGTGCGGCGCGATCCCGACGGGACCGGCCTGCGCATGGCGCTGTCGCAGAATTTCTCGGCGAGCGTGCTGCCGGCGGGCGAGAGCGTGTTCGTCGACCTGCTTCCCGAAGCCTGGCGCGGCCTCGCGCCCGGGCTGCCGGAGGACGTCGTCGCCGACCTCGCGCGGCGCGCCCGCGCCGCCGAGGCGCGATTCGCGAGCGAGCAGGCGGCCCGGCGCGCGAGCGAGCCTCTCCCCATGCCCGTGCGCGTCGCCGAGCTGCCGGGTCTCGCCCGGTTGATCTTCGCCGCGCCGCAGGGCACCCCGATCGAATCGCGGGTCGAGGACGGGCGCATCGCGATCCTGTTCGACGCGCGCCTCGCGCTGGACCCGGAACGCCCGCTCGCCGCGGTGCCGGGAATCGCGGGCGTCGAGGCGGACGATACCGGCGAGGCGCTCTTCGTGCGCGTCGCGCTGCAGCCCGGCTACGCCGCCCGCGGCTTCCAGGAGGACGACGGCTTCGTCCTCGACGTCGAGCCGCGGGACTCGGCGGCGGCCAATGCAGCGCCGGCGGCCGGCGAGCCGGTGCGCGCCGCGCTCGGGCTCGCGCCCTTCCTGCCCGTCGATCCACGCGCGGAGGCGGCCGGGGAAGCGGCTGCGGACGCGCCGCCGGACGTCCCGCCCTCCGAGCCCGAGATACCGGCGCAGACGGTCGCGCGAGCCGCCGACGCGGATCCGCCGGTCGCCGCGACCACGCCGGCCGCGGCGCCCGCGGCCATCGCCCAACCTGCACCACCGGCGGCGGACCCGACGCCGGTGGTGAGCGTCGAGGACGAGGGCCTGCGCATCACCTTCCCGGTGCCGGCGACGACGCCGGCCGCGGCGTTCGCGCGGGCGGGCTCGCTCATCGTCGTGTTCCAGACCTCGGCGCCGTTGCGCGCGCCCGATCTCGCCGGCCCCGCGGCGGCCTTCGCGACATTGGGCGAGATCGTGCGCGAGGGCGCGTTCGTCACCGCCGAGCTGCGGCTGCCCGAGCCGCGCGTGGCGCGGCTCACCCCGGAGGCGCAGGGCTGGACGTTGAACATCGGCGCGCCCGCCTCCACCGCGCCACAGCCGCTCGAGATGCGCCCGATCGTCGACGAGCGGGGCCGCACGACGCTGGAGCTCGCGCTGCGCGACGCCGCCGGCGTTCACTGGATGCGGCTCCACCAGGGCGGCGAGCGCCTCGCCGTCGTCACCGCACCGGGGCCGGCGCGCCATATGCCCGCGACGCGCCGCTTCGCGGAGTTCGAGCTGCTTCCGACCGCCCACGGCGCCGTCGTGGTCGCGCTCGCGGACGACCTCGTGGTGCGCACGGATCTCGACGGCGTGCACATCACCCGGGGCGACGGCCTCTCCATCGCCGTGCCGGACCTCGTCGACGCGGGCGCCGCCGACGCCGCCCCGATCGAGCCCGTGCTCGACCGGGAGGCGTGGATGGAGGCGCAGCGCGGCTCGACGCTCGCGGAGTTCCGCGCCCGCCTCTCGGCGGTCATGGGCGCGCCCGCTCCCGAGCGCAACGGCGAGCGGCTGGACCTCGCGATGATGCTCCTCGCCAACGGCCTCGGCGTCGAGGCCGGCGGCGTCTTCCGCGTCGCCGTGGAGGAGCAGCCGGAGCTCCTCGATGACGCCCGCGTGGCGCTGCTCGAGGGCATCCTCGCCGCCGAGCGCCGCCGGTTCGATCTCGCCGAGGCGCTGCTTTCCGCGCAGGCCCTCGAGGACAACCCGGAAGCCATCCTCTGGCGCGCCTGGGCCGACGCGGAGCGCGAGCGCTGGGCCCAGGCCCTCGTCGGCTTTCGCCGGGCCGCCCGCGTGATCGACCTCTACGCCGACGATCTCCAGGGCCGCATGCGGCTCGCCGCCGCGCGGGCTGCGATCGCCGAGCGCGATTTCGGCTACGCCGACGCCCAGCTCTCCGACATCGCGATGCTCCATCCCGGCGCCGTGCCGCAGGAGGAGGTCGACCTCCTGCGCGCGCTCGTCGACAGGGAGACCGGCCGCCTGGAATTCGCCTTCGCCGAGCTCGGCCGCCTCGCCGAGACGGCGCCGCGCCCGGTCGCGGCCGAGGCGGAGCTCGCGCGCGTGCAGGTCGGGCTGGAGCTCGGCGAGCTGGAGCCCGGCGCGGCGATCGAGGCTCTGGAGCGCCTGACGATCCTCTGGCGTGGGGATTCCACCGAGATCGAGGCGATGGGCCTGCTGGGGCGCCTCTACGCCGAGGAGGGCCGCTGGCGTGAGGCCTTCTTCACCGCGCACAACGCGAACCTGATCTACCCCGATCGTCCGACGACGCTCGCGCTGCACGAGGAGACGGCGCGGGCCTTCGACGCGCTGTTCCTGGAGGGGCGCGCCGATGACCTCGGCGAGGTCGAGACGCTGGCTCTGTTCTTCGACTTCAAGGAATTCCTCCCCATCGGCCGGCGCGGCGACGAGATCGTGCGCCGGCTCGCCGACCGGCTCGTCTCGCTCGGCCTGCTCGACAAGGCCGCCGAGCTCCTGACGCACCAGGTCGAGAACCGCCTCGAAGGCGCCGGCCGCGCCGCGGTCGCCGCGCGGCTCGCCACGATCCACCTGATGGACCGCCATCCGGCGGACGCGCTGCGCGCCATCGAGAGCACGCGCATCGCCGAGCTGCCGCGCTCGGTGCGCCGCGTGCGCAACCTCATCGAGGCCCGCGCGCTCTCCGACCTCTCACGCACGGATCTCGCGCTCGAGGTGATCGCAGACGAGGAGGGTGCGGAAATCGACCGGCTGCGCGCCGATATCTGGTGGACCGGGCGCCGCTGGCGCGAGGCGGGCGAGGCGCACGAGGCGCTGGCCGGCACGAGCTGGCAGGGTCCCGAGCCGCTCGACGCCCGGCAGCGGACGGACGTGCTGCGCGCGGCCCTCGCCTTCACGCTGGCTCAGGACGCGCTGGGGCTCGACCGGCTGAAGGCGAAGTTCGCCGACAAGATGGCAGCGTCGGAGGACGCGCCGGACTTCGCGCTCCTCGGGGATCCGAACGCGCTGCCGACGGCGGAATTCCGCGAGGCGGCGCGCGCCATCTCGAACGAGGACACGCTCGCCGATTTCCTCGCGGCCCTCGAGGCCCGCTATCCGCGCGAGGCGCTCGCGGTGCTCCCGATGGTCGAACTCGACACGACACAGCCGCGGGACGATGCGCCCGAAGCGCCGGCCGAGCCGCAGCCCGAGCCGCAGCCCACCCCCTCGCCGGAAGCGCGCGCCGACGACGGCGCGAGCGTGCTCTGAGCGGCGGCTATCCGCCCCCGTAGCTCTGCACGAGCGAGCCCGCGACCAGGCTCCAGCCGTCCACGAGCACGAAGAAGATCAGCTTGAACGGCAGCGACACCACGATCGGCGGCAGCATCATCATGCCCACCGACATCAGGATCGAGGCCACGACGAGGTCGATGATCAGGAAGGGCACGAAGAGCAGGAAGCCGATCTCGAAGGCCCGACGCAGCTCCGAGATCATGAAGGCCGGCACCAGCACGTGCAGGCCCAGGTCCTCGGGCGTCTCGGGCAGCGGCCCGCCGGAGAGCTCGATGAAGAGCTCGAGATCGCGCTCGCGCACGTGGGCGAGCATGAAGGTCCGGAACGGCCCGATGCTCCGCTCGAACGCCTCTTGCTGCTCGATCTCCTGGGCGAGGAGCGGCTCGATGCCCTGCTCGTAGGCCGCGGTGAAGGTCGGCGCCATCACGAAGGCGGTGAGGAAGAGCGCGAGCGAGATGATCACGCCGTTCGGCGGCGCGGTCTGCGTGCCGATGGCCGTGCGCAGCAGGGAGAGCACGACCACGATCCGGGTGAAGGACGTGATCATCACGAGGATCGACGGCGCCAGCGCCAGGACCGTGATCAGCGCGATGAGCTGGAGCGCGCGTTCGGTGACCCCGTCGCCTTCGCCGAGGTCGAGCGTGATCGACTGGGCCAGCGCCGGGTCCGCGGCGAGGAGGAGCCCGCCCGCGAGCGCGACGCCTGTCGCCGCCGCACGCGTGCCGCGTCGCTCGGAACGCGCCGTCGCGCAGAGGTCGAGGCCCGTCATGTCCCTGATTCGCCGATTGCCGCCACCTTCAGGACGCTGCGCAATCGCGAACCCCGACGCAAGCCGCGTCGGGGCCTAAGCTCTGGACAAGATCAGGTCTTCTTGTCGCTGCTCGGGGAGCGGCCGAGCAGCCGGGCGAACTCGGCCTCGATCTCCTCCACGGAGAACGGGTCGATCGCCTTCGGGGCGGCGGGCTCGGCTGGCGCCGGTTTCGGCTCTGGTGCGGGCTCGGGCTCGGGCTCGGGCTCGGGCTCAGGTGTGGGCGGAGCCGGGGCGGCGTCCTCGGCGCGGGCCGGGACCGTCGCGTCGGGCTCCTCCGCGGGCACCGCGCCGATCCCGTCGCCCTCGGGCGCGGAGATCGTGTCGGCCGCCGCGTCGGCTGCGGGGTCCTCGTCCTCGTCGACGACCGGCTCGGCCGGCGGCGGCGTCGCCTCGGCGAAGCGCGGCGGCGCGGGCTCCGGCTCGGGCGCGACCTCGGGTTCTGCCGCGGGCTCGGACTCCGGCTCGGACGGCACAGCGGCCGCGGGGAGGGGTTCCGGCTCGGTCCCGCGCTCGGCTTCGGCCTCGGGCTCGGTCTGCTCCAGCGCATCGCTCACGTCCGGCTCGTCCGCGTCCGGCTTGCTCTGCTCCGGCTCCATGGTGAAGCGGGCGGGAATCGGCTCGGGAGCGCGTTCCGCGGGGGAGGGCGGGGCCATCGGCTCATCGGCGCCGAAGCCCTGGAGCGCCGCGTCCGCCGCGCGGCGCTCGGCCTCGGTGCGATCCTCCTCGGGCGTCGGCAGCGGCGGCTGCGGCATGGGCGGTTGCGGCATGGGCGGCTGCGGGACGCGTGGCGGCGGCGGGACAGGTTCCGCGGCGCGCGGGGCCTCGCCCGTCGTGGGACCGCGCTCGCCGGCGGGGCGGCGCAGAAGGCTGGCGAAATCGAACTCCGACCCGGCCGCCTCCTGCGGCGGCGTACGGGGGGCGGGACGCGCCGGCGGCGCCGGCATCGGCTCCGAACGCGGGGCGCCCTCGCCGGCGGGGCGTCGCGGCTGCGCGCTCGGCGGGAGCGGCCGCCGCAGAGCCTCCTCGAGCTGGCGGGCCATGTCGGACAGGACCGCGGCCTCCTCGGGAGCCGCCGTGGCGGGCTTCGCCGCGGGCGGCGCGGGCGGCGTCGGCTGGGGCGGGGCCTCGAAGCTCGGCTCGCGACGCTGGGGCGGCGCGGGCGGCGCGGGCGGAATGGGCGGCGCGGGCGCATCCGCGGGGGGAATGGTGGGTGTCGCGCGCGAGCGCGAGGCGACGCCGGGCGCGACGTTCGCGGCCGCGCGCGCGAGGTCCATCAACCCGCGGCGCGGCGGCGGAGGCGGCGGAGGCTCCGGCGCGGTGGATCTGGGCTCCACCGGCTTGAACGCAGGCCGCGCCGGGACGGCGGCGGAAGCGGGGGCGGGGGTGGTGGAAGGTGCGGCGGACGGCACGGGAGCGGCGCTCACGGGCGTCGGCGCAGGCGCTTCGGGCGCGGGTGGCGGGGACAGGACCACCTCGGGCGCGCGCGTCGCGACGGCGGCGTCGCTGACGCGGGTCGGATCGCGCGCCTCGTCGAGCGCCGGCGCGAAGGGCGCCTGCGGCGGGGGCGGACGCACCGGCTCGGGGACCGGAGCGGCGAGCACGGGCTCGGGGTTCGGCTCCCGCGGCGCGCTCGTGGCGGCCGGCGGCGCACCCATCGGAGCCTGGGCCGCTCCCGGCGGGCGCTGCTGCGGACGCGGGGCGCGGCCGATGCCGGTCTCGACCACGACGTCGTTGGGGCCGCCGATGAGCAGCAGATGCTCGACGCCGTCGCGGCGCAGCAGCACGAGCTGGCGCTGCCGGTCGAGGTCGTAGACGTCGACGATGCCGAGCCGCGGCTGCTTCGCCTTGGCCGAGGAGAGGTTCTGGCCTCCGATGCGCCGGCCGAGCAGGCGCGGGGCGAGCCACGCGAACAGGGCGAGGAGCCCCATCACGACGGCGAAGGCGATCAGATACTGGATCAGGGACGTGTTCTCGAAGCCGGGCATGACAGGTCTTCGCGCTCTCTCACTGAACGGCGACGCCACCGAGGCCCTCGACCGCGAGAGCCTGCGGCCGAGCGCCCCGAAGGAGGCGCGGTGTCGTTGCGCGCCCGCGAGCGCGGTGCGCACCATAACCATCGAGCAGTTAACAGTGAACCACCGATGCGGGGCTCTCTCTTAACGCGGTGTTAACCACGATAGCGGCAATTTTTGCCCAAGGCGGGGCCGCGATCGGGCGCTCGCCGAGATTCGCAGGCGGGCGGCGCCCGCGTCGCCCCGCAGGAGACAGCCCCGATGAACGTCGCCGGCCTGCCTCTCATCGAGAAGCTGAAGACGCGCCTGCACTTCCATCAGGCCCGCCAGAAGCTGCTCGCGGAGAACGTGGCCAACGCCGACACGCCGGGCTTCCAGCCCCGCGACGTGGCCGAGCCCCGGTTCCGGCCCGACGGGAGGGCGGTCGCATCGACGATGCAGCCGATGCGAACGAGCCCGCTCCACCTCGCGGGCGCGAGCGCGCCGCCGCGCGGCGTCTCCGAGACCGACGCGGTGCGCTTCGAGACGCGGCCGTCGGGGAACGCGGTCAACCTCGAGGAGGAGATGCTGAAGGTGGCCCAGAACCAGGCCGACTACCAGCTCGCCGCCTCGCTCTACGAGAAGAGCATGCTGATGCTGCGCACGGCCGTGGGCCGGCGCTGAAGGGACGGAGGGCGATCATGGACTTCCTCAAGACCATCGCGGTGGCCGCCTCGGGCCTCAAGGCCCAGTCGGGGCGCATGCGCGTCATCGCCGAGAACATCGCCAACGCCGATTCCACAGGGGCGACGCCCGGCGCCGACCCCTACCGCCGGCGCGTGCCGACCTTCGTCGAGAAGCTCGACCGCGAGCTCGGCGTACGCACGGTCCAGCTCGGGCGCGTCCTCGATGACCAGAGCGATTTCCGCAGCCGCTTCGACCCGGGGCACCCCGCCGCCGACGAGGACGGGCAGGTGAAGCTGCCCAACGTCTCCTCGCTCGTCGAATCGATGGACATGCGCGAGGCGCAGCGCAGCTACGAAGCGAACCTCAACCTCGTCAACGCGACGCGCCGCATGCTCTCGCGGACGATCGACATCCTGCGCGCCTGACGGCTGAGAAAGGGCTCGAACAATGGCCAGCAACATCTTCGCCGCGAACGCCTACGCCTCGGTCCAGGGCCTGGCGCAGGGCCTCGGGCAGGGTCAGGCCGCCGGCCGCCTCGGCGGCGCGACCGGAGCCGAGCGCCCCGACTTCGCGGCCATGCTCCAGGGCGCCGTCGGATCGGTCGCCGAGGCGGGCCGCGCCGCCGAGACGCAGATGTCGGCCGCCGCCGCGGGCCGCGCCGACGTCGTCGACGTCGTCACCGCGGTGGCCGAGAGCGAGGCGGCGCTCAACACGCTCGTCGCCGTGCGCGACCGCGTGATCCAGGCCTACGAGGAAATCCTGCGGATGCCGATCTGAGCCCGGCTCCGCCCCGCGCCTCTCCGTCCAGACCCGACAACGAAAGATCCAGACATCATGACCGGCATGGCCGTCCTCGACATCGCCCGCGACGGGATCATGACCTTCTTCGTCGTCGGCGCGCCCGTGATGCTCGTCGCGCTCGCGGTGGGCCTCGCGATCTCGCTGCTCCAGGCGCTCACCCAGCTCCAGGAGCAGACCCTGATCTTCGTGCCCAAGATCATCGCCGTGTTCGCCGCGCTGCTGATCATGCTGCCGATGATGAGCGACGCGCTCGCGGGCTACATGACCCGCGTCGCCGAACGCATCGTCGCGGGCGGATGACGGTGCGCGCGGGCACGCTTTCATCCGGGCGCGGGTCGCGCGAATCCGCTAGGCTCGCGCCGCATGAACCTGCTCGAGCCCGAGACCGCGACGACCTTCCTCCTCGCCTTCGCGCGGGTGGGCACGCTCGTCATGCTGCTGCCGGGGATCGGCGAGCAGCTGATCTCGCCCCGCGTGCGGCTGTCCTTCGCGGTCCTCTTGACGATCGTGGTCTATCCGGCCGTCCTGCCTCTGGTGGAGCCGGCCTCCGTGGGCGGGGTGGGCTCCGCACCCACGCTGACGCTGCTGCTCAGCGAGATCCTGGTCGGGCTGATCCTGGGGCTCGCGGTGCGCATGGTGATCGGGGCGCTGCAGACCGCGGGCACGATCATCGCGCAGCAGATGGGGCTCGGCTTCGCCATGACGATCGACCCGGCGATGGGCGGCCAGCAGACGGCGGTCGGCAACTTCCTGACCTTGCTCGCGATCACGCTGATCTTCGCCACCGACATGCACCACCTGGCCATCGCGGCCATCCGGGCGAGCTACGACATGCTCCCGCCCGGGGGGCTGCCGGAGAGCGGGGACGTGGCGCGGCTGGGGATCGAGGCGGTGGGGCGCGGCTTCGCCCTCGCGGTGCAGATCTCCGCGCCGTTCATCGTGTTCGCGATCCTGTTCAACCTGGGCCTGGGCGTGCTCGCGCGGCTGATGCCGCAGCTCCAGGTGTTCTTCCTGGCGCTGCCGGCGACGATCCTCGGCGGCGCGCTGGTGCTGCTCGTCGTGCTCGGCGTCATGATGGGCGTCTTCCTGGAGAACGTGCGCGACTTCCTGTCGATGATCTCCGGCTTGTGAGGCCGCGCCCGGTCGCGCGCTCCCGGATCGCGAGGAGGCGGGGATGAACCAGGAGGATCAGGACGACAAGACGGAAGAGCCGACCGCGCGAAAGCTCGAGGAGGCCATCAACAAGGGCGACGTCGGCAAGAGCCAGGAGATCACGACGCTGTTCGTGCTCGGCGGCTTCGCCCTCGCCGCCATGATGACCTCGGGCTTCACCGCGACCCATCTGCTCGAGGGCATGACCGGGTTCTTCGCCAACGCCCACCAGGTGACGGAGGGCGCCGGCCACCTCTTCGTCATGCGCGAGGCGCTGGTGATGATCCTCGTCGCGCTCTCCGCCCCCTTCGCGATCCTCATCGTCGCCGGGATCGTCGGCGGCGGCATGCAGCATCGTCCGCTCTGGACCACCGAGCCCCTGACCCCGAAGGTCGACCGCATCAGCCCGATCGCCGGCTTCAAGCGTGTCTTCGGGATGGAGGCGCTGGTCAACTTCGCCAAGGGCCTGCTCAAGCTCGCCATCGTCGGCACCCTCGTGGCCGTCATCCTGTGGGGCGAGCGCGCGCGGATCGACACGCTCGTTCAGATGGAGGCGGCGCTGCTCTTCGTCGTCGTCAAGGACCTCTCCCTGAAGCTCCTCGCCGGCGTCCTGGCCCTGTTCTTCTTCGTCGCGGTGGGCGACGCGATCTACCAGCGCTTCGCCTGGCTCAAGCGCCAGCGCATGACCCGCCGGGAGATCAAGGAGGAGTTCAAGCAGTCGGAAGGCTCGCCCGAGGTGAAGGCCAAGGTCCGGCAGATCCGCATGGAGCGCGCGCGCACGCGGATGATGGCGGCGGTTCCCCAGGCGACCGTGATCGTGACGAACCCGACCCACTACGCGGTCGCGCTCAAGTACGAGAAGGGCATGGCCGCCCCGATCTGCCTCGCCAAGGGCGTCGACGCGCTCGCGCTGCGGATCCGCGAGAAGGCGCGGGAGAACGACGTGCCGATCGTCGAGAACCCGCCGCTCGCCCGCGCGCTCCACGCCACCGTGGAGATCGATCGCGAAATCCCGGTGGAACATTATGCGGCGGTGGCGGAAGTCATCGGTTATGTCTTGCGGCTGAAGCGTCGTCGGGCTTAAGCCAAGGTGAACACGTGCGAAGCGATCCTATGGCCGCCACGAGAGACAAGGCTTCCAGAGACGAGGCCTCCAGAGACAAGGCCCCGAGCATCGAGGCCGTGAGAGACGAGCCGCTGATCGACAAGCCCATGAGCGACAAGCCCGCGACCGAGAAGCCTCCGCGCACGATCGAGCGCAGCGAGAAGCCGGCAAAGATCTGGCTCCTCGTCGTGCTGGCGCTCGTGTTGCCGGGGGCGTTCTTCGCGCTGTCGTTCTTCACCAGCGCGCAGGCGCAGCCCCTGATCACGGCGCTGCTGGCGCTGCTCGCGATGGCGGGCGTGTTCTTCCTCACCGCCTACGCCATCGGCGCGCTGCATTTCGCCGGGACCGGCGCGCGCAACGACCTGACCAAGTCCATGGCCGATTCGTCGTCGGAGGGCCTCGTCGCGGTCGAGGGTGACGGGCGCGTCGTCTATGCCAACGAGGCCTACCTCTCCTTCGCCGGCGGCGCCGATCTCGCCGACATCAAGACCGTGGAGCGGCTCTTCGTGGGCGCGCCGGAGGTCTCCGAGGCGATCTACCGGCTGGCGCAGGCCGCGCGCGAGGAGCGGGCGCTCGCCGAGGAGATCCGCCTCTCGCCGGCGCTGGGCGGGCGCGCCGACTACGGCTGGTATCGCGTGCGGGTGCGGCCGCTGCCGCGGGCGGGTGCGAAGGCGGCGGTGCTCTGGAGCATTTCCGACGTCACCCACGAGCGCGAGCGCCACGAGAACGTCTTCCAGGAGCTCCAGCACGCGATCGACTACCTCGACCACGCGCCGGCGGGCTTCTTCTCGGTCGAGCCGGACGGCTCGGTCGCCTACATGAACGCGACGCTCGCCGCCTGGCTCGACCACGACCTCGCCAAGGTCGGCTCGGGCGGGCTCGTGCTCGAGGACATGGTGCCCGCCGACGTCGCGACGCTGCTCGCCTCCGTCGACGGCGCGCCGGGCGAGGTGCGCACCGAGGCCTTCGACATCGACATGACGCGGCGCGCCGGGCAGGCGCTGCCGGTGCGCCTCTATCACCGCGTCGCCTTCGGGATGGACGGCGAGCGCGGCGCCTCGCGCACGCTCGTCCTCAACCGCTCCGCGGGCGAGGAGGGTTCCGCCGACGCCCAGCGGGCGGCGGAGGTGCGGTTCGCGCGGTTCTTCAACAACACCCCGATCGCCATCGCCACGCTCGCCCGCGGCGGGCGGATCCTGCGCGCGAATGCGCCCTTCGTGCGGCTGTTCGGGGCGATGCCGCGCGCCGAGCCCGGCGGCGAGGAGCCGAGCCTGCTCGACCGGGTGCTGGAGCGCGACCGCGAGGCGCTCGCCGGCGCGCTCTCGGCGGCCGAGCAGTCCCGCGCCGCCGAGCCGGTCGAGATCATGGTCGCCGGGCAGGCCGAGCGATCGGCCCGGATCTGGACGAGCCCGGTGAGCGAGGCGGACGGGGAGGGCGAGGTCGCCATCGTCTACGCGCTGGAAACCACCGCCCAGCGCCAGCTCGAGACCCAGTTCGCCCAGGCGCAGAAGATGCAGGCCGTGGGGCAGCTCGCCGGCGGCGTGGCGCACGACTTCAACAACGTGCTCCAGGCCATCATCGGCTATTCGGACCTGCTGCTCGCCAACCACCGGCCGACCGATCCGGCCTTCCAGGACATCATGCAGATCAAGCAGAACGCCAACCGGGCCGCGAGCCTGGTGCGTCAGCTGCTCGCCTTCTCGCGCCGCCAGACGCTCCGCCCCGAGGTGGTCGATCTCGGCGAGACCATGTCCGACCTCACCATGCTGCTCAAGCGCCTGCTCGGCGAGCGGGTCGAGCTCGACCTGCGGCACGGGCGCGACCTTTGGCCGATCAAGGCGGACATGCACCAACTGGAGCAGGTGGTGATCAACCTCGCGGTCAACGCCCGCGACGCCATGCCCGACGGCGGCACGCTCACCATCCGCACGGCGAACATCGACGCCGAGGAGGCCGCACGCCTGGAGCGCCCGGGCATGCCCGGGGCGGACTACGTGCTGATCGAGGTGGCGGATACCGGGACCGGCATCCCGCCGGAGGTCATCGACAAGATCTTCGAGCCGTTCTTCACGACGAAGGACATCGGCAAGGGCACCGGGCTCGGCCTCTCGACCGTGTTCGGCATCGTCAAGCAGTCGAACGGGTTCATCTACGTCGACTCGACGCCCGGCGAGGGGGCCTCGTTCAAGGTCTACCTGCCGCGCCACGTGCAGACCTCCGCCGAGATCGCGGCCGAGCGGCTCGAGGTCTACAAGCGCCCCGCCGCGGACCTGACGGGGCAGGGCGTCATCCTCCTCGTCGAGGACGAGGACCCGGTGCGCGCGGTGAACGCGCGGGCGCTGACGGCGCGCGGCTACACGGTGCTCGAGGCGGCCTCGGGCGTCGAGGCGCTGGAGGTGATCGCGGAGGCGGAGGCCCCCGTCGACCTCGTCGTCTCCGACGTGGTGATGCCGGAGATGGACGGGCCCTCGCTGCTGCGCGAATTGCGCAAGACCCGGCCCGACCTCAAGGTCGTGTTCGTCTCCGGCTATGCCGAGGACGCCTTCAAGAAGAACCTCCCCGAGGGCGAGGACTTCGCCTTCCTGCCCAAGCCGTTCAGCCTCAAGCAGCTGGTCGAGACGGTGAAGGAGACGATCGGGCGGTAGGTCGGGGCGCGCGGCTCTGCGCAATCGTCGCGGCCCGCGCGTTTCCTGTGGACGCAACCGCGCAGATGCGGGCTGGAACGGGCTCGCGCGGTCTTTGCGAGCCCGCAAGCCGCGAATGCTCCGTTCCCCACTCGTTCGGGCCGTGGGCGCGGCGATCGGGGGCTCTCCCGCACGGAGCGGAGAATTTCGTTCTCATTTCGTTTTAGCGCTTGCATGATGGAACAAATCAGGTACTTTGGGTGTGTCGACGCCGCGTTGAGTTTCGTCTCCGCCCCATGCAATAAGGATTCGATCGATGGCTCAGACCTCGCTGAGGCTGGTGGAAGGTTCCTCCATGGACAAGGACAAGACGAAGGCGCTGGACGCGGCGCTTTCCCAGATCGAGCGCGCCTTCGGCAAGGGCTCGATCATGCGGATGGGCAAGAACCAGCCGCTCGTCGAGATCGAGACCGTGTCGACGGGCTCGCTGGGCCTCGACGTCGCGCTCGGCGTCGGCGGGCTGCCGCGCGGGCGTATCGTCGAAATCTACGGGCCCGAATCGTCGGGCAAGACGACGCTCGCGCTCCACACCATCGCGGAAGCGCAGAAGAAGGGCGGCGTGTGCGCCTTCGTGGACGCCGAGCACGCGCTCGACCCGGTCTACGCCCGCAAGCTCGGCGTGCAGCTCGACGACCTGCTGATCTCCCAGCCCGACACCGGCGAGCAGGCCCTCGAGATCACGGATACGCTGGTGCGCTCCGGCGCGGTCGACGTGCTCGTGGTCGATTCGGTGGCGGCGCTCACGCCGCGCGCAGAGATCGAGGGCGAGATGGGCGACGTCCAGCCCGGCCTGCAGGCGCGCCTGATGTCCCAGGCCCTGCGCAAGCTCACCGGCTCGATCTCCCGCTCTAAGACGATGGTGATCTTCATCAACCAGATCCGCATGAAGATCGGCGTCATGTACGGCTCGCCCGAGACGACGACGGGCGGCAACGCGCTGAAGTTCTACGCCTCGGTCCGCCTCGACATCCGCCGCATCTCGACGCTGAAGGATCGCGACGAGGCGATCGGCAACCAGGTCCGGGTGAAGGTCGTCAAGAACAAGGTCGCGCCGCCGTTCAAGCAGGTCGAGTTCGACATCATGTACGGCGAGGGCATCTCGAAGGTCGGCGAGCTGCTGGATCTCGGCGTCAAGGGCGGCATCGTCGACAAGTCCGGCGCCTGGTTCTCCTTCGACAGCCAGCGCCTCGGCCAGGGCCGCGAGAACTCCAAGACGTTCCTCAAGGACAATCCCGACATCGCCAAGCGCATCGAGGAGGCCATCCGCCAGAATTCCGGCGTGCTGGCCGACCGCATCCTCGACGAGGCGACGCCGACGGCCGAGGACCTGGACGAAGGCGAGGGCTGAGGCGGGGCGTCGGGCGTCCTCAGGGATGGCGCCGAAGCGCGTGGCGCTCTAACCTCCGTCGTGCGGTGGCGCTTCGGCGCCGGTGATCGGGTATGGCGAGAGTCGGCGTGGCACCAAGCGACGAGAGGGATGAGGACGCGGGTGACGAGGGCGTGAGGGAGGCGGCGGCGCCGCTTCTCGACGCCGAGCGGCTCGGTGCGTACCTCGCTGCCGCTATTCCCGGGTTCGGGACCCTGCGGCGGGTGGAGAAGTTCGCCGGCGGGCAGTCGAACCCGACCTTTCTGCTCGAGGCGGACGGCGGGCGCTTCGTCCTGCGGCGCAAGCCGCCGGGGAAGCTGCTCAGGGGCGCGCATGCCGTCGATCGCGAGTTCCGGGTCATGGCGGCGCTGGCGGGGACGGACGTTCCGGTGCCGCGGGTGCGCCACCTCTGCGCGGACGAGAGCGTCTGCGGCGCGATGTTCTACGTGATGGACCACGTCGCGGGTCGGGTGTTCTTCGAGGCGCGCATGCCGGACCTGTCCGTCGAGCAGCGTGCGGCGGCCTACGACGCGATGAACGACACGCTCGCGCGGCTGCACCGGATCGACCCCGCGGGCATCGGCCTCGCCGATTTCGGCCGGCCGGGGGGCTACTTCGCCCGTCAGCGCGCCCGCTGGGTCGAGAACTACCGCGCGAGCGCGACGCGGAGCCGGCCCGAGATCGATGCGGCGATCGCCTGGCTCGAGGCCAACGAGCCGCCCGACGACGGCTCGGTCGCGCTCGTGCACGGCGATTTCCGGCACGACAACATGATCTTCGGGCTCGATGCGACGGGGCTGCCCGGGCCGCAGGGCGCGCCGGCGCAGGCCCTTGGTCCGGACGCCCCGCGATCGGCCGTCCCCATGCCCCGCGTGCTCGCCCTGATCGACTGGGAGCTCTCCACGCTGGGCCATCCGCTCGCCGATCTCGCCTACCAGGTCGCGCAGTGGCGGCTGCCCGCGCAGGGCGCGTTCTTCAAGGGGCTCGGCGGCCTCGACCGAGCGGCGCTGGGCATCCCCGGCGAGGAGGCCTATGTCGAGGCCTACATGCGCCGGCGCGGTCTCGCCGACCTGCCGCACTGGCGCTTCGCGGTGGTGTTCTCGCTGTTTCGGCTCGCGGCCATCCTGGAGGGCGTCTATCGCCGCGCCCTCGACGGCAACGCCTCCAATCGGGAGAGCGGCCTCCTGATGGGCGAGACGGTCCCGGTCCTCGCCCGTCTCGCCGCCGAGGAGATCGCCCGCGGATGAGCGCGGCGTCCGGGGTGCCTCAGCGCGGGCGGGAGCCGGGCGGCCATTTGCCGGGCGGCCTCGTGCCGGGAGGCCATGTGCCGGGCGGCGGAGCCGTCTCCATGAAGCGCAGCGCCGGCAACGTGATGCGCATGCCCTGGACGACGACCTCGCGCCGGGCGAAAGCGGGCTCTGGCTCGGGGCGGGCGGCGGGGGATCGGCGTACGCGGCCGGCGCCGTCCGGCGCGGTTCTGGTCCGCTTGATCCCGTCGCGCGCCGTCATCTCACCGTCAGGCATGTCTGCCATCCTCCGCAAAGCACGGGGGCGCACGGCTTCGCGTCCGCGCGGGCGCCCTATCCACAGATCGATACGATGAAGAACGCCACAGCCGTGCCCGATCGTAGCCGCGGTATCGCCGAAGCTGAGCCGTTTCGCCGCAGGTCTCCGCCTTTTACCCGTTATCCACACCCGGCCCTCATTCCCAGGCGGGTTGCCGACTTTCCCATTGACTCGGTCTCGCGCGGCGAGACCCCTAGCGTCCGTCGGTGCTTCAGACTAAGGTCGCAGCGTTGGATCCCCGCCCACGAGACGTTTCCCGGGAGACGCCCATGAGCACCGCGCCGGCACGCATGGCGGCGGCGAGGCCCCAGGAGCGCGCGCCTTCGAAAGACCGCGCGCCGTCGCAAGAGCGTGCGCCGTCGCAAGAGCGCGCGCCTCCGCAAGATCGTGCGGCGTCGGCGGGTCGCACGCCCGCGTCGCGGCCCCCAGTGGCCGCAACGCCGCGCGTCCTGCCGAAGGTGCTCTTCGTCACGCCGGAGATGACCGGCTTCGTCAAGGCCGGCGGGCTCGGCGAGGTCTCCGCCGCGCTGCCGCGCGCCATGCGCGGCGCGGTCGACGCGCGGGTGCTGATTCCCGGCTATCGCGAGGTGCTCGAGCGCTTCCCCGACATCGTCACCGTCGCCCGGCTGCCGGCCTATCGCGGCGTGCCGGCCTGCACGCTCGGGCGCATCGATACGCCCGACGGGCTCGTCGTCTACGTGGTGCTGTCGCCCGAGCTCTTCGACCGGGAAGGCACGCCCTACGGGGACGCATCCGGCGTCGACTGGCGCGACAACGACATCCGTTTCGCGCGCCTGAGCCTCGCCGCCGTCGAGATCGCGCGCGGCGCGGGCCCGCTCGACTGGCGCCCGGACCTGCTCCACCTCAACGATTGGCCGACCGGCTTCGCCGCCGGCTACTGCGCCTGGGAGGGGGTCTCGATCCCCTCCGTCATCACCGTGCACAACCTCGCCTACCAGGGCTTGTTCTCGCCGGCGCGGATGGAGCGGCTCGGCGTGCCCAAGGAGGCCTTCGGTCTCGACGGGGTCGAGTTCCACGGCAAGATGTCGTTCCTCAAGGCGGGCCTGTCCTACGCCGACCACGTCACCACGGTCTCGCAGACCTACGCCCACGAGATCACCACGCAGGAATTCGGCTGCGGGCTCGAGGGCCTGTTGCGGCTGCGCGCCGAGCAGGGCCGGCTCACCGGCATCGTCAACGGCATCGACGCGAGCTTCGACCCGCGCACCGACCCGCATCTCGCCGCCCATTTCGACCTCAATTCCTGGGAGGGCAAGGACGCCAACGCCGCCGCGGTGCGCCGCGCCTTCGGGCTCGGCGTCTCGAAGGGCCCGCTCTTCGCGGTGGTCTCGCGCCTCGTCCACCAGAAGGGCGTCGACCTCGCCATCGACGCCGCCGAGGCGATCGTCTCCGCCGGCGGGCAGATCGTGGTGACCGGCCGCGGGGAGGGACGCTTCGAGAGCGAGTTCCGTGCGCTCGCGCGCCGCCATCCCGGCGTGGTGGGCGTCGAGATCGGCTTCGAGGAGGCGAACGCCCGGCGCATGTACGCCGGCTCCGACTTCCTCCTGATGCCGTCCCGGTTCGAGCCCTGCGGCCTCTCGCAGATGTATGCCCAGCGCTTCGGCTCCCTGCCCATCGCCCACGAGACCGGCGGCCTCGCCGACACGATAGACGACGGCGTCACCGGCTTCCTGTTCGACCGCCCGAACCTCCCCGCCTTCCTCGACGCCATCCGCCGAGCCCTCGCCGCCTACGGCCGCCGCTCGCGCCTGGATTCCATGCGCCGCGCCGCGATGACCCGCCCGATGGGCTGGGACGGGTCGGTCCGGGGCTATGAGGGGGTGTATCGGCAGGTGGGGGTGGGGTGAGGGCCCGTGGTCTCCCGTCTCCGGTGCAGTGCCTCTCGACGGGCGCTGCCGGACGGTGAGCGACGCTCCGGCCGGAAACGCCCGCTTCGTCGTCTCCCGGCTTCGTGATCTCTCTCGTCGTGATCTCGCCGCGCCGCGGCTTGCCACAGCCTCCGTCCTCCCGCAATTTCCCGCGATGTTTCCACCTTCCGAGGATCCCCCATGATCGACCTGTACTACTGGCCGACCCCGAACGGCCACAAGATCACGATGTTTCTCGAGGAGACCGGGCTCGCCTACCGGATCGTGCCGATCGACATCGGCAAGGGCGCGCAGTTCGCGCCGGACTTCCTGAAGATCGCGCCCAACAACCGCATGCCGGCGATCGTCGACCACGTGCCGCGGGAGGGCGCGGAGCCGATCGCGGTGTTCGAATCGGGCGCGATCCTGCTCTACCTCGCCGACAAGGAGGGACGGTTCATCCCCGCCGACCTGCGCGGGCGCACCGAGACGGTGCAGTGGCTGTTCTGGCAGATGGGCGGGCTCGGGCCGATGCTCGGGCAGAACCACCATTTCAGCCAATACGCGCCCGAGAAGATCCCCTACGCCATCGAGCGCTACGTCAAGGAGACGAACCGCCTCTACGGCGTGCTCGACGGGCGCCTGGCGGACCGGGAGTTCGTCGCGGGCGACGACTATACCATCGCCGACATGGCCTCCTATCCCTGGATCGTTCCTCACGAGCGCCAGGGCCAGAATCTCGACGACTTCCCCAACCTGAAGCGGTGGTTCCACGCCATCGAGGAGCGGCCCGCCACGATCCGGGCCTATGCCAAGGGCGAGGAGGTGCGTCCCTCCGGCCAGCCGATGTCGGACGAGGACAAGAAGATCCTCTTCGGCCAGACGGCCGCGTCCCTCAAGCGCTGAGGCGGTCATGGCGCGGGTGCTCTACGACCTGTGCGGGGGCGATCCCGCCGTCCGCTTCAGCCCCTATTGCTGGCGCGCCAAGATGGCGCTCGCGCACAAGGGCCTCGCCTTCGAGGCGCGGCCCTGGCGATTCACCGAGCGCGAGGCGCTCGGCTTCTCCGGCCAGGGCCGCGTGCCGGTCCTGGTCGACGGCGAAGGGGAGGGGGAGCGGGTGGTGGCGGATTCGTTCGCCATCGCGCTCCACCTGGAGGCGGCCTATCCGGACGCGCCCTCGTTGTTTCATGGAGAGGGCGGGCAGGCGCTCGCGCGCTTCGTGGCGGCCTGGGCGGACACGGTCCTGAACGCGGGGCTCGTGCGGATGGTGGTCGCCGACATCTGCGCGGCGCTCGGGCCGGAGGACCAGGCCTACTTCCGCGAGAGCCGGGAGGCCCGCTTCGGCGCGCCGCTCGAGACCGTGCAGGCCGACCGGGAGAGCCGGGTCGACGCGTTCCGCGCGAGCCTCGCGCCGCTGCGCCTCGCCTTGAAGGCGCAGCCCTATCTCGCGGGCGAGGAGCCGGCCTATGCCGACTACATCGTCTTCGGCGGCTTCCAGTGGGTGCGCGCCATCAGCGCCTTCGATCCGCTCGCCCCCGACGACCCCGTGCACGCCTGGCGCGAGCGCCTGCTCGACCGGTTCGACGGGCTGGCGCGGCGCGCGCCGCGGGCCGTTGCGGCGGGGTAGGGGGCGTGCACGCCTGCAACAGGGGTAAAATCGATTCAAGGATCGGACACCTCGTTGCGTGAACGAGGCAGGAACATCGCGCCTCATGAGGGGTTTCGCGTTTGACATCCGGGCGCGCCGCTGGTCCACTCCGCGCCGTGTCGGGCTGCGGCGCCGGCGAACGAGATCGCCTGCGGCGACGGGCGCCCGGCCCCGCGCCGTGCGACCGCCGTCTCCGGCGGCGTCGTCGACGGCTCCGAGGATCACGCGTCCGCCTCCAGGGCGGAGCGCGACCCTGCTAGAGGACGAAACGTGGTCGATCAGAACGTGAAGCGCGCGCGCGCGCGCAAGGGCGATTCGGTGCTCTCCGCCGAGGTCGAGGGCGCCGGGGCCGCGCCGCAAGGCCGTCCGCAAGCCCCGCTGCAAGTCCCTGCGAAAGAAGCGAAATCGAAGCCGACGCGCAGCGCCGTCGCCGTCGGGCGGGCGCAGGCCGAAGGGGCGGGGAAGACCGCGCGGTCGGCCGCCGCCGAGGTGCCCTCCGTTCCGCCGGCCTTCGAGGCCGGCGGGAGCGTCGATCCGGCGGTGTTCCGCGAGGTCGTGCTCGGCAAGCTGCTTCATTCCGTCGGCAAGAGCGCCGACCGGGCGAGCGAGCGCGATTGGCTCGTGGCCACGATCCTGGCCCTGCGCGACGGCATCGTTCATCGTTGGATCGATTCAACCCGCCGCACCTACGTCGCCGAGAAGAAGCGCGTCTATTATCTCTCGCTCGAGTTCCTGATCGGGCGCCTCCTGTTCGACGCGCTCGGCAACCTGGGCATGATCGACACGGTGCGCGACGCGCTCTCGCCGCTGGGCGTCGATCTCGACCGGCTCAAGGAGGTCGAGCCCGACGCGGCGCTCGGCAACGGCGGCCTCGGGCGGCTCGCGGCCTGCTTCATCGAGAGCCTGTCGAGCCTGAAGATCCCCGCCTACGGCTACGGCATCCGCTACGATTACGGCCTGTTCAAGCAGGCGGTCGTGGACGGCTGGCAGCGGGAGATCCCCGAGGACTGGCTGTCCTTCGGCAACCCGTGGGAGTTCGAGCGCCCCGAGGTCGTCTACGAGATCGGCTTCGGCGGACACGTGACGGACGTGCCCTCCGACCACGGCGGCGTGCGCCGGGTCTGGACGCCGGGCGAGAAGATCGACGCCATGGCCTACGACACGCCGATCGTCGGCTGGCGCGGCGGCCATGTGAACACCCTGCGGCTGTGGGCGGCGAAGGCGCCGCAGCCGGTCGCGCTCGAGGCCTTCAACGCCGGCGACTACGTCGGCGCCATGGCGCAGCGCGCGCGCACAGAGGCGATCTCGCGGGTGCTCTATCCGAGCGACGCCACGCCCGCGGGCTACGAGCTGCGGCTGCGGCAGGAGTACTTCTTCACCTCCGCCTCGCTGCAGGACCTCGTGCGCCGGCACCTGCAGGCCTACGGCACGCTCGCCGACCTCGGCGACAAGGCCGCGATCCAGCTCAACGACACCCATCCCGCGATCGCGGTGGCCGAGCTGATGCGCATCCTCATCGACGGGCACGGCTTCACCTACGACGATGCCTGGCGCGTCACCCGCAAGACGCTGAACTACACCAACCACACGCTCCTGCCCGAGGCGCTCGAGACCTGGTCGGTGCAGCTGATGGAGCGGCTGCTGCCGCGCCACATGGAGATCATCTACCGGATCAACTGGCACCATCTGGAAGAGGTCTCGCGCGAGCATGCGCACGATCAGGACTTCATCCGCTCGGTGTCGCTGATCGACGAGACCAACGGCCGGCGGGTCCGCATGGGCCATCTCGCCTTCCTCGGCTCCAACAAGGTCAACGGCGTCTCGGCGCTGCACACGGAGCTGATGCGCGAGACGGTGTTCGCCGACCTGCACGCGCTGTTCCCCGACCGGATCACCTCGAAGACCAACGGCGTCACCTTCCGGCGCTGGCTGCAGCAGTGCAATCCGGGCCTGACGGGCCTCCTCGTGGAGACGCTGGGCGAGCGCGTGCTCGACGACCCGTCCGTGCTGCGCGGGCTCGAGGCGGTGGCCGACGATCACGGGTTCCAGCAGCGCTACGCCGCGGTCAAGCACGCCAACAAGGAGAGGCTCGCGCAGATCATCGCCGAGCGCACGGGCTGGCAGGTCGACCCGTCGGCGATGTTCGACGTGCAGATCAAGCGCATCCACGAGTACAAGCGCCAGCTGCTCAACGTGCTCGAGACGGTGGCGCTCTACCACGCCATCAAGGCGCATCCCGATCGGGAATGGCCGAGCCGGGTGAAGATCTTCGCCGGGAAGGCGGCGGCGAGCTACGCGCAGGCGAAGCTGATCATCAAGCTCGCCCACGACGTGGCCAAGGTGATCAACACCGACCCGGATATCCGCGGCCGGCTCAAGCTCGTGTTCTTGCCCAACTACAACGTGTCACTGGCCGAATCGATCATCCCGGCCTCCGACCTGTCGGAGCAGATCTCGACGGCGGGGATGGAGGCGTCGGGTACGGGCAACATGAAGCTCGCGCTCAACGGCGCGCTGACCATCGGCACCCTCGACGGCGCGAACGTCGAGATCCGCGAGCAGGTGGGCGAGGAGAACATCTTCATCTTCGGCCTCGACGCCGAGGAGGCCGCCGCCAAGCGCCGCGCCGGCGTCACCCGCGAGGAGCAGTCGGCGCGCTATGCCCGCGTGCTCTACGAGATCGAGTCCGGCGTGTTCTCGCCCGAGGATCCGCACCGCTTCGCACCCATCATCCAGGCGCTGTCTTACAACGACCACTTCCTGGTCGGCCCGGATTTCGACGCATATTACGAGGCCCAGCGCGTGGTCGACGGCGTCTGGGCGCACCAGCCGACGTGGTGGCGCATGGCGATCCTCAACACGGCCCGCATCGGCTGGTTCTCCTCCGACCGGACGATCTCGGAATACGCGGCCGAGATCTGGGGCGCCGAGCCGTTGTGAGGCTTTGCGCGCCGCCGGGCTCGGCGGCCGCGCGCGAGACGAGCATCCCATGGCCGAACGCGATCCCGACCTGATGCTGCCGCGGCTGCCGCGCCGCCTTCTCCACCTCGTCTGGCGCGTCACGCGCGGGATGACGCTCGGTGTGCGCGCGATCGTGCGCGACGCCGACGAGAACGTCCTGCTGGTGCGCCATACCTACACGCCGGGTTGGCATCTGCCCGGCGGCGGGGTCGAGCCCGGAGAGACCGCGCTCGCGGCGCTCGGCCGGGAGCTCGAGGAGGAGGCGGGGGTCGCGATCACGGCGCCGCCGCGCCTGCACGGGGCCTTCTTCAACCGCGCCGTCTCGAACCGCGACCACGTGCTGGTCTACCTCGTCGAGGATTTCACCCGCGACGATTCCAAGCGCCGCGCCCGCGAGATCGCGCAGGCGCGCTTCTTCGACCCGCGCGCGCTGCCCGACGACACGACCCCGGGCACGCGCCGGCGGCTCGCGGAGCTCGTCGACGGCGCGACGATCGCCGCGACCTGGTGAGCCGAGCGTAGACGCGCGCGCGCCGCCCTGCTAGAGCCGGTGCGGCTTCGAGGAGAGGGACCATGACCCCGAGGGACCTGCGGAGGGATCTGCGGACGGACCTGCGACGACGGGCGCGACGCGCCTGATCGCGCCCGGCCGAGACGGCCGATCCTGCGCCCGGCGCCGACCCTGCGCCGACCCTGCGCCCCGCGAACCCTCCCCGCGTCCGGGCGTTCCTCCCGGAGCCGACCCTGCGATCCCTCCCATGACCGAGCTCTCCCTCACCATCCGGCCCGAGGCGCCGGGCGACGCCGACGCCATCGAGCGGCTGCACGAGCGCGCCTTCGGGCCCGGGCGTTTCGCGCGCACGGCCTATCGGCTGCGCGAGGGCGCTCCGCACGATCCGGCGCTCTCCTTCGCCGCCCACGTCGGCACGCTCCTCGTCGGCTCGGTGCGCCTCTCGCCGATCTGGGCCGGGCGCGAGCCGGCGCTCGTGCTGGGGCCACTGACCGTCGAGCCCGCCTTCGAGAGCCGCGGGATCGGCGCCGCCCTGATGACCCGTGCGCTCGCCGCGGCGCGCGCCAACGGGCACGCGCTGGTGCTGCTGGTCGGGGACGAGCCCTACTATCGCCGCTTCGGCTTCGCGCCGATCCCGCGTGGGCGGCTCCTCATGCCGGGGCCGGTCGACCCGGCGCGCTTCCTCGCCTGCGAGCTCGAGGAGGGCGCGCTCGCGCGGGCCCAGGGTCCGGTGAAGGCGCGGCGCGGATAGGCTGGAGTTCCCGCCCCGCGTATCGATGCGACCGGCGGCCGGCGGCCGCGGTCAGCCGACGGCGAGCCGCAGGTGGGAGCGCCGGCGGACGCGCCGGGCGAGGGCGCCTTCGAGGATGGCGGCGGCGGAGCGGGGGTCGTCGGCGATGAAGTCCGGATCGGCCCGGGCGAGTTCGGCGCGGTCGTGGACGCCGTAGGTGACGGCGAGGGAGCGCATGCCTGCGGCGCGGGCCATCAGCAGGTCGTCCGTCGTGTCGCCGATCACGACGGTGCTCGCCGCGTCGGCGCCGACGAGCGCCATGGCGAGATGGCCGCTTTCGGGATAGGGCTTGGGCCGCGAGACTCGGTCCGCCCCGACCACGGCCGCGAAGTGGCCGTCGAGGCCGGCCGCCTCGAGCAGCGCCTCGGCGCTGGCCTGGGTCCTGGAGGTCGCGACCCCCAGCATGATGCCGTGCGCGGTGAGCCGTGCGAGCCCTTCCGCGACGCCGGGGAACACGAGCGCCCGCGCGCGCGGCAGCAGGATCGCCTGCGACAGGGATCGATAGCGTCGAACCGCCTCGGCCACGAGCGCATCCTCGATGTGCACCGCGAGCAGCTTGGCGAAGGCCCGCGCGAGCGGCATGCCGATCGTGTCGCCGATGGCCTCGTCGCAGACCGGCTGCAGCCCGAGATCGGCGACGGTGGCCTCGAAGGTCTGGACGATGGCGCGGGACGTGTCGACGAGGGTGCCGTCCAGATCGAACAGGGCGAGCGGGTTCATGGCGGAATCTCCGGTGCCGACGAGCGCGCGAGCCATTCGGGGATTGTACGGATCTTGCTCGTCCCGGGGATATGGCGCACAACTGATGAACGACAAACGACAATAACTGCACCGAGATTCAGATTTCCTGCATGAAGAATCTCAACCGAGTTCAGCTCTCTGGTCTCCGTGCGGTCGAAGCCGTCGCCCGCCTGGGTAGCCTCGCGTCCGCCGCCGAGGAGCTCGGGGTCACGCCGGGAGCGATCAGCCAGCAAGTGCGCAAGACGGAGGACCAGCTCGGCGTCACGCTGTTCGAGCGCCGGTCCAAGGGCCTCGTTCTCACCGCGTGCGGGGAGCTCGTGGCGCCGCGGCTGACGATGGGCATGGCCGAGCTCTCGGCCGCGCTCGACGCCACGCTGTCGCGCACGGACGGGCCGCTCGTTGTCTCCGTCGCGCCGGTCCTCGCGGCGAAATGGCTCGTCTGGCGTCTCGCGCGGTTCGGCGAGATCAACCCCGAGATCCGCATCCGCGTCGACGCGACGGCGGCGACCGTCGATCCGAACGCGACCGACGTCGACGTCTGCATCCGCTTCGGCGCTGGGCAGTGGCGCGACGTGATCGCGCGCAAGCTCAGCGATCAGCACGTCTTCCCGGTGTGCCGTCCGGCGATGCTGGAGCGCCTGCGCACCCCCGCGGACATCACGCGCGTCCCGGTGATCCGCGACCTCGGCTCGGCGCCGCGCTGGGATATCTGGCTCGCGCCCAACGGTCTCGCCGGGGCGCCTCTGGTCGAGGGCCCGGTCTATTCCGACGCGTCGCTGTGCCTCGACGCCGCGATCGCGGGGCAGGGCGTCTTCCTCGCCTGGGAGACGCTGGCCTTCGATGCCCTCCGGGCCGGCCAGCTCGCCTCGCCGTTCCCGGATCGGCACCCGACGGGGTTCGGGCATTGGTTCGTCGTCGGCCGCCACACCCGCTCGGACCGGCGCATCGACATCTTCGAGACCTGGCTCCGCCGCGAGTTCGAGACGACGTCGCGTCGGCCGGCAGGGCTCGGCGGCGATCCCGTGGGGCGCGTCACCGCGGCCTGAGCGGCCGCCCTGCCGCGCCGAACGAGAGGCGACCTCGTCGAACGCCTCGTTTCCGGGGCCGTGACGCGATGCTCAGCGCGAGAGGTCGTCTCCGATGAGGCGCGTCCAGCTCTCGCCGGCGAAGCCGTTGAGGACCGCGCGACCCGCGATGAAGGGCTCGAGCAGCGCGGGGTCGCGCGCATGCGCGAGCGTCGAGGCGCGGTGGCTGTAGTAGCACCCGCGCGTCAGCATCGCGTCGATCAGCGCCGGCTGGGTGCGGCCCCGCAGGCCCGCGAGACCCTCCTCTGCGGCGCTCGCGAAGAGCCGGTCGATCACGTCCTGCATCCGGCCGGGGGCGGCGGCGATCTGCAGCACGTGCCCGATGCCGCCGGGCTTGGAATGATGGACGTAGAGGCCGATCGGCGTCGTCCCGCGCGTCACGACCCGGCGCGTCATCGTCCCGTAGGCGGACTTGAGCCGGGCGTCGGCGATCATCGTGGAGAGGTCCATCTCGGACCAGGCCGGACGAGCGGCCGCATCGGCGGTGAAGCGTTCGAGCAGTGCGACGAAGGTCGCGTCGTCGTCGATCTCCTCCTCGCCGCAGACGGTCGGCGCGACGCGCGCCAGCGACGGGAGCGCGCGTCGGGCGATTGCGTCGAGCGGTGGCGCCAGAACGCGCATCGTTCCCATCGCCGGCACCCGCGCCGCGGAGACCGCCGCCGCGAAGGCGACGGGCCGGAAGAGGCGCATCCATTCCAGGCTGTAGCCCGGCAGCACGGTTCCGCGCAGGCGCCGCCACATGCCCTCGGAGACCGCGTTCGCGGTCTCGCTGAGCGAGAGATCCTGCGCGCCGCCGAGATAGGCGCGCATCAGCCGTGCGCCCGCGAGCGGAGTCCGCGCCGGATCGTCGACCATCAGCGATCCGCAGAAGCTCGCGCGGCGCCGCACGCCGTCGACGATGAAGGGTACGGCGAGCACGCCGATGAAGCCGTTCACCGCGCCGTCCTCGCGTGTATGGACGAGAGAGGCGATGCCGGGCGTGCGATCCTGCGGCGCGACGAAGAGGCGCTCGAGATAGGCCTCGAGCGCGTCGGCGCGCGCTCCGGACGCGCGGCGGAAGACGCGCCGGAACAGGGCGGCGACCTCGGGTATGTCCGCGCTCGCGACGGGACGGATGCGGGCGACGGCGTCCGCCGCGTCTCGGCCGTCGTGGCTCACTGCGCCTCTCGGTCGAGCCGGCGCGCCAGCGCGACCCGTGGCGCGCCGGCCGCGTCGGACACGAGCCGAACCGCGTCGTAGGCCCCCGCCCGGTCGAGCAGGCGCTGGACCTGCCGTTCCTGGCCGAGCCCGAACTCGAGGGCGAGCCAGGCGCCGGGCGCCAGGAACCGGGGCGCGTCCCGGACGATCCCCTGGAGGATCGAGATGCCGTAGGGGCCGCCGTCGAAGGCCTCGCGCGGTTCGCTCTCGAGGAGGTGGGCGCGGTCCGTGGCGAGGCGGCCGGTGGAGATGTAGGGCGGATTGGCCACGACGAGATCGACGCGCCCGTCGAGCCAGCGGCCCTCGAGCGGCGAGAACAGGTCGCCGCGGAGGATCTCGACGCGGTCCGCGACCCCCAGGCGCTCCGCATTGGCGCGGGCGGCCGATACGGCGCTCGCCGTCAGGTCGCAGCCGATCACCCGCGCCTGCGGCGCATGGTGCGCGAGCGCGATCGCGAGGTTGCCCGATCCGCAGCACATGTCGACGACGCGTGCGGGGCCCGGCCGCTCGCGCAGCAGCCCCAGCGCCGTCTCGGCGAGAAGCTCGGTCTCTTCCCGTGGCGCGAGAACGTCCGCGAGGACCGGAAAGGGAAGGCCCATGAACAGCCGCCCGGCGGGGGGCGAGTCCGGGCGGGCGGGGAGGTGCGACGACGGCTTTCGCGGCAGCGGAGCGGGATCGACAGGCTGGCGTCGCATGGCGGGTCTCCTCGGCGCCCCGTCGGCGCCTCTCCTCGGCTCGCCGCCTCGGCGCGACGTGCGCCGGTCGGACGTCGAGGATCCTTCGGCGATGTCGACCACGGGCTTCGTTTCCCGACGGAACGTCGCGCGCAAACCACGTCGGAGCAAGTGCTCGTTCCCGAGGAGGCGAGCAAACATCGATCCATGGTGAACGAGATCCGCGCAATTTTAACGAATCTCGCGGTGGCGGCGGCGTCTTCGCAGCCCGGGGATGGTTGCTCTCGGTGTGGCTGCTCGCGCTTGGGGAGGGGCTTCGTTCGTTTTCGTCTCGGTGCTTAAGCCGGAATTAAGAGCGCGTGAGGCTTCATTGGGAGCGCTTCCGCCGATCGCCTTCGCGAGACCGCCCGTGTCGATCCCATTCGCGCGCCTCTTCGCGTCGTCGATCACCATCACCGGGGTCCGCCTCGCCGGCGCCGCCGCCGGCTTCGCGGCGCAGCTGGTCCTCGCCAAGACGCTCGGTGCGACCGATCTCGGGCTGTTCTACGCGGTGACGAGCCTCGTCGCGGTGCTGGGCGTGCTGGCGGTACAGGGCTATCCCGCGGTGACGACCCGCTTCGTCTCGCGCTATCGCGAGCGTCCCGCGCGTCTCGCCGGCTTCGTCGCATCGGCGCGCCGGCATGCTCTGGCCGGTACGGCCGTCCTCGTGGCGGCGCTCGTCGCGGTGGCTCTGGCGTGGCCCTTCGCCTCCTCGAAAAGCCGCGACGGGCTTCTCATCGGAGCGGCCTGCCTGCCGTTCCTGGCGCTGCTCGGGCACTGGGCGGCGGTCGCCGCCGCCTACAAGCGTTTCGACCTCGCGTACATTCCCGAAACGCTCATGCGCCCGGTGCTCTTCCTCGCCGGCGTCCTGACGCTCGCCGCCGTCGGCGGACTTGCCGGCGGGACGGTGGCCATCGCCCTGTTCGCCGCCGTCACGGCCGTCGCGGCCATGGTCCAGGCGCCCCTCGCGGCGCGCCTCATGCCCGAAGCCGCCCCCGAACGCCCGCCCGCGCGTCTCACGCGGCGCTGGCGGCGCGAGGCGCGAGCGGCGGTGATCGTGGCGTTGTTCGTCGGCGTCTTCGCGGACGTCGCAATCGTGCTCGCCTCGCCGCTGATGGCCAAGGCGGAGACGGCGGTCTTCGGCCTGTGCCTGAAGCTCTCGTTCCTGGTCGGCTTCCTGGTGCAGGCGTCGCACCACATCGCCTCTCCCGATCTCGCCGACGCCCGCCGGAGCAGGGATGCCGAGCGCACGCGCGCGGCCCTGCGCCGGGCGGTGCTGCTGCCGACGGCCGCGACGGTCGCCATCACGCTGGGCGCGGTCGTGCTCGGCGATCGGGTGCTCGCCTTGTTCGGACCGGAGTTCGCGACGGGGACGGGCGTTCTCGTCCTGCTGATGAGCGCGCAGGCGGTGCGCGCGATCGCCGGCCCGAGCGTGACGGTGCTGACGCTCGCAGGCGCACAGAAGCAGAATGCGGTTCTCTGCGTGGTGGCGCTCGCGGTCCTGGGCGTGGCGAGCGTTCTCCTCGTGCCCGCCTACGCGTCGCTCGGCGCCGCCACGGCGGTGCTGCTCGCGACCCTCGCCTGGCAGCTCGGCGCCGCGCTCGCGCTTCGCCGTCGCGGAGAGCCGGGGACGGACCTCCTCACCCTGGCGCGGAGCCGCGGGCGCATGCGCCCGTCGCCCGCCGAGATGAGCGCGCAACCGCGCTTCAGAACGCCGGGCCGGCCTTGAAGCCCATCTTGCGGAATGCCATCGCGGCCGGGCAGAATCCCGTGAACGCCGATTGAAGCAGGTTCGCGCCGACGAAGGCGGTCAGCCAGACGAAGAGTGGCGACACGGTCAGCGTCAGCACCAGCGACGCCAGCACCATGAAGCCGGCGAAGGCGAGGACGATCTTGTCGATGGTCATGGAGACTCTCCTGGACGGTCAAGATATGAGAACATAAGTATGTTCTCATATTTCAGCTCGCGCAAGAGGTTCGTGGGTCCGCTTCAATCCGTAGGCTCACCGAAAAAGGGCGCGGCCCGCGAAGGCCCCGCCGAGTTCGGGTCTCGATCCTTTGGAGATCGATCCCCGACATATGGGGAGGCCCGGTCCGAACGGAAGCCGGCGGGATCGCGCGGGCCTCCCTCGATCTCAATAGGGGCTGGAACCGCCCACCTTCAGCGAAGCCGGCCGCTTGGGTGGCTCCGCGCCGCGCGGCAGCAGGGCGTCGATCTCGCGACGGATGATCCGATGGCATTCGCAGGCCCGCGCCTCGAGGCCGGCCGGGTCGTCGATCCACACCCGCCCATGCCGATAGCCGATCAGGCCTTCCGCACGGAGCGTGCGAGCGGCCGCGGTGATGCTGGTGCGGCGAACCCCGAGCGTCTCCGCCAGCGTCTCCTGGGTCAGGGCGAAGCGGCGCATGTCCGACGAGTCGCTGCAGGCGAGGAGCCGGCGGGCGAGGCGTTGCTCGAGGCCGTGCTTGGCGTTGCAGGCCACCAGCTGCAGCAGCTTGCCGATCGTGGCCGCGTTCGCGCGAAGGGTCATCTCGCGCACGGCGGCGCTGTCGAGCATGGCCGCCTGCATGTCGGCGAGGGGCAGCGCGAAGCCGTCGCCCTCGACGCACATGCGCGCCTCCCGCAGCGCGTGAGCGGCGCCGGTGCCGCCCATCAGCCCGACCGCCCCGTCGGGGCCGATCGTGAGGCTCTCGACCGCGGTGCCGTCGTCCATGACGGTGAGATACGCGATCAGGCCGCTTTCGAGGAAAATTACGCGGCTGATCGGTTCGTTGGCCTCGAGAATGAGGTCGCCGACCTCGAACGAGACCGGCTGCAGTCGTCGCTCCAGCCGTTCTATATCCGCTTCCGGCAGGAAAGCGAGGCAGCGGTTTCGGTATAGCCGGCGCGCCATGTCTAGTCCGTCCATCGAGGTTCTGGGGAAGGCGATTTCGTTCCTGTGATAGACCGCCGCACGCCATGACGCAAATTTACAAGGTGATTGCAATGCCTTACTCTAGGTAAGGCATCAAAGCCGCACTGCACGCTTGCGCATCGGTCGGAGGCTGCACAACTTCTCGCCGATTTTTGGGTTGTTCGCCATTGACCCATCCGGTGCTGATTCGTCGATGTGACGCGAAAGCCGTGCGGCCGAGACCTATGCACTACCGAGAACCGACCTGCGCTCCGCAGGGGTTCGTAGGGTGATCCGGCGCCGGGTTTCACGTTCATCGCGGCCTCCGCTACGTAGGGCATAGGGGAGACTAGGCATCGCTCGACGAGATTGCAACCGAAAACGTTGTTATTCCTGAAGATTACACGTCCTCGCGGCGACCCGCATCGTGCGGCTCGTGGAGGCTCCGCGCTGGCGAAGGCCGCGCGCGTCCGCTCGCGAGGAAGAGACCCACGGTCGTGAGCGCCGACACGACCAGCCCGGCGAGCACCGCGAGGCCTGCGCCGAGCGGCTGCGCGAGGAGGGCGATCGCTGCGCAGAATGCGGCGAGGCTCGCCGTTCCGAGCGCGACCGCAGCCAGCGTCGCGACGGCGGTCGGCGCGCCGCGCCGCCGGTGAACGCTCGCCGCGATCACGGTCATGCCGACGGGATAGGCCATCGCGAGGCCCGCGAGGGCGGGGCCGAGCCGCGAGGAGGCGGCGCCGACGGCGCCGACCAGCGCCCCCGCCAGCGCCCCGCGCAGCAGGAGCAGCCCAGGTCCGTCCCGCCCGCGCGCCGGCGCCTCGGCGAGCGCCAGGCGGCGGTGGACGACGAGCGCGACCGCCGTCGCCAGCACGAAGGCCGCCAGCGCGCCGACCACGCCGACGTCGTCGAGGCGCGCGAAGCCGGCCGCGCAGAGGCCCCAAGCCGCGACCGCGGCCGCGAGCGCGACGGCAACGCCGCCGCCCGCGCGCGCCGTGGCGGCGTAGGCGAGCATGAAGGCCTGCGTCGCCGCCAGCGAGAGCATCGCGTACGTCGCCGCCTGAGCGACGTAGGCCGGCGGCTGCGCCAGGGCGAGCACGACGAAGCCCGGGCCCAGCACGATCGGCAGGCCGGCGATGACGCCGCCGCGGCGGGCTCCCAGCCGCGAGACCGCCACCGTGATCGCGATCACGATGCCCGCGGTCGCGAGCGCGCGCAGCAGGAACGCACCGAGCTCCAGGCTCACGCGGCCCTCACGCGACGATCGGCAGGACGCGGGTCGCGTAGTGGTGGACGAGCCGCCGGCCACCGTCGGCGATCTCGAGGCGCATGGCGGCGGCCGGCCGGACGCCCCCGGAAAGGACCGGCAGCGTGCCGCACAGCATCGCCGTGCCCGGCGGCAGGCGGCCGTCGCGGGCGAGCGGGCAGGCGGCGATCAGCTCCGCCAGAGGGCGGATCGCGGCGAGCGTCCCCGCCTGGTAGGGCGTCCACGCGTCGCTTCCGTCCTCCTGCACGAAGGAGGCGAGCGTGAGCGTGTCGAGCCGGTCTGCGAGCGTGTCGAGCGGCCAGGCGACGCGACCCACGGGCTTTGCGCAGACCTGCTTCGAGAGCGCGACCGAGGTCGTCTCCAGCGCCCGGTCGGTGTGGTCCGATCCGACCGTGAGCCAGGCGCGCCCGGCGGCGTCAGCGATCACCACGGGCTCCGCCTCGCCGGACGAGGTGGCGCCCACCACCTCGATCGCCTCCTCCTGGGTGAGCAGCGACGCCGACACGCGGTAGTACAGCGGCACGGTGGAGGGCGGCGGCACGCCGATCGCGGCGAGCTCCTCGATATGATGGTCGACGGCGGCGCGGTCGCGGGCGGTCCAGCCGGCGACGACCGCCTGGGCGACGCGGATCTCGAGGGGCCCGTCGTCGGGCGTGTCGAAGGCGAGGAGCGCGCTCATCGGAGCCTCACAGGTTGGGAAGGAAGAGGGCGATCGCCGGGAACAGGATCAACGCGCCGACCATCAGCAGCATGGCGAGCACGTAGGGCACGGCTCCGATCATCACGTCGGAGAAGCGCCCGCCCGGGTTGGCTCCGTGCACGACGTAGAGGTTCAGCCCCACGGGCGGCGTGATCAGCGCCATCTCGACGAGCACGATCAGCAATATGCCAAACCAGATCTTGGTGTCCGCCGGAGACATCCCGAGGTCGAGCCCGGCGACGATGGGCACGACGATGGGAATCGTCGCGATCATCAGCGCCATCGTCTCGATGAAGAAGCCCAGCACGATGTAGAGCGCCACGATGACGAAGAGCGTGCCGTAGGGGCCGAGCCCCAGGCCCTCCAGCATCGCGGTGAGCTCGCGCCCGAGGCCGGCGGCGCCGAGCGTGTAGTTGAGGAAGTAGGCGCCGACGATGACGAACATCACCATGGCGGTGATCTTGATGGTGCCGAGCAGGGAGGCGACGAGCACGTCCAGCGTCAGCGTGCGGTTCGCCGCCGCGATCAGGAGCGCCATCGCCACCCCGATCGCGGCGCTCTCGGTGGGTGTGGCCCAGCCCTGGTAGATCGAGCCGATCACGACGGCGAAGAGCGCGACGAGCGGGACGAGGTGGCGCAACCCGCTGATGCGCTCGCCCCAGGAGGCGCTGCGGCTCGGGCCGCCGAGCTCGGGCTTGAGCTTGCACAGGATCGCGGTGATGACCATGAAGCCCACGGCCATCGCGAGGCCCGGCAGCAGGCCCGCGAGGAAGAGCCGCGGGATCGAGCTCTCGGTGAGGAAGCCGTAGACGATCAGGTTGATCGAGGGCGGGATCATGATGCCGAGCGTGCCCCCCGCCGCGATGGCGCCCGCGAACAGGCGCTGGTCGTATTTCAGCGCCCGCGCCTGCGGCATCGCCACGGTGGCGACCGTCGCGGCGGTGGCGACCGAGGAGCCCGATGTCGCCGAGAACATCGTCGCCGTGCCGATATTGGCGTGGATCAGCCCGCCCGGCAGCCAGGAGAACCAGGCGTCGAGCGCCTCGTAGGTGCGGGCGGCGACGCCGGCGCGCACGAGGATCTCGCCGAGCAGCACGAAGAAGGGGATGGCGATGAGCAGGAACGAATCCGAGGCCGACCAGACCACCTGGCCGAGCCCGCGCATCAACGGGAAGGCGGAGTAGAAGGCGTCGACCCCGAAGCCCAGCAGGAAGAGCACCACCCCGACAGGCAGCGACAAGGCGAGCAGCGCGAGCAGCGCCGAGGCGATCGAGACGATCATGGCGTGTCTCCCGCGGCTTCGGCCGCGACGCCGGCCGCGGCTTCGGCGTCGCTCCAGCGGCCCATCAGCATCAGGGCCGCGGTGGCGAGCGCGAGCAGCACGGCGACGATCGTGAGCCAGGCCCAGCCCGACAGCCAGATCGACTGGGGGATCCAGAGCGGCGTCTCGAGCGGCGTGTTCGCCCGCGAGCCGCGCGCGAGCGAGGTGCCGAGCACGCGCCAGCCATAGGCGGTGACGAGGCCCGCGACGGCGGCGAGACCGGCGAGCGCCACGAGGTCGAAGAGCGAGCGCCCGGCGGGAGGCAGGCGTCCCGTCAGGACGTCGATGCGCACGTGCGCGCGCTCGACCAGCGCGTAGGAGAAGCCCCACGCCGCGATCCCGGCCATGACGTAGCCGGAGATCTCGTCGGCCCCGCCGATCCCCCGGCCCGCCGTCCGGCGCATCACGATCTCGGTGAGGATCAGCGCCATCGCCGCGAGCAGGACGACGCCGCAGACGATGGCGATGACGCGATTGATCCGCCCCAGCGCGGAGACGAGGCGGATGGGCCAGGGCATGGGTGAGGCGTCCGGCATCGGGGTGTCCTCGTTGCGGGTCTTCCCGCAGGGGAGGGGGCGATCGTCAGCTGTTTGCGACGCCGGCCGAGTGGACGGCGCACGGGATCCGAAGGCGGTCCCGCAGGGGCTATGCCGTGCACGAACCTCGCGGCCGCAGACCTGCCGGATCGACTCTATCGCGTCGGCGGGTGGTCTGCGTGAGCGGCCGTGAGAACTCTCCTTCCCTGTAGGGGAAGGTGGATCGGCGCGCAGCGCCGAGACGGATGGGGCACGCCGGAGGCGTGTTCGGCGAAGCCGAAGCGGGCGGCCGTGGGCGAGCCGGAGAGGATGAGCCCGTCCCGGATTCCGCTTCGCGGAACGCGTCGCTTCGCTCCGCGCCCCATCCGTCTCGGCTTCGCCGAGCCACCTTCCCCTACAGGGAAGGAGAAGGCTCGGCGCGCCCACCGCGACCTCGCCGCGAAGGAGGCGAGCGCCTCAGTTCAGCGTGATCTCGACGCCCACGACCTCGCCGACGCTCTCGTTCCAGCGCTGCGCCCAGTCGGACCCGGCGCGCTCGGCCCAGTCGGGGAGAACCGTCTCGCGCAGGGCCGCCATCGCGGTGGCGCGGTCCTCGTCGGAGGCCTCGACCAGCGTCATGCTCGCCTCGGTCTCGACGGCGCACTCGCCGCCGGTGAGGCAGGCGACGTCGCGCTCGAGCGCGCCCTGCGCGTCGGCCCAGGCGGGCGCCTCGAAATGCTCGGAGATCTGCGCCATGAGGAACTCCTGCGTCGCCGGCGAGAGGCTCTCCCAGCGCTCGAGGTTCATCGCGGTGACGACCGGGTCCCAACCGCCGAGCGGCAGCGTCATCAGGTAGTTCGCGCTCTCCCACCAGCCGGAGCTGAGCCCCGAGCCGGCGCCGGTGATGGCGCAGTCGACGATGCCGCGCTCGAGCGCGCCCGGCACCTCGGAGAAGGCGAGGTTGATGCCCTCGGCGCCGAGCGCCTCCAGGAACTGCGTCGTCATGCGGCCCGAGCCGCGCACCTTGCGCCCCTCGAGATCGGCGAGCGAGGAGAGCTCGTCGCGGCAGAACACGACCTGAGGTGGATATGGAGCGATTGCGAGCAGCTTCGAGTTGAACCGGTCGCGCATGATGTCCTCGACCATCGGACGCGCCGCGTCGACCATCGCTCGGGCGGTCGAGGCCTCGGTCGCGATCAGCGGCACGTCGAGCCCCTCGAGCTCGGGCGCGTCGGCGACGGTGTAGTCCGCCACCGTCATGCCGACGTCGAAGACGCCGTCGCCGAGGAGGCGGTAGACGTCGCCGCCCGAGGAGCCGAGCTGGTTGAAGGTCGTCATCTCGACGCTGATCTTCCCGCCGGAAGCCTCCGGCAGGTGCTCGGTCCAGAACGGCGCCTCGAACTGCTGGTAGAGCGGCAGGCTCGACCAGGAGCCGACCACGGAGAGGGTCACCTCGTCGAGCTCCTGCGCGAACGCCGTCGTCTGCGCGGCCCCGGCCGCCACGATCAGGCTCACGCCGGCGAGCAGGGTCTTCTTGAAGGTCCAGTTCGTCATGTCGTCCATTCCCCTCATTGAGCGCGCCTCGCGGGCGCGTTTTCGAAAGACGGTTCTACAGCCCGATCCCCGCGCCCTCCGCCGGGCGATCGGTGACGAGCATGTGCCCGGGCTCGTGGGTGATCGCGAGATCGAGGCGGGCGCCGCGGATCGCGACCTGGGGGGTCACGCCACAGGCCCAGAATACCGGCACGTCGCCGGGCTCCATTACCGGCGCGTCGCCGAACTCCGGCGTGCCGAGATCGCGGATGCCGATGGCCGCCGGGTCGCCGATATGCACCGGTGCGCCGTGGGCCAGCGGCTGGCGGTCGGACAGCACGATTGCGCGGATCGCGTCCGCGGGCGTGAACGCGCGCATCGAGACCACCATCGGCCCGCCGAAGGGGCCGGCGCGATGCGTCTCGAGGTTGGTCACGTACATCGGCACGTTCCGGCCCGCCGCGATGTGGCGCACCGGGATGCGGGCGCGCGCAAGGCTCTCTTCGAAGGAAAACGAGCAGCCGAGCACGAAGGTCACGAGGTCGTCGCGCCAGACGCCCCGTAGATCCGCGACCCGAGCCGGCTCCCCGCCGTCGCGGAAGACGCGGTAGCCCGGCACGTCGGTGCGGATGTCGAGATCCTCCGCGAGCGCCGGCAGGCGCGGATCGCCGGGCTCGGAGACGCCGAGCAGCGGGCAGGGCTTGGGGTTCTTGGTGCAGAAGGCGAGGAAATCCGCGGCGTGGGCTTGCGGCAGGATCGCGAGATTGCCCTGCAGCCAGCCCGGCGCATGGCCGGTGGTCGGGCTGCGGAAGGCGCCGGCGCGGACGGCGCGGCGCAGGTCGGCGGGGCTGTCGATGCGGCCCATCGTGCGGCTCTCCCCGGCGCGCCCGCGGGAGGGGCGCGCGATGGGAAAAGTCTTCCACTCCGACGAAATCGCGTCAATCGATCAAAAACTGATCGAAACGATCGCCTCAGGAGATCATACGGGCAGGTCCCGGATCGCGTCCCGTGCGGCGCGGACGAGCGCGGCCATCGCCCCACGGTCCTGGCCCGGCAGGTGGGCGAGCGCGAAGGCGAGGTCCGACATCCGCGCCTGCGGCGTCGTCGAGACCGTGGCGAGGGCGCCGCGGGCGAGGTCCGCGGCCGCCATCGGCGCGGGCAGGAGGCCGATGCCGAAGCCGTCGCGAGTGAGGTGGAGCGTCGTCGACAGCGAGGCGCAGGCGTGGAGCAGCGGCGGCGGAAGGCCGCCGAGCGGCAGCCGGCGCTCGAGCTCCGCGTAGGGCAGGGTGCCCCGCGAGAAGGTGATGATCGGATGCGCGGCGAGCGCCGCCGGGTCGAGCGGGCCCGCGGGCAGGTTCAAGCCCGGCGCGGCGAACCAGTCGAGCCGGCAGGTGTAGAGCGGCGTCGCCACGGCCTCGTCCGGCACGAGCGCGGCCATCATCACCGCGACGTCGATCTCGTCGTCCACGAGCTTCTGCGCGAGCACCGGCGAGGTCTCGACCGAGAGCTCGATGCGGATGCGGGGCAGCCCGTCGCGCACGCGCGTGAGCATGCCGGCGAGCCAGGTGTGCACGATGGTCTCGGCGACCCCGATCCGAAGCGTGCCGACGAAGCCCGCATGCGGCGAGACGCCCTCGACGATGGCGTCGCGCAGGACGACGAGGCGCGACGCCTGCTCCAGGAAGGCGCGGCCCTGGGGCGTGAGCCGCGCGCCCCGGCGCTTGCGGTCGAAGATCGTGATCCCCAGCCGCTCCTCCAGCCCCGACACCCGCGCCGAGATCGCCGACTGCGTCAGGTTGAGCCGCGTCGCCGCCGCGCGGAACCCGCCGCAGCGCACCACCTCCCGCACCACCTCGGCGTCCCGGATGTCGAACATGGGAGGGTTATTTCAGAGCGGGGATGCGGTGTCGACGGGGGAGGGTGCGCTGGGGCCGGCGCCGGTTCAGGCGAGGTGAACCGGAGCTTGCCCGGTCGACGTCCCGGGCCGGCCCCAGAGGTTCGAGCGGCTCCCCGAACGACGAGTCCATCGCGACTTCATCCACTCGACGACCACTGGAACAATCGTCGCGCGATCGGCCTTCGATTTCAAGCCGCATCTCTCGACAACCCATAAATCATAGGACCTACAACCGCGACACGTCCACCACCGGCTCGTGCCCCGCCGCCTCGCGGATGTTGCCGAAGAACTGGCGGGCGCTCTCGTGCCAGGTGAAGGTCTCGCCGTAGGCGCGGCAGCGGTCGGCGGGGATGTCGAGCGCCTGGAGGGCGGCGGCGCGCAGGTCGTGGTCGAGGACGCCGCAGCCGGAATGGCCGACGACGTCGAGGGGGCCCGTCACCGGATAGGCCGCGATCGGCAGGCCCGACGCCAGCGCCTCGAGCAGCACGATGCCGAACGTGTCGGTGAGGCTGGGGAAGACGAAGACGTCGGCGGAGGCGTAGATCTCGGCCAGCGCCTCGCCGGTCTTCGAGCCGAGGAAGCGCGCCTCGGGGTGCTTGCGCTCGAGCTCGGCGCGCGCCGGCCCGTCGCCGACGACGACCTTGGTGCCCGGCAGGTGGCAGGCGAGGAAGGCGCCGAGGTTCTTCTCCACCGAGACGCGGCCGACATAGAGGAAGATCGGGCCGGGCGCGTCTATCACGCGGGTCTGGCGCGGGCGGAAGAGCTGCGTGTCGACGCCGCGGCCCCACCGCAGGATGTTGGTGAAGCCGCGCTTGTGCAGCTCCGCCTCGAGCGAATCCGTCGCCACCATGATCCCGCGTCCGCTGTTGTGGAAGCGGCGGATCGCCCGGTAGACCCAGCGCTCGGGCACCGGGGCGCGGGCGGAGACGTATTCCGGGAAGCGGGTGTGATAGCTGGTGGTGTAGGGGAAGCCGTGCGCCAGGCAGATCCGGCGCATGCCGATGCCGATCGGCCCCTCGGTGGCGATGTGGACGTGGGTGGGCGCACGCTCCTTCATCAGCCGCGCGATCGCCCGCGGCCGGGCGAGCGCCAGCCGGATCTCCGGATAGGTCGGCATCGGGAAGGAGCGGAAGTCGGCGGGGGTGATGAGGCTGACCTCGGCCCCGAAGGCGGGCGCGAGCTCGATCATGTGCTCGATCGATCGCACGACGCCGTTGATCTGGGGACGCCAGGCGTCCGACGCGACGAGGAGGCGCATCAGGCGACCGCTTTCGAGCCCGCGGCCCGCGCGACGACCGCGTCGCGGCGCTTGGCGAGCCGGACCGGGCGGGCCGGCTCGGGCGCAGGCGACTCCGCGGCCTGCGCGGCGACGGCCTCGGTCCAGCGCACGAGCTCCAGCCGACCGTCGTAATGCTCGATGATGGCCGTGCAGCTCTCCACCCAGTCACCGCAATTGAGGTAGCGCACGCCGTCGATGTCGCGCTGCGCCGCATGATGGATGTGGCCGCAGACGACGCCAGTCGCGCCTTGGCTGCGGGCCTCCTCCACCAGGAACTCCTCGAACTTCGAGATGAAGCTCACCGCGTTCTTCACCTTCAGCTTGGCCCAGGCCGAGAGCGACCAGTAGGTCAGCCCGAGCTTGCGGCGCACCGCGTTGATGCGCGTGTTCAGGAACAGGGCCAAGGAATAGGCCCAGTCGCCCAGATGCGCCAGCCATTTCGCGTGCTTGACCACCATGTCGAACTGATCGCCGTGGATGACGAGGAGCCGCTCGCCCGCCGCGGTCTCGTGCAGCGCCTGCTCGCAGACCTCGATGCCGCCGAAATTCGCGCCGATGTAGTCGCGCAGGAACTCGTCGTGGTTGCCAGGCACGTAGATCAGCCGGGCGCCCTTGCGCACCTTGCGCAGCAGCTTCTGGACCACGTCGTTGTGCGACTGCGGCCAGACCCAGCCCTTCCTGAGCTTCCACCCGTCGATGATGTCGCCGACGAGGTAGATCACGTCCGCATCGTAGGTGCGCAGGAAGGACAGCAGCATCTCGGCCTGGCAATCGCGCGTGCCGAGATGGAAGTCCGACAGGAACAAGGTTCGCACGCGGATGGAATGATCGTCTTCGGTCACGCGTCCAGCTCCGGTCCCGCCGTTTGTGCGACGAAAGCCGATTCTCCATTGCACTTTGATGACGCACGGGGTTTTCCGTTTCGAAAACGGGCGATCGGCCGCGTCCCATGCGCGGAGCGCGCATCCGAGCCGGCGCGGACGGCTCTTCTCCGCGGCGCGCCGGCGTGCTTCAAGATGCACGTGCTCCCCGGATACGCAGCCCCGTGAACCCCGTCGCCGGCGTCAGCCTGAAGATCCTGTCCGCGCTCGCCTTCACGCTGATGGCGGCGACGATCAAGCTCGCCTCGACGGATTACCCGATCGGCCAGCTGATCTTCTTCCGCTCCGCCTTCGCCCTCGTCCCGCTGCTGATCTGGCTCGCCGTGAGCGACGCGGTGGTGAACGCCGTGCGCACGCACAACCTCAAGGGTCATCTGCTACGCAGCATCATCGGCGCGACGGGCATGATCCTGGGCTTCTCCGCGCTCTCCTACCTGCCGCTGACGGAGGCGGTGGCGATCGGCTACGCCGCGCCGCTGATCGTGGTCGTGCTCGCGGCGCTTCTGCTGCGCGAGACCGTGCGCGCCTATCGCTGGACGGCGGTGGGGGTGGGCTTCCTCGGCGTGCTGATCATGCTCAGCCCCCGCCTCGGCGCCGGGGACCTGGCCGAAGGCGCGAGCGTCGGGGCCCTCTTCGCCATCGGCGCGGCCTTCTGCACCGCGGGCGCGACGATCCAGGTGCGCCGCCTCACGGCGACCGAGCGCACCGGCGCGATCGTGTTCTACTTCACGGCGGTGACGACGCTGATCGGCCTCTCCACCGCCGCCTTCGGCTGGGTGATGCCGACCCCGCGAGACTTCGCCATGCTGGTGGGCATCGGCATCCTCGGCGGGATCGGGCAGATCCTGCTCACCCAGAGCTATCGCTACGCCGACGCGTCGCTGGTCGCGCCGTTCGAGTACACGAGCATGATCTGGGCGGCGCTGCTCGGCTGGTTCGTGTTCGGCCAATGGCCCGAGGCGGCGGTGATTGCGGGGGCCGTGCTGGTGACGGCGTCGGGCATCTTCGTGATCTACCGCGAGCGCAGGCTCGGGATCGAGCGCCGCAAGGAGCTGGAGGCGTCCTCCAGCCGCCCCGGCTGAGGCGGCCGCCTCACCCCGAGTTGCGCAGCCCCGCCGCCACACCGTTGATCGTCATGTGGATGCCCTGGCGCGTCTTGCGCTCGGCGTCGCCGGCGCGGTGGCGGCGCAGGAGCTCGACCTGGAGATGGTTGAGCGGGTCGAGATAGGGGAATCGGTTGCGGATCGAGCGGGCGAGGAGCGGGTTCTTCTCGAGCAGCGTCGTCTGCTCGGTGATGGCGAGCAGCATGTCGATCGAGCGCTGCCACTCGCCGCGCAGGCGCGGGAACACGCGATCCGCCAGCTCCCGGTCGGAGACGAGCCCGGCATAGCGCGAGGCGATGGCGATGTTGGACTTCGCCAGCACCATGTCGACGTTCGACAGGAGCGCCTGGAAGAACGGCCACTCCCGGTGCATCTCGCGCAGCATCTCGATGCGCGAGGCGTCCTCGGAGATCCAGCTCTCCACCGCCGAGCCGAAGCCGTACCAGCCCGGCAGCATCAGGCGCGACTGCGCCCAGCCGAACACCCAGGGGATGGCGCGCAGGTCCTCGATCCTGCGCGAGTTCGTGCGCGAGGCGGGTCGCGAGCCGATGTTGAGGTTGGCGATCTCGCCGATGACGGTCGATTCCCAGAAATAGTCCTCGAAGCCCGGCGTCTCGTAGACGAGATCGCGATAGGCCGCGAAGGCCCGCGCGGAGAGGTCCTCCATCACCTTCAGATAGGCGTCGCGCGGCGCCGGGTCGTCGGAATGCAGCAGCGTCGCCTCCATCGTGGCCGACGCGATGATCTCGAGGTTGCGACGGCCGAGCTCGGGCGTCGCGTATTTCGCGGCGATGACCTCGCCCTGCTCGGTGATGCGGATCGAGCCCTGCACGGCGCCGCCGGGCTGGGCGAGGATCGCCTGGTAGGAGGGCCCGCCGCCGCGGCCGACCGTGCCGCCGCGGCCGTGGAACAGGCGCAGCCGCGTGCCGGTCTCGCGGAACACGCGCACGAGCGCGATCTCGGCCTTGTAGAGCTCCCAGCTCGAGGTGAGGAAGCCGCCGTCCTTGTTCGAATCCGAATAGCCGAGCATCACCTCCTGCGCGCGCCCGCGGGTCTCCAACAGGGCGCGGTACTCGAACACCGAGAACAGCTCGGCCATGATCCGTGCCGACGCCTGCAGATCGCCGATGGTCTCGAACAACGGCACGATGTCGACGTCGAGCACTCCCTCCTGCGGCCGCAGCAGGCCCGCCTCCTTCAGCAGCACCGCGACCTCGAGCACGTCCGAGACCGAATCCGCCTTGGAGATCACGTAGTGGCGCAGCGCCGCCTCGCCGTAGCGGGCCCGCGCGGCGGCCGCCTCGCGCACGATGGCGAGCTCGCCCGCGGTCTTCTCCGAATAGGCGACGTGGGGCGAATAGAGCGGGCGCGGCGTCTTCAGCTCCTCGACGAGCAGCGCGCGACGCTCCTCCTCGGGGAGCGAGAGGTAGTCGACCCCGGGCCGCGCGACCGCGAAGAGCTCGGCGATGGTGCGCTCGTGCACGTCCGAGTTCTGGCGCAGGTCGATCGTCGCGAGATGGAAGCCGAACACCGACACCGCGCGCCGCAGCGTGCGCAGCCGCCCGCGGGCGAGCGCCCCCGAGCCGTTGGCGACGAGCGAGCGCGCGATCTTGTCGAGATCCGCGCCGAACGCATCGATGGACGGGTAGGGCTCGGCCGCCGCCGCCTCGGGCGTGCGGCACAGGTCCTCGTGGCACAGCGCCTTCGCCGTCGCGCACAGCCGCGCGTGGATATGCGCCAACGCCCGGCGGTAGGGCTCGTGCTCGCGGAAGGCGGAGCGCTCCGGTGACGCCTCGGCCAGCGCCCGGATCTCGTCGGAGACGCCGATCAGCCGCTCGTCGAGGGGAAGCTCGGCGCTGAGCGCCTCGAGCATCTCGATGTGGTGGGAGAGCGCCTTGCGGCTCTGCAGGTGCAGCGCCTCGCGCAGGACCTCGGCGGTGACGAAGGGGTTGCCGTCGCGGTCGCCGCCGATCCAGGAGCCCATGCGCAGGAAGGCCGGCAGCTCCGCCTGTCCGAGGCCCTCCTCCTCGAGGCGGTCCTCCAGCGCGGCGTAGATCCGCGGCAGCTCGCCCAGGAAGCTGACGTCGTAATAGGAGAGCGCGTTGATCACCTCGTCGATCACCCGCAGCCGGGTGCTGCGCAGGATCGCGGTCTGCCACAGGGTGAGCACCGCGCGGCGCATCGCCTCCTCGTTCTCGGCGAGCTCCTCGGGCGTGAGCAGCCCGGTGTCGCGCTCCTTGAGCAGGCGCGCGACCTCCATCTCCCGGTCGATCGTGGACTTGCGGCGCACCTCGGTCGGGTGGGCGGTGAGGACGGGGGAGATTTCCGAGCCGGCGAAGAAGCGCTCGATCTCGGCCTTGCCGATGCCCGCTTCCTTGATCTGCGCGATCGTGCGCGCGAGCGTGCCCTCCCGCGGGGCGGAGCCGGCCTTGGCGTGGGCCCGCGAGCGGCGGTGGCGGTGCTGGTCCTCGGCGATGTTGGCGAGGTGGGAGAAGTAGGAGAAGGCGCGGATGATCTGCAGGCTCGAGTCGCGCGAGAGCGCGTCGAGCGTGGTCTGCAGCTCGCCCCGCGCGCCCTGGTCCTCGTCGCGGTGGAAGCGCAGGCTCGTCTGGCGGATGCGCTCGACGAGGTCGAACACGGCCTCGCCCTCCTGCGCGCGCACCGTGTCGCCGAGGAGCCGCCCGAGCAGGCGCACGTCCTCCCACAGCGGCTGGTCCTTCTCCTCGCCGCGCTCGTTCGCGCCGATCGCGATGCCGTGTCCGACCGCCATGGCCCTGCTCCCAGGCTTTGTGATTGTGCACTGCAATGTGACGCATTTGTCCCCGTGGACGCAAGCCCGCCTCGCCGCGACGGGGCGAGGGCGTATCGCCGCCGTCTTGACAACCCCGGGCGCGCGCCGACAATCATCGTAAACGCCACCCGGATCTGCCGCATGTCGCTGTCCGTCGTCTCCGTCGTCGCCGATCCGCGGGCCGTCCAGAAGGGCGTGGAGACCGATGCGCACGCCTTCGACCAGCTGATGGGCGCGGCCGCGCTCGATGCGCTCCAGGAGCTGTTCGGGGAATCGCTGGCGCGCACGGGTCTCCTCGCGCAGGTCGAGACCAGGGTCGAGCCGGCGTCGGACCGGGTGAAGCTCTCGGTGGAGGGCGCCTCGGGCGCGCCGCATGCGAAGCCTCACGCCGCGGGGGCCGTGCGCTCGTGACGCCGGCCGCCCGCCGCCGTCACCTCGGGCGCGGCGCCCGGGCCGAATGGCTGGCGCTCGCCTTCCTCGTCCTCAAGGGCTGGCGCCCGCTGGCCCGCCGCTGGCGCGCGCCCGGCGGCGAGATCGACCTCGTGATGGCGCGCGGCCGGGTGGTGATCTTCGTCGAGGTCAAGGCCCGCGCCCTCATCGACGACGCCGCCACCTCCGTGACGGGCGAAAAACGCCGCCGCCTCGCCCGCGCCATCCGCGCCTGGAAGGCCCGCAACCGCTGGACGGGGGAGGGGTGGTCGTTCCGGGTCGACGCGGTGTTCCTGGGCCGGGGGAGGTGGCCGCGGCATGTCGCTGGGGTGATGGAGATGTGAGCAGGAGCCTAGCTATCGAAAAGGGCGCTCGCCGTTTCGTAGGAGTTCGCCGCGTCCCATTTCCGGTCGGAAAGCCGGACCGAGCCACTCGTCCCTCGATCGGTCCAGTATTGTCCTTCCAAGACCGACGATTCGTAATCAAGATGATCGTAGAGTGCGCAACCATAATGAATCTGGCTCGCAGCCTTACGCTGCTCGACTTTCGGTACGCTCTGATAGGCCAATACGAGCGCAAAGAGGCCATCCTTCGAGTCCAGATAAAGGTTCTCAGCGATCGGAGACGAGCGTGCGGTATCGGTGTATAGACGCATGGACAGATGCGTCAGAGTTTGCCTGATTACGACGTAGGCGGCTTTGTCGACCGGCTTGTTCGTTTCTGGATCCTTGTAAGACGAAGATAGCGCGCACCGCCACGTTCCGGAGAGATCTGGGCGCTGGACCAGCCAGCCGCGAAAGATCGGCCACTTCCACGCAAACTTGACGAAGCCGGTCGCGATCAGCGTTACAACAGTAACGACCGACCCGAAGGGCGTGAGCATGGAGATCGTCACAGGCTCGTTGCGAACGAGCGCGATGGCAGCCCATACCGCGAAAGCCAGAACGATGATAATCAGTACCTGTCGACTCAAGGACATTTGGCGCTCCGAGCTGCAAGCTTGAAGAGCGCAATACAAAATTGCCTCTAGCCTTTCAAGGCCGATGCGGCTAGCCTTCACAGAAACGAGGTTGCGATGACCAATCACGTGACGAGCCCCGAAATCGCTGAGCGATTGATCGGAAGCGGCGCGGCGATCGTGTGCTTCGCGACGGGCCGCGGGCCAGTCCGCTACGCGTCGCCGATGCCTCGGTCTCCGAAGCCGCCGAGCGGTCAAGCCTTCGACGAAAGCTTCGGGCGCCACTTCGCTGATGCGGTAGCGCTCAACGGAGCGATCCACGACGGCGCCGTGATCGTGACACGGGCCTCCCCAGACGACGATTACAGAATCCGGGGCTGGTCGTTCAGGCTCCACCCGCCGCCCGCCGACGTCGTGCCGGTCATGAACATGGGATCCGCCTTCAACAGTTGCCTGTTGATGTCGACGACAGAGTCTCCCGACTGCATGATCGACTTCGTCGTCAAGCCGGCACTCGATCATGCATTTCTGTTCGAGGGCGGAAAGTTTCGATACATCGAGGCGCAATACGCGGCAGCGTTCCGCATATGAAGCCGAGCGGACGCCGGCACCTCACATCATCAACTGCCGCCCATCCCAATTCCAGAACCCCCCGGCCTTCCCCGCATCCAGCCCCTCGACCAGCGCCATCAGCCCCGCGACGCTCTCCTCCACACTGATGTCGGCGGCCGCGCCGCCCATGTCGGTCTTGACCCAGCCGGGGTGGCAGCTGGCGACGCGGATGTGCTCGGGGGCGAGGTCGGTGGCCAGCCCGCGGGTGAGGGCGTTGACGGCGGCCTTGGACAGCCGGTAGGGCATGGCGTTCGACTTGGGGTTGTCGCCCGCACCCATGTGGCTGGACAGGATCAGCGCCTTCGCTTCGCCCTTCGCTGCTGCGGCGCGGGCCAGCGCCGGGCGGAAGGCCTGGACCGTGCGCAGCACGCCGAGCACGTTGACGTCGAACACCTCGTGATAGAGCGCGGGGTCGGACGCGATCGTGTCGGCCGTGCGCTCGCCCATGATCCCGGCGCAGGCGATCAGCACGTCCACCGGCTCGGCGCCGATGGCGGCCGCGGCGGCGGCGAGGCTGTCGGCGTCGCGCACGTCGGCCTCGAGCAGGCGCAGCCGCCCGGCGCCCAGCGCATCGGCGAAGGTGGCCGGCGCGCGGGTGGCGTCCCGCATCGTGCCGATCACCCGCGCGCCGTCGCGCAGGTAGGCCTCCGCCAGCCCGCGCCCGATGCCGCGGCCCACGCCGGTGATGAGGATCGTCCGGTCCATGGCAAGTCGCCCCCTCGAGCCGCCCGAGTCGTCTCCCGGGTCGTGCGGCGGGGATCATAGCGCCCGGGGCGCGGACGTCGAGGCGAAATCACGGCCGGGGAGGGTGGTTCCCTCCCCGGCCGCGCCCTTCAGCGGGTGAACTTCTTGTACTTGATCCGGTGGGGGATGGTGCTGTCCGTGCCGAGCCGGCGCTTCTTGTCTTCCTCGTAGTCCTGGAAGTTGCCCTCGAACCACTCCACGTGGCTCTCGCCCTCGAAGGAGAGGATGTGGGTGGCGATGCGGTCGAGGAACCAGCGATCGTGGCTGATGATGACCGCGCAGCCGGCGTAATCCTCGAGCGCGTCTTCCAGGGCGCGCAGGGTGTCGACGTCCAGGTCGTTGGTCGGCTCGTCGAGCAGCAGCACGTTGGCGCCGGACTTCAGGATCTTGGCCAGGTGCACGCGGTTGCGCTCGCCGCCGGAGAGCACGCCGACCTTCTTCTGCTGGTCGCCGCCCTTGAAGTTGAAGGCGGCGCAGTAGGCGCGGGAGTTCATCTCGCGCTTGCCGAGATAGATGATCTCGTTGCCGCCGGAGATCTCCTCCCAGACGGTCTTGTTCGCCTCGAGCGCGTCGCGCGACTGGTCGACGTAGCCGAGCTTCACCGTCTCGCCGACGGTAATCGTGCCCTCGTCGGGCGTTTCCTGGCCGGTGATCATGCGAAACAGCGTGGTCTTGCCCGCGCCGTTGGGCCCGATCACGCCGACGATGCCGCCGGGCGGCAGCTTGAAATCGAGGCCGTCGATGAGGAGACGGTCGCCGTAGCCCTTCTTCAGGCCCTGGGCGTCGATGACGTTCTGGCCGAGCCGCTCGGCGATGGGGATGATGATCTGCGCGGTCGTCGGCCCCTTGTCCTGCGACTTGGCGACGAGCTCGTCGTAGCGGGCGATACGCGCCTTGGACTTGGTCTGGCGGGCCTTCTGCGAGGCCGACACCCATTCGCGCTCGCGCTCGATGGTGCGCTGGCGCGCCTCGTCCTCGCGGTTCTCCTGCATCAGCCGCTTCTGCTTCTGCTCGAGCCAGGAGGTGTAGTTGCCCTCGTAGGGGATGCCGCGGCCGCGGTCGAGCTCGAGGATCCAGCTCGTGACGTTGTCGAGGAAGTAGCGATCGTGGGTGACGATCAGGATCGCGCCGGGATAGGAGCGCAGATGCCCTTCGAGCCAGGCCACCGTTTCCGCGTCGAGATGGTTGGTGGGCTCGTCGAGGAGCAGGAGCTCGGGCTGCTCGAGCAGGAGCTTGCACAGCGCCACGCGCCGACGCTCGCCGCCCGAGAGCGAGGCGACGTCCGCCTCGTCGGGCGGGCAGCGCAGGGCGTCCATGGCCTGGTCGACCTTGGAATCGAGGTCCCACAGCCCCTTCGCCTCGATCTCGTCCTGGAGCGCCGTCATCTCGTCGGCGGTCTCCTCGGAATAGTTCATCGCGAGGTCGTTGTAGCGCTCGAGGATCGCCTTCTGCGGCGCGACGCCGTCCTCGACGTTGCCGCGCACGGTCTTGGCCGGGTCGAGCTGCGGCTCCTGGCTGAGGTAGCCGACCTTCGCGCCGTCGGCGACCCAGGCCTCGCCGTTCCACTCCTTGTCGATGCCCGCCATGATCTTGAGGAGCGTGGACTTGCCGGCCCCGTTGGGGCCGAGCACGCCGATCTTCGCGTCGGGGTAGAAGGACAGGTGGACGTTCTCCAGAACCTTCTTGCCGCCGGAATAGGTCTTCGAGAGACCCTTCATGTGATAGATGAACTGTCGAGCCACGGCCGGGAAATCCTGTCGCGCGGGAGTGTGGGAAAAGTCGTGGGGAGGCTTACCAGGGCAGGGGGACGGCGGCAAGGCGCAGGACCTCTCGCCAAATCCCAGCGATCGCCCGGACCCCCGCGACACCGCCGCGGTTTCCCGCCGTGGCCGGAACGGATACGGTCGCGATCAGGTTGATGCGGGCACCTCGTCCGCGCCGTCCGGCGCACCGCTCCTCCCGGAGATCCGACCCTCCATGGCCGACATCGACACGACGCGCATCGCGCTGGCCGCGTTCGGGGCCCTCGCCCTCGCGGCCGGCGGCGCCGCGCTCCATGCGTTCCTCCACGGACGCAGGGTCGAGCGTGACGTGCATCCGGCCCACGGCCGCTTCGTGACGGTCGACGGCGTGCGGATCCACTATGTCGAGGTCGGCCCTGCCGATGCGCCGCCGATCCTCTTCGTCCACGGCAACGGCGCCTGCCTCGACGACATGCTGGTGTCGGGCCTCGTCCAGGCCTGCGCCGGGCGCTACCGCTGCATCGTTCCGGACCGGCCGGGCTACGGCCACACCTCCCGTCCGGGCGGGGGGTCCTACACGCCGCAGGGCCAGGCCGACCTGATGATCGGCTTCATCGCGGCGCTCGGCCTCGACGAGCCCCTCGTCGTCGGCCATTCCTGGGGCTCGCTCCTGTCGATGGCGCTCGCGGTGGACCCGCGCCGCCCGGTCCGCGGCGCGGTGCTGATGTCGGGCTATTATTATCCGCAGGACCGCTCGGACGTCTTCGTCATGGGGCTGCCGTCGGCGCCGGTGGTCGGCCCCGCGCTGGTCTGGACGCTCGGCTTGCCGACCATGCGGCGGATGCAGCCGAAGCTGCTCGACCGCATGTTCGCCCCGCGCCCCACCCCGGAGCGCTTCCTGGCGCGCTACCCGTTCGCCTACGCCGAGCGCCCGTGGCAGATGAGCGCAGCCGCGGCGGAGCTCGCCGTCATGAGCGACGCCGCCGGGGACCTGATGCCCCGCTACGCCTCCTGCGCCGTTCCGCTCGCCCTGCTGCACGGCGCGCAGGACAAGGCTCTGGACCCGGACCTGCACTCGCAACGGCTCGCCGACGAGGTTTCCGGCGCCAGCGTCGCGATTCTGCCTGGTCTCGGGCACATGATCCACTATTTCGCTCACGACGAAATCCTGTCGGCGATCGACGAGACCATGGTGCGGGCCCGCCCGCCGGCCTCCTCGGCGCTCGGCAGGGCCGCGGAATGATGCGCGGACGCAACTATCGGAGTGATCCTACGCGTGCGGCGCAGCGTAAGTGTTGAGATCAAGGTGAAACTGCCGCAAACATCAATGCGTGAGAGTGTCGGGGGTGGTCTGAACGATGAGGTACCCGGAGGGTCTGACGTCCGAGTTCGGGCACGGGGAGAACGGCGCCGCCACGCTGGGGCACGTCGATGATGCATCCGTCGGCATGGAGGACGCCAAGGGCGCGCGCGTCGCGATCGTCGGCGCAGGCCCCGGCGGCCTCGCCGCCGCGCTGCTGCTGGCCAAGCAGGGCGCGCACGTCACGATTTACGAGAAGGATTCGCAGGTCGGCGGCCGCACCAAGACGGTGACGGCGCCGGGCGGCTACAAGTTCGACATCGGGCCGACGTTCTTTCTCTATCCCCGCATCCTGGCGGAGATCTTCGAGGCGTGTGGCGAGCGGCTCGCGGACCATGTCGACCTCGTGAAGCTCGACCCGCAATACCACGTCGTCTTCGAAGGCGGCGGGGACCTCAAGGCCTCCCCGGACATCGGGCGCCTCGCCGAGGAGATCGCCAAGGTCGCTCCCGCGGACGCGGCGAACGTGCCACGCTTCATGGAGGAGAACCGCCGGAAGCTCGAGCTGTTCCGCCCGGTGCTGGAGAAGGCCTTCGACAGGCCGCTCGACGTGCTCTCGCCCGCGATGCTGCAGGCGCTGCCGATGATGCGGCCGTTCTCCAGCGTCGACGGCGACCTCAAGCGCTATTTCCAGGATCCGCGGGTCCGGCTCGCCTTCTCGTTCCAGACGAAGTACCTGGGCATGTCGCCCTACCAGTGCCCGAGCCTGTTCACGATCCTCTCCTTCCTCGAGTACGAGCACGGCGTTTTCCACCCGATCGGCGGATGCGGGGCGATCTCGGAGGCGATGGCGAAGCTCGCGCGCAAGATGGGCGTGGACATCAAGCTGTCGACGCCGGTGGACCAGGTCGTCTACGAGAACGACCGCGCCGTGGGCGTCGTCGTCGAGGGCGTGCGGCACCCGGCCGACGCGGTGGTGATCAACGGCGACTTCGCGCATGCCGCGCGCCGGCTGATCCCCGAGGAGCACCGGCCGCGCTGGCGCGACAAGAAGCTCGGGAAGGCGCGCATCTCCTGCTCGACCTTCATGCTCTATCTCGGGCTGGAGGGCGATCTCGGCGATCTCGAGCACCACACGATCCTGCTCTCGGACGATTACGCCAACAATCTCGCGGAGATCGAAGCCTGCAAGCTGCCGACGAAGCCCTCGTTCTACGTCCAGAACGCGGCGCGCACCGATGCGTCGATGGCGCCCAAGGGGCATTCCAGCCTCTACGCGCTCGTGCCGGTGCCGAACCTGCGGTCCGGCACGGACTGGCGATCCGAAGCCGTGGCGTTCCGGGCGAAGGTCTTCGAGCGCATGAAGGTGCTGGGGCTGACCGACATCGAGAAGCGGATCCGCTACGAGCGGGTGATCACGCCCGCCGGCTGGGAGGACGAGTTCGCCGTGAGCGAGGGCGCCACCTTCAACCTCGCCCACGATCTCGGGCAGATGCTCTACTTCCGTCCGCACAACCGGTTCGGCAAGGGCGTCTACCTCGTCGGCGGCGGCACGCATCCGGGGTCGGGCCTGCCGGTGATCTACGAGGGTGCGCGCATCACGGCGAAGCTCCTGCTCGACGATCTCGCGGCGGCCCGCGCGCCGGGACGCTCCTTCTTCCGCCGGGCGGCGACCACGCCGGCCCGCGCCTGACGACGAGGACCGCACGTGACCCTGCGCATACTGCTCGCCGCACTCGCCCTGGGCGTCGCGCTGCCCGCCGTGGCGGCCGCGGCCCCGCTGGTGGTTCGCGTGACGGACGTCGCCGCGGGCCAGGGTCCGGTCTTCGTCGGCCTGTGCGACCGGGATCTCGATCGCGCGACCTGTCCCGTCGGCGAGTTCCAGCCGGCGCGAAGCGGCACGCTGTCGTTCCGCTTCGACGGCCTGCGGCCCGGGCGCTGGGCGGTCGCGGCCTATCAGGACGTGAACAACAACGGCCGGCTCGACATGGAGCCGATCCTGTTCTGGGAGCTGCCGGCCGAGCCCTTCGGCTTTTCCAACGACGTCGGCCGGTTCAGCCCGCCGACCTTCAACGGCGCCGCCTTCGACTTGCCGGCTTCGGGCGCGACGGTCTCGGTCCGTCTGGCGCGCCTGCCGCTCGACGACGAGGACGCGGTCCAGCGGGCCATCGAACGCCAGTGAGAGGAGCGTAACGTGAGTGGGTCTACCAACAGGGTCGCGGTGATCGGGGGCGGGCTCGGCGGGCTCGCGAGCGCCTGCGTGCTCGCCGCGCGCGGGCACGAGGTCACGCTCTTCGACAAGAACCCGTGGGTCGGCGGCAAGGCGGCGGTGCTGCACGAGGGCGGCTTCCGCTTCGACATGGGGCCGACGATCCTCACCGTGCCCCGGGTGCTCCACCGCATCTTCGCCGAGGCGGGCAAGCAGGTGTCGGACTACATGGACCTCGTGCGGCTCGATCCGCAGTGGCGCTGCTTCTTCGAGGACGGCTCGCAGTTCGACCTGTGCGAGAGCGTCGAGCGGATGAAGACCGACATGAACGCCTTCGCGCCCGGCGTCGGCGCGGGCGAGGGCTACGAGCGCTTCATCGCGAAGTCGAAGAACCTGCACGAGATCTCCGAGCGGTTCTTCTTCTGGAAGCCGGTCGAGGACCTGTTCGACACGATCAACGTGCGCAAGAACTTCGACCCCGGCACCCTGCGGGACGTGATGGCCCTGCGCATGGGCGCGTCGGTCGCCGGCACCATCCGCTCGCACGTGAAGGACGACCGTCTCTCGCAGATGCTCGACCACTTCACCCAGTACGTCGGCTCGAACCCCTACGGCTCGCCGGCGGTGCTGTGCTCGATCGCCCACATGCAGGTGGCCGAGGGCGTCTGGTACCCGATGGGCGGCACCCGCGCGGTGGCCGAAGGCCTCGCCAAGCTCATGACCGATCTCGGCGGCAGGCTGCGCCCGAGCACCGACATCGTCGGGCTCGAGATCGAGAACAAGCGCGTCACCGGCGTGCGCACGGACGCCGGCGAGGTCGAGCGGTTCGACAAGGTCGTGTCGAACATGGATTCGATCCGCACCTATCGCGAGCTCGTCGGGGGCGACGTCGGCGTGCGCTACGACAAGAAGGGCTTCGAGCCCGCCTGCTCGGGCGTGGTGCTCTACCTCGGCCTGAACAAGCGATACGAGCATCTGGCGCACCACGACTTCGTCTTCTCCCGCGACCCCGAGGAGGAGTTCGAGTACATCTACGACAAGGGCGAGCCCGCGCCGGACCCGACCGCCTATCTCGCCGCGCCGTCGGGCACCGATCCGTCGGTGGCGCCGGAGGGCGGTGAGGCGCTCTACGTGCTGGTGCACACGCCCTACCTGCGTCCGCACCACGACTGGTCGAAGATGTTCGCGCCGTATCGCGCCAAGATCATCGACAAGCTCAAGCGCACCGGCGGCATGCCGGACATCGAGGAGCGGATCGTGGTGGAGCGCCACCTCACGCCGCAGGACATCCACGACCGCTACAAGGTGCTCAACGGGGCGATCTACGGCCTTGCGAGCCACGGCAAGTTCCTCGGCGCATTCAAGCCGGGCAATCGCTCGCGCGACATCCAGGGCCTCTACCTCGCCGGCGGCGCGGCCCATCCGGGCCCGGGCATGCCGATGGTGATGATGTCGGGCTGGATCGCCGCGGACGCGCTCGACCAGGACGCCCGCGGCGGCGGCCTCGCGAAGGCGTCCTGAGGGCGATGGGGGGCGCCGCCGGCATGCCGCAGCGCCGCGTCGTTCCGCAGCTCCTGCGGCCGCGGGTCTCCTTCGGATGGTCGCGAGCCACGATCTCCTTCCCTGTAGGGGAAGGTGGATCGGCGCGAAGCGCCGAGACGGATGGGGCACGCCGTCAGGCGTGTTCGGCGAAGCCGAAGCGGGCCGCGGTGGGCGTGCCGGAGACGCGCTGCCCGTCCCCGTTTCCGCTTCGCGGAACGCGTCGCTTCGCTCCGCGCCCCATCCGTCTCGGCTTCGCCGAGCCACCTTCCCCTACAGGGAAGGAGAAAGTAGCAGCTTGCTGCGATCCGCGTGGGCGACGTGGCCGGAGGGGAGGGCGCTCACCATGAACGCGCTATCCACCGACCCTCATCCCGACCCCCGCGCGAAAGCTCGCCGCCTCGCGGAGAAGCTCCCGGCCGCCGAGCGGCCGACATCGCTGCGCGATCCGCGGCGGGTCGGCTTCTTCGTGTTCTACTTCCGCCGCTTCTTCACCCGGCACATGAACGCGCTGCGCATGCCCCCCTGGGGCGCGCCGCGGCTGCCGGGCGAGCCCGCGCCGGTCGTGCTCTACACGAACCACCCCGCCTGGTGGGACGGGGCGGTCTACGTCATCGCGGGCGATCTGTTCTTCCGGGACCGCCAGGGCTACGCGCCCATCGACGCCGAGATGCTCGAGGCCTACGGCTTCATGAAGCGCATCGGCGGCTACGGGATCGATCTCGAGAGCGCGCGGGGCGCCGCGCGGTTCCTCGCCGCGTCGGCTGACATTCTCCTGCGCGACGACAGCGTGATCTTCCTCGCTGCGCAGGGGCGCTTCCTGGACGTGCGCACGCGCCCCATCGGCCTCAAGGCCGGCGTCGCGCGGCTCGCGGAGATCGCGCCCCACGCGCTGTTCGTACCGCTCGCGATCGAGTACCAGTTCTGGGACCAGCGCGGGGCGGAGGCCTTCATCGCCTTCGGCGAGGCCGAGCGCGGGTCGGACCTCCTCGCCCTTCCGCGCGAGGCCCGGCGCGACCATCTGGAGGCGCGGCTGACCGGCGTGCTCGATCGCCTGTCGGGCGAGGTCGCGAGCCGCGATCCGGCGCGCTTCGAGACGCTGCTGTCGGGCGCCGCCGGCGTGGGTGGCATCTACGGGCTGTGGAAGCGCCTGCTCGCGGCGGTCAAGGGCGAGCGCTACGAGGCCGCGCACGGGCGTCGGCCGCATTCGGGAGACGACCAGCCGTGACGGTGATCGCTATTCTCGCCCTCGCCTTCGCCGCGCTCGGCGCGGCGCTGGGCGCCGTCAACCTCCGCGCCATGCGCACGCCCGCGTGTCGCGAGGCCGAGGACGGCACGCTCGTTTCGGTGCTCGTCCCGGCCCGCAACGAGGAGGCGAACATCGCCGCCTGCGTCGAGAGCGCGCTCGCCTCGCAGGGCGTCGCGATCGAGGTGATCGTGATGGACGACGGCTCGACCGACCGCACCGCCGAGATCGTGCGCGCCATCGCGTCGCGCGACCCCCGCGTCCGGCTGGAGACCTGCCCGCCCTTGCCGCAGGGCTGGACCGGCAAGGTCCACGCCTGCCAGCGTCTCGCCGACGCCGCGCGCGGGACGCATCTCTTCTTCGTCGACGCGGACGTGCGCCTCGCGCCCCGCGCCGCCGCCTCGCTCGTGGCGCACCAGCGCGAGACGGCGCTGGGCCTCGTCAGCGCGGTGCCGCGGCAGGTGACGACGACGCTGGGCGAGCTCCTCACCGTGCCGATGATCAACTTCCTGATGCTGGGCTACCTGCCGGTGCCGATCATGCGCACCCGCCTCGACCGCGGGCTGGGCGCCGCCTGCGGGCAGACGATGCTGTTCGAGCGCGCGGCCTACGATGCGATCGGCGGGCACGAATCCATCCGCCACCTCCTGCACGACGGCATCCAGCTCGCCCGGCGCATGCGCGACCACGGACGCATGACGGACGTCGTGCTCGGCTCGGAGCTCGCCACCTGCCGGATGTACGAGACCTTCGACCAGGCCTGGGCGGGCTTCGTCAAGAACGCCCACGAGGGCATGGCGTCCTGGGGCCAGCTGCCGGTCTGGACCGTGCTGCTCGGCTTCGGCCACGTGCTGCCGCCGATCCTGGTGCTGCTCGCGCTTCTCGGCGCAGGCTCGCTTACCCTGGCGCTGACGGCGCTCGCGCTGTCGCTCGGCCTGCGCATCGCCATCACCCGCGCGACCCGCGAGAGCTGGTGGACGGTGCCGCTGCACCCCGCGACCGTCGCTGTGGGGCTCGCGATCCAATGGGCCTCGCTGCTGGGGCTCGGCCGCGGCCGCGCGGGCGGTTGGAAGGGCCGCGTCTATCCGGCAGAATGAGCGCATGAGCATCGCCGCCGCGCCCTATCCGACGAAGACCCACCGCGACGAGGACTTCCCCGTCGCCACGCGCCTCATCGCGCGGCCCCTGCGCGCGCCGATCCTCGCCTTCTACCGCTTCGTGCGCGCCGCCGACGACGTCGCAGACAGCGCCGACCTCTCGGCCGACGAGAAGCGCGCGCGCCTCGCCGCCATGGAGCGGGCCCTGCGCGCCGGCGATTCCTTCGAGCCCCTCGCGGCGGCGCTCCACGCGGCGGACGCCCGCTTCGGCGCGGGCGTCGAGGAGGCCTGCACGCTGATCGACGCCTTCCGGCAGGACACGGTGAAAACGCGCTACGCCGACTGGGCGGAGCTCGTCGACTATTGCCGCCGCTCGGCCGACCCGGTGGGCCGCTTCCTGCTGCGCCTCCACGGCGAGGCGGCGGGCGCGCACGCCCCGGCGGACGCGCTGTGCACGGCGCTGCAGATCCTCAACCACCTCCAGGACCTCGTGAAGGATCGCGCCGCCCTCGACCGCGTCTACCTGCCGGTGCCCTGGATGGACCAGGCGGGCGGGGAGGGGGCCTTTTTCGATCCGGCGAACGTGGGCCCGCGCCGGGCGGTGCTCGACGCCGCCCTCGACCGGGTCGACGACCTCCTCGCGCGCGCCGCCGACCTGCCGCAGCGCGTGCGCTCGCGCCGGCTCGCGGCCCAGAGCGCGGCGACGATCGCCATCGCGCGACGCCAGGCCGCCAATCTGCGCGCGCTCGACCCGATCGCGACGCGGGTGCGGATCGGGAAGCGCGACGCCGCCGCCGCCTTCGCCGGCGTTCCGCTGGCGCTGGCGCGCCGCGAGGGGGCGAGCGACGTCGGGGTGGTGAAGCGCATCGTCTCGGGCTCGGGCTCCTCGTTCAAGCTCGGTATGGCGGCGCAGTCCGCCGAGCGGCGGCGCTCGATCCACGCCGTATACGCCTTCTGCCGCGTCATCGACGACATCGCCGACGGCGCCGCGCCGCTGTCCGAGAAGCGCGCCTTCCTCGACGCCTGGCGGCGCGAGATCGACGCGCTCCCGGGCGTGGCCAACGGCCCGATCGGCCGGGAGCTGGCCCGCGCCATGCGGGCGCACGACCTGCCGCGGGCGGAGTTCCACGCGCTCCTCGACGGGATGGAGAGCGACGGCCAGCCGCGCGTGCGTATTCCCGACGCGGCCGGCTTCGACCTCTACTGCCGGCGCGTCGCCGGCGCGGTGGGGGCGCTGTCGATTCGCATCTTCGGCGCGCCGGACGCCCACGACTTCGCCCTCGTGCTCGGGCGCACCCTGCAGGTGGTCAACGTCCTGCGCGATGTCGACGAGGACGCCGCGATCGAGCGCGTCTACGTGCCCCTCGACCGGCTCGCGGCGCTGGGCGTGGCGGACGGACCCGCGCGGGAGATGGTCGCCGATCCGCGCTTCGCCCAGGCCTGCGAGGCGCTCGCTCGGGAGGCGCAGGCCGGCTTCGCCGAGTCGGACCGGATGCTGGAGAGCCTCGACCGCCGGGCGCTGAAGCCCGCGATCCTGATGATGGAGGGCTACCGCGCGCTGTTCGCCAAGCTCCAGGCCCGCGGCTTCGCGGCGCGGGGGCCACGGGTGCGGCTGTCGAAGCCCGAGAAGGCGCGGCTGCTGCTGTCGGCGCTGTGGAGCCGCGCATGAGCGTGCCTGCGCGCATCCACGTCGTCGGCGCGGGCGTCGCCGGGCTCGCGGCGGCGCTGTGCGCGGCGCGCGCGGGCACGCCGGTGAGCCTCTACGAGGCCGCGCCGAGCGCCGGCGGGCGCTGCCGCACGGTGTCCCGTCCGGACGGCTTCTCCCACGACAACGGCACGCACGCGCTGCTCGGCGCGAACCCGCGCGCGCTGGCGCTGCTCGAGAGCGTCGGCGCCCGCGACCGCTGGGTCGAGCCCGAGCCCGCGGGCCTGCCCGTCTACGACGCCGCGACCGGGCGGCTCGGCCATGTCGGCCTCCACCCGCTCGACTGGCTGCGGCCGTCGCTGCGGCCCGAGGGGCTCGGCCTCGCCGACCTGCCGCGGCTCGCCCGCCTGACGCTGCCCGTCGGCGACCGGGCGATAGGGCGGATCTTCGCCGGGCGGCCGCTGCTCGAGAGCTTCATCGAGCCGCTGACGGTCGCGGTGCTGAACACGCCCGTCGAGATCGCCTCCGCCCGCCGGCTCGGTCGGGCGCTGCGCCGCGTCGCCCGCCCGGGCGGCGCGCGTCTGTTCGTAGCCGAGCACGGGCTCGGCCCCGACCTCGTCGACCCGGCGCTCGCGACGCTCGAGCGGCTCGGAACGCGGATCGCCACGGGCGCACGCCTGCGCGGGGTAGAAGGCAAGGGCGAGCGGCTCACCGCGCTCGCCTTCGCCGAGGGAAGCGTCGCCCTCGGCCCGGACGACGGAGTCGTGCTCGCGCTGCCGCCCGCCGAGATCGGCCGGCTGTTTCCCGCGCTCGCGGTCCCGGACGCCTACGAGCCCATCGTCAACGCGCATTACCGCGTCGACGGCCCGGCGCGCCCGCGCTTCGTCGGGCTGCGCGGGGCGCTGTCGCACTGGGCGCTGGCGCGGCGCGACCACGTCTCCGTCACGGTCTCGGCCGCGGGCGCGTCCGTCTCGAACGATCCGGAAAGCCTGGCCGCACGTATCTGGGAAGAAGTCGCCCCTGCGCTCGCCGCTGCGGGCGTGTCGGTCGGCGATCCGGGGGAGCAGCGGGTGGTGAAGGAGAAGCGGGCCACGATCCGCCAGGCGGCGGGGCCGGACGCGCCGCGCCCGTCCGCTCCCTATCGCAACCTGCGCTTCGCCGGTGACTGGCTGTCGCGGCTTCCGGCCACGATCGAGGCGGCCACCATCTCCGGCGAGGAGGCCGCCGCCGACCTCCTGCCCGGCGTGCGGGCGCGCCCGACCCGCGCCACGCGCCTCGATCCGGTCCGGAGCGCACCATGAGCCGGGCGCGCCTCACCGTCCTCCTCGCCGCGCCCCGCGGATTCTGCGCCGGTGTGGATCGCGCCATCGAAGCGGTGGAGGACGCCCGCGCCGCCACCGACCGCCCGGTCTACGTCCGCCACGAGATCGTCCACAACCGCCGCGTCGTGTCGGAGCTGGAGGCCAAGGGCGTCGTCTTCGTCGACGAGGTGGCGCAGATCCCCGACGGCGCGGTGACGATCTTCTCCGCGCACGGCGTCTCTCGCGCGGTGGAGGAGGAGGCCGCCGCGCGCGGGCTCGACGTGATCGACGCGACCTGCCCGCTGGTGCGCCGCGTCCATGTCGAGGGCCGCCGCCATGCCGCGCAAGGGCGCGAGATCGTGCTCATCGGGCATCGCGAGCACGTGGAGGTGGAGGGGATCGTCGGGCAGATCGACGGCGTCGTGCACGTCGTCGGCTCGGTCGCCGCGGTGGAGGCGCTCGTCCCGCGCGATCCGGCGATGCTCGCCTACGTCACGCAGACGACGCTGTCCGTCGACGACACGCGCGACATCATCGCGGCCCTGAAGGCGCGCTTTCCCGCGATCGTGGGGCCCGACACGAAGACGATCTGCTATGCCACCCAGAACCGCCAGGCCGCCGTTCGCGCCCTCGCCGAGCGGGCGCAGCGAATCGTGGTCTGCGGGGCGCGCAATTCCTCGAACACCAACCGCCTGAAGGAGCTCGCCTCCTTCCTGGGGCGCCCGGCGCGGCTGATCGAGGACGCGCACGAGCTCGACGAAGGCTTCCTGGAGGGCGTCGCCACGCTGGGGCTCACGGCCGGCGCCTCGGCGCCCGAGGCGCTGGTGCAGGAGACGCTCGCGCGCCTCGCCTCCTGGCGCGAGATCGCGGTCGAGGAACTCACCGTCACGACCGAGACGACCCGCTTCGCGCCCGTCGATCTAGGTGTGCTGGCGCGCGCGAGGGCGCTCGGCTAGGCCGGTCCCCCGCTTGGCGCGCTCCTTGCTGCACGGATCGCAGGCAGCACAGGGAGAGCCGGTCATGCGCGTGTGGATCAAGGACCCGATCGCCGTTCTCGCGGAGGGGGCGGAGCGGGGCATCGTCGTCGAGGGCGCGCGGATCGCGGAGCTGGTGGGGCGCGGCGCCGAGCCGTCGGCACCGGTCGACGAGGTCTTCGACGCCTCGCGCCACGTGATGCTGCCGGGGCTGATCAACACCCACCACCACTTCTTCCAGACCCTGGCGCGGGCGCACCCGCAGGGCATCGACAAGGAGCTGTTCCCCTGGCTCCAGAGCCTCTATCCGATCTGGGGGCGCATCGACCCGGAGATGTTCCGGCTCGGCGTGCGCCTCGCGCTCACCGAGCTGCTGATGTCGGGCTGCACCACGGCGATGGACCACCACTACCTGTTCGCGAAGGGGCTCGAGGACGCGATCGACATCGAGGTGGAGGAGGCCCGCGCGCTCGGCATCCGCGCGGTGATGACCCGCGGCTCGCTGACGCTCTCGGTGAAGGACGGCGCCTCGCCGCCGGACCATTGCGTCCAGGACGAGGACACGATCCTCGCCGACTCGGAGCGCCTGCTGAACCGCTACCACGATCGCTCCGAGGGGGCGATGACGCAGATCGCGCTCGCGCCCTGCGCGCCCTTCGTGGTCGGCCTCTCGCTCATGCGGCAGTCGGCACGCCTCGCGGAGGCGCACGATTGCCGGCTGCACACGCATCTCGCCGAGACGGTGGACGAGGAGGCCTATTGCCTCGAGCGCTTCGGCATGCGCCCGCTCGACTGGCTGGAGGAGGCCGGCTGGATGGGGCCGCGCACCTGGCTCGCCCACGGCGTGCACTTCACCTGCGAGGAATGCGAGCGGCTCGGCCGCGCGGGCGTCGGCGTCTGCCACTGCCCGACCTCGAACGCGACGCTCGCCTCGGGCTTCTGCAAGACGCGCGAGCTGGAGGCGGCGGGCAGCCCGGTGGGGCTCGGCGTCGACGGCTCTGCCTCGAACGACTCGTCGAATCTGATGGAGGAGGTGCGCCACGCGGTGATGGTCAACCGCCTCCATTACGGCTCGGCCTCGGCCGTCACCCATCGCGACGCGCTACGCTGGGCGACCGAGGGCTCGGCGCGCTGCCTCGGGCGCTCCGATATCGGGCGGATCGCGCCCGGCATGCAGGCGGACCTCGCGCTGTTCACGCTGGACGAGCTGCGGTTCTCGGGGGCGCACGACCCGATCGCGGCGCTCGTCCTGTGCGGGGCGAACCGGGCGGACCGGGTCATGGTGGCGGGCGTGTGGCGGATCGTCGACGGCGTGCCCCCCGGGGTCGACCTGCGCGCGCTGGTCGAGGCGCACTCGGCGGCGGCGCGGAAGTTCGCCTGAGCAGAATGTATACAATAGCGCCATTGCTGCCTCTATCGAAGGCATGACGCCGGCGCGGCTCGTGTCGTCGACGGCCGGAGGCGAAGGGTCACAAGGGGTTTTGCGGCGACCCGCTGCTGGCATAGGCATTGCACAGGAGAGGCCATCGCGGCGTGACGCGCGCCGCGCCCGGCCCGCACGCGTTCAGGGGAGCGCTCACCATGCAAAAGACGGTTCTGTCTCGTCGCTCGTTGCTCAAGGCCGGCGCGGCCGGCCTCGCCGCCACCGCCCTGCCGGGCGGTCTCGCCCGCGCCCAGGGCGCGCTCGTCATCGGCGCGGTCTATGTCGGTCCGCGCGCGGACTTCGGCTGGAACCAGGCCCATGCGGTCGCCATGGACATCATCAAGGGCGTTCCCGGCGTCACCGTCATCGAGGAGGAGAACGTCCCCGAGTCGGACGCGGTCGCCCAGACCATGGAGTCGATGATCAACCTCGACGGCGCCAACGTCGTGCTCGGCACGTCCTTCGGCTATTTCGACCCGTTCATGATCGATCTCGCCACGAAGTACCCGGACGTGCAGTTCCGCCACGCCGCCCCGCTGTGGAGCGCGGACAAGCACCCGATGAACCTCGGCGGCTATTTCTGCTACCTCAACCAGGCGCACTACGTGAACGGCGTCGCCGCCGGCCTCTCCACCACCACGAACAAGATCGGCTTCGTCGCGGCCAAGCCCATCCCGACGGTCCTGTCGAACATCAACTCGGTGCTCCTCGGCGCCCGCTCGGTGAACCCGGACGCCGTGGTGCAGGTGATCTTCACCGGCGACTGGTCGATGCCCGTGCGCGAGGCGGAAGCCGCCAATGCGCTCGTCGACGCCGGCTGCGACGTCATCACCTGCCACGTCGACGGGCCGAAGGTGGTGATCGAGACGGCGGAGCGCCGCGGCGTGAAGAGCTGCGGCCACAACGCCTCGCAGGCCGAGCTCGCGCCCAACGGCTTCATCACCGGCGCCGAGTACAAGTGGGAGACGATCTACCGCCTCTACGCCGACGCCTTCGCCGCCGGCGAGCCGCTGCCGAACGTGGTCGTGGGCGGCTACCACAACGACATGGTCCAGAACACCGCCTACGGCGCGGGCGCGACCCCGGAGGCGATCGCCGCCGCGGACGCCGCGATCGAGGGGCTGAAGGCCGGCAAGCCGATCTATGTCGGGCCGCTGAGCGACAACGCCGGCAACCTCGTGATCGAGGGCGAGAAGGACAATTACGATCCCGAGCTCGACGGCATGGGCTGGCTGCTCGAGGGCGTGGTCGGCTCGATCACCTGATCACACGGGACCTTCCGAAAAGGCTGCCTCCATGGCCGACACCGCCGCCGCCATCCCGAAGACCGAGAAGCGCCCCCGCGGCGCGACCCTGCGGCTCGGGCCGGCGGCGGAGGTCGTCGTCGTCGTCGCGGGGGCGCTCGTCGCCTCCGCGGCGATCTTCTCGCTCTTCCTGCTCGTGATCGGGCATTCGCCCGTGCAGTTCTTCCAGCTCGTCTGGCTCGGCGGCTTCGGGACGAGCTTCTCGATCCAGAATACGCTCCAGCGCGCCGCGCCCCTCGTCCTCACCGGGCTCGCCTTCGCGATCCCGGCGCGGCTCGGCCTCACCATGATCGGGGCGGAGGGCTCCCTCGTCATCGGCGGCTTCGCGGCGGCCGCCGTGGCGATCCCGCTCGTCGCGGCCGGCCTCCCCGCCGTGCTGATCCTCGCGCTCATGGCGAGCGCGGCGATGATCGTCGGCGGACTCTGGACCGGCCTCGCCGGCTGGCTGCGCCACGCGCGCGGCGTCAACGAGACGATCTCGACGCTGCTCCTCACCTACATCGCCATTGCGATCATGAGTTTCTTCGTCGAGGGCGCCCTGCGCGATCCCGGCTCGGCCAACCGCCCCTCGACGCCGTCCATCGGCCAGGGGAACATGATCGGCGACATTCCCGGCACGAGCGTGCATTGGGGCCTCGTCGTGGGCATCCTCCTCGCGGGGGCGCTGTGGGTGCTGATGAGCCGCACGACCTTCGGCTTCGCGGCGCGGCTCACCGGCGGCAACCCCCGCGCGGCGCTGGCGCAGGGCCTGCCCGTCGGGCGGCTCATCGTGGCCTGCGCCATGATCGCGGGCGCCTGCGCCGGGCTCGCGGGGTTCTTCGAGGTCGCAGCCGTGCACGGGCAGGCGAACGCCGCGCTGGTGGCGGGCTACGGCTTCACCGGCATCCTCGTCGCCTTCCTCGCCCGGCAGAATCCGCTCGCCGTCGTGCCGGTGGCGATCCTGTTCGGCGCGCTCGCCGCCGCGGGCGGGCTGATCCAGCGCCGCATGGGCCTGCCGGACGCGAGCGTGCTCGTGCTCCAGGGCATCATCTTCGTCGTGCTGCTCGCCTCCGAGACGCTCTACGGGCGTTTCCGGATCTTCCGCCCGGCCGGGGAGAAGGCCTGATGGACGTCTTCCTCGACAGCGCCGTCTTCACTCTGCTCGTGGCCATGATCGGCGGAGCGATCCGCGTCTCGACGCCGTTCATGTTCGTCGCGCTCGGCGAGTGCCTCACCGAGAAGTCGGGCCGCATCAATCTCGGGCTCGAGGGCAACCTCGTGCTCGGCGCGATGATCGCCTACGCGATCGCCTTCCACACCGGCAGCGCCTGGGCCGGGGTGCTCGCGGCAGGCGTGTCGGGGCTCTTCCTGGGCGCGATCCACGGGTACATCTGCAAGCTGCCCAAGGTGAACGACATCGCGGTCGGCATCGCCATGATGGCCTTCGGCACGGGCCTCGCGTTCTACCTCGGCAAGCCGTACATCCAGCCCTCGGCGCCGCGGCTCGAGGCGATCCCGCTCGCGGACTGGACCGGCGTGCCCGCGCTCGCCACCGCGCTCGAGATCAACCCATTGTTCTTCGTGGGCATCGCGCTTGCGATCGCGATGTCGTGGTTCTTCCGCACCACCCGCTGGGGGCTGATCGTGCGCACGGCGGGCGACAGCGCGCCCGCCGCCAAGGCGATGGGCGTCTCGGTCGACCTCGTGCGCTTCCTCGCCACCGCCGCCGGCGGGTTCCTCGCCGGCGTCGGCGGCTCGTTCCTGTCTCTCTACTATCCAGGATCGTGGAACGAGGGGCTCTCCTCGGGCCAGGGCCTGATGGCGGTGGCGCTCGTGATCTTCGCGCGCTGGGACCCGATACGCTGCGTCTTCGCCGCGCTCCTCTTCGGCGCGGCAGGGGCGATCGGCCCGGCGTTCCAGGCGATCGGTATCACCCAGGGCTTCTACTTCTTCAACGCCGCCCCCTACATCCTGACGCTGCTGATCATGGCCTCCTCCGCCCGCTCCCGCTTCTCCGGCCGCGACGCGCCCGGCGAGCTCTCGATCGTGAAGTGAGGAGGGGGCGATGATCGGATCACGCGCGATCTCCCCTCTCCCGGATGGGATGGACGCGGTTCTTCTCCTTCCCTGTAGGGGAAGGTGGCTCGGCGAAGCCGAGACGGATGGGGCGCGCGGGACGCGCGTTCGGCGTAGCCGAAGCGATGCAGGGCTCAACGGCGCAGGTCGGGGACGCCCGGTTTCCGCTGCGCGGAACACGCCTCCGGCGTGCCCCATCCGTCCCGCCGCTTCGCGTCGGGCCACCTTCCCCTACAGGGAAGGAAATGCTGCGTCGCGCCCTCACCCCCCGACCCGTCTCCCAATTGGGAGAGGGGAGAGGAGCCCTCCCATGACCGCTCTCGCCGCGTCCCCATCCCCCGTCCCCCGCCGCGCGCCTTCGCTCGAGGCGGTGGGGATGACCAAGATCTTCGGCTCGCTGGTGGCCCTCGACGACGTCTCGCTCACCGTCGCGCCGGGATCGGTGCACGCGCTGCTCGGCGAGAACGGCGCGGGCAAGTCGACGCTCGTGAAATGCATCATGGGCTTCTACCGGCAGGATCGCGGACAGGTCCTGCTCGACGGCGCCGAGGTCGCGGTGCGCTCGCCGCGGGACGCGCAGGCGGCCGGCATCGGCATGGTCTACCAGCACTTCACCCTGGTGCCCTCGCTCACGGCGGCCGAGAACCTCGTCGTCGCCCGCGCCGACGCCCCCGCCGTCATCGACTGGGCCGCCGAGAAGGCGAAGCTCGCCGACTTCATGGACCGCATGCCCTTCAAGGTGCCCCTCGACATTCCGGTGGCCGACCTCTCGGCGGGCGAGAAGCAGAAGCTGGAGATCCTGAAGCAGCTCGCCCTCGACCAGCGCTTTCTCATCCTCGACGAGCCGACCTCGGTGCTCACCCCCGACGAGGCCGACGAGGTGCTGGGGCTGCTGGGCGCGATGGCGCGCAGCGGCGCGATCACGGTGTTGATGATCACCCACAAGTTCCGCGAGGTGAGCGCCTATGCCGACGACGTCACGGTGCTGCGCCGGGGCAGGCGCGCCGGCGGCGGGGCGGCGCGGGACCTGTCGGTCGAGGAGATGTCGCGGCTGATGATCGGCGAGACGGCAATCCGCGAGCGCGCGGCCCGCGCGCCGGTGGGCGAGACGCCCGTGCTCGAGCTCGCCGGGCTGTTCGCCGAGCATCCCGACGGCTCGCCCGCGTTCTCCGAGGCCAGCCTCAAGGTCAAGGGCGGCGAGATCGTCGGCATCGCCGGCGTCTCCGGCAACGGGCAGTCGGCGCTGGTCGAGGCGCTGTCGGGCCAGCGGCCCCTTTCGGACGGGCGCATCTTCATCCGCGGCGCGCCCTTCGAGCCGACGCGCGACGCCTACCACGCCTTCAAGGTCTTCGGCCTGCCGGAGGAGCCTCTGAAGAACGCCGCGGTGCCGCGCATGAGCGTCGCGGAGAACATCGCCTTCCGCTCGTTCGACAAGCCGCCGATCGCGAGCCTCGGCTGGTGGCTGTCGCCCGGGCCGATGCGGGCGAAGGCGCGGGAGCTGATCGAGCGCTACCGGGTGAAGACGCCCTCGCCCGACACGCCGATCGAGCATCTCTCCGGCGGCAACGTTCAGCGCGCCATCCTCGCCCGGGAGCTGTCGGGCGACGTCGACGTGCTGATCGTGGCGAACCCGTGCTTCGGGCTCGATTTCGCGTCGGTGTCCGAGATCCGCTCGCAGATCCTCGACGCACGCAACCGCGGCGCGGCGGTGCTGCTCGTGTCCGAGGACCTCGACGAGATCCTGGAGCTCGCCGACCGGGTCGCGGTGATGTCCGAGGGCAAGATCGGCTACGTCGCGCCGATCGGGGAAACCGATCGAAACACCATCGGCAAGCACATGGCGGGGCACGGGAAATGACCAGTGTCGCGGCCGAGCCCCACCCCTACGCGCTGGCGCCCGGCGCGACCGCGCTCGTCGTCATCGACATGCAGCGCGACTTCGTCGAGCCCGGCGGCTTCGGGGAGGCGCTGGGCAACGACGTCTCGCGGCTCCTCGCCATCGTGCCCACCGTGGCGCGGCTGATCGCGCTGTTCCGGGTGAAGGGCTGGCCCATCGTCCACACGCGCGAGGCGCATCTGCCGGACCTCTCCGATTGCCCGCCGTCGAAGCGGCTGCGGGGCGACGCGCCGATCCGGATCGGCGACGAGGGGCCGATGGGTCGGCTCCTGGTGCGCGGCGAGCCGGGCAACCAGATCCTCCCCGCGCTCGCGCCGATCGACGGCGAGATCGTCGTCGACAAGCCCGGCAAGGGCATGTTCTGGGCGACGGGCCTGCACGAGACGCTGCAGATGCGCGGGATCACGCACCTCGTCTTCGCGGGCGTGACGACGGAGGTCTGCGTGCAGACCTCGATGCGCGAGGCCAACGATCGCGGCTACGAGTGCCTTCTCGTCGAGGACGCGACGGAGAGCTACTTCCCCGAATTCAAGGCGGCGACGCTCGCGATGATCCGCGCCCAGGGCGGGATCGTCGGCTGGACGGCGCCGCTGTCCGCGCTCGAGGAGGCGCTGCGATGAGCGAGCCCGACGATCCGAACGCCATCGTCGACGCGATGGCGCCCTTCCTCGGCCTGACGATTTCCGACGCCGACCGCCCCGGCGTCGCCTTTCATCTCGCCACCGCGGCGCGGCTCTACGCGCTCGTCGACGCCGTGGCGATCGAAGACGCGGAGGAGCCGGCCCCGGTCTACACGCCAGCCCCCATCGGGGAGGGCGCAGCATGACCGGTCCCGGCTCCTCGGCGACCAGCATCGCGGCGGCGGTCCGCGCCGGCGAGGCGCGCGCCACGGACGTCGTCGAGGCCGCGCTCGCGCGGATCGCGGCCGCTTCCGCGCTCGGCGCCTTCACCGACGTCACGGCGGAGCGCGCCCGCGCCAGGACGGCCGCGATCGATGCGGCGATCGCCCGCGGGGAGGACCCCGGGCCGCTCGCGGGCGCGCCCTTCGCGGTGAAGAACCTGTTCGACGTCGCCGGCCTGCCCACCCGCGCCGGCTCGAAGATCAACCGCGACCTTGCGCCCGCGCAGCGCGACGCGGTCCTCGTCGAGCGGCTGGAGGCTGCGGGCGCGGTCCTGGTCGGCGCCTTGAACATGGGCGAGTACGCCTATGATTTCACGGGCGAAAACGTCCATGACGGCCCCTCGCGCAATCCGCACGATCCCGCCCACATGTCCGGCGGCTCGTCCGGCGGATCGGGGACCGCGGTCGGGGCCGGGCTCGTGCCGCTGGCGCTCGGCTCGGACACCAACGGCTCGATCCGCGTGCCGTCCGCTTTCTGCGGGCTGTTCGGGCTGAAGCCGACCTACGGGCGGCTGCCGCGCACCCGCACTTTTCCGTTCGTCGCGAGCCTCGACCATCTCGGGCCGATGGCGCGGACGGTCGCCGACCTCGCCGCCGCCTATGACGCGATGCAGGGGGCGGACGTCGGAGACCCGGCCTGCCGCCCGCCCGCGCCGGCGCCGGTCGCGCCCGATCTGGCGCTCGGCGCGAACGGGCTGCGCGTCGGCGTTCTCGGCGGCTGGTTCGCCCGGGGCGGGATGCCCGAGGCCTTCGCCGCCGTCGCTCGCGCGGCCGAGGCGCTCGGCGCGGGCGAGACGCTGGAGATCGACGACATCGACGCCGCCCGCGCCGCGGCCTACGTCATCACCATGCAGGAGGGCGCGGCGCTCCACCTCGAGCGGCTGCGCACCCGCGGCCCGGATTTCGACCCCGCGGTGCGCGAGCGGCTGATCGCCGGCGCGATGCTGCCCGGCGCCTGGGGGGTGCGCGCGCAAAAGCTGCGGCGCGTCATGGCCGAGCGCTTCGCCCGCGCGTTCGAGCGCTACGACGCGCTGCTCGCGCCCGCCACGCCCTGCCGCGCGCCGCGGATCGGGCAGGGGACGATGGTGCTCGACGGCGTGGAGATGCCGGTGCGGCCCAATCTGGGCATCTACACCCAGCCGATCTCGTTCGTGGGCCTGCCCGTCGTCGCCGCGCCGCTGTTCGATGCGGGCGAGCGGCTGCCGCTCGGCGTGCAGATCATCGCCCCGCCCTGGCGCGAGGACGTGTGCTTGCGCCTCGCGCGGGCGCTGGAGGAGGCGGGCGTCGCCACGGCGCCGATCGGGGAGGGCGGATCATGAGCGGCGAGGGTGGCTTCGAGGGTCGCTGGGCGGGGCGCAACGCGGGCAAGGACGCGGTGCGCGCCGGCGCCTGGGCGCGGCTCGCGGAGCACGGCGTCGGCGTCGGGCCCCTCGTCTCGCACATCCCCAACTTCGTCGGCGCCGACGCCGCCGCCTGGCGGCTGGCGCAGACGCCGCAGTGGCAGGCCGCCCGCACGGTCAAGTGCAATCCCGACCCGCCGCAGATCCCGGTGCGGCTGCGCGCCCTCTACGACGGCAAGATCCTCTACGCGCCGGTGCCCTATCTCACGAAGGACTTCCCCTACCTGCGCATCGACCCCGCGAAGCTCCTCGAGAAGGGCGTTTCCTTCGAGCTGGCGGCCACGTCCGAGGGATACCTGATGCACGGTGAGCGCATCGGCTTCGAGGACGTGGAGCCGCTCGACTTCTGCGTCGTGGGCTCGGTCGCGGTGTCGCGGGAGGGCGGGCGCACGGGCAAGGGCGCGGGCTTCGCCGACCTGGAGACCGGCATCTTCCGCGCGCTCGGCACGATCGGCCCCGATACGCCGCTCGCGACCACCGTCCATTCCGTCCAGCTCGTGCCGCCGGGCGACGTCGTGATCGAGCCGCACGACAGCCCGCTCGACTTCGTCGCGACGGACGCCGAGCTGATCGTCACCGGCAATCGCGATCCGCGGCCCGCCGGGGTCGACTGGGACCGGGTGCGGCCCGACCAGTTCGCCGACATTCCCTTCCTCGCGGCGCTCCGCGCGCGGATGAGCGCACGAACCACGGAGACGACCCGATGAGCGGGCTCGAGATCGACATTCCCGAGGTGGTGGCCGAGGTCGAGGCGGCGTTCGCCCGCTACGAGGAGGCGCTGGTGACGAACGACGTCGAGACCCTCGACGCTCTGTTCTTCGCCGACCCGCGCACCATCCGCTACGGCGGCGCCGAGAATCTCTACGGCATCGAGGAGATCCGCGCCTTCCGCGCCGGCCGCTCGCCCGCGGGCCTGGCGCGGACGCTCGCGCGTACTCAGATCACCACCTGGGGCCGGGACATGGCGATCGCCGCGACGCTGTTCCGCCGCGACGGCGCGCCGGGCAAGGTGGGCCGGCAGATGCAGACCTGGATGCGCACGCCGGACGGCTGGAAGGTGGTCGCCGCGCATGTGAGCGTGATCGCGGAGGGGTAGCGGGCCGCATTTTCGCCTCGCTGGCCACGCGTGTCGTGACACGCGCGAGCGAACTCCCCTCTCCCTGGTGGCTTGCCGATGCACACGTCTCTTGCGGCCTCGCGCCTCCTACGGATCATCGCGAGCCACGCTCTCCTTCCCTGTAGGGGAAGGTGGATCGGCGCGAAGCGCAGAGACGGATGGGGCACGCCGACAGGCGTGTTCGGCGAAGCCGAAGCGGGCGGCGGTGGGCGTGCAGGATAGGCTGCGCCCTGCACGGTTTCCGCTTCGCGGAACACGTCGCTTCGCTCCGCGCCCCATCCGTCTCGGCTTCGCCGAGCCACCTTCCCCTACAGGGAAGGAGAGCATCCCGGCCCCTCGCGCAAACCCTTTTCGACGGCGCGGGAAGATGTGTGAATCGGTAAGCCACGAGGGAGAGGGAGAGGGAGACCGACGCGGCCTTCGACGGCGTCGTCGCCCATGCAGGGACGGAGACGGAGAGAGTCCGCTCAACCCGCCGCCGCGGCCTTGTACGCCCGCCATCCGCCGAAACGGGTGATGTCGCGTGCGCCGTCGAGGCCCGCGGTCTCGCACAGGAAGCCCTTGGGCTTCGTGCCGTCGGCGAGGATCAGCGTGCCGATGCACAGGGGCGCGGGAATGCCGGCGACGAAGCTGCCGAAGCCTTCCGGCGCGAGCGCCCAGACCTCGGTCTCGATCGCAGCCCCGCCCGGCCCGACGCGCACGAGGCCCGGCCGTTCCGGCGGGCCGCCGGCGAGCGCATGGAGGCGGTAGAGCGGCGCGGTCGCGACGCTGCGCAGGAGCACGCCGCCGCGCTCGGTGAGCTCGCGGTTGAGCGGCATGCCCGACAGGTGCGCGCCGACGACGGCGATCTCGATCCGCGTCGCGCTCATGCGAGCCGCTCCCCATGCACGCCGCCGACGCCGGAAAACAGCCGCGCGCCGCAATCGGCGAGGCGATGGTCGTGGCCGTGGGGCGCGACGAGCGTGAGCCCGGCCGGCAGCCCGTCGGGGCGGAACGGGCCGGGCACCGCGAGGGCGCTGAGGTCGAGCAGGTTGACGAAGTTCGTGTAGGTGCCGAGCCGGCTGTTGGGCCCGATCGGGTCCGCCTCCAGCTCGGCGAGCGTGGGGAAGATCGGCGCGGTGGGGACGGCGAGCGCGTCCACCTCGGCGAACAGCGCCTGCGCGGTGCGGGCGTAGGCCTTCAGCGCATAGAGCCCCTCGAAGGCGTCGACCGCGCTGAATCGGTCGGCGCCCGATACGATGGCGCGGGTGACCGGGTGCACGGCGTCCGGTCGCTCGTCGAGAAACGCGCCGATCGCGGCGCGGCGCTCGGCGACGAACGGGCCGTCGTAGAGCAGCTTCGCGCAGGCCAGCAGCGGCGAGACGTCGGCCTCGACGATGTGCAGGCCGAGACCCTCGAGCCGCGCGCGCGCCGCCGCCCAGGCGGCCTCGGAGGCCGCGTCGCCGAAGAAGTGCAGGTCCTGCGCGCGCGGCACGGCGACGGACGCGATCGGCGTGCTCGGAACGGGAACGATCTCGCGGGAGAACGGGTCGGCGGCGTCGAAGCCGCGCGCCACGTCGAAGGCGCGGCGCGCGTCGCGCACCGAGAGCGCGAAGATCGAGACGCAGTCGAGGCTGCGGCAGGCGGGAACGACGCCCCTCGTGGAGAGCGCCCCCAGGGAGGGCTTCAGGCCGACGAGGTTGTTCAGCCCCGCCGGCACGCGCCCGGAGCCGGCGGTGTCGGTTCCCAGCGCGAAGGCGGCGAGGCCCTGCGCCACCGCGACCGCCGAACCCGAGGAGGAGCCGCCGGGCACGCGGGCGGGGTCGAAGGCGTTGCGCGGGATCGGGTGGGGCGTGCGTACGCCCACGAGGCCCGTGGCGAACTGGTCGAGGTTGGTCTTGCCGACGAGGAGCGCGCCCGCAGCCAGCAGCCGCTCGACCACGGGCGCGGTGGCCGTCGGCATGTAGGCGAACTCCTGGCAGGCGGCGGTGGTGGGCAGGCCGGCGACGTCGATGTTGTCCTTCACCGCGAAGGGCACGCCCCAGAGCGGATAGGTGAGGAGGTCGAAGGGCGGGAGCGCCTGCGCCGCCGCCCGGCGCGCGTCGGCGCTCGGGCGCGAGAGGAAGATGCCGGGATCGTCGAGGGCGGCGAGCGCGGCGTCGATCTCCTCCAGCACCTCGGCCGGGCGCGCGCCGGCGGCGTAGCGGGCGTGGAGCGTCTCGATCGTCAGCGGGGCGGAGGCTGGAGCGGGGGGCACTTGGACTCTCACGGGTGATGGACGGGCAGCGCCATCGCGAAACTCGTGCCAGCGGGGTAGGCGGCGCGAACCGCGGACGCGGCGCGTCGCTGCGGCGTCATTGTATGCAACGATTGCCTCTGTGCCTACGAAGAAGGCAGATCGGCTCGCGCGGCGATCCGGCCCACCGCGGCGCGTGTTTCGGCGAGATGCGCTCTGATTGCCTCCGACGCCGCGTCCGAATCACCGCGCAGGATGGCGACCACGACCGTGTCGTGCTCCGCGTGCGAGCGGGCGAGGCGCTCGGGCGAATCGAGCTGGACGCCGCGATGGGGCGCGAGCCGCTCGCGGGTGGCGAGCGCCAGCTCGCGCAGGTAGCCGTTGCGGGCGCCGTCGTAGATCCGCGCGTGGAAGGCGAGGTTCGCTTCCCGGTAGCCGCCGAGGTCGGCGTCGCGCACGAGCGCGGCCATCCCCATGTGCAGCGTCTCGAGGTCCCGGCGGCCGGCGGGCGGCATCATCCGGGCCGCGCGCGCGGCGCACAGCGCCTCGAGCTCGGCCATCACCTCGAACATGTCGGTGATGCGCCCCTCGTCGACCGGCATCACCCGCGCGGGGCGGTGGGGGCGCAGCTCGACGAGCCCGCTCGCGGAGAGCTGGCGCAGGGCCTCGCGCACCGGCGTCCGCGACGCGCCGAGACGGGCTGCGAGCGCCGCTTCCTCGAGCGTCGCGCCCGGCGCGAGCGCGCCCGACAGGATCTCGTGCGTCAGCTGGAACACGATCGCGGCGCCGCGCGTCGGGCTCGCCATGGGGATCTCCGCCGGGTTGTTCGCCACCGCCTAGCATGGACGCGCGCAAGGGACCAGACGGCGGCGCGCCTCCGCTGGCACGGCGCTTGCCGAGACCGGCGCGCCCACGCAAGGAGCGCCGACCATGCCGACCATCGACGCCGACCCCTATCCCTGGCCCTTCGACGGATCGCTCGATCCCGCGACCACGGCGCTCGTCGTCATCGACATGCAGACGGACTTCTGCGGCCCGGGCGGCTACATCGACGCGATGGGCTACGACCTCTCGCTGACCCGCGCGCCGGTCGAGCCGATCGCCGCACTGATGGCGGCGATGCGCGCGCGCGGCTTCCCGGTGATCCACACCCGCGAGGGCCACAGGCCCGACCTCGCCGACCTTCCCGACAACAAGCGCTGGCGCTCGCGGCGGATCGGCGCCGGCATCGGCGATCCCGGCCCGTGCGGGCGCATCCTCGTGCGCGGAGAGCCGGGCTGGGAGATCATCCCCGAGCTCGCGCCCCTGCCTGGCGAGGTGGTGATCGACAAGCCGGGCAAGGGCTCGTTCTACGCCACCGACCTCGAGCTGATCCTGCGCGCGCGGGGGATCCGCAATCTGCTGCTTACCGGCATCACAACGGACGTATGCGTCCACACCACCATGCGCGAGGCCAACGACCGTGGCTTCGAGTGCCTGCTCGTCGAGGATTGCTGCGGCGCCACCGCCCGCGAGAACCATCTCGCGGCGATCGACATGGTGAAGAAGCAGGGCGGGGTGTTCGGGGCGGTCGCGACGGCCGATGTCGTCCTCGCGGGGCTCGGTCGAGGCGGCGAGGTGGCGGGCGGCGGCGTCCTGAGCTAATCCGGGGGAAAGGCGGCCCGCGCCGTCCGCCGCACCCCGTCGACGCCGAGAGCAGCATGTCCGATCGCCCCATGTCCGACCGTCCGACGACCGACCGTCCGACGACCGAGCCCGCCATCGTCCTCACGCTGTCCTGCCGCAACCGGCCCGGCATCGTCGCCGCGGTGTCGGCGCATCTGTTCGAGGGCGCCTGCAACATCCTCGACGCGCAGCAATACGACGACACGCAGACGGGCAACTTCTTCATGCGCGTCGTCTTCAACCGCCTCGGGGGCGCGGCTCCGCTCGCGGGGCTGAAGGCGGATTTCGCCCCGCTCGCCGAGCGCTTCGGCATGGGCTGGTCGATGCGCGCCGCGCACGACCGGCGGCGCGTCATGATCCTGGTCTCGAAGTTCGACCATTGCCTCGCCGACCTGCTCTATCGCTGGCGCACGGGCGAGCTGTCCATGGATCTCGCGGCGATCGTCTCGAACCACCCGCGCGAGGCCTTCGCGCATCTCGATTTCGGCGGCGCACCCTTCCACCACCTTCCCGTCACGAAGGACACGAAGCTCGAGCAGGAGGCGGCGCTCTGGGCGCTGATCCAGGAGGTCGGACCCGACCTCGTGGTGCTCGCGCGCTACATGCAGGTCCTGTCGGACGGGATGTCGGCCAAGCTGAGGGGGCGGTGCATCAACATCCACCATTCCTTCCTGCCGGGCTTCAAGGGCGCCAAGCCCTACCACCAGGCGCACGTGCGCGGCGTGAAGCTGATCGGCGCGACGGCCCACTACGTGACCTCCGACCTCGACGAGGGGCCGATCATCGAGCAGGACGTCGAGCGGATCTCCCACCGGGACACGCCCGACGACCTCGTGCGCAAGGGCCGCGACATCGAGCGGCGGGTGCTCGCCCGGGCGGTCCGGCTGCATCTCGAGGACCGGGTCGTCCCCAACGGATCGAAGACCGTGGTGTTCACCGATTGAGGCGCGGCGGCGCGCGGCCGGCGCCGTTCGATGGGTCGCGCGGGGCGGTCGATTTTTCGCCTTGTCGCGCTGTCAAAAGTCGAGGCTGTCGCTATGATCGCGCCGCGCCGCCGGACAGGCGCGCAAGAGGGGGACTTCCATGATCCGACACGAGAGCAGCACCGCCCGCCGCCTGACGCTCCTGGCCGGCGTCGCAGCCGCTGTCCTGGCCTTCGGCGACATCGGCTTCTCGCCGACGCGCATCACCGTGCCGATCGGCGGCGGGGGCGGCTTCACCGTCGAGGCCGTGCGGCTGGAGGGCGGGCTCGTGCGCGCCGCCTTCGCCCAGAGCGAGATTACGTTGGAGAACGTCGTGATGAACGCGGGCTCGAGCGTCTACCGCCTGCCGAGCGTCACCTTCTCCGGCGCGAACCTCTCGCGCGACGAGCTGCTCGGCGCCCTGCGCGGCAAGGGCGACGGGTCGTGGCACGACGCGCTGGCCCAGATCTCCGCCGACACGATGACCGCGCCCGAGCTGATCGTCGAGCAGACGATCGACGGCGAGCTGTCCGTCATCACCTACCGCAACCTCACGGCCGAGGGCATCGAGAACGGAAAGCTCGGCTCCGTCGTGATCGAGAGCACCGAGGTGGCGAGCGCGGTCGACGGGCAGGAGGTCGAGGGAAGCTTCGGCGAGACCCGGGTGACGAATTTCGATCTGCCCTTCGCCCTGCGCTGGTACACCGACGCGGCGCCCGAGGGCGGCGAGAACCCCTTCCGCACCGTCTACGAGAGCTTCTCGATCGCCGACATGGAATTCGGCGACGCCGAGGCGACGGTGACCGTCGGCCTGATGAGCGCGGATGCGATCGCCATCCGCCTGATGGAAGAACCGCTCGGCGACTTCATGTCTGAATTGCAGGCGATGTCCGAGGGTGGCGAGCCGACGGACGAGCAGACAAGGCGCATGTTCGGCCGGATGGCCGACATGATGGGCTCGATGCAGCTCGGCGGCGTCACGATCGAGGACGTCGCGTTCACCATCACCGAGCTCGGCGACCAGCCGGCGTTCGGGATCGATACGATCGCCTTCGGCGGCGCGGACGAGGGGATGCTGATCGAGGCGATCGTCGTCGACACGCCGGAGGCGCAGATCGCCATCGACGCGATCACCTCCGCGGGCTTCGACATCGAGCCGATGCTCGCGGGCCTGCGCGCCATCGCCGACGATCCCGACCTGGAGCTCGATGCGACGACGGCCCGTGCGCTGATCCCGACCATCGGCACCTGGCGCCTGGAAGGGCTCGTGGCCGACGTCGCGCCCGAGGACGGGGCGGAGCGCATCGCCCTCTCGCTCGGCGCCTTCGCGATGACCGCGGACGAGCCGATGAACGGCACGCCGACGAACATCCGCGTGAGTGTGGACGAGCTCGCCTTCGCGCTGCCCAAGAAGAGCGACGACGAGACGGCCGCGCAGCTGATCGCGCTCGGCTACGAGGAGCTCGACCTCTCGGGCGTCTTCGCGGCGCGCTGGAACGAGGAGGCGTCGGAAGTGGTGATCGAGGAGGCCTCGGTCAGCGGCGTCGCGATGGGCCGCTTCGCCTTGTCGGGCGCCTTCGGCAACATCGGCCCCGAGGCCTTCGTCGGCGACGAGACGGCGCTGATGATGGCCTGGCTCGGGGCGACCGCGAAGTCGGTCGAGCTGTCGATCGTCGACGCGGGCCTCGCCGAGCGGCTCCTCGCCATGCAGGCGGACGAGCAGGGCGTTCCGGCGGAGGCGCTGCGCGAGCAGGGCGCGATGATGGCGCGCGGCATGCTGCCCGCGATGCTCGGCGGCACGCCGGAGTCTCGCGCGCTCGGCGACGCGCTCGCCGCCTTCGTCACGAAGCCCGGGGAGCTCGACCTCGTCGTTCGGTCCGTCGATCCGGCCGGCATTCCGCTGATGGAGTTCACGATGGTCGACAACCCGATGGCGTTCCTGCCGCGGATCTCGATCGAGGCCGAGGCGCGCTGAGCCTCGGCTGGGCCAAACGCCGAACGACGGCGCGCCCGTGATCGGGCGCGCCACGGGCGCCTTGGGCGGGAACGCAGCGTCCACCTGCGTATTCCGCCTCGATATTTTTCACATGGGGGCTGGACACGGCATCCGTCATTGGGTATCGAAGCGCCCTCACGACGGGGCGGCCGACACGGCCCCGCCAGTGCCGGGCGCATAGCTCAGTTGGTAGAGCAGCTGACTCTTAATCAGCGGGTCCTAGGTTCGAGCCCTAGTGCGCCCACCACCGGTTTCAAGATGGCCGCCGCCCGCGTGGGTTTGGCGGCCTTCTGCATTTCGCGATGGACATCGAGGCGGCCCGGTGGCGCGGACGCGGGCGGGCGCGCTCAGCCGAGACCGTTCAGTGCGAGGAGCGTGCGCATACGGGCGGCGGAGCGGTCCGGATCGACGAGGAGCCCCGCGGCGTCCGCGAGGCGGAAGACCTCGGCGTAGTGAGCGATCGAGCGGGCCGACTGCATCCCGCCGAGCATCGAGAAGTGATCCTGGTGCCCGTTCAGCCAGGCCAGGAAGACGACGCCGGCCTTGTACCAGGGCGTCGGCGCCTCGAAGATCGCGCGCGACAGCGGCACCGTCGGCTCGAGGATCGCGTCGAAACGGGCGCGGTCTCCCTCCCCGAGGGCGGTCAGCGCGGCGGAGGCCGCCGGGGCGATGGCGTCGAAGATGCCCAGCAGCGCGTGCGAATGCCGTGCGCCGTCGCCGGCGATCAGCTCCGCATAGTTGAAGTCGTCGCCCGTATACATCACGACGTCGTCCGGCAGCAGCGCGCGCAGGCGCACCTCCTTCTGCGCGTCGAGCAGCGAGATCTTGATGCCCTCCACCTTGTCCGCGTGGCGGCGGATCAGGTCGGCGACGGTGGGTAGCGCCGTCTCGAAGTCGGGCGCGCCCCAATAGCCGGCGAGCTGCGGGTCGAACATCGCGCCGAGCCAGTGCAGCACCACCGGCCGCGCGCTCTGGGCGAGGATGCGGTCGTAGACGGCGGCGTAGTCCTCCGGCCCGCGGGCGACGCGCACGAGCGCGCGGCTCGCCATCAGGATGGCCCGCCCGCCGACGCCCTCGACGAAGCCGACCTGCTCCTCGTAGGCCGCGACCACGTCGGCGAGGGAGCGGGCGTCTGCAGGAGCCAGATGGTCCGTGCCCGCGCCGCAGGCGAGATCGGCGCCCGGCCGCGTGCGCGCCTCGGTCACGGTGCGGCTGATCAGCTCCTTGGCGTCGGCCCACGCGAGCCCCATGCCGCGCTGGGCGGTGTCCATCGCCTCGGCGATGCGAAAGCCGAGGTCCCACAAGTGGTGCCGGAAGGCCAGCGTGCGCTCCCAGTCGATCGCCGTGCGCTCCCACGGGTCGCGGGTCGCGAGCGGATCGGCGACGACGTGGGCGGCGGCGTAGGCGATGCGCGGGAAGGGGCCCGTGGCCCTCGTCGGGTAGGGCGAGGCGGGGCCGAGCACATGGCGGGCGAGGCCGCCCTCGCGGGTGGGCAGAAGGAGATCGGGCATGGGTCGCCTCCGTGGCCGGCTGGGGTGCTTCCTCGCGTTCGTCTCGTGGCCCTGCTTGACAGGGCAGCGATCTTCGCGCACTTTTCCATTTAGAACGTTCCAATGTCAATCTGGCGGACGCGTTCGGGGCGCAGATCGTTCGGCAAGAACGCTTCTGCTGCACCGCACAACTCCACCAGTTCGATCCTTAGGAACGATCCAAAATCGCTGGGCACGGACCCGGCAGGGAGGAGATCGGACATGCCCCAGCCGCGCGCGCAGCGCCGGCAGACGACGATCGTCGACATCGCCCGGGTCGCGGGCGTCTCGAAGTCGACCGTCTCGCTCGTGCTCAAGGGCTCGCCGCTGGTGCGGCCGGAGACGCGTGCGCGCGTCGAGGAGGCGATCGGCCAGCTGGGCTACGTCTACAATCGCGGCGCCGCCTCCCTGCGGACGGCCAGGACCGGCCTCGTCGGCATGGTCATTTCCGATCTGACGAACCCCTTCTTCGCCGAGCTCGCGGTGGCGATCGAGGAGGCGATCTACGCCCACGGCTACGTGCCGATCCTCGCCAACACGAGCGAGGACGCCGCGCGCCAGGAGCAGGTGCTGCGCACCATGCGGGAATACGGCGTCGCCGGCGTGATCATGTCGCCCGCCCGCCGCACCCCGAGCTGGAGCCTCGTCGACTTCGCCAAGGCGATGCCGCTGATGACGATCATGCGCCGCGTCGAGGGCGCGCCGCTCCCGTATGTCGGCCCGGACAACCGCGCCGGCGCGGCGTCGGCGGTGCGCCATCTCGTGGGGCTCGGCCACAATGACGTGGCTTTCGTGGGCGGCGACGCCTCCATGGCGACCCAGCGCGAGCGGCTCGCGGGCTTCCGCGACGCGCTCCTCGAGGCGGGGCTGCCCTGCGACGCCGCGCAGATCTACGAAGCCGCTCCGACCCGGCAGGGCGGGCGCGAGGCGATCGCGCGCGCGCTCGCCTCCGGCCGACGCTACACGGCCTATCTCGCCTACAACGACATCGTCGCCATCGGCGCGACCGCGGCCCTGTCCGAGCGCGGCGTCGAGGTCGGGCGCGACGTCGGCGTGGTCGGCTTCGACGACATCGCCGAGGCCGCCCACAACAACCCGCCGCTCACCACGGTCGACGGCCGGACGCGGGCGCTCGGCGCCCGGGCCGCCGACCTGCTGCTCCAGGTCATCGCAGGCTCTGCGCCGCAGGCCGTCGAGCATATCGGCGAGACCCGCCTCGTCGTGCGCGCCTCCTGCGGCGCGCTGGCGCGCGGCGGCGAACCCCAGAGGAAGAGAGCATGACGAAGCCCCGCTGGGCGCTGATCGGCGCCTCCACCATCGCGCGGGAATGGGTCGCGCCCGCGATCCGCGAGACCGGCGGCGAGATCGCCGTCGTGATGTCCTCGAGCCCGGAGCGCGCCCGCGCCTATGCCGAGGAGACCGGCATCCCGCGCGGGGTCACGACGCTGGGTGCGGCGTTCGAGGGCGTGGATGCGGTCTACGTCTCCACCACGAACGAGCTCCACCGCGAGCAGGTCCTCGCCGCCGCGGCCGCGGGAAAGCACGTGCTCTGCGAGAAGCCCCTGGCGCTCGATCTCGAGGAGGCGCGCGGCATGGTCGCGGCCTGCGACGCGGCCGGCGTCGTGATGGCGACGAACCACCACCTGCGCAACGCGGGCACCCACCGCGCCATGCGCGCCGCGATCGAGGCGGGCCGCATCGGCCGCCCGCTCTTCGCCCGCGTCTTCCACGCGGTCTACCTGCCCGCGCATCTGCAGGGCTGGCGCATCAAGGACCCGCGGACCGGCGCCGGCGTCGTCCTCGACATCACCGTCCACGACGCCGACACGCTGCGCTTCGTGCTCGGAGACGAGCCCGAGGCCGTGAGCGCCATGGTTCAGCACGCCGGCATGGGCGGGGAGGGGATCGAGGACGGCGTCATGGGCGTCGTGCGCTTCCGCTCGGGATTGCTCGCCCAGTTTCACGACGCCTTCACCACCGCCCACGCCCGCACCGGCTTCGAGGTGCACGGCACGGAGGGCTCGCTCGTGGGCGTCGACTGCATGACGCAGAAGCCGGTTGGCACGGTCATGCTGCGCACCGCCGCGGGCGAGGAGGCGCTCCCGATCGAGCACGAGAACCTCTACGTCCGCGGGCTCACCGCCTTCCACGCCGCGATGCGCGGCGAGGGCGCGCCTTCGGCGTCGGGCGTCGACGGCGTGCGCTCGATGGCGCTCGCCATCGCCGCGCTCGAGGCGGCCCGCACGGGCCGCGAGACCGCGGTCGAGCCGGGGATCTGACGCCATGCCGTTCCCCCGCGTCCTCACCGCCGACGACGCCGCCGCCCTGGTGCCGGACGGCGCGGTCGTGACCGTGTCGTCCTCCTCCGGCCTCGGCTGCCCCGATGCGGTCCTCGCCGCCATCGGCCGGCGCTTCCGCGAGAGCGGGCACCCGCGCGGGCTGACCACGCTCCACCCGATCGCCGCGGGCGACATGTGGGGCGTGAAGGGCATCGACCACCTCGCCCAGGACGGCTGCCTCGCCCGCATCATCGCCGGCTCCTACCCGTCGGGCCCGTCCTCGGCGGAGCCGCCGGCGATCTGGCGGATGATCACGGACGACCGCATCCCGGCCTACAACGTGCCGTCCGGCATCCTCTTCGACATGCACCGCGAGGCCGCCGCCAAGCGCCCGGGCGTCTTCACCAAGGTGGGCCTCGACACCTTCGTCGATCCCGCCCGCGAGGGCTGCGCCATGAACGCCCGCGCCGCGCGCGAGCCGATCGTGCGGCGCGAGAGCTTCGCCGGCGAGGAGTGGCTGTTCTTCCCCGCCGTCGTCCCCGAGATCTGCATCCTGCGCGCGACGACGGCCGACGAGCGCGGCAACCTCTCCTTCGAGCACGAGGGCGGCTATCTCGGCCCGCTCGACCAGGCTCTGTCGGTCCGCAACAACGGCGGCATCGTCATCGCCCAGGTGAAGCGCCTGGCGCAGGCGGGCTCGCTGAAGCCGCACGCGGTGATGGTGCCCGGCATCCTCGTCGACGCCATCGTGGTCGCGCCCGACCAGATGCAGACGACGCAGACCGTCTACGACCCGGCCATTTCCGGCGAGGTGTTCCGGCCGCTCTCGTCCTTCGAGACGCCCGCCTTCGACGTCTCGAAAGCGATCGCGCGGCGGGTGGCGGTCGAGCTGCGCACGGGCGACGCGGTCAACATCGGCTTCGGCATCTCGGCCAACGTGCCGCGCATCCTCATCGAGGAGGGCCGCCACGGCGAGGTCACCTGGGTGATCGAGCAGGGGGCGGTGGGCGGTGTGCCGCTGCTCGACTTCCAGTTCGGCTGCGCCTCGAACGCCGAGTGCATCGTGCCCTCGCCCTACCAGTTCACCTATTTCCAGGGCGCGGGCTTCGACTGCTCGCTGCTCTCCTTCCTGCAGATCGACGCGGAGGGCTCCGTCAACGTCTCGAAGCTCGGCGTGCGCCCGCACGTCACGGCGGGCGCCGGCGGCTTCGTCGACATCACGGCGCGGGCGAGGAAGATCGTGTTCTCCGGCTACTTCTCGGCGGGCGCCAAGCTCGGCCTCGGCGACGCCGCGCTCGTGATCGAGCGCGAGGGCAAGGTTAGGAAGCTCGTGGAGCGCGTCGAGCACGTCTCGTTCTCGGGCCGGCGCGCGGTCGAGCAGGGGCAGGACGTCACCTGGGTCACCGAGCGCTGCGTGATGAAACTCACCCCCGACGGCATCGTCGTCACCGAGATCGCGCCGGGCGTCGATCTCGCGCGCGACGTGCTCGCCATGAGCGAGTTCCCGCTCCTCGTGCCGCAGGCGCCGAAGGTCATGGACGCGGCGCTGTTTCGTGAGCCGCCGATCGGGCTCTCCCTGAAGCCGGCCGTCTCGCGGCTGCCGGAGGGCGTGCGATGACCTCGCCCCACATCCGCCTCGCGTTCGACGGTGCGCTCGCCCGCATCACGCTTGCGCGCGCCGACAAGCTCAACGCGCTCGACCGCTGCATGATCGATGCACTCTTCGACGCGGCCCGCTCCATCGACGACGCAGCGGCCGTGCGGGTGGCGATCCTGTCGGGCGAAGGCAAGGCCTTCTGCGCCGGCGGCGACATCGCCGCCTGGTCCCGCTTGGCGCCGCTCGCGATGCGCGACTGGACCCGCGCCGGTCACCGCGCCTTCGAGGCTCTGGCGCGCCTGCGCGTGCCGCTCGTCTGCACGCTGACCGGCCATGCCTTCGGGGGCGGGCTCGAGCTCGCGGGCACGGCCGACATCCGCGTGGCGGAGGAGGGGATCAGGCTCGGCCTGCCCGAGACCGGGCTCGGCATGACGCCGGGCTGGTCCGGCACCCAGCGCCTCGCCCGCCGCTTCGGCCCGCAGGCCGTGCGCCGGCTGGCGCTGACCGGCGACATGGTGGACGCGGCGGAGGCGCATCGCCTGGGCCTCGTCGACCACGTGGTACCCCGCGGCGAGGGCCTCGCCCGCGCCGAGGCGATCGCCGCGGGCATCGCCGCGCGCGGCCCCGTCGCCACGCAGACCACGAAGGCGCTCCTCAACGCCGCCGAGGGCGAGGATGCGGACCTCGCGCTGGAAGCGCTCGCCGGGGCGCTGACCGCCCATACCGAGGACCTCGCCGAGGGCGTCGCCGCCTTCCGCGAGAAGCGGGCGCCCGTGTTCGGCGCCGCGCGGGAGGACACGCGATGACGCTCCACATCCCCCTCGACGCCGCGCGCCTCGACCGGGCGCTGGCCCTTCTGCCGCGTGAGGCGCACCAGCACTTCATCGGCGGCAAGCCCGTGCCCGGCGAGAGCGGCGAGACCATCGCCCGCGAGAGCCCGGCCCACGGCGTCCTGGTCTCGCGCGTCCCCGCCGGCACCGAGGGCGACGCGCGGCGCGCGATCGCCGTGGCGCACGAGGCCTTCGTCTCGGGCCGCTGGCCCCGCACGCCCGGCGCCGAGCGCGCTCGCGTGCTCCACCGCATGGCCGACCTGATCGAGCGCGACCGCGAGATTCTCGCGACCATGGACGCGCTCGAGGCCGGCAAGCCCATCGCCCAGGCGCGCGACGAGATCGCGGGCGCCGCCGACATCTGGCGCTACGCCGCGGGGCTCGCGCGCCAGATCGCGGGGGAGAGCTACTCGAACCTCGGCGAGGAGCGGCTCGGCCTCGTGCTGCGCGAGCCGATCGGCGTCGTCGGCATCGTCACGCCCTGGAACTTCCCCTTCCTGATCGTCTCGCAGAAGCTGCCGTTCGCCTTGGCCGCGGGCTGCACGGCGGTGGTGAAGCCCAGCGAGATGACCTCCTCGTCGACGCTTCATTGCGCGCGCCTCCTCGCCGAGGCCGGCCTGCCGGACGGGGCGGCCAACGTCGTCACCGGCACCGGCCCCGCGGTGGGGCGCGTGCTGACGCAGGACCCGCGGATCGACATGGTGTCGTTCACGGGCTCGACCGCGGTCGGCAAGGCGGTGATGGCGGCCGCGGCCGAGACCCTGAAGAAGGTCTCGATGGAGCTCGGCGGCAAGAACCCGCAGATCGTCTTCCCCGACGCCGACCTCGAGGCCGCCTCCGACGCCGCCGCCTTCGGCGCGTACTTCAACGCCGGCGAGTGCTGCAATGCCGGCTCGCGGCTGATCCTGCACCGGGACGTCGCCGCCGGCTTCGTCGCGACCCTCACCGATCGGGCGCGCAGCGTGCCCGTCGGCGATCCGCTCGACGAGCGCACCCGCGTCGGCGCCCTCGTCTCCGCCGCGCATCGCGACAAGGTTCTCTCCGCCATCGCGGCCGCCCGCGACGGCGGGGCCGCGATCCGGGCCGGCGGGGAGCCGATGGGCGGGCCGGGCTTCTTCGTCGCGCCCACATTGATCGACGGCGTCGCGCCGGACATGGCCGCGGCGCGCGAGGAGATCTTCGGGCCGGTCGTCTCGGTGCTCACCTTCGAGACCGCCGCCGAGGCGATCGCGCTCGCCAATGCCACCGCCTACGGCCTCTCGGCCGGGGTCTGGTCGCGCGACATCGACACCGTGATGGCGGTCGGGCGCGGCGTGCGGGCGGGGACGGTGTGGGCCAACACCTTCATGGACGGCGCGCCGGAGCTGCCCTTCGGCGGCTACGGGCAGTCCGGCCTCGGGCGCGAGCTCGGGCGCAACGCCGCGCTCGACTACACCGAGGAGAAGACTTTCCACATCCGCACCGGGCCGCGCACGGCCTGGTGGTCGGTCGATCCGACGGGGCGTGGATAGGGGACGGCGCCGGACCGTATCCGGCGAAAACAGCCTCAACGACAGAGTTTCTGGGAGGAAACCGACATGAAGATCAAGAACACGTACCTGGCGAGCGTCGCCTTCGCCGCCGCCGCGACCGTCTCGCTCTCCGCGCAGGCGCAGAACAAGGAAGTCGAGATGGTCCATTGGTGGACCTCCGGCGGCGAGGCGGCGGCGCTCAACGTGCTCAAGGAGAACATGGAAGCGCAGGGCTTTACCTGGCGCGACAACCCGATCGCCGGCGGCGGCGGCACCCAGGCGATGACCGTGCTGCGCGCCCGCGTCACCTCCGGCAACATCCCCACCGCGGTGCAGATGCTGGGCTTCGACATCCAGGATTGGGCGGCGCTCGGCGTGCTCGCCAACCTCAACGACGTCGCCGCGCAGGAGAACTGGGACGCGGTGGTGCCCGACGCACTGCAGGGGTTCTCGAAGTACGAGGGCCAATGGGTCGCGGCGCCCGTGAACGTCCACTCCACCAACTGGGTGTGGGCCTCCAAGCCCGTGATGGACCAGCTCGGCGTCACCGAGCCGCCGACCACCTGGGAGGGCCTCATCGAGGTGCTCGACAAGGCGAAGGCGGCGGGCATCACCCCGATCGCCCATGGCGGCCAGGCCTGGCAGGACGCCACGGTGTTCGACTCGGTGATCCTCGCCACCGGCGGCGTCGAGTTCTACCAGAAGGCGATGATCGACCTCGATCCGGACGCGCTGGCGTCGGACACGATGAAGACCGTCTTCGAGCGCATGGAGACGCTGCGCGGCTACGTCGACGACAACTTCTCGGGCCGCGACTGGAACCTCGCCTCGGCGATGGTGATCAAGGACGAGGCGGCGATCCAGATCATGGGCGACTGGGCCAAGGGCGAGTTCCTCAACGCGGGCGAGACGCCGAACGAGGACTTTCTCTGCTTCCGCTTCCCCGGCACCCAGGGCGCGGTGACGTTCAACTCCGACCAGTTCGTGCTCTTCGCGGTGGGCGAGGATCGCCAGGAGGCGCAGAACGCGCTCGCCACCGCGACGCTCTCGCCGGAGTTCCAGTCGGCCTTCAACGTGGTCAAGGGATCGGTCCCCGCGCGCACGGACGTCTCCCCGGACGCGTTCGACGCCTGCGGGCAGAAGGGCATGACGGATCTCTCCGAGGCCAACGAGGCGGGCACGCTCCTCGGCTCCATGGCGCACGGCCACGCCAACACGGCGGCGGTGAAGAACGCCATGTACGACGTGATCACCCGCCACTTCAACGGCCAGCTCGCCAGCGCCGACGCGCCCGCGGCGCTCGCCCAGGCGGTCGCGACCGCGCAGTGATGCGCTGAGCACCCCGACGGACGCCGCCGCTCGCGCGGCGCCCGTCTCGAACCCGTCACGATCGAGGACCTCGCCATGAGCGCCACGGCCGCCACCGCGCCGGCGGGCGGGCGCGGGCTGACGGCACGCCTGCAAGAGGCGCTGCCCAAGCTCGTGCTCGCCCCGTCCTTCGCCGTCATCCTGTTCTTCGTCTACGGCTTCATCCTGTGGACGATCTACCTGTCGATGACGCCCTCGACGCTGATGCCGGTCTACCGGCTCGTCGGCTTCGACGCCTACGAGCGGCTGTGGTCGCTGCCGAACTGGTACGTCGCGATCGAGAACCTCGCGATCTTCGGCGTGCTCTACATCGGCGTGTGCATCGCGATGGGGCTGACGCTGGCGATCCTGCTCGACCAGAAGATCCGCGGCGAGGGCGTGCTGCGGCCGATCTACCTCTACCCGATGGCGCTCTCCTTCATCGTCACCGGGACGGCGTGGAAGTGGTTCCTCAACCCGGGCCTCGGGCTCGAGCGCACGATGCAGGCCTGGGGCTTCGAGTGGTTCGAGTTCCGCTGGCTGGTCGACGCCGACATGGCGATCTACACGATCGTCATCGCCGGCGTCTGGCAGGCCTCGGGCTTCGTCATGGCGCTGTTCCTCGCGGGACTGCGCGGCATCGACGGCGAGATCATGAAGGCCGCCCAGATCGACGGGGCGAGCCCGTTCCAGATGTACCGGCGCATCGTCATCCCGATGCTGCGGCCGGTCTTCCTGTCGGCCTTCATCGTGCTCGCGCACATGGCGATCAAGTCCTACGACCTCGTCATCGCGCTCACCGGCGGCGGACCCGGCAACGCCACCGAGCTGCCCTCGACCTTCATGTATTCCTACACCTTCACCCGGGCGCAGATGAACATCGGCGCCGCGTCGGCCGTGATGATGCTGATGACGATCGCGGCCATCATCGTGCCGTACCTGTATTCCGAGCTGAGGGAGCGCAAGCCGTGACGAACGCCGCCGCCCCCGACGTCCCGATGCGCCGCGTTGAGGAGCCGGTCGCCGCCGGCCCGCGCTTCGACGCCCGCGCGCTCACCGCCCGGATCGTGATCTACGGTCTTCTCGCGTTTTTCGCGGTGCTCTATCTGCTGCCGCTGTTCGTGATGCTGATCACGTCGTTCAAGCCGCTCTCCGAGATCCAGAGCGGCAATATGCTGGCGCTGCCGCGCGAGCCGACGATCCAACCCTGGCTCGACGCCTGGGGGAACGCCTGCATCGGGCTCACCTGCGAGGGCATCAAGGGCTACTTCTGGAACTCCATCAAGATGGTCGTCCCGGCGGTGGCGATCTCGACGATCCTCGGCGCGCTCAACGGCTATGTGCTCACCAAGTGGCGCTTCCGCGGACACCGCTGGGTGTTCGGGCTGATGCTGTTCGCCTGCTTCATCCCGTTCCAGACCGTGCTGATCCCGATGGCGCGGGTGCTGGGCGAGCTCGGCATCGCCAACTCCACGGCGGGCTTGGTGCTCGTGCACGTGGTCTACGGGCTCGGCTTCACGACGCTGTTCTTCCGCAATTACTACGAGGCCTTCCCGGACGAGCTGATCCGCGCCGCGCAGATGGACGGTGCGGGCTTCTTCCGGATCTTCACCCGCATCCTGCTGCCGACCTCGGGGCCGATCATCGTCGTGACGGTGATCTTCCAGTTCACCAACATCTGGAACGACTTCCTCTTCGGCGCCTCGTTCTCGACGGGCGAGAGCGCGCCGATGACGGTGGCGCTCAACAACCTCGTCTCGTCCTCGACGGGCGTGAAGCTCTACAACGTCGACATGGCGGCGGCGGTGATCGCCGCGCTTCCCACCCTCCTCGTCTACGTGCTCGCCGGCCGCTACTTCGTGCGCGGCCTGATGGCGGGCGCCGTCAAGGGATGACGCCGATGGCCTTCCTCCAGATCCAGAACCTGCGCAAGGCCTTCGGCAGCGTGGAGATCCTCAAGGGCATCGAGCTCGAGCTCGAGGAGGGCGGCTTCCTCGTGCTCGTCGGCCCGTCGGGCTGCGGGAAGTCGACGCTGCTCAACACCATCGCGGGCCTGGAGACGATCTCCGCGGGCGACATCCGCCTCGAGGGCCGTTCGGTGGCGGGGCTGCACCCGTCCAAGCGCGACATCGCCATGGTGTTCCAGAGCTATGCGCTCTACCCGAACATGTCGGTGGGCCAGAACATGGCCTTCGGCATGGAGATGCGCGGCGTGCCCAAGGACGAGCGCGATCGGGCGGTGGCGCGGGTGGCCAGGATGCTGCAGATCGAGCACCTGCTCGACCGGCGCCCGAGCCAGCTCTCCGGCGGCCAGCGCCAGCGCGTCGCCATGGGGCGGGCGCTGGTGCGCGAGCCGCGGCTCTTCCTGTTCGACGAGCCGCTCTCCAACCTCGACGCCAAGCTGCGCATCGACATGCGCACCGAGATCAAGAAGCTCCACCAGCGCACCGGCTCGACCATCGTCTACGTCACCCACGACCAGATCGAGGCGATGACGCTCGCGACCAAGATCGCGGTGCTCAAGGGCGGCGTGCTCCAGCAGGTCGGCACGCCGTCGGAGATCTACAACCGCCCGACGAACCTCTTCGTCGCCGACTTCATGGGCTCGCCGGCGATGAACCTCATCGACGCCCGCCTGCGGCGGCGCGACGGCGTGCTCGAGGTGGTGCTCGAGAAGGATACCGGCGGCGAGATCGCGCTGCCGGTCCCCGCGAGCGTCGCCGTCGACGATCTCGCCGACGGGCGGCCGGTCACCTTCGGCATCCGGCCGGAGGCGATCACCGACATGGACGGCGCCGATCGCGGCGCGAGCCGCATCGTCGAGGTCGAGGGCCTCGTCGAGGTCGTGGAGCCCGCGGGTGCGGACACGTTCGTGGTGACGCTGATCGGCGGCAAGGAGGTGATCTCGCGCATGCGCGCGGACGCCCCCGCCCGGGCCGGCGAGACGGCGAGCTTCGCCTTCAACATCGACAAGGCGCTGCTGTTCGACCCGCAAACCGGCCTGCGGGTCTGAGGCTCGGCGATGCGCGCGCAGACGGTGGACGTGGTGGTGATCGGGTCGGGCATGGGCGGCGCCTGCGCGGCCTACGGGCTCGCGCCGTCCGGCGCCTCGATCCTCGTGCTCGAGCGCGGCGAGCGGCTCGTGGATTGCCCCGAGGCGCGCGACGCCGCCGCGATCTTCGGCCGCGCCCACTTCCGCCCGCAGGAGAGCTGGCGAGACGGGGAGGGGAAGGCCTTCAACCCCGGCAACTACTATTTCGTCGGGGGCAACACCAAGCTCTATGGCGCCGTGCTGATCCGCTTCCGCGCCGAGGACTTCGCCCCGCGGCGCCTGCCGGGCGGCGAGACGCCGGGCTGGCCGTTCCCCTACGAGACGCTGGCGCCCTGGTACGACCGCGCCGAGGCCTTGTTCAACGTGCGCGGCGCGCTGGGCGAGGACCCGACCGAGCCCGCCCATGCCGGGCCCTATCCGCACCCGCCCGTGCCCGACGAGCCCGCCATCGCGGAGGTGCGCGCGCGGCTCACGCGGCTGGGGCTGCGCCCGTTCTCGCTCCCCCTCGGCGTCGATGAGGCCCGCTGGCTCGCGCGCGGCAAGACGCCCTGGGACGGCTTTCCCGACACGTTCACCGGCAAGATGGACGCCGAGACCTGCGCGCTCGCCGGCGCGCTCGCCAACGACAACGTCCGGCTCGAGACCGGCGCCGAGGTCGAGCGCATCGAGGCCGACGGCGCCGGGCGGCGGATCGAGGCCGTGGTCTACCGCAAGGACGGCGAGGAGCGCCGCGTCACGGCGAAGCTCATCGTGCTCGCGGCGGGCGCCGTGAACTCGGCGGCGCTGCTCATCGCGAGCGGGCTCGCGAACGGCTCCGACCAGGTGGGCCGCAACTTCATGAACCACAACGCCTCGGCCATGCTCGCCATCGACCCGCGCCGGCGCAACGACGCGGTCTACCAGAAGACGCTCGGCTGCAACGACTTCTACCTCGACGACGGGCGCGGCGGCGGGCCGCTCGGGAACGTGCAGCTGCTCGGCAAGATCTCGGGGCCGATCCTCGCCCCGCAGCTGCCCTTCGTACCCGGTCCAGCGCTCGCCGCCGTCGCCGGCCGTTCGGTCGACTGGTACCTGATGAGCGAGGACCTGCCGACGGCCGACAGCCGCGTCACGCTGGACGGCCGCACCATCGTGCTCGACTGGAAGCGCTCGAACTGGCAGGCCCATGCCGGCCTCGTCGCGCGCTGGCGCGAGACCATGAAGGCCGCGGGCTATCCCATCGTGCTCGCCAAGGCCTTCGACCGGCGCACGCCGTCCCATCAATGCGGCACGGCGCGGATGGGGGACGCCCCCGCCGGGTCCGTCGTCGGCCCCCTCTGCCGCGCGCACGACCACGACAACCTGTTCGTGGTCGATGCCTCCGTGCTGCCGACCTCGGCCGCCGTGAACCCCTCCCTCACGGTGGCCGCGCTCGCGCTGCGCGCGGCGGACCACATCTGCACGACGGAGCTGCGCGCATGAGGCCCGTCGCCCTCGTCACCGGCGCCCGCCGCGGCATCGGCCGCGCCTGCGCGCTGGCGCTCGCCCGCGCCGGCTGGGACATCGCCGGCACCGACCTCGTCCTCGACGAAGCCGCCGAGGACGCCCGCGCCGCCATCGAGGCCGCGGGCGCCCGCTGCCTCTTCCTTCGCCACGACGTTGCGGCTGTGGAGACGCATGCCGCGCTCGTCACGCGTATCGAGGCGGCGCTCGGGCCGATCTCGGTGCTCGTCAACAATGCGGGTCGCGGCGCGGTGGCGCGCGGGGACCTGCTCGACCTGACACCGCAGAATTTCGACGCCGTCATGAGCGTGAACCTGCGCGGCACGGCCTTCCTCTCGCAGGCCGTGGCGCGGGCGATGCTCTCGCGCGAGGCGACGCATCCGCGGGCGATCGTGACGATCACGTCCGTCTCCGCCGCGCTCGTCTCCGCCGACCGGGTGGAGTACTGCGTCTCCAAGGCGGCGCTCTCGATGTTCTCGCAGGCGCTCTGCGTGCGCCTCGCGCCCGAGGGGATCGGCGTCTTCGAGGTGCGCCCGGGTATCGTCGCCACCGACATGACCGCCCCCGTGGCCGAGCGCTACGAAGCCCGCATCCGCGAGGGGCTCGTCCCGGCACGCCGCTGGGGGACGCCCGAGGACGTCGCCGCCGCGGTCGTCGCCGTGTGCGACGGCCGGCTCGGCTTCGCGACGGGGTCCGTCATCCAGGCCGACGGCGGCCTCTCGATCGGGAGGCTGTGATGCCCGCCCCCTTCATCCGCCAGGAGAACACCCCATGCCCGACTACGTGATCGTCGGCGGCGGCTCCGCCGGCTGCGTGCTCGCCGCGCGCCTGTCCGAGGACCCGAGCGTGCGGGTAACGCTGATCGAGGCGGGGGGAGCGGACACGCACCCCTTCTTCCACTGGCCCGCGGGCTTCGCCAAGATGACCAAGGGCATCGGCTCCTGGGGCTGGTCCACCGTGCCGCAGCGGCACATGAAGGACCGCGTCTTCCGCTACACGCAGGCCAAGGTGATCGGCGGCGGCTCCTCGATCAACGCCCAGATCTACACCCGGGGCAACCCGCGCGACTACGACGGCTGGGCCGCGGAGGAGGGCTGCGCCGGCTGGAGCTACCGGGAGGTTCTGCCCTATTTCAAGCGCGCCGAGGACAACCAGCGCTTCGACGACGATTGGCACGGCGTCGGCGGCCCGCTCGGCGTCTCGATGCCCGTCGCGCCCCTGCCGATCTGCGACGCCTACTTCAGGGCGGGCCAGGCGCTCGGCATCCCCTACAACCCGGATTTCAACGGCGCCCGCCAGGAGGGCGTCGGCTTCTACCAGCTGACGCAGCGCGACGCCCGCCGTTCGTCCGCGGCGATGGCCTATCTCGCGCCGATCCGGGGGGCACGGGGCAATCTCACGATCGAAACCGGTGTGACCGCCACGCGCATCCTCGTCGAGAACGGGCGCGCAGTCGGGGTCGAGATCGCCGAGAACGACGGTCGCCAGCTGCGCACGATCCGCGCCGAGCGCGAGGTGATCGTCTCCGCCGGCGCCATCGGCTCGCCGCGGCTCCTGATGCTCTCGGGCATCGGCCCGGCCGACCATCTGCGCTCGGTCGGCGTCGCGCCGGTTCACGATCTCCCGGGGGTGGGCGCGAACCTGCAGGACCACCTCGACCTCTTCGTCATCGCCGAATGCACCGGCGATCACACCTACGACAAGTACGCAAAGCCCTGGTGGTCGGCGTGGGCGGGGCTGCAGTACCTCCTCTTCAAGCAAGGGCCGGTGGCGTCGAGCCTGTTCGAGACGGGCGGCTTCTGGTACGCGGACCCCGACGCGCGGTCGCCCGACGTGCAATTCCACCTGGGCTTGGGCTCGGGCATCGAGGCGGGCGTCGCACGGATGCGCAATCCGGGGGTGACGCTCAACTCCGCCTATCTGCATCCGCGCTCGCGGGGGACCGTGCGGCTCGCGAGCGCCGATCCGGCTGCGGCGCCTCTGATCGACCCGAACTACTGGGCCGACCCGGAGGACAGGCGCCTCTCGATCGCCGGCCTGCGGCTCGCCCGCGAGATCATGCGCCACCCGGCGCTGTCGCGCTACGTCCTGGCCGAGCGGCTGCCGGGGCCCGAGCGCGTCACGGACGCGGACCTGTTCGACTACGCCTGCGCCCACGCCAAGACGGACCACCACCCGGTCGGCACCTGCAGGATGGGCATCGACGTCATGGCCGTCGTCGGCCCCGACCTGAGAGTGCGGGGGCTCGAGGGCCTCTATGTCTGCGACGCCTCCGTGATCCCGCGCGTGCCCTCCTCGAACACCAACGCGCCGACCATCATGGTGGGCGAGAAGGGCGCGGACCTGATCCTCGGCCGCGAGCCCCTCGCGCCCGCCGTCTTCACCGGAAACCGTCGTCGGGAGCACGCCGCATGATCCGCCACATCGTCCTCGCCCAGATCCGCCCCGACGTCGACGAGGCGGCCATGGCCGACCTCTTCGCCGAGCTGCGGACCATCGTCGACCTCGTGCCGGGCATCGGCGCGATCCATGCCGGGCGCTCCGAGAGCCCGGAGGGGATCGAGCGCGGCTACACCCACGGGTTCACCGTCGATTTCGACGGCTGGGCGGCGCTCGCCGCCTACCAGGCTCATCCCGCCCACCGGGCGGTCGGCGCCCGGCTCGTCTCGTATACGCAGGGCGGTATCGACGGCATCTGCGTGCTCGACGTCCCGGGTTGAGACGAGCCGCCCCCATCACGGGCGCCGTCGAGCCGGGCCCCGAGCCCCCCCGGCGCGAGGACGGGGCTTCCCGCCGTCGCGCCGCGCGCCCGCCTCAGGCGACGCTGCCGCTCACGTAGTCTCGTGTGAGCTGGTAGCGGGGCTCGTCGAAGACGCGCTCCTTGGGGCCTTCCTCGAGCAGGTATCCGCATCCGCCGTCCGCCCAGAACACGGCACAGCGGTCCGCGACGCGGCGCGCCTGGGCGAGGTTGTGCGTCACCATCACGATGCAGACGCTCTCCTTCAGGCCGAGCAGCAGGCGCTCGATCGTCATGGTCGAGATCGGGTCGAGCGCGCTGCACGGCTCGTCGAGGAGCAGCACCTCGGGGCTGGTGACGAGCGCGCGGGCGATGCACAGGCGCTGCTGCTGGCCCCCGGACAGGGTGGTCGCTGGCCGGTCGAGCCTGTCGCCGACCTCGTCGAGCAGCCCGACCGCGCTCAGGCACTCGCGGATCTTCGCGGCGCGCGCCTCCGGCGAGCGGATGCCCGCCTCGTCGAGGACGAGCTCGAAATTGCGCCGGATCGAGAACGGGAAGGGGTTGGGACGCTGGAACACCATCCCGATGCGCCGCCGCAGCCGGGTGACGTCGACGTCCGCACCCAGCGTGTCCTCGCCGAAGGCGGTGACGCTCCCCGACAGCCGGCATCCGGGGACGAGGTCGGTCATGCGGTTGAGGGCGAGCAGCAGGCTCGACTTGCCGCAGCCGGAGGGGCCGATCAGGGCGGTGATGCCGCCGGCCGGCACGTTGAGCGAGACGTCCTTGAGGGCGGTGCGGCAGCCGTAGCTGACGGACAGGTCGTCGATCGTGATGAGATCGGGCGACGACGGGAAGGGGGCGGACCGGTCGGCCCGCTCGTGGGCGAAAGCGATGTTCATCAGAGGGTTCCCATCCGACGTTGAGAGGCGTGGCTGAAGGCGGTGAGGCCGCCGACGACGAGGAGCATCGACGCCAGGAGAACGGCGGCGGTGGCGTAGGCGCGGGCGTCCCCTCCGGGGACGTTCATGGCCAGATCGAGGATGTGGACCGCGAGCGTGCGGCCGGAATCGAAGAGCGAGCCGGGCATGCGGTCGACATAGCCGCTGGTGAAGACGAGCGCGGCGCTCTCGGCGATGGCGCGGCCGAGCCCGAGCGCGACGCCGCCGACGATGCCGGGAAGGGCCACCGGCAGGATCACGCGCGTGACGACGCGGGTCTGCGTCATGCCCAGCGCGTAGGCGCCCGGGCGCAGGCTCTCGGCGGCGCCGCTGATGGACTGCTCGGCCACGAAGGCGATGATCGGCAACGCCATCAGCGCCAGGGTCAGCCCGCCCGACAGGAGCGAGAAGCCCATCCCCAGCCAGTCGCAGAACAGCGTGTTGCCGACGAGCCCGAACACGATCGACGGCACGCCGGCCAGCGTGCTGAGGCAGGCGCGCACCCGCCGCGCCCGCGGATCGCCCGGCGGCAGATGCTCCGCGAGCAGGATGGCGATGCCCACCGCGAGCGGCGTCGCGACGACGACGGCGATGCCGGTGACGATCATCGTCGAGACGATGATGGGCCCGATGCCGCCCGACCGGCCGCTGCTGAACGGGGACTCCGTCAGGAACGCCCAGTCCACCTGGCCGAGCCCGTGCCGCAGCACGTCCCCGACGATCGCGAGGAGCGCCAGCATCACCGCCGCGGCGCCGCACCAGACCAGCAGGTCCCCGAGGAGGGGCGTGCGTTTGCGAAGATCAAGCCTCATCGGTGCCTCCCGTCCGCTCCAGGCGGTGCGACAGCATGACGAGCGCGAAGACGATGCCCATGAGGACGAGCGCGCTCACGAAGAGGGCCGAGCGATGCGTCGACATGGCGTAGGCCATCTCGAGCACGACGTTCGAGGACAGCACCCGGACCGAGGCGAACGGGCTCGTCGGCCAGGCGATGGCGTTGCCGGTGACCATCAGCACCGCCATCGTCTCGCCGAGCGCCCGGGCGAGGCCGAGCACCCCGCCGGCGATCACCCGGCGGCGGACCGCCGGGACGACGATCCGGCGCAGGGCCGTCGGCCGGGTCATGCCGAGGGCGATGGCGCCCTGGTAGAGGTTCGGCGGCAGCTGCACGAGCCCGTTGTGCACGACGACCGCGATCGTCGGCAGGATCATCAGGGACAGGACCACGACGCCCGCGAGGACGGAGGCGCCGGGGGGCGCGATCTGCGCGATCATCGGGATCAGGACGACGATGCCCCAGAGGCCGTAGACCACGGAGGGGATGCTCGCGAGCAGGAGCAGGCACCCCGAGAAGATTCGCGCCACGAGCGGCCCGGCGTAGTAGGCCGCGAAGAGCGCGGACAGGACCGCGAGGGGTCCCGCCACCGCGAGCGCTCCCGCGGAGACGGCCAGCGTGCTCGCCATCATCGAGGCGAGGCCGTATCGCTCGGACAGGGGCTGCCAGTCCGCGGCGAAGAGGAAGCCGGCGAAGCCGACCTCGCCGAGCGCCGGCCATGCTCCCACGACCAGCACCAGGGCGACGATCCCGCAGCTCAATGCGGCGAGGCCGCCGGTGAGCCAGAGGGTCGCGGTGAAGGCGAGCTCGCCGAGGCTCGCCCGGTGGCGCCGATCAATCGACGCCGGCGACGAGGTAGTGAGCGCTGACGAGGTCATGGACCTTCTCCGACGTTGCGAATGCGAGGAAGTCGACGATGGCGGGGTCCTGCGGGGGACCCAGCGTGACGAGGTTGAGAGCGCGGACGGCGCCGTAGGTGCCGTCGGCGACGGTCTCCGAGGAGGCCGCCACCGGGCCGAGGGGGACCATCCGCAGGGGCATGTCGATCGACAGCGCGAACTCGGCGGCGCCGATCGAAACGTAGCCGATCGCTCCGGGGTTGCCGGCGACCATCTTGATGCCCTGCTGGTTCTCGCCGATCACCACGTGCGACTTCAGCCGGGCCGGATCGAGGTCGAGATGCGCGAGGAAGATCTCGAGCGTCGAGCGGCCGTCCGCCTTGTTGACGATGGTGATCGCGCCCTCGGCGGCGGGGTCGACCTCCTCCCAGCGCGTGACCGCGCCCGTGAAGATCGCGCGGACCGTGTCGTCGCCGAGCGCGGCGACGGGGTTCGAGGCGTGCACGATGAGGGCGAGGCCGTCGATGGCGGCGGTCGTGGCGTGCAGGTCCGTCTCGTCCGCGGCGAGCGCGCGCGAGACCATGCCGATGTCGGCCATCGCGCGCCGGACGTCGCCGATCCCGCGGGAGCTGCCGCCGGACTGGACGTCGACCTGGACGCCGGGGTTGAGCTCCTCGTAGCGCCGGGCGACGTCGCCGATCAGGGGCGCGACGGTGCTCGAGCCGGTGATCACGATCCTGGTGCGATCCTGCGCCAGCGCCGGCGCGGCGGTGATCAGGGTCGCGGCGAGAAGGGACCAGAGCAGCCGACGCCGGGACGGGCGCGAGGCTCGGGTGCGGGCTGGGGTGCGGGCATGCGTCATCGTTACCTCCATCGGGAAGTCGGTTGAGAACGGGTCGAGAGAGACGCGTCGGCGCCCCGGTCCTCAGAACCAGGGCAGCGAGATGGTCTTGACGGTGGAGTAGAGGCGGATCGCCTCCACCACGCCTTCCTTGTGGCCGAGGCCGGAATCCTTGACGCCGCCGAAGGGCGACAGCTCGGTTCGATAGCCGGGGACCTCCCCGACGTTCAGGCCGCCGACCTCGAGGCCTTCGGCGAAGCGGACGATCCAGTCGAGCCGCTGCGTGCACAGCCCGGCGGACAGCCCGAAGGCGGTGCCGTTGGCGATGGCGAGCGCCTCGTCGACGGTGCGGAAGCGGATCACCGGCGCCACCGGCCCGAAGGTCTCCTCCATCACGAGCGGCGCGTCGGGCGGCACGTGGTCGAAGAGGCAGGGCGCGATCCGCGCGCCGTCGCGCGCGAACGGGACGACGGCGCGGGCGCCGGCGGCGAGGGTGGGAGCGATCCGCCGCTCGATGGCGATGGCGGCGTCGGCGTCGATCACGGTGCCGACGTCGGTCTCCTCGTCGAGCGGATCGCCGCAGACGAGGGCGCGCGTGAGCGCCTCCATCCGCGCGACGAGGGCGTCGGCGATGGTGTCCTGCGCGAGGATGCGCTTGACCGCGGTGCAGCGCTGGCCGGAATTGGCGAAGGCGCCGGAGACGGCGAGCTGCGCCGCCGCGTCGAGGTCGGCGTCCTCCATCACGATGAGCGGGTCGTTGCCCCCCAGCTCCATCACGACGCGGCGGTAGCCGACCCGCGCCGCGAGCGCCTTGCCCACGCGCGGGCTGCCGGTGAAGGAGACGAGCTTCACCTGCGGGCTCGCCAGCAGGACGTCGCATATCTCGGCGGGGTCGCCGGTGAGGACGGAGAGCATCGCGCCGGGCAGGCCGGCCTCGTAGGCGATGCGCGCGAAGACGAGCGCGGTGAGCGGGGTCTTCTCGGAGGGCTTCAAGACGACCGGCGCGCCGGCGGCGACGGCGGGGGCGACCTTGTGGACGACCTGGTTGAGCGGATGGTTGAATGGCGAGATCGTCGCGACGAGCCCGACGGGCTCGAGCTGGGAGACGATGCGGCGCTTCTTGCCGTTCCGGCCGATGTCGCCGGCATAGAGCGCCCCGTCGTCGCGGCTGGTGCAGTCCGCCGCCAGCGTGAGCACGTCGAGGGCGCGCGACACCTCGAAGCGGCTGTCCTTGAGGGAGAGCCCGGATTCGCGGGTGATCAGCACGGCGATCTCGTCGCGCTCGACCTCGATGCGGGCGGCGATGCCGCGCAGGATCCGCGCCCGCTCGGCGCGGGTGAGCCGCAGGCCGGAGGCGGCGCCGGCGTCCACCGCGGCGCGGACGTCCTCGGCGCGTGCGATCGGCACGCGGCCGACGACATCGCCGCGGTACGGGTCGCGCACCTCGAGCGTGCGCCCGGTCGTGACCGCGCGGCCGGCGATCCACATCGGCGTGACGGGTGCCATGTCGGGCGCCATGTCGGGCGCGATGCCCGGCTCAGCCGGCGTTCGAATGTCAGCCGACATGTCTCGTCTCCTCGGGCAGGCGGCGCAGGGCCGGCGTCAGGCGATGGACCATCTCGTCGATGCCGAGGATGTCCGCGTGGTGGATGCTGTAGCGCAGGCGCCATTCGCGCTCGTCGGCGCACACGGGCTTCTCGAGATCGACGAGCCCGGCGAGCTCGCCCCGCTCGACGAAGGGCCACAGCCGCGCGTGGACGCCTTCGACGTTTCCCCAGGGGAGGGCGGCGTAGACCGGGACCGGACGCGCGGCGAAGACGGGGCTCCGGCGCAGCTCGGCGAGGGCGCCCGCGATCGACAGCGCTCCCTCGCAGCACAGGACCACGGCGGCGCAGGCCCCCATCAGCGCCGGATCGTCGAGCAGGACGGGGATGCCCGCCTCTCCCAGGTCGCCCCCGAGCTCGACCACGATGACCTCGGCCGGGGCCGGATCGCTCGCGCGATGCTCCGGCCGCAGGATCGCCGGCGGCGTCGTGTCGGGGAAGGCGGCGTGCAGCAGCATTTGCGTGATGCCGGTCGCGAACAGCTCGTCCATCAGGTAGGTCGACGGCAGCCCGACGTCGGTCTGGTTCACCGTGAAGGCCGCGCCTCCGCGCAGATGCGCGTTGCTGTCGGCGAGCCGCCCGGTGCCCGTCGCCTTCACCGCGGAGCTTCGGTAGCGCGGTGCGAGCGCGCCCAGGAGGGCGGCCGTGGTGGTGGTCTTGCCGACGTCCGCGCCCGAGCCGCCGACCAGGATCATCGGCGTGCGCAGGACGAAGCCGCGCGCCAGGTCCGGATCGAGCAGCGCATCGATCGTGTTGACCGGCCGGTCCGTCGCCGGATCGATCACCGCCCCGACGATCTCGACGTCGCCCGCCCGGCCGCGGCCGTGCTTGTTGGCGAAGACGACCGAGTACCCCGTCGCGAAGCCGATGCCGCCGGCGGCGCTGACGAACTGCAGATCGAGGCCGTCGTCGAGCGTCGGAGGCGTCAGGAATTCGGCGTTGAGAAACTTGCCGGAGCGCCGCTCACAGAGGACGCCGACATAGTGCGCGCCGACCTCGAGCGGAACGTTGCGCCCGTCGAGGATCTCCATCGTGTCGTAGGCCCCGATCGTGCGGGGCCGGAACACGACGAGATCGCCGACGCGCAGCGGCTCGCCGGTGGCGGCGCGGACCGCGAGCGGCTTCAGTGCGCTCCCGCGGACGTAGCCGGACCCCGCGCGCATCTGCGCCTCGAGAGCGGCGACGTCCGTGCAGACGAGGTCGAGGTCGCGCACGAGCGAAGAGATCGCGCAGATCGGCAACGCGTTCAGGAGCGGGTGACGGGGAGTGCATTGCGGGAACACGGACGGTCTCCTCGAGATCGGGGCTCAGGCGGCCACGGCGCCGCGGGCGGCCTCGGCGCCCGCCAGAAGCGCCTTGAAGCGCACGGCGACGTCGTGCGGCGGCATGGCCGGGCGTCCGAGACCGGCGATGGAGCCGGGCGCGATCGCGGTGTGGACGAGGTGCGGGCCGGGCGCGGCGAGCGCCTCGTCGACGGCCTGCGCCAGGCCCGCGGCGTCGTCGCACCGGTGCGCCGAGCGGTACCCCGCCGCCAGCGCCATCGTCGCGAAGTCGACGGTGGAAGAGGCCGTCGGCTGGCCGCCGGTGGAATCGTGGACGCCGTTGTCGAGCAGGACGTGGACGAGGTTCGACGGCTGCTGGGCGCCGATCGTCGCCCAATTGCCGAGCTTCATCAGCGCGGCCCCGTCGCCGTCGAAGACGACGAGCGGCCGGTCGACGTTCAGCGCCGCGCCCAGCGCGACGGCGGAGGCGCAGCCCATCGACCCGACGAGGTAGAGCTGCTGCGCCCGATCCCCCAGCGTGAAGAGCTCGCGCCCGGTCTTGCCCGTCGTCGCGACGACCGCCGCATGGTCGGGAAGCGCCGCGGTGACGGCGGCGAGCGCGTCGAAGCGGGTGAGCCGCTCGCCCGTACGGCGGTCGGTCGGCGCGCGGGCCCGAGCCGGCGCGGCCCGGTTGGCCATTGATGCGCCGGCATCCGACCCGTCGATGCAGCCCTTCGCGACGACGAAGGCGAAGGGCAGGCCGGTGGCCTCCATGTGCGCGCGCGCCTCCTCGAGCGCGGCGGGCAGGAGTTCTTCCTGCTGAGGCAGCGGCGCATGCCGCACGCCCATGGCGGAGAGCAGATCGTGCGTGATCCGCCCCATCACCGCGTGCTGCGGCTCGTCGGGCTCTCCGGGACGGCCGCGCCAGGTGACCAGCATCAGCGCCGGGATGCGGAACGGGTGGTTGAGGGAGGTGATCGGGCTCACGGCGTTGCCGAGCCCGGAATTCTGCATGATCACCACCGGCGTCTTCCCGGCGAGCCAGGCCCCGCCGGCGACCCCCACCGCTTCGCCCTCGCTCGTCGCGCCGACGTAGCGGATGCCGGGGTTCGCGACGACGTAGTCGATCAGGGACGTCAGGAACGAGCAGGGCACGCCGGTGTAGAAGTCGAACCCGGCCTGTCCCAGCGCGCGCATCAGGTCTTGTGCGTCGATCATCTCGGATACTCCTCTCGGGGAGCAGCGCGGCCCCGGGGGGCGGGCGCGTTGCGGCGAACGCTTCGGTGGGGCGCGCATCGTCGGTCGGCGAGCCGGTCGAGGCTCGTCGTGCGATACGCACCCGTCACTGTGGAGGCGGAGCGCGGGGCCGGTCGGACCGGCGACGCGCTCCCGTCGGCGTCGTTCAGCCGGAAAGGCGCGCCTCGACGCCGAGGCCCGTGGCCTCGCCGTCGTCGAACACCCAGACCGGGTAGGCCAGGTGGCTCACCGTGAAGCGGATGTCGTCGACGGCGAACTGCAGCCCGCGGCCGTGCGCCGTGGCGAAGCGCCGGCCCGGGACGCCGCCGAAGCCCGGCTCGACATGACATTTCGGACGCCCGATCAGCTGATGGGCGATGTCCCACTCCTGCAGGCGGTCGCCGTCGGCGGCGGTGAGCCAGCAGTGCATCCCGTTCGTCTCGGTCTTCCCCTCCGGGAAGAAATAGCCGGCGTAGTAGCAGCCCTGCAGACCGGCGCTGTAGAGGCAGCTGATGAAGAAGCCGTGGATGTCGATGCAGCTGCCCCTGACCACGTCCGTGAGCAGCGGCACCGCGTCGAGGCCGTCCATGAGCCGCTTCCTGGGGTGGTCGTATTCGAACATCGAGGCGACGTAGTCGGCGATCTCTTCCACGCGCTCGAAGACGCCGTCCTTGCTCTCTACGAGGCGCTGGACGTAGGCGGCGAGCTCCGGCGTCGGCGTCGTCACCGGGCTCCTCACCGTCTCGAAATGGTCCAGCGGGGCGGGACGCTCCGCGCTCTCGAAGCCGTAGGTGAAGACCGGGTCGAAATCGGCGCGCCACGGGAACGCGAGCGCGCGCTGCGAGCCGTTGAGGGCGCGGATCTCCCGACGCTCCGCGTCGGGGAGGTCGAGGCCGAGAGCCCGCTGCCGGGCCGTGTCGGGCGCGATCGGGACGACGAGCCAGCGCGGCGTGCGGCCGCTGGGGATCGGTCCTGGCGTGACTTTGATGCTGGGCATGGCGGCGGTCCTCGATCGGGATGTGACGAGCGGATCAGGCGAACGCGATGAGACTGTGCTCCATGTACGCGGGCGGGTCGATCCCGAGCGCCGTGAGCACGCTCGGCGCGATCCGCGCCAGCGTCCCGTCCTGTCCGCTCCAGGAGATCCGCCGGCCCGGAGCGGGCACGATCGTGAAGGGGACCGGGCGCACGGTGTGGGGCCCGAAGGGCTTGCCGGCGGCGTCGACGACGCAATCGGCGTTGCCGTGGTCCGATGTGAGAATCAGGGTCCAGCCCGCGTCGGCGCAGGCGTCCCGGATGCGGCGGACGGCCCGGTCGACGTATCCGGCCGCGTCGCGCGCCAGCGCGAAGTCGCCGAGATGGCCGATCTGGTCGAGGTTGGCGAGATTGGCGACGACGAGGTCGGCCGCGCCGCCGGAAATCGCCTCGACGATCCGATCGGCGACCTCCTCGACCGCCATGGCCGGGTTCGTCGCGAGATCGCGCGCGGCGTCCGAGGTCACGCAGATCTCCGTGCCTTCGAGCGCCTTGTTGAAGCCGTTCAGGAAGGTGGTCACGTGCGGGAACTTGCAGGTTTCCGCCACGCGCACCGAGCGCAGCCCGCGCGCCCGCAGCTCGAAGGCGAGGCCGCGATCGAGCGGCTGCGTGGGAAAGAACACGCGCTCGACGGGGACGGCGCCGTCCAGCTCGATGAGCGCGTGGACGGGGTTGGTCTCGGCGAGCGCGCGCGCCGCCTGGATCGCGCGGTCGGCCCGGTTCTGGGTGACGAGGACCGGCTCTCCGGCGGCGAGGGCGGTGCCCGCCTGCATGCGGTGGGCGGGAAAGCTCGCCTCCGTCGCCTGCGCGATATGCTCGGCGAGGCGCGCGCGGTCGAAGACCGGCTGCCCGTCCTCGCTCGCCATCGCCGTGGCGAAGACGCGCGTCGCCTCGAGCGAGCCGGTGCGATCGCAGAACCAGCGCCGGCCCATCACCAGCCCAAGGCGCACGCCGAGGGTGGGGCCGAGCGCCTCGATCAGCCGCGCCAGGAGATCGGGCGCGGAGCCCGCGACGGAATCGACCCCGTCGAGGATCGCGTGGACGACGATGTCCCGGCAGCCGGCCTGCGAGGCGAGCGCCGCGGCGCGCGCCAGCGTCGACCAGTGGCCGTGGGTGCCCGCGTCCGACACGAGGCCGACGAGGTGCACCCGCGGGGCGGCGGCGAGCGGGGCCCAACCCGGGTGCCGGGCCCACGCGCCGCTGTCCGCCGCCGCGCGGATGCGGGCGAGGTTCGAGGGAACCACGAAGCCCGCGCCGATGGTGAGATGACCGATCTCCGAATTCCCGGCCTGCCCCTCGTCGAGGCCCACCGGCGGACCGGAGGCCTCGAGCGTGGCGAAGCCGTGCTCGCGCATGGCGTCGAACAGGGTCGGCAGGGTTTCCGCCGTGACCGCGTTGCCGTAGCCGGGCGTGTCGAGCCCGGCTCCGTCCAGGATGAGAAGTGCGACGCTCATGGTTTTTCGCCTCCGCTTTATGCGCTTCGAGATCGATCGGGAACGCGGCCGTTCAGGCCGCGCGGCGGCGGTGGTGGCTCTGGAAGCGGGCGAGCTCGTCCCAGAAGCCGGGGAAGGACTTGCGCACGCAGTCCGGGTCCTCGATGACGATGCCGTCGCGGACCAGGCCGAGCAGGCTGAAGGCCATGGCCACGCGGTGATCGTCGTAGGTCTCGATCCGCGCCGGGCGGATGTCGTCGCCGGGCCGGATCACCAGGTAGTCGGGACCTTCCTCGACCGAGACGCCCGCCCGCCCCAGCTCGGCCGCCGCGGCGTGGATGCGGTCGCATTCCTTCACGCGCAGGTTCGCGATGTTCGTTATCCGCGTCGGCCCCTCCGCGAAGGCGGCGATGACGGCGAGGGTGAGCACCGTGTCGGGCATCACCTCCATGTCGCAATCGATGCCGACGAGACGGTTCGGCGCGGACAGGTGGAGACCCGCCTCGTCGAAGGAGACGTGGCAGCCCATCCGCTCGAGCAGGTGGGCGAAGCCCACGTCGCCCTGCGCCGACGCGCGGCCGATCCCGGGGATCGTCACGCTCGAGCCGGTGACGGCCGCGGCGCCGAGGAGATACGACATGCCGGAGGCGTCCGGCTCGATGGCGATGGCGTCGCTCTGGGCCTGGCCGCTCTCGACGACGAAGCGATCGGGAGTCGGGCACTCGACCACGATCCCGTGCTCGCGCAGCATCTGCACGGTCATCTCGACATAGGGGCGCGACACGAGATGGCCCTCGACGACGACCTCGTTGCGCTGCCCGGCCGGGCCTGTCTGCGCGGCGAGGAGCAGGAGCGCGCTCGTGAATTGCGAGGAGATCCCACCGGAGATGCGCCACGGATCGCTCGACCGCGTCGAGCCGGTGACGCGGATGGGGAGCAGGTCGGGATTCTTCAGGCACGCGTAGCCGACGCCCATCGCATCGAAGGAGCGCAGCAGGTCGCCCATCGGCCGCTCGCTGAGGCGAGCGTTTCCGGTGACGACCGTGTCGCCCTCGGCGGCGCTCGCGAAGGCGAGCAGGAAGCGGGCGGGGGTGCCCGCGCCGGCGATGTAGAGCGGCTCGCTCGGCGCCGTCAGCCTCTGCGCGGTACGCTCGACCACGTAGCCGTCGGCCGTCTTCGTTACCGAGAGCCCACCGAACGCGCCCAGGCACTCGGCCAGCCGGTCGGTGTCGTCGGCATGCAGCGCGCGGGTGATCCGCGTGCGCCCCATGCGCTGCGCCGCCAGGACGAGCGCGCGGTTGGTGAAGGACTTCGAGCCTGGAATAGAGGCCATGAAGGTCTCTGCATTGATACCAGTCATACGCTCGATTGATTTGATCATGTACTTCTTCCTTTCGAGTCGCAAAGCCGCGATCGCTGCGCCGCTTGTCGCGATGCGTCGCCGAGACCGTATTTCATTCGGATGACTACTTACACAGAGGTAGAGGCGTCGATACTGCCGTCAAGCGAACGCGAGCCGATTTTTTTAATTTCGAGTTGCGTTGCAAATATGGGCACACACCAAAATAAGAGCTTATCAATTTACGCAACTCGATCGAACGAAGACAGCTGTGGCCGACGCCGTAACGCAGGTTCGGAATTAGACGTAGGGAACAATACGGCAAGCGCTCCCGCAGAGTCCGTGTTGCAGAAGCGATATGGCCGGCCCACGGCCCGCGCGCCCGTCCGCGCCGCTTGCCGCGGGCGCGGCGCGCACCGATCTCCTGCGGGAGGAGACATCCGATGCGCCAGCCTTCGATCCCCGACGTCGATTTCGCCTTTTCCCGCGTGCGTCTCGCCGAGGTGACGCTCCACGTCGCCTTCGCTGGGCCGGAGGAGGGGGAGCCGGTCGTGCTGCTGCACGGCTTTCCCGAGTTCTGGTGGGGCTGGCGCCGACAGATCCCCGGCCTGGTGGCCGCCGGCTACCGCGTCGTCGTCCCCGACCAGCGCGGCTACAACCTCTCGGACAAGCCGCGCGGCGCCTCCGCCTACGGCGCCCGGCGGCTCGCCGGAGACGTCGCCGCCCTCATCGCCGCGACCTGCGATGGGCGCGCGCATCTGGTGGGGCACGACTGGGGCGGGGTGATCGCCTGGGCGGTGGGGGCGCTCCATCCCGAGCGGCTGATGTCGCTGAGCGTACTCAACGCGCCGAGCCTGTCGGTGACCGGCGGCTACGCGCGCCGGCATCCCTCTCAGGCGCTCAAGAGCAGCTACGTCGCCGCCTTCCAGGCGCCCGTCCTGCCCGAGATCGCGCTGTCCGCCCGTGGCTACCGCGCCCTGCGCCGCGCGCTCGTCGGCTCCTCACGGCGCGGGACCTTCGATCGCGCCGATCTCGCGATCTACGCCGACGCCTGGGCGCAGCCGGGCGCGCTCACCGCGATGCTGAACTGGTACCGCGGTCTCGTCCGCGCGCCCGCCCGCCTCGAGGGGATGCGCGTGCCGGTGCGCACGCAGGTGCTCTGGGGCGCGCGCGACCGCTTCCTCGAGGTCGGGCTGGCCCGCGAGAGCGTGGCGCTGTGCGACCACGGCCGCCTCGACGTCTTCGACGACGCGACGCACTGGATCCACCTGGAGGAGCCGGAGGCGGTGACGCAGCGGCTGGTGGCGTTCTTCAAGGCGGGGTAAGCGGTCGGGGAGGGATCGCCTAGCCCTGGCGCTTCGCCTGCTCCAGCACCGCCGCGTCCATCTCCTCGATGGTCTTCGGTGGACCGTCCCATACGAGACAGCCGAAGACGTCCTCGAAGCGGGTAGGCGGAAACGGCGACGCCTTGGTCAACGCCATTCCGTCCGGCGTCTGTTCAGGCTGAAGCCTCGTGCCGGCGGTCCAGCCGTGCGCCGCACGGAGCGGCTCGGGAAGCGTGATCCGGCCGGTCTTCGAGACGACGACGTGAGGGGTTGGCTTGCGCATGGCAGGACCCGAGCGGTGACGGGGCAGGATAGAGGCCGACGTCCCGTCCAGCAAACCGCAAAGCGCGACGTACCACGTTTCCCCCCGCCCGCGACTCGCGCTAGAACCCTCGGCCGGAACAAGCCCGAGCCGAAGAGGTCTCCCCCATGCCGTCCATCTCGAAGACCATCGCTACCGAGCTCGGCGTCGGCGAGAGCCAGGTCGTGGCGGCGGTGAAGCTGCTCGACGAGGGGGCGACGGTGCCCTTCGTGGCGCGCTACCGCAAGGAGGCCACGGGCGGTCTCGACGATGCGCAGCTGCGCACGCTGGAGGAGCGCTTGCGCTACCTGCGCGAGCTGGAGGAGCGGCGCACCGCGATCCGGGCGGCGATCGAGGAGCAGGGCAAGCTCACCCCGGAGCTCGCCGCCGCGATCGCGACCGCCGACACGAAGGCGCGGCTGGAAGACCTCTACCTGCCCTACAAGACCAAGCGCCGCACCAAGGCCATGATCGCCCGCGAGGCCGGGCTCGGCCCGCTCGCGGAGGCGCTCCTCGCCCATCGCGAGCGCAAGCCGGAGGACCAGGCCGCCGCCTTCGTCGACGAGGGCAAGGGCGTCGCCGACGTCAAGGCCGCGCTCGAGGGCGCGCGGCACATCCTGGTCGAGCGCTTCGCCGAGGACGCGGACCTGATCGGCCGGCTGCGCGAGGATTTCTGGAAGGCGGGCCGGCTGGTCTCGACGGTCCGCGAGGGGAAGGAGCAGGCGGGCGCCAAGTTCTCGGACTATTTCGCCTATTCCGGCAAGCTCACGGACCTCCCGGCCCATCGCATTCTCGCGATCTTCCGGGGCGAGAAGGAGGAGGCGCTCGCCGTCTCGCTCACGGAGATCCCCGAGAACGCGCCGGACGACGCCAAGGACGCCTTTCCGCTGAAGATCGCCGCCCATTTCGGGCTGGCCGATCGCGGCCGGCCGGGCGACGCCTGGCTGCGGCAGGCGGTGGGCTTCGCCTGGCGCACCAAGATCTCGCTGTCGATCGAGCTCGAGGCCCGCGCCCGGCTTTGGGCCAAGGCGGAGCAGGACTCGATCAAGATCTTCGCCGCGAACCTGCGCGACCTGCTGCTCGCCGCGCCCGCCGGGGCGCGGGCGACGATGGGGCTCGATCCGGGCTTTCGCACCGGCGTCAAGGTCGCGGTGGTCGACGCCACCGGCAAGGTGGTGGCCACCGACACGATCTACCCCCACGAGCCGCACAAGCGCTGGGACGCGGCGCTCCACACCCTGGAAGCGCTCGTGCGCAAGCACGGCGTCGAGCTGATCGCGATCGGCAACGGCACCGCCTCGCGCGAGACGGACAAGCTCGCCGCCGAGCTGGTCGCGCGGGTGGCGGACCGCAAGCCCACCAAGGTGATGGTCTCGGAGGCGGGGGCCTCGGTCTATTCCGCCTCGGCCTACGCCTCGAAGGAGCTGCCGGAGCTCGACGTGTCCCTGCGCGGTGCGGTCTCGATCGCGAGGCGCCTGCAGGACCCGCTGGCGGAGCTCGTCAAGATCGACCCCAAGAGCATCGGGGTCGGGCAGTACCAGCACGACCTCGCCGAGCACGCGCTCTCGCGCTCGCTCGACGCCGTGGTCGAGGATTGCGTGAACGCGGTCGGCGTCGAGGTGAACACCGCCTCCGCGCCGCTGCTGTCGCGGGTCTCCGGGTTGGGCGAGGGCGTGGCGAGGGCGATCGTTGCGCATCGCGACGAGACCGGGCCGTTCCGCACCCGCAAGCAGCTCCTGAAGGTGCCGGGGCTGGGGCCCAAGACGTTCCAGCTCGCCGCCGGCTTCCTGCGCATCCAGAACGGCGACGACCCGCTCGACCGCTCCGGCGTGCATCCGGAGGCCTATCCCGTGGTGCGGCGGATCATGGAGTTCACCAAGGCGGACGTCGTGCGCCTGATCGGCGACGCCAAGACCCTGCGGGGGCTGAACCCGGCGCGCTTCACCGACGAGAGCTTCGGTGTGCCCACCGTGTCGGACATCCTCGCCGAGCTCGAGAAGCCCGGCCGCGACCCGCGCCCGGCCTTCAAGACCGCGACCTTCGCCGAGGGCGTGGAGACGATCGGCCAGCTGCGGCCGGGCATGGTGCTCGAGGGCGTCGTCACCAACGTCGCCGCCTTCGGCGCCTTCGTCGACATCGGCGTGCACCAGGACGGGCTCGTCCACGTGTCGGCCTTGTCGAACACCTTCGTGAAGGACCCCCGGGCGGTGGTGAAGCCCGGGGACGTCGTCAAGGTGAAGGTGATGGACGTCGACATCCCGCGAAAGCGCATCTCGCTGACCATGCGGATGTCGGACGAGCCGGGGCAAGCCCGCGGCGGGGCGCGGCCCGACGCCGGCCGGCGCGACGACGGCGGCAAGCGCCCGCCGAACGATCGCGGCCCGCGGCCGCCTGCCGCGGGCGGTGGTGGCGGCGGGGCAGGGGGCGGCGCGCTCGCCGACGCCCTGCGCCGGGCGCAGGGTCGCAAGTGAGCCCAGCCCGCATCATCGTGGCGACCGTCGCGATCGCCGATGTCCCCGAGGCGCTCTGGGAGCGGCTCGCCGTGCTGCTCTCCGAGTCGGAGCGGGCGCGAGCGAGCCGCTTCCACTTCGAGCGCAACCGGCGCGAATATGTCGCCGCGCACGCGCTCAAGCGGCTGATGCTGTGCGAGGCGGCCGGCGGCGCGCCCGGCGATTGGGCGTTCGAGGCCGAGCCCGGCGGCAAGCCCCGCGTCGCGGGGGGAGGGGGGCCGCACTTCAACCTCTCGCATTGCACCGGTCTCGTCGCCTGCGCGGTGAGCCCCGACGTCGCGATGGGCGTCGACGTCGAACCCGTCGACCGCCGCGCGCCGCTCGACATCGCCGATCGCTATTTCGCCCCCGACGAGCGCGCCTGGCTCTTCGCCCGGCCCGAGGCGGAGCGCCCGCGCGGCTTCTTCCGGCTGTGGACGATGAAGGAGGCCTTCATCAAGGCCACCGGCAAGGGCATATCCCAGGGCCTTCAGAGCTTCGCGATCGGGTTCGATCCGCTCGGCGTCTCGTTCCCCGATCCGGCGCGGGAGGAGCCCGGCCCCTGGCGGCTCGCCGAGGCGGCGATCGGGGAAGGGCATCTCATGGGCCTCGCCTGGCGCGGGCCGGAGGCCGAGGTGGCCGTGGAGAGCGTGCGCCTGGAGGGGATGATCGGCTGACGCTCGGGCGACCGGCCGGCGCTCGCCGCTCGAGGGGCAAAGCCCGCATTCGGATCGCCGATCGGCCTTCGAGCGGTTCCCCTGGTCCGCCGCCGCCCGCTTGCGGGGGAGCCCGGCAGGCTCTACCTCGGTGCGATGGACACCGATCCGCACGAGCCGCCCGAGGCGGGGCGGCGCAAGACCTATCATCACGGCAACCTGCGCGAGGCGCTGGTCGAGGCCGCGCGGCTGCTCATCGAGGAGAAGGGTCCGCTCGGGTTCACGATGGCGGAGGCGGCCCGCGCGGCGGGGGTCAGCCCGGCGGCGCCCTACCGGCATTTCGGCGGGCGCGAGGAGCTGATCGAGGCGGTGGCGCTTCAAGGCTTTACGCTCTTCGCCGAGCGGCTGGAGCGCGCCACCGAGGGCGGCGAGCGCGCCCCCCTCGCGGCCTTCACGGCAGCGGGCAACGCCTATCTCGACTTCGCCCGCTCGAATCCCGGCTACTACATCGCCATGTTCGAATCGGGCGTCGCGATCTCCGCCAACGCGCAGCTGAACCGGATGGCGGACCGGGCGATGGCGGTCCTGCGGCTCTCCGCCGAGCGCCTCTCCGCCCATCTGCCGGCGGGAAAGCGCCCGCCTGCGGGCATGGTCGCGAACCACATCTGGGCCTTCAGCCACGGCGTCGTCGAGCTCTTCGGACGCGGCCGCCCGGGATCGCGGGCGCCCTATTCCGCAGAGGAGATGCTGGAGAGCGGCACGGCCATCTACCTGCGCGGCCTCGGCCTCATCCCCTGACCATCCGACGCCCGGATGAATTTCGCCCGCCCCGGCTTGACAGTCTCGCCGGCTCCGGCCATCTATGTGAATGTGAATAACATTCACATAGAAAGGAGCGCTATGCAGACCATGACCACGAGCACGGCGACGGACTGGCTCGTCCGCTGCCGCGACTGGCTCGACGAACGCGGAAAAGGCGCCTGGATCGCCGCCATCGTGGCGGGGTTCATCGTCTTCTGGCCCATCGGCTTGGGCCTTCTTATCTACATGATCGGGAGCAAGCGGATGGCATTCAAGGCCTGGGGCCGGACGAACCGGCATGCCGTGTCGGGCGAGACGGGCAACGCCGCCTTCGACAGCTATCGCGCCGAGACCCTCAAGCGCCTCGAGGAGGAGCGCGACGCGTTCGTGTCGTTCCTCGACGAGCTGCGCCAGGCGAAGGACCGCGCCGAGTTCGACCAGTTCATGGCGCGCCGCACCGGCGGCGGCGCGTGACGCTTCGGCGGCTCACGCCGCAGCCACGACCTCGATCCCCGCGCGCCGGACGGCCCGCGGGGATTTCTTTTGCCTCCGATACGCCCAGCGAAGAGGGGCCGCCCTCGCGGACGGCCCCTCCTGCTTGACCAGACGATCGATGCCGTCTCGACCTCAGAAGTCCATGTCGGGCGCGGCGCCCGGGGCCGGGGTGGCCTTCTTGGGCTTCTCGGCGATCATCGCCTCGGTCGTGACGAGGAGCCCCGCGACGGAGGCGGCGTCCTGGAGGGCGGTGCGCACTACCTTGGCCGGGTCGATCACGCCGGCGGCGAACATGTCGCCGTAGACGCCGGTCTGGGCGTTGAAGCCGAAGGCGTAGTCGGCGTGCTCGAGCACCTTGCCGACGATGACCGAGCCGTCCTCGCCCGCGTTGAGCGCGATCTGGCGAGCCGGCGCCTGGATCGCGCGGCGCACGATCTCGATGCCGGTCTTCTGGTCGTCGTTGGCGGGCTGGAGGTTCGCCAGCGCCTTCACCGCGCGCAGCAGCGCCACGCCGCCGCCCGGCAGCACGCCCTCCTCGACCGCGGCCTTGGTGGCGTGCATCGCGTCGTCGACGCGATCCTTGCGCTCCTTCACCTCGACCTCGGTCGCGCCGCCCACGCGGATCACCGCGACGCCGCCGGCGAGCTTGGCGAGGCGCTCCTGGAGCTTCTCGCGGTCGTAGTCCGACGAGGTCTCCTCGATCTGCGCCTTGATCTGGGCGACGCGCGCCTCGATCTCGGTCTTGGAGCCGGCGCCGTCGACGATGGTGGTGTTCTCTTTCTCGATCACCACCTTCTTGGCGCGGCCGAGCATGTTGAGCGTGACCTTGTCGAGCTTGATGCCCAGATCCTCGCTGATCGCGGTGCCGCCCGTCAGGATCGCGATGTCCTGGAGCATGGCCTTGCGGCGGTCGCCGAAGCCCGGCGCCTTCACGGCCGCGATCTTGAGGCCGCCGCGCAGCTTGTTGACCACGAGGGTCGCCAGCGCCTCGCCCTCGACGTCCTCGGCGATGATGACGAGCGGCTTGCCCGACTGCACCACCGCCTCGAGCACGGGCAGCAGCTCCTGCAGGTTCGAGAGCTTCTTCTCGTGGATGAGGACGTAGGCGTCCTCGAGCTCGACGCGCATCTTCTCGGAATTGGTGACGAAGTAGGGCGAGAGCCAGCCGCGGTCGAACTGCATGCCCTCGACCACGTCGAGCTCGGTCTCGAGGCTCTTCGCCTCCTCGACCGTGATCACGCCCTCGTTGCCGACCTTCGCCATCGCCTCGGCGAGGAAGCGGCCGATCTCCTGGTCGCCGTTGGCCGAGATGGTGCCGACCTGGGCGATCTCCTCGTTCGAGGTGATCTTGCGGGCGTTCGCCTCGAGATCCGCGACGATCGCCTCGACCGCCATGTCGATGCCGCGCTTGAGGTCCATCGGGTTCATGCCGGCGGCGACCGACTTGGCGCCCTCCTTCACGATGGCCTGGGCGAGCACGGTCGCGGTCGTGGTGCCGTCGCCGGCGAGGTCGTTCGTCTTCGACGCGACCTCGCGCACCATCTGCGCGCCCATGTTCTCGAACCTGTCGGAAAGCTCGATCTCCTTGGCGACGGTGACGCCGTCCTTGGTGATGCGGGGTGCGCCGAACGACTTCTCGATGACGACGTTGCGGCCCTTCGGGCCCAGCGTCACCTTCACCGCATCGGCGAGAATGTCGACGCCGCGCAGCATCTTCTCGCGCGCGTCGGCGGAAAACTTGACGTCCTTGGCAGCCATTGCGTGTCACTCCTCGAGAGACATGACCTGTGTTGCAGCGGGATCAGGCGGCCTTGCGCGCCGCCTCGGACGCGTCGAGCACGCCCATGATGTCGGACTCCTTCATGATCAGGAGATCCTCGCCGTCGATGCGCACCTCGGTGCCCGACCACTTGCCGAAGAGCACGCGGTCGCCGGCCTTCACCTCGAGCGCGACCACCTCGCCCTTCTCGTTGCGGGCGCCCGGACCCACCGCGACCACCTCGCCCTGCTGGGGCTTCTCCTTGGCGGTGTCGGGGATGATGATGCCGCCGGCGGTCTTCTGATCGGCCTCGATGCGGCGAACGACCACCCGGTCGTGCAGGGGACGGAACTTCATCGTCTTCAGTCTCCGTAGTGATGCGAGATCGTGATGATCCTCACGGGACGGGTGTGCGCGAATGCCGCGCCACGCCCGCCCGGACGGCGAGGTAATCCGGCCGTGGCCGCGCTTCAAGAGGGGGCGCGAAAAATTTTGGCACTCCCCGCCCACGAGTGCCAGACGCCTCCGCGGCAGGCTTGGCAGCACTCCTTCAAGATGGCTGCCAAGACATTGATTTCATGCAGAAAAGCACATTTCGAGGCTTGAGCGCAGGCGCGCCTGTGGCATCATTCGATAGCCGGCGTCCGCGTCGGGGTCGCACGCTCGGCGCGGCCGGCGCACGTCTCCGCACGCTTGGAGGAGCCTCATGGCGTCGACCGCATTCGTGAAGCAGCTCGAGGGCTACGGCCTGACGACCGCGCAGATCCTGTACCGCCTGCCCGATCACCCCGGCATCCTGCAGACCTACGTCTGGCAGGACTACGACCTCGCGCCGGATTTCCCCGAGCTGAAGGGCTTCCTCGGCTTCTGGGAGCGGGAGCTCGAAGGGCCGCTGCACTCGGTTCGGGTCTCGCACCAGAAGCTGATCCGGCCGTGCGAGTTCAAGGCGGTGGACGGGATCGTCACGCTGCACTGAGCCGGTGGCGCCCGGGGTGGGGAGCGCCTATATGCGAGGCGCCCGCCACAGGACCCGGCTCTACTCGTGTTGCGCACATCGGAGATTCTCGAACGGCTCGTGGCGCATGAGACGGAAGAGACCGTCTCGCTCGGCGAGATCGTGCAGCGTCTGCGCGCCCGGTCCTTCGGCGTGCTGCTGATTCTCTTCGCCGCGCCGATGCTCATCCCGACGCCTCCCGGTTTCTCGACCTTCGCGGGCGCGCTGATCGCCGTCGTCGCGCTCCAGTTCGTGACGATGCGCCGCTCGATCTGGCTGCCCCGGCGGCTCGCCCGCCGCCCGGTGCAGACGGCGTTCCTGGCACGCGTCGTCGGCTGGACCGCGCCGAAGCTCAAGCGGATCGAGCGCTGGTCGCGCCCGCGTGCGGTCGGGATGACGCGCCTGCGCGCGCGCCGGCCGCTCGGGGTGCTGATACTCCTGCTCGCCACGATCATGGCGCTGCCGATCCCCGTGATCGGCAACACGCCGCCTGCGATCGCCATCGTGCTGATGGGGTTCGGCATGATCGAGCGAGACGGGGCGTGGGTCGGGGCCGGGGTCGCGGTCGGGTTCGTCGCGATCGGCTTGATCGCGGGCCTGGCGCTCGGCCTGGGCGCCGCGGCGGAGGCGTGGCTGCCGGCTTCGTGGATCGCGTGGCTGCCGGGGTGAACGGCGTCGATTTTCTCCTTCCCTGTAGGGGAAGGTGGACCGACGCGAAGCGGCGGGACGGATGGGGCACGCCGAAGGCGTGTTCCGCGAAGCGGAAAGCGGGCGTCCCTGCGCCGTCCAGCCCTGCACCGTTTCGGCTCCGCCGAACGCGCGTCCCGCGCGCCCCATCCGTCTCGGCTTCGCCGAGCCACCTTCCCCTACAGGGAAGGAAAAGCGTCGGCCCGCCCTATGTGGATCAAGCCAGCAGGTCGCCCGCCTCGCAGAACGTGACGCCCGCCTCGCGCATCTCGGCCATCGCCTTTTCTAGGGACCCGCCGGTGTCGATGGCGCGGCAGGCGTCGAGGATCACGTAGGTCTCGAAGCCCTCGGCCCGGGCGTCGATCGCGGTCCAGGCGACGCAGAAGTCGGTGGCGAGCCCCGCGCAGAAGAGGCGCTTGAGGCCGCGCTCGCGCAGGTAGCCGGCGAGGCCGGTGTGGGAATGGCGGTCCGCCTCGCGAAAGGCGGAATAGCTGTCGACGTCGCGGTTGTAGCCCTTGCGGATCACGAGCTCCGCGAGGCTCGCGCATTCGAGGCTGCGGGTGATCTCGGCGCCGCGCGAGCCCTGCACGCAGTGGTCCGGCCACAGGATCTGCGGCCCGTACGGCATTTCGACGACCTCGAAGGGCGCCTTGCCGGGATGGCTCGAGGCGAAGGAGGAGTGGTGGGCGGGGTGCCAGTCCTGGGTCAGGAGGATGTGGCCACGATGCGAGGCGAAGCGCTTGGCCAGCGCGTCGATCGGAGCGATCACCGCGTCCCCGTCCGGCACGGCGAGCGCGCCGCCGGGAAGGAAGTCGTACTGCACGTCGGTGACGAGGAGCACGTCCTCGTCGCTCAGCGTCGGATTCATGGGCCGCGCCTCCTCGCGTCGTTCTTCGTGCATGGAGACCGCGCGCGGCGTCGAGGCCGCGCGCGATCGCGTCGCGATGCCGAAGGCTCAGTTCGGCAGCTGGGCGTCGATGCCCTGGACGTAGAAGCTCATGCCGAGGATCTGCCCGTCGGAGAGCACGCCGTCGCCCTCGCAGGGCACTTCCGAGCCGTCCTGCATGAAGACCGGGCAGGTGAACGGGTGCATCTCGCCCGACGCGATCGCCGCCTCGGTCGTCTCGGCCAGCGCCTTCACGTCCTCGGGCATGTTCTCGTACGCGGCCATCTCGACCATGCCGGAGTCGAGCCCACCCCAGACGTCGCCGCTCTCCCAGGTGCCGTCGAGCACCGCCTGGACGCGCTGGACATAGTAGTCGTTCCAGTTGTCGATGATCGAGGTGAGCTGCGCGTCGGGCGCGAAGCGCTCCATGTCGGAGGCCTGGCCGAAGCCGAGCGCGCCGCGGTCGGCGGCCGCCTGGAGCGGGGCGGGGCTGTCGGTGTGCTGGGTGATCACGTCGACGCCCTGGTCGAGCAGCGCGGTGGCGGCGTCCGCCTCGCGGGCGGGGTCGTACCAGGAATTCACCCATACGACCCGCAGCTCGATCTCGGGGTCGATCGACTGCGCGCCGAGCATGAAGGCGTTGATGCCGGCGATCACCTCGGGGATCGGGAAGGCGCCGACATAGCCGATGATGCCGCTCTCCGACATGCGCGCGGCGATCTGGCCGATGATGTAGCGGCCCTCGTGGAACTTCGCCGCGTAGGTGGCGACGTTGTCGGCGCGCTTGTAGCCGGTCGCGTGCTCGAACTTCACGTCCGGATAGCGCGCAGCCACCGCCAGCGTCGGCTCCATGAAGCCGAAGGAGGTGGTGAAGACGATGTCGTGGCCGGTGCGGGCGAACTGCTCGATGGCGCGCTCTGCGTCCGACTCGGGCACGCTCTCGACGAAAGTGGTCTCGACCTTGTCGCCGAAGGCCGCCTCGACCGCCTGGCGGCCCTGGTCGTGCTGGTAGGACCAGCCGTGGTCGCCCACCGGGCCGACGTAGATGAAGCCGACCCGCGCCGTATCCTGCTGCGCGAGCGCGCCCGTCGCGCTCAATGCGAGCGCCGCGACGGCGGCGATCAGCGGTTTGCCTGTCTTCATGACGACCTCTTTCATCGAAGGGTTCTCTTCATATCGGCGCTCTGCTGTCGGTGAGGCGGAAGTCTCGCACCTGTCCCGCGCCCACGCAATGGCGGTGCACGCCGCGTCTAGCGTGTCCCCGCGAGCCGCGCCGCCACAGCGACGGCCAGCGCCGCGTTGCCGTCCGCGCGCGCGCCGTCGGGCAGCACGAGCACGTCCTCGAGCCCGATGCGAAGATCGTGCCCGGCGCGGTGCGCCGCATCGAGAACCGGCCAGAACCCGGTGTCGAGCCCGTGGCTGAGGACCGGGCCCGACCAGCCGCCCTCGTCGAGCTCGGCGACGACGCCCTCGAAGGCGCCCACTGCCGCGTCCGCGCCCTGCTCGTTGATCTCGATGAGGACGCGCTGCGCCCGGTCCCGCCAGGGCTCGTGCAGGAAGCGCGCGACGTCGCCGCGCGACCAGAGGCCGGCCTCGATGCCGATGCCCAATTCGAGGGCGAGTGCCGCCACCTCGGGCGCGTCGTCCTCCGACAGGTTGATCGAGACGTAGTCCGGCTTGACCCGCCAGCCCCGCATCGCCGCGATGCGCGCCGCGCCGCGGGGCGCGATCCACTGTCCCGTCGAGACGCCGACCGGCACGCCGGGGCAGGCGGCGCGGATCGCCTCCAACGCGGCGGCGATCGTCTCGGCGTCGAGGCTCTCCGCTCCCGACGCATCGCGCGGATGCACGTGCAGCGCGCCCACCCCCAGCGCGACGACCGCCGCCGCGTCCGCGGCGAGCTCGGTGGGCGTGAGCGGGATCGCGGGGTGCTCGGCGCGGGTGCGGGCGCCGTTGAGGGCGGCTTGGATGAGCATGGTGGGTCTCCGCGTTGGCTAGCGATCCGGCACGAACGGCATCCCCAGCGATCCCGGCGCCCCGACGGCGCGGCCGCGGCGGATCGAGAGGATGACGAGCGCCAGGATCGTGGCGATGTAGGGGGCGGCGGCGAGCAGCTGGGAGGGCAGGGGGACCTGCGCCGCCTGGGCGTGGAGCTGGAGCACCGTCGCCGCGCCGAAGACGAGCGCGCCGACGAGGGCCCACATCGGTCGCCACGCGGCGAAGACGACGAGCGCCACCGCGATCCAGCCGCGCCCGGCGGTCATGTTGGGCGACCAGAAGCGGGTGTAGACCAGCGACAGATAGGCGCCTGCGAGCCCCGCGCAGAGCCCGCCGAAGATCACCGCATAGACGCGCGTGCGCAGCACCGGCAGGCCGAGCGCGTGGGCGGAGGCGTGGTTCTCGCCGACCGAGCGCAGGCGCAGGCCGGAGCGGGTGCGGGCGAGGAAGAAGGACACGCCGAGCACGAGCCCCAGCGCCACGTAGACGACGGGATCCTGCGAGAACAGCGCATGGCCGACGACGGGCAGGTCGGAAAGGAACGGGATCGGCCATTCCTCGACGCGGGGGCGCGTCTGCCCGACGAAGGGCGCGCCGATCAGGCCCGAGAGGCCGAGCCCGAAGATCGTCAGCGCGAGCCCCGAGCCGACCTGGTTCGCGGCGAAGCCGAGCACTGCGAGCGCGAACAGCGCCGCCATCAGCCCGCCCGCGACCATGCCGAGGAGGATGCCGATGAGCGTCGAATCGAAGGTGAAGGCAGCGGCGAAGGCGCACACCGCCCCCATCGCCATCATGCCCTCGACGCCCAGGTTGAGCACCCCGGCGCGCTCGGCCACGAGCTCCCCGATGGCGGCGATGAGGAGCGGCGTCGAGGCCGCGACGATGGTGAACAGGATCGCCTCGAACGTCGTCATACGCGCGCCCCCGCCTGTCTCACGAGCCGGACCCGGTAGCTCACCAGCGCATCCGCGGTGAGCACGCACAGGAGGACGAGGCCCTGGAAGGCGACCGTGAGGTCGAAGGGCAGGCGCAGCAGGATCTGCGCGTTCTCGCCGCCGATGAAGGTGAGCGCCAGCACGAGGCCCGCGGCGAGGATGCCGACGGGGTTGAGCCGGCCGAGAAAGGCCACCGTGATCGCCGTGAAGCCGTAGCCGGGCGAGATGTCCGGGATCACGCGCCCGATCTGGCCGGAGACCTCGGCGATGCCGGCGAGCCCGGCGAGCCCCCCCGAGATCGCGAACACGATCAGCGTCGTGCGTTTCGAGGAGAAGCCCGCGAAGCGCGCCGCGCGGGGCGCGTCGCCGGTGAGCTTCAGCCGGTAGCCGAAGAGCGTGCGCCCGAGCACCACGGTGGTGACCAGCACGGCGATCACGGCGAAGACGACGCCGACATGCACCCGGTCGAGGCCGGGGATCTCGGGCAGGCGCGCCGCGCTCTCGAAGACGACGGATTGGGGGAAGTTGAACCCGCCGGGGTCGCGCCAGGGGCCGCGGGCGAGCCAGTCGAGGAAGAGCTCGGCGATGTAGACGAGGAAGAGCGAGGTGAGGATCTCGCTCACCCCGAAGCGCACCTTCAGGAAGGCGGGCACCGCCCCCCAGGCCGCGCCGCCCAGCATGCCGGCGAGCATCATGGCCGGGAGCAGCCAGGGGCCTGGATCGGTCCCGTGCGTCGCGAGCGCCAGCGCCGACCCGGCGACGCCGCCCATGATGAATTGGCCCTCCGCGCCGATGTTCCACAGGCCCGCGCGAAAGCAGTAGGACAGGCCGATGGCGATCAGGACGAGCGGCGTCGCCTTCACCAGGATGGCGCGCAGCGACCACGGGTCGGTCAGCGGCTGGAGGATGTAGACCTCGAAGGCCGAGATCGGCGAGCGACCGATGAGGGCCACGACGAGCCCCGCGACGAGGAAGGCGACGACGAGCGCGCCGAGCGGCGCGAGGGCGCGCGCGACGGGCGAGGGGTCGGGGCGGGGGATCAGCTCGAGGCGCATCACACGCCCTCCCGCTCGGGCTCGGCGTCGTCGGCGACCTCGCTCCCCCCGACGCCCATCATCGCGAGGCCGACGGCTTCGCGCGTCCAGGCGGAGATCGGCTCGAGCGCCGAGAGCCGCCCGTCCGAGATCACGGCCATGCGGTCGGCGATCTCGAAGAGCTCGTCGAGGTCCTGGCTGATCACGAGCACGGCGGCGCCTTTGGCTGCGAGATCGACGAGCGCCTGGCGGATCAAGCGCGCTGCCCCCGCGTCGACGCCCCAGGTGGGTTGGTCGACGACCAGCAGCTTGGGGCCGCGCAGGATCTCGCGGCCGACGACGAACTTCTGCAGGTTTCCGCCCGAGAGCTTGCGCGCGGCGGGGTCGCCCGCGGGCGCGCGCACGTCGAAATGGGAGATCACGGAGCGGGCGAGGCGGCCGGCGGCGTCGAACGCGACGAAGCCCGCCTTCACGAGCCCGCTCGTGGCATGGTGCGAGAGCACCGTGTTCTCGGCGAGGCCGTGGCCCGGCGCGGCGGCGTGGCCGAGCCGCTCCTCGGGCACGAAGGCGGCGCCGAGCCGCCGGCGCGCGTCGATGCCGAGCCGTCCGGCGCCCGTGCCGGCGACGACGACGTCGCCCGCGTTCGGCGCGAGCCGCTCGCCCGAGATCGCCGCGAACAGCTCGCTCTGGCCGTTGCCGGCGACGCCCGCGATGCCGACGACCTCCCCGGCGCGCACCGTGAGTGCGACGTCGACGAGCGCCTTGCCGTGCAGCGCCTCCGGCGGCAGCGACAGGTTCTCGACGCGCAGCGCCTCCTCGCCCGTGCCCTCGGCGAGGTGGGCGCGCACCTCGCCGACCTCCGAGCCCACCATCAGCGCCGCGATCTCGCGCGCCGAGCGCTCCCGCGGGTCCAGCGTCGCGACCACCTTGCCCCCGCGCAGGATCGTCGCCGCACGGCAGATCCGGCGGACCTCCTCGAGCTTGTGGGAGATGTAGAGGATCGCGGTGCCCTCCGCGGAGAGGCGCGTCAGCGTCTCGAACAGCCGCTCGCTCTCCTGGGGCGTGAGCACGGAGGTCGGCTCGTCGAGCACGACGAGGCGCGGTTTCTGGAGGAGGCAGCGCACGATCTCGATGCGCTGGCGCTCGCCCGCCGAGAGCGTCCACACCGCCCGGTCGGGCTCGAGCGCGAGGCCCCAGCCCGTGGAGACCTCGGCCAGCTCCTTGCGCACCGCCTCGAACGGCCGCTCGGGGAGGGCGACGGCGACGTTCTCGGCCACCGTCATCTCCTCGAACAGCGAGAAGTGCTGGAACACCATGCCGATGCCGAGCTTTCGCGCCTCCACCGGCGAGGCGATCGTCACCGGCCGGCCCTCCCACAGGATCTCGCCCGCCGACGGCTCGATGACGCCGTAGAGGATCTTGACCAGCGTCGACTTGCCCGCGCCGTTCTCGCCGAGAAGGGCGTGGATCTCGCCGGGCGCGAGCGAGAGATCGATCGCGTCGTTGGCGAGGAGGTCGCCGTAGCGCTTCGAGACGCCGCGCAGGGAGACCAGCGCGTGCGCCTCGCCGGCGGGCGGAGGGGAGAGAGGAGCGTCGGCCAAGGTGTTCGAGGTCTTCAGGGCGTGAGCACGGTCGCGCCGGTGGTCTTACGCCCTTCGAGCGCCCGATGCACGTCGCCGACGTCGGACAGCTTGGCGCGGGCGTGGACCGGGATCTCGACCGCGCCGCTCGCGACGACCGCGAAGAGGTCCTGCGCCGTCGCGACGAGGTCCTCGCGCTTGGCGACGTAGGTGAACAGCGTCGGGCGGGTGCAGAACAGCGAGCCCTTCTGGGCGAGCAAGCCGATGTCGAAGGCGTCCACCTTGCCCGATGCCGAGCCGTAGCTCGCGAACATGCCGAGCGGGGCGAGGCAGTCGAGCGAGCCGGGGAAGGTGGCTTTGCCGACGCCGTCGTAGACGACCTGGCACTTGGCCCCGTTCGTGATCTCGGCGACGCGCTCGGGGAAGCTCTCCTTCGCATAGTCGATGACGTGATCGCAGCCCTTGGAGCGGGCGAGCTCGCCCTTCTCCGGCGACCCGACGGTGCCGATCACGGTGGCGCCGAGGTGCTTGGCCCATTGCACCAGGATCAGGCCGACGCCGCCGGCGGCGGCGTGGACGAGGACCGTGTCGCCGGCCTTCACCCGGTAGGTGCGGCGCAGCAGGTACTGCGCCGTCATGCCCTTGAGCATCATCCCCGCCGCCTGCTCGTCGGTGACGCCCTCGGGGATCTTCACCACCCGGTCGGCGTCGATCAGGCGCGCGTCCGCATAGGCGCCGAGCCCCGCGGCGTAGGCCACGCGGTCGCCCGGCGCGAGGTCGCTCACGCCCTCGCCGACGGCCTCGACCACGCCAGCGCCCTCGTTGCCGGGCGTGAAGGGCAGGGGGGCCGGATAGGCGCCGGTGCGGAAATAGACGTCGATGAAGTTGACGCCGATCGCCGTGTGCCGGATGCGGACCTGCCCCGGCCCGGGCGCGCCGACCTCGACGTCCTCGTAGGACATAGCCTCTGGGCCGCCGACGGCGTGGATGCGAATCGCCTTGGTCATGTCGTCTCCTCCTCGAACTCCGGCGCGATCATAGGGAGACCGGGTGCGGCGCGGCAACGCCAAAGCCCACACGCCGGGCCATGCACCGCGCATGCGGACGGACTTCGTGCAATGATCGCACGATACGAGTCGTGGCGACGGGGCGGGAGCATGCGCGAGGGCGGCAAGGACGGAGAGGGTGCACGCGGCTGGACACGCGCCTTCACGCCCGAGCTCGTCGTCGTCCTGCGCGAGGGCTACGGGCTCGCGCAGCTCTCGCGGGACGCGCTCGCCGGGCTCACCGTCGCGATCGTCGCCCTGCCGCTGTCGATGGCGATCGCCATCGCGTCGGGCGCGAGCCCGCAGAGCGGCCTCTACGCCGCGATCGTCGGCGGCCTGCTGGTGTCGCTCATGGGCGGCTCGCGCTACCAGATCGGCGGGCCGGCGGGCGCCTTCATCGTGCTGGTGGCGGCGGTCATCGCCCGCCAGGGCTTCGACGGCTTCCTGCTCGCGACGATGATCGCCGGGGTGATCCTGATCGCGGTCGGCCTGCTGCGGCTTGGAGCCTACATCCGCTACATCCCCCACCCGGTCGTCGTCGGCTTCACCGCGGGCATCGCGGCGATCATCTTCGTGAGCCAGATCAAGGACCTGTTCGGCATCACGCTGCCGGGCGCCGAGCCCGGGCCGGTTCTGGAGAAGCTCGCCGCGCTCGGCGATGCGGTCGGGACCGCGAGCCCCACCGCCTTCGCGCTGGCGATGGGAACGATCGCCGTCATCGTCGGCCTCAAGCGCCTGCGGCCGACGGCGCCGGGCATGCTGATCGCGGTGGCGCTCGCGGCGCTGGCGACCGCGGCCTTCGGCCTGCCGGTCGAGACGATCGGCACGCGCTTCGGTGGGCTCCCCAGCGGCCTGCCCGCGCCCGCGCTGCCGGTGATCACCTGGGAGCGCGTTCTCGACGTCCTGCCCGACGCCTTCGCCATCGCGCTCCTGGGCGGGATAGAGTCGCTCCTGTCTGCCGTGGTCGCCGACGGCATGAGCGGGCGGCGCCACCGCTCGGACGTGGAGCTCGTGGCGCAGGGGGTCGCGAACATCGGCTCGGCCGCGTTCGGCGGGCTGTGCGTCACCGGCACGATCGCGCGAACCGCCACCAACGTCCGTGCGGGCGGAGTCGGGCCGATCGCGGGCGTCCTGCACGCCGTCTTCCTGCTCGGCTTCATGGTGCTCGCCGCGCCGCTCGCGGCCCACATCCCGCTCGCGGCGCTGGCCGGCGTCCTCGTGTTCGTGGCGTGGAACATGGCCGAGCGCCACGAGTTCGGCGCGATCCTGCGGCGCTCGCGCGCCGAGGCGGTGGTGCTGCTCGCGACCTTCCTCGTCGTCGTCTTCCGCGACCTGACGGAGGGCATCCTGGTGGGCGTCGTGCTCGGCGCCTTCGTCTTCCTGCACCGCATGGCGACGCTGGTGGACGTCGCGGACGCGGCCGCGCCGGAGGACGCGGGGGCCGCGAACGGGCGCGACGTGATGGTGACGCGCTTCACCGGGCCGCTGTTCTTCGCGGCCTCCTCCACCATCGCGGCCGCGCTCGAGCGTATCGGCGGGTTTCCGCCCTTCGTCATCCTCGACCTGTCGAACGTGCCGCTCATCGATTCGTCGGCGCTGTCCAGCCTCACGGGCTTCATCGAGCGGGCGCGGGCGAGCGGGGCCTCGGTCGTCGTGGCGGGCGCGCGCCCCGACGTGCGCCGGCTGCTCGCCCGCGCCGGGCTGAAACCGCCCGTCGTGCGTTACGCCGCCGGCGTCGCGGCCGCGCGCGCCTATGCCGACCGCAAGCTGGAGCGTTGACGTCTCACGCGCCGCGGCGCAGCTTGTCCCACTTCTTCACAACGCGCTCACGGCGCAGGCGCGACAGGCGGCGCAGCCAGAACACGCCGTCGAGCTGGTCGATCTCGTGCTGCAGGCATGCCGCTCGGAAGCCCGCCGCCTCCTCCTCGCGCGCCACGCCGTCGATGTCGAGATAGGCCACCCGCACGCGCGCGGGCCGCTCGATCTCGTCGGTGACGCCCGGCATCGACACCGAGCCCTCGACGAACCGCGCGGTCTCGTCCGATGCCCAGACGACCCGCGGATCGCAATAGACTGCCGGCGTCGGGTCCCCGGGCAGATCCAGCACGACGACCCGGCGCAGCGCGCCGACGTGCGGGCCGGTGATGCCGACGCCCGGGGCGGCCCGCATCGTGTCGAGCAGGTCCCTCGCCAGCAGGCGCACAGCCTCGTCCGGCGCCTCGACCGGCGCGGCCGGCTCGGACAGGCGCGGATCGGGCCAGCGCAGGATCGGCAGGACGGGCACGTGCGGCCTCCTGCTCAGGTCTCGGAGGGAACGCGCTCGAGCAGCCGATCGATCGCCGCCTGGGCCGCTTCCGCATCCGCCTCGTCGGGGAGATCCGCGCCGCCGGAATTGAGGAAGGCGCCGGCGCGGGCGATGAGCCGGCGCAGGGCCGGGCCCGTCACCTCGGCGACGTGGGCCGCCTCCTGCGCCGCACAGGGCGGGCGCAGCGCGCGGATCGCGGTCGTGGCCAGGCGGTCCATGGCCGCGACGAGCGCCTCGAAGGCCTCTCGCCGCTCGCGCGCCAGCGTCGCCCAGGCGGCTAGGGCGGCGGGCGCGCGGCGCAGCTGCGAGGCGGCGAAATAGCTCGGATAGTCGATCGGGCGCCACGCGGCGAGGTCCGCGGCGGCGTCGGGATCGACCGCCGCGAGCTCGATCAACATGAGGGCTTCGCTGAAATGGTTGAGGTAGTCGTTCGACAGCCCGCGCGCCTCGGCGCACGCGTCCGCGCGCGCGGACGAGCCCGCCGCGTGCGGGACGTGCGACACACCCTTCTCGTCTGGGGTCGGGCCGTGCATGGTCTCGGTCGAGTCGCGCCTTTCGAGGATTCGCGCGATCTTGGCGGCTATGCGCGAAGAAAGCGTTACTTCCATCTGCACGGTATCATCTCGGGACGAAACGCCCATGTGCGGTCGCTTCATCATCACGCTCAGCCCGGACGTGTTCCGGGAGGCCTTCGGCTACGCCGACCAGCCCAATTTCCCGCCCCGCTACAACGTCGCGCCGACGCAGCCGGTGCCGATCGTCGTGCGCGGGGGGGCGGGGGTACGCTTCAAGCTCGTGCGCTGGGGCTTCCTGCCGTCCTGGGTGAAGGACCCCAAGGATTTCCCCCTCGTCATCAACGCCCGCTCCGAGACGCTGCTCGAGAAGCCCACCTTCAAGGCCGCCATGAAGCGCCGCCGCTGCGTCTTCGTCGCGGACGGCTTCTACGAGTGGCGGCGCGAGGGCCGGACGAAGGCGCCCTACCTGATCCGCATGGCCTCGGGCGGCCCGATGCCGATGGCGGGCCTGTGGGAAACGTACGCCGACCCCTCCGGCGGGGAGATCGACACCGCCGCGATCGTGACGACGGACGCCAACGGCACGCTCGCCGCCATCCACGACCGCATGCCCGCGATCCTGGGCAAGGATGGGGTCTCGCGCTGGCTCGACGTCGAGGGCGTGTCGGACAAGGAGGCGATCGCTCTCGCGCGGCCCTGCCCGGAGAACTGGCTCTCCATGGTCCCGGTCTCGCCGCGGGTCAACAAGGTGGCGAACGACGATGCGGAGAACCTCGTGCCGCTCGCCGCCGAGGCGCAGGCGCCCGAGCGCCGCGAGACCACCCGCTCGTCGGACGAGGACGGGCAGGGCAGCCTGTTCTGAAGAGCCGGAACCGTTCCGCCGCGCTCGCGCGTTCGTTCAGCGGACGGACGCGACGCGAAAGGCGACACGACGGTGATCGAGGAGTTGATCTATTCCGGGGAAATTCCCCTGTGGGACGTGGTCGGGCGGCTCTTCGCCGCCGCGGTTGGCGGCATGCTGCTCGGGCTCGACCGCGAGCTGCGCGGGCGGGCGACGGGCCTGCGCACCCACGGCATGGTCAGCCTCTCGTCGTGCGTGATCACGATCTCGGCCTTCATCGTCTACGAGCAGGCGCTCGCGAGCGGCGACCGGGTGACGGTCGACCCGCTGCGCGCGATCCAGGGCCTGGCCCAGGCGATCGGCTTCATCGCGGCGGGCGCGATCTTCGTCTCCAAGGGGGACGTGCGCAACCTCACCTCGGCGGCGAACCTCTGGCTCGCCGCCGCCTTCGGCATCGCGCTCGGCGCGGGGCAGTATGCGCTCGCGGCGGTCTCGGTGGTGTTCGGGATCGTGATGATGTCCGTCGTGCGGATGATCGAGCTGAAGCTCCATCTCAAGCGCCCGCGCGGCGAGGACGGAACGGACGACGACTGAACCGCCGCTCACTCGCACAGGCGGTAGTCGTTCGTCCGCTCGCGCTGGTCGAAATGCAGGTGATCGTCGTGGTAGGCGTCCGAGCCGGGGCCGAGCACGGTGCGGAAATAGGCGCAGGCCTTCGTTCGGATCTCGCGCTGGAACCGCGCCTCCGGCGTGTCGCGCCCGTCCCGCGGCTCCACCGGCACGGCCGAGCGCGAAGCGAAGTCGACGCCGGTGATGTCGATGGCGTTGGCGAAGGCGTGCTCGGAGAGGCGCGCGCCCTCCTGCTGGTTGCGCCCGCGGCAGATGTAGGCGCCGGCCGTGAAGACCGTGGAGACTACGGCGTCGAGATGACGGTCGGCGGCCGGGATCAGCGCCTCGCCGGTCCAGCGCGCGAGCGCCCGCGCTACCGGGCAGCGAACGCTGATCGCCGGCTGTAGGTCGACGTCGCCGATCGCCGTGACGCGGACCGGGAGGGCCGCGCCGCACGCGCCGTCGCCGCCGATCGGGTCGCGCCGCTCGAAGACGGCGCCGAGGCGCTCGAGATCGGCGAGGCAGGCCTCGTTCGCCTCCCGCTCGGCGTCGGTGACCGCGAGGGGCGCGCGGTCCTCGTCCGGCAGGACGGCATCCGGCTCGGGCAACACGGGCCGCGGCGGCGGCCCCGGGGCGTCGTCGGTGCGCGCGTCGAGGGCGGGGCTTTCGATGGGGACATCCGCCTCCTCGGCGGGGAAGGTCGGACGCGCCAGCGGAACCGGCGGCGCCTCATCCACGTCGGTCAGCGCGGGCGGACGCTCCGGCGGGCCCGGCGGCGCGTCGGTCGCCGCATCCTGGGCGAGCGCCGACACGGCGAGGAGGAGGAGAACCATCGTGGTGATGGCGGGCGGTGAGCGGAAGCGGGGCGCGCGCATCGGCTCACTCGACGAAGGCGACGGTGAGGCCCTGCTCCACGAGCCCGGCGAGCTCCTCGGCGTCCCAGTTCGTCAGGCGGACGCAGCCGTGGCTGTAGTCCTTGTCGATCTCGGCCGGGGAGGGCGTGCCGTGGATGCCGTAGGTCGGCTCGCTGAGATCGATCCAGACCGAGCCGACGGGGTTGTTGGGCCCGGGCGGGATCTCGAGCTGCTCATCATTGCCGCCCTGCTGGAAGTTGACGTCCGGGTTGTAGTAGTAGACCGGATCGATCGCGATGCCGGTGATCTCGTGCGTGCCCGCGGGGGAGGGCGTTCGGGCGCTCCCGATCGTCGCGGGGTAGTGGATGAGGAGCGCCCCGTCGGCGTCGAGCGCGCGGACCGCGCCGCGCGAGCGGTCGACCTCGATGCGCGCGATCGCGCTCTCCTCGATCGGCTCGCCCGGACGGGCGACGACGATCTCGGTTCCGGCCCGCGTGAAGTCCGCGTCCGGGTTGAGCGCGGCGAGCAGACCCTCGTCCATGTGGAACCTCTCGGCGAGCATCTCCTGCGGGCCGCGATAAGGAATGCGGTCCATCTCGGCGAGCGCGGCGTAGTCGTCGGGGATGGTCTCGACGAAGGGTCCGTCGACGTCGTCCTCGGTAATCGCGTAGACCTCGAGCACGGGCGCGGTGTCTCCCTGCGTCAGCGCCGAGAAGACCTCCGGGTCGAGCTCGCCGTCCGGCGCGAAGCCGTTGATCTCTTCGTAGGCCGCGAGCGCCTTGCGCACGTTCTCGCCGAGATAGCCGTCGACGACGCCCGGCGACACGCCGGCGCGATCGAGCAGGACCTGGACCTTCAGCATGAGCGCGCTCCGGCCGTCGCGCCAGCTTCCGCTCTCCTCTAGCACCGCCCCGTTCGCTTGCCGAGGCGTGAACGGGACTTCGGCGGCGGTGGCCGCGCTGCTCGGGGCGGCGAGCAGAGCGGCTGCGAGGACGAGATCGAGACGGCGCATGCGCACGCTTCCTTCGGTCGGTGCTGAGGGCAGGCGGCAACGCTCGGCGTTCGGAATGGCTCCCGCGCCGCGACGCGCATCGAATCGATGCCGGCGACTCACCCGTTTCGCTGCCCGTGCGACGTGTGCTAGAGCCCTACCGCGCCCACGCAAAAGGCCCCGTGGCGAAATTGGTAGACGCACCGAACTTAAAATTCGGAGCCCGCAAGGCGTGCCGGTTCGAGCCCGGCCGGGGCCACCATCCTCCGACTCGAACGTCGCTCTTTCGCGCGCAGGCGCCACGAAGTCGGCCGACCGCCATCGTCGCCCGAGCGCCGCACGTCTACCCAATCGGCTTTCAAAGTAAGAACGGGGAAAGTTGTATAAATTTTTCAGATTTTGTCTTTCGTTAATTCTCCGGTATGGTTCTCGCACAGTCCCCGCTCGGATGTTCGTTTGCTTCCATTTGGGAACAGCGAGCAAGCTACATTGACACAGTTTAACGCGGAGGGCTTTCCGGATGGCCGACGTGTCTCTGACGAGATTAAGATTGGAAAAACCAATCGTCCTCAATAATGGGTTCGGAGCCGGGGCATCGGGGGGCGCAAGAGGTGCATGTCGAAGCATGCGTCGCCGAAAGGACGGGACAACCGTGCGCGTGCGCCATAATCCAAACACTCTTCGCCCCTTTCTCGAAGAGAACGGTTTCCCCTTGGCCGCGTTTGCGCGGCGGGTCGGACAGTCTGCGCCGCGGCTCGCGACGCAACGGACGCCCGGCTATCGGCTGCAAGGATGCGAGTGATGCAGGGTCGTCCCAACCCCGAAGCGTCGGCCAAGCCGGCGAAGGAGCGTACGCTCCCCATCGACAAGGACGCCTTCGCGCAGCGTCTGTGGCTCGCGATCAAGCGCAGCGGCCTCACCTACAAGGAGACTGCGCGGCGCGCGCAGGAGCACCTGCCGCCGGGCATGCGAATCAGCGACGTCAGCGTCTGGTCCTACGCCAAGGGCCGCAGCCTGCCGCGGCGAATGACCCATGTCGAGGCGCTCGGACGGGTGCTCGGCGTGGAGACGCAGGAGCTGCTCGGGTCGGGCGATCTCCAGTCGCCGCACGGCCCCGGAGCGGCCGAGGAGGCCGCGTTCTCGGGCGTTCACGTGGACGATCTCGGCAACGGTCGAGCCATGCTGCGCATCTCCATGCCGGCCCCCTGGCCGGTGGCGCTGGAGGTCCTCCAGCTGCTCAAGGGCCACGAGTCGGAGAGCGGCGAGGAAGGCGCGACGCCCGGCGGAGATGCCGATACGGATACGGCGTAGAGCCACGGGGAGACTCGATCGACTTCGAGGATCCGCGCACAAATTCGACGCATTATGGGCCCAACCTCCGCACCTGAATCGCTGGACGACCGGGCGTCGGGCAACAACAACAAAGCGGGCGAGCGAACGCCCCTGCGGGCGTTCGCGGGGGCGCATCGTTCTAGAACGAGCAGCGTCGAGACATCACCCATGAAGCAGCAACGTCGTTTCGCCATCGCGCCGTCATTCGTGCGGCTGATCCGCCGCGAGCGTCCGGGCGTGCGCATCGTCGAGGGGCATTTTCCCGACCAGCCGGAACGCCGGTCGCACGTGCGCCTGGAGGGCGACCGCTGCGAGCTCGTGCTGGAGACGATCTCCGGCGGAGCCGTCGTCGGGGAGGAGCGCGCCGAGGTCTCGCGCGGCCAGGGCGAGGTGCTGCTCGACGTCTGCGAGGGCAAGGTCACCTACGAGCGCATCCGGCTCGATGCGGGAGAGGGGCCGATCATGGTGGTCGATCGCTATCTCTCGCCCTCCACCGCGGGCGTCGCGCGCATCGTCTTCGACGGCGCCGACGAGGCGAAGGCGTTCAAGGCTCCGTCCTGGTGCGGCCCGGAGCTCGGGGCCGACGACGTGATCGAGCCCCGCGCGCTCGCGCTCGGCGCACGGCCGAAGCTCTACGACGGGCCGATCCAGGACGCCGCGCTCGAAGCGCTCCTCGATCTTCTCGACAGCCGCGCCCCGCGCTATGCCGGCCGGGGGCGAGACGACGCGGTCCTGAGCGCGCTGAAGCGGCTGGCACGCAGCGACGCGCCTGCGCCCCAGGCGTCTCCCCAGCAGGCTTCGCCGGCCCAGCCGGCGACCGCCCCCGCGAAGGCCTCCGCCAACGGCGGCGCGACTTCGGCGAATCAAGCGGCGCAGCCCGCCGCTGCACCGGCGTCGTCCGCGCCCGCGCCGGAATCGGCGGGCGAGGACGCGCTGTTCGAGCCGATGGAGCCGACCCGCCCCGCCAAGCCCGGCAACGGATCGGCCGACCGCGCCTCCTGAGGCGCGCTGCCGTGATCCTCCTCGCGCTTGCCTCCCACGCCCCGCCGCGCCATGTGTGACGGCGGGCGCGGTCGGTCGGTTCACGGCGGCCGCGCCGCGTCGCGTACGCTCCACCGTCCCGAGAGGCCCGCATGTCCCGCTTCGAGAAGCCCGCCCAGGCGGCGCCGAGCGCCCCGGCGCGCCCGCACGTCGTCACCGCCCACGGCCGCGAGGTCCGCGACGACCTCGCCTGGATCAAGGCCGAGAACTGGCGCGCCGTCCTCGACGACGCCGACGCGCTCCCCGCCGACATCCGCGCCTATCTCGAGGCCGAGAACGCCTACGGAGAGGCGGTGCTCGCCGGCACGCAGGAACTGCGCCGCGACCTCGTCGCCGAGATGCGCGGGCGCATCAAGGAGGACGACAGCTCCGTCCCCGAGCCCGACGGGCCGTTCGCCTACTTCACCCGCTTCCGCGAGGGCGGCGAGCACCCGCTCGTCTGCCGCACGCCGCGCGACGGCGGCGAGGAGGCGGTGCTGCTCGACGGGGACGCGCTGGCGGAGGGGCACGGCTACTTCGCCTTCGGCGATATCGCCCATACCCGCGACCACGCCCGCCTCGCCTGGTCGAGCGACACCGAGGGCTCCGAGAGCTACGTGGTGCGCGTGCGCGAGCTCGCGACGGGCGCCGACCTCGAGGACCGGCTGGAGCGCGTCGCCGGCGGGCTCGTCTGGTCCGCGGACGGGCGGGCGCTCTACTATGTCGAGCGTGACGAGAACCACCGCCCTGCACGGGTGCGTCGCCATCTGCTCGGGACGCCGCAGGAGGCCGACCTGCTCGTCTACGCGGAAGCCGACCCGGGCTGGTTCGTCAATCTCGGCGAGACGCGCTCGCGCGACTGGGGCGTCATCGGGCTCGGCGACCACGAGACCTCCGAGGCCTGGCTCCTCGACCTCCACGACCCGGAGGCGCGCCCGCGCCTCGTCGCCAGGCGCGAGACGCAGGTGCGCTACGACGTGGAGCAGCGCGGCGACGCGCTGATCATCCTCACCAACGCCGACGGGGCGGAGGACTTCAAGCTCGTCACCGCGCCCCTGTCGGACCCGTCCCGCGGCAACTGGCGCGATCTCGTGCCCCACCGCCCGGGTACGATCATCCTCGACCATGCCGCCTTCTCCCGCCACCTCGCGCGGCTCGAGCGCGAGGACGCCAATCCGCGGATCGTCATCCTCGACCTCGCCAGCGGCGAGGAGCACGCGATCGCCTTCGCCGAGGAGGCGTTCTCGCTCGGCATGCGCGCAGGGGCGGAATACGACACCACGGCGCTTCGCTTCGTCTATTCCTCGCTCACCACCCCGAGCGAGACCTTCGACTACGACATGGCGACCCGCGCGCGCACCCTGCGCAAGCGCCAGGAGGTGCCGAGCGGCCACGATCCCGCGGCCTACGTCACCCGCCGGCTGTTCGCCACGGCGCCCGACGGCGCGCGCGTGCCGATCTCGCTGCTGACGCGCGCCGACACGCCGCGCGACGGCTCGGCGCCGGCGCTGCTCTACGGCTACGGGTCCTACGGCATCGCCATGCCGGCCTCGTTCCGCACCAATATCCTCTCCCTGGTCGACCGCGGCTTCGTCTTCGCCATCGCCCATGTCCGCGGCGGCACGGAGAAGGGCTGGGCCTGGTACACGTCCGGCAAGCGCGAGAAGAAGGTGAACACCTTCAAGGACTTCATCGCCTGCGCGCAGACGCTGATCGAGGAGCGCTACACCGTCCGCGGGCGCATCGTCGCCCAGGGCGGCAGCGCCGGCGGCATGCTGATGGGGGCCGTCGCCAACATGGCGCCGGAGCTCTTCGCGGGAATCGTCGCCGAGGTGCCCTTCGTCGACGTGCTGAACACGATGCTCGACGCGGACCTGCCGCTGACCCCGCCGGAATGGCCCGAATGGGGCAACCCGATCGAGAGCGCGGAGGCCTTCGACACGATCCTGAGCTATTCGCCCTACGACAACGTGCGCCCGCAGTCCTATCCCGCGATCCTCGCCATGGGCGGCCTCACCGACCCGCGGGTGACCTATTGGGAGCCGACGAAATGGGTCGCGCGCCTGCGCGCCACGATGACGGGCGGCGGGCCGGTCGTGCTGCACATGAACATGGGCGCGGGCCACGGCGGCGCCTCCGGGCGCTTCAAGCACCTGGAGGAAGTGGCCCTCGGCTACGCCTTCGCCCTCGCGGCGGTGGCGGAGCGGGGGTGAGTCCTCACGCGCTGCGCGCGACCACCCCGATGATCCCCGCCAGCAGGTCGTGCAGCGCGTCCCGGTAGCCGGTGCGCGCCGAGGGTCGGCTCTCGTCGGAGGTCATCGCGACGACGAGGTCGAGGTCCGGCACGACGTAGAGCATCTGCCCGCCGTAGCCCCAGGCGTAGCGCACCTCGCGCCCGCCGATCTCGCGGGCGAACCAGGCGTAGCCGTAGCCGTCGCCGGTCCAGCGCGACCGGGTGCGCGGGCGCCAGCTCTGCGCGATCCAGTCCTCCGGGATCACCTGCGTCCCGTCGGGCGTGCGCCCGCCGGCGGCGTACGTCTCGCCGAAGGCCAGCAGCGAGCGCGGGGTCATCGCCATCTGGTTGCCGCCCAGATGCACGCCCTCGGGGCTGCGTTCCCAATCCGCGACGCGAAATCCCGGGATCGCGCCGAGCCAGTCGTTGGCGAGCGCGAGAGTCGAGCGGCCGCTCTTGCCGGCGAGGATGGCCGAGAGGAGGTGCGTCGAGCCGGTGGAATAGAGCATCCGCCCGCCCGGCTCGTCCTCGAAGGGGCGCGCCAGCGCGTCGCGCGTCCAGTCGCGGCTCGCGATCCACGAGCCGTAGTTCGCCCCCGAGGTGCGCTCCAGCCCCGCGCGCATGGTGAGGAGATCGCCGATCGTGATGCGGTAGAGGCGGGGATCGGGGTCTGCAGGAAGCTTCTCGCGCAGGAGCGGCGCGATCGGCTGGTCGACGCCGTAGACCAGCCCCTTCTCGATGGCGATCCCGACCAGAGCCGAGACGATGGTCTTCGACGCGGACTTGATGTTGGTCGGCCGGTCCGGCGAGGCCCCGCGATACCCGCGCTGCGCCAGGAGCAGGCGGTCGCGGGAGACGAGGACGGTCTCCAGCGGATCGAGCGCGGCGGCCTCGTCGAGGAGCCCGGCGAGCCGCTCGGGACGAGGCTCCTCCTGTGCGGACGAGATCGCGGGCGCGAGCGCCGCGGCGGCGGCGAGGGCGAGGACGGTGCGGCGGTCGAGAGGGCTGTGCATGGGATGTAGCTAGGGACGGGGCGGGCGCTCGCCAAGCCGCGGTCCGCATGCACGAAACGACACCGCCTACTCCGCCGCCTCCCGCTCCCCCGCCTCCGCCGCCCGCGGCCTCTGCCGCGTCTCCCACTCCGGGTCCTCGTGCCAGGGCGCATTGGAGCGCGCCAGCGGCTCGCGGCCGCGGATCAGGTCGGCCGCCTTCTCGGCGAGCATGATGGTCGGGGCGTTGAGGTTGCCCGACACGATGGACGGCATGATCGCGGAATCGACCACGCGCAGCCCCGCGATCCCGTGCACGCGGCAGGCGCCGTCGACCACCGCCATCGGGTCCGAGCCCATCTTGCAGGCGCCGGACGGGTGGTAGGCGCTCTCGCAGTGCTGCGCGATCCAGGCGTCGATCTCGGCATCCGTGCGCACGTCGGGCCCCGGGGCGAGCTCGCCGCCGCGGAAGCGGTCGAAGGCTGCTTGCGCGAAGATCTCCCGGGTGAGCCGCACCGCCGCGCGCATCTCCTCCCAGTCCTCCGGATGGGACATGTAGCGCGGGTCGATCAACGGGTGCGCCGCCGGGTCGGCGTTCGCGAGCCGCATCTTGCCGCGGCTCTGCGAGCGCATCGGCCCGACATGGGCCTGGTAGCCGTGGCGGTCGGAGGGGTTGCGGCCGTCGTAGCGCACGGCCATCGGCAGGAAGTGGTATTGCAGGTCGGGATGGCGCACGCCCGCGCGGGAGCGGATGAAGCCGCCGGTCTCGAAGTGGTTGGTGGCCCCGAGCCCGGTCTTTTTCAGGTACCATTCGAGACCGATCTTCACCTTGGCGACCGGATTCAGCGCCGAATAGAGCGTGATCGGCTCGCGGCTCTCCTGCTGGACGTAGATCTCCAGGTGGTCCTGCAGGTTCTCGCCCACCCCGGGGAGATCGTGCCGCGGCGCGACGCCCGCCGCCTTCAGCTCGTCGGCGTTGCCGATGCCCGACAGCATCAGAAGCTGCGGCGAGCCGATGGCGCCGGCGGAGAGGATCACCTCGCGCTCGGCGTGGAGGCGCTCGACGCCGTCGCTCGGGTCGGCGACGACGACGCCGCGCGCGCGGGTCCCCTCCAGGATGACCTCGAGCGTGCTCACGCCCGTGCGCACCGTCAGGTTCGGCCGGCTCATCGCCGGGCGCAGGTAGCCCCGGGCGGTGGACCAGCGCCGGCCTGCGTGGACCGTCATGTCCATCGTCCCGACGCCCTCCTGCTGGAAGCCGTTCTGGTCCTCGGTGCGATCGTAGCCCGCCTGCACGCCGGCCTCGACCCACGCCTGGTAGAGGGGGTTCTGCGAGACGCCGGTGGAGACCCGCAACGGCCCCTCGCCGCCGTGATACGCGTCCGGCCCCTTGCCGCGCGACTCCGCCTTGCGGAAATAGGGCAGCACGTCGGCGTAGGACCAATGCGCGAGCGCCGGGTCCTCGGTGGCCCAGCGCTCGTAGTCGAGCGCGTGGCCGCGGACATAGGCCATGCCGTTGATCGTCGAGGAGCCGCCGAGCACCTTGCCGCGCGGCCAGTGCATCCGCCGCCCGGCGAGGTTCGGCTGCGGCTCGGTCCAGTAGTCCCAATTGTAGGTCTTGCCCTGCATCGGGTAGGAGAGCGCGCTCGGCATGTGCAGGCGCCAGTCCCACCAATGGTCCTTCGGGCCGGCCTCGAGCAGCAGCACGGAGACGTCCTGGTCCTCGGAAAGGCGGTTCGCCAGGACGCAGCCGGCCGAGCCGGCGCCGACGATGATGTAGTCGTAGGATTTGGTCATGATGATCTCGTTGGCGAATATGTCGATGAAGCCCGCTGACCTGACTCCCCTCTCCCTCGTGGAGAGGGGAGAATGTCGTGGCCTTCACGCAGGGCATGCGTCACGTCAATACGGAGCCTCGACGTCGCCCAGGGCGACGTAGACGCTCTTCTCCTGGGTGTAATGCTGGATCGCGGCATGGCCGTTCTCCCGGCCGATCCCGGATTGCTTGACGCCGCCGAAGGGCATCTCGATGGGCGTGAGGTTGTAGGCGTTGATCCACACCGTTCCCGCCTCGAGCGCCGCCGCGACGCGGTGGGCGCGGGTGAGATCGTTGGTGAAGACGCCCGCCGCGAGGCCGTAGGGCGTGGCGTTGGCGCGGGCGACCACCTCGTCCTCGTCCTCGAAGGCGAGAACGCTCATCACCGGGCCGAAGATCTCCTCGCGCACGATCTCCATCTCGTCCGTGCACTCCGCGAAGACCGCCGGCGAGACGTAGAAGCCCGCGTCGAGCCCCTCGGCGGTGACCCGCTCGCCCCCGGTCAGGAGACGCGCGCCCGAGGACTTGCCGCGCTCGATCGCGGCCAGCACCTTGCCCATGTGCTCGTGCGAGATCAGCGGGCCGACATGGGTCGCGGGGTCCATCGGATCGCCGATCACCATGGCCTTGGTTCGGGTCACGACCTTGTCGAGGAACGCGTCCATCACCCGGCGCTGGACGAAGACGCGGGTGCCGTTCGAGCAGATCTCGCCCTGGGAGTAGAAGTTGCCGAGCAGCGCCCCGCCGACCGCGTTGTCGAGCGTGGCGTCGTCGAAGACGACGATGGGCGACTTGCCGCCGAGCTCCATGGTGACGTGCTTGAGGGTCGCGGCCGCGTCCGCCATCACCGCCTTGCCGGTGCCGACCTCGCCGGTGAGCGAGACCTTGGCGATGCCGGGATGGCGCGTGATCAGCCGGCCGGTGTCGGCGAAGCCCTGGACGACGTTGAACACGCCCGCCGGCAGCCCGGCCTCGGCGTAGATCTCGGCGAGCGCCATCGCGGTGAGAGGGGTGAGCTCGGCGGGCTTGAAGATCATCGTGTTACCGCAGGCGAGCGCGGGCGCCGACTTCCAGCAGGCGATCTGGATCGGATAGTTCCAGGCGCCGATGCCGGCGCAGACGCCCAGCGGCTCGCGCCGCGTGTAGGCGAAGGCCTGCGGGCCGAGCGGGATGTGCCGGCCGGTGAGCGTCGGCGCCATGCCGGCGTAGTACTCGAGGCAGTCCGCGCCGGAGATGACGTCGACGACCGAGGTCTCGGAATAGGGCCGGCCGGTGTCGCGCGTCTCGAGCTTCGCGAGGTCGTCGTTGCGCGCCCGCAGGAGGGACGCCGCGCGCATCAGGATGCGCCCGCGCTCGGCGCCGGTCATCGCCGACCAGACCCGGAAGCCCGCGCGCGCGGCTTCGACCGCGGCGTCGACATCGGCCTCGCCGGCGACGTCGATCGTGGCGAGCACCGATCCGTCGGCGGGGTTGCGGGTCTCGAATCGCTCGCCCGAGAGGGCGGGGCGGCGCTCGCCGCCGATGAACAAGGGAGTGTGGGGGATCACGCCGTCTTCCTTTTTCGGTGTGCGGCCTCGGTTTGCATCGCGGGCGGCAGGCCCTCGCGGGGCACGCCGCGCGCGGCGAGATGCAGGTCGATCGTCTCGGTGACGAGCCGCCGGGCGGCCGCCGTATCGAGCCCGCCGCCGTCGAGGCCCGCGCGGACCCAGACGCCGTCGATCAGGCTCGCGGTCACCTCGGCGAGGTGGGCCGCGTCGTCGGGTCCGAGCCCGAGGCGCCCGAACTCACGCTTGAGGTTCGAGTGCAGGCGCCGGCGGTAGATCCGCTGCAGGCGCCCGAGCTTGGGCTCGTGCGGGACCTGGCCCCAGAAGGCGAGCCAGGCGGCGACGGTCTGCGTCGCGCATTGGCTGTCGTCGAAATTGGCGGAGACGATCGCCGCGAGCCGTGCGCGCGGGGCGTCCCCGGCTTGTCCCAGGCGCTGCGCGGCAAGCATCTGCAGCTCGGTGAGGAGTGACCGCATCGTCGCTTCCAGCAGATCGCCCTTCGAGCCGAAATAATGGGCGATCAGCCCGGGAGACATCCCGGCCCGTTGGGCGATCTTCGCCATCGTCGTCGCGTCGTAGCCGTGCGTGTGGATTGCCGCGACGGTGGCCTCGATCAGCTGCTTCCTTCTCATCTGCGATACGCCGGGACGCGCCATCAGGGGAACTCTCGCGGAAATCTTCCTAGTGGGTTGACATCCCGACCGTGCCCGATCTTAATTGAATGGTCAATCAATTTTGGCCCCACATCCCGACGACGCCGATCCGCCGCACCCGAGACGGCGCATCGTGCATCCCGGGCGCAGTGGCGCATCCCAAGCCGGTCCTCGGCGCGGGAGCGCTGCTCGCAGGACCCGACAGGAGAGACGACCCGATGACGATCCGCCTTCCCGCCCGTCGACTTACCGCCCTTGCCGCCGCGAGCGTGCTCGCCCTCTCGACCGCGCCGGCGCTCGCCCAGGTTCCGGACGCCTGCCGCGCCCCGGTCTTCGCCGACGTCGGCTGGACGGACATCACCGCGACGACCGCCGCCGTGTCCGTCGTGCTCGAGGCGCTCGGCTATGCGCCGGAAGCCGAGCTGCTCTCCGTGCCCGTCACCTACGCGTCCCTCGCCAACGGTGACGTCGACGTCTTCCTGGGCAACTGGATGCCCACCATGGCGGCCGACATCGCGCCGTATCGCGAGGCGGGCACGGTCGAGGTGCTGGAGCGGCCGAACCTGACGGGTGCCAAGTACACGCTCGCCGTCCCCGCCTATCTCGCCGAGCAGGGCCTCACCACATTCGCCGACATCGCGACGTTCCAGGACCAGCTCGACGGCGAGATCTACGGCATCGAGCCCGGCAACGACGGCAACCGTCTCATCCAGTCGATGATCGACGAGGACATGTTCGGGCTGGGTGAATTCAGGATGGTCGAGAGCTCGGAGCAGGGCATGCTCGCCCAGGTCCGCCGCTCGGAGGCGCGCGGGCAGCCGATCGTCTTCCTCGGCTGGGAGCCGCACCCGATGAACGCGAATTTCGACCTCGTCTATCTCGACGGCGGCGACGACGTCTTCGGCCCGAACTTCGGCGGCGCCGAGGTCTACACCAACGTCCGCGCCGGGCTGATGCAGGAATGCGAAAACCTGGGCGCGCTCCTGACCAATCTCGAATTCACGCTCGCGATGGAGAACGAGATCATGGGCGCGATCCTCGACGACAACCAGGTCCCCGAGGACGCCGCCCGCGCCTGGCTCTCGCAGAACGTCGACACCGCCGTTTCCTGGGTCGACGGGGTGACCACGGTCGAGGGCGAGAACGGCGCCGACGCCGTGCGGGCCGCGCTGACGCAGTGAGGGGCGGGCGCTATCCCTCCCTGTAGGGGAGGGGACGATCCGCGCAGCGGATCAGGGGTGGGGGCGAGGCGCGGTGCGCCGCCGACGCTCGACCCCACCCGCCGGCCCTTTGGGCGGTCTACCTCCCCTGCGGGGCTATGGGATTCACGAAGGTCGAACGCCCCGAGTCGTGAAGGCCGCTGCCGGTCTCCCTCCCCCTTGCGGGGAGGGGTCGGGGGTGGGGGTCGTGCAGGATATGCTCGACTTAGTTGCAGGGCTGCAGCAGCCGCTTCGCGGGACGATCGAGCATCGGGACTGCCCGACGACCCCCATCCGTCGGCTTCGCCGACACCTTCCCCCGCAAGGGGGAAGGAAGGCTTTCGCCGACGCGACGAGCTCGATCGGTCCCGCCGGCGCCCGCGAGATCCGTGAACGCCATGGTCCCCGGCGGGGAGGTGGCGCCTGCAGTGCGCCCGCGAAGAGAGAAGGACTGCTTCCATGGACCCTGTCGCCTGGCTCACCGACAACAAGATCCCGCTCGGGCGCGCGATCCGCGACTTCGTGGATTGGCTCAACGACCACGCCGCCTTCGTCTTCTACGCGATCTCGGATGGGCTCGGCTTCGTCATCGACGGCGTCACCGACGCGCTTCTCTGGGCGCATCCGCTCGCCATCGTGGCGCTGTTCGGGGCGATCGCGTGGGTGATCCACCGGGAGTGGAGGCTGCTGGCGCTGGTGGTGGTCTCCTTCCTGCTCGTGATCAACTTAGGCTACTGGGAGGAGACGATGGAGACGCTCTCCCTCGTCGTCTTCGCCACGGTTTTGTGCATGCTGATCGGGGTCCCGCTCGGGGTCGCGGCGGCGCACCGGCCCTGGCTCTATCAGGTCCTGCGCCCGATGCTCGACCTGACGCAGACGATTCCGACCTTCGTCTACCTCATCCCGACGCTGATCCTGTTCGGGCTCGGCGTCGTGCCCGGGCTCATCTCCACCGTGATCTTCGCCGTCGCCGCCCCGGTGCGCCTGACCTACCTCGGCGTCACCTCCACGCCCACTGCGCTGATCGAGGCCGGCGAGAGCTTCGGCGCGTCGAGGCGTCAGATCCTGTGGAAGGTCGAGCTGCCCCACGCGCTGCCCACCATCATGGCGGGGCTGACGCAATGCATCATGCTCTCGCTCTCCATGGTGGTGATCGCCGCCCTCGTCGGGGCGGGCGGGCTCGGCCAGCCGGTCGTGCGCGCGCTCAACACCGTCAACATCGCCATGGGCTTCGAGGCCGGGCTCGCGATCGTGCTCCTCGCCGTCGTGCTCGACCGCCTGTGCAAGCAACCCAAGAGGGCCACGAGATGATGGGCGACCCGATGACCCGCAAGATCGCCGTGCGCTTCGAGCACGTGGACCTCGTCTTCGGGCCCAAGCAGCGCGAGGCGCTGGCGCTGCTCGACCGGGGTTGCGACCGCGAGACCATCCAGAAGGAGACCGGCGCGATCCTCGGCGTCGCCGACGCGAACCTCGAGGTCGCCGAGGGGGAGATCTCGGTCCTGATGGGCCTCTCCGGCTCGGGCAAGTCGAGCCTGCTGCGCTGCGTGAACGGGCTCAACCCCGTATCTCGAGGGCGGGTGATCGTCTGCGTCGACGGCGAGGAGATCGACGTCGCCGCCTGCCGCCCCGCGGACCTGAAGCGCCTGCGCGGCAAGGGCGTCGCCATGGTGTTCCAGCAGTTCGCGCTGCTGCCCTGGCGGACGGTCGCGCAGAACGTCGGCTTCGGGCTCGAGGTGAACGGGCGCTCCAAGGCCGAGATCGACCGCGTCGTCGCCGAGAAGCTCGCGCTGGTGGGCCTTTCCGACTGGGCGGGGGCCTACGGGCACGAGCTGTCGGGCGGCATGCAGCAGCGGGTGGGCCTCGCCCGCGCCTTCGCCATGGACGCGCCGATCCTGCTGATGGACGAGCCCTTCTCGGCGCTCGACCCGCTGATCCGCTCCAAGCTCCAGGACGAGCTCGTGCAGCTGCAGAAGGAGCTCAAGAAGACCATCCTCTTCGTCTCCCACGACCTCGACGAGGCGATGAAGATCGGCGACCGCATCTCGATCATGGAAGGCGGGCGCATCGTCCAGACCGGCACGCCCGAGGACATCGCGCTGAAACCCGCCAACGCCTACGTCGCCGAGTTCGTCGCGCACATGAACCCGGTGAACGTCCTGCGCGGCCGCAGCCTGATGACGCCGCTCGAGGCGCTCGCGCGCCTGCGCGACGGGCGTGTGGTCGCCGGCCCCGGGGGCGGCGTGACCTTGAGGCTCGGCGACGACGGGGCGCTGTCGGGCGCGGCCGTCGACGGCAAGGGCCCGTCGCCGATCCACGTCTACGACGGCGTCGAGGGGCTCGATCCCGCCGGCGGCGCGGTCGTCGTGGTGCAGCCCGACATCACCCTGCGCGAGGCGATGGAGATCCGCCGCCGCACCGGCGCGCTCCTCGTCGTCGAGCAGGACGGCCGCGCGATCGGCGTGCTCGGCGAGAAGGAGCTCTACGACGGGGTCCTGGGGGCCGCGGAGGGAGTGCAGGAGACGCCGGGCAGCGAATCGACCGCAGCCTGAAGCGGAAGGACGCGCGCCGCCGCCGCCGGACGCGAAGGACGGGCCGCGTGGGTTTTCGTCGTCACGAGGTGCCTGATGGACAGATACATCCTTCTCACCGGCGCGATGGGCGCCGGCAAGTCGACGCTCGCGGCCGCCCTGGCGGCGCGCGGGCTGCCCCTGGTGCACGAGCCGGCGCGGCAGATCCTCGCCGAGCAGCGCCGCTTCGGCGGGGCAGGGGTGCCCGACGCCGATCCGAGGCTCTTCGTCGAGCTGATGCTCTCGCGGGCGCTGTACTTCCACGGCGCGCATGGCGAGACGCCCGGGCCCGTGCTGTTCGACCGCGGCGTGCCCGACATCATCGCCTATGCCGAGCTGTTCGGGCTCGACACGGCGCCCTATCGCCGCGCGGCCCAGGCCTACCGCTACGCGCCGACCGCCTTTCTCGCGCCCGACTGGCCTGCGATCTACGCGACCGACGACGAGCGCAAGATGAGCTACGAGGAAGCCAAGGCCTTCGGCGCGCGACTGCGGGAGATCTACGCCGAGCTGGGCTATGCGCTCCTCGAGCTGCCACGGGCGCCGGCCGAGGCGCGTGCCGACTTCGTCATGGAGCGCCTGAGCGGGTAGGGGGCCTCACACGCCCTCGCCGCGACGCCCCTCGCCGTCCTTCGCCGCCACCCAGTGCCGCTCCATCTCCTCGAGGCTCGCCTCCGCGAGCGTGCGGCCCTGCGCTGCCAGCGCATCCTCGATCGCGGCGAAGCGGCGGGTGAACTTGGCGTTCGTGCCGCGCAGCGCCGCCTCGGGGTCGACGTCGCAGTGGCGGGCGAGGTTGGCGACCGAGAACAGCAGGTCCCCGATCTCGTCCATCACGGCGGCCCCGTCGCCGGCCCCGATCGCCTCCTCGACCTCGGCGAGCTCCTCGCGGATCTTTGCCAGCACGTCGTTCGTGTCCGCCCAGTCGAAGCCGACCTTGGCGGCGCGGCGGGTGAGCTTGTCGGCCCGCGCGAGGGCCGGGGCGGCCGCGGGCACGTCGTCGAGATGGCGCGCGGGCGCCTCTCCGCGGGTCGCCGCACGCTCGGCCTTCTCGGCGGCCTTGATCTCTCCCCAGAGCGCCTTGATCTCTTCGGGCGAGCGCGTGCGCGCCTCGCCGAAGACGTGCGGGTGGCGGCGGACGAGCTTCGTCGTGATCGCCTCGACCACGTCGCCGAAGCCGAAGGCGCCGGCCTCCTCCGCCATGCGGGCGTGGAAGACCACCTGCAGCAGCAGGTCGCCCAGCTCGTCCCTGAGGTCCGCGAGATCCCCGCGCTCGATCGCGTCGGCGACCTCGTAGGCCTCCTCGATCGTGTAGGGGGCGATGGTCTCGAAGCTCTGCGCGACGTCCCAGGCGCAGCCCGTCTCGGGATCGCGCAGGGCGGCCATGATGGCGATGAGGCGCTCGATGTCCTTCGACGGCGTCACGGGGCGGGCTCCGGGCGTGGCTGCAGGCGCTCTTGGTTCACCCGTCCTTAACGCGACCGGCTCAGTTTGACGAGACGTCGTCACGAAGTCGAGTAGCGTCCTCCATGTCCATGTCCGCGTCGTCCACCGAGTCCGCCCCCGATCGGGCGTCCACCGCATCCGCGACCCTGATCCCCTTTCCCGTTCGCCACCGCTCCAATCCCGCCCCGGACCGCTCCCGCCAGGAGCAGAAGCGGCTTATGGACGCCGTCTTCGCGACCGGCGCCCTGGAGATCCCGGCCGGCGACGTGCGCCTCAAGGGCCTCGCCGCGCGCCTCCAGATCCTGGGCTTCGTCGCCATCGACGAGATCGGGGAGGGCGGCCGCACGCGCCGGCTGCGTCCGTCCGAGGCGATCGAGACGGCCACCGACCTGCCCTGGCGCCTTTCTCGCTCCGACAGCGCGCTCGCCCGGATCGGAACGCTGACCGCGTGAGGCGGGGCAGGGGGCTCGCGACGGCCTCCGCTCTCCTTCCCTGTAGGGGAAGGTGGATCGGCGCGGAGCGCCGAGACGGATGGGGCACGCCGAAAGGCGTGTTCGGCGAAGCCGAAGCGGGCCGCGGTGGGCTTGCTGGAGACCCTGCGCCCGTCCCGGTTTCCGCTTCGCGGAACGCGTCGCTCCGCTCCGCGCCCCATCCGTCTCGGCTACGCCGAGCCACCTTCCCCTACAGGGAAGGAGAACGCCCGGCCCGCTCGCGGAGATCGGCTCCCTTCTGCACCCCCCTGATCATTCCGTATCGCCATGATCGCGCGATTGCGATGATCACGCGGCGTTCGGCAAAACGAACGCCGCCGTCCCGCCCCGCCTCGCAGGCTTGCATTCGCGCAAAGGGCCCGTGAAACACGAGGCGCTGCAAAGCGTCGCGGTCACGCCCTCGCGCCTTGTGAAGTCCCGGTCGGACGCGTCACACTTCGCTCCGTTCGACGGATGGAGGCGTGGATGACGGTCGAGACCCTGGTCGAGCGAACCCCTGTGGCAGCTCTCGCGCGGCACGTCGCGGCGCTGGCGGCGCCGATCGTCCTCGCTCTCGGCGTCGCGAGCGCGCCGGCGCCGGCGCTGGGGCAGGGCGCTTCGGATCCGCTGCGCAACTGCCCGCCGATGCTCGCCGGGCTCGAGGGGCTGATCCACCGCGCGGCGCTCGCGCAGGACCAGGCCGTCCTCACCTTCGTCGGCCACGCCACCTTCCTGATCGAGAGCGCGGCGGGCGTCACGATCGCGACGGACTACAACGACTACGTCCGGCCGGACGCGCCGCCGACCATCGCCACGATGAACCGGGCGCACCGGACGCACTACTCGCTCGCGCCCGATCCGGCGATCGCGCACGTGCTGCGCGGCTGGAACCCCGAGGGCGGCGTCGCCGAGCACGACCTCGAAGTCGCGGACGTGCGGGTGCGCAACGTAACCACCAACATCCGCTCGGGGATGGCGACGGCCTACGACGAGAACTCGATCTTCGTCTTCGAGACGGCGGACCTGTGCATCGCCCATCTCGGGCACCTGCACCACGTGCTGGAGCCCGAGCACCTGATCGCGCTCGGGCGTGTCGACGTCGCGCTCGCGCCGGTGGACGGCTCCTACACGCTCGACACGGCGGGCATGATCGAGACGCTGCGGCGCATGGGTCCGCGCCTCGTCGTGCCGATGCACTTCTTCTCGGAGTTCCGGCTCGAGCAGTTTCTCGAGGAGGCGAGCGCCCATTTCGACATCGCCCGCGCCGATAGCGCCAGCGTGATCCTGTCGCGCGACACGCTGCCGGAGCGGCCGACGGTGCTGGTGCTGGACGGGCCGGGGCGGTGATCGGGGCGGGGTGGTAATGCGAGAGGACGACGAGTGGGGCGGGGGCGCTCCTCCCCAGCGCCTGCCGATCGCATAAGATATATTATGGAACCAACTCGTGGAGCTCCACAGCCCCCCTCAGGCGCGTGCGCTCCGATACCCCAAGGCCGCGACGGCGACCGCGCCTGCGAGCGACAGCACGACGAGGCTCCAGATCCCGCTCCAGTTCGCCACGGCGACGGCGACGAGCGCCCAGACCACAGCCACCGCATAGAGCGGGATGCGCGGCAGCCGCGTCAGCACCAGGGCCGCCGTCGCGAGCGCGCCGAGCAGCGCCCCGATCGCCCAGCCGTATTGCCCGAGCGCGATCTCGTAGCCGGCGCCGGTGAGCCCGATCGAGACCCAGGACGCCGCCGTCAGCCAGCCCGCGTAGAGCGCCAGCGGCGCGCGCAGCAGCCATTGGTCGGACGTCGGCGTGCGCGACAGCGCGACGAGCGCGAGGATCAGCATCGCCCAGATCAGGATCGTCGCCCACACCGGGCTCACCTGCGCCACTGCGAGCCAGGCCGCGCCGATGGCGAGGCTGCCGATGAGCGGCCAGCGCGGCGGGTCCCATTCCGGCGCATCGCCGCGGCGCACCACGCCGAAGGCCGCCGAGGCCAGGAGCCACAGGTAGATCGGCCCCCAGATGGCGAAGGCGTACCCCGCCGGCTGCACCGGCGGATCGACCTGCGGCACCGGGAACTGGTCCGGATCGAAGCCGGCGAAGGGAAACGCCGCCGGCGCCGTCGCGAAGGCCAGCGCCGCGACGGCGACGAGGATCGCCTTCATGCGGCGCTGGTCGCGGGCGCGGGTCTCGGGTGTGCGCGGGGGGCCGGGCTCGGGCATCGGCGTTCTGCTCCTGGAATGATCGTCGGCTCGCGTCGCGCGGCGGCGAGTGTGCACCCATGCAACGCCATGGCAAGCTCGGGCGTTCCCCTAGAGCGCCCGAGCTGACGGGGTCGGGTCGGGCGCTCTGGATTGCCGATTTGTCGGATCGTTCTTTCCGCGACCTGTTTCCATCCGCTGGGATGATGCTCTGAAGCGCTGTCCGACCGGCGACGGTCCGATCGGTCCCTGCATCAGGGACCCGGCGCGTGCGCCCTCGGGCGCGGCCGCAGGAGCGCGAGCGCGACCGCCCAAAGCGCGATCACGATGAGGCTCGCCATGGCATACGCGCGCGGATCGACGCCGGAGCGCATACCCTCCAGCAGCAGTTTCGCGACTACGGTGGCCTCCCCGGACAGGAGAAAGGTCGGCACCAGCGGCTCGTTCACCGAGACCGCCATGGCGAACGCGGCCGCGACCGCGAGGCGCGTGCGAAGGAGCGGCAGGATCACCGCCAGGACCATGGCGCCCGGCCGTGCGCCGAGATCCATCGCGGCACGAAGGAGATCGCGGTCGAGATCGATCATCGCGGCGCGCACCAGGAGATAGGTGACGGGCAGGACGAGCTGGCTGTGCGCGAGCGTGAGCGCGAGCCAGGGATCGAGGCCGATGGGCAGCGCGAGGCGGCCCATTCCGAGCGCCAGGACGATCGGCGGGACGAGGCCGGGCAAGAGCAGAAGCGTGTCGACGGCAAGGGTGCGCCGCATCGACCTCCCCTCCAGGTAGAGCGCGGCACAGAAGCTGGCGCAGACCGACAGGACCGCCACCGCCAGCGCGACGAGGGCGGATCGTAGCGCGGCCGCGCGCCATTCCGAGGAAGCCAGAGCCTCGACGAACCAGCGTCCGCTCAAGCCGGACGGCGGGAATACCAGGAGGCGGCCATCGCCGAGGCTCGCCAGGACGAGGCACGCGAGCGGGCTCGCCAGCACGACGAGCACGAGCCCCTGGGCGAGTACACGCCCCGGCCGGAGCCTGTCGCCCGAGGCGTCGGCGCGGCCCCTCCCCGCCCCGGCTTCGCCGCCGCGCTCCCCGAGCGAGCGTGCGAGGAGCACGGCGCCCGGCAGGGTCGCGACGACGAGGAGCAGCGCCAGCGTGCCGCTGGCCCGCCAGTCGCCGAGCGTCAGCGCCAGCGTCTGCACGCGCCCGGAGATCAGCTCGTTGCGCGGCGCGCCGAGAATGTCCGGCAGGATCGGCATGCCGAAGGCGCCCGCGAAGATCAGAAAGGCGAGCGCCAGGATCTGCGCGCGCATCGCCGGGATCTCGACCGACAGGAAGACGCGCCAGGGCCGCGCGCCGAGGCCACCGGCGGCGAGGGCGATGTCCGGATCCACCTCCCGCCGTGCCACGTCGAGCCCGACGAAGGCGACGGGCACGAACACGAAGAGCGCGCCCGTCAGCACCGCCCCGGTGCCGAAGAGGATGCCGCCCTCGAACCCGAGCAGGCCGGCGATCGTACCCACCGGCCCGCTGCGCTGGAGCAGGAAGAAGACGCTCGCCGAGACGATCAGCGGGTTGAGCAGGATCAAGGCGATCGCGGTGGCGCTCAGGAGGCCATGCAGGCCGCGCCGGGCGCTGCCCGCGAGCAGGAGGAACGCCGCGCCGAAGACGAGCGAGAGGGCGGTCGCCGTCGCGGCGAAGACGAGGCTGCGCCACAGGATCGCGCTGTTGGCGCGCAACACCTCCGCGACCGACGGCTCGGCGGCGACATCGCCCACGAAGAGCAGGAGCGGGACGAGGAAGGCCCCCGACCACAGGACGAGCGGCGGCGCCAGGAGCGCCGCCCGCCACGTCGGCGCCGACGCCGATGCCGGCGTGCGCGCGCCTAGCCCTGGAGCCACGCGAGCCAGGCCGTGAGAAGATCCTGCTCGCGCGGCCCCCACCAGGCATGATCGTAGGAGAGCTGCACCGCCTTGTTCGCGACCGTGGTCGGCATGCGATCCGCGACGTCGCCGAGCAGGTCGATCGAGGCCGGGTTCGTCGGCCCGAAGCCCGTCGCACGCGCGAACGCCGCCTGCACCTCCGGGCGCGAGGCGTGGGCCATGAAGGCCTGCGCCGCGTGCGGGTTCTCGGCGTTGGCGAGGACGAGCCAGTAGTCCCGGGTGAGAATACCCTGGTTCCACGTCAGCCGCAGCGGCACGCCCTGATCGATCAGCTGAAAAGTATCGCCATTGTAGAACATCGCCACCAAGGCCTCGCCCGACGACAGGAGCCGCTGCGCCTGATCGCCGGTCTCGTACCAGATGACGCGGTCGCGCACGCGGTCGAGCGAGGCGTACGCGCGTGCGAGCTTCGCCTCGTCGAGCGGATAGACCTCCTCCATCGGCACGCCGTCCGCCATCAAGGCGACCTCGATCACGTAGTTCGGACGCGGGCCGAACAGCGCGACGCGGCCTGGGTTCTGCGCGGCGAACGCCCAGACCTCTTCCCAGGTGGTCGGCGCTTCGGCCTCCGACACACGCTCCGTGTTGGAGACGATGTTGAAGCTCCAGTAGAGGGCCGCGACACCATGTGAGGCGACTGCGTCGTCGTAGAGCGCGTTCACGGGGACGACCGTCGAATCCACCGGCGCCCACAGATCGAGCGCCTCCCCCGCGCTGAGCCAAGAGGCGTCGCCCATCATCACGTCCATCACCGCCGTCCCGCTCTCCACCTGGAGGCGCGCACGTGCGAACATGGTCTCACCGTCGGAGAGTTCCGTCACCGAGATGCCGGTCTCCTCCGCGAAGCTCTCGAACACGTGCTCGCGCTGGAGCGCCTGGAACGAGCCGCCCCACGAGTTGACGGTGAGCTCCTGCGCGCCGGCCGGGTCCGAGGCGGCAGCCGGCAGGGCGACGCCGATCGCGAGCGCGAGGTAGACCGTCCGGAAAAGTACTTTCATGCGTGTGATCTCCTCTCCAAGGGGTGCGCGGGACCGCGGGTCGCCGTCATGCCGCGGGCGCGAACAGCGCGAGCGAGACGACGCTGAGCGCAATCGCGGCCGATTTGCGCCCGTCGAGGCGCTCGCCGAGCCAGATCGCCGACAGGGCGATCGGCACGAGGATGTAGAACGACTGGATGACGTAGACCGCGCCGACCTTCCCGCCTTCCGAAAGGGGGAGAATGACGCCGGCGGTGCCCACGAGCTGCGCGAGACCCATGGCGGCGACCAGTGCGAACGTGAACCATGTCGCGACCATGGGGCTGATTAGGCTCGACTGCGCGAATGCTATGGCAGCGCGAATGTATTGTGCGCTCCAAATGACCCGAGCGCGAATTTCTACGAAACCCGCTACAATTGTCAAGGTTTCCCTTGCGACCGACCTCATGTGAGGTGGTGTCCCTCGGCGACGCACCGCGGCCCGAGGGAGATCGCCCGGCGGCCGCTCAGTCGTGCCCGGCCGCCTGGGCGAGGATGGGGTCGAATGCGGCGTACCAGGCGGACGGCTTGGCGAGACCGGTGGCCTGATGGCGGCCGGAGCGATAGTAGCGGCGGTGTCCGTCCAGCATCGCGGCGACCCGGGAGGCGTCCTGTCGATCGGAAGCGAGGGCGGACAAGACCGACGCGACCGTTTCCGGCCCGGGTACGCGTCCGGGCTGCGTGAGGGCCGCGAGCGCCCCGACGATCGCCACGGCCCGGTCGAACGGGCGCAGGTCGTCGAGGCGCCCCACGAGGCCGACGTCGAAGTCGATGAGCACGACATCGCCCTCGGGGCCGATGATCTCGTTGCCACCCCAGCGGTCGCCCAGGACGATCCCGGCCGCGTGCGCGCGCTCCAGCTGTATCGCGAGCGAGCGCAGGGCGTGCGCCGTCGCCGTCGGCAAACCGGGCGCCCCGCGCGCGACGAGCCGATCCAGGGGAGTTCCCCCCACGTAGGGATACACGAGCCAGTCTTCGCCGTGGGCGAGCGGTGGACTCACCGCGACGCCGTGCCGGGCGAGCAGTCGGATGTGCGCGGCCTCCTGCGGGGCGGTGCGCAAGACGACGCGGGCCCCGTGTCGCGCGAGCCCGCAAGCCTCGAGCACGCCACCGATGTAGCCCGCGACGGCCTGCTCTCCTCCAGGCCGGCGCCGCCGCAGCACCACCGCGCCGACGTCCGAATCCAGGAACAGTGTCTCGTTGAGGTTCCCAACCCCGTTCCCGCGCACTCGTACAGCGCCCAGCTGCGGCGCAGCCGCCCGAACGTGCTGAAGAAAGGTCTCCATCCGCGGCCGCTCCTGGCAAGGCCGGACCGATACCACCGGGCGGCCGGACCGGCATCCCGCACCATCAAGAGTGAATCACCCGCCCATACGCATCCAGCACGCTCTCGTGCATCATCTCCGACAGCGTGGGGTGCGGGAAGACCGTGTGCATCAGCTCTTCCTCGGTGGTCTCGAGGTTCATCGCCACCACGTAGCCCTGGATCAGCTCGGTCACTTCCGCGCCGATCATGTGCGCGCCGATGAGCTTGCCGGTCTTGGCGTCGAAGATGGTCTTGACCATGCCGTCGGGCTCGCCGAGCGCGATCGCCTTGCCGTTGCCGGCGAAGGGGAAGCGGCCGACCTTGACCGCGATCCCCTGCTCCTTCGCCTTGGCCTCGGTGAGGCCCACCGACGCGATCTGCGGGTGGCAGTAGGTGCAGCCGGGGATCATGCCCTTGTCCATCGGGTGGGTGTGCTTGCCGGCGATGGTCTCCACGCAGATGACGCCCTCGTGCTCGGCCTTGTGGGCGAGCATCGGCGGGCCGGCGACGTCGCCGATGGCGTAGATCCCCGGCACGTTGGTGCGCCCGAGCCCGTCGGTGGCGACGAGGCCGCGCTCCAGCTTCACGCCGAGCGCCTCGAGCCCGAGGCCCTCGACGTTGCCGACGACGCCGACCGCCGAGATCAGCTTGTCCGCGGTGATGGCTTGCGAGCCCTTGTCGGTCTCGATCGTGGCGGTAACGGAGCTCGCGCCCTTCTCCACCTTCGTCACCTTGGCGGAGGTGAGAATCTTGATGCCCTGCTTCTCGAAGCGCTTCCTCGCCATCGTGGCGATCTCGGCGTCCTCGACGGGCAGGATCTGCGGCATCACCTCGACGACGGTGACCTCCGCGCCCATCGTGCGGTAGAACGAGGCGAATTCCATGCCGATGGCGCCCGAGCCCATGACGAGGAGCGACTTCGGCATCTCTTTCGGGACCATCGCCTCGAAATAGGTCCAGATCAGGGTCTTGTCCGGCTCGATGCCGGGGAGCACGCGCGGGCGCGCGCCGGTCGCGACGATGATGTGCTTGGCCTTGTAGCTGCCCGGCCCGAGCGCGCCCTTCGGCGCGGGGGCGGGCGGGCCTTCGACGGACTTCGTGGCGGGCTTCACGGTGACCTCGCCCGCCTTGGCGATGGTCCCCTCCCCCCAGATCACGTCGACCTTGTTCTTCTTGAGCAGCATGCCGACGCCGCCGTTGAGCCGGCCGGAGACGCCGCGCGAGCGCTTCACCACCGCGCCGATGTCGAAGGAGACGCCCTGTGCGGACAGCCCGTAGTCGCCAGCGTGCGACATGTAGTGGAAGATCTCGGCCGAGCGCAGCAGCGCCTTCGTCGGGATGCAGCCCCAGTTGAGGCAGATCCCGCCCAGATGCTCGCGGTCGACGACGGCGGCCTTCATCCCGAGCTGCGCCGCGCGGATGGCGGCGACGTAGCCGCCGGGACCGGCGCCGATGATGATCACGTCGTAGGTGTCGGCCATGATGCAGTCTCTCTCGTCTTCGATCAGGCGCCCTCGACGGGGCAGGTCAGCAGGATCCAGCGGCTCTCCGGGGCATAGCGGGAATGCCGGCGGACGGGGCGGGAATCACGTTCGCGAAAGCCCCGCCGCGCGAGATGCGCGCGGAAGGCCTCGTTGGTTTCATGCGTGGTGATGGCGAGGGTCGCGCACCCGGCCGCGCGGGCGCGGGCGACGCCCTCCCCGATCAGCGCCGCGCCGACGCCCTGCCCACGGTGCTCGGGAAGCACGGCGAGATCGCGCAGGAGGAAGGCGCCGCGCACCTGCGCGAGCAACTCGTAGTGCGAGCGCTGATCGGGCGGCATGCGCAGGAGGTCGAGCCGCCCGATGCGGCGGGTGAGCGTCAGCGCGACGAGCGCGCCGACCACCCTGCCCTCCCGCTCGGCGACGACGGCGTTCTTCCACGACAGCTCGCCCGACGCCGCCCGCACCTCCCGCGCCGCCGCATCGAGCCACGACCCGCCGTCCGGCGCGCCGCGCGCGTAGAGGCTCGCGACGAAGCCCGCGTTCGCCATGTCCCACAGCACCGCCACGTCGCGCGCGTCCGCGGGCGTGGCGGGGCGGAGGGCGGCGGGTGCGAGGGTCGCGGCGTCAGGCATAGGCGGGGGCGATCTCGCTCAGGTGGGCGTGGATCGTGTCCATGACGGCGTCCATGTCCGTGAGGACGGTATGGTTGGTGACGCGCAGGATGCGGAAGCCTTGACTTTGCAAGGTTTCGTCACGAGCCGCGTCTCGGGCCTGCTGCATGTCGTAGGAGTGGCTCGCGCCGTCCACTTCGATGATCAGCTTGTGCTTCAGGCAGCAGAAGTCGACGACGTAGGAGCCGAGGGGGACCTGGCGGCGAAAGTAGGTGCCCTCGAGCGCGGTCCGACGACGCAGATGCCACCACAGCCGCTTTTCGGCAGGCGTCATCTGCCTGCGGAGGGGACCCGCCGCGCGCTTCGCGGCCGGGGAAGACGATTTCGTTGGCGATCGATTCCAAGGCATCGCTTCCCTCCCTTCATCCCCGTCGCATCCACCGGCCCCAGCGTGTCAGGCCCTGCCGGAGGCCGTGAGCCCTGCCCGCCGACCCCCATCCGTCGGCTTCGCCGACACCTTCCCCGCAAGGGGGAAGGAAGGCGGCTGCATGACCCGCAGTGGGTGACCCCCACCGGTCGTGACGGCCGCTCTCCCCTCCCGTTTGCGGGGAGGGGCCGGGGGTGGGGGTCGAGGGGATCGGCCCCGCGCGATCCGCATCCCTGGACCCCTAGAGCCCTGCCCGCCGACCCCCATCCGTCGGCTTCGCCGACTCCTTCCCCGCAAGGGGGAAGGAAGGCGGCTGCCTCGCCCGTAGCGGGTGGCCTCCACCCGTCGTAACGGCCGCTCTCCCCTCCCCCTTGCGGGGAGGGGTCGGGGGTGGGCGGCGGGGGGATTGGCACCTGGATCTCCGCCCCGCAGAGCCCATGAGGCCTTCCCGCCGACCCCCATCCGTCGGCTTCGCCGACACCTTCCCCGCAAGGGGGAAGGGCAAAGGATCATCTCACACCAGCATCCCCATCGGGCTCTCGATCAGCTCGCGGAAGGCCGCCAGCAGCTCGGCGGCGAGCGCGCCGTCGACGACGCGGTGGTCGCAGGAGAGGGTCACCGTCATCGCCTGGACGACCGCGGGTGCGTTGTTCTTCACCACGACCCGCTGCTGGCCCGCGCCCACCGCCATGATGGTGGCGTGCGGCGGGTTGATCACGGCGGAGAACTCGCGGATGCCGAACATGCCGAGGTTGGAGACCGCCGTCGTGCCGCCGGTATATTCGTCGGGCTTGAGCTTCTTCACCCGGGCGCGGCCGGCGAGGTCCTTCATCTCGGCGGAGATGGCCGACAGCGTCTTGGTCTCGGCCTTGCGGATCACCGGCGTGAACAGCCCGCCCTCGATCGCCACGGCGACGCCGACGTCGGAGTTCTTGAACTTGAGGATCCGGTCCTCGGCCCAGACGGCATTGGCGTTCGGCACGCGCTGGAGCGCGAGCGCCAGCGCCTTGATGACGAAGTCGTTGACCGAGAGCTTGTAGGCGGGCTTGCCGTCCTTCACGGGCGCGGCGGCGTTGAGCTGGGCGCGCAGCGCGAGCGCGGCGTCGAGCTCGACGTCGATCGTGAGATAGAAGTGCGGGATCGTCTGCTTGGACTCGAGCAGGCGCTTGGCGATGGTCTTGCGCATGCCGTCGAGCTGGACTTCCTCGTAGGAATCCGCCGGGAACATCGCCTTGACCTGGTCGAGCTTGAGGCCCTGCGCCATGGCCGCGCCCGCGGTCGCGGCGGGCGGCGTGGGGACCGCCTTCTGCGGCAGGGCGTCGGCCGCGGGCTTCGGCGCGCCGGCGGGAGCGGCGGCGGCCTTGGGCGCGCCGGAGGCGAGCGCCGCCTTCACGTCGCGCTCGACGATGCGCCCGTGCGGACCCGAGCCCTGCACGCCGGCGAGGTCGAGCCCGCCTTCCTTGGCGATGCGCTTGGCGAGCGGGGAGGCGAAGATGCGATCGCCCGACGCGGCGGCGGGAGCCTGCACGGGTTGCGCCGCGGGCGCGCCGCCGGGGGCCTCGTTCACGCGGGCGTAGGACATCGTGCCGGCCTCGCCGCCGCCGGCGGTGGTGACGTTCGCCTCGGGCGCTGCGGCGGGAGCCGGCGCGGGCGCCGGCGCGCCGCCGCCGGTGGGCGCCTGCACGCTCGCGGGGTCCTCGCCCTCCTCCGCGATCACCGCGATGACGTCGTTGACCGGGACGTCCGCCGTGCCCTCGGGCACCACGATCTTCGCGAGCACGCCCTCGTCGACGGCCTCGACCTCCATCGTGGCCTTGTCGGTCTCGATCTCGGCGAGGATGTCGCCGGACTTGACCGTGTCGCCTTCCTTCTTGAGCCACTTGGCGAGATTGCCCTTCTCCATCGTCGGGGACAGGGCGGGCATCAGGATGTTGATTGGCATCGTCGCTGGATCCTGAGCTTTACGGGGAACCTAGTTCACGGCGCTGGTGGAGCCGGGATCGGTGGGAGTGTCGAGCTCGGCCTCGATGCCGGCGCGGATCTGGGCGAGGGCCTCCTCCTCGCTCATGCCGGCCTCGAGGGCGTAGATGCGCGCAGCGTGGCGCGCGAGATCGACCAGGAGAACGCCCCAGGTGACGGGGTCGTCGAAGGAGCGGCGGAGCGCGACCGAGACCGCGCCCTCCACCACGCTCGCCCGCAGGATCTCGTGCCCGCCCTTCTCCCGCACGTCGGGAGGGATCTCGAGCTCGTGGAACAGCGGGGCGTCGTCGTCCTCGGCCATGGCGCGCGCTCCGCGCTCAGCGGTAGCAGACGGCCTTGACCGCCTGCACCACCTCCGCCACCGACGGCAGCGCGAGCTTCTCCAGGTTGGCCGCATACGGCATCGGCACGTCCTTGCCGGTGACCCGCGCGACCGGCGCGTCGAGATAATCGAACGCATCCGCCTGGACGCGCATGGCGATCTCGGCGGAGACGCCCGACTGCGGGAACCCCTCCTCGACGCACACGCAGCGCCCGGTCTTCATCACCGAGGCGACCACCGTCTGCGAATCCATCGGGCGGATCGTGCGCAGGTCGACGACCTCGCAGTCGATCCCCTCCGCCTCGAGCTCGTGGGCGGCCTTCAGCGCATAGGTCATGCCGATGCCGAAGGATACGATCGTGCAGTCCTTGCCCGGGCGGTGGATCTTGGCCTTGCCGATCGGCACGGTGTAGTCGTCGAGCTTCGGCACCGGGAACGACTGGCCGTAGAGGATCTCGTTCTCGAGGAAGATCGTCGGGTTCGGGTCGCGGATGGCGCTCTTGAGCAGCCCCTTCGCGTCGGCCGCGGTGTAGGGCATCACGACCTTGAGGCCGGGCACGTTCGAGTACCAGGCGGCGTAGTCGTGGCTGTGCTGGGCGGCGACGCGGGAGGCGGCGCCGTTGGGGCCTCGGAACACGATCGGGCAGCCGAGCTGGCCGCCGGACATGTAGAGCGTCTTCGCCGCCGAGTTGATGATCTGGTCGATCGCCTGCATGGCGAAGTTGAAGGTCATGAACTCGACGATCGGCCGCAGGCCGGAGAAGGCCGCGCCGACGCCGAGCCCCGCGAAGCCGTGCTCCGTGATCGGCGTGTCGACGACGCGCTTGCCGCCGAACTCCTGCAGCAGGCCCTGGGTGACCTTGTAGGCGCCCTGGTACTCGGCGACCTCCTCGCCCATGACGAAGACGGCGCCGTCGCGGCGCATCTCCTCGGCCATGGCGTCGCGCAGCGCCTCGCGGACGGTCATCGTGACCATCTCGGTCCCGGCCGGGATCTCCTGCGTGGCGTCGTAGACGTCGGCGGTCTTCATCACCGCGGGCGACGCGGGACGGGCGACGGGCGCCGTCCCGGCGGCGGGGGCGGAGCCCGCGGGCTCGGCCGCCATGCCTTCCGCCGCCATCTGGGCCGGCGCGCCGGACTGCGCCGGCTCGGCCGCGGGCGCCGATGCGGCGGGGCCGCCCGCGGCCGCGGCCGCGACGTCCTCCCCCTCCCCCGCGATGATGGCGATCGGCGTGTTGACGGCGACGTTGTCGGTGTCCTCGGCCACCAGGATCTTGGCGAGGACGCCTTCGTCCACCGCCTCGACCTCCATGGTCGCCTTGTCGGTCTCGATCTCGGCGAGGATGTCGCCGGATTTCACCGTGTCGCCTTCCTTCTTGAGCCACTTGGCGAGCTTGCCCTGCTCCATCGTGGGAGACAGAGCGGGCATCAGAACGTCGATGGGCATGGACCAGCGCTCTTCGATCGACGGCCCGGAGCCCCGCGGCGCGGAACCCTGGGCCGGAGGGAAAGGATCAGTGGAGAATGTCGGTGAACAGCTCGGACGGGTCCGGCTCGGCGTCGTTGGTGGCGAAGTCCGCCGCCTCGTTGACGATCTTGCGGATGCCGCCGTCGATGCTCTTGAGCTCGTCCTCGGGCACGTTGAACTCGCCGATCAGGCGCCGGCGCACCTGCTCGATCGGGTCGCGCTCCTCGCGCATGCGCGTCACCTCGTCCTTGGTCCGGTACTTGGCCGGATCGGACATCGAGTGGCCGCGGTAGCGGTAGGTCAGCATCTCGAGGATGAAGGGCCCCTCCCCCGAGCGCGCATGCTCGAGCGCCCGCTCGCCCGCGTCGCGGACGGCGCGGATGTCCATGCCGTCGACCTGCTCGCCCGGGATGCCGAAGGAGAGGCCGCGCTTGGAGAAGTCCGACTGCGCCGCCGAGCGCGTCACCGACGTGCCCATCGCGTAGCGATTGTTCTCGATGACGTAGACGACGGGCAGCTTCCACAGCGCCGCCATGTTGAAGCTCTCGTAGACCTGGCCCTGGTTGGCCGCACCGTCGCCGAAATACACCATGCTCACGCGATCCTCGTCGCGGTAGCGGTTGGCGAAGGCGATGCCGGTGCCCAGCGGCACCTGCGCGCCGACGATGCCGTGGCCGCCGTAGAAGTGCTTCTCCTTGGAGAACATGTGCATCGACCCGCCCTTGCCCCGCGAGTAGCCGCCCCGGCGGCCCGTGAGCTCGGCGAGCACCCCCTTGGGGTCCATGCCCGTGACCAGCATGTGGCCGTGATCCCGGTAGCCGGTGATCACCTGGTCGCCGTCCTGCGAGGCCATCTGCATGCCCACGACGACGGCCTCCTGGCCGATGTAGAGGTGGCAGAAGCCGCCGATCAGGCCCATGCCGTACATCTGGCCGGCCTTCTCCTCGAAGCGGCGGATGAGCAGCATCTCGCGATACGCGTGCAGCTCCTCCTCCTTCGTCAGCGTGGGGGCGTTCGTGGCCGCCCCTTTCCCCGCTCGGCCCTTCCCGGTGGCCTTCGTCGATGCGGGCTTGTTGGCAGAAGTCGACTTGGGAGCGGACGCGTTTTGCGTCCGACGCGCAGCCGTGGCCATGCATACCTCCGGAACGTTATCCTCGATCACTCTTCTAGCCCAACTAAAGTCGGAAAGCGAGAGCGCAAGGCGGCGTGCCCACAGGTCGCGGCGATGCGATACGTCGATGATTCGGCGAATCTTTTTCGGATCAACATGTTTTCAGTTGATCGATAGGCGCACGGCTTACCGTACGTCTTCCGCGACATCGTCCAGGATGACGACGACGTCGTTGCGGTGCACACGTCCGAGCATGAAACGCGCCTGCTCCTCGAGCAGATCCCGGTCGATCCGGTCCGAGCGCACGAGGGCGATGCGGCGCTCCCAGTCGGCGCGCTCGTCGCGCACCAGCGCGAGCGTCGCCTCGATGCGGCTCTTCTCCGCCTGGAGCTCGCGCTTGGCCTCGAGCCCCCGCTGCCCCGACTGGGCATGATGGAGGAAATAGCCGACGGCGAGCCCCGAGACGCTGTAGAGCGCGAGGGGAATCAGGACAGCGCGGAGACGTTTCTTGACGACCATGCGCCGATGGTCGGCGGCGATGGTGAAGGAAGGCTTAAGGAGTGCGCGGAGCAACGGGAGTGGCCACCGCCCATTCGCCCCCTCCAGTCCGCCGCGCGGCCCACCTCCCCGCAGGGGAGGACGACGGCCGCAGGCCGGAGGGTGGGGAGGGCGGCGGTACGGCCGGCCCGGATATCCGACGGCCCCACCGCCCGCGCTTCGCGCGGACTCCTCCCCTCCGGGGAGGACGCGCCCGTCGTGAGGCCCTGGAGGAGGACCGGCCGGTGGGGGCGAGACGGGAATCGCCACCGCCCATCCACCCCGCCCCTCAGCCGCGACCCTTGAGCGCGCCGCGGCCGGCGTAGATCGCGCTCTGGCCGAGCTCCTCCTCGATGCGGATGAGCTGGTTGTACTTCGCGGTGCGGTCCGAGCGCGCCAGCGAGCCGGTCTTGATCTGCCCGCAATTGGTGGCGACGGCGAGGTCGGCGATGGTGGCGTCCTCGGTCTCGCCGGAGCGGTGCGACATCACCGCGGTGTAGGCGGCGCGGTGGGCCATGTCGACGGCGGCCAGCGTCTCGGTGAGCGAGCCGATCTGGTTGACCTTGACCAGGATCGAGTTCGCCACGCCCTCGGAAATGCCGCGCGAGAGGCGCTCGACGTTGGTCACGAACAGGTCGTCCCCCACGAGCTGGCAGCGGTCGCCGATCGCCGCCGTCACCGCGGCCCAGCCCTCCCAATCGTCTTCCGACATGCCGTCCTCGATCGAGAGGATCGGGTAGTCGGCGACGAGCTTCGCGAGGTAGTCCGCCTGCTCGCGCGGCGAGCGGCGCTTGCCGCCCTCCCCTTCGTAGACGTAGGCGCCGTCCTTGAAGAATTCCGTCGCGGCGCAGTCGAGCGCCAGCACCACGTCGTCGCCGGGCGTGTAGCCGGCCTTCTCGATCGCCTTCATGACGAAATCGAGCGCGGCCTCGGCCGAGGGCAGGTTCGGCGCGAAGCCGCCCTCGTCGCCGACATTGGTGTTGTGGCCGGCGTCCTTGAGCCCCTTCTTGAGGGTGTGGAAGATTTCCGAGCCCATGCGCACCGCCTCCTCGAAGGAGGGCGCGCCGACGGGCATGATCATGAATTCCTGGAAGTCGATCGGGTTGTCCGCGTGGGCCCCGCCGTTGACGATGTTCATCATCGGCACCGGCAGCACCCGCGCCTGCGTGCCGCCGACGTAGCGGTAGAGCGGCAGGCCGCAGGAGATCGCCGCCGCCTTGGCCACCGCGAGCGAGACGCCGAGGATGGCGTTGGCGCCGAGCCGGGCCTTGTTGGGCGTGCCGTCGAGCGCGATCATCGCCTCGTCGAGCGCCACCTGGTCCTCCGCGTCCATGCCGACGACGGCGTCCAGTATTTCGCCGTCGACCGCGTCGAGCGCCTTCTGGACGCCCTTGCCCATGTAGACGTCCTTGTCGCCGTCGCGCAGCTCCACCGCCTCGTGGGCGCCCGTGGACGCGCCGGAGGGCACCGCCGCGCGGCCCATCGCCCCGTCCTCGAGATAGACGTCGACCTCGACCGTGGGGTTGCCGCGGCTGTCGAGGATCTGGCGAGCGAGGATGTTGGCGATGGCGGTCATGGGCTGCTCCGAGGGTTCGAGAAGGCTCGTCCGAGCGCAGAGTTGCCTGCGGGATTACGCCGCGCGGCCCGCGCTGGCAAGCGCGCCCCCGCGGATTGACGGCAGGCGGCCGCGGAGGCATCTGGCCCCGACAACGAGGATCCCCCCATGATCGACGAAACCAATCTCCAGCTCGGCAAGGCCGCCGGCCTCCCCGCCTCCCCCGAGGAGGCGCGGCTCGATCGCGTGCCGAACCCGCATCCCGACACCGACTATCTCGCCCGCTTCACCTGCCCCGAGTTCACCTCGATCTGCCCGGTGACCGGCCAGCCGGACTTCGCCATCCTGGTGATCGACTACGCGCCGGGGCCGTGGCTCGTCGAGTCGAAGTCGTTGAAGCTCTACCTGCATTCCTTCCGCGACCACGGCGCCTTCCACGAGGACTGCACGGTCGCGATCGGCCGGCGGCTGGCGGGCCTGCTCGAGCCGAAGTTCCTGCGCATCGGCGGCTACTGGTACCCGCGCGGCGGCATCCCGATCGACGTGTTCTGGCAGACGGGCGAGCTCCCCGAGGGCGTGTGGCTGCCCGACCAGGGCGTGCCGCCCTACCGGGCGCGCTGAGGCGGCAGGCGAGCAGGGTCGGTGCGCGCGAGGATCGTCCCCGCCACCGGCCCGAGCACGCAGAGCACCAGCGCGCACAGCGCCAGCGTCGCCCCCTCCCCGATCGCGGCGAAGCCCGTGCCGACGAGGGCGGGGCCGAGCGCCACGCCGATGAAGAAGAAGCAGGCGTGCAGCGCCGTCGCCGAGCCCCGGGCATGGGCGGAGAGCTCGGTCACCTGCGTCTGAAACGAGTTGTGCATCATGTAGAAGCCGAGCCCCATGGCGAGGAAGGCCGCCGCCATGGCGCGCCAGTCGGCGAGGACGAGCAGGCTCGCCACCGCGAGCGCGGCGAGGACGCCGCCCGTCGCGACCATCCGGGTCATCCCGAGGAAGCGCAGCAGCGTGCGCACCAGCGCCGAGTAGAGCAGCCCGCCGAAGGCGAAGCCGGCGATGGCGAGGCCGGCCTCCGCCGGCCCGCCGGCGCCGCGGCGTTCCAGCAGCACCGCGACGAAGGGGAAGATGCCGAACAGCGCCGACGCCTCGACGAAGACGAAGGCGAACAGCGCCCGTGCCCGCACCATGCCGAGCAGCTCGACGTAGCGCGCCCTGGCGACCGCCAGATCGAGCGGCTTGCCGGCCTCCGGCGCGCGCCGGGCGCCGAGCGTCACGGCGACGAAGGCGGCCAGCGCCAGCATGGCCGCTAGCACGAACACGCCGCGCCAGCCGATCGCCCCCGCGAGCAGCCCCGACAGCGAGGAGCCCGCGAGCTGGCCCAGGATGATCGCGACGAGGAAGCGGCTGATCGCCACCTGCCGCCCCTCCATACTCACCCGGTCGCCGATGGCGGCGAGCCCGAGCGGGATCACCCCGCCCGCGGCGGCGCCCGAGAGCATGCGCAGCAGGAAGAGCGTGGTCTCGTCCGTGGCGAAGGCGGAGGCGACGAGGCTCGCCGCGAGGATCGCGACGCAGGCGCGCATCACCCGCAGCTTGCCGACCGCGTCGCCGATGGGCCCGAGGATCGGCTGGATCAGCGCATAGGGCAGCGCGAAGGCGGTGGCGAGCAGCGCGATCGACTTGACCGAGGCGGAGAGATCCGCCGCGATCGTGGTCACCAGCGGGTCCGCGATGCGCGAGGAGAAGACGGACGCGAAACCCGCCACGGCGAACATCGCGATCGCCAGCGCGACCTCGCGCCTATCGTCCGGTGTGCCCGTCATGTCCCCGCCGCGTTGGTGTCGCGATGGACACCTTAGCGGGGGCGCAGCGCGTGCGGCAGTGGGAGCATGCGCATGCCCGACGCGCGAGAGGCGCGGGAGCGGAGCGCACCGCCCTCCCCGGCTCCGCGCTTTCTAGAACCGCATCGCAGACGCGTTCACCAGCCCGGCCGCCACGCTCGCCGCGCCCAGGAACAGCGCCGGCGCGATCTCGCCCTTGGCGATGCGCGGGGAGAGATCGGGGATCAGGACGCGCACGATCGCGTAGATCGCGATCTGGACGAGGAGCGCGACGAGACCCCAGAGGACGAGGTCGAGGAACGTCGCGGAAAACACCATGGCGCTCGACAGCGGGATGGCGAAGCCCACCAGGCTCAGGCCCAGCGCCAGGGCGGCGGAGGGGACGTTGCGGCGGATGAGGGCGAACTCGTTGTGCGCGGTCGCGAAGGTGTAGACGACGAGATACAGCACCGCGAGGCCTGTCGCGACGGCGAAATCCAGGAGAAAGTCCGGCAGGACGGTCAGAATCGACGTCATCGCGTTATACCCCTCGTCCCGCCCGATTCGCGGTCCGCGCCAGCATAGAGCCCCGCGCACGCGCCCGCACCCCGCCAGACGGAGCCTCGACCCGTGCGTCACCGCCGCATCGCGCCGCTCATCGTCGCCACCGCGCTCTTCATGGAGACGACGGATTCGACCGTGATCGCGACCGCGCTGCCGGCGATCGCGGCCGACCTCGGCGAGGACCCGATCTCGCTCAAGCTCGCCATCACCTCCTACCTTATCGCGCTCGCGATCTTCATCCCCGTCTCCGGCTGGATGGCGGACCGGTTCGGGGCGCGCACGATCTTCCGGGCCGCGCTCGGCGTGTTCATCACGGGCTCGATCGCCTGCGCCCTCGCCGATTCGCTCGGCGGGTTCGTCGCCGCGCGCTTCCTGCAGGGGATGGGCGGCTCGATGATGGTGCCCGTCGGGCGCCTCGTCGTCCTGCGCGGCACGCCCAAGCACGAGCTCGTGGGCGCGCTCGCCTTCCTCACCGTGCCGGCGCTGGTGGGCCCGGTGATCGGCCCACCACTGGGGGGCTTCATCACCCTGGCCTTCTCCTGGCGCTGGATCTTCCTGATCAACGTGCCGATCGGCATCCTCGGCATCGTGCTCGCCTCGATCTACATCGAGAATCTCAAGGAGGACGACACGCCGCCCTTCGACTGGCGCGGCTACCTGATGCTCGGGGGCGGGCTCGCGACCCTGATGCTGGGGCTCGCCACCGCGGGGCGCCACCTGCTGCCGCTATGGGCCTCGCTCGCGAGCTTCGCTCTCGGCGGCGTGCTGCTCGCGGCCTACGCCCGCCATGTGCGGCGGGTCGCGCACCCGGTGATGGGCTTTGCGCTGATGGCGCTGCCGACCTTCCGCGCCGGGGTGATCGGCGGGGCGCTGTTCCGGCTCGGGGTCGGCGCGATACCCTTCCTCCTGCCCCTCATGCTCCAGCTCGGCTTCGGCTACGACCCGCTGCAATCGGGCGCGATCACCTTCGCCGCGGCCGCAGGCGCCCTGTTCATGAAGGCGCTCGCGGCTCGGATCCTGCGCACCGCGGGCTTTCGCGTCATCCTCGTCTGGAACAGCCTCGTCTGCGCCGCCTTCATCGGGGTGATGGGCCTGTTCCGGCCGGACTGGCCGCAGGCGCTGATCCTGCTGCTGCTGCTCGTGGGCGGCTGCTTCCGCTCGCTGCAGTTCACCGCGCTGAACGCGCTCTCGGTCGCCGACGTCGTGCGCCGGGACATGAGCCAGGCGACGACGCTCTCGAGCGTGGTTCAGCAGGTGGCGCTCGCGGTCGGGGTGACGGTCGCCGCCTTCGCGCTCGAGGCGGCGAGCGCGTTGCAAGGGCACTCGACCCTGGTGACGGAAGATTTCGGCCCGGCGTTCTTCTTCATGGCCGCTCTGTCGGCGCTGAGCTTCCTCGTCTTCCGCGGCCTCGATCCGGGCGCGGGCTCGGAGATGTCCGGCCACGGCCGGCGCATCGAGCCGGCGGCGGGACCGCAAACGCCGACGGCGTCCAAAACCGTCATCCCGGACGCCGAAGGCGGTCCGGGACCCAGATCCCCGCCGCTCCAGTAGCGGCGTTTACGCCGATCCCCACTCCCTGCCCGCGATGCCCCCGGAGCACAGTGGGACGAGCGCGCGAACGCGCTCGACTGCATCTTCGGGGATCTGTTGGTGTGGACGGCCCCACCCGACGGCATCTGTGTGCCAAGATGGAGTCGTGTGCAGCTCGATCTGAGGGAGGGACCGTCCATGAAGGATTTTAGCGCAATCGGCATCGATACGTCC